>Ga0180220_1000041_pt1 | contig 275274 bp, 241 predicted proteins | sample eDN5th37CBELigBY_FD_151335 | JGI IMG/M metagenome (GOLD analysis project Ga0180220, IMG submission 151335) | Enriched backyard soil microbial communities from Emeryville, California, USA - eDNA 5th pass 37_C BE-Lig BY (version 2) (version 2) | ecosystem: Environmental > Terrestrial > Soil >...
GACCAGCCGCGAGAACGCGTGCGGCGCCACCCCTGCGAACGGCTCGATCCACGCGACGTCCGAGGCCGAGATCACCTGCACACCGACATCATCCCACCCGAACCACCCCATACGGGACAGCCTCTAGGCTGGGGCGGGCAGCCCGCCCTGTAGGCCAACAGAGGCCGCCATTCTTTGTAATGGTCGCTGCCGAGGCCCACCGTCGTGCCGGGGCCGTGCAGACGATCCGGAGCCGGGGTCCGCCCGGCCTCAGGCGGTGAACGTCGCCCAGACGGTCTTGACGTCGTCGGTGCGGTACCAGCCGACGTCGAGCGAGAGCTGACGCGCCATGTGCAGGCCCACGCCGCCGGCGCCGGGGATGCGGCGGCCGGCGTAGACGGGCTCGGTCGAGGTGTTGTGGTCGGCGACCTCGAGGAGGAACCGCTCGTGGTGGCGCGCGAGGCGCACGATCGTCGGGGGCAGACCGTGGCGCAGGGCGTTGGTCGCGAGCTCGGACGCGATGAGCACGAGCTTGTCCGGGGTGGACGACAACCGGCCGGTCGACTTGGCGCCGTGGCGCTCGAGCGTGCCCATGAGACCTGCGCGCAGCGCGGACAGGTCCTCGGTGGAGGACAGGACCCACTCCTCCACGGGCTCGTACTCCGACGGCGGCATCGACGTGACGAGGTCGGCGTCGTCACCGGGGACGTCGATCGACGGGTGTTCGTCCACGCACGGACCTCCTGCGACTCGGGGCGAGCCGCCACAGTGCCACGAGGGCCCGCACCCCGCACCCGGTCGCGGGGGGGGGAGCGACGACCCCCGGTGCGGGGCGCGGGCGAGCGATGAGTCCGGGTGTGGGCGGCCGTCGATAGGTTCGACGGCAGGTCGACCGACCCGCCCCCGACGACGAGGAGCTCGCATGTCCTTCCAGGCCTATCTCGACGCGGTCGAGGACAAGACCGGACTGACCCCGCGCCAGATCGTCGACCTCGCGCACGAGCGCGGGTTCGACGAGACGACGAAGGCGGGGCCCGTCCTCGAGTGGCTCAAGGACGAGTACGGCCTGGGCCGCGGCCACGGCATGGCGATCGTGCACGTCATCACCAAGGGGCCCCAGATCCCGTCGAAGCACGTCGGCTCGTCGGGCACGCACCGCGACGAGTCGGACACGTTGTGGCTCGACGGCAAGGCGACGAAGCCGGTCTGACCGCGCAGCACCACGCGGCGGGCCCCTCGCCTCCCCGCACGCCGGTGCCCGACGACGTCCCGTGAGCGGACGTCGTCGGGCACCCGGCGCGTTTCAGCGCGACATCAGAGCGTCCAGCGCTGGGCGGCGGTCTGGTTGCACGTCCACAGCTGCACCTTCTGGCCGTCGTGCAGCGGCGCGCCACCCTGGGCGTCGAGGCACTTGCCGGACTGCGGGTTACGCAGCGCCTTCGTCCCGGCGTCGTAGACCCACTGCTGAGCGCCCGTCCCGTTGCACGTGTAGATCCACACGACGGTGCCGTCGGCCGTGCCGCTGCCCGCGACGTCGAGGCACTTGCCGAGCGCGCGGACCGTGCCGTCGGAGCCGCGGGTCCACTGCTGCGCGGCGTTGCCGCTGCACGTGGCGAGCTGCACCTGGTTCCCGTCGCGCGGGTCCGCCCACGGCACGTCGAGGCACAGCGCGCCGTCGACGCGGATCGTGCCGGTGCCGGTGGGCAGCCCGGTGCCGGGGTCGGGCTCGTTCGGCTCCTGGGTGGTCCCGCCGTCGCCGATGGGCGTGGCGGTCCCCGTGAACGGGTCGAGCCGGATGAACGCCGCCTGCGGGTCGCCGTCGTGCACGAGCGACTCGTGCGCGCCGACGTCGTCGAACGCGAACGCGTACGCCCGCCCGTTCGCCATCTGCTGGTGCGCGAGCTTCGCGTACACGTTGGTGCGCGGGTCCTGGTAGAAGCCGGCGCTGCTCGCGTCGGGCTGGTTCGGGTTCGTCAGCGCGGTGGTGCGGATGAGCGCCGCGCACAGCGTGCGCGCGATGGGTCCGACGACGTGGTCGTTCGGTGCCTGGAGGTCCTGGTGGCACCCGTACACGCTCGACGCGTCGGGCTTCGTGAAGGCCGCGACCTCCTGCCCGGACCCGTCGCGGAACCGGAACCAGTCGCCGTCGACCCGCCCGCGGAACTGCGTGCCGGGCTCGTGGGAGAACGGCGTGACGACCATGTCGCGCGTGCGGTAGGAGTTCCACACGTCGGTGACGTACGAGTCGATCGCGGCCGAGGAGATCCGGCCGACGTCGATGCCGTGGGACGGGTTGAGCGCGCGCAGCACGCTGCCGTCGGGCGCGCGCTGGACCAGCCCGCCCCACCCCGCGGACTCCAGCGCGGTGTAGAACGCCTGGTACCCGTCGGGCTTGAGCATGCCCGTGGACAGGACGTGCCCGTCCGCGCGCTGGACGCCCACCTGGTACGGCGCCGACCAGTGGTCCACCTGCGTGCTGTTGATCCACAGCCCGTCGTCGTTGAGCGTGTACTCGGTCCAGTTGAAGAGGATGTCGCGGTTCGGGTCGGAGTCGTTCTGCACGGCGGGCTGCACGAGCTTGCCGTCGAGCACGATCTGGAACGACATCTTCTGGCCGTACGAGTAGTAGACGCGCCCGGAGAGCTTCGGGAGCCGGATCGTCACCGACTGGCCCGGCCCGGGGCCTGCGATCGACGCGTCCGGCGCGGGGACGGGCACGGGCCCGACCCCGCCGGGCCACGGGTGGAACGTGCCGCCCGCGTCGGCCCAGCCCGCGACGCCGTCGCGCTCGCCGAGCACGTACAGGTAGATCGGTCCCCTGCCCGAGTCGTTGGTGATCGTGAGCGGGATGGTCGCCGGGACCGCGCTCGCCGGGGCCGCGCCGACGACCGCCCCCGTCACCGCGAGGACCGCGGCGACCACCGCGGCCCACGCTCGTCTGCTTCTTCTCCGCCTGTCGTGAGTCATGCCGGATCTGCTCCTGTTCGGTTGCTTCGTCGGAACCGCAGTCGTCGGCGCACGGCCGGCGACACCGCTGCCACAGGAGGTGTGGGAGCGCTGCCACGACCGTAGCGGAGGATGCCGCGCGACGCCAGGGAGCGCTCCCACGACGTGATCGTGCGGCGCCGGGGCGCCCGTAGACTCGAACGAGTGCAGTGCCACCACTACGACGCCGGCCGGTGCCGGTCGTGCACCCTCCTCGACCTGGCGTACCCCGCGCAGGTCACGGGCAAGCAGGAGCACTGCGCCACGCTCCTCGGCCCGCTCGCCCCGGACCTCGCCTGGCTGCCCACGGTCGAGTCCGCCGAGTCCGCCTTCCGCAACAAGGCGAAGATGGTCGTCACGGGCACGACCGACGCCCCGGTGCTCGGCATCCTGGCCGAGGGCGGCGGCGTCGACCTCACGGACTGCCCGCTCTACCCGCCCGCGCTCCAGGCGTCGTTCGGCGCGTTCGCGGACTTCGTCACGCGCGCCCGCCTCGTCCCCTACGACGTGCGCGCCCGCCGCGGCGAGCTCAAGTACGTCCTCGTGACGCTCTCCCCCGACGGCGACCTCATGGCCCGGTTCGTGCTCCGTTCGACGGAGTCCCTGCCGCGGATCCGCAAGCACCTCCCGACGCTGCTCGACGCCCTGCCGTCGCTGCGCGTCGTCTCCGTCAACCTCCACCCCGAGCACAAGGCCGTGGTCGAGGGCGACACGGAGGTCCTGCTCACCGCGGCCGAGACGCTGCGCATGCGCGTCAACGGGATCGACCTGCACCTGCGCCCGCAGAGCTTCTTCCAGACGAACACCGACGTCGCCGCCGCCCTGTACCGCCAGGGCCGGGAGTGGGTGGACGACGCCGCGCCCGCCACGGTCTGGGACCTCTACTGCGGCGTGGGCGGGTTCGCGCTGCACGTCGCGGGGCCGGACCGGGACGTCGTGGGCGTCGAGACGAGCGCGGAGGCCGTCGCGAGCGCCCGGCTCACCGCGCGCGACGCCGGGCTGGACCGCACGACGTTCCTCGCGCAGGACGCGACGGCGTTCGCGCTCGCGCAGCGGGCGGCGCCCGGCCTCGTCATCGTGAACCCGCCGCGCCGCGGCATCGGCGAGACCCTCAGCACGTGGCTCGAGGACTCGGGCGTCCGGCACGTCGTCTACTCGAGCTGCAACGCGTCGTCGCTCGCGCGCGACCTGGCTCTCATGCCGTCGCTGCGTCCGCGCGCCGCGCGCGTGCTCGACATGTTCCCGCAGACGTCGCACTACGAGGTCGCGGTCCTCCTCGAGCGCGCCTGAGGGCCGGCCTCAGGACCGCTCCCCCGCGCGCCGCGCCGCCTCGACCGCGGCGCCCTCGACCTTCGCGCGGTACGCGGCCCACTCGTCGTCGTCGAGGTCGGGCAGGTTGCCGCGGTCGTCGCCCGCCGCGCCGTCGACGAGCTCGCGCACGATGTCCGCGTGGCCCGCGTGGTGCGCGACCTCGTCGAGCACGTGCACGAGGGCGACGAACAGCGTGACCTCGCGGCGCTCCGGCGGCCACCACGGCACCTCGCCGCGGGCGCCGAGGTCGAGGGACGCGACCGTCGCGTCGCACAGCGCGGTGGAGGCGCGGAAGAACGCGACGATCTCCTCGCGGGACTCGTCCGCGGTCGCCCACAGGTCGGCGTTCACCTCGGCGTCGTCGGCGAACCACGGCTGCGCGAGGTCGTGGGTGCCGCCGAAGCACTCGTGCAGGTAGCCGAGCTGGACGCTCCCCACGTGCTTGACGAGTCCCAGGAGGTTGGTGCCCGTGCGGGTGAGCGGACGGCGCACGTCGTGCTCGCCCAGCCCCTCGGCCCGGACCAGCAGCGTCTCGCGCTCGCGTGCGAGGTACCGCAGCAGGGTCGCCTTGGGGTCGTGGCCCACGATGCTCGGGCTCATCCTCCGGACGCTACTCCCGCCCGCCGACGCGGGTGCCAGACTGGCGCCATGGCGACGGTCCACCCCGAGATCACCGAGCGGCTCGCGCGGTTCGTGCTCGCGCAGCCCGTGTTCTTCGTCGGCACGGCGCCGCTCGCGGCGGACGGTCACGTCAACGTGTCCCCCAAGGGGATGGCAGGGACGTTCGCGGTGCTCGACCCGCGCACGGTCGCCTACCTCGACTACACGGGGTCCGGCGCGGAGACCGCCGCGCACCTGCGCGAGAACGGGCGCGTCGTCCTCATGTTCTGCGCGTTCGACGGGCCGCCGAACATCGTGCGGCTGCACGGGCGCGGCCGGTACGTCGAAGTCGGCACGCCCGAGTTCGACGTGCTGCGCCCGGCGTTCGCCAAGGAGCGCGAGATCGGGCAGCGCGGGATCGTCGTGGTGGACGTGGAGCGCGTCTCCGACTCGTGCGGCTTCTCGGTGCCGCGGCTCGCGTTCGTCGAGGACCGCGACGTGCTCGACCGCGCGCACGAGCGCCGCGACCCCGCGTACTTCGACACGTACCGGCACGAGCGGAACGCCGCGAGCATCGACGGCCTGCCCGCGATCGGCGCGGACGTCTAGCCCGCCGGGTCGGCCGTCGCGTCGAGGTAGGCGCGCCCGCGCGGCGACAGGCGGTAGCCGACGTCGAGGCTCTCGATGAGGCCCAGCTCCTTGAGCCGGCGCACCCGCACCTTGAAGTCGTCGCGCGCCATGCCGAGCCCGGCCGCGAGCTCGCGCGCGACGACGCCCTCGTGCGCCGCGATCAGCTCCAGGTACTGCCGGGTCCACGGCTCGGCGGCCGCGCGGTCCTTGCGCGCGAGCGCCGCGCGGATCTGCTCGACGGCGGTCGCGTCCAGGTCCGCGTCCTCGCGCAGCGCGACGCGCGGGTCCGGGCCCGCGAGCCGGATGCCCACGCGGTAGAGGTCGCCCTCGCGGGCCGCGCCCCGGGCGAGCACCGCGGCGGGCGAGGTGGCGCCCGCGCGCCGCGCGTCGTCGTCGGACAGCAGGGCAGAGCCGTCCGGGCCGGTCGCGACCCGCTCGACCGACGTCACCTCGACCACGCCGACCCGGGTGCGCTGCCGCGTGCCGACTCGCACGCGCGGCGTCGTCCAGCGGCGGAACGCGAGCGTCACCGTCCCGTCCTGCAGGCCGCGCAGCGTGCGGGCGTCGAGGAGCACGCCTCCGAGCGTACGACGACGCCCCCGCGCGCTCACCCGGTCGCGCCGGGTCCCCGGGGCCGGTCAGCCGCCGAGCTCGGGGCGGCGCGCGACGGTGAGCACGTGCGTGTCCGGCCAGTCCACGGGCTCGCCCGTCGCGGCGTCGTGCAGCGCGGCGACGGGCGCGAAGGAGTGCTCGACGAGCCACTCGTTGCGCCACGCGCCGCTGCCCGGCTCGAGCGCGAACCCGGCCGCGGAGAGCAGGTCGGCCCAGCGCGGGCCGGTGAGGTCGCAGAACCGCTCGTGGTTCTCGGACAGCCAGTTGTCCACGTAGTCCTTGCGCGTGAGGAACTCCATCGCCTCGCGCAGCGTGAGCCGCCACGACCCGGCCGCGAGTCGCTCGGGCGCGAACGCCGCGCCGGACAGGCGCGGGAAGTCGTGCGCGAACTGGGCCAGGCGCGCGTCCGTGGAGAGCGCCCCGACCCAGGCCGCGACGTCCTCGCGCGCGAGCGCGTCGAGGTCCGTGCGCGCGCCGTGCGGGCCGTCGCCGTCCCCGGCGGCGCCGTCGTCCGTGCGCAGCGTGAGCACGACGGCCCGGTCGGGCTCGGCGGGTCCGCACACGTCGGAGTTGATCCACACCCCGCCGGGCCGCGTGTGGTCGTGGACGCGGCGCGCGAACGTCTCGACGTCGCGCACGCCGTCGCCGTAGGACGACACCTCGTGCGTGAGTGCGATCGTCAGGGTCGTGTCGACCGACGCGTCGGGCATCACCGACCGGTCGAGGATGTTGGCCTGCACGAACCACACGTGCGAGTTCGCGAACACGCCCTGCGCCTTCTTGTGCTCCGCCTCCGCGACGAGGTGGCGTGCGACGTCGACCCCGAACAGGTCGGACTCGTGCAGGCGCGGCTCGCGCGCGACGTGCTCGAGCAGGCCGCCCGTCGCGCACCCGATGTCGACGATCCGGCCGGGCCGCACGTACGGGGCCACCTGGGCCCACTTGCGCGCGGACGCGTCCTCGAACGCCGCCGCGTACGTGCGGTAGTCGCGCGTCGACGTGAGGTCGCCGTCGCCGGACACGACGGGGTCGGCGAAGATGCGCCGCACGTCCTCGACGAACCGGTACCGCGCGAAGAACTCCGCCACGGCCGGGTGCGCGACGTCGCGCCAGCGCTCGTCGCCCGCGGCGATCTGCTCGACGACGTCCCACGGCCGGGCGGGCGCCTCGCCGTCGGGCTCGGCGGCGTCGAGCTCGACGCCCGCGACGCGGTAGCCGAGCGCGCGGTAGGCGTCGACGAGCGGAGGAGTGGAGCACGCGACGACGGTGTCGGCCGGGTCGGGCGCGACGCCGGTCGCCGTCGCGACGCTCGTGAGGACGAGCTGGGCGAACCGGTCGTCGGGCGCGACGTCGGGCACGGGCACGACGACGGACGCGAGCCCCTCGCGCGTCGTCACGTTCTCGACGAGCGCTTCGCGCCGGTGGCCCGGCAGCGGGTTGCGGCGCGTGCCCGCGTGGTTCGCGGACGTGACGACCCACACGACCTCGACCCCGGGGTCGCAGCGGACGCGGCGGCCGTCCAGGTCGCGCACCAGCCCGGCGCGCAGGGCGCGCAGGTAGTCCACCTGGTAGCGCGTGACGACGTGGTGGCGGCCGGGGAACAGGATGCGGCGGACGGGGCGCTCGGGCGTGGTGGGCACGCGCACACGGTGCGCTGCCGCGCGGCCCGCGCGCAACCCGTCTCACCGCTCGACGCCGCCGACCGCCCCGCCTGTTCGCTCTGCGAGAAGGTCGCGGCGAGAACCCCCAGGTCCGGGGGGAGGTAGCCCCGGGCCCGCCCCCGCCGGACGCGTCCTGGACGCTCGTTCACGATGCGCCGCAGGGGGGACGTATGGGACGGTACTCGCGATGTTCTGGATCGTGGCAGGGGCTGTGCTCGTCGTGTCCGGCCTCGCGATCGCCGCGACGGCCGCCCGAGGCGCGCGCCGATCCGCCTCGACGGGTGCCCACGGGCTGGGGATCGCCGTCGGGGGCGGGCTCGCGATATGGGGCACGATCGCCCTGGTGATCGGTCTGCTCACCCGCGGCTGAGCGCACCCTCGCGGACGTCGCGCACCTCGGCCCCGCTGACGACGCCCGACAGCCCCCGGCGCCCGCGTGTGCACGGCACCGCGACCACGGACACCACGGCGACGAGCGCCGCGAGAGGCGCCGCGACGTCGCTCGCGACCGCGAGCGCCCCACCCGCCGCGGGCACGCCCGCGAGGACGCCGAGCGCGCCCCACAGCGCGCCGCCGCTCGCCGCGCGCGCGACGCGGCGACCCACGGTGCCGCGCCGGCCCGACCACCGCGGGGCGAGCCACACGGTCCGCTGGCCCCACGACGCGCCGTCGCCGAGGAGCGTCGGCACGACGAACACCACGACGAACGGGACGACGGTCCCCACGAGCCACTGCGTCGTGTCGGTGCCGTCGGGGAGCGGGCGGCCGAGCGCGGAGAGGAGGGTGCGGTAGCCCACCTGGAGCACGACGCCCAGGGCCGTCAGGAGCAGCGCGTCGAGCACCATCCCGAGCCAGCGTCGCCACACGGTCACGGGCCGGGCCCGGCCGCGCCCGGCCGCGAGCTCGCCCGCGCGCGGCATCCACCGCAGCAGGAGCGGCGCCAGGAGCGCGCCGAGGAGGGCGCCGAGCGTGTTCGCGAGCACGTCGTCGACGTCCGCGACCCGGTACGAGCACGGGACGAGCCCGAAGATCCCGGTGTACTGCGTCGTCTCGACGAGCAGCGAGGCGAGCAGGCCGGACAGCGTCGCGACGGCGAGCCCACGGCCGAGGTAGCGCCGCACGAGCATGCCCCACGGGACGAACAGCACGACGTTGAAGACGACCTGGAGCACGACGACGCTGCGCAGGGTCGCGCCGACGCCGAGCCCCGCGGTCTCGCGCCGCACGTCGTCGAGCGAGTGGCCCGGCACGAGCTCGGGCCGGGGCACCCCGTGCTGCGCGCACCAGGCGGCGAGGTCGCCTCCGGGCAGCGGCAGGAGCGTGTACGCGACGAGCGCGACGCCGTACACGGCGACCGCGGCGGCACCGAGGAGCCGGCGCCCGCTCAGCCGCCCGTAGCGGCGGTACTGCCACGCGAGCGCGGGGAGGAGGAACGCCGCGAAGAGCAGCGCTCCCCCGACCACGCCCACGTACGCCGGCCACGTCCAGCGGTCGGTCACGCGCACACCTCACCGGGTCGGTCGGCGGGGCGGTGCGCGGGGGTGGGGCTCGGAGTCACGCGCCCCAGTATCGCGGGCCTGGCGCGTCGGCGTCGGCGCGAACGACGACGACCGTCCCCGTCGCGCGGGACCTTCGGCGGCGGGTCCGCGGCCGGGTCGTGCCTACCGTGGAGGTGCGGTCGGTCGCACGGCCCCGCCGAGGTCCTGCCGGGGTCGGTCCCGTGCCGGCCGCCGCGCACCGACCGGTGCGCGCGGCACGACGATCGAGGTGAGAAGCATGAAGGCGGCCCGGTACCACGGCAAGGAAGACCTCCGCGTCGAGGAGGTGCCGGAGCCCGTGACGCAGCCGGGCACCGTGAAGATCCGGCCCGCCTGGACGGGCATCTGCGGCTCGGACCTGCACCTGTTCCTCGAGGGCCCGTTCCCGCCGGCGCCGTCTCAGACGCAGCCGCACCCCCTGTCGGGCGAGACGCTGCCCGTCGTGTTCGGGCACGAGTTCTCCGGCGTGGTCGAGGAGCTCGGCGAGGGGGTCGAGGGCCTCGCGGTCGGGGACGCCGTCGTGGTCGAGCCGTTCATGGTGTGCGGCGAGTGCCCGCCGTGCCGCGACGGCCTCTACAACGCGTGCGTGAAGATGGGCTTCATCGGCATCTCCGGTCGCGGCGGCGGGCTGGCGGAGCACGTCGTGGTCGAGCGGCGGTGGGTGCACCCGGTGGGCGACGTCCCGCTGGACCAGGCGGCGCTCGTCGAGCCGCTGGCCGTCGCGTACCACGGCGTCCGGCTCTCGGGGGCGAAGGCGGGCGACACGGTCCTCGTCGGCGGTGCGGGGCCGATCGGCCTGCTCACGTGCGCCGTGCTGCACGCGATCGGGGCGCGCGCGGTCGTCACCGAGGTGAGCGGGGCGCGCAAGGCCAAAGCGCTCGAGACGGGCGTCGCCGACGTCGTGCTCGACCCGCGCGAGGTCGACGTCGCCGCGCGCGTCCTCGAGCTCACCGACGGCCGCGGCGCCGACGTCGCGATCGAGTGCTCGGGCGCGCAGCCCGTGCTCGACACGCTGACCCGCGCGCTCAAGGCGGGCGGCACGCTCCAGATCGTCGCGCTGTTCTCCGAGCCGCCGACCCTCGACGTCATGACCGTGCTGCTGCGCGAGCTGACGATCAAGGGCGCGATCGGGTACGCGGACGACCACCCGGCCGCGATCCGCCTCGTGCAGGACGGCAAGGTGGACCTCGCGCCGTTCGTCACGGGCCGCATCGCGGTGGAGGACGTCGTGGAGAAGGGCTACCGCGAGCTGATCGACCACAAGGACGACCACGTGAAGATCGTCGTGTCGGTCTGAGACGTGCGGCCCGCGGTCCCCCCGTCCCCGGGGCCGCGGGCCGCGCCACCCGGCCGCTCTCGACCTGCGCCGCGCGACCCGGCGTGCCACCGTGGAGGAGCCACGGCAGCACCCGCCCCGGGAGGTTCGCATGGACGTCCTCGCCGCCCACGGCGACGCGATCGGTGCGGTCGACGCGCTCGTGCGACCGCTCGACGACGACGCCTGGGCCCTGCCCACGCCGGACTCGGACTGGACGGTGCGCGACCTCGTCAACCACCTCACCGTCGAGCAGCTCTGGGCGCCCGAGCTCCTCGCGGGGCGCTGGATCGAGGACGTGGGGACCGTGCTCGACGGCGACGTCCTCGGCGACGACCCCGTCGACCGGTGGGTCGACGCGTCCGTCCAGGCGCGCGAGGCGTTCCTCGCGCCCGGCGCGCTGGAGCGTCGCGTGCACCTGTCCTACGGCGACGAGTCGGGCGCGGAGTACTGCGCCCAGCTGACGTTCGACCTCGTGGTGCACGCGTGGGACCTCGCGCGCGCGACCGGTGCGCCCGAGGACGTGGACCCGGCGCTCGTCGCGTGGTCGCTGCACTACGCGCAGTCCCGCTCGACGCTCGACGAGCCCGGCCGGCTGCTCCGACCGCTCGACGTCGCCGACGACGCCGACGACCTCGCGCGACTCCTCGCGCTCACCGGCCGGCGCCGCTGACACCCGGGTGAAAGCCGGGCGGCGTGCCCGCCCGGGAAGGACGGCGGCGGGGTCGCGCGCGAGACTGACCCCATGTCGCCCGACCGCACCGCGACCGACGTGTCGCACGCCTCCCGCGGCCCACGGCTGCTCCGGCCGGCCGACGAGCGCGCGGGCCGGCCGCTCGTCGTCGGCCACCGCGGCAACTCGTCCGTCGCGCCGCAGAACACGCTCGCGGCGTTCGAGGCGGCGTGGCGCGCCGGGGCGGACGCGATCGAGCTCGACGTGCGCCTCACGGCCGACCGCCGCACGGTCGTGCTGCACGACGACGTCGTGGACGTCACGACCGACGGGACGGGCCGTGTGGACGCCCTCACGCTCGCCGAGGTGCGCGCGCTCGACGCCGGGTCGTCGTTCTCGCGCGCGTTCGTGGGCCAGCGCGTGCCGACGTTCGAGGAGGTCGCGCGGTTCGCCGCGCAGCGACCGGGGCTGGAGCTCCTCGTGGAGCTCAAGGGCGTGTGGTCGGTCGATGACGTCCCGCTCGTCACCCGGCACGTCGACGCCGCCGGGCTCGCGGACCGCACCGTCGTCCAGTCGTTCTGGCCGCCCACGGTCGCCGCGCTGCGCGACGCGGCCGGGCACCTCGCGCGCGCCCTGCTCCTGGTGCTGCGCCCCGACAGCCTCGACGAGCTCGTCGCGGTGTGCGCGGACCTCGGCGTCGTCGCGTGCAACCCGGACGTCGCGCTCCTCGCGCACGAGCCGGGCCTCGTCGAGGCGGTGCGAGGGGCGGGACTGCGCGTGCACTGCTGGACGGCGAACACGACGGACGAGTGGGAGGACCTGCTCGGCCGGGGCGTCGACGCGATCATGACCGACCGCCCGGACCGCCTGGCCGGGTGGCTCGACGCGCGGCTCGGGCGGTCGCCCGAGCGCGCGGCCGACCCGCTCGCGCCCGGGGCTGCCGTGCACGCCGTGCCGTCGTTCGACGGGTGAGGCGCACGCCGCCGCCCTAGCCTCGACGGATGAGCGCCACCCCGCCGCCCGGGCCGCTCCCCGGCCCGTCCGACGAGCCCGCACGCACGCCGGCGGTGTGCGTGCTCGCCCTCACGCCGCTCCTCACGGTCGAGATCGAGCCGGCGGGCCCGTACGAGACGTCGCCCGAGGTCCACGTCCACCCGGGCGGCCAGGGCCTGTGGCTCGCGCGCATGGCGTACTCGCTCGGCGCGCACGTCGTCGTGTGCGGGCCGTTCGGCGGGGAGACCGGCAGCGTCGCGGCGCACCTCGCGCGCGCGGAGCACCTCGACCTGCGGGCGACGACGACCGGCGCGAACGGCGCGTACGTGCACGACCGGCGCGGCGGCTCGCGCGAGGAGGTCGTGAGCATGGACCCGTTCCCCCTCAACCGCCACGAGGTCGACGACCTGTACGGCACGGTCCTCGTCTCCGGGCTCGACGCCGCGGTGACCATCCTCACCGGGTCGGAGACCGCCGTCGGGGTCCCGGCGTCGTTCTTCGCGCGCCTCGCGCGCGACCTGCACGCGTCGGAGCGCCAGGTGGTCGCGGACCTCTCCGGGGAGCAGGCGCGCGCCGTCGCGTCCGCGCCCGGGGCGGTCCTCAAGATCAGCCACGAGGAGATGGTCGAGGGCGGGTTCGCCGACGACGACACGGAGGCGGCGCTCCTCGCCGCCGCACGCGCCATGGTCGACGCCGGGCCGCGCGCCCTCGTCGTCTCGCGCGCCCACGACCCGTCGCTGCTCGTGACGCGCGACCACACCTACACGGTGCGCACGCCGCACATCACGACCGTCGACCACCGCGGCGCCGGGGACTCGATGACTGCCGGGATCGCCGTGGGGCTCGGGCGCGGGCTCGACCTGCCCGCCGCGGTGCGTCTCGGCGCGGCGGCCGGCGCGCTCAACGTGACCCGTCGCGGGCTCGGCACGGGCCGCCGCGACCAGATCGAGCGCCTCGCGTCCCGCATCACGGTGCGCGAGGCGCGGCCGTAGACCGACGACCAGGACCGACCCAGGAGGCATCGTGCGCGCGCTCGTGACGAACGACGACGGGATCGACTCGCCCGGGCTGGCGGTGCTCGCCGGCGCGGCGCTCGACGCGGGGTACGAGGTCGTCGTCGCCGCGCCCGCGCGCGAGTCGTCGGGCGCGAGCGCGTCGCTGCTCGGCGCGGAGCGCGACGGCCGGCTCGCCGTCGAGCCGCGGCGGGCGCCCGGCCTGCCCGACGAGGTCACGTCCTGGGCGGTGCGGGCCGCGCCCGCGCTCATCGCGTTCGTCGCCGCGTACGGCGGGTTCGGCCCGCGGCCGGACCTCCTGCTGTCGGGCGCCAACAAGGGCGCCAACACGGGCAACGCGATCCTCCACTCGGGGACGGTCGGCGCCGCGCTGTCCGCGATGACGCACGGCATCCGCTCGCTCGCGGTCTCCGTCGACGCGGCGGAGCCGCAGCACTGGGACACGGCGCGGCTCGTCACCGACCACGTGCTCGCGTGGATGGCGGGCGACGCGGCGGGTGACGTGCCACTCGACCGGCGCACGCTCAACGTCAACGTCCCCGACGTCCCGCCGGACCGGCTGCGCGGGCTGCGCCAGGCGCCGCTCGCGAGCTTCGGCCTCGTCCAGGCCAACATCCACGAGGACGGCGACCGCCACCTCGTGCTGCAGTACTCCGGCACCGAGCGGCACTCCGAGCCCGACTCGGACACGGGCCTCCTCACACGCGGCTGGGCCACCGCGACGCTCCTCGTCGCCCCCTACGCCGACGCGACGGTCGAGGTCCCCGGGCTCGGCTGACCCGTCCACGCCGGGTCGGGGCCCGGCGCCGCCGACGCAGCGAGGCTCCGGTCCTCAGCCTCGGGCCCGGGCGTCGTCGTCCGCGGGGGCGTCGCCGTCGGGCGCGCCGGTCTCGTCGTCGCGCACGGCGCCGTGCTCCGCCGTGCGCTCGCGCTCGTCGATGACGTCCTGGCCCGGGCCCGCGAACGCGCGCGAGCGCTCCTCGCCCTCCGGGGTCCCGCTGAAGAACGCCGACTCCGCGGCCTCGGGCGTGGCCTCGTCCGGGGCGTCGCCGGGGTCGTCGTCCTGCCCGACGGCGGGCAGCGGCCGGGTGCGTCCCGGCGCCTCCGCGTCGTGGTCGACGCCCGGTCCCCGTGCGGGGTCGCCGTCGTGCGGACCGGGCGCACCGTCCGGCCCGGGGACGACCCCGACGACCCGGGTCGGGTCCTCGCTCGGCGCGGCGCCCGCGCCCCGGCCCGCGCGCCGGATCGTGCCGAGGACGACGGGCGCGTCCGCGCGACGCGACCCGCGGTCCACCGGCAGCCGGGGCGGGCGCGCGGGGGCGACGGGCGCCGACGTGCCGTCCCCCGAGTCCTCCTCGCGGCCGGGCGAGGCGGCGTCGTCCGCGAGCGCCGGGGCGTCGGCCGCGCGCTCGAGCCGTGTGCGCGGGAGCCCCTGCGGGGCCGCGCGCTGGAGCCAGTCGACGAGGCCCTCGCGCACGAAGCACCGCAGGTCGAACAGCGTCGGGGCGTCGCGCGCGCTGACGAGCGCGCGCACGCGGACCAGTCCCCCGACGGCGTCGGTGACCTGGAGGATGCCGACCCGCTCGTCCCAGAGCTCCGTGAGCGCGAGCAGCCGCCGGAGCTCGCCGCGCATCTCGCCGACGGGCACCTCGAAGTCGAGGTCGAGCTCGACCGTGCCGAGCAGGTCGGCGGCGCGCCGGGTCCAGTTCTGGAACGGGGTCGTCGTGAAGTACGTCGACGGCATGATGAGGCGGCGGTCGTCCCACAGGTGCACCACGACGTACGTCATGGTGATCTCCTCGATGCGGCCCCACTCGCCCTCGAGCACCACGACGTCGTCCACGCGGATCGCGTCCGTGAACGCGATCTGCATGCCCGCGAACACGTTCGCGAGGGACGTCTGCGCGGCGAGGCCCGCGACGATCGAGATGAGCCCCGCCGAGGCGAGCAGGCTCGCCCCCGCGGCGCGCGCGGCGGGGAACGTCAGGAGGATGCCCGCGACCGCGCACACGACGATCACGGCGACGGTGAGGCGGCGCAGCACCGTGATCTGGGTCCGGACGCGGCGCGCGTGCCGGTTGTCCGCCGTGTCCGTGCGGTAGCGCTGCAGCGCCGAGTCCTCCAGCACGAACGCGATCGCGCCGACCCACCACGCGCCCACCACGATGAACGCGATGAGCAGCAGGTGCTCCACGCCGGGTCGCCACGGGGTCGCGGCGTCCGTGGTGAGGCGCACCGCGACCCACACGGCGACGACGGTCAGGACCGCACGGTCGGGGCGTCGCAGCCGTCGCGACAGGTCCCGGGCGAGCTCGCTGCGCCGTCCCGCGCGGCGCACGACGGCCGAGATCACGGTGCCGAGGACGAACGCGAGCAGGGCGCCCGCCACGACCGCGCCGAGCGTGACGAGGACGTCGGTCGTGCTCTCGAGCTCGGTGTCCATCCCCCCAGGCTAGGCAGCGCGCGCGGCGGCCACCTCCGGGCCGTCGGACCCGCCGCGCGCCGGCCGCGCGAGCCACGGCGCGAGGAGGCGCGTCACGCGCGGCAGCACGAGGTACGTCATGACGGGGGTGAGGACGAGGGTCGTGGCGAGCACGCGCGGCACGACCGGGACGTCGTCCCACGCCGGGACGAGCGCGCCGACGAGGAGCGTGAACGCGAGGTTCACGGGGAAGAACCCGAGCCAGATGCTCACGGACTGCTTCCAGCGCGGCGGCGCGGGCGGCGCCGGCGCCGGGTCCGCGCCGGGCGCGGCCGCCGGGCTCGCGGCCGGGGCGTCGAACCACCCCTCGATACCCGTGCGGTGCTCGACGCGCGTCTCCTCGACGAGCCCGCGACCCTGCGCGAGCCACTCGCGGCGCTCGGCCGACGTCTGCCACGCGTCGAGCGTCGCCGCGTCCGCGAACCGGTAGAGCATGTGCCAGTCGTGCGACCCCGCGGACGCGCGGACCCAGCCCGACCCGAGGAACCCTGGGTAGCGGTTGGCGAGGTTGACGCCGGCCTGGACCCACCGCGTGACGGCGGGGACGTTCTCGGGCGCGACGCGCCGCTCGATCGCGACGGTCACGGGCCCGGAGCCGGGAGCGCGGGTCCCGGGCTCCCCCGGGCCCGGCGCGCGGGGTCCGGTCTCCGCGGCTGCGCCTTCGCGCGTGCGGGGAGCCGTCGGGTCGTGGTCGGGCCCGGCGCGGCGGCGGGACGGTCGGGCGGGCCGGAGACGCGCGGGGTGGGCGCCGCTCCGGTCCGCGCCCCGGGGGACGTCGTGGGTCATGGGGACGAGTGAACGTGCTCGGTGTCTCGGGGTCGTGAACGGCGTCGCCCGCGGGACGGATCGTCCCGCGGGTCGGACGCCGCCTGCCGGGTCCGCCCGCGCGCGGGCGCGAGCGGCCGGGCCTAGCGTGGCACGCATGATCTCCTGGGAGCTCGCGCTCGCGCTGCGGGACGCGGGCGTGCGGTGGTCGCCCGGTCCCGGCGACCGCTTCCGCCTGCTCGCGACGGGCGGCGACGGCGACGTCTACACCGTGAGCGACATGACGATCGAGCCGCACGAGTTCGACACGGGCGTCGTGCTGGGCTTCAACGGGACGACCGAGTGGGCGCTCGACTCCGTCGCGCTCGAGGACGCGCTGTGGCACCCGCTCGAGAGCCAGCTCCGCGAGCTCCTCGGCGGGACGTTCCGCGCGCTCGAGCGCACCGACGACGGCTACGTCGTGCGCACCGAGGTGCTGGGGGACGCGGCCGCGTTCGACGCGCCCGACCCGGAGGACGCCTACGCCCTCGCGCTGCTCGCGCTCGTCGCCGCGAGCGCCGGCGCGCCGTCGTGACGCGCGGTCCGGGACGCGAGGCACGTCCCCTCTTCACGTCCTGACCACAGGGTTCCCACCTCATTCCCGGCCCTCCCCCGCGGAACCGTCCCCCGCTGGACACACGTCTAGTTGAAGATGGAACAGCCGACGGATTCCGTGGTCCCCCCTGCGACCGCACCGCCGGCCTCGTGGTGAGAGGGCGCGCTCGCGTCCCGCCCGAACCGCACGCCGTCGTGGTCACCCAGCGCTTCCCGTTCTGCGCAGGTGCACCAGGCTCGGAAGCGCCCCGCGCTCCGACCGCCCGCGACCACGACCCGATGATCGGATCGTTCGCTTGACCTCTGCTCAGCTCTGCACGCCCGCACACCGTTCCCCCCGCACGACCGACGCGCGCCCCGCCCCCCGTGGCGAGGTGCGCTGATGGGGCGCCACACCGCGAGCCGCGCCTCGCTCCCCGCCCTCGTCGTCTCCGCCGCGCGCCGCTCGCACGTCGCCGCGCGCGCCGTGCGTCGTCCGCGCACCCTCGCGACCGGCGCCGCCGTGGCGGCCGTCGCGCTCACCGCGACGACCGCCGCCGCCGCGTTCGCCGAGGGGTCCGCCGCTCCGTCGGCGGCGCCCGGCGACACGTCCGCCGCGGCGCCGGCCGCGACCACGACCACCGCGCCCGCCCTCGGCGTGGCCGCCGCGGACCCCGCGACCGTCGACGCCGCGAGCGACGCCCTCGTGCGCGCCCAGTTCCTCACCGGGGAGGGCGCCGCGAGCCTCACGCCCGAGCAGGTCGCCCAGATCGAGGACGCCCAGGCGCGCCTCAGCCAGGCCGTCACCGACGCCTCGTCGGCGAGCCCGGCGTCCGGCCTCGCGGGCCTCGCCGCGGGCACCGAGCTCCAGGCCTCGGACGTCGCGGAGGAGACCGCGGACGCCCCGGCCGAGGCCGAGCAGGACGCGCTCACCGCCGCCGACACCCTCGCCGCGAGCGTGCCCGTGCTGGACGAGCGCGGCACCGACCGTGCGAGCCGGTCGTCGGGCCGCGTGCCCCTCGCCGACCTCGGCACCGTCGCGCCCACGCTGGGCGCCGCCGCCCCGGACCTCGCCGCGCCCGCGGACGCGCCGGACGCCGAGCCGTCCGACGAGGAGGCGGCCGCCGCCGCGATCGAGTCGCCCGAGGAGGACGCCGCGGCCGCCGACGCCGCGACCGAGGCGCCCGACCTCACGACGGCCCCCGAGGCCGAGGGCGCCGACTCCTCCGAGTCGGCAGACGCCGCGGCTCCGGCCGGGACGGCGCCGACCACGGACGAGATCGCCGCTCTGACGGCCGAGCTCTCCACGCTGCTCGACGCCGCAGGATCGGGCGTGGCCGTCGAGGTCGTGCCCGGGCCGCCGTCGCCCGCGGAGATCGCCGCCCAGCTCGACCGGTGGGCCACGTCCACGGCGGGCTTCGGCAACGGGCAGATCCCCGCGGACGCGCTGTGCGAGCTGTCCTTCGCGGCCGGCGAGCAGCTCCGCTGCGACGCCGCGCACCAGATCGAGGCGCTCAACGCGAAGTACAAGGAGACGTTCGGCGCGAACCTGTCCGTGACGGACTCCTACCGCTCCTACGCGTCGCAGGTCGCCGTGAAGGCGTCCCGCGGCTACTTCGCGGCGCCGCCCGGGATGTCGAACCACGGCTGGGCGCTCGCGCTCGACCTGGGCGGAGGCATCCAGAGCTACGGCACCGCGCAGTACGAGTGGATGCGCGCCAACGCGCCGGCCCACGGGTGGGACAACCCCGAGTGGGCTCGCGCCGGGGGCAACAAGAACGAGCCCTGGCACTGGGAGTACGGCGACATCTCCTGACCGTGCGCCCTCGACGGCCCCGGCACCGCGACGACCTCGCGGGCCGGGGCCGTCGTCGTCCCCGCACGTTCCGACGGGACGCGGCGCGGCCGGGCGGCGCGTCAGACGAGGGCGCCCGCGATGAGCAGCATCGTCACGAGGAAACCCGTGACGAGGTTGAGCCACAGGAACGTGCGCCACCCGGCGTTCGCACGCTCGCAGTCGTCGTCGCGCACGTCGCGGAACCGCAGCACGTTGACGGCGTACGGGATCGGCAGGAGCGCCGCCAGGACGCCCGGCCACGGCAGGACCGCGAGCACGGCCGCGGCGGCGACGTACGCGGCGGCCGCGCCGAGCACCGTCGCGTGCGCGCCGACCGCCGTCGCGACGGACGCGATCCCGCCCTCGCGGTCCGCACGGACGTCCTGCACCGCGCCGAACGCGTGCGAGGCCATGCCCCACAGGACGAAGCCGACGAGGACCGGCCAGACCGAGCGCGCGGCGAGGTCGGCGTCCACGAGGACGAGCGCGTACAGCAGCGGCCCGGCGAAGTGCATCGCCGACGTGAACGAGTCGAGGAACGGGCGCTCCTTGAACCGCAGGCCCGGCGCCGAGTACGCGACGACGCCGAGCACCACGAGCGCGAGCACGACCCCGGCGAGCGGGTCGCCGAGCAGCAGCAGCGCGACGAGGAACGGCACGTTCGTCGCCACGCACGCGCGCAGGATGCGCCGGTGCGTGACCCGCGCGGTCGCGGGGTCGGCCAGCGCGCCCTCGATCCCGCCCTTGCGCGGGTTGCGCAGGTCGCTCGCGTAGTCGAACACGTCGTTCACGCCGTACATGAGCAGGTTGTAGGGCACGAGGAAGTAGAGCGTGCCGACGACGAGCGCGACGTCGACCCGGCCCCCCGTCGCGACGAGGTAGCCCGCGGCGAAGGGGTAGGCGGTGTTGATCCACGAGAACGGCCGCGACGCGGCGAGCACCGCCCTCACCGGGCGTCCTCGTCGGCCCGGTCGCGCGGACCGCCGCCGGCGGCGCGTGCCCGGCCGCGGTCGCCGAGCACGGTCCACAGCACGGGCATCCCGAGCGCGGCGGCGAGCGCGTACGCGAAGTCCTCGAGCGGCGCGCCCCACAGGTAGACGCCGAGGATCTTCCCCGGGTCGAACACGTAGAGGTCGGCCGCGATCATGAGCGTGTCGAACACGAGGGTGAGCACGCACAGCACGACGGCCGTCCACACGAGCGGCCCGGGACGCAGCCGGCGCAGCACGCGCCAGGACACGACGACGAGCAGCGCGAGGACGACCGCGTTGAGCACGATGTTCGTCACGCGTCGCCCCCCGCCCGGGCGCGGCGCGCGGCGAGGACGTGCTCGGCACCCCGCCACACGAGCAGCGCGTTGTAGCACAGGAGCGTCAGGAAGACCGCCTCCTCGACGGGCAGGTCGGGCGCGAGCAGGAGGCCCGTCATCCAGGGGCTCTCGCCGCGCGCGAAGATGCCGAGCGCGAGCCCCGCGACGTCCCACGCGAGGAAGCCGACGACGCCCAGGCCCACGGTGAGGCCCGCGCGGCGCGGGTCCGCCCAGAACGCGAGCCGGAAGCGGCGGTCGAGCACGGCGAGGCCGCCGAGCGACACGGCGAGCGCCGCGAGGTAGGCGAGACCGGTCACCGGCGGACCACCGCCGGCGCCCCCGACGGGTGCAGCCGCTCGGGTCGCCGGCTCGCCGCGAGGAAGCCCTCGCGCAGCGGCGCGGGCAGCGGGCGCGCCGAGGTCTCGCCGAGCAGCCGCTTGGCGACGAGCTCGGCGCTGATGAGGCACATCGGGAGTCCCACGCCCGGGATCGTGCCACCCCCGGCGTGGTAGAGCCCGTCGACACGGCGGGACGCGTTCCCCGGGCGCCACAGCGCGGACTGCCGCAGCGTGTGCTCCATGCCGAGCGCGCTCCCGCGCCACGACGAGAGCTCGGTCGCGAAGTGGGCCGGGCCGAGGACGCGCCGCGTGACGACCCGCCCCGGCAGGTCGGGGACGCCCGCCCAGCGGCCGACCTGCGCGAGGTAGCGGTCCGCGAGCGCCTCGAGCAAGCGCTGCGACTCGGCGTCGGCACCGAGCGTCGGGTCGGCGGGGAACGGGACGAGCACGAAGAGGTTCTCGTGGCCGGGCGGCGCCGCGGGGGCGGACGACGACGGTCCGTCCGTCGCGGACGTCCGCGACACGTACAGCGACGCCGGGTCGGGCACCCGCAGGCCGCGGGGGTCGCTGGGCCCGTCCGTGCCGAGCACGGCGTCGAAGTTGGCCGGCCAGTCGCCCGTGAAGAACAGCGAGTGGTGGGCGAGCTCGGGCAGCTCGCCGCGCACCCCCGCGAGCACGAGGAGCGCGGAGATCCCGGGGCCCTTCTGCTCCCACGCGGCAGCGGGCAGGTCTGCCCGGTGCGGCGCGAGCAGCACGGTCTCCGTGTGGTGCCGGTCCGCGGCCGAGACGACGACGTCCGCCGCGACGCGCTCGCCCGACGCGAGGCGCACGCCCGTGACCCGGCCGCGGCGTCGCGTGCCGGGCGCGACCTCGATCTCGGCGACGTCGGCGCCCGTGCGGACCTCGACGCCCTCGGCGCGCGCGAGCCGCTCGACGGCCTCGACGAGCGTGTGCATGCCGCCGCGCGGGTACTGCACGCCGTCGACGAGGTCGAGGTGGCTCATGAGGGAGTAGAGCGCGGGCGCCCGGTACGGGGAGGAGCCGAGGAACACGGCGTGGTAGCCGAGGAGCTGGCGGAGCCGCGGGTCGTCGACGGCGCGCGCGGCGCGGTCGGCGAGGCTCTCGCGCAGCAGCCCGGCCAGCCGCGGGAGGCGGCGCAGGACCGACGGGGACAGGGCCCGGTCGGGTCGCTCGAACGTCGTGTAGAGGAAGTGGTCGAGCGCGAGGCCGTACGCCTCGCTCGCGTCGGCCGCGTACGCCGCGAGGCGCGCGCCCGCGCCGGGCTCGATCGCGTCGAACCGCGCGCGGTTCACGCCGGGGCTCGCCGAGAGCTCGAACGCCGGCGCCGGGGCGTCGCCGTCGGGCTCGAAGAACACGCGGTAGGCGGGGTCGAGCGGCACGAGGTCGAGGTGGTCCTCGACGCGCGCGCCGAGCAGCGCGAAGAAGTGCTCGAAGACCTCGGGCATGAAGTACCAGGACGGGCCGGTGTCGAAGCGGAAGCCGTCGACCTCGAGCGTGCCCGCGCGGCCGCCCACGACGTCGTGGCGCTCCAGCAGCGTGACGCGCGCTCCCCCGCGCGCGAGCAGCGCGGCGGTGGCGAGCCCGGCGATCCCTCCTCCGACGACGGCGACGCGCGGTGCCCTCACGCGAGCACCTTCCGGGGCCGCGGGGAACGGGCGGACGCGACGTGCCCGAGGAGCTGGCCGCCGGCGGCGCGCGCCGCGAGCGCGACCTTCATCGTGTCCGGCACGCGCACGCGCGCGCGCAGGATGTCCTCGGGCGGCGTCGCGGCGAGGCGCGCGAGGAGCCGCTCGTACACCGCGACGGTCGCGGCGACGGCGATGCGCGGACGCACCGGGAGGCCGGGCAGCGCGGCCCGGGCGGCGGCGAGGTCCGCCTCGACCTCGCGGCAGAACGCCTCGACGTCCCGGCGGCGCAGCCGGCCGGGCACGACCCCGGGGAGGTACGCGCGCCCGAGCTCGTCGTGGTCGGTGCGCAGGTCGCGCAGGAAGTTGATCTTCTGGAACGCGGCGCCGAGCGCCCGGGCGCCCCGCACGAGCACCGTGTCGGGCACGCGCAGGGGCTCGCCGGGGCGGCGGCGGGCGTTGAGGAAGACCGCGAGGCACATGAGGCCGACGACCTCCGCGGAGCCGTACACGTACCGCTCGTAGCTCTCGCGGTCGTGCACGCGCACCGTGAGGTCGGTGCGCATCGACGCGAAGAACGGGTCGACCTCGGCGTGGCCGAACCCGCACCGGCGCGCGGTGAGGGCGAACGCGTGGACGACGAGGTTGGTCGACCACCCGCGTTCGAGGGCGCGACCCGTCTCGGCCTCGAGCTCGTCGAGGAGGTCGGCGGCGCCGTCGCCCCGTCGTGTGTCCACGACCTCGTCCGCGATGCGCACGAGCCCGTAGACCGCGTCGATCCCGGCACGGGTCGGCGCGTCGAGGAGCCGCGCGCCGAGCCCGAACGAGGTCGAGTACGCGGCGAGCACCACGCGGCTCGTGCGTGCGGCGGTCAGGTCGTACAGCCGTCCAGGGTCGCTCTCGTCGCCCACGTCGTCGTCCCGTCTCCCGTCACCGGGGCACCTCCCCGGCCATTACTCAGCATGCTGAGGAACGTAGGGTCGCACGAGACGGCGACCCTCACATCTCGGGAGCGGACCCGGCCGTCGCACCGGGTGCGCGGTCGATGCGACGGGGACCCGCCTGCCACGCCTCCCACGCCGACCCGATGATCTCCGGCAGCCCCTTCGTCGCACGCCACCCGAAGAGCTCGTTGATGCGACGCGGGTCGCCCACGAGCTGCGGCGGGTCGCCCGCGCGGCGCGGCAGGACCTCCGGCGTGACGTCGAGCCCGCTCACGCGCCCGATCTCGTCGATGACCTCGCGCACCGACGAGCCCTGGCCGGTGCCGACGTTGAACACGTCGAACGGGCGCTCGGCGATGTCGAGGTACTCCAGCGCCGCGAGGTGCGCCTGCGCGAGGTCGAGCACGTGGATGTAGTCGCGGATGCACGTGCCGTCCGGCGTCGGGTAGTCGTCCCCGAAGACCTTGGGGCGCTCGCCGCGCTCGAGCCGGTCGAGGACCATCGGCACGAGGTTGAGCACCGCCGGGTCGCCGAGCTCCGGCCAGCCCGCGCCCGCGACGTTGAAGTAGCGCAGCGCGACGAACCGCAGCCCCCAGGACCGGCCGGCCGCTCGGCCGAGCCACTCGCCGACGAGCTTCGTCTCGCCGTACGGGTTGATCGGCTCGGCGTGCAGCTTCTCCTCGACGAGCGAGACCGACGGCATGCCGTACGTCGCGGCCGACGACGAGAACACGAGGCGGTCCACGCCCGCCGCCTGCATCGCCGTGACGAGGTTCGTGAAGCCGCCGACGTTCTGCTGGTAGTACCAGGCCGGCTTCTCGACCGACTCGCCCACCTGCTTGCGCGCCGCGAAGTGGATCACGGCCCGGACCTCGTGCTCGGCGAGCGCGCGCGTCAGGACGTCCACGGCCTCGGGCGAGGCCACGTCGACCTGGACCAGCGTCGCGTCGCCGACGCGGTCGGCACGGCCCGTGCTGAGGTCGTCGACCACGACCACCTTCTCGCCGCGCTCCTGCAGGAGGCGCACCACGTGCGCGCCGATGTACCCGGCTCCGCCGGTCACGAGGATCGTCATGGCCCCACCCTAGTGGGGCGGCGAGGGCTCCCGGCGGCAGGCGGCGCGACGGTCCGCGGCCTCGCCGTCGCTACGCGTGGCCGTGCGCCTCGCGGTCGCGCAGGGCCGCCGTCTCGAGCTGGAACGTCGAGTGCTCGACCGAGACGGGGAAGTGGTGCGCGACGCACGTGCGCACCCGCTCGACGATCTCGAGCGCGTGCCCGTCGCGGAAGCACGCGTCGTCCACGACGACGTGCGCGGAGATCGTCGGCAGGCCGGTCGCCACGGTCGAGGCGTGCAGGTCGTGCACGTCCTCCACGTGGTCGAGCGAGAGGATGTGCGCCCGGACGTCGTCGAGGTCGAGCCCCTCGGGCGTGAACTCCATGAGCACGGCCGTCGCCTCGCGCAGGAGCCGGAACGCGCGCGGGACGATGAGCGCGGCGATGACGAGGGCGGCGATCGTGTCGGCCCGCTGGTACCCGGTCGTCGCGATGACGACGGCCGCGACGACGACCCCGACCGACCCGAGCGCGTCGTTGACGACCTCGAGGAACGCGGCCCGCAGGTTGAGGTTCGCGCGGCGGCCCGACGCGAGCACCGCGATCGCGACCACGTTCCCCACGAGCCCGACGACGCCGAACACGAGCAGCTCGGACGAGGGCACCTCGGGCGGCGCGACGAGCCGCCGGACGCCCTCGACGACCGCGTACACGCCGACCGCGAGCAGGAGCGCCGCCTGCGCGAGCGCCGCGAGCACCTCGACCCGGCGGAAACCCCACGTGCGCCGCTTGGTCGCAGGTCGCAGCGCGAGCGACGCGGCGACGAGCGCGACGAGCAGGCCCGTGGCGTCGGTGAGCATGTGCGCGGTGTCGGTGAGGAGCGCGAGGCTGCCCGTGAGGACCGCCCCGACGGCCTGCGCGACGAGGATCGTCGCCGTGATCCCGAAGGCGACCCCGAGCCGCGCGCGGTGGTCGGGCGCGGCGCCCCCCGCACCGTGGTCGTGACCGGTTCCCATCGGCCCTCCATTCATCGGCAGTTATCGATGATATCGCCAGTCACCGATGTTTTCCAGGGTGCCCGGGGTGAGGTCGGCCACCCGGGGTCCGCCGGGCGTCAGGGCGCGAGGGCGACGTGCTCGGCGTCCGCGAGCAGATGGGCGACCTCGGGCCGCGCGAGGCGGTACCAGGAGGAGCGGCCCTCGCGCCGGACCCCGACGACGCCGGCGTCGCGCAGCGTCGTGAGATGGGCGGAGACCGTGGACTGCGCGAGCCCGAGCTCGCGCGTGAGGTCGACCACCCGGCGCTCGTCGCGCGCGAGCAGGTGCACGATCGCGAGGCGGCTCGGCTCCGCGAGCGCGTGGAGGAGGCGGGCGACCGCCTCGTGGTCGTGCGCGCCGGCGTGGGCGGGGTCGCTCGCGGCGCTCGTCGTCACGCGTCGATCGTAGCGAGCCGCCGCCGCGCCGCGCCCGCGCTCAGCCCCAGCCGAGCTCGTGCAGGCGGTCGTCGTCGATGCCGAAGTGGTGCGCGATCTCGTGGACGACCGTGACGGCGACCTCCTCGACGACGTCCTCGCGCGTCTCGCAGATCGCGAGGGTCGGGTTGCGGAAGATCGTGATGCGGTCGGGCAGCGATCCGGCCGCCCACAGGTGGTCGCGCTCGGTGAGCGGCACGCCCTCGTAGAGGCCGAGGAGGTCGGGGTCGTCCGCGGGCGCGTCGTCCTCGACGAGCACCACGACGTTGTCCATCTGCGCCGCGAGGTCCTCCGGGACGAGGTCCAGCCCGTCCCGCACGGCGTCCTCGAACTCGGCCCGCGTCATCTCCACCACGCGACCATCCTCCCCCGGTCCCGCGCGGGACCACGACGCGGGCACGGCTGTACACTGGCCGACGTTCTGAGCCCCCATCGTCTAGCGGCCTAGGACCCCGCCCTTTCACGGCGGTAGCACGGGTTCGAATCCCGTTGGGGGTACGCGAGCTCGGCCCGGGACCGGTGGCCACCAGCGGATTTACGGATCGGCTCATCGGTACGGTACGATCCTCTCGGTTCGAAAGCGGGCCGCCAAAACCCCCGGTGAACGGGTGTTAGGGTGTTCCACGCTGAAGAAGCAAGGCCCTGTAGCGCAGTTGGTTAGCGCGCCGCCCTGTCACGGCGGAGGTCGCGGGTTCAAGTCCCGTCAGGGTCGCGTGAGGCGAAGAGCCCGGTCGGCATCGGCCGGCCGGGCTCTTCCCCCATGGCTCTGTAGCTCAGTTGGTAGAGCGTTCGACTGAAAATCGAAAGGTCACCGGATCGACGCCGGTCGGAGCCACCGAGAGACCCCCGTCCGGGATCCGGGCGGGGGTCTTCTGGTCTCCCCCGACGCCGCCCCACCGCGCCGCGCGCCCCGGCCCACCGACGGTCCCCGGGGAGTTGCGCGCCGCCGCGGGTCCCGGTTGAGTGGTGGGGTCACCTGCGGAAAGGCGGAGAGATGAGCGACTGGATCGACGGGCGCATCCCGCCCGAGGAGCAGAAGCCGACGGTCGGGCAGCTCGTCGAGCGGCTGTCCGAGCAGGCGACCCGCCTCGTCCGGTCGGAGATCGCGCTCGCGAAGACCGAGCTCGCGACCAAGGCCAAGCACGCCGGCATCGGCATCGGCATGCTCGTCGTGGGCGGGGTGCTCGTCCTGTACGGCCTCGGGTTCCTCCTGCACTCCGCGATGGAGGGCCTCGCGACCGTGATGCCCCTCTGGCTCGCGGCGCTGATCGTGGGGCTCGCGCTCGTGCTCGTCGCAGGTACGCTCGCGTTCGTCGGCGTCAAGCAGCTGCAGCGCGGCGTGCCGCCCACCCCGACCGGCGCGGTCGAGGGCATCAAGGAAGACGTGGCGACCATCAAGGAAGGACTGCGCTCGTGAGCGGATCCGACGGGGCCCCGGCGCCCCAGCTGTCCCAGTCCCAGCTCGAGGACGAGATCGCCCGCACGCGGGCGGAGCTCGCCGGGACGATCGACGAGCTCACGACGCGCCTGGACCCGCGCGTCCAGGCCAAGCAGGCCGCGCACCAGGCGAAGCAGGCCGCCTCGGACACGGGCACGTTCCTCAGCGGCGGCGGGCTGCCGGAGGAGGACCCGGACCGCTCGCGCAACGTCAAGCTGCTGCTGGGTGCCGTCGTGGCGGGCGCGGCGCTCGTCGCCGCGGCCGTGCTCCGCCGTCGGTCGTAGCGCATCCTCGTCGGGGCGCGCACATCCGGCCGCCCGGCCCGTGTCTCTCTCCGCGCGGGCCGGTGACCGGCCGCGTCGTCCCCGCCCGCCGTCGCGCCGCCGCGGCGGGCGGCGCGGCACGGCGGATCAGGACTTGTCGGTGCCCTCGGCGGGCTCGCTCGCGGCGCCGAGGAGCGCGCGCACCTCGGACTCGCGGTAGCGGCGGTGTCCACCGAGCGTGCGGATGGACGAGAGCTTTCCGGCCTTCGCCCAGCGGGTGACCGTCTTGGGGTCGACGCGGAACAGGCTGGCGACCTCGGCGGGCGTGAGCAGAACCTCGGACTCTCCGTGCATGGACATCACGACACCTCCTCCTGGTACGCGCTGGTCCGGCTCATGCCCCGGATCACGACGACAGCACGACGCCAGTACCCTCCATTGTCGCAGCATGCGGATTTCGGGCGACTTGACGGACGGGTGAATTAGGCGGTCTATGGTCGGAACGGCCGGATAGGCGTCCGTGCGGCATACGGACGTGTTCCCGACGCCGGGCACGCGGGGACCGCGACCGCCCACCGGTCGTCGGCGCGTGGAGACTGTGTGACGACAGGCACGTCCGGGGCTCCGGCCGGGCTCCTGAGTGGATGGAATAGGCCCGGACCATGTACCGTTGGACCCTGAACAGACGAAACTACACCCCGGGGCCGCACGTCTGAGCACGTAGCCGCCCCGCTTCTACGTTGAGGGGGTCGGAGCCATGGGCCGCGGCCGTCAGAAGGCAAAGCAGACCAAGGTCGCTCGCGCGCTGAAGTACTACAGCCCCGAGACGAACTACAGTGCGCTCGAGCGTGAGCTCACCGGTCACAGCCACACGGATGTCGTGACGGACTCGCGCTTCGGCGCCGAGTCGTCGGACGACCTCGAGCGCTACGACCAGCGCTACAACGACTGGTCCGACGACCGCTGACGGTTCGTCGACCACCTCTCTTCCGCGGTCCCGCGGACGCACGACCCCGGCTGCGCCGCCGCCTGCCCTGCAGGTGGCGGCGCCGTCATGTCGGGGGTCGGTGACCGCGCCGCGAGCTCGCGCCGACCGCCACCCTGCGCGTCCGCGGCCTCCCGTGGCCACGCCGGCACGCGTCCGCGTTCGACCGTTGAGCGCGGGGCCGGCGCGACCCGCCGACCCCGCGGGCGTCAGGACCGGTAGTCGCCGACGAGGCGCACGGCCCCGGCCTGGACGCCCTTGGTCCCCGCCACGAGGTCGCCGTCCGCGACGTCGGTCGCGGCCTCGTCGAGCGCCTCGACCGAGCCGAGCACCCAGGCGGGCACGCCCAGCGCCGCGCACCGCGCGAGGGCCGCGTCGACGCCGTCCGCGCCGACGACGGCGACCATGCCGACACCGAGGTTGAGCGTGCTCTCGAGGTCCCCGCGCGGCACGTCGCCCAGCTCGCGGACGAGGCGGAAGACCGGCGGGACGTCCCAGCTCGCGCGGTCGACGACCCCGACGAGCCCGGCGGGCAGCACGCGCGCGAGGTTGGCCGCGAGGCCGCCGCCCGTGACGTGCGTGAACGCGTGCACCTGGGCGGCGTCGTCGGCGGTCAGCGCCAGGCAGTCGCTCGCGTAGACGCGGGTGGGCGTGAGGAGCTCCTCGCCGATCGTCCGCCCGAGCTCGTCGACGTGGCGCTCGAGCCCCCAGCCGGCGTGCTGGAGCACGGCGCGCACGAGCGAGTAGCCGTTGGAGTGCAGACCCGAGGACGCCATGGCGACGAGGACGTCGCCCGCGCGCACGCGGTCCGGGCCGAGCAGCGCGTCCGCCTCGACGACGCCGGTCGCGGCGCCCGCGACGTCGTACTCGTCCTGGCCCAGCAGGCCCGGGTGCTCGGCGGTCTCGCCGCCGACGAGCGCCGTCCCGGCGACCTCGCAGGCCGCCGCGATGCCGCGGACGATCCCGGCGATGCGCTCGGGCACGACCTTGCCGCACGCGATGTAGTCGGTCATGAAGAGCGGCTTCGCGCCCACCACGACGATGTCGTCCACGACCATGCCGACGAGGTCGAAGCCGATCGTGTCGTGCACGTCGAGCGCCTGCGCGATCGCGACCTTGGTGCCGACGCCGTCGGTCGACGTCGCGAGGAGCGGGCGGCGGTAGGTCGCGACCTCGGAGAAGTCGTACAGCCCGGCGAAGCCGCCGACGCCGCCGAGCACCTGGGGCCCGTGCGTGCGGCGCACGGCGTCCTTCATGAGCTCGACGGCCTTGTCACCGGCCTCGGTGTCGACGCCCGCGGCGGCGTAGGTGAGGCCCGTCCGGGGCGCGTCGGCAGTCATCGTGTCGGCTCCAAGGGTTCGTCGCGGCGCGCGCGCCGGTGGTCGTGCAGGTGAGGTGGTCAGGGGTGCTGGAGTGCGCCGGAGCCGCCCGCGGAGACGGACAGGCTGCGCAGCCCGTCCTCGGGCGCGCCGAGCGGGAGCTCGGCCTGCTCGAGGAGGTGCTTGCCGAGCTGGTCGTCCGGCGGCAGCTCGATGGGGTACTTGCCCGTGAAGCACGCGGTGCACAGCTGCGACGACGGCTGCTCGGTCGCCGCGATCATGCCCTCCGTCGAGATGTACCCGAGGGTGTCGGCGCCGAGCGACTGGCCGATCTCGTCGGGCGACAGCCCGTTCGCGATGAGCTCGGCGCGCGACGCGAAGTCGATGCCGTAGAAGCACGGCCACTTGACCGGCGGGGAGCTGATGCGCACGTGCACCTCGGCCGCCCCGGCCTCGCGCAGCATGCGCACGAGCGCGCGCTGGGTGTTGCCGCGCACGATCGAGTCGTCGACGACCACGAGGCGCTTGCCGCGGATGACGTCGCGCAGCGGGTTGAGCTTGAGGCGGATGCCGAGCTGGCGCAGGGTGTCCGACGGCTGGATGAACGTGCGGCCCACGTAGGCGTTCTTGGTGAGGCCCTGCCCGAACGGGATGCCGGACTCGGCCGCGTAGCCCACCGCGGCGGGCGTGCCGGACTCGGGCACCGGGATGACGAGGTCCGCGTCGACGGGGTGCTCGCGCGCGAGCTGGCGGCCCATCTCGACGCGCGCGGCGTGCACCGAGCGGCCGTTGATCGTCGTGTCGGGGCGCGCGAGATAGACGTACTCGAAGACGCACCCGGCGCGCTCGGCGGGTGCGAAGCGCTGCGAGCGCAGGCCGTCGGCGTCGATCGCGATGAGCTCGCCCGGCTCGACCTCGCGCACGTAGGACGCGCCGACGATGTCGAGCGCCGGCGTCTCGCTCGCGACGACCCACCCGCGCTCCAGGCGGCCGAGGACGAGCGGGCGCACGCCCTGCGGGTCGCGCGCCGCGTAGAGGGTGCGCTCGTCCATGAAGACGAGCGAGAACGCGCCGCGCAGGCGCGGGAGCACCTCGAGCGCCGTCGCCTCGAGCGTGTGGTCGGCGTCGCCCGCGAGCAGCGCGGTGACGAGCGCCGTGTCGGTCGTGTTGCCGCGCGCGAGCTCGCCGCGACGCTGGCTGCCATAGCGCTCGGCGACGAGGTTGACGAGCTCGGCGGAGTTGGTGAGGTTGCCGTTGTGGCCGAGGGCCACCGTCCCGGACGCCGTCGCGCCGAGCGTCGGCTGGGCGTTCTCCCAGGTCACGCCGCCCGTCGTCGAGTACCGGCAGTGCCCGACGGCGATGTGCCCCGTCAGGGCGTTGAGCGCCGTCTCGTCGAACACCTGGGAGACGAGTCCCATGTCCTTGTAGACCAGGATCTGCTCACCGTTGCTGGTGGCGATGCCGGCCGACTCCTGGCCTCGGTGCTGCAGCGCGTACAGACCGAAGTAGGCGAGCTTGGCGACCTCCTCGCCGGGCGCCCAGACACCGAAGACGCCGCAGGCGTCCTGGGGGCCTTTCTCGCCGGGCATGAGGTCGTGGTTGAGAAGTCCATCTCCGCGGGGGGCCACGTACCTCAGTGTCCCACAGCAGGCACGCCCGGACCGAAGCGCGTGCTCAGGTGGACACCTGCGCTCGGCGCCGCCGTTCACGGTGGCGTTACGTCGTCCCAGCAGTCGGTCGGGGGTTTCGGAGAGTGGGAACGCCGCGCTTGAATCTCGACTTACCCGACCGCGGCAGTCCACTATCACGGCCGCAGACCGGGACCCCGACCGCTCCCCCGGACCCTCCGGGCCCCGACGAAGGACGACACCATGCGACGCCTCCGGACGACGATCACCCTCGCGGCTGCCGCGGCAGCCACCTCCCTGGTCCTCACCGCCTGCGCGCCGACCGCCGTCGACGGGTCCGGCGGCGGCGACGCGGGCGGCGACGGCTCCGCCGAGCCCACGACGCTCTCGCTCGTCGGGTTCGCCGTGCCCAAGGCGGGCAACGACGCGGCCCAGGAGCTGTGGGCCGAGACGGAGGACGGCCAGGGCGTCACGTGGGAGACGTCGTACGGCCCCTCCGGGGACCAGAGCCGCGCCGTCGCGGACGGCCTCGAGGCCGACTACGTGCACTTCTCGCTCGAGGGCGACGTCACGCGCCTCGTCGAGGCCGGGATCGTCGCCGAGGACTGGAACGCGGGCGAGCACCAGGGCATCGTCAGCCAGTCGGTCGTCGTGCTCGTCGTGCGTGAGGGCAACCCGAAGAACATCCGGACCTGGGAGGACATCGTCCAGCCCGGCATCGAGATCGTCACGCCCAACCCCGGCTCGTCCGGCTCCGCCCGGTGGAACATCCTCGCCGGCTGGGGCAGCGTCATCGCGAACGGCGGCACCGAGGAGGACGCGACCGAGTTCCTGCGGAAGTTCTTCACGAACGCCGTCGCGCTGCCCGGCGGCGGCCGCGACGCGACGACCGCCTTCACCGCGGGCACGGGCGACGTCCTGATCTCCTACGAGAACGAGGCGATCCTCGCGCGGCAGAACGGCGAGACGTTCGACTACGTCGTCCCCGACCAGACGCTCCTCATCGAGAACCCCGCCGCCGTGACCGTCGACGCGGACCCGCGCGCGCAGAGCTACCTCGACTTCGTCCTCACGCCCGAGGGCCAGGCCGCGTTCGCGAGCAAGGGCTTCCGCCCGCTCACGGGCGACCTCGACGTCGAGGTCGAGGGCGCCAACGACCCGAGCGACCCGTTCCCGGCGGTGCCGACGCTCCTCACGATCGCCGACGACTTCGGCGGCTGGCCCGCCGCGAACGAGAAGTTCTTCGGCGACGAGGGCATCGTGACGAAGGTCCAGACCGAGACCGGGAAGCAGTGACCCGTGTCCTCGACCCTCGCTGAGCGACCGGGCCGGACCGCGCGCGAGCGCGGTCCGGCCCCGGCCGCGCCCGCCCGCCGCCGGCGCCGGACGCCGAACGGGCCCTACCGCCTCACCGCAGCCTCCGGGCTCGGGCTCGGCGTGGCGCTCCTGTGGTTCTCCGCGCTCGCGCTCGTCCCGCTCCTCGCGGTGCTCGTCGAGACGTCGGCCGGCGGGTGGCCCGCGTTCGTCGCCGCGGTCACGCAGCCCCAGACCGCGGCCGCCCTGACCCTCACCGTGACGCAGGCGCTCGCCGTGACCGCCGTGAACGTCGTCATGGGCACGCTCGTCGCGTGGGTGCTCGTGCGCGACCGCTTCCCCGGCAAGCGGCTGCTCGAGGTCCTCATCGACATCCCGTTCGCCCTGCCGACGATCGTCGCGGGCCTCGTGCTGCTCGCGCTGTACGGGCCGTCGGGCCCGCTCGGGATCGACGTGGCGAACACGCGCGCCGCCGTCTTCCTCGCGTTCTGCTTCGTCACGCTGCCGTTCGTGGTCCGCAGCGTCCAGCCGGTGCTGACCGAGCTCGACCGCGACGTCGAGGAGGCCGCGGCGTCCCTCGGCGCGACCCGCTTCACGACGTTCCGCCGCGTGGTCCTGCCCGCGCTCGCGCCCGCCATCACCGCGGGCGCCGCGCTGTCGTTCGCGCGCGCGATCAGCGAGTACGGCGCGCTCGTGCTGCTCTCGGGCAACCTCCCGATGCGCACCGAGGTCGGCTCGGTCCGCATCCTCAGCTACCTGGAGAACGGCCAGCCCGAGCAGGCCGCGGCCGTCGCGTCGGTGCTCCTGCTCGTGTCCCTGCTCGTCATCGCGACGATCCAGCTCCTCCAGCGAAAGGTGGCCCGCCGTGGATAGCTCTCCCTGGGTACGCCGCACGCTGCGCGCCGTCGTGGTCGTCTACCTCGTGCTGCTCGTCGGCTGGCCCGTCTCGCTCGTGGCGAAGAACGCGTTCGCGGACGGCCTCGAGACGTTCCAGCGTGCGTTCGCCGACCCCTCGGTCCTGTTCGCGCTCCAGCTCACCGCGGCGGTCGCAGTGCAGGTCGTGCTCCTCAGTACCGTGTTCGGCGTCGGGATCTCGCTGCTCGTCGTGCGCTACGACTTCCCGGGCAAGGCGCTCCTCAACGCCCTGCTCGACCTCCCGCTGTCCGTCTCCCCGATCGTCGTCGGGCTCGCGCTCGTCCTCGTCTACGGGAAGAACGGCTGGTTCGGCGGCGCGCTCGAGGAGGCCGGGTTCCGGGTGATCTTCGCCCCGCCGGGCATCGTGCTCGCGACGGCGTTCGTGTGCCTGCCGCTCGTGATCCGCGAGGTCGTGCCCGTCCTCACCGAGCTCGGCACCGACGAGGAGCTCGCGGCGACGAGCCTCGGCGCGAGCCGGCTCCAGACCTTCCGGCGCATCACGCTGCCGGCGATCAAGTGGGCCGTCGTGTACGGCGTCGTCCTCACCCTCGCGCGGGCGCTCGGCGAGTTCGGCGCCGTCAAGGTGGTGTCCGGCAACTTCGAGGGCCGCACCCAGACCTCGACGCTCCTCGTCGAGCAGCGCTACCAGGACTTCGAGCAGGGCACGGCGTACGCCGTCGCGTTCCTCCTCGCGTCCGTGTCCGTCGCGTGCATCGTCGCGGTCACCCTCCTGCGGTCCGACGACGCCGCCCCGGCCCGCCGCCCGGCCCGTCCTGCCACCCGCCCCGCCGTCCCCTCGGAGGCCGACGCATGAGCATCGAGATCCGCAACGTCCGCAAGACCTTCGGAGACTTCGTCGCGCTCGACGACGTCTCCGTGTCCGTCCCGACCGGCCGCCTCACGGCGCTGCTCGGCCCGAGCGGGGGCGGCAAGTCGACGCTCCTGCGCGTCGTCGCCGGGCTCGAGGTGCCCGACTCCGGCGAGATCGAGATCGAGGGTCGTGACGCGACGAACCTGCCCGCACGACGCCGCAACGTGGGCTTCGTGTTCCAGCACTACGCGGCGTTCAAGCACCTGAGCGTCGCGCGCAACGTCGCGTTCGGCCTCGAGATCCGGCGCACGCCGAAGGCCGAGATCGCCGAGCGCGTGGACGAGCTCCTGCGGCTCGTGCACCTCGAGAGCTTCGCCCACCGGCTGCCGTCGCAGCTCTCGGGCGGCCAGCGCCAGCGCATGGCGCTCGCGCGCGCCCTCGCGATCCGCCCGAGCGTCCTGCTGCTCGACGAGCCGTTCGGCGCGCTCGACGCCAAGGTCCGCAAGGAGCTGCGCGACTGGCTGCGCCGCCTGCACGACGAGATCCCCGTGACGACCGTCTTCGTCACGCACGACCAGGAGGAGGCGCTCGAGGTCGCGGACGAGATCGTCGTCGTCAACGAGGGCCGCATCGAGCAGGTCGGCACGCCCGACGACCTCTACGACCGTCCCGCGAACGACTTCGTCATGGGCTTCCTCGGCCCGGTCACGCGGCTCGGCGGCGTCCTCGTGCGCCCGCACGACGTGCACGTCGAGGTCCTGCCTGGCGTCCCGGCGCCCGACGACGCCCCGCCCCGTCCGGGTGGCCCCGTGACCGGGGTCGTGACGCGCACGACGCGCGTCGGCTTCGAGGTGCGCGCCGAGGTGAGCGCGGGCGACGAGGTCGTGTCCGTCGTCGTGACCCGCGCGGAGGCGCGCACGCTCGGGCTCGCGGCGGGCGTGGCCGTGCGGCTCGCGCCCGCGCAGGGCGCGCCGACGGCCCCCGCGCCGGAGCCCGTCGCGGCGGCCGCCCCGGCCTGACCCTCGGGCGGCGCGCGCTCGCCTATCCTGCCCCCGTGCCTCCCCCGCGCGTCGACCGCCCGCCCCGCGACCGCGACGGCCGGGCGCGGCACCGGCGCGAGCGCGACGCCTACCGCTTCGTCGAGCTCGTGCCCGGCACGCGCCTGGCGGTGTGCGACGGGCTCGCGACCGCGAGCGGAGCGCTCCTCGCGGGCGCCGTCGCCGGGTTCCTGCTCCTCCTCGGGGCCGCGCTCGTCGGGGCGGAGGTCCTGCCGTCGTGGGAGCACGAGGCCGACGAGGCCGTGCGTACGACGGTCGGCTGGTGGGTCCTGACGCTGCTCGTCGCCGTGCTGGCCGTCGTGCCGCTGCGGGCGGCCACGACCCTCGCCGTGGCGAGCGCGCTCACCGCCGCGGACCGCCCGCGCACCGACGTCCCGCCGCTCCCGCTCCGCCGACGCGTGGCGGGGTCGAACCCTCCGGGCGCGGTCGCCGGGCTGGCCTGGACGGTCCTCGCCGTCGCGGTCGTCGCGGGCGGCGTCGTCGCGCCGCTCGCGATGGGCCCCGGCGACGCCGAGCGCGCACCCACGGTCGTCGTGTCCGCCGTGGTGGGGGCAGCGGCGGTCGTCGGCCTCGTCGCGCTCCGGGCGCTGCGCTCGCGCTGGACCGCGGCGCGCGACGCGGTGCGCTCGACCTGGGGGCCGAACGAGGTGCGCGCCGCCGAGGCCGCCGAGCGCCGCCGTCGTGCCGCGCTCCCCCGGACCGCCCCGGCGGCGGAGGCCCGGCGCGAGGTCCGGAGCGGCTCGTCCGTGCGACGCCGCGACCGCGTGACGACCGCGCTCGGCGTCGCGGGCGGCGTGGGGTTCGTGCTCTTCCTCGTCGGCGTGACGATGCGGCACCCGCGCCGGCGCGGTCCCGACGCGCACTACGGGCCCGTGGGCGAGACGGCGATCGACGTGCTCGTGGGCACCGGCGGCGCGCTCCTGGGCGCGGCGCTGCTCGCCGGGGCGCTGTGGTTCGTCCTGCCGAACCGGCGGCGGGCCCGGCAGCGCCGGGAGGCGCTCGCGCGCCTGCGCTCCCCCGACCCGGGGCCGCCGCCCGCCGACGACGTCGTCCAGGAGCTGCTGTCCCCGTGGTCCGGGGGCGCGGCGGTCGCGATCGGGGTCCTCGCCGTGACCGGGCTCGTCGCCCCGTCCGTGCTCGCCGGCGTGCGGGGCGAGGGCGTCGAGCTCGTGGCCCCGGGCGTGCCCTACGGACCGGTCGGCGTGGTCCTCCTCGTGGCCGCGGTCGCGGCCGCCGCCGTGCTCGTCGACGACGTGGGCCGCTCGGCGCGGCGTCGTGCCCGCGTGCGTGCGCGGTGGCACGTCGACGACGCGACGGGCTGACGGCGCGTCACCGCCGCCGGCGCCCGGAGGGGGGTCGGGTCAGCGCCGCCCGCGCAGGCTGCGCCGGTCCGCGACGACGGCCCACACGCCCGCGACCCCCGCGCCGAGCGCGGCGCACGTGACGACGATGACCGTGAAGTAGACACCGGGCTTGAAGACCGGCGCCGCGGCCGGCGACTGGAGCCACGCACCGCCGAGGCCGAGCCCGAGCACGGTGCCGAGCACGACGCCCACCGTGAAGAACGCGCGGTAGCGCGGCGCACGACGCACCGTCGTCGGGTCCACGACGCTCTCGATCTCGACCTCGCCGGCCGCGCTCCCGGCAGCAGTGGTCGCGTCGTCCGACGCCCCGTCGGTCGGCGTCTCGTCCGCCTCTGCCCGGGCGGCGTCGGCAGCGCTGGGCTGCGCGGGCACCGCGTCGGGCGCGCCGGCGTCAGGGGCTGCGGAGGGGTCGGGTGCCGCGCCGTCGGGCGCGGAGGACTGCTCGGGGCTCACGACCACGACCCTACCTGGGGAACCTGGGGACCCTCTGCCCGGGCGCCGGGGTGCGGCCGGTGCGGGAGGAGCCCGGACGCACCGCGGCCCGGGTCCGTCGGACGGAACCCGGGCCGCGGTCTCACCTCCTCGTGATCAGCGCGGGATCACCCGCACGAGAACGCGTCGAACGCGACCGGGTACTCGCGCACCCCGGTGCCGTCCGCGAACGACCCGGTGACGGTCACCGAGCCCGCCGGGACGGACGTCGCGCGCGACGCGAAGGACTGGTACGCCGCCGCACCGGGGGCGACGCCCGTGAAGGTGCGCTCCCCGTACGGCGTGCTGAGCACGACGTCGACCGGGACGTCGTCCCCGTTGACCGCCTTGACCGCGAGATAGACCTTGCCCGCCATGCAGCGCGGGCTCACGACCACGTCGGTCAGCACCGCGCCCTCGGCCGCGCCGGCCTCGACCGTGACCGGGATCCGGGCGGTCGTGCCGCTCGGCTCCGCGACCACCCAGAGGTCGTACTCGCCCGCCGCGGCGTCGGCCGGGACCGGCACCGTGAGCGTCGCGGCACCCGTGGTCACCGTCGCGGTGCCCGCCGGGGTGCCCGGATCGGCCGGGTCGAACTCACCGTCCGCCGGCACGAGGTAGCCGTCGACGGACGTGTTGCGCGGCGAGCCGAGCGACGTGAGGTCGAGCTCCGAGAGCTCGACGGTCACGTCCGACCCTGCGGTGACGGTGCCGGGCAGCTCGTCCACGACCACGCGCGAGCGGTCGAACGACGGCGACACCGGCGAGCTCGTCTGCAGGTACGCGATCCACGCGTCGCGGTCGACCAGACCGGAGTCGCGCGGGTCCGTGCCCTCGGTGAACACGCGGAAGTTGTCGCCGCCGGTCGCGAGGAACGAGAACGTCGCGACGCGGTACTCGGCGTCGAGGTCGATCGGCTCGCCGTTGATCGTCACCGACGAGACGTTGTCCCCCGGCGTCGCGTTCGGGTCGGCCGTCGAGGCCGTCCACGACACGTTGTCCGAGAGGCCCAGGGCGAGGTACGGGCGGGTCGGGCGCTCGCCGTCCTCGTCCGTCTGCCACTGCTGCTCGAGCATCTCGACGACCTGCGCGCCCGTGAGGGTCACGGTCCACAGGTTGTTGACGAACGGCAGGACCGCGTTGGCCTCGGCGTAGGTGATGACGCCGTCGCCGTCGAAGAAGAGCTCGTTGCGGAGCCCGCCCGGGTTGACGACGCCGATGTCCGCACCGCCTCGCGCCGGGTCGGAGAGCGTGGCGAGGAGCGAGTCGGCGACGAGGTTGCCGAGGGTCGACTCGGACGCACGGTCGTCACGGCCGGTGCTCGGCAGGGGGCCGGAGCCCACGTACGTGCCGCCCGGGCCCGTGTACGACCCGCCCGCGTACGCCGTCGTGATGTCGGCCGTGACCGAGCCGACGGGCTGCGCGCCGATGATCTCGGCCTCGGCGAGCGCGGCGTCGACGATCGTCTTGACCTCCGCGACGCGCGGGTACGTCGCGACGAGCGTCGCGTCGTCCGTCGTCGTGCGCGCGACGTTCTGCGCCGTGTACGCCGTGACCTCGTGGGTCGCGGTGTCCACGGTGAGCGACACGTGGCCGACGAACTCGCCGTAGTTGCCGGTCTGGACGATCGGCCGGGTCTTGCCCGGCACGCCCGGGACGGGCGCGTCCCACGCGTACTGCTTGTGCGTGTGACCCGTGAAGATCGCCGCGACGCGCGCGTCGGTCTCGGTGACGATGTCCGCGAAGGCGCCGCCCGCGGCGACCTCCTCCTCGAGCGTCGCGCCGTCGGGCGTGCCCGCGGACGCGCCCTCGTGGACGAGGCCCACGACGAGGTCCGCCTCGCCGTTCGCCGGGTCGCCGTCCAGGAGCTGGTCGGTGACGCGGTTGAGCGCCTCGACCGGGTCCCCGAAGTCGAGGTCCGCGATGCCCGACGGCGTGACGAGCGTCGGGGTCTCCTCGGTAACGACGCCGACGAAGCCGACGTCGAGACCGCCGACCTCGACCACCTGGTACTCCGGCAGCGCCGGGTTCGTCGTGCCCTTGTCGTAGACGTTCGCGCCGAGGTAGGCCCAGTTCGCCTCGTCGGTCACGCGGCCCGTGAGGTCCGCGAAGCCCTGGTCGAACTCGTGGTTCCCGACGGCCGACGCCTCGAGGTCGAGCGCGTTGAGCACGTCGATCGTCGGCTGGTCCTCCTGGAGCGCCGACGCGAACAGCGACGCGCCGATGTTGTCGCCCGCCGAGACGAAGGCCGTCCCGTCCGGGTTCGCCGCGCGCAGCTCCTCGATCGTGCCCGCGAACTTCACGGTGTTGGCGTCGATGCGACCGTGGAAGTCGTTGATCGCCAGCAGGTCGAGCTGCGTCTCGCCCGGCTCGGTGCCGCCGGCGAGGTCGAGGCCCACGAGGACCGGGTCGTGGTCGGACGACCGGAACGGCGTCGTGTCGTAGAGGATCGACGCGTTGTAGTTGTACCGGCTGTACTCGTTCGCGATGGGCTCGACCGAGTTGATGTTCCACACGTCGGTGCCCGTCACGGCCGCGGCCGCGGCCGGCGAGGCGAACACGTGGTCGAGCGACCCGACGTACCCGTCGAACAGGTAGGTCTGCTCGCCCGTGGTGTCGCCCAGGTCGACGTACCCGGCGTCCTTGAGGACCTCCAGCGGGTCCTCCTGCGAGTAGGAGTTGAAGTCGCCCGCGAGCAGGACCTTGTCCGTGCCCGCGTCCGCGGCGACGTCCTCCGCGAAGCCCACGAGGGCCGTCGCCTGCGCGACGCGCGACGCGTTGAACGCGCCCTGGCCGTCGCCCGAGTCCTCGTCGCCGGGCAGCACGGCCGTGCCGGAGCCCTTCGACTTGAAGTGGTTCGCGACGACGAGCACGTCGTCGCTGCCCGCGTCGTCGCCCTCGGTGATGCCGCCGACCGGCTGGAACACCTGCGCGAGCGGCTCGCGCGCGTTGACGAACGCCGGGTCGTCGAGCAGGATCTGCGACGCGCCGACCGGCTCCGCCGCGTCCACCTGGTAGATGTACGCGAGACGGATGACGTCCTCGTCGTCGGGCAGCGCGGCCGGCGAGGGCACGAAGGCCCACTCGTCGGCGCCCGCCGCCTCGTTGAGCGCGTCGACCAGGTCGGAGAGCGCCTGGTCGCGGTCCTTGCCGAACGGCGTCGAGTTCTCGATCTCCATGAGCGCGACCACGTCGGCGTCGAGCGCGTCGATCGCCGCGACGATCTTCGTCTCCTGGCGCTCGAGGTTCTCGGCGTTCGCCGCGCCGCGCGCGTCGCAGCCGCGGTTGACCGTGATCGGGTTGCCCGCACGGTCGGTGTAGTACGTGCAGCCCGTGAGCTGGTCACCCGTCGTCGTGAAGTAGTTGAGCACGTTGAACGTCGCGACGGAGAGGTCGCCGCCGACCTCGGCGGGCGCGTCCTCGCGCGTGTTCTCGAACGTCGCCGGCTGCACGGAGGCCGCGTTGCCCGAGTCACCCGCGGTGAGGTGGGTGAGCGGCTGGAACGTCCACGCGTCGTACCGGTAGTCGAGGATCACGGGCGTCGTGAAGTCCACGCCCGCGCCGACGCGCGCCGGGGCCCCGCCCGTGAGGTACGGGAGCGGGACGCCCTTGTTGGCGGCGTTGTTGAAGTTCGTCGTCGCGCCGTCGTCGAGCATGACGCCGCGGGCCGCGCGGTCCGCGACCGCCGCGGCGGCCTCGGCGCTGCCCGGCCGCCCGGCGGACGTCGGCTGAAGGAACGGGTCCGTCCCGGCCGCGAGGAGGAACGACCCGTAGTAGTTCGTGTCGTAGTTGTCCGCGATCACGTACTCGCCCGCGGGTGCCACGAGCATCCCCTCGAGCACCTCGCGCGCCGCGTCGGTCGCGGGGAACGCGACGTTCGCCGGCTTGACCTCCTCGGCGGGCTCGTCGAGGACCGTCCACCCGCCCGCGGCGGGCGTGATCTGCGTCAGCGTGAAGTACTCGGAGACGGCGCCCGTCACCTCGACGTGGTCGCCGATCTCCACGGCGGCCGCGCCGGCCTGGGAGTAGACGAAGATCGCGTCCGACGCCGTGTGCGAGGCGTCGAGGTCGCCGCCCGTGCCCTCGGTCTGGAGGTAGAAGCCGTCGTAGCCGCCGGTGGGGTACGTCGCGGTCACGACGCCGCGCGTCGTCACCGTCTGGCCCACGAACGGGCTCGTCGCGCCCGTGCCCTGGATCTCCGCGATCGGCACCACCTCGCCCGGCTCCGGGCCGGGGCCCCCGCCCTGCCCGCTGTTCTGGGGCGTGACGGTGCTCGAGAGCGTGAAGTCCTTGCTGTTGTCGTCCGTGTCCGCGAACCCGGTCCGGTTGATCGAGGCGGGCACCGTGTTGCCGGACGGCGCGGGGCCCACCGCGGTCTCGAACGTGTTCGAGGTCCCGTACCCGACGAGGTCGACGACGTTCGCCGCGCTGGCGGCGTTCCCCGCCGGGAGCGTGACCGCCGTGGTGGAGCTCACGAGCGCGATCGTGCCCGTCGTGCCCGAGGGGTTGAGGCTGCCCGTCGCGTCGGGCGTCGGCAGCGCCGTCCCGTTCGACCCGTTGGACCCGCCCTGCACGAGGAAGTAGCCGCCGGGGGCGACCGTGCCGCTGAGCGGGGTGACGCCCGTGAAGGCTCCGGTGCCCGTCGCCGAGCGGTACTGCAGGGACATGCCGGAGAGGTCGATCGCCGACTGCGTGGGGTTGTACAGCTCGACGAACTTGTGGGTGTAGGGGGCGTTCGCGCTGCCACCGCTCAGGTAGGCCTCGTTGATGACGAGGCCCGACCCGTCGGGAGCCGCGCTCGCGGCGGTGGCGGCCGCGACGGAGAAGGGCACGGCGAGCGCCACGGTCAACGTGCTCGCCACCACCCTCCGTCGCCGCAGGTGCTGGTGGTCGGTCACGCTGACTCCTTCATCTCGTGCGGACGGCCGGGCAGCAGCCGCGCTCTCCACGCACCGGACGGCGCGACGCCCTGCCTCCGCGGGACATCGCACCGCACGTCGGTGAACGGGCGGTTGCTGCCGTGTCACCGCCACGAGAACGTCGCCGCACGTCGTCGTGCCGCGGGCGTCCGCGCGAGCGGCGGCCGGTCATCCACGGACGCTAGCCCTCCGTACCCCGGTCCGCCAGACCTGGCGGCGAGAACGTTACGGACCAGTAACACGCACCGCTGAGCCCCGCCGCGCGCGGGCCCGTCAGCGTGGCCGCGCGGCCTGCAGCGGGAGCAGCCAGGACAGGTCCGAGCGCTCGCCCGACGCCTGGACGCGGCCGTCCGCGACGGCGTCGGCCCACGCGAGCGTCCCCGTCACCAGGGCCAGCCACGTCTGGGGGTCCGTCTCCACGACGTTCGGGGGCGTACCGCGCGTGTGGCGCGGCCCCTCGACCGCCTGGACGGCGCCCGCCGGCGGGACGCGCACCTCGACGGCGTGCCCCGGCGCGACGTCCGCGAGCTCCTCCAGGGTGAACCGGACCGCCGTCGTGACGGCCTTGCGGTCCGCCCGGTCCTCGCGCCACGCAGCGAGGGCGAGGCGGCCGGCGGCCGGGTCGGTACGTCGTCGAGCACTCACGGGGACAGGCTACGACCGGCCGCCGACCGTGAAGAGCACCCGCCGCCCCGGCACCGACGCCTCGCTCAGCGTCGCACGGACCGGGTCGCCCAGCGGCAGACTCGCGCCCTCGACCGGGGCCCGGACCGCGGGGTCGGTCAGCACCACCTGGCCGCGGTGCGCGGCCCCCGCGTCCCCGCCCTCGCGCTCGACGCGCCGGGCGCGCTCGCGGTCGTCCTCGACGTCGACGACGACGCCGTCGAACTCCTCGCCCTCACGCCCCGCGAGGAGCGCCGCCTCCACGACGTCGACGATCGCGCGCTCGTACGAGCTCGCGCGCTGGCCCGTCCGGGCCATCGTGCGCGGCAGCCCGGGCAGCGCGTCGAGCACCCACCGCGGCACCTGCTCGCCCGCGCACAGCGCGAGGCACACCTCGGTGCCGTAGCGGTCCACGAGCCGGCGCAGCGGCGCGGTGACGTGCGCGTACTCGGCGCCGATCGCGGCGTGCGCGGCGTCGTCGGGCACGCCCGGCTCCTGGCCCGTCCCGCCGAACGCCTCGTACGACGCGCCGCGGAACAGCGACGTCGCCTCGTTGAGGAACGCGGCGTGCCGCGGGACGCCCGAGTCGAGCGTCGGCACGAGCTCCGCGTACGACGTCTCGCGCGGCCAGTCGATGCCGAGGGCGCGGGCCGTGCGGCGCAGGCGCGCGAGGTCGCGCGGGTCGGCCTCGGGCAGCGCGCGGAAGACGCCGACCCCGCCCGCGCGCATGAGGCGCGCCGCGGCGATCCCGGTGAGGAGCGAGATCTGGGCGTTCCACGCCTCCGCGGGCAGCGTGGAGCGGAACTCGAGCCCGAACGTGCCGTCGTCGTGCGCGACGATCTCCTGCTCCGGCACCTCGAGCGACACGCCGCCACGCTCGCGCTCGAGCGCGAGCCGCAGCTCGCCGACCTCGCGGAGCAGGAGCAGCGCGTCGTCGGGGTCGCCGGCGTCGACCCGCGCCTGCGCCTCGTCGTAGGTCAGCCGGGCCGTGGAGCGCACCACCGCGCGGCGCACCGTCGCGTCGAGGATCTCGCCGCGGGCGTCGAGGACGACGCGCCACGCCGCCGCCGGGCGGTCCTCGTCCGGCAGGAGGCTCGCCACGCCCTCCGACAGCACGGGCGGGTGCAGCGGGGTGCGCGCGTCCGGTGCGTAGAGCGTCGTGCCGCGCACGTGCACCTCGGCGTCGATCGCCCCGCCGGGCTCGACGAACGCGCCCACGTCGGCGATCGCGTAGTGCACGACGTACGCCGCGCCCTCGGGCGCACCAGGGTCGTGCGCCGCCCGCTCGAGGTGGAGCGCCTGGTCGAGGTCCATCGACCCGGGCGGGTCGATCGTCACGAACGGGACGTCCCGCAGGTCGACGCGCCCGTCCCCGACGACCGCGCGGTCCGCGCGCACGGCGGCCTCCGCCTCGGCGAGCACCTCGGCGGGGAAGTCCTCGGGGACCTCCATCTCGCGCCGCAGCGCGGCCAGCGCCTCGGCGATCGCGACGGCGGGGCTCGGGGCGGGGGTCTCGGCAGGTCGCACGAGGCGCAGCTGACGCGTGGGCACGAGCCCGACCCTACCGACCCCCGGGACCGCGGGCCCCGTAGGCCCGTGGGAGAAGCCACGGGCGGCGGAGGGTGCGCGCGGGCCAGGGCGTCCGACAGACCTGGCCCGCGCGCCGGGCGCACGCCACCACCGGCGCGCGCGTCCACGGGGCCGCACCCGCCGCGGGCGACGGGTGCGCCGGGATCAGAGGCCGCGCGTCCCGAACCGGTCGCGGTCGGCGGGCTCGCCCGCCCCCGCGGCCGCGAGCTCGCGGCGCACCTCCTCGCGGAGCCGGCCGTGATTCGCGGGCTCCGGGGCAGCGCTCAGGAGGAGCTTGGTGTACTCGTGCTGCGGGTCGAGGATCACCTGGTCCGACGGCCCGCGCTCGACGACGTTCCCGCGGAACATCACGAGGATCTCGTCGCTGAAGTGGCGCGCGGTCGCGAGGTCGTGCGTGATGTAGAGGACCCCGAGGTTCTCCTCGCGCTGCAGGCGCGCGAGCAGGTTGAGCACGCCGAGGCGGATCGAGACGTCGAGCATCGAGACGGGCTCGTCCGCGACGAGGAAGCGCGCGCCGGGCGCGAGGGCGCGCGCGATCGCGACGCGCTGGCGCTGCCCGCCGGACATCTCGTGCGGCTGCTTCGCGGCGAAGACCGGCGCGGGCGTGAGGTTCACGCGCTCCAGCAGGTCGTGGATGCGTGCGTCGAGCGCCGCGCGGCCGCGCGCGACCTGGTGCAGGCGCAGCGGCCGCTCCAGGTGGTGGCCCACCGTGTGGAACGGGTTGAGCGACGCGAACGGGTCCTGGAACACCATCTGCACGTCGTGACGGTAGGCGTCGAGCCCTCGCCCGCGGGTCGCCGAGGGCGTGCCGTCGAGCAGGATCTCGCCCGACGTCGGCGTCTCGAGCTGCGCGATCATGCGCGCGACCGTCGACTTGCCGGAGCCGGACTCGCCGACGACCGCGATCGTCCTCCCCGGCTCGAGCGTGAAGGACACGTCGTTCACCGCGCGCAGGCGCGTGCGGCGCAGCCCCTTGCGGATCGTGAAGTCCTTGACCAGGTTGCGGACCTCGAGGGTGCTCATGCGTGGGGACCTTCCTGGCTCTCTCCGGTGCTCTCGCCCGTGCGGACGAACGCGCCCCGGTCGCCCGTGAGGCTCGGGAACGAGCCGAGCAGGCGTCGCGTGTACGGGTGCTGGGCCGCCTCGTAGACCGCCTCCGCCGTGTCGATCTCGACGATCTCGCCGCGCAGCATCACCGCGATCCGGTCGCTGATCTCCAGGAGCAGCGGGAGGTCGTGCGTGATGAACACGACCGCGAACCCGAGCTGCTCGCGCAGGCGCATGATCTCGCGCAGGATCCCGCGCTGGACGACGACGTCGAGCGCCGTCGTCGGCTCGTCCATGATCATGACCTGCGGGTCGAGCGCGAGCGCCATCGCGATCATGACGCGCTGGCGCATGCCGCCGGAGAGCTCGTGCGCGTAGCTGTCGAGGCGCAGCGGGTCCACGCCGACGAGCTCGAGCAGCTCCGCCGACCGGCTCGCCCGCTCCGCGCGCGACATCCCGGGGCGGTGCGTCCTGAGCACGTCGCCGAGCTGGTCGCGCACGCTGATCACGGGGTTGAGCGAGTTCATCGCCCCCTGGAACACCATCGACACCTTGTCCCACCGGAACGCCCGCAGCGCGTCGCCCGCGAGTGCCACGACGTCCACGTCGGGTCCGTCCTGGTCGTGGAACGTCACGGTCCCGCTCGTGAGCAGCGCCGGGGGCTTGAGGAGCCGGTTGAGCCCGTACGCGAGCGTCGTCTTGCCGCAGCCCGACTCGCCCGCGAGGCCGAGGATCTCGCCGCGGTGCAGCGTGAGCGACACGTCCTTGACGGCGTGGACGACCGGCTCGACCTCGTAGTCGATCGAGACGTGGCGCGCGGTGAGGACCGGCTCCTTGCCGACGAGGTAGGCCGCGTGCCGGTCGCTGCTCAGCGGCTCGGCGGTCGTGGTCGTGGCGGTCATGCGGCCACCGTCTCCTTCGGGTCGTCGCCGGCCCCGACGCCGGCCTTGCGCGCCTTGCGCACGCTCTTGACGGCGGCCGGGCCCAGGCGCAGCCGGGGGTTGATGATCTCGTCGAGGCTGAAGTTCACGAGCGCGAGGCCGCACCCGAACAGCGCGATGAGCAGGCCCGGCGGCACGAACCACCACCACAGGCCGAGGCTCAGGGCGTTGTTGGCGCTCGCCTGGTTGAGGATCGTGCCCCACGTGATCGACCCCGACGGGCCGAGCCCGAGGAAGGACAGGCCCGCCTCGGCGAGGATCGCGAGGAGCACCGCCCCGAGGAACTGCGCCGTGAGCAGCGGGAGCAGGTTGGGGAAGATCTCCACGAGGATGATCCGCGGCGTCCTCTCCCCCGCGACGCGCGCGGCGGAGACGTAGTCGCGCGAGCGCAGCGACTTGGCCTGCATGCGCAGGACGATCGCCGCGCCCGGCCACGCCGTCAGGCCGAGGATCACGGCCACGACCACGAGCGAGCGCGTCTGCAGGTACGCCGAGATGACGATGATCAGCGGCAGGCCGGGGATGACGAGCATGATGTTCGTGACGAGCGAGAGCGCCTCGTCGGTGAACCGGCCCCGGTACCCCGCGACGATGCCGAACACGATCGACAGGACGAGCGCGATCGCGCCGGCGACGAGGCCGACCATGAGCGACCCCTGCCCGCCGTAGGCCACCTGGGCGAAGATGTCGTTCCCGATGTGGTTCGTGCCGAGCAGGTGCTCGGCGCTCGGCGGCAGGAACCGCTCGTTCGCGGTCGAGCGCGGGTCCTGCGTGAAGAACGGCGCGACGAACGTGAACAGCAGGATCGCGACGACGAGCACGACGCCGGCGGTGAGCTTGCCGGACCGCCGCGGGAGCAGGGCCCGCAGCCCGCGTCGTGCCGGGACGGGCGGGACGCCCTGGTCCTGCCCGAGCGGGACGTCGGGCACGATGCCGGGCGTCGTGTCGGGCGGGGCGATGCCGTCGACGACGACGGTGTCGGCCGGTGCCGCGTCCGCGGCGGGGGTGACGAGCTCTGCCTCGCGGGTGTCGTCAGCCATGGTTGCGCGTCCTCGGGTCGATGAATCCGTAGATGAGGTCCATGAGGAAGTTCGCGGCGAGCACGGCGAGCGTGATCACGAGGAACGTCCCCTGCATGAGCGCGAAGTCGCTCGCCTGGACCGCGTTGAACAGGAGCTTGCCCAGGCCCGGGTAGCTGAACACCTGCTCCATGACGACCGACCCCGCGACCACGAACCCGAGCGCGACGCCGAACCCGGCGAACGACGGGAGGGCCGCGTTGCGCGTCGCGTAGGTGAGGGCCACGCGCATCCGGCGCAGGCCCTTGGCCTCGGCCGTCGTCACGTAGTCCTCGGACAGCGTCGAGACCATCATGTTGCGCATCCCGAGCAGCCAGCCGCCGACGGACGACAGCACGATCGTCAGCGCGGGCAGGAACCCGTGGTAGATCACGCTGCCGACGAACGCCCACGACCACTCCGGCCCGTTGTCGAAGCCGAAGATGTCGTAGCTGCCGATCCGCGGGAACCACCCCGTCGAGACCGAGAACACCGACACGAGGATGAGCGCGAGCCAGAAGTACGGGACGGCCTGGAGCAGCGTGGACGCGGGGATGATGCTGTCCACCCACGTGCCGCGCTTCCAGCCCGCCCACGCCCCCAGCCCGACGCCGAGCGCGAACGAGATGATCGTCGCGAGCCCCACGAGGCCCACGGTCCAGGGCAGCGCCTGGCCGATCAGCTCGGTGACGGGCTGGGGGTAGTAGGTGATGGAGATCCCGAGGTCTCCCGAGAAGAGACGCCCCCAGTAGGACACGTACTGGTCCCAGAGACCGGCGTCCCCGTCCGCGCCGAAGAGGAGGTCGATGCTGTTCTGCATCTGGGGCGTCAGCTCGCCGCCCTTGCGCAGGAACTTGTCGATGAAGATCTGCTTGGGGTCACCCGGCATGAGCTTCGGGATGAGGAAGTTCAGCGAGACCGCTGCCCAGAGGGTGATCACGTAGAACGTGATCCGCCGGACGTAGTACCTCATGATGCGCGTCCCTCGTTCCTCGGTCCTCCTCCTCGGCGCGCGGACATCAGCTCGCGGGCTCGAGCTTCGAGAGCACGACGCCGAGCGAGACGGTGCTCCACGACGGCGGGAACGCGTAGAGGTCGTCCTGCGTCGGCCAGCCCGTGAAGTCCTGCGTGTCCATGAACGTCTGCGACGCGTTCACGACGACCGGGATGTAGGGCAGGTCGCGCACGATCTCCTGCTGGATGATCGCGTACTGCTCCTTCTTCACGTCCTCGTCGTTCGTCGAGGCGGCCGCCTCGACCGCGGCGTCGACCGTCGGGTTGGTGTAGCGCACGTAGTTGAAGAGGCCCGACTCCATGACCTCGCCGACCGGTCGCGTGTAGTCCGTCGTCATCCACTGGCGGTAGATGCTGAACGGGTCGTCGAGCGACGGCCCGGTGATGCCGCCGACCATGAGCTGGTAGGTGCCCGCGACGCGCGCGTCGGACATCTCCTGCTGCGTGACCTTGTTGTGGACGATCGAGATGCCCGCTGCCTTGGCCTGCTCGACGAGCAGGTCACCCACGGCGTTGTAGTCGTTCCAGCCGTCGACCGTGATGAGGGTCAGCTCGACCTTCTGGCCGTCCTTCTCGTAGATGCCGTCGGCGCCCTTCGTGTACCCGGCGTCCTCGAGGACCTGCGCGGCCGCGGCCGCGTCGGGCGTCTGCGGGCTCTTCTCCTCGACGTCCGGCGAGATCCAGCGGTCGTCGCGGCCGAGCAGCGCGAACGTCGGGGACGCGGTCGCGGCGAGTCCGGCGAACGCCTTGTCGTTGATCTCCTGGCGGTTCATCGCGAGGTTGATCGCCTGGCGCACCGCGACGTCGGTCTGCGGACCGGTGCAGCCGAGGTCGACCGAGACGCACGTGTAGATCGTCGTCGGGTCCTGCGGCGTGTTGATCATCGACAGGCGGCCGTCGGCGGTGATCCGCTCCGGGTCGGCCACGAACATCGCGGTCCAGTCGACCTTGCCCGTGGTCATGAGGTCCTCGGCGCTCTGGTTGGCGTCGATGCCGAGGTAGCGGACCTTCTTGACCTTCGGGGCGCCGGCCCAGTAGTCCTCGTTCGCGACGACGGTGTACGCCGCCTCGGTGACCGCGTCGGCCTTGTACGGGCCGGTGCCGACCGGGTCCTCGTTCGCGAACGTCACGAGGTCGTCGACCTGGGACCAGATGTGCTCGGGCACGACGAGCGACGTCCCGAGGAGCTGGACCTCCGACGTGAACTGCGGCGAGTCGAAGACCCACTTCACGGTGTGCGTGTCGAGCGCCTCGACCGAGACGACGAAGTCGCGCTTCGCGGCCTCGTTCGTCTGGGAGAAGACGACGTCCTCGGCGTCGAACGCCTCGCCGTCGGTCCACGTGACGCCCTCGCGGAGCTTCACGGTGAGCTCCGTGCCGTCCTCGGACCACTCGAAGGACTCGCCGAGGCGCGGCTCGGGCGGGCCCGCCTGGGCCTTGTTGTAGTAGAAGAGCGGCTCGTAGATCGCGCCGTTGGCGGCGTGCAGGGGGTTCGGCGAGTACGGGTTGAAGTTCGCGACGATGGGCGTCTGCGTCCCGGCCCACACGTTGAGCGTGCGGCCCTCGCTCGTGCCCTGCTCGCTCTCCCCGTCGCCCGAGCCGGAGCAGCCCGCCGCCATGAGGGTCACGCCGGTCACGAGCGCAACCGCCGTGAGCAGGCGCTTGCGCGCCGTGCTTCGAATCATCATCGGTCCTTTCGCATGGACGACGCGTCCTCGCGTCGTTCGTCGTGGCGCCCCTGGGGCGTGTGGCAGGAACACTAACTAATTCCTGAGCGCGCTCTCCCGAATACAACAGGAAAGTTACCTAACTGAGACATCGGGCGGTTCGACCTGCACGACGACGGCCGGTCCCGCACGAGCAGGACCGGCCGGGAGCGTCAGGGAAGGCCGTCAGCGACGGCGCCCGGAGGGCGGAGGCCGGGCGTCAGCGCGCGGCGTCGAGCGCCGACCGGGCCGCCGCCGCGACCTCGCGGTCGGTCACCTCGTAGCCCGCGTCGCCACCGCCCCCGGGGCCGGCGTCGTCCGCCACGACCCGCTTGGCGGACAGGTGCACGGCGTCGACGCCCGCGGCGACGAGCGCGCCGACGTCCTGCGGTCGCACTCCCCCGCCCGCCATGACCTGGACGCGCCCGTCCAGCGCCTCGCGCGCGTGCGTCGCCATGGCGCGCAGCCGCTCGATCCCGTCGATGCTGCGCGGCGCACCGCCCGACGTGAGGACGCGCGCCACGCCCGCCGCGGCGAGCGCGGCGAGCGCGGCGAGGGGGTCGGCCACGACGTCCACCGCGCGGTGGAACGTCACCTCCCGCCCGTCCGCGGCGTCGACGAGCGCGCGGACCGCCGCGGCGTCGACCACGCCGTCCGGCGTGAGCGCGCCCACGACGACGCCGTGCGCGCCCGCGGCGACCGCGGCGCGGACGTCGCGGACCTGCACGTCGAGGTCGTCGGCGGACAGGACGAAGCCCCCGGGCCGGTGCCGCACGAGCACGTGCACCTCCACGGGCGCCTCTCCCGGACCCGCCGCCGCGCGTGCCGCCGCGACGGCGGCCTCGACGAGCCCGGTGCTCGGGGTGAGACCACCGGTCGCCCCGAGGGCGACGCACAGCTCGACGCGCCGGGCGCCGACGGAGGCCGCGACGCGGACGCCCTCCGCGTCCTGCACGGCGAGCTCGAGCGCGGTCTCGCGGCGCGGCTGCGGCGCGCTGCCCGCGGGGTCGGTGGTCGTCACTGGGGTCTCCCGTCGTCCGGTCCGGGGCCGGCACGTCGGGACAGGTCACGACGGCGGCCGTCGGCCAGGGTAGACGACCCGCCCGGCCGCGGGGCCCGGCCGTGCGCACGGCGCTGCGGCCGAACGCGACGGACCCGCCGGCGCGACGCGCGCACCGACGGGTCGTCCGGTCGGGTCAGATCACGCCGAGCGCGAGGATCGCGTCGGCGACCTTGGTGAAGCCGGCGATGTTGGCGCCGAGCGCGTAGTTGCCGGGCGCCCCGTACTCGTCGGCCGTCTCGACGCACCGGTCGTGGATGCCCGCCATGATCTGCGCGAGGCGGTCCTCGGTGTACTCGAACGACCAGGCGTCGCGCGACGCGTTCTGCTGCATCTCGAGCGCCGACGTCGCGACGCCGCCCGCGTTCGCCGCCTTGCCCGGCGCGAACAGCACGCCCGCGTCCTGGAGCAGCGCGACGGCCGCCGGCGTGGTGGGCATGTTCGCGCCCTCCGCGACCGCGACGACGCCGTTCGCCACGAGCTGCTTGGCGGCGCCCTCGTCGAGCTCGTTCTGCGTCGCGCACGGCAGCGCGACGTCGCACGGCACGTCCCAGATCGAGCCGTCGGTGACGACGCGCGCACCGGGGCGGCGCGCAGCGTAGTCGGCGACGCGCCCCCGCTCGACCTCCTTGACCTGGCGCAGCAGGTCGAGGTCGACGCCGGCCTCGTCGACGACGTAGCCGGACGAGTCGGAGAACGCGACGACGTGCGCGCCGAGCTCCTGCGCCTTGGCCGTCGCGTACGTCGCGACGTTCCCGGAGCCCGAGACGACGACGCGGCGCCCCTCGAGGTCCTGCCCGCGCGTCGCGAGCATGTTCTGCGCGAACAGCACCGTGCCGTAGCCCGTGGCCTCGGTGCGCACGAGCGACCCGCCCCACGAGATGCCCTTGCCCGTGAGGACGCCGGACTCGTACCGGTTGGTGATGCGCTTGTACTGGCCGAACAGGTAGCCGATCTCGCGGCCGCCGACGCCGATGTCGCCCGCGGGGACGTCGGTGTGCTCGCCGATGTGCCGGTACAGCTCGGTCATGAACGACTGGCAGAACCGCATGACCTCGCCGTCGGAGCGCCCGCGCGGGTCGAAGTCCGAGCCGCCCTTGCCGCCGCCGATGGGCATGCCGGTGAGCGAGTTCTTGAAGATCTGCTCGAACCCGAGGAACTTCACGATGCCGAGGTAGACCGACGGGTGGAACCGCAGGCCGCCCTTGTACGGGCCCAGCGCGGAGTTGAACTCGACGCGGAAGCCGCGGTTGATCTGCACGCGACCCGAGTCGTCCACCCACGGGACCCGGAAGATGATCTGGCGCTCGGGCTCGCAGACGCGCTCGAGGACGGCGGCCTCGACGTAGCGCGGGTGCTTGCGCAGCACGGGGCCGAGCGAGTCGAAGACCTCGCGCACGGCCTGGTGGAACTCGGCCTCGCCGGGGTTGCGACGCAGGACCTCGTCGTAGACGGACTGCAGTCGGCTGTCCATGGGCACTCCTCGTCTGGACTAGGACGGAGCCTCCGACGGTACGCCTGTGCCAGAAGTTCTCGTACCGCCGTCTCATGTCCGCGAGGTGGCGACGCGTCGCGGCACCCCCTCGATGACCCCCACGGCCCGACACATCCGTCCACCCACTGAGAAACCTGACCGGTCTGGTTCAGTTTCTCGGCGCGCTTGCTATACCCGTCCCCAGGTCACGAGCGCCAGCGCCAAGCCCCGGCTCGCTGGCCGGCAACCCCCAGTCACGGCGGGGTGCTCCGGGAGATGACCAGGCCGCACGCGACCGACCTCGTGACCTGCGAGGACGGCCCGGCGGCAAGCGTGATCGACGACTACTGCGAGGTGCACACATGACCCACCCGAACACCGGCCCGACGGTCCTCGCCGTCTCCGGCAACCCCCGGCCCGGCTCACGCACGCTGACCGCGGCCGAGACGCTGGCCCGCCGCGTCGCCGCGCTCGTCGGCGCGCCCGACGTGGAGACGATCGACCTCGCGTCGCTCGCCGGCGAGATCCTCGGCCCCGAGCACGCCGCGGCGGACGCCGCACGCGAGCGGCTCGCGTCCGCGACCGTCGCCGTCGTCGCGACGCCGGTGTACAAGGCCTCCTACACGGGGCTCCTCAAGGCCTTCCTCGACCTGTACGGCCCCGACGGGCTCGCGGGCGTCGTCGTCGTGCCGCTCGTCGTGTCCGGCAACCCCGCGCACGCGCTCGTCGGCGAGGTGCACCTGCGGCCCGTCCTCGTGGAGCTCGGCGCCGTCGTGCCGACGCGCTCGTTCGCGGTGACCGAGGACCGGCTCGCCGACCTCGGGCCCGTCGCCGACACGTGGCTCGCGCGCGAGGGGGACGCGCTGCACCGCGCGGTGACGCCGCCTGACCCGGGTGCGGGCGCCACGCCCGACCGCGCCGTGGCCGACGCGTTCGCGGGGGCCGCGCGATGACCGCCGAGCTGACCCACCTGGAAGAGCTCCTCGCGGAGCAGGACGAGCCGCAGCTGTCCCCCGACGAGTACAAGGCCGTGTTCCGCGGCCACCCCGCCGGGGTGGCGGTGATCGCGCTCGAGCACGACGGCCGCCTCGTCGGGTTCACCGCGACGTCCGTCATCTCCGTCTCCGCTGCGCCCCCGCTGCTCGCCTTCTCGCTCGCGTCGACGTCGTCGTCGTGGCCCGCGGTCTCGGCGTCGCGCACGCTCACGGTGAGCTTCCTGGCCGATCACCAGGACGACGTCTCGGCGCGGTTCGCGACGAGCGGCATCGACCGGTTCGCGGACGGCGGCTGGTCGCGCCTGCCCACCGGCGAGCCGGTGATCGACGGCGCGCTCTCCTGGGTCCGCGGCCGCGTGGTCCAGCGCACCCCGGTCGGCGACTCCTACCTCGTGTCGTTGCGCGCGCTCGCGTCGAGCGTCGGCGCCGGTCGCCGCGGACGGCGCGAGGCGACCGCCGCGCCGTCGCCGCTCGTCTACCACGACCGGACGTACCACCGGATCGGGGACCACTCGGCGCTCTGAGCGCTGCCCCGCGGACCGAGGGGCCCGACCGGCGGACGTCCCGCCGATCGGGCCCCTCGTCGCGTTGTCGTGCTGAACGGACGTGCCGGTCACCAGCTCCAGCCGCGCGCGCTGAGCTCGAGCTCCTCGCAGAACCGCTCGTCGTCGCCGGTGCGGAACCCGGCGCGCAGCGGCGCGTCGTCCACGGGGAGGCCCGTGAGCCGGCACGCCTCCCGCAGGAGCGCGTCGTAGGCGCCCTGGACCGCGAGGTAGTGGTGGGCGCGCGCGTAGACGTCGGGGTCGGCCTCGATGCGCCGCATCTCCGCCGTGAGCTCGCTGAGCCGGAGCTGGAGCGCGAGCGTCGCGAGCGGGTCCGGGGGCGGCGTGCGACGCCGGCGGCCGGGACGCCCGGCCGCCTCGTGGCTCGGCGGGCGGCCGGCGCGGCGCAGCACCCACCACGCGGCGGCGGCCGTGCACGCCGTCGCGCACCAGATCATGAGCAGCCACGACATCGGAGCCGACCTCTGCGCGGGGAGACCCACAGGACGCCTCCAGTCTAGGTCGGCGCAGCGTCCGCAGCCACGAGTCCGGCACGTCCGCCCCGCACGAGGCCGTCGACGCCCGTCGTCCGCAACGTGTCGTCACGTCGTCGCGCATCCAGGACGGCCCGTCCCGAGCGTCGAGCGCACCGTGCCCCGTTCCGAGCGTCCACGGCGAGCACCGGCCGTCCGGGCTCGCGGACCGCCCGCGCGCGGCACCGCTCCCCACAGGCACCGGAAGGACCACCATGGCCGACGACCCGAAGCCCACCGACCCGGACCAGGATCCCGAGACCTCGCAGGACGCGGCGGGCGGGATCACCGCCGGCGCGCTGCTCCTGGGCGGCGCGGGCGGCTACCTCCTCGGCTCCGGCCGCGCGGCGCGCACCGCCGGTGCCGCCTGCACGCCGTCGGCCGGCACGACCCTTCTGACCAGCACGCCAGACGCCCCCTCGTACGCGCGCGCGAGCCGTTCGACGGCGGTGCGGAGCTCCTCGTCGGTCCGGTCGCCGTAGGCGAGGCGCAGGCGGCGGTGGGAGTCCGTGCCCGGGCCCGTCGCGAAGAACTCGCCCTGCTGGTAGTCGAGCCCCTCCGCGGTCGCGCGGCGGTGCAGGTCGCGCGCGTCCACGGCGTCGTCCACGAGGCGGGGCCACAGGAAGAACCCGCCGTCGGGCGCCGTGATCGCGAACCGTCCGGGCAGCCGGCGCTCGAGCTCGTCCACGAGGACGCCCGCCCGGTGCCGGTAGAGCGCGTTGGCACGCTCCAGGGTGCGGTCGAACCACCCGGGCCGGGACACGAGCAGGTGCTGCACGAGCGTCTGCACGAGCGTGGAGGAGTGCGAGTCCTGCCGGTTGCGCAGCCGGACGACCGCGTCGACGAGCGGGTCGGGCAGCACGAGCCACCCGAGCCGCAGGCCCGGGCCGAGCGTCTTGGTGAACGTGTTGACGTGCACCACGTGCTCGGAGTCGAAGAACACCTGACGGCCCTGGTCGGTCCCGGCGAAGCGCAGCTCCCTGTACGGGTCGTCCGCGATCACCACGAAGCCGTACCGCTCGGCGAGGTCGACGAGCGCCGCGCGCTTGGCCGCCGAGAGCGTGCCCTGGGACGGGTTGTGGAAGTCGGGGACCGTGTAGACGGCGGCGATGCGCTCGCCCGCGGCGAGCCGCCGGGCGAGGTGCTCGACGTCGATCCCGTCGGCCTCCACGGGGACCGGCAGCGTGCGGGCGTCCACGAGCTCGAGCACGCGCAGGAAGATCGGGAAGGCCGGGTTGTCGACCGCCACCGTCGCGCCGCGCTCCACGAGCGCCTGGACCGTGAGCGACAGGCCGTGGAGCCCGCCGCTCGTGATGACGACGCGGCGTTCGTCGACGCCCTCGCGCGCGGCGATCCAGGCGCGCAGCCCCGTGAGGCCGGGCGTCGCCGAGTACTGCAGCGAGGCGGCCCCGCCGCCGGCGTCCCACACCTCCCCCAGCACCTCGCGCAGCTCGGTGACGGGCAGCGCCCCGGGGTCGGGGATGCCTCCGAGCAGCCGGATCGCGTCCGGCCGCGGGGACAGCAGGCTCTGGTCGCCGAACCCGCGCGGGGCGGTCAGCGCCGCCGCGAGCGCCGAGAGCACGAGCGGGACGGTCATCCGCTCGCCGGGCACGCCCGCGCCGAGGTCGACGGCCGTCACCGCAGGCCCTCCGCCTCGACGCGCGTGAGCTCGGTCTCGAAGTGGGCGCGCGCCAGCTCGGGCGTGAGAGTCCACCGCTCCTGCGCCGCCTCGGGCAGCACGGCGCGGTCGGGGACGGCGGCGAGCGCGAGGTTGGCCGCGGCCGCTCGCTCCGCGGCCAGGAGGTAGAACGCGGCCTCGCCGACGGTCCGCCCGAGGGTGACGAACCCGTGTCCGCGCTGGAGCACGACCCGTGCCCCGTCGCGGGCGAGGTCCACAGCGCTCGGCGAGGACGCGCCGTCCCAGATCGTCGACGTGAGGCCCTGGAGCCGCGCGATCAGGGCGGCGTCGGTCGTCACCGCCTCCAGGGGCCGCCCGAGCGAGGACCACGCGAAGCCGCTGGGCGTGTGCAGGTGCACCACGACGGCGGCGTCCTCGACCTCCTGGTGCAGGCGCAGGTTCCCCGCGAACCCGTTGATCACGGCGGAGGGGCGTGCGTCGACGACGGCGCCGTCGGGCCCCACGAGCACGAGGTCGCTCGGGGTGACCGTGGAGATCGACAGGCCGAACGGGTTGACCCAGTAGTGGCCCGGGGCCTCCGGTGCGCGCGCCGAGACGTGCCCGTTGAAGCCGAACTCGAACCCGGCGCGGGCGAACGCGCGCAGCGCCGCCGCCAGCTCCCAGCGCACGTCGCGGTCGCGCGGCGCGGGGACGTCCGGGAGGCCGGCGGTCCGCGGGTGCGGGCGTGCGCCGGCGTCGTCCCCGGGCGCGTCCCGGTCGGTGCCCGGCAGCGTGGCGGTGTCGGTCGTCGTGGTCATCAGATCTCCTCGTCGAGGGGCGCGAGCCCGAGGTTCGCGCGCAACGTGTCGTGCTCGTACTCGGTGTGGAACAGCCCTCGCCGCTGCAGCTCGGGGATCAGGCCCTCGGTGATCGCGTCCAGGCCGGACGGGTACTCGAGGAAGAACGGGAGGATGTTGAAGCCGTCGGCGGCTCCCGACTCGTACCGCTCCTGGAGCAGGTCGGCCACGTGCTCCACCGACCCGACGGGGAACCAGTGGCCTGCGGCGCTCGCGTGGTAGAGCACGAGGTCGCGCAGCGTCGTGAGCTCCCCGGTGAGGAGCAGGCGCCGCAGCACCCCGTACCGCGAGCGCCGACCCTGGACGTCGTCCTCGGCGGGCAGCAGGTCGACCGGCACCGGCTGGTCCCACTCGTAGCCGGACAGGTCCACCCCGCCGAACTGCTTGGAGAGCGCCTCGCGGGCCCGGTCCAGGTCGAGGTGCTCGTGGGACTCCTCCCAGATGCGCTTCGCCTCCTCCTGCGTCGACCCGATGACGGGCGCGACGCCGGGCAGGATCTTCAGCTGCGCCGGGTCGCGCCCGGCGTCTGCGGCGCGCTTGCGCACGTCGTCGTAGAGGTCCTGCGACTCGCCGAGGTCGACGAGACCGGTCGTGAAGATCAGGTCGGCGTGGCGCGCGCCGAACGCCTTGCCCGCCTCGGACGACCCGGCCTGCGCGAGGACCGGTCGGCCCTGAGGCGTGCGGGGCACGTTGAGCGGGCCCCGCACGGAGAAGTGCTCCGACGTCCAGTCGATGCGCCGCACCTTCGCCGGGTCGACGAACAGGTTGCGCTCGACGTCGCGGACGATCGCGCCCGGCTCCCACGAGTCCCACAGCTCCTCGACCACGCGCGTGAACTCCTCCGCGACGGCGTAGCGCTCGTCGTGGGGCGGGAGCTCGATGCCGAAGTTCTCCCCTCCCCACGCGGAGGTCACGATGTTCCAGCCCGCGCGTCCGCGCGAGATGTGGTCGAGCGAGGCGATCTGCCGCGCGACGTTGTACGGCGCGCTGAACGACGTCGAGACGGAGCCGACGAGACCGATGCGCTCGGTGCGGGCGGCGAGGGCGCTGAGCAGCGTCACGGGCTCCAGGCCGGGCTGGGGGTCGTTCACGTCGGTCGACACGCCGTCGGCGAGGAAGATCGTGTGGATCTTCGCCGCCTCCGCCTGCCGGGTGAGGTCCGCGTAGAGGGCGAGGTCCACGACCTCGTCCGCCCTGCTCCACGGCTTGCGCCAGGCCCGGGCGACCCCGCCCAGGAGGAGCCCCAGGACCAGGCCCGGCCCTCTGCCGTCCGTGGTGGTCCGTGTCGTCGTCACTGCGTCGTCCTTCCGTCGGAGGGTCACGGTGCGGCCGCCGTCGCGTCGGCCAGGGGTCTGCGCTCGGGCTTGAGCCGGGGATGGACCTCGACGAACCCGTCGTGCTCGGTGAGGTCGACCCGCACCCCGTACACCTGCTCGACGAGCTCGGGCGTGTAGACCTCGGGCGCCGGGCCGCTGCGCAGGATCCGTCCGCCCAGCAGGAAGGCGACCTCGTCGCAGAAGCGGGCGGCGTGGTTGAGGTCGTGGAGCGAGACCACGACGGCGACGTCGCGCGTGGTCGCGACCTGGTGGGCGAGGTGCAGGGTCTGGAGCTGGTAGCGCAGGTCGAGGGCGCTCGTCGGCTCGTCGAGGAGCAGCACCTGCGGCTCCTGCGCGAGGGCGCGCGCGATGAGCACGCGTTGCGCCTGCCCGCCCGAGAGCTCGGTGACGCTGCGGTCGGCGAGGTCGGTCAGGCCGAGGCGGACGATCGCGTCCTCGACCTTCTCGTGGTCCGCCCGGCGCGGCCGGGCCCCGAAGTACGGCGTCCGGCCGAGGAGCACGGCCTCGCGCACGGACAGGGAGAACGTCAGCTCGATCGACTGCGGGACGTAGGCGACGACGCGCGCGAGGTCGCGCCTCGAGAGCGACGCCAGGTCCGTGCCGTCCCACGCGACCCGCCCGCCCGTGGGGCGCACGATGCGGCTGACCGCCTTGATGAGCGTGGACTTGCCGGCGCCGTTGGGCCCGAGGAGACCGAGGACGCGGCCCCGCGGGACGCTGAGGTCGAGCCCGTCGAGCACCGTGCGCCGCCCGTAGCCGACCTCCAGGCCGGCGATGTCGAGAGTCATCCGAACGACCTCTTCCGCGCGAGGATCAGGTAGAGGAACACGGGGGCGCCGACGAGCGCGTCGACGATCCCCGCGGGGACGACCGCGGGCGCGAGCACGACCCGCCCCACGGCGTCCGCGACGACGAGCAGGAGCCCGCCGACGAGCGCCGAGAACGGGAGCAGGAACCGGTGGTCGGCCCCGATCACGAGGCGCGCGATGTGCGGGCCGACGAGCCCGACGAACCCGATGATCCCGGTGAAGCTGATGGTGACGGCGGTGACGAGGACCGCCACGACGATGAGCTCGACGCGCACCCTGCCGACGGGGACGCCCAGGCTGCGGGCCGCGTCGTCGCCGGCGAACGCGATCGCGTTGACCGCGGCGCTGCGCCACTGCACGTACGGGACCACGACGACGAGGAGGACGGCCAGCGTCGTCACCTGGTACCAGACCGCGCCGTTGACCGTGCCCCACGTCCAGCGCACGATCGCGGCGAGGGTCTCCTCGTTCGCGATGTACTGCAGGCCCGCGGTCAGCGCGGTGAAGAGCTGGGTGAGCGCGATGCCCAGGAGGATGAGGGTGGTCGGCTGCATCCTCTTGACGCCGGCGAGCCCGAGGACGACGGCGGCGCAGAGCAGGCCCGAGACGAGCGCGCCGACGACGAGCGCGCCGCCCGACGAGGCTCCCTGGCCCTGGACGAACAGGAGCGCGAGGGCGGCGCCGAAGGCCGCCGCGGGCGCGATGCCGAGGGTGAAGGGGCTGACGAGCGGGTTGCGCAGCAGGCCCTGGAACAGCACGCCCGCGATCGCGAGCGCGGCGCCTCCGAGCAGGGCGAGCCCCGCGCGTGGCATGCGCAGCTCCCACACCGTGGTGAACAGCCGCAGCTCCTGGGCGTCGGCGGGCACGGTCCCGGTGGCCCGGGCGACGAGGGCGTCGACGACCGCGGGGGCCGTCACGCCGCCCGCGCCGATCTGCAGGGTGAGGAGCGTGACGACGAGCGTCACGACGAGCGACCCCGTGAGGACGAGGACCTTGCCGAGGCCGCGGCGTCGGCCCGCGGTCGACAGCCCGCGCTCGATCTCCGCGATCGTCGCGGTCTCCGCGTCGTCCAGCGCGGTCGCGCTCACCGGTGGTCACCCCAGCGGTAGACGTACTCGTCGGCCGAGTGCTCGTACGGCGTCTCCTGGAAGTCCTCGACCCACCGCCGGAAGTACTGCTCGGTGTCGACGTCCTCGAAGAGCTCGGGGTGCAGCCAGGTCGCGAGGCCGAGCGCGCCGATCTCCTTGGCGAGCGCGCTCGTCCAGAAGTTGTTGGCGACGACGACGTCGCCGTTGCGCACGGCCGTCAGCTCGGACCAGCCCGGCCGGGCGACGAGCTCGGCGGTGAGCGCGGCCGCGGCGTCCTCGGGGAACGGCTCGTAACCCGCGACGAGGCCGTCGATGCCGTGCCGCAGGACGAGGTCCGGGTCGCGGTCGAGGACGTCCGCCGGGTCGACCGGCGTGGTGTGCACGGTCCCGCCGCGCTGGGGGTCCGCCGCGAAGTCGATGTCGCCGAAGACGTTCGTCCCGCCCGCGAGCTCGATGATGTCGTGCCAGCCGGAGCCCGGGACGCCGGTCACGTGCGGCTCGCCGTTCTCGAAGTAGACGCTCTTGCGGTCCTCCGGCGGTAGGTTCGCCGTGCGCTCCTCCAGCAGGCCCGCCACCTCGCGGTAGAGCTCCAGCAGCTCGGCGGCACGGTCCTGCGTGCCGAACACGGTGCCGAGCAGCTCGACGTTCTGCTCGAACAGCCGGGGCTCCCACGCCGTGACGACGAGGACCGGGATGCCGAAGGGCTCGAGCTTCTCGATCGCCTCCTCGTACGGGGAGTTGCTGAGCGTGACGAACAGCTCGGGTCCCGCGGCGATGATCTCGTCGTAGTTGAACTCGGCGGCCCGCGACACGATCGTCTGCGTGCCCGGCACCGACTCCCAGTAGGGCGCGTTCCCGGGGGTGTCCTCGACGCCCTCGGCGCTGACGCCGACGATGCGGTCGCCCGCGCCGACGCCCCGGATGAGCTCGACGTTGTACCAGTTGTACCCGACCGCGACCGACTGCACGGGGACGGCGAGCTCGACCTCGCGACCGAGCTCGTCGGTCACCGTGACGACCTCGCGCTCGCCCGGTGGCGCGTCGCCGGGCGTACCGGTCGCACCGGCGGAGCCGGCGCACGCGGACAGGAGCAGGGCAGCGAGGGCGAGCCCTGCGGCAAGGACGGACCGACGTTTCGACGACGACATGGGAAGACGCTCCTCGTTCTCGGAGCCGGCTACGGACGCGACGGGGCGACGGGGCGCAGCCGGGCGGTGGCGCACACGCTTGCCGCGCCGTCGCGGACGTCTCCGGGCGACTGCGGCCTGGTCATCTCCCGGAGCACCCCGCCGTGGACGAGGGGGTTGCTGACCAGCGAGCCGGGGCTTGGCACTGGTGCTCGTGACCGTGCGAGATGTCTACAGCGCCGCCCGGCGGCCGGGAACCGTTCCGCCGCTCGTCTCACGTGTCGAGACGATGTGTCTCACCGTGACGGGTGCCGCGCGCGTCGACGCCGGGCGCCGACGGGCGGCCGGCGACGGCCGAGCGCCGCGGCGTCCGCGTCAGAAGGGCACGGCGTGCGTGCGGGTCGCGCGCTCGTCGGCGCGCGCGACGGGCGACGTCAGACCGCGCGCGTCGAGCAGAGGGCGCACGCCCTCGGCGAACCAGTACGCCTCCTCCAGGTGCGGGTAGCCGGAGAGGACGAGCTCGTCGAACCCGGCGTCGCGGTACTCGCCGACCAGGTCGGCGACCTCCTCGTGGCTCCCGACGAGCGCCGTCCCCGCCCCGCCGCGCACGAGGCCGACGCCGGCCCACAGGCCGGGGTGGATCTCCAGGTCCCGGGCCCGACGGGACGCGGCGAGGTCGCCGCCTCCGTGCAGCGCGACCATGCGCTGCTGGCCCACCGACCCGGACGCCCCGAGGAGGCGCTGCGCGCCCGCGATCTGCTCCGGCGTGAGGTCGTCGAGGAAGCGTTGCGCGACGTCCCACGCGTCGGCCGAGCGGTCGCGCGTGATGACGTGCAGGCGCACGCCGAAGCGGATCTCCCGGCCCTGGGCCGCGGCGAGCGCCCGCACGCGCTCGATCTTCTCGCGCGCCTGGGCGGGCGGCTCGCCCCACGTGAGGTAGACGTCGGCCCGCGCCGCCGCCACGGGCAGCGCCGCGTCGGAGGACCCGCCGAAGTAGACCTCGGGCCGCGGGTCCGGCGGGGCGGACACGCGCGCGTCGGCGATCCGGTAGTGCGCGCCCTCGTAGGTGAACGGCGCGGCGTCCCAGACGCCGCGCACGACCTCGAGGAACTCGCGCGTGCGGTCGTAGCGCTCGTCGTGGTCGAGCCAGTCCCCGAAGCGGCGCATCTCGTTCTCGTCGCCGCCCGTGACGACGTTGAGCAGGAGGCGCCCGCCGGACATCCGCTGGAACGTCGCCGCCATCTGCGCCGCGAGGGTCGGCGAGACGAGGCCCGGGCGGAACGCGACGAGGAACCTCAGCCGCCGCGTGCTGCGGACGAGTGCCGCAGTGACGAGCCACGCGTCCTCGCACCACGTCCCCGTGGGCGTGAGCACCCCCTCGTACCCGAGCCGGTCGGCCGCGACGGCGACCTGCTCCAGGTAGTCCAGCGACGGGGCGCGGAACCCGGTCGCGCGCCCGGGCTCGTCCTTGGCGTGCGCGCCGTCGAGGATCCCGCGCGCGTCGCCCGACGTCGGCAGGAACCAGTGCACGGCGAGCGGTCGCCGAGCACCGTCCGCCACCGCACCGTCCGCCACTGCGCCGTCCGCCACTGCGCCGTCCGCCACCGCGCCTCCCGACGCGACGTCGGCGGCGCTCATCCGGCGAGGAGGTCAGGCTGCGGGTGCCGCACGCCCCGGACCGCGCCGCGCGGGATCGCCGCGCCGACGGCCGCGGCCTCGTCGGGCGTCAGCGCGACCGACGCCGCCGCGACGTTCTGCTCGAGGTACGCGAGGCGCTTCGTCCCGGGGATCGGCACGACGTCGTCGCCCTGGGCGAGGAGCCACGCGAGGGCGAGCTGCGCCGTCGTGACGCCGCGCCCCGCGGCGATCTCCTCGAGCGAGCGGACCAGCCCGCGGTTGTGCTCGAACGCCTCGCCCGCGTACCGGGCGTGGGACCGGCGCACGTCGTCCTCGGCGAACCCGTCCGTCGAGTCGACCGTGCCCGTGAGGATGCCGCGGCCCAGCGGCGAGAACGGCACGAAGCCGATGCCGAGCTCGCGCAGCGTGGGCAGGACCTCGTCCTCCGGGTCGCGCGTCCACAGCGAGTACTCGCTCTGCACGGCCGTGACCGGGTGGACGGCGTGGGCGCGGCGCACGGTCGCCGCGGACGGCTCGGACAGCCCGATCGCCCGCACCTTGCCCGCCGCGACGAGCTCGGCGAGCGCGCCGACCGTCTCCTCGACCGGCACCTGCGGGTCGATGCGGTGCAGGTAGTACAGGTCGAGCCGGTCGGTGCCGAGCCGGCGCAGGCTCGCGTCGATCGCGGCGCGCACGTACGCGGGGCGGCCGTCGACCGGCCGGCCGTCCGGGTGGCCCTCCGCGGGCGGGAGGCCGAACTTCGAGGCGAGCACGATCTCGTCGCGGTGGGCGCCGAGCACCCGGCCGACGAGCTCCTCGTTGCGCCCGTGGCCGTAGACGTCGGCCGTGTCGACGAGCGTCACGCCGAGCTCGAGCGCGCGGCGCAGCACGGCCTCGGCCTCGGCGGCGTCGGCGGGGCCGTACGCGTCGGTCACGGACATGCCGCCGAACCCGACCGCGGACACGGTGAGCGCGGCGTCGCCGGAGCCGAGCGTGCGCTGCGGCAGGCGGTTCGAGGGTGCGGCGGGGGTGCGGTCGTCGGTCATGACGCCAGCGGACCACCGCGAGCGCCCCGCGGCAAGGGGCGGACGGCGTCCTCTCACCAGGTGGGAGAAGGTGACGACGCCGCAGGTCAGGCACGCCTGTCCTTGCTGGCGAGCGCGGGGAATGGTCCCTACTCTGGAATGGTTCAAGAAAACGGCACCGACGGAAGCCGGGTGACCGCCGCACGTTCCGGGCGACCCCCGAGAGAGCGAGGAGCACCATGACCGCACCCACCATCCACCGCACCACCGCGCGCTTCGAGGCGTCGGAGCAGCTCCGCGCCCACCTGCAGCGCGTGCTCGTCGCGCTCGTCGACCTCCACGTGCAGGGCAAGCAGGCCCACTGGAACGTGACCGGCCGCGGGTTCCGCGACCTGCACCTCCAGCTCGACGACGTCGTGGACGCGGCGCGCGAGCACAGCGACACCGTCGCCGAGCGCATGCGCGCGCTCCAGGTCGTGCCCGACGGCCGCACCGAGACCGTCGCGACGACGACCGAGCTGTCCCCGTACCCGGCCGGCCTCGTGTCGGTCGGCGACACGGTCGACGCGGTCGTCGAGCGGATCGCGCAGACGGTCGAGGTCGTGCGCGCCGTGCACGACGACGTCGACGCCGAGGACCCGACGAGCGCGGACCTCCTCCACGAGATCATCGCGGACCTGGAGAAGCAGGCCTGGTTCCTGTCCTCGGAGAACCGCGAGGCGTGACGGCGCGCGGCCACGGGCCGCGCGACCCCGGAGGCCGGGGTCTGCGGTGCGTCACGCCCCGGCCGACGTCGCCCTCCGCGGTGCGGCGCTCCGGGCGCGCCCGGCGGCGCCGGGGATGGCCGCGACGAGCTCGCGCGTGTAGTCCTCGCGCGGGTCGAGCAGGATCTGCTCCGCCGTGCCCTGCTCGACGACGCGCCCGCGGTGCATGACGCCGACGTGGTCGGACACCTGCCGCACGACCGCGAGGTCGTGCGAGATGAACAGGTACGCGAGCCCGTGCTCGGCCTGGAGCCGCACGAGGAGCTCCAGGATCTGCGCCTGTACGGACACGTCGAGCGCCGAGACGGGCTCGTCGAGCACGACGAGCGACGGGCGCAGCGCGAGCGCCCGCGCGATGGCGACGCGCTGGCGCTGCCCCCCGGACAGCTCGCGGGGCCCGCGGCGCAGCACGTCGGCCGGGAGCGCGACGTCCTCGACGAGCGCACGCGCCCGGTCGGCGCGCTCGGACGCCGAGCCCACCCGGAACGCGCGCAGCGGCTCGGTGACGATCTGCTCGACGGTGAAGCGCGGGTCGAGCGACGCGTACGGGTTCTGGTAGACCACCTGGAACCCGCGGCGCAGGGCGCGCAGCCGCTCGCCCCGCGCCGTCGTGACGTCCTCGCCGGCGATCTCGACCGTGCCCGCGGTGGGGCGTTCCAGCCGCAGGGCGAGCCGCGCCGTCGTGGTCTTGCCCGAGCCCGACTCCCCCACGAGCGCGTACGTCTCGCCCGGCCCGACGGCCAGGCTCACGCCGTCCACCGCGACGAGCGTGCGTCGCGCGGAGCCGCGCGGGAGCGTGAACTCCTTGCGCAGGTCGTGCAGCGCGAGCACCGGCACGGTCGCGTCGTCCGCGCGGGGCGCGGCGTCGTCCGTCACGACGTCGCCCGTCACGACGTCGCCCGGCGCGGCGGCCGTCGCCGTCGCGCGCCGGCGGTCGCCCGGCCCGGGCTCGCCCGTCCGGGCGGGAGCCGCGACGAGGCGCGCGCTCGCGAGGCTCGGCGCGGCCGCGATGAGGCGTCGCGTGTACGGGTGCCGCGGGTCGGTCAGCACCTGCTCGGCGGTGCCCTCCTCGACGACGACGCCGCGCTCCAGCACGACGATCCGGTCGGCGCGGTCGGCCGCGACGCCGAGGTCGTGCGTGATGAGCAGCACGGCCGTCCCGAGCTCGCGCACGAGCCCGTCGAGGTGGTCGAGGATGCGTCGCTGCACGGTGACGTCGAGCGCGCTCGTGGGTTCGTCCGCGACGACGAGCCGCGGCCGGGCGGCGACGGCGATCGCGATGAGCACGCGCTGGCGCATCCCGCCGGACAGCTGCGACGGGTACTGGCGCGCGCGGGCCGCCGGGTCGTCGATCCCGGCCTGGCGCAGCAGCTCGACCGCGCGCTCGCGCGCCTCCCTGCGCCGCGCGAGCCCGTGGACGACGAGCACCTCCGCGACCTGGTCGCCCACGCGCACCACGGGGTTGAGCGAGACGGTCGGGTCCTGCGGCACGAGCCCGACGTCGCGGCCCCGCACGTGCTGCCACTCCCTCTCGGAGAGCCCCCCGACGTCGCGACCGCCCAGGCGGATCGAGCCCCCGGTCACCCTCCCGCCGCGGGAGAGCAGGTGCAGGGCGGCGTGCGCCGTCGTGCTCTTGCCCGAGCCGGACTCGCCCACGAGGGCGACCACCTCCCCCGCCCCGACCGTGAGGTCGACGCCGCGCACGGCGGGGTACGAGCCGCCGTCCCGCGTGCGGTAGGCGACCTCCAGCCCGGCGATCTCCAGGGCCGGCTGCTCCGCGGGCGTCGCGCCCGGTCGTGCCGGTGCGGTCTGCGTGGCGCTCATGCGTCGCCTCCCGTCCTCTCCAGGGCCCGCGCGATGCGGTTCGCCGACAGCACGACGGCGACGATCACGAGGCCCGGCATCGTCGTGAGCCACCACGCGGCGGCGAGGTAGTCGCGCCCGCCCGCGACGAGCGACCCCCACTCGGGCGCCGGTGGCGGCGTGCCGTACCCGAGGAAGCTCAAGGCCGAGATCGCGAGCACCGCGGTGCCGACCTCGAGCGCCACGAGAGCGAGCACGGGCCCGGTCGAGTTGGGCAGCACGTGGCGCCCGAGCACGCCGTACCACCGCACGCCCGATGCGCGGGCCGCCTCGACGTACACCGACGTCGACGTCCGCAGCACCTCGGCCCGCATGACGCGCGCGAACGTCGCGACGCTCGTGATCCCGACCGCGATCGCGACCTTGACCGTCCCGAACCCGAGCGCGGTGATGATCGCGAGCGAGAGCAGGATGCTCGGGATCGCGAGCAGCACGTCGACGAACCGCCCCACGACGTCGTCCACCCAGCCGCGCAGGAACCCCGCGAGCAGGCCGAGGAGCGACCCCGCGACAAGGCCCACCGCGACCGCGAGCGCCGTCGCGCTGAGCGACGCGGACGCGCCGTGCACGACGCGCGCGTAGACGTCCCGCCCGAGGTGGTCGGTGCCGAACGGGTGGTCGGCCGACGGCGGCAGGAGCCGGTCGGCGGGCACGCCGGTCAGCGGGTCGTACGCCGTGAAGAGCTGCGGGACGACCGCCCACGCCGCGACGAGCAGGACGACGAGCACGGCGACGACCAGCCCAGGTCGCCGCACGGCGTACCGCACGCCGCGTCCCCACCGGCGCGCCGAGCGCCGGGCCCGCACGCGACCGTGCCGGACGATCGCGCGCGCGGTCTCGCGGTCCTCGACCTCGACCTCCGCGGGCGTGCGCGGCTCGGGCGGGACGTCGAGCCGCGGCGGGTCCGACGGCGGCGCGGTGGCCGCGGCGTCGGCGACGGCGGCGGCACGGTCCGTGACGTCGTCGCGGAGCACGACGCGCACCCCTGGTCTCGTCGTCATGCGGCCACCGCCTTCTGTCGTGCGTCGATCCGGGGGTCGAGCAGGGGGTAGAGCAGGTCGACGACGAGCGTGACGACGACGAACACGAGCGCCGACAGCACGACGACCGCCTGGACCACGGGGATGTCCTGTGCGTCGACGGCAGTGACGGTGAGCCGACCGAGCCCCGCGCGGGAGAACACCGTCTCGGTGACGACCGTGCCGCCGAGCAGGCCGCCGACCAGCACGCCGAGCACCGTGAGCGCCGGGATCGCGGCGTTGCGCAGCGCGTGCGCGAGGTGCACGCGCGCGCGGCTCGCCCCCTTGGCGCGCGCCGTCTCGACGTACGGCTCGTCGAGCGCGCCGCGCAGGCTCCGGGCGAGCACCTGCGCGAACGACGCGCTCGCCGGGACGGCGAGCGTCACGGCGGGCAGCACGAGGCTGATCGCCCCCTCGTCGCCGATCGCCGGGAACACCGGGAGCTGGAACGAGAACCACTGCAGCAGGAGCAGGCCGAGCCAGAACGGCGGCAGTGCGACGCCCAGCGGCGGGAGCGACGCGAGCGCGTGGCGCAGCCAGGCCGCGCGCGGGAACGTGCTCGCGAGCGCGATCCCCACGCCCCCGACGACGGCAAGGACGAGCGCGGCGGCCGTGAGCGCGAGCGTCTGCGGCAGCGCGTCCAGCACCAGCCGGGTCGCGGGCGCCCCCGACGCGTACGACGCGCCGAAGTCGAGCCGCAGCGCATGCCACAGCGCGTCCGCGTACTGCACGAGCACGGGCCGGTCGAGGCCGTACCGCGCGCGCAGCGCGTCCAGCAGCGCGGGGTCCACCTGGTCCGCCTCGCCGCCGCCGCTCGCCATGAGCGCGGCCGGGTCGCTCGGGAGCAGGTACAGGACGAAGAACGAGATCGTGAACGCCGCCCAGAGCACGAACAGCCCCTGCCCGGCGCGACGCAGGACGTACCAACCCATGGATCGGCTCCTTCCGTGGGGCGGTCCGCCCGCCCGGTGCGGCGGCACCGGGCGGACGGACGCCGCGGTCAGTCCTGGGTGACCCAGGCGTCGTAGAAGTCGAGGCGCGACGACGCCTCGAACGTCAGCCCGTGCACGCGGTCGGACGCCGCGATCGTCGTGGAGAGCTCGTACACCGGGATGGCGTGCGCCTTCTCCACGAGCAGGCGGGACGCCCGCGTCACGAGCTCCTGCCGCTCGGCCGGGTCGGTCGCGGCCGCGGACGCGTCGAGCAGCTCGTCGACCTCCTCCGCGTCGCGCTTGTTGATGTTGCGCGCGTTCGCCGAGAAGATCGTCCGCAGCACGTCCGGGTCGGAGCGCGTGAGGTTGTAGTAGTCGAAGTCGAAGTCGCCGCTCTCCTTGATGGCCTGCGACTCCGCGACCGTCACGTGCTGGAGCCGGAGCTCCACCCCGATCTGCGCGAGCTGCTGCTGCACCAGCTCGAGCGGCTCCGGCACCTGCCAGAACGTCACGGTCGTCGAGAGCCGCTGCCCGTCCTTGACACGCACGCCGTCGTCGCCCACGACCCAGCCCGCCTCGTCGAGGATCCGCTTCGCGCCCTCGGGGTCGTACGCGAGCGCGTCCGCGATGCTCTCGTAGAGCGGCGTCGAGTGCGACAGGACGCCGGTGGCCGGCTCGTCCTGCTCGGTGAGGACGGTGTCCGCGATCTGCTCGCGGTCGATGCCCTTGAGGATCGCCGTCCGCGCGGCCTCGTCGCCCGCGAGCGGGCTCGACTCGTTGGGGAAGAGGTTGAACACGACGCCCGGGTTGGCGCGGTACTCGAGCCAGAACCCGTTCCCGTCGAACTGCGGGAGGTCGACGGTCGAGATCGCGGCGGTCGCGTCGATCTGACCCGACTGCAGGCTCCCGGTGCGGACGCTCGCCTCGGGGATGACCGTGAGCGTGACCGTGTCGAGGTACGCCTCGCCCTGGTGGTCGCTCGCCGCGGAGCCCCACGCGTAGCCCGGGACCTTCTCGAGCACGATCTCCCGGTCCTGCGTGTAGGACGCCACGGCGAACGGTCCCGAGCCCACGAACTTCCCGGCGCAGCGGTCCTCGACGCTCAGCCCGGCCGACGACGGCGCGAGCAGGCCGAGCGAGAACGTCGACGTGGCCTGGAGGAACTGCGCGCTCGGCGCCGCGAAGTCGACCGTCACGGTCTGCGGGTCCACGACGGTCGTGCCCTCGTAGCCCACGAGGTACTGCGACCCGAGCGATGCCGCCGCGCCGAGCGCGACGATCGCGTCGAGGTTCGTCTTCACCGACTCTGCGTCGATCGGCGTGCCGTCGGCGTACGTCGCGTCGTCGCGCAGGTGGAACGTGTAGCTCGACGCGTCGTCGTTCACCTCCCAGCTCTCCGCGATCCACGGCACGATCTCGCCGGTCTGCGGGTCCTGCGCGGTGAGCGACGCGACGGTCTGGCGCGCCGCCGCGATGGCGTCGTTGTTGCCGACCTGCTGCGGGTCGACGCAGTGCGAGTCCACGGTGATCGCGAAGGTCAGGTCGCCTCCCGCCACCGGCTCGCCGGACGGGCTTGGCGACCCGTCGCCGTCGGGCGCGCCGGAGCCACCGCCGCACGCGGTGAGCAGGAGGCCCGCCGCGGCGACGGTCAGCGACCGGCGTCGGTGAGGTACGGGATTCATGTCGTGCTGCTCTCCTCGGGTGCCGGTCAGGACCGGCGGTCGTCCGGCGCCGGTGGTCGACCGCGCCGCGCCCGGAGGCTCGGCGCGGCGGTGTCCCACGCGGTGGCCGTGCTTACCGCGCAGCGGGAGCTGCGTGGTCAGGTCGTTCCCGGAGCACCCCGTCACGTCGAAGGGTTGCTGGTCAGCGAGCCGGGCCTTGGTGCTGACGCTCGTCACCTGGGAGCAGCAAAGGCAATCCCGACCGGTCGAGTCAAGTATCGAGACGACCGTCCCGCCAGCCGGACGGATGTTTCGACCCGCCCCGTAACCCGCACGCGCCGTCAGCGCGCCAACTCCGAGGACGGCACGAGCCCGCCGCGCGAGGCGAGAGCGGCGCCGTCCCGCTCCGGGGGCGGGCCAGGTCAGGCCGCGGTGAAGCCCGCCGCGCGACGGGCGTCGGCCGGGCCCCAGAGATCCGTCTTCACCTCGGCCTTCACCACCGGGATCACCTCCTCCGCGAAGCGGCGCAGCACGTCCTCCTGCTGCGTCGCGGGGACGAGGTGGTTCACGGAGACGGACTGCAGGTCGTGGCCGTAGGACGCGTGGTAGTCGAGGATCTTCTCCGCGACCCGCTCCGGCGACCCGACGAGCGCCGGTCCGCGCTCGACCGCGTCCTCGATCGTCCGGAAGCTCGGCGCCTTCCCGACGGCGTCCGGCCCGTACCCGCGGCGCGCGGCGGCGGCGACCTGGCCCTCGTAGATCGGGCGGTACTGCTCGACCGCCTCCTCCGTCGTGTCCGCGAGGAACAGCCCGCCCGAGCCCGCCCCCACGAACGCGTACGCCGGGTCGTGACCGTGCGCCGCGTACCGCTCGCGGTAGTGGTCGATCAGCACCTGGTAGTTCTCGCGCGGCTGGAGCGCGTTCGCGCTGACGACCGGGTCCCCGTACCGCGCCGCGAGCTCGACCGCGAAGCGCGACGTCGCCGAGCCGTGCCAGATCCGGAACGGCCCGGCGAACGGCCGCGGGAGCGTCGTCGCGTGCTCCAGCGCGTGCCGGTGCCGCCCGGTCCAGCTCACGTCCTCCTCGGACAGCAGCAGCCGCAGGAGCTCGTAGTTCTCCTGCAGGTACTCGTACTGCTTGTCGATGTCGAGGCCCAGCAGCGGGTACTGCAGCACCTCGTTGCCCTTGCCGATGACGATCTCCAGCCGCCCCCGGCTCAGCTGGTCCACGGTCGCGAGGTCCTCCGCCACCCGGATCGGGTCGAGCAGCGAGAGCACCGTGACGCCCGTGGAGAGCAGGATGCGGGACGTCCGCGCCGCGATCGCCCCGAGGATCACCGTCGGCGCCGAGGACAGCACGTCCCCCGCGTGCCGCTCCCCCACCGCGAATGAGTCGAACCCGAGCTCCTCGGCGAGCACCGCCGTCTCGATGACCCGGTTCAGCCGGTCGGACGGCGCGACGGCCTCCCCGGTCACCGGGTGGGGCGGGTTGAAGACGATGTCGAGTACCTGGAAGCGCACGGTCCTGCTCCTTGCGTGTGTTCGGGGGGAGGGGAAAACCGAGATCGGCAGTTCTCGCCGAGATCGGCAGGTGCACGTGCCGATCTCGGCAGGAACTGCCGATCTGGTCCGGAACTGCCGATCAGGCCGCGGCGGCCTCGGCGGCGGCGTCGCGCTTCGCGACCTCCTCGCGGACGATCGGGATGACGTGCCGGCCGAAGTCGATCGCGTCGTCGAGCAGGTCGTAGCCGCGCGCGGAGATGACGCGGACGCCGAGGTCGTAGTACGCGAGCAACGCCTCCGCGACCTGCTCCGGCGTGCCGACGAGCGCGTTGGAGTTGCCGGCGCCTCCGGTGGCCTTGGCGGTGGCGGTCCACAGGGCGGTGTCGTACCGCTCGCCCTGGGCCGCGATCTCCAGGAGGCGCTGCGAGCCCGCGTTCTCGGGCTTGTCGATCGGGTGCCGGCGGCTGAGCTGCCCGCCCGCGGCGGCCTTGCGCGCCTCGATGCGGTCGAGGACGCGGTGCGCCTTCTCCCACGCGAGCTCCTCGGTCGGCGCGATGATCGGGCGGAACGCGGCGTGGATGCGCGGCGGCGTCGCCCGGCCCGCGGCGGCGGCCTCGGCGTGCACGCGCTCGATCTGCTCCGCGGTGCGGTCCAGCGGCTCGCCCCAGACGGCGTAGATGTCCGCCTCGGCGGCGCCCACGCGGAACGCGGCGTCCGACGACCCGCCGAACGAGATGGTCGGCGTCCGCCCCTCGAACGGCTTGGCGTCGAGCACGAAGTCGTCGAAGTCGTAGAACCGGCCGTGGTGGTCGAACGGCTCGTCGCTCGCCCACGCCTGCTTGACGACCTGGATGTACTCGTGAGTGCGGGCGTACCGCTCGTCCTTGGTGAGGGTGTCGCCCTCGCGACCCTGCTCGCGGTCGTTCCCGCCGGTGATGAAATGGACGGACAGGCGGCCGCCGGAGAGCTGGTCGAGCGTCGCGAACGTCTTGGCGGCGTACGTCGGGTAGGACACGTTGGGCCGGTGCGCGAGCAGCAGCTCGATCGACTGCAGACGCGCGGCGGTGTACGCGGCGAGCGCCGCCGGCTCGGGGCCGGACGAGCCGTACGCGAACAGGACGCGCGTCCAGCCGGTGTCCTCGTGCGCGCGCACGAGGCGCTCGAGGTAGGCGGGGTCGAACGGGGCGGTCGTGCGCGCGGTGGTCTCCGACGCGTCGTTGGTCGTGGCGATGCCGAGGAACTCGACGGGCATGAGGGTCTCCGTGGGTGGGGTGGGCGGGTGGGTCGTGCGGCTCAGGCGCGGGCGTCGGTCGGCTCCGCGGGAGCCTCGGCAGGGTCGGTGGCGGGGAGCCCGGCGTCCTTCCAGGCGGGGAAGCCGCCGTCGACGTGGGACACGTGCGCGTACCCGCGCCGCGCGAGCGCCTCGGCGACGGGGCCGGAGCCGTTCGGCGACCCGCACACGACGACGACGGGCGTGTCGAGCGAGATCGCCGGGGCGTCGGCAGGACCGAAGAGCGCGTCGAGGTCGTCCCGGTCGACGAGCGTGGCGCCGGGGATCTCGCCGTGCGCGGCACGGCCCTGGGCCGAGCGCACGTCGACGAGCAGGGCGCCGTCGGCGACCTTCGCGGCGGCGTCGGTCGCGGTCTGCAGGGGCGGGGTCGTCATGGGTGTTCTCCTTTGTGGTGGTCGGCGTGCGGACGGTCAGCGCGTGGTGGCGAGCGCGGGCGCGGCGACGGCGGTGCCCCCGCGGTCGGCGGTCCCGGCCGCGGTCCCGGTCCCGGACCCGGACGAGGGGTCCCCGGCGAACCAGTGCTCGGCGAGCAGCGCGAACGACCGGCGGGCGTCCTCGGGGTCGTGGGTCGCGGTCGTGACGAGGAGCTCGTCGGCGCCGGTCGCGCGGCGCAGCGTCTCGAGCCGCTGCACGACGGTCTCGGGGTCCCCGACGATGCGGGTGTCGACGCGGTCCGCGACGAGCGCGCGCTCGGCCTCGGGCCGCTCGTCCCACGCGCGCGACGTGCCGGGCTCGGGGTAGGCGATCGCGCCGTCGGCACCGCGACGGATGGACAGCACCCAGTCGGCGAACGGCGTCGCGAGCTCGCGGGCCCGCTCGACCGTGTCCGCGACGAGCACGTCGGCCGACACGACGACGTACGGCGCGTCGAGCACACCGGGCCGGAACGCCGCGCGGTAGGCCGCGACGGTGTCGAGCGTCGCCGACGGCGCCACGTGGTAGTTCGCGGCCAGCGGCAGGCCGAGCTCGCCCGCGACGCGCGCGCTCTCGCCCGCGCTCGACGCGAGCACCCACAGGTCCCAGTCGGCTCCCTCGACGGGCGGGCTCACGTACGCCGTGCCGTGCTCGTCGCGGTAGGTCCCGGCGCGCAGCCCGAGCACGAGGTCGAGCTCGTCGCGGAAGCTCGCCGGGGTGCGCGACGCCCCGACGATCCGCTTCTGCGCGAGGATCCGCTCGCGCAGCGCGGAGTCGTTGCCGCCCGTCGGCGGTGCGCCGGGCACGTACAGGCCGTCGACGACGCGCGGGCCGGCCGCGGGTCGGGCCGCGGGCCGTGGTCCGGCCGTGCCGGACCCCTTCGGCGGCGTGAACGCGCGCCCGAGGCCGAGGTCGACGCGGCCGGGGTGCAGCGCGGCGATCGTCCCGAACTGCTCGGCGGCGACGAGCGGGCTCGTGGTGCTGAGCAGCACGGCTCCGCTGCCCACGCGGATGCGCTCGGTCCGGGCCGCGACGGCGGCGGCGAGCACGGCGGGCGACGCCGAGCCGACGCCGGGCGACAGGTGGTGCTCGGCGTACCAGACCCGGTGGTACCCGAGCCGGTCGAGGTCGCGCGCGAGCCCGACGGCGCGGCGCACCGCGTCCTGGCCCGTGGACCCCTCGGGGACGATCGCGAGGTCGAGGACGGACAGGGGGACGCGGCCGGAGGCGGGGCGCGGCCCGCCCGGGGCGGTCGGCTGCGGGTGCTGGTGGGACGACATGGCTTCCTCTGGTGGTGGTGCGGTCGGACTACTTGGACGGGAACCCGAGCGCGGCGAGCGCGGCCCGCAGGTGGGCGCGCCCGCGCAGCGCGCCCGGCACGCGCAGGCGGTCGACGACGCGCTCGCGCCACCCGCCGTCGAGTCCCTCCGCGCGGTAGAAGGGCTCGATGCGCTTCTCGTAGGCCGTGACGTGCTCGGCCTGGCCGGCGGACCGGTACCGCTCGGCGTGCAGGACTGCGCCCTGCGCCAGGCGCGGCTTGACGCGCTCGCCGCCCGCGGGGTCCGGGTGCCCGACGACGAGGCCGACGGCGGCCACGACGCCCTCGGGCAGCCCGAGCTCCGCCGCGACCTGCGCCGGGTGGTTGCGCAGCGCGCCGATGTACACCGTGCCGAGACCCAGCGACTCGGCCGCGACGACCGCGTTCTGCGCGGCGAGCGCGGCGTCGAGGAACGCGGCGAGCGTGGTCTCGAGGTAGTCGGTGGCCTCGAGCCGCACGCCCTCGCGCGCCCCGAGGGCGCGCACGCGGGAGAGGTCGGCGAGCCACACGAGCAGGAGCGGCGCCGTGCGGATGTGCTCCTGGTCGCCCGCGAGCGCCGCGAGGCGCGCCTTGCGGGCCGGGTCCGTGACGGCGACGACGCTCCAGAGCTGGAGGTTCGAGGACGTCGGGGCGGACTGCGCAGCGGCCACGAGGGTCGGGACGACGTGCTCGGCGAGCGGGTCGGTGAGGTAGCGGCGCACGGTGCGGTGCGCGAGCAGGGTTTCGAGCACCGGGTGTGCGCCCGGGCGTCCGGCCGGCCCTGTCGCCGCGCCGGGCGCGACCTCGTCGACGGCGGCCGGTTCGACGCCGTAGCGCGCGGCGAGCGCGACGGGGGCGTCCGCGGCGGCGACGGGAGCAGGTGCGGCAGGCGCGGCAGGTGCGGGAGCGATCGTCATGAGGCGGTCCTCTCGGGGAGTGCGGCGAGGCGGGCGAGCGCGAACCGCTCGGCCGCCGGGACGTCGTCGGGTGCGGTGGCGAGGTCGGCGAGGACGCGGCCGACCGCGGGGGCGAACTTGAAGCCGTGGCCGGAGAACCCCGCGCCGACCACGACGGGTCCGCGCCGGTCGAGCACGAAGTCGCTGTCGGGCGTCGTGGTGTACGTGCAGCTCACGGGGACGTACGCGTCCGGGTCGAGCCCGGGCAGCCACGTGCGCACGTAGTCGCGCAGCGTGGCGAGCTGGCCGGGCTCGGGCCGGTAGGAGCGGCGGTCCGGGTCGACGACGGGGCCGACGCCGTGGAAGCCGACCTTGACGCCCTCGCCCGGTGTGGCGAGGCCGTAGACGCCGCTCGGCCACGCGGTGCCGGGGCCGACGTCGTGGGTGAACGCGGGCCAGCCGTCGGGCGTCGCACCGGGGCGCAGCGCGAAGTGCGCGGGCTGCTCCTGCGTGACGACGAGCGGCAGGTCCGCGCCGAGCAGGCCGCCGTCCGCCCCGCCGAGGAGGCCCGCGCTCCAGGCGCCGACGGTCACGACGACGACGCGCGCGAGCACGTCGCCGCCGCCGGTGACGACGCGCACGCCCTCGGCCGCGCGCTCGACGTGCCGGACGGCGACCTCGTGGCGCACGTCGGCGCCGCGCGCGGCGGCCGCGCCCTGGAGGGCCGCGACGGCGCGGTCGGCGTGGAGCCGTCCGGCCGTCGCGACCTCGTGCAGCACCCGGCCCTCGAACCGCAGGCCGGGCCACCGCTCGGCGGCGGCCGCGGGGTCGAGCCACTCGTGCGCGATCCCGCGCGCGGTGAACGCGGCGGCGATCGCGTCGGCCCGCCGCTCGGCCGTGGCGTCGCGACGCCCGTGGCTCACCCCGCCGGTGACGGCGAGGAGCTCGGCGCCCGTCTCGTCCTCGACCTCGCGCCACAGCGCGAGCGCCTCCTGGGCGAGGTCGAGGTACTCGGGCTCGGCGTACGTCGCGCGGTAGATGCGCGACGTGCCGTGCGAGGCGCCGTGGGCGTGCCCGGGCGCGAAGCGCTCGAGCAGGACGACGTCGCGCCCGCGCCGGGCGAGCTGCCAGGCCGCGGCGGAGCCCATGACGCCGCCCCCGACCACGACGTGGTCGACGTACCGGGTGCTGGTGGTCATGCCGGGGTCACTCCGTCTTCGGCAGGCCGGGCGGGTTGGTCTGCGACTCCTCGATCGCCTCGGACTCCAGGCCCCAGCGCTCGAGCACCTGGAGGTAGGTGCCGTCCTCGATGGCGTGGTTGATCGCGGCCGTGATCGCCGGCGCGGCCTCCGCGCCCTTCTTGGTGGCGACGGCGATCTGCGCCGTGTCCGGCCAGCCGCCGTTGAGCGTGCCGGCGACCCGGAAGTCCTGCGGGGAGGTCGCCGCCTGGAAGGCGAGCGTCGCGTTGGGGCCGACGTACGTCTCGATGCGCCCGGACTGCAGCGCGAGGAGGACGTCGGCGAACTGCTCGTAGTACTCGGGGCCCTGGATCGGGTCGAGGCCGTCCTCCTGGTTGAGGCGGTCCCATTCGAGCACGATCTTCTCCTGGTTCGTGCCCGACCCGACGGCGACGACCGTGCCCGCGATGTCCTCGCGCTTCGTGATCTCGGTGATGTCGGAGTCCGCGCCCACGAGCCAGCCGAGCTCGTCGTTGCGGTACGTGGAGAAGTCGATGGTCTCCTTGCGCTCCTCGGTCACGGTGACGTTGGAGATCACGGCGTCGACGTCACCGGACTGCAGCGCGAGCGGCCAGTCGGCCCACGCCTTGACCTCGAGGCGCAGCTCCTTGCCGAGCGCGTCGGCGACGAGCTGGGCGATGTCGGTCTCGTTGCCGATGGGCGTCTCGTCGTCGTCGGCGAGGAAGCCGAGCGGAGGCGCGGAGCCGGCGGAGACGGCGACGACGATCTCGTCCTTGTCCTTCCAGGAGTCGGGCAGGAGCGCGATCGCCTCGGCGGACTCGGTCGTGCGGATGCGGTCCTGCTCGGGGCTCGTGCTGACGTCCAGCGCCTCGGCCACGGAGGCCGCGCCGTCCTCGGTGGCCGTGCCCTCCGCGGCGGCCGGTGCCTCGGTGCTCACGCCCGCGCAGGCCGTGAGCGCCAGGAGGGGCACGGCGGCGAGCAGGGCGAGCGCGCGCGAGGCGCGCGCGCGGGTGGTCGTTGCGGTCACGGGGTGTCCTACCTCTCGGGTGGTGCGTCGGGGTGACGCCGGGAGTGCGGTGCGGGTCCGGCCGGCGGCCGGTCGCGGGTGCGGTGACGACGGTGGGTGCCCGCCGGGCGGGCGGTTCACAGGACCTTCTGCAGGAAGGCCCGGGTGCGCTCGTGGCGCGGGTGGTCGAGCACCTCGGCGGGCGTGCCCTGCTCGACGACGACCCCCTCGTCCATGAAGACGACGGTGTCGGCGACCTCGCGGGCGAAGCCGATCTCGTGCGTGACGACGACGAGGGTCGTGCCGGTGCTGGCGACGTCCTTGATGACCTCCAGCACCTCGCCGACGAGCTCCGGGTCGAGCGCGGACGTGGGCTCGTCGAACAGGAGCACCTTGGGTCGCAGCGCGAGCGCCCGTGCGATGGCGACGCGCTGCTGCTGCCCGCCGGAGAGCTGGCGCGGCCGCGCGTCGGCCTTGTCGGCGAGCCCGACCCGGGCGAGCAGCTCGCGGGCCTCGGGCTCGACGTCCTCACGGCGTCGCCGCTGCGCGGAGACGGGCGCCTCGACGACGTTCTCGAGCGCGGTGAGGTGCGGGAACAGGTTGAAGCTCTGGAAGACGAACCCGATCTGGGTGCGCTGCCCGAGGATCTCGCGCTCCTTGAGCTCGCGCAGGGTGCTGCCCTTGCGGCGGTACCCGACGAGCTCGCCGTCGATGGAGATGAAGCCCTGGTCGACCTTCTCCAGGTGGTTGATCGCGCGCAGGAGCGTCGACTTGCCCGAGCCGGACGGGCCGAGCACGACCGTCACGGACCCGGACCGGACGGTGAGCGACACGCCGCGCAGCACCTCGAGCGTGCCGAAGCTCTTGTGGACGCCGTGGATCTCGACGAGCCCGGCGGCCGCGGTGGCCGGGGTCGTGGTGTCCGTGACGGGGGCGCTCATGCGGCGCCCCCCGCCGTGCGCGCGGTGCGCGTGAGGACCCCGACCCGGGCGCGGGCCGCGTAGGCGGGCGGGACGGACGGCGGCACGGGGCGGCCGGAGAGGCGCGACGCCCCGACGAGGACGGTCCAGCGCGCCTTCTGCAGCGGCGTCGGCGGGAGCGTGCGCACCGCGCCCTTCGCGTAGTGCCGCTCGACGTAGTACTGGACGACCGTGATGAGCGTGGTCAGCACGAGGTACCAGATCGACGCGACGATGAGCAGCGGCACGACCCGCCCGTTGCGGCCGTAGATGACGCTGACGATGTAGAAGAGCTCGCCGTACGCGAGGACGTAGACGATCGACGTGCCCTTGAGCAGGCCGATGACCTCGTTGACGGCGGTCGGGATGATCGAGCGCATGGCCTGCGGCAGGATGATGCGGCTGACCTGGCGCCGCCGCGGGATGCCGAGCGACGCCGCGGCCTCCTGCTGGCCCTGGTCGACCGAGAGGATGCCGGCGCGCACGATCTCCGCGGAGTACGCGGCCTGCGACAGCCCGAGGCCGAGGATCGCGGCCCAGAACTTGTCGATCACGGACAGCGTGTCGAACCACACGAACTCTGGCCCGAACGGGATGCCGAGGCTGAGGTGCGGGTAGAGGTACGCGAGGTTGTACCAGAGCAGGAGCTGCAGCAGCAGCGGCACGGACCGGAACACCCACGTGTACGTCCACGACACCGACTGCAGGAGCGGGGAGCGCGAGAGCCGCATGAGCGCGAGGACCGTGCCGAGCGCGAACCCGACGACGGACGCGACGAGCGTGAGCCGGATCGTCGCCCACGCCCCCTCGAGGACGGAGGGCCACGTGAGGTAGGTCGCGACGACGTCCCACTCCCAGCGGTCGTTCGTCACGAGCGAGCTGACGACCATCGCGAGCAGGACCGCGACGACGGCCGTCGCGGCCCACCGTCCCGGGTGCCGGGCGGGGACGATGCGCAGGCTCTCGAGCGGCAGCGCGTCCTCGACGCCCGGGCGTCCGTGCGGGTCGGCGGGGTGCCGGCCGGACGGCGGCGCGAGCTGTCGGGACTCGTCCTGCGGGAGCGACACGGTGCTCACGGCGCGACCTCCAACCACTTCTCGAACGCGAGCGGGCCGATCTCCTCGGAATCGGTCCCGGTGTCGAACAGGGGCGTGTAGCCCGTCGCGAGGTACAGGCCCGCGGCCTCGGGCTGGCGCGGTCCCGTCGTGAGGTACACGCGCCGGTACCCGCGCTCGGCGGCGCGGCGCTCGAGCTCCGCGATCACGACGCGCGCGAGCCCGCGGCGACGGTGCGCCGAGTGCGTCCAGATGCGCTTGAGCTCGGCGGTGCGCACGGCGGGCGTGCCGTCGGGGCGCCGGGCGGACGCGCGCGCGAGGCGGGCGGGGTCGCCGACCTCGGGCTCGGTCCGGCGCCGGAACGCGCCGCCCGCGACGGGCGCGCCGTCCTCCAGCACGAGCACGAGGTCGCCGTGCGGCGCCGCGAACTCGTGCGCCGGGTAGTGCTCCATCTCGGCGCGGAGCTCCTCGGCCGTCAGGACGCGCTGGTACCGCGTCCAGTACTCGTGGGACAGCTCGTCGAGCAGCGGCCGCACGAGCGGGTCGTGCATGGCGACGGACCGGATCTCGCGCGCTCGCCGGGCCGCCCCCGGGGCTGCTGGGCGCGCGGCGACCGCGGTCATCGTGGCGCCCTCTCGCCCGCGGTGACCGCGAACGGCACGTGGTTGCCCTCGACCGGCGCGGGGCACGTGCCGTGGTCGCTGAACGCGTACGGGAGGTTGATCGCGCGGTTGAGGTCGAGCCGCACGCGGCCCGTGGTGCCCGGCGCCACGTCCGCGTCCACCGTCAGCACGCGCCACGGCGCGACGTCGTCCGCCTCGTCGCTGAACAGCAGCGCCGCCCCGCCGCCCGGCGCGCCGGTGAGGACGAGCGTCGCGGCGCGCCGGCCGCCGTCGCGCTCCACCACGAGGTCGACCTCGCCGACGGCGCGCGCGTGGTGCACGAGGCCGGGCCGCGCGGCGCCGACGACGACGGGCCGCGGCGCGTCGTACCAGCGCACGTCCGCGTCGAGCACCCAGGCGGGGTCGTGCGCGAACGTCGGGACGCCGTCGAACGCGAGCCGCGCGGGCGCGAGCGGGTCGCGCAGGCGCACCGCGTACCGGCCCGTGCGTCGCACGACCTCGACGGCGACCTCGCGCGTCTCCCCCGTCGCGCCGCGGTCGGCGTCGGCCGCGGGGTCACGACCGTCCGGCAGGAACGTGCCCGCCACGGACGAGCCGCCCTCCGTGACGACGACGGTCGTCACGTCGTCCCCGGTCGCCGTGCGCACGGCGCGGCCCTCGCTCGCGCGGTGGTGCGCGCCGTCGGCGTCGGCCCACCAGAGACCGGGCACCCCGGGCAGGGCGGCGGGCTCCGCCGGGAGCCAGTGGTACGCGACGAGGCTCAGCCAGCCGTGCGGCGGGCGCAGCGCCTCCTCGCGCTCGGCGTGCCACGCGGCCCAGGCCGCGGCGTCGGGGTTTGCGGTGACGGCGCCCGTGGCGGTCAGCGTGCTCGTGCTCATGGGTCCTCCGGGGTCGGTGCGGTGGGTGGGCGGGGCGATGCGTCAGCCGACGAGCTCGGCCGCGGGCTCGTCCTCGGCGGCGGACGCGGCGCCGGGCCGGGCGAGGCCGAGGTGCTCGCGCAGGGTCGTGCCCTCGTACTCGGCGCGGAACGAGCCGCGCTCCTGCAGGAGGGGGATCACGCGGTCGAACACGTCGTCGAGCCCGCCCGGGGTGAGGTGCGGCACGAGGATGAAGCCGTCCGACGCGTCCTCCTGGACGTGCCGGTCGATGTCGTCCGCGACCTGTTCGGGCGTGCCGACGAAGCCGCCGCGCGAGGTCACCTGGATGACGAGCTCGCGGATCGACCAGCCGTTCGCCTCGGCCTGCTCGCGCCAGGCCGCGGCGACCGCCGCCGGATCCTTCGCGTGCCGCACCCGGCCGCGCGTGATCGACAGGTTCTCGGTGTCGGGGTCGACGTCGGGCAGCGGGCCCTCGGGGTCGTACCCCTCGAGGTCGCGGCCCCACACCTGCTCGAGGAACGCGATCGCCGTCGGGCCCGAGACCTGCTGGAGCCGGATCTCCCGGGCGCGCTCGGCGGCCTCGTCCGGGGTGTCGCCCAGCACGACGACCGTCGCGGGGAGGATCTTCAGCGAGTCCCGCGAGCGCCCGTGCGCGGCGAGCCGGCCCTTGACGTCCTCGTAGAACGCGCGCCCGGCGTCGAACGTCGAGTGCGCGGAGAACACGACGTCGGCGGTCGCGGCGGCGAAGTCGCGACCGTCGGCGGAGTCGCCGGCCTGGAACAGGACCGGGTGGCCCTGGGGACCGCGCGGCGTCTCGAAGAGGCCGACGACGTCCGCGTACGTCCCGTGGTGCGTGACGGGCCGCACGGCGCCGGGACGCAGGAAGTCGCCGGTGATCCGGTCGGCGAGGACCGCGTCGTCGTCCCACGAGTCCCACAGGGCGCGCGCGACCTCGACGACCTCGGCGGCGCGCGCGTACCGCTCCGCGTACGGCAGGTAGCCGCCGCGGCGGAAGTTCGCGCCCGTGAAGGCGTCGGGGCTCGTCACGAGGTTCCACGCGGCGCGGCCCTCGGAGAGCAGGTCGAGCGTCGCGAACTGCTTCGCGAGCTCCCACGGCTCGTTGAACGTCGTGTTGATCGTGCCCGCGAGCCCGAGGCGGTCGGTCACCGCCGCGAGCGCCGCGAGGACGGGCAGCGTGTCGGGGCGTCCCACGACGTCGAGGTCGTGGATGCGGCCCTTGTGCTCGCGCAGGCGCAGGCCCTCGGCGAGGAAGAAGAAGTCGAGCTTCGCGGCCTCGGCGCGGCGCGCGAGGTGCTCGAACGAGGAGAAGTCGATCTGGCTGCCCGAGCGCGGGTCGCTCCAGACGGTCGTGTTGTTGACGCCCGGGAAGTGGGCGCCGAGGTGGATCTGCTTGCGGGGTCGGGTGCTCATGGGGGTCCGTCCGGGCTCAGGCGATCGCCGCGTAGCGGTTCGCGGGGTGCGGGAGGCCGAGGGTGTCGCGCAGGGTCGTGCCGGGGTACGCGGTGCGGAAGAGGCCGGCGCCCTGCAGGAGGGGCACGACGCCGTCGACGATGGCGTCGAGGTCGGTGCTCAGCGACGACGGCCGCAGGAGGAAGCCGTCCGCCGCGCCCGCGCTCGTCCACTCCTCGACCGTGACGGCGAGGTCGCGCGCGGTGCCGACGTGCGTGAGCGAGTCGGTGTCCCACGAGACGCCCTCGAGGTCCTCGAGGAGGTCGAGGCGCGCCTGCGCGCTCGCCCGCGTGTCGCCGACGACGACGTACGCGTCGACGAGCACGCGCAGCGCGTCGGGGTCGCGCCCGGCGTCGGCGGCGGCGTCGCGCACCCGGGCGCGCAGCGCGACCGCCTCGTCGCGCGTCGCCGCGCGGACGCGCACGACGTCGGCGCGGCGGGCCGCGAGGTCGAACGACGCGGGCGAGTCGGCCCGCACGACGACGGGCGGCTGGCCCTGCGGCGGCCGCGGGGTGATCGACGGGCCCTTGACCGCGAACCGGATGCCCTCGTGGTCGACGTAGTGCAGCTTCTCGCGGTCCACGAACCGGCCGGTCGCGACGTCGCGGATCTCGGCGTCGTCCTCCCACGAGTCCCACAGCCGCGTGACGACCTCGACCGCCTCGTCGGCCTCGGCGACGGCGTCGGGCTCGTCCTGCGCGGCCTTGCGGCCGAACGCGGCGGCCTCGGCGGGCGTCGTCGACCACCCGACCTGCCACCCTGCGCGGCCGGAGCTCACGTGGTCGATCGTCGCGATCGCCTTGGACACGTGGAACGGCTCGGTGTGCGTCGTCGTCACGGTGGGGACGAGGCCGACGCCCGCGCTGCGCGGCGCGAGGCGCGAGGCGACGAGCGCGGCGTCGAGCCGGCCTCGCACGGTCCCGGTGCGGCCGGGTCGGAGCGTGAACGCGTCGTCGAGGGTGACGAGGTCGAGCAGGCCGCGCTGGGCGGTGGCGACGAGCTCGACGAGGCGCTTGGCGTCGAAGAGGCGCTGCGCCTGCGAGCCCACGGTCCGCCACGCGGCGGGGTGCGCGCCGGCGTCGGTGAGGTCGACGCCGAGGTGGACGGTGCGGGCGGGGGCGGTGTCGGGCATCGCGGGATCCGTTCTCGGTCGGGCGCCGGGCGCGCTCGGGGCGCGGCCGGGTGCCGGAGGGTGGGCAGGGGTGTCCCGCCGCGCGGCGGCAGGGACGGGACCGGGGAGGCCGGAGGGACCCGGTCGGGGGCGTGCGCGCGGGGGCGCGGCGTCAGGGGGTGGGCGTCAGCGACGACAGGTGGCGCGCGCGGGACCCGCGGTCACAGGCGGACAGGGGCACGTCGGCGCGTGCGGGGTGCTCACCGCGGTGCTCGACTCTCGCCGGTCCATCGTCCGTCTCCTTCGTGCCCGTCTCCGGGCTCCGCGTCGTTGCCCCGCGCCGCGCTCCGCGACGCGAGACCTGGTCCTCACCCGGGGCACCCCGCCGCGCGGGAGGGTTGCCGTCCGACGAGCCGGGGCTTGGCGTCGGAGCTCATGACCGTGTCTGGTGGCCGAGGTGCTCGACCTCGGTTGCGCGGGAACTTACGAGCGCCCTCGGGGGGTGTCAACGCACCGTCGAGACCTTCCCACATACTGGACTTAATCGGTCGACTTTGAGCGTCCGGGCCGTAACGTTGCACCAAGTGCATCGATGCACCTAGTGTCATCCGGTGCCCCTGGCCCCCGACCCCGCCACGACCGACGCGTCGTCCGAAGCGACCACCGCGTCGTCCGGCGCGCCCGCCGGCGTCGACCGCCGCGCCGCGCTGCGCGCCCGGCACCACCGCGCCATCGTCGACGCCGCGGCCGCGCTCATGGCGGAGAAGGGCGGCTCCCGCTTCACCGTCGACGAGCTCGCGGCGCGCGCCGACGTCGCCCGGCGCACCGTGTTCAACCACTTCGCGTCGCTCGACGACGTGGTCGTCGAGGTGTGCGAGGACGTGCTGGGCGCCGTCGTCGACGCGCTCGGCGCGAGCGCCGCGGCCCCCGGCACCGACCGCGCGACGCCGCTCGACGACCTCACCGCCGCGCTGCGCGGCACCGACCTCGTCGGCCCCATGGCCTCCCTGACGCGCGCCCTCGGCGGCGGCGCGAACGAGCCGACGCCGCGCGTCACGACGATGGTCGTGCGCGCGTTCACCCACCTCGCCGAGCGCCTGGTGGCCGAGACCACGCGCCGCCACCCGCACGTCGACCCGCTCGAGATCGAGCTGCTCGTCGGCGCGCTCATGGCGGGCCTCATGGTCATCCAGCGCCGGTGGTGGGCCGCGACCGGCGCCGCCGACGACGAGGCCTCGCGCCGCGTGTGGGCCGCGCTGCTCGACCGGCTCGTCGAACGCACGCGCGCCGGCTGGGCGACCCGCGCCTGACGCCCCACCCCCGCACCTGTCACCACCCCGGACCGGACTCCCACCGAAGGACTCTCATGGCCGAACTGCTCTACCGCCTCGGGCGCGCGTGCGCGCGCCGCGCGCGGACCGTCCTCGCCGCGTGGCTCGCGGTGCTCGTGCTCGCCGGGGCGGCGTTCGTCGCGTTCGGCGGCACGCTCGCGAGCAGCTTCTCGATCCCCGGGACGCCCACCGCGGACGTCACCGAGCGGCTGCAGACCGCGCTGCCCGAGGCGTCGGGCGGCACGGGCACGATCGTCCTCACGACCGAGGACGGCGCGCCGTTCACGCCCGAGCAGGAGGCGCAGGTCGCCGACCGGTTCGCCGCGGCCGAGGACGTCGACGGCGTGGAGTCCGTCGTCGACCCGTTCGCCACGCAGACCGAGCTCGCCGACCAGCGGCGGCAGGTCGAGGACGGCCGCACCCAGATCGCCGCGGGACGCGAGCAGATCGAGGACGGCCGCGCGCAGCTCGCCGCCGGGCAGGAGCAGCTCGACGCGGCGCGCGCCCAGCTCGACGCGGGACAGGAGCAGCTCGACGCCGCGCGCGCGCAGGCCGAGGACGCGGGCGCGCTCGCGCAGGTCGGGCCGCAGCTCGACGCCCAGCAGGCCGAGCTCGACGCCGGGCGCGCCGAGCTCGACACGCAGGCCGCCGCGCTGGAGAAGCAGGTGTCCGCGCTCGAGGACCAGAGCGCGACCCTCGAGGAGCAGTCGGCGCAGCTCGAGCTCTCCGCGCCGCTGCTCGACATGGCGGCCGACATCCGCCTCGTCTCCGAGGACGGCAGCGCCGCGGTCGCGAGCGTGGTCTTCAGCGAGCCGAACCTCAGCATCGAGCAGGAGACCAAGGACGCCCTCGTCGCGGTCTTCGACGAGCCGGTCGACGGCGTGCGGGCCGACTTCTCCTCCGACATCGCGCAGGGCGTGCCCCAGGTGTTCGGCGTGGGCGAGGCCGTGGGCCTCGTCGTCGCGGCCGTCGTGCTCGTCGTCATGCTCGGCACGCTCGTCGGCGCCGGGCTGCCGATCCTCACGGCCCTCGTCGGGGTCGGCATCGGCGCGCTCGCCGCGATGTCACTCTCCGGCGTCGTCGAGATGTCGTCCGTGACCCCCGTGCTCGGGCTCATGCTCGGGCTCGCCGTGGGGATCGACTACTCGCTGTTCATCGTCAACCGGCACCGGCGCCAGCTCAAGCAGGGCGACGACCTCGCCGAGTCGATCGCGCTCGCGAACGGCACGTCGGGCAACGCGGTCGTGTTCGCCGGCGCGACCGTGCTCATCGCGCTGCTCGCGCTCAACGTCACGGGCATCCCGTTCCTCGGGCTCATGGGGACGGTCGGCGCGCTGTGCGTCGCGATCGCGGTGCTCATCGCCGTGACCCTCACGCCCGCGCTGCTCGGCATGATCGGCCCGCGGATCCTCAGCCGCCGCGAGCGCGCCGCGCTCGCCGCGACGGGCGCCCCCGCGGGCGCCCCCGCGACGTCGGGCGCCCCCGCCGCGTCGGGCCCGGGCGCCGACCCCGCGGCGCCGGTGCGGCCGACGTCCACCGTGCGTGCCGTGGCCACGGCGCTCCTCGCCGTCGTCGCGCTGGGCGTGGTCGCGCTGCCCGCGCTCGACCTGCGCACCAACCTGCCCGACGGCTCGTCCGAGGCCCACGACTCCACGCAGTACCGCGCCTACGCGACGGTCGCCGAGGAGTTCGGCGAGGGCACGAACGGGCCGCTGCTCGTCGTCGCCGACCTCCCGGGCGAGCCCACCGAGGCGGAGTCGCTCGAGCAGCAGGTCCGCATCGCGCAGGAGCTCTTCGCGCAGGACGACGTCGTCGCGGTCGCCCCGATCGGCACCTCGGAGGACCGCACGGTCGCCGCGTTCCAGGTGATCCCCGCCGAGGGCCCGACGAGCGAGTCCACCGAGCAGCTCGTGCACGACCTGCGCGCGCTCGAGCCCCTCGACGGCGACGCGACGCTCGGCGTCGCGGGCTCGGCGAGCGGCAACATCGACATCTCCGACAAGCTCGCCCAGGCGCTCCCGGTCTACCTCGCGGTGGTCGTCGGCCTGTCGCTCGTCATCCTCGTGCTCGTGTTCCGGTCGGTGTTCGTGCCGGTCGTCGCGACGCTCGGGTTCATCCTGTCCTACTTCGCGGCGCTCGGCGGGGTCGTCGCGATCTACCAGTGGGGCTGGCTCGCGGGCGTGTTCGGCGTCGAGACGCCGGGCCCGATCCTCAACTTCCTGCCCACGATCCTCGTCGGCATCCTGTTCGGGCTCGCCATGGACTACCAGCTCTTCCTGGGCTCGGGCATGCGCGAGGCGTACGCGCACGGCGCCCCCGCGCGCGTCGCGATCGTGCAGGGCGTGCGGGCCGGGCGGGCGGTCGTGACGGCGGCGGCGATCATCATGATCTCCGTCTTCGGCGGGTTCGTGTTCTCGCACAGCGCGATGATCCGGCCCATCGGGTTCGCGCTCGCGTTCGGCGTGCTCGTCGACGCGTTCGTCGTGCGGATGCTGCTCGTCCCCGCGCTCATGCACCTCGTGGGCGACGCGGCGTGGTGGCTCCCGCGCTGGCTCGACCGCCTGCTGCCCGACGTCGACGTCGAGGGCGCGGCCCTCGAGCGCCGGCACCCGCACCACCACGACGACCCCGAGGCCGACGCCGCGGCAACGGACCCGGACGCGACCGCACCGGAGCCCGCGCACCGCTGACCCACCGCCGGACCCGCCCGCTCCCCGCACCGCGCCGCGGACGGGGAGGGGCCGGGTCCGGCGGCCGTCAGGCGTCGTGCGGGGCGAGCGCGCGGCGCAGCGCCGCGAGGCGCGTGGCGACGATGCGGCGGCTCAGCTCCGCGTCGGGGACCATCGCCTCGCTCCCGTGGAACGCGCCCGGGTACACGTGGAGCTCGGTCGGCACGCCGGCGGCCAGCAGCGCGGAGGCGAACGCGACGTCCTCGTCGCGGAAGAGGTCGAGCTCGCCGACGTCGACGAACGTCGGGGGCATGCCGGTGAGGTCCGTCGCCCGCGCGGGCGCCGCGTAGGCGTCGGCCGGACGCCCGGCCAGGTACCACTCCCACGCCTCGACGTTGAACGCGCGGTCCCAGACGAACCCGCCGAGATCGGCGAGCTCGCGCGACGACGGCGTCTCGTGCCGGTCGTCGACCATCGGGTAGACGGCCATGAGGAGGCGGATCGCGGGCCCGCCCAGGTCGCGCGCCCGCAGCGCCGTCGCGATCGCGCGCCCGCCGCCGGCGCTGCCGCCGAAGACCGCGAGCCGCGCCGCGTCGACCCCGAGCTCGCGCGCCGAGCCCGCGACCCACTGCAGCGCCGCGTAGCAGTCGTCGGCGGCCGCGGGGTACGGGGACTCGGGCGCGAGGCGGTAGTCGACCGAGACGACGACGGCGCCCACCGCCTCGGACAGCCGGCGGCACAGGTCGTGCTCGGACTCGAGGTCGCCGAGCCACATCCCGCCGCCGTGGACGTGGAGGATCACCGGCAGGTCGCCCGCGGGACGCGCCGGCCGGTAGACGCGGACGCGCAGCGCCGGGGCGTCCTCCGGCCCGGGGACCACGCGGTCCTCGTGCTCGACGTCGTACGCGCCGGGCGGCGGCGCGACGGACCCGCCGATCAGCGCGAGCGCGGCACGGCGCTCGTGGACGTCACCCGTGCCTCCGCGCGCCGGCACGACGCCGGTGAGCGCGGCGACGACGTCGCGGTAGGCAGGATCGACGCGGTCGGCGAAGGTCATGGCGCTCGGAGGAGACGGAGGGGCGGAGGTACGACGGAGGGCGCCGTCCCCGGCGCCCTCCGTGCAGGTGTGGTCCGGCCGCGAGCCGACCCCGGCGTCAGCCGAAGATGGCCGGCAGCGTGCCGCGGAACGCCGCGTCGGCCTCGCTCAGCGGGATGGTGAACAGGCCCGCGACGTCGAGCGCCTCGCCCGACTCGGCGGCGGCGGCCGGCTCCGTGCCGGTCTCGCCGATCTTGAGCACGGGGACGCCCCGCGCGACGCACGCGTCGACGAGCTTGGACTCCTCGCCGCGCGGCACGGCGACGATCGCGCGCGCCGTCGACTCGGAGAACAGCGCCTCGAACGGGGTGACGCCGTCGCGCTCGGTCAGCGCGTCGAGCGACACGGTGGCCCCGACCCCGAAGCGCAGCGACGCCTCGAGGAGCGCCTGCGCGAGCCCGCCCTCCGAGAGGTCGTGCGCGGCGGACACGAGGTCGTCGCGGCTCGCGTTGACGAGCACGCCGGCGAGCGCCTTCTCCGCCGCGAGGTCGACCTGGGGCGGGAGGCCGCCGAGGTGACCGTGCTCGACGTCGGCCCACGCCGAGCCGTCGAGCTCGGCGCGCGTGGTGCCGAGCAGGTAGATGCTCTCGCCCGTCTCGCGCCAGCCGGACGGGGTCGCGTGCGCGACGTCGTCGAGCACGCCGAGCACGCCCACGACCGGGGTCGGGTGGATCGACGAGTCGATCTGCCCCGGCTCGCCCGTGCCGTTGTAGAGCGACACGTTGCCGCCCGTGACGGGCACGCCGAGCTCGCGGCACGCGTCCGCGAGGCCCTCGATCGCCTCGACGAGCTGCCACATCGAGTCGGGGTCCTCGGGCGAGCCGAAGTTGAGGCAGTCGGTCACGGCGAGCGGGCGGGCGCCCGTCGTCGCGACGTTGCGGTAGGCCTCGGCGAGCGCGAGGCGCGCGCCCGTGCGCGGGTCGAGCTTGCCGTAGCGGCCGTTCGCGTCCGTCGCGAGCGCGACGCCGAGGCCCGTGGACTCGTCGACGCGAATCACGCCCGAGTCGTCGGGCTGCGCGAGCGCCGTGTTGCCCTGGACGAACCGGTCGTACTGGTTGGTCACCCACTCCTTGGACGCGAGGTTCGGCGACGCGAGGAGGCGCAGGGCCGTCGCGCGCAGCTCGTCGCCCGTCTCGGGGCGGGCGAGCGCGTCGGCCTCGACCGTGCGGGCGTTGAGCCCGTCCTGCCACGCGGGTCGCGCGTACGGGCGGTGGTACACCGGGCCCTCGTGCGCGACGGTCCGCGGGTCGACGTCGACGATGCGCTCGCCGTGGTGGTCGATCGTCAGGCGGCCGGAGTCGTTGACCTCGCCGATGACGGCGGTCTCGACGTCCCACTTGCTCGTGATCGCGAGGAACGCGTCGAGCTTGTCGGGCGCGACGACCGCCATCATGCGCTCCTGCGACTCCGACATGAGGATCTCGCCCGCGTTGAGCGTCGGGTCGCGCAGCAGCACGTCGTCGAGCCACACGTGCATGCCGCCGTCGCCGTTGGAGGCGAGCTCCGACGTCGCGCACGAGATGCCGGCCGCGCCGAGGTCCTGGATGCCCTCGACGACCTTCGCCGCGTAGAGCTCGAGGCAGCACTCGATGAGGACCTTCTCCATGAAGGGGTCGCCCACCTGGACGCTCGGGCGCTTCGCGGGCACGCCGTCCTCGAACGTCTCGGACGCCAGGATCGAGGCACCGCCGATGCCGTCGCCGCCCGTACGGGCGCCGAACAGCACGACCTTGTTGCCGACGCCCGAGGCGTTGGCGAGGTGGATGTCCTCGTGGCGCAGCACGCCGAGGCACAGCGCGTTGACGAGCGGGTTGCCCTGGTACGACGGGTCGAAGACGAGCTCGCCGCCGATGTTCGGCAGGCCGAGGCTGTTGCCGTACCCGCCGACGCCGCTCACGACGCCGTGCACGACGCGCGCCGTGTCCGGGTGGTCGACGGCGCCGAAGCGGAGCTGGTCCATGACGGCGACGGGGCGCGCGCCCATGGAGATGATGTCGCGCACGATGCCGCCGACGCCCGTCGCGGCGCCCTGGTAGGGCTCGACGAACGACGGGTGGTTGTGCGACTCGACCTTGAACGTCACGGCCCAGCCGTCGCCGATGTCGACGACGCCCGCGTTCTCGCCGATGCCGACGAGCAGGTGCTTCCTCATCTCGTCGGTGGTGGCCGCGCCGAACTTCGACAGGTGCACCTTGGACGACTTGTAGGAGCAGTGCTCGGACCACATGACGGAGTACATGGCGAGCTCCGCGGCCGTGGGGCGGCGCCCCAGGATGTCGCGGATGCGCTGGTACTCGTCGGGCTTGAGGCCGAGCTCGGCGTACGGCTGGACCTCGTCGGGGGTCGCGGCGGCGTGCTCGACCGTATCGAGCGCGGGGCGTGCAGAAGCCTGGGATGCGGGGGCGGTCATCGGTTCCCTCGGGTGGGCGCTGAGCGGGGAGCGCACGACGGCGCACGGCCAGTCTACCGGCGCGACGGCACGGCCCGACCGCGCGTCTCGTCCAGGGGGCACGCGCGGTGGGCGCGGCGGTCGACGCCCGCACGCTCAGGCGGTCAGCCCGACGACGACGGCGAGCACCCCGAGCGCGGGCGGCACGAGCTGGACGAGGGCCGCGCGCGCCTTCGACGGCGACGACACGAGCAGCACGACGCCGGCCGCGGCCATCGACCCCGCCCCCGCGACCACGAGGGTGAGGCCCACGTCCCGCCGGTCCGCGGCGTACAGGACGCTGCCGAGCACGACGAGCACCGCGAGGAACAGGTTGTAGAAGCCCTGGTTGAACGCGAGCTCCTTGGTCGCCGCCGCCTCGTCGGGGACGTGCCGAACGTCGCGCGCGTGCGCGGGCTCGTCCAGGTCAGCGACTCCATGACGAAGACGTACCCGTGGATCGCCGCGGCGACCCCTGCCAGCACCAGCCCGACCGCGATCATCGTCGGCCCCTCCCGGTCCGCGAGGCCGCACGGTGCCGGACCCGGCGCACCGCGCGGGACCGCTGCCTCAGCGCTCCTCAGCGTTCCACAGCAGGGGCTCCGCCGCCGCGAGCGCCACGGCGAGCGCGCCGAGCACGAGCCCGACGCGCGTGTGCGGCAGGCGCGTGCCGCGCGCCCGGAGCCGCTCGCCGCGCCGGTAGGCCCACCGCTCCCCCGCGACGACGGCGGCCGTGGCGAGCGCCAGCCCGGTCGCGACGCCCGCGACGGCGACGCCGGTCGGCACCGGGGCGACCTCCTCGGGGTCCGCCGCCCACGAGTCGTCCTCCTCGGGGCGCCCCGCGACGGCGGACGTCGCGGCGTCCGCACGGTCCCCGACCGGCGCGCCGTCCACGCCGGTCCCGACGTCCGCACCAGTCGTGCCGCCACCGGCCGCGCGAACCGCCTCGCGCAGCGAGCGGACGCCCTCGCGCGCCTGCTCGCCCTCGTCGGTGGACGTGAGCGTGAGCGCGACGCCGGCCGTGGCGACGGCGGTCTTGGCGAGCGCGCGCGCCCAGCGCGGCCCCACGACGTCCGGGACGGCGTACCACGCGAGGGTGGACAGCCCGGCGATCGCCGCGGTGCGCGGGTCGACGGCGCGGCGGGTCGGCGCGTGCTCGGTCATCGTGCCCCTTCGTCGGGTGGCGGGTGCGTCCCTCGGTGCCAACGCCCCGGCGCGGCCGGGAGTTCCGGCGTCGTCGCGGGCCCGGGCCGGTCAGCGTCCGGCGGCGCGCAGGCGCTCGCGCAGGTAGCGGACCGCGGGCGCGTCGGTCATCGTCGCGCGCCACACGACCGTCACGGGACGGGTCGGGACGGGCTCGCGCACCGGCACCGCCACGACGTCGGCGGGCAGGGGCCCGCGCCCGAGCCGCGGGACGAGCGCGACGGCGAGGCCCTGGGCCACGACCTCGACCTGCGACGCGAACTCGAGGCACCGGAAGTCGATGCGCGGCACGCGCGGCTCGCGCGCGAACATGTGGCAGAACCACTCGTAGCAGATCGTCCCGTCCGGGGTGCAGACCCAAGTCTCGTCGACGAGGTCCGCGGGCGTGAGCGCCGACCGGCCAGCGAGCGGGCTCGACCGGTGCACGAGCACGTCGGCCTCGTCGCGGAACAGCTCCTCCGCGCGCAGGCTCGGCGGGAGCGCGAGCCCCACGCCCTCCCAGTGGTGCACGAGCGCGAGGTCGAGCGTGCCCGCCGCGACGGCGGCCACGGCGTCCCACGGCTCGGCCTCCTCGACGACGAGGCGCAGGTCGGGCACGTCCTGCCGCACGGCGGCGACGAGCGGCGCGACGACGCCGCGCACCGCCGTCGAGAACGACCCGAGGCGCACGGTCCCGGTGGGGCGGGCGCCGGCGTCGTGGAGGCGGGCCCGCAGGGACTCGACCTGCTCGCGCAGGAGGCGCCCCTCCTCGACGACGCGCCGCCCCGCGGCGGTGAGGACGACGCCGCGGCCCTCGCGGTCGAGCAGGCGCGCGCCGAGGTCGCGCTCGAGGCGCTTGACCTGCTGCGAGACGGCGGACGGCGTGTACCCGAGGTCGCGCGCGGCGGCGTGCACCGTCCCGGTCCGCTCGACGGCGAGCAGCGCGTCCACGGCGGCGAGGTCGATCATGCGTCCAGGCTAACGGGAAGCGGCGCTACCGGGAACCGTGCACGACCGTGCGATGGACGTGCACGGTGCGCAGAGCGCACGCTCGGAGGCATGCCCCTGCGCTCGTCCCTGCTCGCCGTCCTCGTCGCCGTCCTGTGGGGCGTGAACTTCGTCGTCATCGACCTCGGCCTCGGCGACCTGCCGCCCACGCTGTTCGTCGCGCTGCGCTTCGTCGTCGTGCTCGTCCCCGCGATCTTCCTCGTGCCCCGGCCGCGGGCCCGCCCGCGCGACGTCGTGCTCGTCGGCGTGTTCATGAGCCTCGGCCAGTTCGGCATGCTGTACACCGCGCTCGCGCTCGGCATGCCCGCGGGCCTCGCGTCGCTCGTGCTCCAGGCGCAGGTCGGGCTCACCGTGCTGTTCGCCGCCGCGGCGCTGCGCGAGGTCCCCACGCGCTCCCAGCTCGTCGGCGTCCTCGTCGGCGCGGCCGGGCTCGTCGTCGTCGGCGCGGGTCGCAGCGCGTCGACGCCGGCTCTCGCGTTCCTCGTGACGCTCGCCGCCGCCGCGTCGTGGGCCGTGGGGAACGTCGTCGCGCGCCGGGCGGGCAGCCGTGGCGCGGGCGCCGCCGCGCCGGCCACCCGCACGGGCCGCCCGGGCCGCCCGGCCCGCCCGCCGCGGCCCGGGCTGGACGGCCTGTCGATGACCGTGTGGTCCGCGCTCGTCGTCCCCGGCCCGCTGCTCGCGCTGTCCCTCGTGGTCGACGGGCCGGACGTCGTCGGGCACGCGCTCACCCACCTCACGCCCGCTCCCGTGCTGTCCACGCTCTACACGGCGTGGCTCGCGAGCCTCGTGGGCTACGGGATCTGGAACACCCTCCTCGCGCGGCACCCCGCGTCGGCGGTCGTCCCGTTCACGATGCTCGTGCCCGTCGTCGGGATGCTCTCCGCGTGGCTCGTGCTCGACGAGGTGCCGAACCCGGCCGAGCTCGTGGGCGGCGGCGTCCTGCTGCTCGGCGTCGCGACCACGACGGGCGTCCTGCGGCGCCGGGCCGCGCCCGCGCGTGCCGCGGCCCTCGCGGCCTCCGCCGTGCCGGACCCGGTGCGTGACGCGGCGGACCGGCCCGCGGCGAACCCCCGGCCCGGCCCGCCCGAGGCGGCGACACGCGCCCGTTCGCGCTGACAGGACGGTCGCGCGAGGGTTCCATGGAGGTCAGGGGACGTCCGGGACGCGAGGGAGCTTCTCATGAGCCAGACCGCGGGTCGCACGGAGGAACGGCAGCCGGAGCTCAAGCGCGTCATGGGGCCCAGGCTGCTCCTGCTGTTCATCGTCGGGGACATCCTCGGCACGGGCGTGTACGCGCTCACCGGCCAGGTCGCGGGCGAGGTCGGCGGCGCGGCGTGGCTGCCGTTCCTGCTCGCGTTCGTCGTCGCGACGATCACCGCGTTCTCCTACCTCGAGCTCGTCACGAAGTACCCGAGCGCGGCCGGCGCGGCCCTGTACACGCACAAGGCGTTCGGCATCCACCTGGTGACGTTCGTCGTCGCGTTCATGGTCATGAGCTCGGGCATCACGTCGGCCTCGACCGCGTCGAACGCGTTCGCGGGCTTCGTCTCCGACGGGTTCGGGCTCGAGCTGCCGACGGGCGGGGACGGCCGCCTGCTCATCGCCCTCGGCTTCATGGCCCTCGTCGCGCTCGTCAACCTGCGCGGCGTCGGGGAGAGCGTCAAGGCGAACGTCGTGCTGTCGCTCGTCGAGCTGTCCGGCCTGCTGCTCGTCATCTTCGTGGGCCTGTGGGCCACGACGCAGGGCCGCGCCGACTTCTCGCGCGTCGTCGTGTTCGAGAGCGCGGACGACAAGAGCGTGTTCCTCGCCGTGACCGCCGCGACGACGCTCGCGTTCTTCGCGATGGTCGGCTTCGAGGACTCGGTGAACATGGCCGAGGAGTGCACCCACCCCGTGCGCGACTTCCCCCGCATGATGCTCACCGGGCTGTCGATCACGGGCGCGATCTACGTGCTCGTCGCGATCACGGCCGTCGCGCTCGTCCCGGTCGGGGACCTCGTCGACGACTCGAAGGGGTCCGCGCTCACGCAGGTGGTCGCCGCGGGCGCGCCGAACCTGCCGTTCGACACGATCTTCCCGTTCATCGGGATGTTCGCCGTCGCGAACTCGGCGCTCATCAACATGCTCATGGCGTCCCGCCTGCTCTACGGCATGGCGAACCAGGGCGTGCTGCCGCGCGCGTTCGGCCAGGTGCACCCGTTCCGCCGCACGCCGTGGGTGTCGATCCTCGTGACGACGGCGATCGCGTTCGCGCTCATCGTCTACGTCGTGCGGCAGTCGGCGACCCCGGGCGGGGCCAACGCGGTCGCGCTCCTCGGTGGCACGACGTCGCTGCTCCTGCTCGTCGTGTTCACCGTCGTCAACGTGGCCCTCCTCGTGCTGCGTCGCGACGAGGTCGACCACGAGCACTTCCGCACCCGCACCTGGCTCGCGGTGCTCGGCGCGCTCACGTGCGCCTACCTCGCCGGGCCGTGGGCGCGCAGCCCCGAGCAGCAGGAGCAGTACCTCATCGCGGGCGCGCTCGTCGGGCTCGGCGTCTTGCTCTCGTTCGTCACGTGGCTGTACAACCGTGCGGTGCGCCACCGCCAGATCGCCTTCTCCGACGTCTCCCGGCTCGAGGGCGAGATCGACGACCGCTCCGGCGACGACGGCGCGGCCCGGTGAGCGACCCCGCGCCGGGCGGCCCGCCCCGGCCCACCCCGGACCGCGTCGGCCCGGTCGACGCCCTCGCCTTCCTCTGCGAGATCGCGCTCCTCGTCCTGCTGGCCGTGGCCGGTTGGCGGCTCGGCGCGGCGGCCGACGTCCCGGGCGCGGCGCGCGCCGCGCTGTCCGTCGTCCTCGCGCTCGCGCTGCCCGGTCTCGCCGTCGTCGTGTGGGCCCGCTGGCTGGCGCGCACCGCCGCGCGGCGGCTCCCGCAGCCGTGGCGCCTCGACGTGCAGATCGCCCTGTTCGTCGCGGCGGGCCTCGCGATCGCGGGCGTCGGGCTCGTGTGGTGGGGCGTCGGGCTCGCGCTCGTCGGCACGACGGCGTTCGCCCTCACCCGGGACCGCTGACCCCGGACGGGGGGAACGCCGTCGCGCCCGTGCGGACGGGCGTCAGGCCGAGCGCTGCCGCGTCCGGAACGCCTGGGTCGCGACCCAGCCCATGACGACGGCGGCGAGCGCGAGGAGGCCGAGCCGGCCCCACACCACGCCCCAGTCGGGCGACGCGGCGAGCGCCTCGCGCCCGGCCACGACGGCCCAGTCGAACGGGTTGTAGCGCGCGACGTCCGCGACCCACGCCGGGGACAGGCGTGTGTCCATCACGGCCGACGACAGGAACATGAGCGGTAGCGTGATGAGCTGCGAGATGCCGATGAGCGCCTCCTGCTGGCCGGTGAGCAGGGCCGTCGCGTTGCTCAGCGCGGAGAACAGCGCGGTGAGCAGCACGACCGCGAGGAGCAGCGCGAGGACGCCGAGCGTCGTCTCGCCGGGCGTGCTGCCGAACCGGGCCCCGCACAGCCATGCGACGGCGAGCACGACGAGCGCCTGCCCGACGGCGACGACGGCCTGGTAGGTCATGGTCGACGCCACGAGCGCGCCCCGCGACGTCGGCGACGTGAGGAACCGGTCCATGACGCCGCGGTCCATGTCCTGCACGAACGACGAGCCCGCCCACGCGGCACCGAACATCGCCGTCATCATGACGACGCCCGGCGTGATGAACTCCAGGTACGTGCCCCCGGTCGAGAACCCGGGGATCTCGACGACGGACCGGAAGAGCTGGCCGAACAGGAGCAGCCAGATCATCGGCTGCACGAGGTTCATGACCATGAACACGGGGATGCGCGCGCCCTGGCGCAGCGCCCGGGCGGTGAGCAGCCCGGTGTGCACGACGGCGGTCATGCGGCCACCTCCTCGGCCGCGGCGCCCGCGTGGTCCCCGGCGGCGGACCGGCTGCCGGCCTGGGCCGCGGTGAGACTCCGGCCCGTGTGCCGCAGGTAGACGTCGTCGAGGCTGGGCCGCGCGAGCGTCGCCGACGCGACGGGCAGCCCCGCGGCGTCGAGCCCGGCGAGGACGGCGGGCAGCGCGACCGCGCCGGCGTCGGCCCGCGCGCGCAGGGTCCGGCCCTCGACCCGCACGTCCCGGACGCCGCTCGCGCGGACCGCGTCGGCGACGCGCCCGGCGAGGGAGGCGCCGTCGTCGGGCGCGCCCGGGGCGAGCTCGACGACGATCCCGTCGCCGCGGAGCTCGTCCTTGAGCGCGTCGGGCGTCCCGGCGACCACGACGCGGCCCTCGTCGACGATCGCGACGTTCGCGGCGAGGCGGTCCGCCTCCTCCAGGTAGTGCGTGGTGAGGAGGATCGTCATGCTCTCGACCGCCGTCATGCGCTCGATCTCCGCCCACATCTCCGCGCGCGCCTCGGGGTCGAGGCCCGTCGTCGGCTCGTCGAGGAACAGCACCTGCGGGCGGTGGACGAGGCCCATCGCGACGTCGAGCTTGCGGGCCATGCCGCCGCTGTACGTCGTCACGAGGCGGTCGGCCGCGTGCGTGAGGGAGAACCGGTCGAGCAGCTCGGCGGCGCGCGCTCGTGCGTCGCGCGCGCCGAGGCCCTGGAGGCGGCCCGCGAGGACCAGGTTCTCCCGCCCCGTGTCCATGGGGTCGGTCACGGGCTTCTGCGCGACGTACCCGATCGCGCGCCGCACGCGCTCCGGGTTCCGCGCGACGTCGGTGCCCGCGACGTGGGCGGTGCCCGAGTCGGCGCGGCTCAGCGTCGCGAGGATCTTGGTCGTCGTCGACTTGCCGGCACCGTTGGGGCCGAGCAGGGCGAAGACGGTGCCGGTCGGCACGGCGAACGACAGTCCGTCGAGCGCGCGCACGGGCGGGCGGCCGCGGCCCCCGGGGTAGGTCTTGCGCAGCGCGACGGCGTCGATCGCCGTCTCGGGCGCACGGGTAGCAGGTGGCACGGTAGGGCTCCTTCTGTCAGGAGCCGTCTCGCCGGGGCCGGTCCCTCCCGCGCGGATAGCATGGGAGGGCCCTGGGTGACTGTTGACGCAGCAGTTCCGTCGGTCCGGCGGGACGACTCGGGCTCGGTGGCCCGGATGTTGGCGCATCCGGGCCACCACTCGTCCGGCGACGTCCGGGTGGACGCCGCCGGTGGCTCAGGGTGTGGTGGCTTCGGCCGGCAGGTGCCGGCGCAGGACCTCCTCGATCTGCTCGGGCGACGCCCCGGCGGCGCGCAGGCGGGCCATCTCGGCCCAGCCGTCCTGGCCGCCCACCTCGCCGCGCTCGAGCCGGCCCGCGAACCGGTCGATCCACACGCGCTCGGCGCGCAGCATCTCCAGGCGGTAGTCGGCCTCCACGAGGAAGATCTCGGGCAGCCCCGCCCCCGCGGCGCCCGCGAGGCCGCTCGCGCGCGCGCCGATCTCGGCGTCGAGGGACGCGAGGCGCGCGCGCAGGAGCGCCGCCACCTCGTCGGGCGAGAGCATCGCGATGAGCGACAGGCCCGCCTCGACGTCCGGGTACTCCTTGGACGGCACCGCGAGGAGCTCGCGCAGCCACGCGGCCGCCTCGACCTTGCCCGCCTCCGTGATCTCGTAGACGACGCGCTCGGGCCGGTTGCCCTCGCGCTCGGAGTGCGACGGCGTGATGAACCCGTGCTTCTCGAGCGACTTGATCACCGAGTACAGCGAGCCGAAGTTGAGCCGGATGCTGTCGTCCTTGCCCCGCTCGCGCAGGGTCGTCGTGATCTCGTACGGGTACATGGGGCGCTCGGCGAGGCACGCGAGCACCGCGAGCGCCAGCGGGTTCGACACGGGTCGACGGGACATCACTCACCTCCGAATACTTTGTTCAGAGTATTCGTCCGAGGATGCTCGCGCAAGGGGTGCGTCGGAGTCGACACGGGCGACGTGCACGACGCTCTGCCGGCCGGAGGCTCCGCGGGGCGGGGCGGCGCAGGGCGCGGCGCCCAGCGGCGGGCCTCGTGCGCGCCCGAGGGACAGCGCCTCAGGCGGGGGTCAGGACCCGCTCCTCCTCCCGCGCCGACGCCACGGCGTGCTCCGGCGCGAGGGGCTCGCCGGCGCCCACGGGCGCAGGCACGGGCACGGGCACGGGCACGGGCACGGGCAGCGGCGCCGTGTCGGCGAACGCGGGCAGCGGTGCCTCTCCGGCGCGCACGGCCGACGGCGTCGCGGGTGCGTCTGGCCCGAGAACCGAGGCAGCGGGGGCCGGGACTCCGGGCGCCCGCCCCGCCGGGCGGGCGCTCCGCCGCGCGAGCAGGTGGTGCCGCAGCCATCCCGCGCCCACGGCCACCACGACGACGGCGCCGCCCACGACGAGCGCGCCCCGGGGGCCGAGGACCTCCATGAGCAGGCCGAGCAGGGGCGGCCCGGCGAGACCCCACGCGGTGCTCGCGCTGCGCCAGACGCCGAGGACGCGCCCACGCATGTGCGGCGGCGGGTCGGTCTGGAGCACCGTGGTCCCCGCCGTGTCGGAGACCGACTCGACCACGGCCATCGGGCCGACCACGAGCAGGAGGACGGCGAGCGTCGGCGCGAGCCCGGCCACGACCTGCAGGAGCGCGCCCGCGGCAGCGAGGACGCTGACGAGACGCACGGTCGGGCGCCGCATCCGGCCGGCGAGGACCGCGCCGACGATCCCGCCCACGGCCAGCACGGTCGACACCGTGCCGAACTCCTGCGGGCCGCCGGCGAGCGCCCCGGTGACCAGGACCGCGAGGGTGAGGGTGTAGTTGCGGCCGAGGACCGCGCTCACGGCCGTCACGCCGAGGAGCGCGACGAGCCGGGGGCGGCCGAGGACGTAGCGCAGGCCGCCGTCGGTCCGCCCGTCCGTCGCCGCGTCCCGCGCCGCGCGCGCCGCCGCGGGCCGAGGTTCGACAGGGGCGGACGCGGTGTCCCGACCGGCCGACGTGGCCTCGGCGGGCCGCGGCGCGGCGCTCCCGGCGTCGGGGTGCAGGACGAGGAAGGGGACGACGAGCGCGACGGCGAGCAGCGACACCCCGTTCGCGAGGTACGCGACCGCGGGCCCGGCGACGGCGACCGCGCCGCCCGCGACGGCGACCCCGACGAGGCGACCCGCGCTGTGCACGACCGACCCGATCCCGATGGCCGACGGGACGTCCTCGACGGGCACGAGATCGTTGCCGAGGAGCGCCGTGGCCGGTCCGTCGACCGTGGCGACGAGGCCCGTCACGGCGGACAGGACGAGGAGCACCGGGAGGCTGAGCAGGTCCAGCGCGACGAGCCCCGCGGTCGTGAGCGCGACGACGCCGAGCACCGCCTGGCTGACCGCGGCCGTGAGCTTGCGCGGCCACCGGTCCACGACGGCGCCGCCCGCGACGCCGAGCAGCAGCGCCGGCGCCGACTGCACCGCGAGCGACAGCCCGGTGAGAGCGGCGGACCCGGTGAGCTCGAGGACGAGCAGGTTCTGGACGGTGAGCTGCATCCAGGCACCGACGTTGGAGACGAGGTTGGCACCCGACCACCAACGCATCGAGCGGTGACGCAGCGCGCGCCACGGCGAGCGGTCGGGGGTCGTGCGGGCAGGACGGGACAGCAGGGCAGGGAGAGGCACAGGACGCAATCAGGGGTGAGACGGGCGCGCCGTCGCGAGGAAGGGAGGGTGCGGCTCGACGGCCCGCAGACAGTTGCCCATTGAAACAACCGCTTCTCGGGCCGCTCCACTTCCGGGCCCCGATCGTGACCAAGATCGCACGGGCCGCACGGTCCGGCGGCCCGCTCACGCATGATGGGTCCATGCAGACCGGGGCCGCCGCGGACGCCGGGCGCGCGCCGCGCCGGCGGTCCGCGGCGACGGCGCGGCGTCGGTCCGCGGCGACGGCGCGGCGTCGGCTCGTCGTCGGCGTCCTGCTGCCGCTCGCCCTCGTCGCGTGCACGCCGGGCGACGACGCCTCCCCGGCCACCCCCGCCGCGCCCGCGACGACGCGGTCGGGCGAGGCGTCCGACGCGGGCCGGACCTCCGGCGCGGGTGACCCGTCCGGCGCGGGCGACGCGCAGGACCCCGCGGAGGGGTCCGAGGGTGCCGCGGAGACGGTGGTCGCGCGCGTGCCGGTAGGGCCGGCGACCGTCGAGGTCGCCGTGCCCCCGCTCCCCCCGGGCGCACCGAGCGGGTCCGGCCCGGCGGCGGCGGTCACGGCCGGTGACGAGGGCGCGTCGGACGTCACGCTCGTCCTCGCCGACGGCCCGGCCCGGATCTCGGTCGAGGGCGGGTCGCTGGTCCGCCACGCCGACGGCACCCTCACCGTCCTGGACGACGCCGGCACCCCCGTCGGCGGCCTCGGCGCACCGCGCGTGATCGCTCCGCACGCGGACGGCCCCGGCACGGGCGCGCCCGTCGCGTCCGGCACCGACGGTCCGGGCGGCCCGGGCAGTCCGGGCGGCGGGACGGACCGCGACGACGAGGCGAGCGACGGGACGGACCGCGACGACCCCGCGGGCGGCCGGACGAGCCACGACGACGACGCGGACGCCGGGACGAACGGCGACGGCGGGCGGGGGGACGACCCGTCGGCGACGCCGCGCGTGCGCACCGCGCTCGTCGACGCGCGGCACGCGGAGGTGACGCTCGTGCCGGCCGCGGGGACGCCGTCGGCGTGGGACGTCGTCGTGCCGCTCGGTACGCGGGCCCTGCGGAGCACCGACTGGGGTGAGCGCGAGGGCGGCCGGTCGCTCGCCGTCGACCCGACCGCGTGGGCGCGGACCGCCGGGCAGGCGGGCCGGGAGCTCGTGTGGGCGCAGGTCGTGGCCGCCGAGCCGGAGGCCGACTCCCCGACGATGCGCGACCAGCTCGTGTGCCACGCCGTCGGCGCCCCGGGCAAGGCGACGTGGAACCTCGAGCCCTGGCGGCCCGACGTCGGGCTGCTCGACACGATGGCCGCGCGCTGCAACCCGACCTGACGACACCCCAAGCGGCCGAACACGAGGTTGCTGTCGTTCTGGAGCCCAGAACGACAGCAACCCCGTGTTCGACGGCGAGCAACGCCGTGGTCGGCGGGACGGCAACGGCCCGGGCGGCACGACGGCTGGTGGACGTCGTGCCGCCCGGGCCTGACCTCGGCGGCGGTACCGCTCCGCCTGCTGCGCCGAGGACGTTCCGGGGCGGGGGGCGGCAGCCGCCCCCGCCGGTCAGGACCGGTCAGCGTGCCTGCGGGCCACCCTTCGAGGCCTTGCGCAGGGACTTCTCGCTGCGCGGCTCGTCGCCGCTCGCGCGCAGGCGCCGGTAGTACTCGCGCGCCTCGTCCTGCCGCTCCTTCTCGATGCCCGTCGCGATCGTCGCCCGCAGGTGCTCGGGGCCGTAGCCCCACGCGTCGACGAGGTCCTGCGCGTGCGGGCGCAGACGGTCCACGAGCCGGTCGAGGTAGCTCGTCACGGTCCGGGCGCGTTGCGCCGAGAGGCGCCCGTTGAGCAGGTACCACGCGAGGTGGCGCTCCACGAGGCTCAGGCCGAACAGGTCGCGCAGCGTGGTGAGCACCTCGCGCGTCCCCGCGTCCTCGACCGTCTCGAGCGCCTGCGTGAACGCCTCCCAGCGCAGCAGCTCGGCGTGCGCGCGGGCCGCCTCGACGAGCTCGACCTGGTGCGCGTTGAACAGGTTCGTCGCCGTCTCCGGGTCCGCCTTCTGCGCGGGCCGCAGCGCCTGCGCGACGTCCGCGACCATCGTCTCGACCCGGTCGGTGAGCAGCGCGCGCTGCGTCTCGGGGTCGCGCAGGTGACCGGCCGCACGGCGCGGGTCGCCGACGTCCGCGAGCGCCTGCGCGGCGCGCTTGAGCGGCGTGCGGTGCAGCGCCATGTCGCCCGCGCGCTCGACGACGACGCGCGCCATCTGGCCCGGGGTGATGCCCTTGAACTGCTTGCCGTAGTCGGCGAGGAGGCGCTTCGCGACGAGCTGGAGCAGCACCGTGTTGTCGCCCTCGAACGTCGCGTACACGTCGAGGTCCGCGCGCAGGCTCGTGATGCGGTTGGTCGTGAGGAAGCCCGCGCCGCCGCACGCCTCGCGCGTCTCCTGGAGCACGTCGAGCGCGAACCGGGTGCTCGTCGCCTTGAGCGCGGCGGCCGTCGTCTCGAGGTCCTCGCGCTGCTCGGGCGTGTCCTCCTCGCCGGAGAACACGGAGTGGAACAGGTCGAGCAGGCGGTCGTGCGCGAAGTGCGCGGCGTACGCCTCGGCGACGGGGACGATGAGGCGGCGCTTGTGCGTGCCGTAGTCGAGGAGGACGACCTCCTCCGTCGGCGTCGCCCCGGTGAACTGGCGGCGCTCGTTGGCGTACCGGACGGCGATCGCGAGGCCGAGCTTCGCGGCCGTGACGGCGGCGCCGTCGAGCGAGACACGGCCCTGCACGAGCGAGCCGAGCATCGTGAAGAACCGGCGGCCCGGGCTCTCGATCGGGCTCGAGTAGGTGCCGTCGGGGTCGACCGAGCCGTAGCGGGCGAGCAGGTCGGTGCGCGGGACCCGCACGTGGTCGAAGTGCAGGCGGCCGTTGTCGATGCCGTTGAGCCCGCCCTTCTGGCCGTCGTCCTCGCCGCCGACGCCGGGCAGGAACGGCAGGCGGCCGAGCTCGTCGCGCTCGCCGTTCGTGTCACGGATCGGCACGTAGAACGCGTGCACGCCGTGGTTGACGTTCTTGGTGATGAGCTGCGCGAACACGACCGCGGCGACGCCGTGCACGCCGGCGTTGCCGAGGTAGTCCTTCCACGCCCCGCGGAACGGGGTGTGGATGACGAACTCCTCGGTCTCCGGGTCGTAGGTCGCGGTCGTCGCGATGCTCGCGACGTCGGAGCCGTGCCCGATCTCCGTCATGGCGAACGCGCCGGGGACCGAGAGGTCCATGGCGCCGGGCAGGAGGCGGTCCTGCTGCTCGGGCGTGCCCAGGTGCAGGATCGCCGCGCTGAACAGCCCCCACTGGACGCCGGCCTTGATCTGCAGCGACGGGTCCGCGGCGACGAGCTCCTCGAACCCGGCGAGGTTGCCGCCCGGGTCGTTCGCGCCGCCGAGGTGCTCGGGGAACGCCCGCCACACCTGGCCCTTGCCGACGAGCAGGCGCATCTGCTCGAGCACGCGCTCGCGGTGCTCGCGCATGCTCAGCCCCTCGATGCGCTGGAACGCCTCCTCGCCGGCGGTCGCGCGGGCGCTCGCGCGCAGGTCGGCCCAGCGGCCGAGGAGGAGCGTCGACAGGGACTCGACGTCGACGCGGGCCTCGGACGTCGACGCCGCGTCGCCGGCGCTCGTCGAGCGCTGCGCGAGGGCGGGACGATCGGACGTGGCGGTCATGAGGTCTCCTTGAGGTCTGAGGTGGCGGCCCGGTGCAGCGGGCGGTCGAGGTCGGGTCGGGCGGCGTCGCGGCGCGCCCCGGTCGGCGCGCGGCGGTCGTCGGGGGTGCGGGCGGCCGGGCTGTGGGAGAGGACGCCGACGGGCCCGGCCCACAGCCAGGCGGCGACGCGCTCGGTGAGCTGCTCGCGGTCGGGCACGTCGGGGCGGTCGCGGTGGGCGAGCCACCACTCCCCGGCGCCCCGCACGAAGCCGACCGCGCCCGCCGCCCATGCCGCGGCGTCGGCGGCCGAGACGTCGGTGACGCGCGCGAACGGCTCGGCGACGAGCTCGATCACCGAGTCGAGGAACGCGGCGAGGGGCGCCCGGTTCGCGGCCGCGCCGTTCGTCGCGGGTCCGCTCGCGGCGAGCTGGGCGGCGGGCTCCTCCGTCCCGGCCACGGCGCTCGTGCGCGTGACGAAGTAGTAGACGTTGGGCGAGCTCTCGATCATCTCGAGGTACACGCCCACCATGGCGCGCAGCGCGCGCTTCGGTGTCTCGGCCGCCTCCGCGGCCTGGGTCAGCGCGTCGTGCATCTGGCCCACGACGGCGGCGCCCAGCGCGACCTGCAGGCCCGTCTTGTCGTCGAAGTAGCGGTAGATGATCGACTTCGACGTCCCCGACGCCGCCGCGATCTCGTCCATGGAGACCCCGGGGCCTCCCCGGTGCACGGCCTTGCTCGCTGCCCGGATGAGCTCCGCGCGGCGCGCCGCCCGGTGCTCGTCCCAGCGGGTCGACCGGCCGTCCACCGCTGCGCCCGGTTGCACCCGCCCTCGGGTGACCGGTCGCGCGTCGGCACCTGCGTTCACGTCGTCCTCCGTCTGCGCCCGACCTCGATGTCGTCGGTACCGCGTCGGTACCGCGCCGGGGCAGGGCGACGCCCTGTGACCCGACTCACGAAACTGAGAGTATCAGGTACTGTTGGTATTGGACACCAGCCGGCCCCTCCCCTCGTCTCCGCGCGCCTCGCGCCGAGCCGCCGGGCCGGACCGACGCAGCGCAGCGAGCACGGACAGGAAGTGAGGCACAGTGGCCAACCGCACCAGCCCCCGCCGGAACCCCGAGCAGGCCCCCGAGACCGGGGCGCCGGCCCCGAGCGCCGCGACCGGCGCCCCGCGCGACGCCTGGGTCGTGGGCGGGAACCGGATCCCGTTCGCCCGCGCCGGGAAGAAGTACTCGTCCGCGAGCAACCAGGAGATGTTCACCGCCGCGCTCGAAGGTCTCGTGGCCCGCTTCGGCCTCCAGGGCGAGCGGCTCGGCGAGGTCGTCGGCGGTGCGGTGCTCAAGCACTCGCGCGACTTCAACCTCGTGCGCGAGTCCGTCCTCGGCTCGTCGCTCTCGCCGCAGACCCCCGCGTACGACCTCCAGCAGGCGTGCGCGACGGGCCTCGAGGCGACGATCGCCGTCGCGAACAAGATCCGCCTCGGCCAGGTCGAGTCGGGCGTCGCGGGCGGCTCCGACACCGTGTCCGACGCGCCGATCGCCGTGGGCGAGGGCCTGCGCCGCGCGCTGCTCGAGGCGAGCCACGCCAAGACGCTCGGCCAGCGGGTCAAGGCGTTCGCGAAGGTCCGCCCCGCCGACCTCGCGCCGCTCACGCCCGCCACGGACGAGCCGCGCACCGGCCTGTCCATGGGCGAGCACCAGGCGATCACGACCGCGCGCTGGGACATCTCGCGCGAGGCGCAGGACGAGATCGCGCTCGCGAGCCACGAGCACCTCGCGGCCGCGTGGGACGCCGGGTTCTTCGACGACCTCGTCACCCCGTTCCGCGGCCTCGTGCGCGACGACAACCTGCGCACCGACTCCTCGATGGAGAAGCTCGCCGCGCTCAAGCCGGTGTACGGCAAGCGCCTCGACGGCGTGACCCCGACCATGACGGCCGGCAACTCGACGCCCCTCACCGACGGCGCCTCGACGGTGCTGCTCGCGTCGGCCGACTGGGCCCGCGAGCGCGACCTGCCGCTGCTCGCGCGCGTCGTCGACGCCGAGACCGCGGCGGTCGACTTCGTGCACGGCCACGAGGGCCTGCTCATGGCCCCCGCGCACGCCGTCCCGCGCCTGCTCGCGCGCAACGGGCTCGAGCTCGGCGACTTCGACTTCTACGAGATCCACGAGGCGTTCGCGTCGACCGTCCTCACGACCCTCAAGGCCTGGGAGGACGACGAGTACTGCCGCACCGAGCTCGGGCTCGACGGACCCCTCGGCTCGATCGACCGCACGCGCCTCAACGTCAACGGGTCGTCCCTCGCGGCGGGCCACCCGTTCGCCGCGACCGGCGGGCGCATCGTCGCGACGGCGGCCAAGCTCCTCGCGCAGCGGACCGCCGAGACCGGCGCACCGGCGCGCGCGCTGATCTCGGTGTGCGCGGCGGGCGGCCTCGGCGTCGCCGCGATCCTCGAGTCGGTCCCCGCCACCGACGCCACCGCCTGACGGCCCCGACGACCCGAGAGGAACCACCGTGACCGACTCCTACGTCCAGGCCGTCAACTCCGGCTTCACGAAGACGCTCGCGAAGAAGCTCGGCCTGCCCCGCCCGGCCGTGCTGCGCCGCTACCGCGCGGGCGACCCGCTCACCGTCGGGCCCGTGCTCGTCCTCGGCGGCACCCCCGGCGTCCGCGACGACGCCGACCGCGTCGCCGAGGCCCTGCTCGGCTGGGACCTCGACGTGCGCCAGACCCCCGACGACACGACGCGCTGGGGGGCGGTCGTCGTCGTGCTCAGCGGCATCGAGCGCCCCGAGGACGCGTCCGCGCCCGTCATGGCGCTCTCCGCGGCGCTGCGCCGCCTCGCGCCGAACGGTCGCGTCGTGACGATCTCGCGCGCCCCCGCCGAGACCGACTCCCCCGAGCTCGCCGCCGCCCGCGAGGGCGTCGACGGGTTCCTCCGGTCCGTCGCCAAGGAGCTGCGCTACGGCGCGACCGGCAACGGCGTCCAGGTGACCGACGACGCCCCGGTCGACAGCCCGAGCGTCCTCGCGACCCTCCGCTTCTTCCTGTCCGCGAGGTCCGCGTTCGTCGACGGCCAGCTCCTGCGCGTCGGGGCGTCCGACGCCGACCCCGCCGTGGACGTCGACCTGCCGCTCGCCGGGAAGGTCGCCGTCGTCACGGGCGCGGCGCGCGGCATCGGGGCGCAGGTCGCGCGCACGCTCGCGCGCGACGGCGCGAAGGTCGTCGTGGTCGACGTGCCCGCGGCGGGCGAGGCGCTCGCCGCGGTCGCCAACGAGATCAGGGGCACGGCGCTGCAGCTCGACGTGACCGCCGACGACGCGGGCGCCCGCATCCTCGAGCACGCTCGCGCCCGGCACGGCGGCCTCGACGTCCTCGTGCACAACGCGGGGATCCTGCGCGACAAGCTGCTCGCGAACATGTCCCCGGACAAGTGGGACGCGGTGGTCGCGGTGAACCTCGCCGCGCAGCTGCGGATCACGGAGTACCTGCTGGGCGCGAACGGGTTCTCCTCGGAGCCGCGCATCGTGTCGCTCGCGTCGACGAGCGGCATCGCGGGCAACCGCGGGCAGGCGAACTACGCGTTCTCGAAGGCGGGAGTCATCGGGCACACGCGGGCGTTCGCGCGTCTTCTCGCTGCGCCGGGCGGTCCGGGCGGCACGGCGAACGCCGTCGCGCCGGGCTTCATCGAGACGGACATGACGGCGTCGATCCCGTTCGTGCAGCGCGAGGTCGCGCGCCGCGTGGCGTCGCTCCAGCAGGGCGGCCAGCCCGTGGACGTCGCCGAGGCGATCGCGTTCCTCGCGTCGCCCGCGGCCGCGGGCGTCAACGGCCAGGTGCTGCGCGTGTGCGGGCAGAACGTGGTGGGCCGGTGACGGGGCCCGACGCCGCGCGTCCGGCGGACCGCGCCCCCGCGCGCGTCGAGACGCTGCCCGCCGTCCCGGGGCTCGGCGGCCTGTACGTGCGGGGCGTCGCGGCGTCGGGCCGGCTCGCGGCGGCCCACCGCCTGCCGGGCGCGACGCCGCGGCGCGACCTCCCGCTGCCCGACGTCACCTACCGCGTCGCGGGCGTACCCACGGGAGACGACGCCGCGCCGGGTCACGTCGGGAGCGCGGAGCACCTCGCGCGGTACGCCCGTCTCGTGGGCGAGGCGCCGTCGGACGTGCTGCCCGCCGGGTACCTGCACGTCCTCGGGTTCCCGCTCGCGACCGCGGTCATGGTCCGGCCCGACTTCCCCCTGCCGCTGCTGGGCATGGTGCACCTCGCGAACTCGGTGTCCGTGCTGCGGCCCGTGCGCCTCGGCGACGCGCTCGAGGTGCGGGCGTGGGCCCAGGGCGCGCGGCCGCACCGGCGCGGGGTCCAGGTCGACCTCGTCACGGAGGTCTCGGTCGAGCGCACGGACGCCGAGCGCGCCGCCGGGAGCGGCCTCGCGGCGACGACGCTCGCGTACCGGGGCGTGTCCACGTACCTCGCGAAGGGCGTCACCCTGCCGGGCGACGCGACGCCCGCCGACGGCGAGGCGGCGACCCCGTTCTCGCCCCCGCTCCCGACGGCCCGCTGGTCGCTCGGCGCGGGGACGGGCCGCGCGTACGCGGCGGTCTCCGGCGACCGCAACCCCATCCACACGTCCGCCCTCGGCGCCAAGGCGTTCGGGTTCCCGCGCGCGATCGCGCACGGCATGTACACGGCCGCCCGGGCGCTCGCCGAGACGGGCCCGCGGCGCGGCGACACGCACGACTGGACGGTGACGTTCGCCAAGCCCGTGCTCCTGCCGAGCACGGTCGACGTCGCGCTGCGCCCCGCGGCCGAGGTGCCCGCCGCGGCGCGCGACGCCGTCGCGCAGGTCGCGCCCGCCGTGGCCGACGGCGCGGGCGACCCGGGCACCGGGCTCGTCTACCAGGCGTGGGACGGCAAGGGTCGGCTCCACCTCACCGGCCGCGTGACGCCGCGCCCCTGACCGCCCGCCGCGGCCCGGGGCTCGCCCGAGGCCGAACACGGGGTTGGTGTCGTTTTCGTCGGGATAACGACACCAACCCCGTGTTCGCGACCGTGCAGGCTCGTTCTCGGCGCTCGGCCCCTTCAGGCGGGGCGGGCGAGGCGGGCGAGCAGTCCGTCGCGGACGGCGGGCCACTCGTCGACGAGGACGGAGAAGTAGGCGGTGTCCTGGCGCGACCCGTCGGGGGCGACGCGGTGGCTGCGGAGCACACCCTCGGGCGCCGCGCCCAAGCGCCGGATCGCGGCGACGGACCGAGAGTTCCGCGCGTCCGCCCGGAGCGCGACGCGCGCCACGCCCAGGTCCTCGAACGCGTGCCGCAGCAGGAGGTACTTGCACGCCGGGTTCGTCGTGCCGCCCCACCACTCGCGCGCGTAGAACGTCGAGCCGAGCTCGACGCGGCCCTGCGACGGCACCCACTCGTAGAGGGACGTCGACCCGCGGACCGCCGGGACGTCGTCGGGCAGCGCTCCGGTCGCCCCGGCCCCGTCCACCCCGACGACGGCGAACGCGAGCCGACCGGGCGCGGCGACGGCGTCCCGCACGTACGCGGTCATCGCCTCCGTGCCGCGGGGCACGGCGCTCGCCATGCCGGCCCAGAGGCCGTCGTCGACGATCGCGCCGAGCGCCGCGGCGTGCCGTTCGGCGAGCGGTTCGAGGCGGACGCCGAAGCCTTCCAGGGTGGTGTCGTGCTGCACCCGCACATCCCACCACACGCGTTGCTGCCGACGGCGTGCGAGCGGGCGGACCCCTGCCTACGGTCGGGCGGTACCGACGAGAGGAGCACCCATGGGACTCGGAGACAAGGCCAAGCACGCCGCCGAGGAGGCGGGCGGCAAGCTCAAGGAGGGCGCGGGCAAGGCCACGGACAACGAGCGCCTCGAGGCCGAGGGGAAGACCGACCAGACGAAGGCCGACCTCAAGCAGGCCGGCGACGACGTCAAGGACGCCTTCGACCGGTAGTCCCGACCGTCGAGCGCTTCGCGAGGGTCCCGCTCCGGCGGGGCCCTCGCGGCGTCCGCGGCCGGTCGCCCGTGCGCTACGACGCGACGAGCGGCTGCGCGAGCCCGCCGAGAGCGGGCGCGAGGACGGGCACGACGCGCGGGGCGGTGATCCGTTCGAGGAGCCCCACCTCCACGCCGGGCCACTCGGGCGCGAGGACCGAGAACATCACCGAGTCGGCGCGCGTCCCGTCCGGCGCGGCGCGGTGGCCGCGCATGACGCCCTCCTCGTAGGCGCCGAGGCGGCGCATCGCGCCGAGCGAGCGCGCGTTGCGCGCGTCGACGCGGAACCCCACGCGGTGCACGTCCCACGTCTCGAACGCGTGCCGCAGGAGCAGCCACTTCGTCACCGGGTTGACGAGGCTCCCCCACGCCGTGCGCGCGTAGAACGTGCGCCCGATCTCGACCCGCCGGTCCACGAGCGACAGGTCGCGGAACGCGGTGCTGCCGAGCACCGCGCCGGGTCGGCCGTCGGCGTCGACCGCGCGCACGACGAAGCCCGTGAGGTCGGGCGCGGCACGCGTCGCGGCCACGAGCTCGGCCATCCCCGCGACCCCGAACGGCATGGGGACGCTCATGCCTGACCACATCGCCTCGTCGACGAGGCCGGCCAGCGTCTCAGCGTGCTCCGGGGCCAGCGGTTCCAGCCGGAACCCGTGCCCCGAGAGGACGACGTCGTGCAGCACAGCGCATATCAGAGCACACGCGGAACACGGCGCCAAGAGGGTCGAGCGACGCGGTGGACAACGCTCGGCGACGGCCCGGTGAACGCGCCGCGCCGCGGTCCGAGGACGCCGGTCAGACGGCCGGTCCGCAGCCCGCGGCGTCGGCGAGGAAGCCCGCCGCGGCGGTCGCGAAGAGGCCCTCCAGACCGGAGCCCGCGGGCACGGGCCGGGGGTCGTCCGCGACGGCCCAGCAGCCGTCGACCACCTCGTACCGCGCCGCCGGGCCCTGCTCGACGTACGCGCGCACGGCCTCGACGAGACGCACGACGTCCGCCCCGGTCGTCCCGACGCCGACCGACGCGCGGATCGCGCCGGAGTCGTACCCGAGGCGCGCGAGCAGCGGGTGGGCGCAGAACCGGCCGTCGCGCACGCCGATGCCGTGCTCGGCCGAGAGGTAGGCGGCGACGAGGCCGGGGTCGTGCCCCTCGACGGAGAACGTCACGACGCCCACCGGGTCGACGGCGTCGTCCCAGACCCGCACGACGCGCACGCCCGGCACCGCCTCCAAGCCGTCGACGAGAGCCGCGCGGAGCGTCGCCTCGTGCGCGTGCAGGTCGGCCGGGTCGAGCGCGACGAGCGCGTCGCACGCGGCCGCGAGCGCCGCGGCGCCCACGACGTTCGGCGACCCGGCCTCGTGGCGCGCGGGCGCCGTCTGCCACTGCGTCCCGGTCACGGCGACCTGGCGCACGGCGCCGCCGCCCGCGAGGTACGGCGTGCCCGCGTCGAGCCAGTCGCGGCGCCCGACGAGCGCGCCCGCGCCGAACGGCGCGTACGTCTTGTGGCCGGAGAACGCGACGTAGTCGACGCCCGAGGCCGCGAGGGAGAACCCGCGGTGCGGCACGAGCTGGGCGCCATCGAGCACGACGCGCGCTCCGGCGTCGTGCGCGACCCGCACGACGTCCGCGACGGGCAGCGACTCGCCCGTGACGTTGGACGCGCCCGTCATCGCGACGAGCGCGTACGGGAACCGCGCGAGCTCGGTGCGCAGGCCAGAGAGCGTCTCGGCGACGGACGCGCCGCCCGCGAGGACGGTCGCGCCGCCCGTGCGCTGCCACGGCAGGAGGTTCGCGTGGTGCTCGACGTCGAGGACGAGCACGCGCCCGGGCGTGCCGTCCGCGCCCGCCGGGACGCAGCCCGCGAGCAAATTGAGCGAGTCGGTCGTGTTGCGCGTGACGACGGTGACGTCGTCCTCGCGCGCGCCGACGAACGCACCGATCGTGCGGCGCGACGCCTCGTAGAGCGCCGTCGAGACCTGCGACAGGTAGCCCGCGCCACGGTGCACGCTCGCGTAGAGCGGCAGCACCTCGGTCACGCGGTCCGCGACCGAGCGCAGCGCCGGGGCCGACGCCGCGACGTCGAGGTTCGCGTACGGCACGCTGCGGCCGTCGACGAGCGGGACGAGCGTGTCCCCGCCGACGACGGGCAGGAGCGCGGGCGCGTCGGCGACCGCCACGAGGTCAGGGGCCGGGGCTTCCGTCGGACACGAGACGTCGGCGAGAGCAGTCATGGCACAGTCCTCCGAGGGCGGTCCGGGGACGATGATCCCCGCGCTTGCCACGCGCCGGTCGGCGTGCGGCCTGGTCGTCACCCGGGGCACCCCGCCGCGAGAGGAGGGTTGCCGGCCAGCAAACCGGGGTTTCACGCTGGCACTCATGACCTGCGTCCCAGGATGTGCGCGCGGGGCGCGGCGTGTCAACCGGTGGTCACGGCGTCTCGGATGGCGGGACGCAGTCGGCGGGTGGCGGGTCCACAGGCCAGCCGCTCTCGTCGACCGCGAACGACTCGAGCACGTCGCCGGTGCGCGCGTCGAGCACCACGACCGAGTCGGCCGGCCACCGCGCCGGGTCGCCCGGCGGCGCCGTGGGCGGGCGCTGGAGGCGCACACCGCGAGCGTGCGCCTCGATCACCGCACCCGTGCGGGTGCTCGCGAGCACGACCTCCGGGTGTGCGTCGGCGTATGCGTCGCACGCCTCGCCGTTCCCGTCGGAGCTCCACCAGCCCGCGTAGCCGCCGACGGTGAGCTCCGCGAGGTCTACCGGTTCCCCCGTCTCCGCGTCGAGGGCCGCGCGGGAGGGGAAGGGCGAGACGAGGTCCTCGTCGGGTTCGACCTGGACGACCCGCGGCCGCTCGGCGGGCCGCCCGGGCTCGTCCCCCACGACGCGCACGTCGGCCACCGCCCGCGGGCCCTCCTCGTCCCGGGGCGCTGTCCACAGGAGTGCGACACCCGCTGCGGCCACTCCGGCGGCCACAGCCGCACCCACCGCACGTCCTCGCGCGATCCGCATTCGACCCCCCTGCCCGCCGGGACCCCCGCCCGGCCGCGCGCGCCACGCTAGCGCCACCGTCCGGCATCGGCTTACCCCCGGCCTGCGGGACGCTCCACGAGACGGGCGTTCCGCGCGTCGGACACGTGGCGTACGATCCCGAGCAACCATCCGGAGCGGCCGAGTGACGTGGCACGTCGACGCCGCAGCAACCCCCCGGTCCGTCGCGAGGCGGCCGGGCGCAGGGTGCTACTGCCACGATCGATGGAGGAGGACTCATGAGCGACCAGTCCCAGCAGACGTCGGCACCCAGGCCGGCACCGCCCGACGCCCGACCCGCCGTCGGCTACGCCGGCGACCTCACCCCGCAGCAGGCGTGGGACCTGCTCGCGAGCGACGAGCGGGCCGTCCTCGTGGACGTCCGCACCGAGGGCGAGTGGCGCACGATCGGCGTTCCCGACGCCACCGACCTCGGCCGCGACGTCGTGTTCGACGAGTGGGTGACCCCGGCCGGCCCCAACCCCCGGTTCGTGGACCGGCTCGTCGAGGCGGGCCTGACGCCGGGCGAGGCGCGCCCGGTCGTGTTCCTGTGCCGCTCGGGCCAGCGCTCGATCGGCGCCGCGCGCGCCGCGACCGCCGCGGGGCTCGGGCCGTCGTACAACGTGCTCGAAGGGTTCGAGGGCGCCCAGGGGTTCTCCGGCCTACGGGACGTCGAGGGCTGGAAGGTCCGCGGTCTGCCGACGACGACGTACGACGAGGCCGCGCGGTGAGCGCGCCCCTGCCCGGGAGCGTGCCCGGCGGCTCCGGCCGCAAGCCCCTGCCCGCGACCGCCCGTCCCGCGACGCTCGCCGTGCGCGGCGGCCACGCGCGCACCGACTTCCAGGAGACGTCCGAGGCGCTGTTCCTCACGCAGGGCTACACGTACGACCGCGCGGCCGACGCCGAGGCCGCGTTCAAGGGCGAGCTCGACCGGTTCGTGTACTCGCGTTACGGCAACCCGACCGTGCACACGTTCGAGGAGCGCCTGCGCCTCCTGGAGGGCGCGGAGGCCTGCTACGCCACGGCGTCCGGCATGTCCGCGGTGTTCACGGCGCTCGCTGCGCTCGTGGGCTCCGGGTCGCGCATCGTCGCGGCGCGCGCGCTGTTCGGGTCGAGCCTCGTCATCTTCGACGAGATCTTCGCGAAGTGGGGCGTGCGCACGGACTACGTCGACGGCCACGTGCTGTCGCAGTGGGAGGAGGCGCTCTCCACGCCCGCGGACGTCGTGTTCTTCGAGACGCCGTCCAACCCCATGCAGGACATCGTCGACGCGCGGCGCGTGAGCGAGCTCGCGCACGCGGCCGGCGCGGTCGTGGTGCTCGACAACGTGTTCGCGACGCCGCTGCTGCAGAAGCCGCTGGAGCTCGGGGCGGACGTCGTCGTGTACTCGGCGACCAAGCACATCGACGGCCAGGGCCGCGTGCTCGGCGGGGCGATCCTCGGGACGGAGGAGTTCGTCCACGGCCCCGTGCAGACCTTCGTCCGCAACACCGGGCCGTCGCTCTCGGCGTTCAACGCGTGGGTGCTGCTCAAGGGCCTGGAGACGATGCCGGTGCGTGTCGCGGCGCAGAACGCCGCCGCACAGCAGGTCGCGGAGGCGCTGGAGCAGCTCCCCGACATCGGGCGCGTGCGGTACCCGTTCCTCGCGTCGCACCCGCAGCGCGAGCTCGCGCGGTCGCAGCAGAGCGGCGGAGGGACCGTCGTGACGTTCGACCTCGCCGTCCCCGAGGGCACCGACCCCGAGACCGCGAAGAAGCGCGCGTTCACGTTCCTCGACGCGCTGCAGGTCGTCGACATCTCGAACAACCTCGGCGACGCGAAGTCCCTCGTCACCCACCCGGCCACGACGACGCACCGCAAGCTCGGCCCCGAGGGTCGGGCCGCCGTCGGGATCGCGGAGACGACCGTGCGCCTGTCCGTGGGCCTGGAAGACCCGCAAGACATCATCGAGGACGTCGCCCAGGCGCTGAACTCCTGACCCCCGGCTCCCGCCGAACAGGTGGTTGTGGCCCGTCCCGGCGTCGGGACGGGCCACAGGCGCATGGTCGGCCGGCAGAAAGCGCATGCTCGACGGCGGCGGGTCGCCCTAGCCTGACGGCGTGACCGCCTACGTCCGCCCGCCGGTCCCCCGCCAGGTGTTCCACGACGCCGACGGGGCGCCGTTCGAGTACGGCGGACGCTGGGACGACCTCGACGGGCCGCCCGAGGACACGTACTCCGTGGACTCCCACCCGGAGCGGTTCGCGCCGCTCGTCGACGTCGCCGACGCGCTCGTGCGGCACCTCGCGGCGACGTACGTCGTCACGGTCGAGGACGTCGACCTGCGCGACGTCGACCTGGCGTCCCACACCACGGACGCGCCCGCGCACCCCGTGCTCGCGGGGGTGCGCGACGTCGGTCCGGACGCCGTGCGAGCGGTGCGCCTCACGCCGGTGTCCGACGACGCCGCGCCGCTGACCCTCGTCGTCACCGGCTACCCGAGCGTCGTGGTGCGCGCCGGGGTGCTGCACGAGGACAGGTTCCCGTCGTGCGGTTGCGACGCGTGCGACGAGGCGGCGGAGGGTGCCGCCACGGGGCTCGAGGACCTCGTGCTGGGGGTCGCAGGGGGCCTCTTCTCCGAGGGGGTCAGCGGACCGCGGTACCTGCTCGGCGAGTCCTGGGTGCGCTACGCCCTCGAAGGACCCGACGGGCGCTGGGAGTCGGGCGAAGGGCAGCGGAGGCTCGCGCGGGCCGTCGCGGCGGCGGCGCACCGCCGACTGGCGTCCCTCCCCGGCGGCCGCTGGCAGCCCTGGCCCGTCGCGGACTGACCCTCTCGCGCCGAGCATGCGGTTGTGGCCCGTCCGGGCGCCGGGGCGGGCCACAACCGCATGCTCGGCGGGGCGCCTGCTCGCGCGGCGGGACTGAGCACCGCTGTGGACGACGGTTCGACGCTGTGGGACGCACCTCGTAGCCTCCTCGTAGCGCCCGGCCACCGGCGGGTGCGACGACCGGTCCACCACCACCGACAGGGGTCCTCCGTGCTGCACGTGCACCGCTCCGAGCGTGCCGAGGCGCTCGTGGCGCCGCTCGCCGCCGTGCTCGCCGAGACCCCGGAGGACCCGTTCACCCCGGACGTGGTCGCGGTCCCGACGCGCGGGGTCGAGCGCTGGCTCGCGCAGCGGCTCTCGCACCACCTGGGCGCGGGCGAGTCGTCGGGCGTCTGCGCCAACGTGGACTTCCGCGGGCCGCGCCGGCTCGTCGAGCAGGTGGTCGCCGACCTCACCGACCTCGACCCCGACGACGACCCGTGGCGCCCGGAGCGGCTCGCCTGGTCGGTGCTCGAGGTGCTCGACGCGCACCTCGCGGAGCCGTGGGCGGCGCCGCTCGCGCGCTACGTCGGCGACCCGGGCGACGAGGTGCGCCGGGCCCGGCGCCTCACGCTCGCGCGTCGGCTCGCGGACCTCCTCGTCGACTACGCGCGGCAGCGCCCCGAGGTCGTGCTCGCGTGGTCGTCGGCGTCCCCGACCGGTCGGGCGTCGGACGCCCCGGACGACCTCGCGTGGCAGCCCGAGCTGTGGCGCCGTCTGGTGGACCGCGTGCCCGCCACCGACCCGGCGCGTCGCGTCGCCGAGGCGGTCGAGACGCTGCGCGCCGACCCGGACGCCGTCGACCTCCCGTCGCGGCTGTCCGTGTTCGGGCCCACGCGCCTGCCGGAGGACGAGCTGCGGGTCCTGCGCGCGCTCGCCGAGCACCGCGACGTCCACGTGTGGCTCGTGCACCCGTCGCCCGCGCTGTGGACGACCGTCGCGGACCACGCCGCCCGGTCGGCCGCGGACGAGGACCGGGCGCGGCGGGCCGACCTGCCGACGCTCGCGCGCCACCCGTTCCTCGCGTCCACGGGGCGCGACGCGGTCGAGCTGCAGCTCCGGCTCGCGGGCAGCGGGGCGCGCGAGCACCACCACGAGGCGGCGGCCGCGCCGGCGACGTTGCTCGGCGCCCTCCAGCGCGCGCTGCGGTCCGACGACCCGGACGCCGCGCACGTGCTCGACCCGGGCGACCGGTCCGTGCAGGTGCTCGCGTGCCACGGCCGGGCGCGGCAGGTCGAGGTGCTGCGCGAGACGCTCGTCGGGCTGTTCTCCGCCGACCCGACGCTCGAGGCGCGCGACGTCATCGTGCTGTGCCCCGACGTCGAGACGTTCGCCCCGCTCGTCACCGCGACGTTCGGCGCCGTGCCCGAGCTCGGCGACGACGCCCACCCCGGCCAGCGCCTGCGCGTCAGCCTCGCCGACCGCGGCGCGGGCACGACGAACCCGGTGCTCGCGCTGCTCGCGACGCTCCTGCGCCTCGCCGACGGCAGGGTCACCGCGTCCGAGGTGCTCGACCTCGCGGCGAGCAGCCCGGTGGGACGCCGGTTCCGCTTCTCCGACGACGACGTCGACCGCCTGCGCGGGTGGGCCGTCGAGGCGGGCGTGCACTGGGGCGAGGACGGCGAGCGCCGGACCCGCTTCGGCATCGACGGCCACGTGCGCCAGGGCACGTGGGACGCGGCGCTCGACCGCATCCTGCTCGGCGCCGCGATGGCCGACGAGGACGCGCGGTTCGTGGGCCCGGCGCTGCCGCTCGACGACGTCGGGTCGACGGACGTGGACCTCGCGGGCCGTCTCGCGGAGCTCGTCGCGCGCCTCACGGAGGTCCTGCGCGGTCTCGACGGCGTGCACCCGCTCGCGCACTGGCTCGACACGCTCGACCGCGCGGTCACGCTCCTCGCCGAGGCGCCGCCGACGGAGGCGTGGCAGGTGGGCTCGGCCAGGCGCGTGCTGGGCGACGTCCGCGCGGCGGGCGCCGCGCACGGCGGGGTCGCGCTGCGGCTCGCGGACGTGCGCGCGCTCCTCGACGACCGCCTGTCCGGGCGCCCGACGCGCGCCGGGTTCCGCACGGGTGCGCTCACCGTGTGCTCGCTCGAGCCGATGCGCTCCGTGCCCCACCGGGTCGTGTGCCTCCTCGGACTGGACGACGGCGTGTTCCCCCGAACGGCGGCGCCCGCGGGTGACGACCTGCTCGCCCGGCACCCCGAGATCGGCGAGCGCGACGCGCGCAGCGAGGACCGGCAGATCTTCCTCGACGCGGTCGCGGCGGCCGGCGACCACCTCGTCGTCGTGCACACGGGCGCCGACGAGCGCACCGGCGCGGCCCGCCCGCCCGCCGTGCCCGTCGCGGAGCTGCTCGACGCGCTCGACCGCCTGGCCACGACGCCCGACGGCCGTCCCGCGCGCGAGCACGTCGTCGTGCAGCACCCGCTGCAGACCGTGGACGAGCGCAACTTCACGCCGGGCGCGCTCGGGGTGCCCGGGGCGTTCAGCCACGACGACGCCGCGTACGCCGGGGCGGTCGCCGCGCGCCGTGAGCGCCGGGCCGTCGGGGCGCTGGTCGCAGCCCCGCTCGCCCTTGCCGGGGCGGTCGGCGGCGCGGGGGGTGTCGGGGCCGGGCGGGCGGAGTCCGACGTCGAGCTCGACGACCTGGTCCGCCTGCTCGAGAACGCGCCGCGGTGGTTCGCGCAGCACACGCTCGACGTGGGCCTCGTGCTCGACGAGGAGGACGTCGAGGACCGGCTGCCGCTCGCGCTCACCGGGCTCACGGGCTGGGGCGTCGGCGACCGCGTGCTGCGGGCCGCGCTCGCGGGCGTCGACCCGAACCGCGCGATGCAGGCGGAGTGGCGTCGCGGGCAGGTGCCGCCGCGCGAGCTCGGGCGGTCCGCCCTGCAGGACGTGGTCCGTTCGGTGGGCCCGCTCCGGGTCGCGGCCGTGGAGGCCGCGCGCGAGGCGGACGTCGCCGCGGGCCGCCCGGTGAGCCAGGACGTGCTGAGCTCGGCCGAGACGGTCGACGTGCGCGCGGCGCTGCCCGGCGGTCGCACGCTCGTGGGGAGCGTGCCCGGTGTGCACGGCGCGCGGGTCGTGCGCACCGAGTACTCGCGGCTGGGGCCCAAGCACCGTCTGCGCGCGTGGGTCCAGGCGCTCGCGCTCACGGCGAGCGACCCGGGCCGGCGGTGGGACGCCGTCGCGATCGGCCGGTCGCCGCGCGGGCCGGGCGTCGCGTGGTCGACGCTCACCCCGCCCGACCGCGACACCGCGGCCGCGGTCCTCGCCGACCTCGTGGCGCTGCGTGACGAGGCGGCGCGCGAGCCGCTGCCGCTGCTGCCCGAGGTGTCGCTGCGCTACACCGAGGAGCGGCGCTCGTCCGACGCGCGCGACGCCCTGATGCGGGCGGGCTGGGCGTGGAACAAGGGCTTCGAGCGCAAGGACCCGTACGTCGTGCTCGCGTGGGGGCAGAACCCGTCCCTGGAGGACGTCGCCGGCCACGCCACGACGGCCGACCTGGGCCGCTACCCGGACGACCCGACCCGCCTCGGCGCGCTCGCGCGCCGGGTCTGGGAGCCCCTGCTGGAGAACGAGCTGCGAGGTGCCCGGTGAACGGCGCGACGTCCCGGACCACGACCGGCGGCGCCCCCGCACCGGAGCGCACTGCGGGAGGCACTGCGGGAGGCACTGCGGGGACGGGCGGCGCGCCCCGACGCTTCGACCCGTTCGGCGACCTGCCCGCCGGGACGGTCGTGCTCGAGGCGAGCGCTGGCACGGGCAAGACGCACACGATCGCGACGCTCACGACGCGCTACGTCGCCGAGGGCGTGGCCGCGCTGCCCGAGATCATGCTCGTGACGTTCGGCCGCGCCGCGACGTCGGAGCTGCGCGACCGCGTCCGCGAGCGCCTCGTCGCGACCGAGCGCGCGCTGCGCGGGCCCGACCCCGCGGACCACCCGGACGCGCTGGTCGCGTTCCTCGCGGCGGTGGACGACGCCGAGCTCGCCCGCCGGCGCGAGCGCCTGCGCGTCGCGCTGTCCCAGCTCGACGCCGCGACGATCACGACGACGCACGGGTTCTGCCAGCAGATGCTCACGGCGCTGGGGACGGCGGCGGACGTCGACCTGGCGACGAGCTTCCTGCCCGACGTCGCGGACCTCGTCGAGGAGGTCACGGACGACCTGTACGTGCGGCGGTTCGCCGACGAGCGCGAGCCGATCCTCTCGCCGCGCGACGTGCGCGACGTCGCCCGCGCGGCGGTGAGCGACCACGGGGCGGTCGTCGCGCCGTCGGACGCCGCACCGGGGTCGGTGGCCGCGGCGCGGTACGAGGTCGCGGTCGCGGCGCGGCGCGAGGTCGAGGCGCGCAAGCGTGCGATGCACCTGCTCGACTACGACGACCTGCTCGTGCTCCTGCGCCGCGCGCTCACGGACCCCGAGCACGGCGAGACGGCGGCGCAGCGCGTCCGGTCCCGGTTCCGCGTGGTCATGGTGGACGAGTTCCAGGACACCGACCCGGAGCAGTGGGAGATCCTGCGCACCGCGTTCCACGGGCACCGCACGCTCGTGCTCATCGGCGACCCGAAGCAGGCGATCTACGCGTTCCGCGGCGCCGACGTCGTGACGTACCTGCGCGCGGTCGAGGACGCGGGCGACACGGCGACGCTCAGCACGAGCTGGCGCAGCGACGGGCCGCTCCTCGCGGGCCTGCACGCGCTGCTCGGCGAGACGGCGCTCGGCGACCCGCGCATCGTCGTGCGCCCGGTCGAGGCGGCGCACCCGGAGGCGCGCTTCTCCGGCGGCGCGCCCGTGCGGCTGCGTCAGGTCACCCGGCGGGCGTACCGCCTCGGCGGCTCGTCGGCCCCGTCCGCGCCGGACGCGCGCACGCTGCTCGCGAAGGACGTGGCGGCGGACGTCGCGGGCCGGCTCGGGACGGCGGACGGCGGTGGCGACCGCGTGCGTGACGACGCGGGCGGAGGGTCAGCGCGCTGGCGGCCCCTGGAGCCGCGCGACGTCGCGGTGCTCACGCGCACGAACGCGCAGGCGGAGGCGGTGCGCACGGCGCTCGTCGCGCTCGGCGTCCCGGCGGTGGTGTCGGGGCCGTCGAGCGTGTTCGGCTCGGCCGCCGCGCAGGACTGGCTCACGCTGCTCGCGGCGCTCGAGCAGCCGGGGCTGCACCGGCGCGCGACGGCGCTCGCGCTCACGCCGTTCGTCGGGTGGGACGCGCAGCGGCTCGCGACCGCGGACGACGCCGACCACGACGAGCTCGGCGACACGGTCCGCGCGTGGGCGCGCCTGCTCGCCGACCGGGGCGTCGCCGCGGTCGCGGAGGTCGCGGCCCGGCGCGGCGCCACGGCGCGCGTCATGGCGCGCGACGACGGCGAGCGCTACCTCACCGACCTGCGGCACGTCACGCAGGCCCTGCACGAGGCCGCGGTCACCGAGGGCCTCGGCCCGGCCGCGCTCACGGCGTGGCTGCGCGCGCGGATCGCGGAGGTCGGCACGGTGTTCACGGACGAGCGGACCCGGCGCCTCGAGACGGACTCCGCGGCGGTGCAGGTCGTCACCGTGCACGCGGCCAAGGGGCTCGAGTTCGGGGTCGTGTACGTCCCGTTCGGCTGGGAGCGGTTCGAGTCGGACGACCAGGAGCTGTTCGCGTTCCACGACGACCACGGGCAGCGCGTGCTGCACCTCGGCGGCGTGGGGTCGCCCGGGTTCGTGGACGCCAAGGCGCGCTGGCGCGACGAGGAGCTCGGCGAGGACCTGCGGCTGCTCTACGTCGCCCTCACGCGCGCCCGGCACCAGGTGGTCGTCCACTGGACCCCGACCAAGCGCAGCACCGGCTCCGGCCCGCTCACGCGACTCCTGCTCGCCGACCGCATGCTCGGCGGCGAGCCGGGGCGGCACGCGCGACCGGACGCGATGCGCGACGACGCCGTGCGCTCCGCGTTCGAGGCGGTCGCCGCGCGCTCGGGCGGGACGGTCGTCGTCGAGCAGGTGGACGCGCGGCCGAAGGGCGAGCGCTGGTCTCCCGGGTCGCGCGCGACCGCGAGCCTCGTGCGCGCGACGGCCGCGCACCTGCCGGACCGGGAGTGGCGGCGCGCGTCGTACTCGGCGCTCACGGCGACGGCGCACCACGCGTCGGTCGGCGGGGTCGAGAGCGAGCCCGAGGACCCGGGCGTGCAGGACGAGCCGGAGGACACGCCGGACGACGACGGCTCCGGCGTGGTCGCGGCGACCGCGGGCGCGCGCCCGGGGGCCGACGTCCCCTCCCCGTACGAGGGCCAGCCGGGCGGCACCGCGTTCGGCACCCTCGTGCACGAGATCCTCGAGTACGTCGACACGGCCGCGGACGACCTCGACGCCGAGGTGCGCGCCCGGTGCGCCCGGGCGGCGACGGTGCGCGTGCCGGGGGTCGAGCCCACCTCGCTCGCGACGGCGCTCGGCCAGTCGCTGCGCACGCCGCTCGGGCCGGTCGCGGGCGGGCTCACGCTCGCCGACGTCCACCCCCGCGACCGCCTCCCCGAGCTCGAGTTCGAGCTCCCCCTCGCCGGGGGCGACGAGACGGTGGGCGTCCGGCCCTCGACGCTGCGCGACCTCGCCGAGGTGCTGCGCGCGCACCTGCCCGCCGACGACGCGTTCGCCCGCTACCCGGACCTCCTCGCGGCGCTCGCGGACGAGTCGGACGACACCGCGGGGGCGGGCGGCGTCCCGCTGCGCGGCTACCTCACGGGGTCGATCGACGCGGTCCTGCGCGTCCCCGCGCCCGGTCCCGACGGCGGCCCCGACCCGAGCGGTCGGCGTCGCTACCTCGTCGTCGACTACAAGACGAACCGCGTGGGACCGCCCGGGGTGCCGCTCACGGTGGGCGACTACCACCCCGACGCGACGCGCGACGCGATGCTCGCGTCGCACTACCCGCTCCAGCTCGTGCTGTACCTCGTCGCGCTCCACCGCTACCTGCGGTGGCGCGTGCGCGACTACGACCCGGACCGCGACCTCGCGGGCGGCGCGTACCTGTTCGTGCGCGGCATGGCGGGACCCGACACCCCGCGCGGCCCCGACGGCGCCCCGTACGGCGTCGTGGCCTGGACGCCGCCGCCCGGCCTCGTCGTCGCCCTGTCCACGCTGCTCGACGGAGGTCGCGCATGACCACCACAGCCCCTGGCGCGACCGCTCCCGTCCCGCACTCCGCGGCCCCCGCCGTCGTGGACCAGGGCGACCCGCGCCTCGCCGTGGGGATCCCCGCGAGGCTCGTGCCCTTCAACGCCGCGCGCGTCGTCTCGGCCGCGGACCTGCGCGTCGCGCTGCGCCTCGGCCGGCTCACGGGCGAGCACGACGACCGGGTGCTCCTCGCCGTCGCGCTCGCGGTGCGCGCGGTGCGCAGCGGGTCGGTGTGCGTGCGTCTCGACGACCTCGGGTCGCTCGAGCTGCCCGAGGACGAGGAGGCGGCGCGCGCCGACGCCGCGGACCTGCCGTGGCCGGACCTCGCCCCGTGGACGGACGCGGTCGCACGCAGCCCCCTCGTCGCGGTCGGGGTCGACGGGCCTGCGGACCGTCCCGCCCGCTGGGTGGGCGGCGCGCTGTACCTCGACCGGTACTGGCGCGACGAGCTCGCGGTGCGCCACGACGTCGACGGCCGCCTCGCCGCAGCCGACCTGCCCGTGGACGCGGACCGCCTCGACGCAGCCCTCGCGCGTCTCTTCCCCGCGGCCGACGACACCCGCCAGCGCCTCGCCGCCGCGCACGCCGCGACGCGACGGCTCACCGTCCTCACGGGCGGCCCCGGCACCGGCAAGACGACGACCGTCGCGCGGCTCCTCGCCGTGCTGCACGACGCCGCCCCCGCGCCCCGGACCGCCGGGGACGGCGCGACCGGCAGCCCTGGCGCGTCGGGCGGCCCCGGAGGGACCGGCGCGGCAGACGGGACCGGCGCGGGAGCGGGCCCCGCCGTCGCGGGCGGCCTCGGTGCCACGGGGCTGCGCGTCGCGCTCGCCGCCCCGACGGGCAAGGCCGCCGCGCGCCTGCAGGAGGCGGTGCGCGAGGTCGTCGCCGGCTTCGCGGACCCGGCCGACCGCGAGCGCGTCGGCACACCGGTCGCGACGACGCTGCACCGGCTGCTCGGCTACCGGCCGGGCAGCACCACGCGGTTCCGCCACGACGCGCAGCACCACCTGCCGCACGACGTCGTCGTGGTGGACGAGACGTCGATGGTCGCGCTGCCGCTCATGGCGCGCCTGCTGGAGGCGCTGCGGCCGGACGCGCGGCTCGTGCTCGTGGGCGACCCGGACCAGCTCGCGTCGGTCGAGGCGGGCGCGGTCCTCGGGGACCTCGTACACCGCGTGCCCGTCGTCCCGCCCGCGGCCGCACCCGCGGTCGTGGCGGCGGCCGACGTCGCGCTCGCGGACTCGCCGCCGCCGGGCGACGGGGAGATCGACGACCGCGCGGTGCTCGGCAACGGCGTCGTGCGGCTGCGCACGGTCCACCGCCAGGACCGCGACTCGGAGATCCTGCCGCTCGCCGCCGCGATCCGCTCCGGCGAGGCGGACGCGTCGCTCGCGCTCCTGCGCGCCGGTCACGGGTCCGTCGAGTTCCTCGAGATGCCGGACGACGAGCCGGGCGACGCCGTGCTCGCCGCGGTGCGCGCGGACGCCGTGGCGGCGGGGACGCTGCTCGTCGAGGCGGCACGCGCCGGGGACGCGTCCGCCGCGCTCGCCGCGCTGGCCCGGCACCGCGTCATGGTCGCGCACCGGCGGGGGCCCGCGGGCCGGGCGCGGTGGGCCGCGCAGGTCGAGGCGTGGGTCGAGGAGGCGACGGGGCACCACGCGACCGAGTCCCCGTGGGTCGCGGGCCGTCCGCTGCTCGTCACGACGAACGACGCCGAGGTGGGCCTCTACAACGGCGACACGGGCGTGCTCGTCGCGGACGCGGACGGCACCGGCGTCGTCGCCGTGTTCGGCGACCCGCGCGCGCCGCTGCGCGTGCGCACCCACCGGCTGCCGCCCGTGGAGACCGTGCACGCGATGACCGTCCACCGTGCGCAGGGCAGCCAGTTCGACCGGGTGACGCTCGTCCTGCCGCCCGCGACGTCGCCGCTGCTCACGCGCGAGCTGCTCTACACCGCGGTGACGCGCGCGCAGTCGTTCGTGCGGGTCGTCGGCTCGGAGGAGGCCGTGCGCACCGCGGTCACGAGCCCGGTCCACCGCGCGAGCGGGCTGCGGACGCCGCTGCCCGGCGGTCCGTCGTCCGCACGCCCCGCCTGATCGCGTCGGCGCAGCCCTTCACCCGCGTCCACGGCACGCGCGTGACCCGGGCGACGGACGCGATCGCGACGCCCGTGGTCCGGTGGGGCACGCGTGCATTCCTGTCGGGAGCGACGCCGGACGCCGCGTGCGTCGTCGTCCACCGTGCACCCCCGGGGGATCCGTCGGTCCGCGCCGTCCACGCCGCCCGGGGGGAATGAGGCGCGCCCGTCGCCGGTTGGCACCAGGGTGAGCACCCACACCCCTCGCCTGTCCGTCCTCGACCTCGTGCCCGTCCGCTCCGGCCAGACCAGCACCCAGGCGGTGCGGGCGTCGCTCGACCTCGTCCGCCTCGCCGACCGCCTCGGGTTCGAGCGCTACTGGTTCGCGGAGCACCACAACATGCCCGCGGTCGCGGCCTCGACGCCGCCCGTGATGATCGCCGCGGCGGCGTCCGTGACGGACCGGATCCGCGTCGGCTCGGGCGGCGTGATGCTGCCCAACCACGCACCGCTCGTCGTGGCGGAGCAGTTCGCGGCTCTCGAGGCGATCGCGCCCGGGCGCGTCGACCTCGGCCTCGGCCGCGCCCCCGGCTCCGACCCCGTGGTCACCCAGCTCCTGCGGGTCACCGGCCCGACGGCCGACGTGGACCGCTTCCCGCAGCACGTGACGGACATCCTTGCGCTCATGAGCCCGCAGGGCGCGACCCTGCGGCTCACGAGCGGCCAGGTCTACGACGTGCACGCGACGCCCGCGGCCGAGGGCACCCCGACGGTGTGGCTCCTCGGGTCGAGCGACTACTCGGCGCGCCTCGCGGCCGAGCTCGGGCTCCCCTACGTGTTCGCGAACCACTTCTCGGGCCAGGGCGTCGACGAGATCCTCGCCCTCTACCGCGAGGGGTACCGCCCGAGCGAGGCGTTCCCCGAGCCGCGCACGTTCCTCACGCTCAACGCGGTCGTCGCCGAGACGGAGGACGAGGCGCGCGCCCGCGCGCTCCCCCAGGCCCGCATGATGGCGCGCCTGCGCACGGGCCAGCCCCTCACCGCGCTCGAGACCGTGGAGGAGGCGCAGGCCGCACCCCTCGACGGCATGGCCGGGCAGATGGTCGAGGACGGCCTGCGCCGCTGGGCCGTCGGGACGCCCGACGCCGCGGCCGCGGAGGTCCGCCGGCTCGCCGAGCGGCACGGGGTCGACGAGGTCATGCTCGTGCCCGTCGCGGCGTCGCGCGCGGACGAGGCGCCCGACACGACGCCGGGACGGGCGCGCACGCTCGAGCTCCTGGCCGAGGAGCTCGCGGGCGACCTCGCCGCCTGACGCGAGGGCCGCCGTCGGGCAGGGCGGTCCGGCCGGCCGGACCGGCCCCGGCCGCCCACCCCTGGTCGGCGGGGCGCATCTCGTGGTCGGCACGACCCACCCCGTGGTCGGCAGGACCCACCCGTGGTCGGTGCGACGGGGTAGCGTCGCGCGCATGACGACGAAGTTCGACGACGCGTCCTGGCACTCCGAGGGCGAGGGCTACCCGCCCGAGGCCGGCCCGGAGGCGGGCGCGACGCACATCGGCATGTTCCTCGCGTGGGCTGTGCTCGCCGGGCACGTCTCCGACGGGCTCGCCGAGGACGCGGCCGACGACGTCGCGGCGCTGCGCGAGCGCACGACGACGCCGGGCGCGTTCGTGCTCGACCTGTGCGACGGCAAGCTCCTCGCCGAGGACCTCGACGAGGCGGGCGCGGCATTCGCGAGCGCGTACTACGCGGGAGACGTGGACGAGGGCGGCCTGTACCTCGAGGACTACGTCGACGCGGTGAGCCCGGGCGACGGCGAGCCCGAGGACGTGTACCGCGTCCCCGACACGTGGGAGACGTACGACCTCGTGGGGCCGCTCGTCGACGCGCGCTTCTCCCAGTGGGACGACGAGGGCCGCCCGCCCGTGCTGCGGCACCGCGCCGGATGACGACGGTCCCGGAGCCCGTCACGCGCCTGGCCGCGGTCCTGCGCGCGGACAACCCCGGGCCCATGACGCTCGACGGCACGCGGTCGTACGTGCTGCGCGCGCCCGGGTCGGTGTCGTGCGTCGTGGTGGACCCGGGGCCGGACGACGCCGCGCACCTGGACGCGCTGGCCGCGGCGGGGCCGGTGGAGCTCGTGCTCGTCACGCACCGTCACGCCGACCACACCGCGGGCTCGCCCGGGCTGCGGGCGCGCACGGGCGCGCCGGTGCGCGCCGCCGACCCCGACCACTGCCACGGTGGCGAGCCGCTGCGCGACGGCGAGACGATCCGCGCCGCGGGCCTGCGGATCGAGGTGCTCGCCACGCCGGGCCACACCGCCGACTCGGTCTGCCTCGTCCTGCCCGACGACGACCCGGGCGGCACGGTGCTCACCGGCGACACCGTGCTCGGCACGGGCACGACGGTCATCGCCGAGCCCGACGGGTCGCTCGGGGACTACCTCGCGAGCCTCGACGCGCTGGAGGCCGTCGCGACCCGGGCGGTGCCCGGGCCGGCGACCGGTCTGCCCGGGCACGGACCGGTGGTCGACGACCTCGGGCAGCGCGTGCGCGCGTACCGCGCGCACCGGCACGAGCGCCTCGCCCAGGTCCGGGCGGCGCTCGCCGGCCTCGGGCTCGACCCGGCCGCGCCCGACGCGGTGGACCGGGTCGTCGCGCACGTCTACGCCGACGTCGACCCGTCCGTCCGCGGCGCGGCCCGGCAGTCCGTCGCGGCGCAGCTCGCCCACCTCGCCGACGCGGACGGCCGCCCGGGCACGGGCCCCGCGGACGACCGCTGAGTGTCGGTGGCCGCGGGCAGCATGGCGGGATGACCACTCCACGACTCGGCATCGCGTACGTCCCGACCCACGCCCCCGAGACCCTGCGGCGGCTCGCCACGACCGCCGAGGAGGCGGGGCTCGACGACCTGTGGGTGTGGGAGGACTGCTTCAAGCAGTCGGGCCTCGCCTCCGCGGCCGCGGCGCTCGCGTGGACCGACCGCCTGCGGGTCGGCATCGGGCTCATGCCCGCCCCGCTGCGCAGCACGGCCGTCACGGCGATGGAGGTCGCGACGCTCGCCCGCACGTTCCCCGGGCGGCTCGTCCCGGGCGTCGGGCACGGCGTCCAGGACTGGATGGGTCAGGCCGGGGTGCGCGTCGCGTCGCCGCTGACGCTCCTGCGCGAGCACACCACCGCGCTGCGCCGTCTCCTGGCGGGCGAGGAGGTCACGACGTCGGGCCGGTACGTGACGCTCGACCGCGTGCGTCTCGACTGGCCGCCCACCGAGCCGGTGCCGCTGTGGCTCGGCGGCGTCGGCCCGCGGTCGCTCGCGCTCGCGGGCGAGCTGGGCGACGGCCTCATCCTCGCGAACGCGCTCACCCCGGACGACGTGCGCGGCGCGGCCGAGGCGGCCCGAGGCGGCGGCGCTGGGGAGGGCTTCGACGTGCACGCGACGCTCATCGCCGCGACGGGGCCGGACGCGCAGGAGCGCGTGGACCGCGAGGTCCCGCTGTGGGGACGTGAGCCGGGTCAGGGCGTCGGCGCCGCGGGAGACGCGCAGTCGCTCGCGACGGCGGTGGGGGCGCTCGCCGACGCCGGGGCGACGGCCGTGGCGATCCAGCCGACGGCGGACGAGCCCGATCTCGAGGGCTTCGTGCGGTTCCTCGGGCGGGAGGTCGCGCCGCTGCTCAGCGCCCGCTGACGCGCGACGCGCGGGCGTCGGGCGAGGCGTCGTCGCGACGCTCGCGCAGCGCGTGGACCAGGGCGACGACCGCGCACACGAGCGCGACCGCACCGACCGCGAGCGCGAGGCGACCCGGGAACGCGGCGTAGAGGTCGGACACCTCGCGCACGGGGAGGCCCCACTCGACCGCGGTCTGGCGCACCTCGCCGGCGATCACGCCGAGGCGGCCCGGCACGCGGGCGGCGACGGCGGAGACCCAGGCGAGGAGCTCCAGGACGGCCGAGGCAGCGGAGTGGGCACCGTTCGCGAGGGGGAACACGCGCCCACCCTACCGGGACAGGACAGCGCGGGCATATCCGACAGCCCGGTCACGTGGCCTCAGGTCAGCGGCTTGGCGAAGCACAGGGCGACGGGGTTGTCCTCGTACGGCGGGAAGGCCCGCACCGCTCGAAAGCCGAGCGAGCGGTACAGCGCGATCGCGCCGGGCTGGCGGATGCCGGTCTCCAGCAGGAGCGCCGCTGCCCCGCGCTCGCGCGCGACCGTCTCGAGCCCCGTGACGAGCGCACGCGCCGTGCCCGAGCGGCGGGCCCGCTCGCGCACGAAGACCTTCTTCACCTCGAGCGCGTCCGCCGGCGCCCCCGGGGCGGGACGCTGCAACGACGCGCACCCGAGCGGGTCGCCGTCGCGGTACGCGACGAGGGTCGCGACGACGCGCTCGCCCGTGCGGGCGTCGAGCGCGTCGAACCCGCCCGCGCTCTCGAGGCCGGTAAACAGCTCGGGGTAGAGCGCGGCCGACGACGTCTCGTGCATCTCACGGCGCAGCGCGGTCGCGTCCGGGTCGTCCCACGCGACGGCGCGCAGCTCGACGTCCGCGCGCGGGAGGTCCGAGGCCGCCGGGCCGACCGCTGCCGAGGGCGCGGGCGCGAGGTCGGCCGCCGCGGGCGCGAGGTCCGGTGCCGGCTCCGTGGGCGCGTCGGTGGGCAGGTCGAGCACGAAGCAGCGCGAGAGCGGGTCGCCCGCGTAGTGTCCGTACGACTCGGTGGGCACGTACCCGAGCGAGAGGTACAGGTCGATCGACTCGGGCTGGAGCGTCCCCGTCTCGAGGACGACGCGCTCCAGGCCTGCCGCCATCGCGCGCCGGTGCGCGGCCCGCATCGCGGTGCGCGCGTGCCCGCGCCCGCGGTGCTCCGGCTCGACCCACAGCCGCTTGCCCTCACCGGTCCGCGGCGGGTGGACGCCGCCGCGCCCGTCGGGCTCCCCCGAGACGTCGCGCAGCGCGACGAAGGCGACCGGCTCGCCGTCGTGCCGGACCACGAGGTTCGCGACGGCCGTCTCCGCCACGAACTCGCCCGCGTCCGGCGAGCCGTAGCGCGCGGCGATCTCGGCCTGCTGCCGCGCGCGCATCCGCTCGGCCGCCGGGTCGTCCCCGGCGACCGCGATCACGGTGACGCCCGGCGCCGGCCGCGCGACGTCGTCGGGCAGGACGTGCGCCGAGGTCACGCCCGGACGAGCGAGCCCAGGACGGACGTGAAGAAGCCGAGACCGTCGGTCCCGGCGCGGGGCCCGGCCTCGCTCGCGGGGCCGAAGCCCGCCTCGACGGCGTGCTCGGGGTGCGGCATGAGGCCCACGACGTTGCCCGCGGCGTTGGTGATGCCCGCGACGCCGCGGCGCGACCCGTTCGGGTTCCAGCCCTCGTAGCGGAAGACGACCCGGCCCTCGGCCTCGAGCTCGTCCAGGGTCCGGTCGTCCGCGACGAACTGGCCGTCCTGGTTCTTCAGCGGGACCGTGATGCGCTGGCCGGCCGCGTAGTCGCGCGTCCACGCCGTGTCCGCGTTCTCGACCACGAGGACCTGCTCGCGGCACACGAAGTGCAGGTGGTCGTTCTTGACCATCGACCCCGGGAGCAGGTGCGCCTCGGTGAGGATCTGGAAGCCGTTGCAGATGCCGAGGACGGGCATACCGCCCTTCGCCGCGTCGACGATCGACTCCATGACCGGCGCGAAGCGGCTGATCGCGCCCGCGCGCAGGTAGTCGCCGTACGAGAAGCCGCCGGGCAGGACGACGGCGTCCACGCCGTGCAGGTCCGCGTCCGCGTGCCACAGCGACACGGCCTCGCCGCCCGCGAGGCGCACCGCGCGCGCCGCGTCGCGGTCGTCGAGGGTGCCGGGGAACGTGACGACACCGACCTTGGCCGTCGCGAGAGCCGAGGCGGTCATCAGGCGAGGCCCTGGGACGTGACGGTCGCGGCGGCGTCGGCCTCGATGTCGGCGACGCGCACGACGTCCTCGATCACCGGGTTCGACAGGAGCGTGACCGCGGCCTGCTCGGCGGCGGCGAGGACCTCCGGCGTGACCTCGCCCTCGACCTCGAGCTCGAACCGCTTGCCCTGGCGGACCGACGTGAACTGGGTGAAGCCGAGGCGCGGCAGCGCCCCGACGACGGCCTTGCCCTGCGGGTCCAGGATCTCGGGCTTGGGCATGACCTCGACGACGACGCGTCCCACGGGGGCTCCTTGGCGAGAGTGTTCGGGAGGGCCGGGGCTCCGGGATCCCGGCCCACGTCACGGGCGTCGAGGACGCCCGGTGCGACGGGACGAGCGGGAGCCGACGGCGGGATTCCGCGCCCAGTCTACCGGGCGCGCGCACCCTTCTCGTCGGCCGTCCGCGGCCTGGGCGCGCGCTCAGCCGGCGGCGGCGCGCGACGGGTCCGGCGGCTCGACGGGGATGTTGCCGAGGAGGACGTGCTTGCGCCACGCCCGCGCGACGTGGGACCGCCGGAACACGAACCCCGTTCCGAGGCTGACCGCGCACCAGACCGCCGCGTACCAGGGCTCCGGCCGGGTCACGTCGTTCGAGAAGAGGACGTGGGACAGGACGGGCCACCCGTAGAAGACGGCCAGCGCGGTCCCCAGGCTGCCCAGGGTCACGCGCCAGGGGTAGAGCGGCCCGTGGATGTCGTCCGCGACCCACCACCAGTACCGCGCGGGGAGGCGGACGTCGAACGCGCGGTAGAGCAGCCAGCGCCCGAACGGGGGGTGCTCGCGCCACCGCAGCGCCCATCCGGCGCGCACGAGGCCCCACGCCTCGCGGGCGCCGATCCCGGCGTGCGCGTCGCCGGCGCCCGACGCGTCGTCGAGGTCGAGGAGGAGGGCGAGCGCCTCCTCGCCGTGGCGGTCGCGCCATCGTCGCGGGTAGGCGTGCAGCCAGAACCGCGCGGACCGCTCGTACCGGCTCGCCCGGCCGGCGGTCATGCTCCGGTCCCCGCGAGGCCCGCGCCGGACGCCTCCGTTCCGCGACCGTCGAGGGACCGCCGCGCGCGCTCCGCGAGCTCGGCGAGGCGCAGCGTCTCGGCACGGGCGGCGCGACGCCCGGTGTCGGTGGCCCTGTAGTAGCGCCGCAACCGACCCTCCACGACCTCCTCGCCCGCCGCCTCCACCAGCCCGGCCGCGACCAGACGGTCGAGGTTGCCGTACAGGGTGCCCGCTCCGAGGCGGGTCCGGCCGTCGGACAGCTCGCGCACGGTCTTGATCACGGCGTAGCCGTGCAGCGCCTCGCCGGTGAGGGCGAGCAGGACGAGATAGGCCTGCTCGGTCATGCGGAAGGCCGAGGAACGGGTCATGCACGATATATATCCGGCGACGACCTATGAAGCAAGCCCTCGACGGTGTCGGACGGTCGGGCTAGAGTCGAACACGTGTTCGAGACGCACGCTCGGCACGGTGCGAGGGCGGGGTCCTGCCCCTTCCCCGCCCTCGCACGAATCCGGCCCGAGGCGCAGGGAGGTCCCGCGTGCCAGCACCGCTCGTCCCCGTCCCGGCGGACCGTCCGAGGACGCGCCCGTCGCCGCAGACCGTCGCGCGCGTGCTCGTGCGCGACGCGACGTGCGTGTTCCCGGGGTGCCGCGTCCCGGCGTTCCGGTGCGACCTCGACCACGTCGTCGCGCCGCGGCCGGGAGCGGACGACGACGCGTGGGAGGCCGCGCAGGAGGCGGGCAACCTCGTCGCGCTGTGCCGGCACCACCGCGTGGTGCGCGCCCGCGACGGCTGGCGCCCGGTCCTGCTCACCGACGGCGCGGTCCGGTGGACGGCGCCCAGCGGGCACACGTACGTCCGTCCGGGCGCCGCGCGGAGCGCGTGACGCTCAGCCGAGGGGCGAGCCCGTGAGCCGCTCGTACGCCTCGAGGTAGCGCGCGCGGGTCCGGGCGACGACGTCGGCCGGCAGCGACGGCGGCGGGGTGTCCGACGCGCGGTCCCACCCGGAGGCGGGCGACGTGAGCCAGTCGCGCACGTACTGCTTGTCGAAGCTGGGCTGCGCACGGCCCGGCTCCCACTGGTCCGCGGGCCAGAACCGCGACGAGTCCGGCGTCAGCACCTCGTCGCCGAGGACCGTCTCGCCGGTCGTGGGGTCGACGCCGAACTCGAGCTTCGTGTCCGCGAGGATCACGCCGCGCTCGCGCGCGACCTGCTCGGCGCGCGCGTAGACCGCGAGCGTGAGGTCGCGCAGACGCGTCGCGTCGTCGGTCCCGATCTGCTCCGCGACCGCCTCGAACGACACGTTCTCGTCGTGCTCGCCCACCGCCGCCTTCGTCGCGGGCGTGAAGATCGGCTCGGGCAGGCGCGACCCGTCCACGAGACCGTTCGGCAGCGGGACGCCGCAGACCTCGCCCCCGGCGCGGTACTCGACCAGCCCGGACCCCGTGAGGTAGCCCCGCGCCACGCACTCGACGGGGAACATGTCGAGGCGGCGGCAGATCATCGCGCGCCCCGCGACGACGTCCGGGACCAACCCGTCACCGTGCTCCGCCGAGACCTCGGTCGACACGACGTGGTTCGGCACGATGTCCGCGAGCTGCTCGAACCACCACAGGCTGAGCTGCGTGAGGACGACCCCCTTGTCCGGGATGCCGGGCGAGAGCACGTGGTCGTACGCGCTGACGCGGTCGCTCGCGACGACGAGCACCACGTCGCCGAGCGGGTGCACGCCGCCGATCGCGGGCAGGTCCGGCTCGTAGAGGTCGCGCACCTTGCCGGAGTACACGTGCGTCCAGCCGGGCAGGTCGAGCGCCGCCGTGTCGAGGGCGTCGGCCTCGCCGAGCGAGAGGGCCGAGGCAGGGTCGAGAGGGGTGTCCGTCACGGCGCCTAGTGTCGCACCGACACCGCGCCCCCGGCTCGCGCGTCCGCCCTGGTGCGGGGACTCGCGCACCCACCTGACCGTCGGCGCGGGGGCGGCCGCGGTGGCCGACCCGAGCCCCGTCGTCGAACGGCGCGCACCCGGGCGACGCCCGCCACGCCACGTCGCGGGCGAGGTCGCCAGTCCCTCGCGAGGTCGGCACGTGCTCGCGAGGTCGGCAGCCCGGACCGCCGATCATGGACGAAACTGCCGACGTCAGCACGCTCGGACCGGGCACCGCGCACAGGAACGACGCAGGGCGCCGGCCGGCTGCCGCGGGGGGTGCGCTCGGGCTGACATCCGGTCCGACGAGCAGAAGGCCGCGGGTGCGGCACGTGCGCACGACCGACCTGGCCGACCGAGTTCTCGTCGTGAACCCCGGCGGGTACGTCGACGAGTCCACGAGACGCGAGTCGCCGACGCCCGGGACGCCGGCATGCCGGTCTCGTTCACCCTCTCGCCTGACACGCCGGCACTCTGCCGCCGGTGCCCGTCCGGCTCCTGGCTCTACCGACCGCCCCCGGGGCCTCCGCGACACGGCGGACCACAGGCACCGACCCGGTGGGAATCCCTCGATGGCGATCGCGGCTGCGGAGTCTCACCAGAGGTCGGCCGAGACCCTCCCCTCACACCTGACCAGCACATGCCCGCGCTGAGACGTGGGCAGGATCGCCACCAGGGTCCCGGTCGGCGCGCACCCGCAGTCAGCCCGCGAGCGTGACCTCGCCCGCGGCGGCCTTGGCGGCGATGTCGCTGCGGTGGTGCGAGCCGGGGAGCACGATGCGGTCGACCGCGGCGTAGGCCCGGCGGCGCGCCTCGGCGAGGTCGGCGCCGCGCGCCACGACCGACAGCACGCGACCGCCCGCGGCGACGAGGCCGCCGTCGTCCGTGCGCGCGGTGCCCGCGTGGAGCACGTGCACGCCCTCGACCTCCTCTGCCGCGTCGATGCCCGTGATCGGGTCGCCGGACCGGACGGCGCCCGGGTAGCCGTGCGCGGCCACGACGACGGTGACCGACGCGTCGTCGTGCCAGCGGAGCGACCCGAGCTCGGCGAGGCGGCCCTGCGCCGCCGCGAGCATGACGGCGGACAGCGGCGTCGCGAGGCGCGTGAGCACCGACTGCGTCTCGGGGTCCCCGAACCGCGCGTTGAACTCGACGACGCGCGTGCCGCGGCTCGTCAGCGCGAGCCCGACGTACAGCACGCCGACGAACGGGGTGCCGCGGCGCGCCATCTCGTCGATCGTCGGCTGCGCGACGCGCGTCACGACCTCGTCGACGAGGCCCTCGGGCGCCCACGGCAGCGGGGAGTAGGCGCCCATGCCGCCCGTGTTCGGGCCGGCGTCGGCGTCGAACGCGCGCTTGAAGTCCTGCGCGGGCGCGAGCGGGACGACGGTCGCGCCGTCGCTCACGCAGAAGAGCGAGACCTCGGGCCCGTCGAGGTACTCCTCGACGACGACGCGCGGGTCCTCGGGCGTGCCGTCCGCCGCGCGGCGCGGCGTCGCGAAGCACGCAGCGGCGTGGTCGAGCGCGGCCTGGCGGTCCTCGGTGACGACGACGCCCTTGCCCGCGGCGAGGCCGTCGTCCTTGATGACGTAGGGGGCGCCGAACGCGTCGACCGCCGCAGCGACCTGGTCGACGTCGGTGCACACGTGCGCGAGCGCCGTCGGCACGGACGCGGCCGCCATGACGTCCTTCGCGAACGCCTTCGAGCCCTCGAGGCGCGCCGCCTCGGCGCTCGGGCCGAACACGGGGATCCCGGCCCCGCGGACGGCGTCGCCCACGCCCGCGACGAGCGGGGCCTCCGGGCCGACGACCACGAGGTCGACGCCGAGGCCGGTCGCGAGGCCGGCGACCGCGGCGCCGTCGTTCTGGTCGACCGCGTGGAGCGTCGCGAGCTCCCCGATCCCGGGGTTGCCCGGCGCGGCGTGCAGCTCGTGCGGCTCCGCGCCGGTGCGGTCGGCCTCGTGCGCGAGGGCGTGGACGATGGCGTGCTCGCGGGCACCGGTCCCGACGACGAGGATCTTCACGGGCGTCGAGTCTACCGACGCGCCCCTCTCCGCCGGTCGGCGTCTCACCGCTCCCGCGGCCCGGCCCGGGGCCGGGCACCGGCCTGGGCCGTACGCGACGGCGCCCCACCGGTCCGGGACCGGTGGGGCGCGGACGTCGCGCGGCGGGAGGGCCTCAGTGGATGAGGTCGTGCCGCGGGATGATCGCGTCGCGGCTCGGGCCCACCCCGATGGCCGACATCCGCGTGCCCGACATCTCCTCCAGCGCGAGCACGTAGCGCTGCGCGTTGACGGGCAGGTCCTCGAACGTGCGGGCGCCGGAGATGTCCTCCCACCAGCCGTCGAGCTCCTCGTAGATCGGCTTCGCGTGGTGGAACGCCGTCTGGTCGAGCGGCATCTCGTCGTAGCGGACGCCGTCGACGTCGTACGCGACGCAGACCGGGATCTTCTCGAAGCCCGTGAGGATGTCGAGCTTGGTGAGCACCATGTCCGTGATGCCGTTGACGCGGGTCGCGTAGCGCGCGATGACGGAGTCGTACCAGCCGCAGCGACGCGCACGGCCGGTCGTCACGCCGTACTCGCCGCCCTGCTTGAGCAGGTACTCGCCGTTCGCGTCGAACAGCTCGGTCGGGAACGGGCCCTCGCCCACGCGCGTCGTGTACGCCTTGATGACGCCGATGACGGACGTGACACGCGTCGGCCCGACGCCGGAGCCCGTGAGCGCGCCGCCCGCCGTCGCGTTGGACGACGTGACGAACGGGTAGGTGCCGTGGTCGACGTCGAGCATCGTCGCCTGGCCGCCCTCGAACAGGACGTTCTTGCCCGCGTCGAGGGCCTTGTTCAGCTCGAGCGCCGTGTCCGCGACCATCGGCTTGAGCCGGTCCGCGTACTGCAGGAGCTCGGACACGGTCTCGTCGACCGTGATCGCGCGGCGGTTGTACACCTTCACCAGCAGGTGGTTCTTCTGGTCGAGCGCACCCTCGATCTTCTCCGCGAGGATCTTCTCGTCGAACAGGTCCCAGATGCGGATGCCGACGCGGTTGATCTTGTCCGCGTACGCCGGCCCGATCCCGCGGCCGGTGGTGCCGATGCGGCGCTTGCCGAGGAACCGCTCGCTCACCTTGTCGATCGTGCGGTGGTAGCCGGCGATGACGTGCGCCGACCCCGACACGAGGAGGCGCGAGACGTCCACGCCGCGCGAGATCAGGTCGTCGAGCTCCTGGAACAGCACCTCGATGTCCACGACGACGCCGTTCGCGATGACCGGCGTGACGCCCGGCGACAGGATGCCCGACGGCAGCAGGTGGAGCGCGTACTTCTCGTCGCCGATGACGACCGTGTGGCCGGCGTTGTTGCCGCCGTTGAACTTGACCACGTAGTCGACCCGGGAGCCGAGGAGGTCGGTCGCCTTGCCCTTGCCCTCATCGCCCCACTGGGCACCGACGAGCACCACGCCTGGCATGGAATCCCCACTTTCGCACTGCCTGTTCCTCGGGCCGGTCATGGTCGTGGGCGCACCGGTGTCCGGAGCGGAGCGGGCAGGTCGTGCCCGACGGCGCTGGGCCCGCGGGCCCGAGGCGTCACCCGGGCGGCAGTCACCCGGGGACCGGCGCCGAGTTTACCGGCCATTGACCTTCGGGGCGTCCGGGGTCCACGGCGCGCCCGCGTCCGTCCCACGACCGGTCCCGGCGCGCCGGTGCCGCGCGACCCGGGGGCGGGCAGAATGGCCCCATGAGCGACACGCACGCGAACCTCCTCGACGGCCCCGCCCCCGTCCGGCTCCCGGACGACTTCGCGCACGTGCGCGACGCGATCGCCGCCGACGGCGACCCGTACGAGATCGCCGCCCGCACGCCCGCGAGCCCGCTCGCGTGGGCGCACCTCGCGGAGGACTACCTGCACGAGAACGGCTCGCGCGGCGCCGTGACGGCGTACGCGTTCGCGCGCACCGGCTACCACCGCGGCCTGGACGCGCTGCGCCGCGCCGGCTGGCGCGGGCAGGGCCCGATCCCGGCCGACCACGTGCCCAACCAGGGCTTCCTGCGTGCGCTGCTCGCCCTCGCGGAGTGCGCCGCCTACCTCGGGGAGGTCGAGGAGGCCGAGCGTTGCGAGCAGTTCCTACGCGACTCCGGGACGTCGGCCGACGAGGTCCGAGCGCTGCGGTGACCGGCGTCGCGGCGGTCTGCGGGCCGTCCCGCGCGCCCCGGCGGCGGGCGACGGCGACCGCATGCAGGGGTCTGCGGCGACGTCTAGAGTCGACAGCATGATCGAGATCGCCACGTCCCCCGCGACGACGACCCTCGTCATCGCCGGAGACCTCGATCTCGCCGAGCGTGACCAGTTCCCGGAGATCGCCGCGCGGGTGGTCGGTCTGCGTCGTCAGCTCCTCGTGATCGACATGTGCCGCGTGACGTTCATGGACTCCACGGGGGCCGCGTTCCTCATCTCGCTCGCCGACTCGGGCCGCAAGCGCGGCGGAGCGACGGTGCTGCGCGGCTGCGACGACCGCGACCGGTTCGTCCTCGAGGTGTGCGGCGCGCTCGAGCTCTTCCGCATCGACGCCGACCACCGCTGCGAGCCCGCGACGCCGCCGTCGGGCTTCGCCACGGTCGAGCCGCCCGCCTGACCGCGGCTACCGGCTCGTCGGGCGCAGGGTCGCCCACACGAGCTTGCCCGTCGTCGTCGGGCGCCAGCCCCAGTCGGCCAGCCGCTCGACGATCTGCATGCCGAACCCGCCCATGCGGTTCGGGTGCCCGTCCGTGGGCACCGGAGGGGCCGGGTTCGAGTCCTCGACCTCGACGCGGATGCCGTCACCGGTGTCGAAGAGGCGCAGCGCGAGGTGCCCCCACCCGTGCAGCACGCCGTTCGCCACGAGCTCGGACACGACGAGCTCCGCGTTCGCGCTCTCCCGCACGCCCCACGCCTGGCACGTGCGCACGACGGCGTGCCGCGCGCGCCCGATCGACGCGGGCTCGCTCGGCAGGAGCCACCGGCGGCTGCGCGGGCTGAGCACCACGGCCGTCGCGTCGCGCTGCGGGTCGGGGATGCGCACGACGACGAGCGCGACGTCGTCCTCGGGCGCGTCGGCCAGGCGGGACAGCAGCTCCTCGCCCACGCCCGCGGCGTCGACCGCGGTGACCGCCTCGGACGCCGCGACGAGCGACTCCAGGCCGACACGCAGGGCGCGGTCGCGGCGCTCGATGAGGCCGTCGGTGTAGAACACGAGCGTGTCGCCCGGCGCGAGCTCCGCCGTCCCCGTCGAGCGGCTGCGGCCGCCGAAGCCGACGAGCGCCCCGCCGGCGTCGTCGAGCTGCGTGACCGTGCCGCCGCGCAGGAGGAGCGGCGGCAGGTGGCCCGCGCGCGAGTACTCGATGCGCCACGCGTCGCCGGGCCGTTCGGCGTCCGGCTGCGTGAGCGCCGCGTAGACGAGGCTCGCGGAGCGCGGGATGCGCATGCCCTGCACGAGCTGGTCGACGCGCTCGAGCACGGGGCCGGGCGTCGTCAGCTCGTACGCGTACGACCGCACGACCGACCGCAGCTGGCCCATCGCGGCCGCGGCTTCGACGTCGTGGCCCACGACGTCGCCGATGACGAGCCCGACGACGTCCGGCGCGATCTGCAGGACGTCGTACCAGTCGCCGCCCACCTGCGCGTGCTCCGAGTTCGGCGCGTAGTAGGTCCACACGTCGAGGCCCGTGACGTCGGCCTGCTCGGGGAGCATCGCGCGCTGCAGCGTCTCGGCGAGCCGGTGCTCGCGCGCGTAGAGCCGCACGTTGTCGATCGCGGTGCCCGCGCGGCGCGCGATGACCTGCAGGAGCGTGTGCACGCCCTCGCGCGCCTCCGCGTCGGTGCCGAGCCCCGACGGCGGCGCGTCGGGGGCGTCGCCCGTGACGAGCAGGCCGAGGATGCGCCGGCGGCCCGGCACGGCCGAGACCGTCACGACGCCGGGACGCTGCGGCAGCCCCGAGAGCCGGTGGTGCAGGTCGCGCTGGAGCCACCCCGAGGCGGACCACTGCGGGTACGTCGCGGACAGGTCGAGCGTCACGGGTCCCTCGATGCGCCCGTCGAGCACGTCCTGGACGCGGTCAGGCACGTCGACGAGGCGCACGCGCGGCACCGAGCCGGTGACGGCGGCCGAGTCGCCGAGCGCGTCCGTCGTCGGCATGCCGGGCACCGCGGGGAGCACGCCGGGCGTGTACCGGCCGTGGCGCTGACCGCGCCCGCTCGGCGGGGCGGCGGTGTCGACGCCCTCGGCGAACCGGAGGCCGTCGTCGTTGAGGTAGAAGCCCGCCCAGTCGACGACGTAGCCCGCGAGGAGCTGCGTGATGTCGCGCAGCGCGTACGGCTGGTCGAGGTCGGCGAGGAGGTCGGAGCTGCGCGACACGACGTCGAGCACAGCGCGCTCGCGCCGTTCGAGCGCGAGCGACGCGACCTGGGCGGCGTAGCGCTCGAGATGCTCCGAGACGTCGACCTGCACCCCGACCCAGTGCGTGACCGCGCCGTCGGGGCCCCGCAGCGGCGCGAGCGACAGCTGCGTCCACACCGGTGCGCCGTCGCGGCGCAGGGCGCGGACCGTGTGGGTGATCTCGCGCTCCTCGACGATCGCGGCGCGCAGCGCCTGGGCCTCGACGGGTTCGGTGAGCAGCGACTCGAGCACGTGCGGGCTGCGGCCCACGACGTCGGCCGCGGCGAACCCGGTCTGCCGCTCGAACGCGGCGTTGACCCAGACGATCGGCATCTCCTGGGAGCGGGGACCCGTGACGAACATCGCGACGCCGGCGCCCTCCATGGCACGCGTGCACAGCTCCTGGACGTGCGCAGGCAGGTCCGTGCCGAGCCCCGGCGAGCTGCCCATCGTCACCTCCGGCGGTCCGAGCGGTGGTCGTCTGGATACGGACGCCACGGTCGCGTTACTGTCCCGACTGGACATTCAACCGTAGATTGGTGCTTCCCGAGACCGGAACCGGTCGGGATCACGCAGGAGAGGAGCGCCGGTGCGCGAAGGTACACCCTCGGCCGCCGACCGTCCGGTCGGCGTCGCCGGCGACCCCGCCGGGGCGGGCGACCCCGCGAGCGTGCACGTCATCGTCGGGACGACGCGCGCGCGCATCGTCCTGTCGGGCGAGATCGACGCCGACCTCGGCGCCGACCTGCAGGAGGCGACCGCCGCGGCGGAGGACTCCGGCCTGCCCGTCGAGATCGACGCGCACCACGTGACGTTCATGGACTCCTCGGGCGTCGCGTTCCTCGCGCGCCTCGCGTCGCGCGGCCCGCACCGCGTGCGCGTGCTGCGCGCGCCGCCGACCGTACGGTTCCTCCTCGAGGTCACGCGGATCGGCGAGCTGCTCGACATCGTCGACGTCGACCCCGGGTTCGACCTCGACGAGACGCCCGGCAACGGGTCGGGCACGTCCGACTGACGGCGCGCCCGGTGCGACCCCGGTCCGCGGTCCGCGACCGCCAGGGGCCCGGCGCGCTCGGGCCACGGCACGACGAAGGCCCCCGGTCCGCACGGACCGGGGGCCTTCGTGCGTCGCGGGGCCGAGGCGGCCGGCCGGCCGCCTCGGCGTGCGCGGACGTCAGCGGATCTTGTTGCCCGCCGAGCGCAGCTGCTGCGACGCCTCGACGATGCGCGCGGCCATGCCGGCCTCGGCCAGCTTGCCCCAGGCGCGCGGGTCGTACGCCTTCTTGTTGCCGACCTCGCCGTCGATCTTCAGGACGCCGTCGTAGTTCGAGAACATGTGGCCCACGACGGGACGCGTGAACGCGTACTGCGTGTCCGTGTCGATGTTCATCTTGATGACGCCGTAGTCGACCGCGGCCGAGATCTCCTCGGCCGTGGAGCCGGAGCCGCCGTGGAAGACGAGGTCGAACGGGTTCGCCTTGCCGACCTTCGCGCCGACCGCGTCCTGGATCTCCTTGAGGATCTCCGGGCGGAGCTTGACCGCGCCCGGCTTGTACACGCCGTGCACGTTGCCGAACGTGAGGGCCGTGAGGTAGCGGCCCTTCTCGCCGGTGCCGAGGGCCTCGACCGTCGCGAGACCGTCCTCGACCGTCGTGTAGAGCTTCTCGTTGATCTCCGCCTCGTGGCCGTCCTCCTCGCCACCGACGACACCGACCTCGATCTCGAGGATCGTGCGCGCGGCCTGCGAGAGCTCGAGGAGCTCCGCGGCGATGGTGAGGTTCTCGTCCAGCGGGACGTCCGAGCCGTCGTACATGTGCGACTGGAACGTCGGCAGGCCGCCGTTCTTCACCTGCTCCGCCTCGATGGCGAGCAGCGGGCGGACCCAGGAGTCGAGGTTCTTCTTGACGCAGTGGTCGGTGTGGATCGCGATCTGCACCGGGTAGTTCTTCGCGACCTCGCGCGCGTACGCCGCGAGCGCGAGCGAACCGGCGATGCGGTCCTTGACCGTCGAACCCGAGCCGTACTCGGCGCCGCCCACGGAGACCTGGATGATGCCGTCGGACTCGGCCTCGGCAAAGCCCTGGAGCGCGGCGGTGATGGTCTGCGACGAGGTGATGTTGACGGCCGGGTAGGCGAACGAGCCTGCCTTCGCCCGGTCGATCATCTCGGCGTAGACCTCGGGGGTTGCGATGGGCATGCGGAGCTCCTGTGGAGTCGTGCGGGGTGGACTGTCGGGTCAAAGTCTGGCACGGATGACAGCGCGGGCGTCAGGGCCGTTCGACCTGTGGTCGCCGGACGACCACGGGCTCACCCCGAGGCCGGTCCCGGCCCCAGGTGCCGGGCCGCCCAGGCGTGCAGGGCGATCGCCCCCGCGGCGCCGGCGTTGATCGAGCGCGTCGAGCCGTGCTGCGTGATGTGCAGGACGTCGCGGCACGCGGCGAGCGCGTCCGGGGTCAGCCCGGACGACTCCTGCCCGAGCAGCAGCACGCACGACGCGGGCAGCGCGTACCCCTCGATGGGCACCGAGCCGGGCACGTTGTCGACCCCGAGCAGCGGCAGCCCCTCCCTCTCGGCCCACGCGGCGAGGTCCGCGACGGACGCGTGGTGGTGCACGTGCAGGTACCGGTCGGTGACCATCGCCCCGCGACGGTTCCACCGACGGCGCCCCACGACGTGCACGCCCGCGGCGTTGAACGCGTTCGCGGTGCGGACGACGGAGCCGATGTTGAGGTCGTGCGCCCAGTTCTCGATCGCGACGTGCAGCGAGCGCGCGGGGTCGCGGCGCGCGTCGAGGTCCGCCACGACGGCCTCGACGGTCCAGTAGCGGTACGCGTCGACGACGTTGCGCCGGTCGCCGTGCGCGAGCAGCTCGGGGTCGTACCGCGGGTCGAGCCGGGTCGCCCCGGGCGGGCCCTGCGGGTCGGGCACGCGCGGCCACGCCTCGGGGCCCCCGGGCCACGGCCCGACCCCGACCTCGCGCTCCTCGGCCCGCTCGCCGTCGGGGTCGACGGGGCGTCCCACGGTCAGGCTCGCCCGGCCGTGCGCCGCGCGGCGCGCGCCTCCCAGGCCATCGCGACGAGCACGACGGCCGCCCCGGCGAGCGCGAGCAGGACCGGGACGACGACGGACCCCGTCGGCGCGAGGAGGGTGCCGTCGTCCTCCTGCCACGGCCACAGCGCGCGCAGGGAGCCGACCATGAGGCCGGCGAGGACCGCCATCGTGCCCTGCCGCCGGTGGTGCAGGAGCCACTGCAGCACCTTGACGAAGCACCCGAGCCCGACGGCGGCGCCCAGCACGAACACCCCGACGAACGCGAGGTCCCGGTCCGACAGCGCCTGCTGCACGGGCACGTAGAGGCCCATGGCGAGCAGGACGAACGAACCCGAGACGCCGGGAAGCACGAGCGCGTTGATCGCGACCGCCGCGCCGAGGAACACGAACCACAGGGACGGGTCGTCCACCTGCCCGGGCGGCAGGCTCGTGAGCAGGAACCCCGCGACGGCCGCCAGCGCCATCAGCACCCCGTCGAGCACGCGGAACCGCCCGGGCATCAGCCGCAGCGGGACCGCGACCGACACGACGATCATGCCGAAGAACACGGACCGGACGGGGACGGGGTGCGACTCGAGCAGGGGCGCGACGACGCGCAGCGACAGCAGCAGCACCACCGCCATGCCGAGGAGCACGGGGACGAGCAGCGGCCAGTCCACGGCGCGGAGCGCTCGGACGGCGGGCGCGGTCCCGCGTCGGCGGACCAGACCGGAGACGAGCTCGCGCCCTCCGTGCAGCACCTGGCCGGCGGCGTCGATCAGGTCGTCGTAGAGCCCGACGACGAGCGCGATGGTGCCGCCCGAGATGCCGGGGACCGACTCGGCGGCGCCCACGAGCCCGCCACGGACGGCCGAGACCGGCGCCGACCGCCACGAGGTGCGCGGGCGTGCGAGGTGCGCAGGGTGCTCCTCGTGCGTCTCGCGCGTCGTGCGCGTCTCGTGCTCGACGTTCTGGTGCTCCGGGGAGGGCGTGTTCGTCACCCGCGAAGGGTAGCCGGTGGCCCAGTAGGCTGACGGAGGCACCGTCCCAGGAGAAGGAGCGCAGAGTGACCGAGCGGACCATCGCGTCGTGGCTGACCGACATGGACGGCGTGCTCGTCCACGAGGGACACGCCATCCCCGGCGCACCGGAGTTCGTGCGCGCCCTGCGCGACAAGGGGCGTCCGTTCCTCATCCTCACGAACAACTCGATCTTCACCGCGCGCGACCTGCGCGCGCGGCTGGCGACGTCGGGCATCGACGTGCCCGAGGAGTCGATCTGGACGTCCGCGCTCGCGACGGCCCAGTTCCTCCACGACCAGATCCCGGGCGGCAGCGCCTACGCGGTCGGCGAGGCCGGGCTCACCACGGCGCTCTACGAGGCCGGGTACACGCTCACCGAGTCCGACCCCGACTACGTGGTGCTCGGCGAGACGCGCACGTACTCGTTCGAGGCGATCACCAAGGCGATCCGCCTCGTCCTCGGCGGCTCGCGGTTCATCTGCACCAACCCGGACACGACCGGCCCCTCGCAGGAGGGACCGCTGCCCGCGACGGGCGCCGTCGCGGCGATGATCACGTCCGCGACGGGCCGCAAGCCGTACTTCGTGGGCAAGCCCAACCCGATGATGTTCCGCTCCGCGCTCAACCGCATCGACGCGCACTCCGAGACGACCGCGATGATCGGCGACCGCATGGACACCGACGTCGTCGCGGGCATCGAGGCGGGCCTGTACACGTACCTCGTCATGACCGGGTCCACGACGATGGGCGACGTCGACCGCTACCCGTTCCGGCCGAGCCAGGTCGTCGACTCGGTCGCCGACCTCGTCGACCTCGTCTGACGGCCGCACCCCACGCACGACGGCGCCCGGTCACCTCGCGGTGACCGGGCGCCGTCGTGCGGGGCGAGCTCAGGCGGTCGCGACCGCCGGCGCACGACCCGACCGACGGCGTCGCACCGTCAGGAGGGCCGCACCCGTGAGCAGCAGCGTCCCGGCGAGGAGTGCCAGGCCGCCCGCGTCCGAGCCGGTCGTCGCGAGGGCGCCCGAGTAGACGTCGCACTCGACGTCGCCGCCGACCGGGAGGCTGACCGTCACCGGCGAGAGCGCGGTGCCCGCCTCGTAGAACCCGGCGAAGGCCTTCGCGCCGGCGGCGGTGAGCGTCGCGGGAGCGCCGCGCCACGTGATCGTCGAGCCCGACGTGGACTTCGTGCCCGAGAGGTCGAGGCTCGCGAACGCGACACCCGAGGACGAGGACGTGTTGCCCTCCATGTCGCTGCTCCGGACGTCGACCACGAGCGTGCCCCGCGAGCCGTCGACCACGACGCGCGGGTTGCTGACGCGCAGGTCGAGGACGCCCTCGTGGCCGCTGAAGGAGACCGTGCCGCCGAAGCTCGTGCGCCCCTTGCCGAGGTCGGTGTTGAACGAGCCCCTCCCGCCGCTCCACGTGAACGCCGAGCCGTCGTCGCGCACGCCGGACGTGGTGACGGAGCCCTTCGCGATCGGGCCGGTGACGTACGCCCGGAACCGGTCGCTCACGCCCCACGCGAGGGTCGCGCCGTTGACGCCCTGCGCGAAGCACTGCTCCGCCGCCGCGCCCCCGGCCGAGCCCGCGCCGGCGTCGGTGGTGCCGGACGCGACGATCGTGATCGGGGCGGACGCGGTGTGGTCCGCGCCGATCAGCAGGAGCGTGTGCTCGCCCGGCGCGAGGTCCGTCGGGACGGTCACGGTCGAGCTCGCGGCACCGCCCGCGTTCGCCGTCACGCCGGTCGCGAGCGTCCGCGGCGTGGAGCGGATCTCCGTGCGGATGCCCTGCTCGCGCGCGCCGAACCCGACGCCGCTGATGGTCACCTCGTCGCCGGGCGCCGCCTGGGACACCGAGAGCGTCGCCCGCGTCAGGTCGACCGAGCCGTCGCCCGTCCCGTCGGTCGGCGTGCCGATCGTGCCGCCGCCGGGCGTCGTGGCCTTCGCTCCGACGGTGAAGGTCACCGGGTCGAGCGCGGTGCCCGCCGGGTAGAAGCCGGAGAACGCGAGGGCGCCGTCCGCCGTGAGCGTCGCGCCGGCGTCCCGGTACGTCACCGAGCCGTCGGCCGCGGTCGACGGCGTGCCGAGCGCCAGCGTCGCGACCGCGACGCCGTCGCGGACGAACGCGGAGCCGTCGAGGCCGGTCGAGCGCGCGTCCACGAGCAGGCGGCCCGAGGTCGCGCCCGTGATCTCGACGACGGGGTTCGTCAGCGCGATGTCGAGCGCGCCGTCGTGCCCGGTGAAGCGGACCGTGCCCGCGTAGCGCACCGTGCCGCGGCCCGTCGACGCGCTCCACGTGCCGCCGTCGGCCTGGCCGAAGCGGAACACGCCGCCGACGACGCTCGCGCCGCCGGACGTCGTCGCACCCCCGTGCGCGACGGGGCCCACGATGTAGCTGCGGAACGACTCCTTGACGCCCCACGTGAGGGCGCCCGCCGTCGTCGGCGCCGTCGGCCTCGCCGTCACCGTGACGCTCACGGGCGCGGACGTGGAGCCCTGGTGGGCGGCGGCGTCCGCCGGGACGAACGTGGCCGTGACGGCGTGCGACCCCACGGCGAGCCCGCTCGCCCGGAACGTCGCGGTGCCGCCGGAGACGGCCGCCGTGCCGAGGGTCGCGCCGCCCGCGGCGAACCGCACGGTGCCCGCCGCCTGCGGCGCGACGGTCGCGGTGAGCGTCACCGCCGTGCCCTGGACGACCGACGTCGCCGAGGCCGTGAGCCGCGTCGTGGTCGGCTGTGCCCCCGTCCCTGGCGCGGGGTCGGCGACGGTGAGCGGGACGCTCCCCGTCACCCCGAGCTCGGACGTGACGACCACCGAGGTCGTCCCGAGGGCCGCGTCCGCGGGGACGGAGAGCACGAGCGTGCTCCCGTCGCGCGTGTACGTCGCCGGCTTGCCGCCGAGCGTGACGCCTGCGACCGCGTCGCCGTCCACCAGGCCCTCGACGTGCAGGGTGACCGCACCGCCGGGCTCGACGGTCGTCGTCGCGGCCGTGACCGCGAGGGGCGCCGGGGCGTCGTAGGCGACGGGGGCGAAGAGCTCCTGCGCCGCGTTGGACACGCCGCCCGCGCCGTAGGTGTAGACACCGGGGCGCCCGCCGTCGAGCGCCTCGGGGTTCCGCACGACGAGGCGCGCCTCGAACGTCCCGTCCTCGGCGAGCGGGGTCCACTGCGCCCGGACCGCCGCCTGGTACTGCGCGGGCACCTGGTCGAGCACGCCCTCGGCGAGCACCCACGCCTGCGACGCGACCTTGCGGGTCCCGGCCGCGGCCCCCGTCGAGGGCTGCCACCGCTCCGCGAAGCTCCCGAACACGACGTACGTGCCCTGCGGCAGCGTCGCCGGGATCGGCACGCCGCGACCGCCGACGTTCGCCGCCGGGTCGAAGCACGTGCCGCGCACGACGATCGTGTCGCCCGGCGAGACCGCCGTGTCGCCGAGCGGCGTGACGCCGTCCGCGGCGAGGACCTCGATCGCGGGCTCCCAGGCCGGCACCTCGTCCTCGCCGACGCCGAGCGTGACCGGGGCGGCCTTCTTCGCGTCGGCGTGGGCGTCGCTCGGGCCGCTCGCGACGAAGTGCGCGCGCTGGCCCGTCGGCTCGAGGTACGCGAGGAACGCGTCGGTGTACTGCTGCGCGGAGGACGTGACAAGGACGCGGCCGCTGCCGAGCTCCGCCGGGTCGACCTCGAAGGTCGCGACGTCGAGGCGCGTCGCGGGGGCCGAGTCCGCGGCGTCGGACAGGTCGTCCCACGACACGTCGGCGGAGAGCACACCGCGGCCGCTCGCGTCGACGCGCACGGCGACGTCCGCGAGCTGGAGCCAGTAGTACGGCACGTTCCCCGCGTACGTGTTCTTCCACGTGAGGCGGACCGCGCCGGAGAGGGCGAGGTCGGTGCCACCGGCCGAGCGCACGACCTCGGTCACCGGGAAGGCGAAGGTGCCGTCGGCGGCGACCCCGCCGGTGACCTGCTTGTCGTTGTAGTAGGCGAAGACGCGGTCCGAGACCTTCCACGAGACCGTGCCGTGCGTCGTTCCCGGCGCGGCGATCTCCGGGAACGGCGCGCTGACCGGCTCCTGCGGCTCGGGCTGCTGCACGACGACCGGCGTGAACGTGTCCAGGCTCCGGTCCGTCGCGGACAGCCGGTGCGCCGCGGACGTCGCGACCACGTACTCCGTGCCCGGCTCGAACGAGCCCGCCGGGACCGTCACCGTCGTCGTGAACGAGCCGTCCACGATCTGCGGCGCCGTCACCCACGCCTGCACGAGCCACCCGCTGGACACCAGCGGGCCGCTGCCGTCCCACAGCGACCTCTCACCGACGAGCACGTACGCGCCGGTGGCCGCGCCCGCGCCCACGAACCCGGAACCTGACACGGTGAACGTGTTCTCCACGGCGGGGTCCACCGCACCCGACGGCGACACCGTCACCCGCGGGTCCGCGACCGGCTCGGGATCGGGCTCGGGCTCGGGCTCGGCCACGGTCACGGTGTGCGTGACGGGCGCCGACGCCGAGGCGAGGAACGCCGCGGGGTCCACGGGCGCGAACGCCGCGGTCAGCCCGTGCGCGCCCGGGGCGAGGGCCGTCGTGACCAGGCTCGCCACGCCGTCGGTGACGGCGGCCGTGCCGAGCGCGGTGCCGCCGTCGCGGAACTCGACCGTGCCGGCGGCCGCCGGGACGACCGTCGCGGTGAGCGTCACCGCCGCGCCGACGGACGACGTGCCGGACGGCGCGACCGCGAGCGACGTCGAGGTCGCGACGGCCGGGGCGACCGGCTCGGGCGCGACGACGCGCGCGGTGAGCGTCGACATCCGCGCGTTCGCGTAGGACGCGAAGTACGGCGAGACGTCGCCGATCGTGGGCACGACGGTCCCGTCCGCGACGAACGTGACCTCGTCGCCGTCGCGCGTCGCGGAGACGGCGACGTCGGCGACCTTGACGTCGTCCCCCGCCCCCGGGTTCACGGTGCCCGCGAAGTCCGCGAACACGGCGCCCGTCCCGGGGCCCGTGAGCTCGAGGCGGACGTCGGACAGCGTCACGTCGAGCGCGCCGTGGTGGCCCTCGTAGCGCGTGGAGCCCCCGAGGCGCACGGAGCCGGTGCCCGACGCGTCGTCGTAGCTGCCGGACGCCGGCCCGTACACGGAACGCCCGCCCTGGAGGGCCGGCGTGACCGTGCCCTGGGCGATCGGGCCCGTGACGTACGAGGTCCACGAGTCGACGAGGTTCCAGGTGGCCGAGCCGGCCTGGACGTCGGCCGCGGCGGCCTGCGCGGGAGCGCCTGCCCCCGCGACGGTGACGCCGGCGGCGAGCGCCGCGGCGAGGAACGAGGCGAGGGCGCGGCGGACGCGCCCCTGCGGGGAAGTGCGCACTAGGTCTCCCGTGCTGGTCCGGGCAGGTCCCGGAAGAGCGGGACCGCGACGCGGAGCGTGACGACGCTCCGTCGCCCCGGACGATATAAGGCTCGCCTCACCAAAGCAAGGTAAGCCTGACCTATTGATTTGTGACGCGCGCCTCGTCCGTCGACCTGCGCGTGCTCCGGTCAGGCGAGGCCGAGGTCCTCGAGGCTGAAGAGGTAGTGGTACGGCACGCCGAGCGCCTCGATCTTCTCGCCCGCGCCCGTCGCGCGGTCCACGATCGTCGCGACCCCGGCGACCGTCCCGCCCGCGGCGCGCACGGCCTCGATCGCCGTGAGGGGAGACCCGCCCGTCGTCGTCGTGTCCTCGACGACCACGACCGTCCGGCCCGCGACGTCCGGGCCCTCGATCTGCCGCTGCATCCCGTGCGCCTTCGCCGCCTTGCGCACGACGAACGCGTCGAGGTCCTGCCCGCGCGACGCCGCGGCGTGCAGGAGGGCGGTCGCGATCGGGTCGGCGCCGAGCGTCAGCCCGCCGACGGCGTCGATCTCCGCGGTGCCGAGCCCGCGCTCCTCGAGGAGGTCGAGGAGCTGGTGACCGATGAGCGGCGCCGCGCGGTGGTGCAGCGTCACGCGCCGGAGGTCGACGTAGTAGTCGGCCTCCTTGCCCGAGGAGAGCGTCACGCGGCCGTGCACGACGGCGAGCTCGCGGATGAGGTCGAGCAGCTGCTCGCGGGGCGTCGAGGAGAGATCCGTGGTCACGACGGCCAAGGGTAGTCCGCCGGGCTGCGGGCTCCTACCGGTACTTGCCGATCGCGCGCACGGCAGAGCGCGGCATCGCGCGCAGCGCGGCCGAGGCGACGCGGTAGCGCACGGAGGGCGTCGAGATGACGACGCCCCGGCGCACGTCCGCGAGCGCCGCGGCGACGACGCGGTCCGCGTCGAGCCACGCGACGTCGGGCAGCGTGGACTTGTCGATCCCGGCACGGTCGTGGAACTCGGTGTGCGTGAAGCCCGGGCACAGGACGGTCGCGGTGACGCCGGTCCCGTGCAGCTCGACGGCCAGACCCTCGGTGAACGAGCGCACCCACGCCTTCGCGGCCGCGTAGGTGCCGCCCGCCGTGAGCGCCGCGACGGACGCGACGTTGAGGATCGCGCCGCGCCCGCGCGCGGTCATCTGGCCCGCGGCCGCGTGCGAGAGCACCATGACGGCGCGGACCATGACGTCGAGCGCGCGCAGCTCGACGTCGAGGTCGCCGCCGACGAAGTGCTGGTGGGTCGCGAATCCCGCGTTGTTGACGAGCAGGCCGACCGGGCGCTCGTCCGGGCCCCCGGTCGAGGCGAGGCGCTCGGCCACGCGCGCGACGTCGTCGGGCACGGAGAGGTCGGCCGGCAGGACCTGGACCCGCACGCCCGCGGCGGCCCGGATCTGGCCCGCGACCTCCTCGAGGCGCGCCTCGTCGCGCGCGACGAGCACGAGGTCGTGCCGCGCCGTGGCGAGCTGCCACGCGAACTCCAGGCCCAGGCCGGCGCTCGCGCCGGTGATGAGTGCTGTCGCCATGGCCACAGCCTACGGGCGGCGGCGCGCCGACGTCGGTACGGTGGAGCCCGTGCGCCTCGCGACCTGGAACATCAACTCCGTCCGTGCCCGCGTCGACCGGGCGGTCGCGTTCCTCGAGCGGACCGGGACCGACGTCCTCGCGCTCCAGGAGACCAAGTGCGCCGACGCCCAGTTCCCCGTCGCGCCGTTCGAGGCGGCGGGGTACGAGGTCGCGCACGTGGGCGTGAACCAGTGGAACGGCGTCGCGGTCGTCTCGCGCGTCGGCCTGGACGACGTCGAGACCTCCTTCCCGGGCCAGCCCGCCTTCGGCGAGCAGGTCGAGGCGCGTGCCCTGGGCGCGACGTGCGGCGGCGTGCGCGTGTGGAGCCTGTACGTGCCGCACGGCCGGGAGGTCGGCGACCCGCACTACACGTACAAGCTGCGCTGGCTCGACGAGCTGCGCGAGCGCGCCGCGGGCTGGCTCGCGGACGACCCGGGGGCGCAGGTCGCGCTCGTCGGCGACTGGAACGTCGCCCCGCTCGACACCGACGTGTGGGACGTCGCGTACTTCGCGGGCAAGACGCACGTGACGCCCGCGGAGCGGGACGCGTTCGCCGCGTTCGGGGCAGCCGGGTACACCGAGGTCACGCGCGAGGCGCTCCCCGCCGAGCACACGTACACGTACTGGGACTACCAGCGGCTGCGCTTCCCGCGGAACGAGGGCATGCGGATCGACTTCGCCTACCTCTCCCCCGCCGCGCGCGCCCGCGTGACCGGCGTGACGATCGACCGCGACGAGCGCAAGGGCAAGGGCGCGTCGGACCACGTGCCGGTCGTCGTCGACCTCGAGGACTGAGCGGCCTTCCCGCCCGCGGCGCACGGCCGCGGGCGGGACGGTCGAGACCCTCCCGAGCTACTTCAGGTACGGCCCCGCCTGCCCGACCTTGCCCGGCGCAGGGTTGCCCGGGAGGTCGAGGACGTAGGCGCGCAGGTTGCCCTTGCCCGGTGCGGGGACCGTCAGGGTCCCGGTCGTCACGACCTTCCGGTCGCCCGTCACGGCGTCCACGTAGGTGCCGTTCGGGACGCGGGCGAAGGTCGCGGCGTCCGTCACCGTGACGAGCACGAAGCTGTCCACGGCGCCCTCGGTGAACCGGCGCTTGTACGCCATGTTCCCCTGCACGCCGACCGTCGAGTACTGCCCCTTCTGGAGCGCCGGCACGGCGCGACGGATCTGGTTGAGCCGCTGCACGTGCTGGACGAGCGGCTTCTGGAGCGTCTGCGCGACCGCGCCCGACGCGGACTCCACGACGCCGAAGTCGCTCGCCACGACGTCGCCCGCGAGGTGGTCGCCGTAGTACGCGCGTCCGGTGGTCGCGAGCGGGCACGTCGGCCCGCAGTCGATCGGCTTGCCCGCCTGGAACTCGATCTCCGAGCCGTAGTAGAGCGTCGGGATGCCCCGGAACGTCCACATGAGGCTCATGTTCTCCGCCCACGCGTCGGTGCCGCCGGCGTAGCGCACGGTCGACTTGTTGGGCCCGTAGTCGTGCGAGTCGACGTACACGACGTTGTACGTCGCGTCGTTGTACGAGTCGTCCGAGTCCTTGCCGTTGTTGAAGGCGTTGTGCGCGTCGCCGAAGTTCATGTGCATGCGCATGTCGATGACGTTCATGCCCGAGAACTTCGAGTGGTCGGGCGCGTGGTACGTGTTGCCGTCGGCGCCCCCGAGGAACGCGTTGTCCGACGTCGGCTGGTTGCCCGTGCCCAGGAGGTTCTCGTACTGGAACTGCTCGGCGGCAGCCACGACGTCGTCCAGGGAGTACTCCTTGCGCTCCTTCCACGTGTAGAACTGCGCGGAGTGGTTCACGGAGCCGCGGTTCCACTTGTCGTTGACGAACGCCGCGACCTCGCCGAAGACGTAGAAGTCCTTGCCCTTCTCGCCGTGCGTCGCCACGGCGTGCTCCTGGATCGCGGGCAGGAAGTGCCGGTTCCACATGACGCGCGGGATGTGCACGGCGGTGTCGACGCGGAAGCCGTCGACGCCCATGTCGATGTACCGGTTGTAGGCGTCGATCAGGTACTGCTGCACCTCGGCGTTCTCGGTGTTGAAGTCGGCCAGGTCGTCGTGCAGCCAGCAGTCCTGCGCGTCCTTTCCCTCCCAGTTCCCGATCCAGCACTGGTGGTAGTAGTTCGCCGGGAACATACCGGACGTTGGCGAGGGCCACTGGCAGTTGTAGATCTGGAACCCCTCGGGGCTCTTGTACTGCGTCGGGGTACCGAAGCCCTTGCACGTGTTACCCGCTGGTGCGGTGCTCGACCACAGGTCGCCGTTGTAGGGGCGGCCCTTGGCGAGCGCGTTCTGCGCGGCGGTCAGCGTCGGGTCATTCCCGTCGTGTTCTTCCATGGGGTCGTACTCGCGGCCCTCCTCCTTCTTGGAGTACATCCAGTCCCACTGCCCGTCGCGCGCGCCCCACACCGTCGGGGTGAACAGGCCCTTGGCGCCCCAGCGCGAGGAGTGGTTGTACACGACGTCCTGGTAGATCTTGATGCCCTTGGCGTGCGCGGCGTCGATGAGGTCCTGGTAGGAGGCGCCCGGCGTCTCGAGGCGCGGGTCCACGCGGAAGAAGTCCCAGCCGTGGTAGCCGTGGAAGTCGTAGTCGGACCGGTTGAGCACGACGGGCGTGATCCAGATCGCGGAGAAGCCGAGGCCCTTGACGTAGTCCAGCTTGTCGATCAGCCCCTGGAAGTCGCCGCGGAACATGGGGTCGTCGTTCGCCGCGTTGCCCGACTTCACGTGCTGGGACCCGCCGCGGTTGTTCTCGGGCACGCCGTCGTTGAAGCGGGCGGTCATGACGAAGTAGATCGAGTCCTCGCGCGGGTCACCGCCGAGCGGCTCGCCCGTCGTCCCCGGGTCGACCACGGGCTTCGTGCCCGTCGTGACGGTGACGGGTGCGCTCGCCGCGGAGCGGTTCCCCGCGGCGTCGACGGCCGTCACGGAGTACGTGTACGCGGTCCGCTCGAGCAGTCCCACGTCCGTCGCGGACGGGGTCGTGACGTCCCGCGTCACCGGGCCCGCTCCTCCGGTGCGGGTGAGGGTGTAGCCGGTGACGGCCGTGTCGTCCGTCGCGGCGTCCCACGTGACCGTCACGCGCACGCCGTCGGCCGTCGCGACGAGCCCGGACGGGACGCTGGGCGCCTGCGTGTCCGGCTCCTCGGGGACGTCGGGGCCGCACGGGCTCTGCGCGACGGGCGCGACGACGCCGCCCGAGACGGTCTGCGCTCCCGCGGTGTAGCGGTAGTTGCCTCCGCCGTTGTTGTCCCACCGCCCGGCGCCGTCGTTGAAGACGACCTGGCCGCCGCTCGCGGTGCCCAGGTCGATGGTGTGCGTGAACCAGCCCGGGCACGCCGCGGTCATCGCCGTGCCCGGGACGCTGGTCCACGCGCCCGAGCCCACCTGGTAGTGGATCTTCGGCGCGGCCCACGACGTCGCGTAGTAGATCGTCGCGGTCGTGTCCGCAGGGTCCGTCGGGTCTGTCGGGTCGGTGGGGTCGGTGCCGCACGGCGACGCCCCCGCGGTGAGCACGCCGTCCTGCACGACGACGGTCCCCGCGCCCGCCCGGTAGTTGGCGCCGCGGTTGTTGTCCCAGGTCCCGGCACCGTCGTTGAAGGTGAGCTGCACCCCCGATGCCGCGCCGAGGTCGATCTCGGCCGTCAGCCAGCCCGGGCACGCGTCCGCCATCGGGACGCCCGGGACCGCCGTCCAGGCGGCGCCGTCGACGCCGTAGTGGACGTTCGTCGCCGCCCAGCCCGGGCGGTCCGGGTAGTAGACGGTCGTCGTGGTCGGTGCCGCGCTCGTTGCCGCGCTCGGTGCCGCGACGGCGCTCAGGCCGGCCGCCCCCGGCAGGGCAACGGCGAGGGCCAGGGCCCCCGCCAGGCGTGCCCGCGATCTTGCGAGCCTCGTTGTTCGCATCCGTGATCCTCCGTGTCGTGTCCCGGCGTCGGTGCCGGGACGTCGGCCGCCGGTCCGCGTGCCGCCGTCGTGGAGGACGCACCCTGGCTGTACCGTTGCTGCAAGATGTAGCAACATTTGCGACGGCTTACAAGAGCCTGTTCATACGGCGGACGGCGCGCCGCCCCCGTCGCTACGGTGTGTCCATGACCACGCCCCCCGTCCCGCCGTACGGGTCGCCCGACGAACCTGTCGACCCGTACGCCGCCCCGCGCCCGCACCAGCCGCCGCTCACCCCGTACAACCCGCCGACCGACGCCGGCGCCCCGGCGCCGGAGCAGGGCGGTTTCGTCGCACCGTCCGGGGCGGGCGGCGGGTACCCGGGCACGCCGGCACCCGGGGCGGGAGCCCCCTACGGTGCGCCCGCCGCGCCGGCCGGGCAGGGGTCGCCCTACGGCCCGGGCACCGCACCGGCCTACGGCTCCGCCCCGGGCGGCGGGTACCCGCCGTCGGACCTCTCCACCTACCCCGGGTCTTCCGGCTACGGCGCCTACCCGCCCCCGTACGGGTCCGTGTACACGGCGCCGCCGCGGACGAACGGGCTGGCGCTCGCGTCGATGATCGTCTCGATCGCGAGCCTCGTGCTCTGCGCGGGCTTCCCCGGGATCGTCGGCCTCGTCCTCGGGATCGTCGCGCTCAACCAGGTGATGCGCGACGGGACGCGCGGGCGCGGGTTCGCCGTCACCGGGATCGTCGTGGGGGCCGTCTGCACGGCGTTCGCGATGCTCATCGTGCTCGCCGCGACCCTGAGCGACTCGTAGCCGTGGCCGACGACGACCTCTTCGCCCCGCCCGGCGGCCCGGCCGGCCCGCCCCGGCCGCCCGCCCCGGTCCCGCCCCCGCCGGCGGGGGCCCCAGCCCCGTCGGGCACCCCGGTGCCACCCCCGGCCGCCGCGGCCGAACCGGGCTTCGCACCCGAGACGTACTACGCGCCCGGGTGGCAGCCCGCGCCGCCGCGCGTCGAGCCGCTCGCCGTGGCGAGCGTGCCCGCGGGCGTCGTGCTCGGGCCCGTCGGGATCGGGCTCGGTGCCGCGGGGCTCTCCCGCGTGCGGTCCCGGGGCACGCACGGTCGTGGGCTCGCCGTCGCCGGCATGGTGGTGGGCGCCGTCGTCACGGTCGCGTGGACCGCCGGCGCGCTCGTCTGGTGGCAGGGCGAGCAGGCGCGCACGCCGCTCGCGGGCGACGTCGACGCCCCGCAGACGGTCAACGCGGTCCAGCTCGTGCTCGGGACCTGCCTCGACGAGCTGCCGCCCGACGGCGAGGTGTCGCGGGTGCGGGCCGTGCCGTGCGCGGACGAGCACCGGGCGCAGGTCGTCGCCCGGACCGACCTGGGCGCGGACGAGGTGTGGCCCGGTCAGCAGGCCGTGGACCGCCGCGTCGCGCGCGTGTGCACGCCCGACGTGCTGGGCGCCGACGCGCCCGAGGGCGTCGAGCTCGTCGTGTGGTCGCCGACCGAGGCGTCGTGGCGCGACGGCGACCGCACGGGCCTGTGCCTCGCGGCCGGGACCGACCCGCTGCCCGCCGACCTGCTCGGCTGAGCGCGCGGAGGAGGTCCTCGCGCTCAGCGCGCGGGGGCCTCCTCGGCGAGGATGAGGCCGAGGTAGGCGCGCAGGTCGGCGGGCATGTCGACGCGCTCGGGCCGCGGCCGGTCGAGCGACAGCAGCCACTGGACCTGCAGTCCGTCCATGAGCGCGATGATCTGCCGCGCCGCGACCTGCGGGTCGACGCCGTCCCGCAGGCCCCCCGCGCGCGCCCGGCGGACGAGCTGCTCGCTCGTCCGCGCGACCGCCCACCGGTACCGCCGGACGAAGTACTCGTGCGCCGGGTGCTCCGGGGACGTCGCCTCGGCCGAGAGCGCCGTGAACAGCTCCACGATGTGCCGGCGGACGGCGTTGCGCTCGACCAGGTGCACGAGCGCGTCGAAGTAGTCGGTGCCGCGAGCGAGGTCGTCGTCGAGGTCCGCCTGGTCGACGGTGTCGCGGTGGTCGAGCACCGCCTCGAGGAGCGCGACCTTCGTCGGGAAGTGGTGGAGCAGGCCGGGGTGCGACATGCCCACGCGCGACGCCAGCTCGCGCAGCGAGGCGGCGTGGAAGCCGACCTCGCCGAAGAGCACGATCGCGGCCTGCAGGATCTCCTCGCGCTTGGCGCGACCCTTCGCGTACCCGCGCCCGGGGTCGGGGCTCGCGGTGCGACGGGGAGCGCCACGGTCGTGGCCGGCTCCGAGGGCCGCGCTCGTCATGGGTCGTGCTCCGTCCGTCGTCCGAGAGAGAGAACCCTACCGACCGCGGCAGGCCCCCGACGCGCGCCGAACGGCTTTCACCCGCCCGGCCCTGCCCGCGGCGCTCAGGACGTCGGAGCGAGCGTGGCCTCGGCCTCGTCCTCGGTGCTCGGGGTCGGCCCCGGCACGGTGCCGGACGGCCGGTCCGTGGCCGACGGCGGCGCGGGCTCGGTCGGAGCGGTCCCGCCCGGGTCCGCGGACTCCTCGTCACCGCCGTCCGGAGCGGCCGCGAGCGCCTCGGCCGTCGCGGCGGTCACGGCGCCGTCGCCAGGAAGGCCGTTCGCCTCTTGGAAGGCGCGCAGCGCTGCCCGGGTCGCCTCGTCCAGCGTGCCGGTGACCGCGACGTCCGCGCCGTGCACGCGGAGGCGTTCCTGGACCCAGGAGACGGACGCCGCGTCGGGCTCGGTCGTGGGTGCCGGGGTCGTCGGCGCAGGCTCCGGCGCGGTGCCGCTCGGCGCGGCGGAGGGCTCCGTGGTCGGCGCGGGGTCGGCCGACGAGGGCGGCGCGTCCGTCTCGTCCACCGAGGGTCGGGGCGCCGGCGTCGTGGCGGGGTCGGCGCCGTCCGCCGGGTCGTGGGTGTGGTCCGGCGGCGGGATGCGCGTCACCTCGGGGCGGGGAGCGTCGGGGCGGGGCGTGACGGCCGGGACGCCGTCCTCGACAGCGGTCCCGCCGTCGGCCGAGGCACCGACGACGACGGCCTCGCCACCTCCGGTCGCGGCGCCCACCATCCCGGCCACCGCCACGACGAGGGTCACCGCGCCGGCCCCCGCGGCGACCGTGACCCACGGCGTGGCGGCGCGGCGCTCGACGGACGTCGTCGGGGCGACGCGGCCGTCCTCCGGGGATCCGGTCAGGCCATGACGTCGGCGCACGTCGCCTCCTTCCAGGGCGGTCGAGGACCGGCGGACGACGCGTGGCGCTGCCCGCCAGAACGGTCGGGTGGACGTCCACCCTGCCCCATGGCCCGGCCGGATGTCACGCCCGGCCCCCTCACCTGCGACGACACGGCGCCGGCGGTCGCGGGTCCACGTCCGGACCGACCCGGTTGCGACGAAGGTCGCAACCCAGGTTCCGCCCTGCGCCGCAAGACCCGGGGACCGCCCGCGCGACAGCCTGGTGGGGCACCGCGCGGGAGGCCCGTGCGGCACGCATCGAGGAAGGGACCGGCATGACCACCATCCACGTCTCCGGGCTGCGCAAGACCTACGGGGCGTTCGACGCCGTGCACGACGTGACGTTCACGGCCGCGCCGGGCCGCGTCGTCGGGCTGCTCGGGCCGAACGGCGCCGGGAAGTCGACGACGCTGCACGTCCTGCTGGGGCTGGCCGCCGCGACCGCGGGGAGCGCGACGTTCGACGGTCGCGCGTTCGCGGACCTGGCGCATCCCGCCCGCACCGTCGGCGCCCTGCTCGACGCCGGCGGCCTCCACCCCGGGCGCACGGGCCGTGACCACCTGAGGGTGCTCGCCGCGGCCGGCCGGATCCCGTCGGGGCGCGTCGACGACGTGCTCGCGCTCGTCGGCATGGCGCCCGCCGCCGACCGGCGCGTGCGGACGTACTCGCTCGGGATGCGGCAGCGCATCGGCATCGCCGCCGCGCTGCTCGGCGACCCGGAGGTGCTCGTGCTCGACGAGCCCGCCAACGGGCTCGACCCGGCGGGCATGCGCTGGCTGCGCGACCTGGTGCGCGCGTTCGCCGACGACGGCGGCACGGTGCTCCTCGCGAGCCACGTGCTGTCCGAGGTGCGGCAGGTCGCGGACGACCTGGTCGTCGTCGGGCAGGGCCGCGTCGTCGCCGACGGGCCGCTCGACGACCTGCTCCGCGGGGAGTCCTTGGAGGACTTCTACCTCGACCTGACCGCCACGACCGAAGGGGTGCGCTGATGTACCGCGCCGAGATGCTCAAGCTCCGCACGACCCGCGCGACGTGGGTCGTCGCGGCCGTCGCCGTCGCCGGGATGCTCGTCGTCCAGGCCTTCACCCTCCTGCTGCCCACGATCCTGCGGGGCACCGAGGCGCTCGGTGGCGGCCCGACCGTCGGGTTCCAGGCGTCGCCCGAGATGCTCGAGGACCTGGCACCCGACCTCGGCGCGCTCACCGACGCCGCCCAGCCCGCGTTCCAGCGCGGCATGCTCGACCTGCTCGGCAACGGGCTCAACGGCTCGGGGTCGGTCGGCGTGGCGACCATGTGCATGCTCCTGCTCGGCGTGCTCGCCGTGACGACGGACTTCCGCACGGGCGGCATCGTGCCGACGGCGCTCGTCCAGCCGTCGCGGCTGCGCATCCTCGCGGCCAAGGCCGGCGCGACGGCGACCGTCGCCCTCGGGGTGGGCGTGGTGCTCGCCGTGGTCGGCGCCCTGGGTCTCACCGTCGCGATCGTCACGACCCCGGGCGCGACGCTCGCGCTCGGTCCCGGCGAGGTCCTCGGCGTGTGGGCGCGCGGCCTCGCGGTCCTCGTCCTCCTCACCTGGTTCGGGCTGGGAGTCGGGACGCTCGTGCGCGGCCAGGTGGCCGCCGTCGTGACCGTCGCGGCGCTCGCGCTCGCCGAGCCCATCGTCCGGGGTGCCGTCACCCTGCTGTCGGGCGGCGAGTCCGCCGCGGCCGAGTGGCTGCCTCTGGGCCTGGGCGCCCTCGCCTCGACGGGCCAGTCCGGCGCGGCGCTCCTGGGCGGTGCCGCACCGCTGGGGACGCTCGCCGCGCTCGCGGGGCTCGTCGCCTGGGTCGCGGTGCTCCTCGGGAGCGGCGCCCTCACGCTCCAGCGCCGCGACCTGGTCTGACGACCGCCGAGGCAGAGGCCTGGTATCGCGAGGTAGAGGCGTGGTCACCCTTCCGGTCGACCACGCCTCTACCTCGGTGGACCGGGCCTCTACCGCGGTGGACCAGGCCTCTACCTCGCGGCCGGGTCGGCGCACCCCCGTAGGGTGGGCAGGCCCACCGACCCGTCCGTCCCCGTCGCCCCTTGGAGGAGATCGTGACCGAGGCCCTGCGCCGCGCGCTCGACCGGGTCGGCGTGCGCACCGACACCGGTCGCGACGCCGTGCTCGCCGGGGTCGTCGCCGTCGCGACCGTCGCGCTGTTCCTCGGCATCGAGCGCGTCCTCGCGACGGACGTCGGCGCGACGTTCGGCGCCGGGCCCGGCGAGGCGGTCCTCACGCCGGGCGTGCGCGCGGCGGTCCTCGCGCTGGTCGTCGCCCAGGCCGGGGCTCTCGTGCTCCGGCGCCGCGCGCCGCTCGCGTGCCTCGCCCTCACGGTCGTGGCGCAGGTCGCGATCACCTCCCTGCTCCCCCGGTACGTCGGGTTCCAGGCTCCCGCGACGCTCGTCGCGGCGTACTCGGCCGGTGCGTACGCGCCGCGCCGGCTGCGCCTCGCCGGCCCGGCGGTAGCCGCGCTCGCGCAGGTCGTGCTCGTCTTCGCGCTCGGCGGGTTCGCCGTCCCGAGCGGTGCCGGGCCCGCCCAGCACGCGCTCCAGGTGGGCGGCTCGCTCGTCTCGGCGCTGCTCACGTTCGTCGGGGCCGCGCTCGTCGGCACGTACGTCGCGACGCGGCGCGAGCTCGTCGCCGAGCTGCGCGACCGGGTGCTGCGCGCCGAGCGCGAGCGCGAGGCCCTCGCCGCGCAGGCGGTCCTCGAGGAGCGCGCACGCATGGCACGCGAGCTGCACGACGTCGCGGCACACCACCTCTCGGGCATCGTCGTCCAGGCGTCGGCCGCCGAGCGCCTCGTCGACGCCGACCCGGAGCGCGCCAAGGAGTCGGTGCGCTGGATCCGCGCGCAGGGCCGCCGGACGCTCGACGACCTGCGGCTCGTGGTGGGGATCCTGCGCGGGCGCGACGACGACCCCGCCTCCGAGCGCGAGGCGCCGCAGCCCACGCTCGCCGAGGTCCCCGCGCTCCTCGACACGGCCCGCGCCGCGGGCACGACCGTGACCGTCCGCACCGAGGGCACGCCGTGGGACCCGACCCCGAGCGCGCAGATCGCCGTGTACCGCGTGCTGCAGGAGGCGCTCGCGAACGCGCGGCGGCACGCACCCGGCCGCCCCGTCGACGTGCGGTTCGCGTGGTCGGACGCCGACGTCGTCCTCACCGTGCGCAACCCCGCGGCCGGCACCGTGCCGGACCCGGGGTCGGCGCCCGGTCACGGGCTCGTCGGCATGCGCGAGCGGGCGGCCGTCCTCGGCGGCACGCTCGACGCGCGGCGCGCTCCCGACGGCGCATGGGTCGTCCGCCTGTCCGTCCCGCGCGCGACCGCGCGCGACCCCCGCCCCCAGGAGGCCTCATGACCCGCGTCGTGCTCGTGGACGACCAGGCCGTCGTCCGCGCCGGCTTCACCGTGATCCTCGAGAGCGAGGGCCTCGAGGTGGTGGGCGAGGCGTCGAACGGAGCCGACGCCGTGCGCGTCGCGCGCCGCGAGCGGCCCGACGTCGTGTGCATGGACGTGCGCATGCCGGGCGGCGACGGCATCACGGCGACGCGGGCGCTCGCCGGCCCCGACGTCGCCGACCCGGTACCCGTGCTCGTGGTGAGCACGTTCGACCTCGACGACTACGTGTTCGGCGCCCTGGAGGCGGGCGCGAGCGGGTTCCTGCTCAAGGACGCGGAGCCGGAAGTGCTGGTCGACGCGGTGCGGCGCGTCGCGGCCGGGGACGGCCTCCTCGACCAGTCCCTCACGCGCCGCGTCATCGACGAGCTCGCGCGCCGCCGGGCCCCCGTCGCGCGCGACGACGACGCGGCCGCGCTCCTCACGCCGCGCGAGCTCGACATCGTGGGCCTGCTGTGCCGCGGCTCGTCGAACGCGGAGATCGCGACGGCCCTGTTCCTCGAGCCGAGCACCGTGAAGTCGCACCTGAGCCGTGCCATGACGAAGACCGGCACCCGCGACCGCGTGCAGCTCGTCGTGTGGGCGTTCCGGCACGGCGTCGTGGACCCGGCGGGCTGACCCGGGTACGTCGGTCGGCGCGCCCGGTCAGCGGCCGGGTGCGGTCGGAGGGACCGGTCGTGGGACGGCGAACCGCGCCGCGACCGGCGCGGCGACGTGCACGAGCGGCGGCTCGCCGCCGGGCAGCCCGAGGCGCTCGGGCAGGTCCGTCTCCAGGACGTCGAGCGTGCCGCGCCGCAGCGTCCACGGCTCGTGCGCGACGGGGAACCGCCACGGTCGCCCCGCGCGGAACCCGTACCCGCTCCAGCGCGCCGTGAGCCACGACGCGAGCCCCGACGTCGCGTCGACCTCCTCGTGGGCCCGCACGACGGCGGTCAGGCGACCGCCCGTCAGCGCCGGGTGCTCGTGCGCGACGCGGAACGGGCCGCGGCGTCCCGTGGCACGGAACCGGTAGCGCACCACGTCCGGACCGTCGGCCTCGACGACCCCGGCGGCCGGGTGGTAGGGCACACCGGCGGCCCGCGCGGCCGCGACGAACGCGCGTCGGGTCGCCCACAGTCCCCCGAACCACACGCCCTCCGTCCCCGCGCGGTCGCGGACGTAGACCCGGACGTTCAGCTCCGCGAACCGGGACCACCCGCCGAGCGCGGGCAGCGGCGGGACGCGCACGTCCGCCATGAGGAACGGCACGACGCCCACCCACGTCGCGCCGCCGACCGTCTGGACGACGAGGCCGGGCGGCAGCCACCGCTGCACGAGACCCGGCTCGACCGGCCAGTGCAGGAACGTCAGGTCCTCCCACCGCTGGGCGGAGACCGCGAGGCGCGCGCTCACGTGCTGCGGGCGGCGGCCGCGTCGCCCGCGAGCCGGAGGTCGTCGACGAGCGCGGCGAACGCCGCGTCCCGCTCACCGCGGTCGCGCACGCGCAGCAGCGCGGACGGGTGGGTGGTGAGCACGACGCGCGGTGCGTGCACCGACCGGGGCGGGCGACCGTCGTCGGACGCGCCCGACGACGTGCCGTCGTCGGGCGCTCCCCCGGCGAACGGCGACGCGGCCTCGGCGTCGTCGAGGTCGAGGACGCGACCCCGCTCTGCGGTCACGCGCACGGGGCGCCCGAGCACGGCGCGTCCCGCGGTCGCGCCCAGCGCGACGACGACGCGCGGCGCGACGGCGGCGACCTCGGCCGCGAGCCACGGCAGGCACGCGCGGACGTGCGCGACGTCCGGGGTCTTGTGCAGCCGCCGCGCGCCGCGCTCCTCGAACCGGAAGTGCTTGACGGCGTTCGTCAGGTAGACGCCCTCGGCCGGCAGCCCCGCGGCGTCCAGCGCGTCGTCGAGGAGGCGGCCCGCCGGCCCGACGAAGGGCTCGCCCTCACGGTCCTCGTGGTCCCCCGGCTGCTCGCCGACGAGCACGAGCGGCGCGTCCTGCGGCCCGCGGGAGAACACGACCTGCGTCGCGTCGGCCCAGAGCTCGCACCCTCGGCACGCGTGCGCCGCGCGCGCGAGCGCGTCGACGTCCGCGGCGTCGCGCGGGAGCCACTCCTGCGCGCCCGGGCGGTCGGGCGCGGGTCGTCGTGGGCTCATGGGCCCACGGTGCGCCGCCGCCGACGACCTCGCACGTCGCACGACGGCCCGTCGGCTCAGAACAGCTGGTAGAGCCCGCCCTGCACCAGACCGAGCACGACCCCGAGGAGCGTCGACGCACCGAGCGCCGTCCCCGCACCCGCGAGCGCCGCGCCCGGCTGGCGCCGCACGAGCGCGACGGACCCCGTGACGACGGCGGTGATCGCGAGAGCGCTGCCCAGGACGCCGTTCACGAGCTGCAGCGCGCCCAGCGCGCCGTACGAGAACCCGGACGTCGAGAGGACCAGCGGGACGGCGAGCGTGAACAGCGCGCTGACGAGCGCGGTCGCCACACCCGCGACGAACGCGACGACGGCGAGCGGCGAGCGGCGCGCCGCGGGGGCCGAGGGGGCCGAGGGGGCGGACGCGGGCGGGGCGGGCGACGACCAGGTCGCGGGGCCGGTCTCAGGAGCGCTCATGCGCTCATCCTCGCGGACGCGGCCCCGCCGCGACAGCGGCGTCCACCGGCCCGCCGTCCGCCGGTCGGCTCAGTCGCCCGTGGGTGCACCGGTGGTGAGGTCCTCGGACTCCTCCGGCGGGTACACGCAGACGTGGAGCGCGCGGGAGCGCACGCTCACGTCGAGCCGCTCCGACGGATCGACGACGTCGCCGTCGAGCTGGCGGGGCTGGGGGCGGTCGGAGACGACGGAGACCTCGCGGCCGCGCACGACCTCCCGGCTCGGCACGCGGCTCTTGCCGCGCACGACGCCCCACAGGAGCTGGAACCAGTGCTTGAGGTTCCGGGGCGCGATGACCGCGACCTCGAGCTGCCCGTTGTCGGGCTCGGCGTCCGGCAGCAGGTTGGTCCCGGCCCCGAGGCGCCCCACGTTCCCGACGACGACCGTGCGCGCACGCCGGCGACGGGTCTGCCCGTCGACCGTGACCTCGACGCGCATCTCGTCGTCGGTGAGGTGCCTGAGCGCGGAGAACACGTACGCGACGGGCCCGGCCTTCGCCTTGAGGGCGGTCGGGGCGTCCTCCATCATCGCGGCGTCGAGGCCCATCCCTGCCATGATCGCGAACGTCTGCCCGTCCGCGACGCCGACGTCGATCGTGCGGCGCCCGCCGCGGAGCACGAGACGGACGCCCTCCTCGGCGTCCGTCGGGACGCCGAGGTTGGCGGCGAGGAGGTTGCCCGTGCCGCCGGGAAGGATCGCGAGCGCCGCGTCGGGCCCGGCGAGGCCCTCGACCACGGCCCGGACCGTCCCGTCGCCGCCGCTCACGAACACGACCTCGGCGCCGTCCTCGACCGCCTGACGCGCCTGACCCGTGCCCGGGTCCTCCGCGGTCGTCTCGAGCCACGCGGGCTCGGGCCACCCCGCCTCGGCGAGGCGCTCGCGGATGAGGTCGCGCAGCGCGTCGAGGCCCTCGACGCGGTTCGGGTTGACGATCACCGCCGAACGGCGGGGGGCGTCGTCGGGCCGCTGCTGCGCGGCGGTCTCGGGGTCGGTCGTCTCGTCGGTCGGCACGGACCGAGTATGTCCCGGCCCGGCCGTCGCCGCTCAGCGGTGGCGCCGGGATCGGACGCGCGACGGGGCCGTGCCGTCGCCGGCACGGCCCCGTCGCCCGCGTCGCCGGGCCGCGTCGTCAGGCCGTGAGGACCTCGGTCGTCAGGGTCAGCCCCTCGGCCTCGGGGTCGCGGTCCACGGCCACGACGTCGCCGTCGCTCACGTCGCCCGCGAGGAGCATCCGCGCGAGGCGGTCGCCGATCTCGCGCTGCACGAGGCGGCGCAGCGGGCGCGCCCCGTACGCGGGGTCGAAGCCCTCGAGCGCGAGCCACTCGCGGGCGGCGGTCGTCACGTCGAGCGTGATGCGCCGGTCGGCGAGGCGACGCGCGAGGCCCGCCACCTGGATGTCGACGATCCGGCCGAGCTCGTCGAGCGTGAGCGGATCGAACACGATGACGTCGTCGAGGCGGTTGAGGAACTCGGGCTTGAAGGACGCCCGCACCGTGCTCATGACGGCCTCGCGCTTCGCCGCGTCGTCGAGCAGCGGGTCCACGAGGAACTGCGAGCCGAGGTTCGACGTGAGCACGAGGATGACGTTGCGGAAGTCGACCGTGCGGCCCTGGCCGTCGGTGAGACGCCCGTCGTCGAGCACCTGGAGCAGGATGTCGAAGACCTCCGGGTGCGCCTTCTCGACCTCGTCGAGCAGCACGACCGAGTACGGCCGGCGCCGCACGGCCTCGGTGAGCTGGCCACCCTCCTCGTAGCCGACGTACCCCGGGGGCGCGCCGACGAGCCGGGCGACCGAGTGCTTCTCCGAGTACTCGGACATGTCGATGCGCACCATGGCGCGCTCGTCGTCGAACAGGAAGTCCGCGAGCGACTTCGCGAGCTCCGTCTTGCCCACGCCCGTGGGTCCGAGGAAGAGGAACGAGCCCGTGGGGCGGTCCGGGTCGGCGACCCCCGCGCGCGAGCGACGGACGGCGTCCGCCACCGAGCGCACCGCGGCCTGCTGGCCGATGAGGCGCTCGCCGATGACGTCCTCCATGTGCAGGAGCTTCTCGCTCTCGCCCTGGAGCATGCGGCCCGCGGGGATGCCGGTCCACGCGGAGACGACCTCCGCGATCTCGTCCGCGCCGACCTTGTCCGCGATCATCGGGGCGGGCTCCTGGCCGGACGCGGCGAGCGCGTCGTCCGCGCGCTCCTCGGCCTCGGCCGCGTCGAGCTCGCGCTGGACCTGCGGGATCTCGCCGTACTGGAGGCGGCCCGCGGTCTCCAGGTCGCCCTCGCGGATCGCGCGCTCGACCTGCACGCGCAGCTCGTCGAGCTTGGCGCGCAGCTCGCCGACGCGGTTGTGCCCGGCCTTCTCCGCCTCCCACCGCGCCGTGAGCGCGGCGAGCTCCTCGCGGCGGTCCGCGAGGTCGGCGCGCAGCTTCTCGAGCCGCTCGAGCGACGCCGGGTCGGTCGACTCCGAGAGCACGACCTCCTCCATCTCCAGGCGCGTCACGGCCCGCTGGAGCTCGTCGATCTCGACCGGGGACGAGTCGAGCTCCATGCGCAGGCGCGACGCCGCCTCGTCGACGAGGTCGATCGCCTTGTCCGGGAGCTGGCGCCCGGTGATGTACCGGTCGGAGAGGGACGCCGCGGCGACGAGCGCCGAGTCGGCGATCGTCACCTTGTGGTGCGCCTCGTACCGCTCCTTGAGGCCGCGCAGGATCGCGACCGTGTCCTCGACCGAGGGCTCGCCCACGAACACCTGCTGGAACCGGCGCTCGAGCGCGGGGTCCTTCTCGATGTACTCGCGGTACTCGTCGAGCGTGGTCGCCCCGACGAGCCGCAGCTCGCCGCGCGCGAGCATCGGCTTGAGCATGTTGCCCGCGTCCATGGCGCCCTCACCGCCGGCGCCCGCGCCGACGACCGTGTGCAGCTCGTCGATGAACGTGACTACCTCGCCGTCGGAGGACTTGATCTCCTCCAGGACGGCCTTGAGGCGCTCCTCGAACTCACCGCGGTACTTGGCACCCGCGACCATGCTCGCCAGGTCGAGCGACACGAGCCGCTTGCCCTGGAGGGACGTCGGGACGTCGCCCGCGACGATGCGCTGCGCGAGCCCCTCGACGACGGCCGTCTTGCCGACGCCCGGCTCGCCGATGAGCACCGGGTTGTTCTTGGTGCGGCGGCTCAGCACCTGCACGACGCGCCGGATCTCGGCGTCGCGCCCGATGACCGGGTCGAGACGGCCCTCGGCGGCAGCGGCGGTGAGGTCGGTGCCGTACTGCTCGAGCGCCTTGTAGGTGCCCTCGGGGTTGGGGCTCGTCACGCGCGCGCTCCCGCGCACGGCCGGGAGAGCCGAGCGCAGCGCGTCCACCGTGGCGCCCGCCTGCTGGAGGATGGTCGCGGCCTGCGACGACCCCGCCGCGATGCCGAGCAGGAGGTGCTCCGTCGAGACGTACTCGTCCCCGAGCGCCTGCGCCTCCTTGGCGGCGTTGTCGAGGGCGGTGGACGTGGCGCGCGACGCCGTCGGCTGGGCGACCGCGGACCCGCTCGCGGTGGGCAGCGCGACGAGGGCCGCGCGGACCTTCTGCCCGACGGCCTGCTTGTCGGCGCCGACGGCGTCGAGCAGCCCGACGGCGACGCCGCCCTCCTGGGTGAGCAGCGCGGCGAGGAGGTGGGTCGGCTCGAGCTGCGGGTTGCCGGCGGCCGACGCGGTCTGGATCGCCTCGCCGATCGCCTGCTGCGACATGGTCGTGAACTTCGTTTCCATAGGTGCTCCGGTGTGGTGCGCGAAAGATGGTCTGACCAGTGGAACGACTCCTAAGTTGAGTGTATTCCGCTCAACTTCCCTCGGCACGTCTCCCGCCCTCCGGGGCCCCCTCGGGGAGGCGCGAGGAGCGGATGAACTCCGGCCGCATTCCGTCTCAAATCGGCATCGACCCTCGCCCCGGGCGACGATCCGCGACATGCTGGGCCGGTGAACTCCACACCCTTGCGCAGACGACTCGGCCTCGGCGCCCTCCTCGCCACCCTCGCACTCCTCCTCACAGGGTGCATGCGGATGGACATGGCCATCACCCTCAACGACGACGACACGTTCGACGGCAGCGTCGTCATGGCGTTCTCGGACGAGCTCGCGCAGTCCCTCGACATGGACCCGCAGGAGATGTGGGACCAGATGGGCTCCGAGATGGAGTCCGACCTGCCCGAGGGCGCGACCCAGGAGCCGTACGCCGAGGACGGCTACACGGGCACCCGGATCACGTACGCCGACCAGCCGATCGCGCAGCTCGACTCCGGCGCGGCGGACTCGATCTCCGTCACGCGCGAGGGTGACGAGTACGTCGTGAGCGGGTCGATGGACATGACGGACGAGGAGTTCGACCCCGACACGGGCGACGCCACGAGCGACGAGATGACGCGGCAGATGATGGAGAGCCTCGACATCCGCATCGCCATCACGTTCCCCGGTGAGGTCACCGAGTCGAACGGCGAGATCGACGGCAACACCGTCACCTGGACGCCCGTCGTGGGCGAGACCAACGAGATGACGGCGCGCGGCTCCGCGGTCGCGGGCGGCTCGGCGGGCTCGGGCGACGAGGGCTCCGACGAGGAGACGTCGGACTCCGACGGCGCCGCGGTGCCCGACACCGGCGACGGCTCGGCGGACGCGTCGGACTCCGGCTCGTCGGCCTGGATCTGGCTCGTGCTGGGCGGCGTGGTGCTGCTCGGGATCATCGGCCTCGTGCTGTGGCTCGTGCTCCGCTCGAAGCCCGGCGCGCAGGACGGCCAGGCCGCGGGCTTCGCGCAGGGCGGCCAGCCGGGCGCGTACGCCGGCCAGCAGCCGGGGCAGGGCCAGTACCCGGGTCAGCAGGGCCAGTACCCCGGCCAGCCGGGCCAGTACCCGGGTCAGCAGGGCCAGTACCCCGGTCAGCAGGCCGGCCACCCGGCGCAGCCGGGCGCGTACCCGGGTCAGCCCGGCGCCTACCCCGGCCCGCAGGGTCCGCAGCAGGGTCAGTACCCCGGCCAGCAGCAGCCTCAGCACCCCGGGCAGCAGCAGTCCCCGTATCCCGGCCAGCAGCCGGGCCAGTACCCGGGCCCGCAGCAGCCCGGCCAGCCGGGCGCCCACCCCGGCCAGCCGGGTCCGCAGGGGTACGGGGCACAGCCTCCGGCACCGGGGCAGTACGCGCCCCGGCCGCCGGCCCCGCCCCAGCAGGGCGGGCAGCCGGGTGCGGCGCCGTTCACCCCTCCGGGCGCGCCGCAGCACCCGCAGTCCTCGCCGACGACGCCTCTGCCGGCCCAGCCGGGCGGGCAGCCGGGCGCGACCCAGCCGCTGCCGCCGTACCAGCAGCCGGCCGCGACCCAGCCGCTCCCGCCCCAGCCGGGCGGCGCGGCGCCGGACACCGGCGCGCCGGGCGGACCGGACGACGAGATCGACGACGCGACGCGCCTGCGCCCGCCCTCGGAGTGACCTCCGCGCGGGGCGTCACCGCGCGCCGGTGACGCGACCCCGCTGACCGACGCCACGGCGCCGGGCCGACCCTCACGGGGTCGACCCGGCGCCGTCGTGCGTCAGCCGGCGTCCGGCAGGCTCGACCAGAGCCCGGCGACGACGGCCGCCGCGCCGTCGGCGTCCCCGGCGGCGCACAGGCGGACGAGCTCGTCGTGGCGCTCGAGCGACCCCTGGGCGTCGGGTGCGGCGAAGCGCAGCCGCTCGGCCCTGCGCAGGACGGGCGTGAACTGCTCGAGCACGGCGACGACCGCCCGGTTCCCGGCCACCTCGACCGGGACGCCGTGGAGGTCGTCGTCGGCGGCGATGGCCGCGTCCACGTCGCCGTCCTCCACGGCCACGGCGAAGCGGCGCGCGGCGTCGCGCATCGCGTCGAGGTCCGCGTCGGTGAGCAGGGGGACGGCCTGGCGCACGGCGAGCTGGTGCATCGCGGCGACGACGTCGCGCGCCTCGCGCAGGGCGCGCAGGTCGAGCGAGCTGACGACGGTGGACCGGCCGGGGCGGGCGACGACGAGGCCGCCGCGCGCGAGCCGCAGCAGGGCCTCGCGCACCGGGGTCCGGCTCACGCCGAGCCAGGCGGCGAGCTCGACGTCGCGCAGCTGCTCGCCCGGTTCGAGGGTGCCGTCGATGATCGCGTCCCGGAGCCGGGTGTAGACGTCGTCGCGCAGGAGCGTGCGGCCGACGGCGCGCGGGTGGGCAGGAATGGGCACGGGCCCATTCTTCCCTTCTTCCCACCCGCTGTCGCTTGCATGGAATATATTGCATACCGGCGAGGTTGGAGGCGCGTACCGGGACGGACCCGGACCCGATGGGAAGGGAAGATCGTCATGACCACCACCACGCAGCAGACCGTCGTCCTCGTCCACGGCGCGTTCGCCGACTCCTCGAGCTGGAACGGCTCGATCCCCGCCCTCCAGGCCGCCGGGCACCGTGTGATCGCCGTCGCCAACCCCCTGCGCGGCCTCGAGCACGACGCCGCCTACCTCCGCAGCGTCCTCGCCGGCGTCGACGGGCCCGTCGTCCTCGTCGGGCACTCCTACGGCGGCACGGTCATGACGGTCGCCGCCGAGGGCAACGACCAGGTGACCGCGCTCGTCTACGTCGCGAGCTTCCTCCCCGAGGTCGGCGAGAGCACGGGCGAGCTGGCCGCGAAGTTCCCCGGCGCCGAGCTGGGCGCGGCCCTCGAGGCCGTCCCCGCCCCGACCCCGGACGGCGGCACCGGGGACGACCTCTCCATCCGCCAGGACCTGTTCCGCGAGGTGTTCGCCGCGGACGTCCCGGCTGACACGGCCGCGCTGATGGCGGCCACGCAGCGCCCGATCATCGGGCAGGCCCTGGCGGACGCCGCGAGCGCCGCCGCGTGGCGGACGATCCCGTCGTGGAGCCTCGTCGCGCGCCAGGACCTCGCGATCCCGCTCGAGTCGGAGCGCTTCATGGCCGAGCGCGCCGGGGCCACGACCGTCGAGGTCGACGCGTCCCACGCCGTCTCCGTGTCACGGCCCGACGCGGTGACGGACATCGTCCTCGCGGCCGCGCGCGCCACCGCGCGCTGATCGACCGGCGACTACCCCGGGAGCGGCGGCAAGGCGGCTGCCGCGTTCCCGACACGCCGCCGGTCTCCAGGACGGCACGCTCGTCGAGAAGTTCGCCGAGCTGATCGAGTGGCAGCAGGCGCTCGTCTCCTGACCGCGCGACCGCTGCTCGGACCGACGGGTACCGCGCCTCGGGCGGTCAGGACTCGACGGTGATCTCGACGACGTCGCCCACGGCGTCGAACCGCACCGCGGGCCGATAGCCGTCGAGGAAGTGCTCCCCGCACGAGTCCGCGAGGTGGACGACCGTGCCCCCGTCGTCCTGCCGCTCGACGAGCTCGACCACGAGGTCGCCGAGCAGCTCCGCCAGCTCGTCCGGCGTCGGCTCCTGCTCGCTGGACCGACGCGCCACGGCCTCGACGGCGCGGCGCGCCAGCCGCGGGCTCAGGGCGTCGTCCCACAGCGCCTCCGCGGGGACGTACGCGAGCGCCTCCGCGCCGACGCCGGGGTCGACCTCGGCGAGCGTCGGCGGGCGCCACGCGGGGTCGCGGTCCTTGTCGACCACCTGCGCGCGGACGCCCTCGACGAGGTCGGGCTGGGTGTCGACGAACCACGAGACGAGCCGGTACTCCTGCTCGAGCGCGGCGCGCAGGTCCGGCAGTCCGCGCGCGCTGCGGACCGCCGCGAGCGTCACGGTGACCGCGGTGGGCGAGAGCCGCTCGAGCTCGTCGGCCTCGGCGCCCGCCTGCTCGTCCCCGTCGCGGGCGGCGGCGCGCAACCGCGCCACGATCCCGGGCACGTCGTCCGCCGCGTACGCGGCGTCGACCGCCGCCTGGCGCGCGACGAGCCGCGAGACGGGTGCGGGCAGGGCGTGGCGGCGCACGACCTCCCGCACGTCCTCGACGTCGAGCGGGTCGACGCCCGCGGTCGCGAGCGCGGCGAGGTCGGCCACGAGCACGGGCAGCCGCTCGCTCGGCACGTAGTGGTCGGCGAGCCCGACGAAGATCGCGTCGGCGGCGTCCATCGTCACGGCGCCGAGCGCGAGCATCTCCCCGAGCCGACCGGGCGCGCGGGCCAGGAGCCACGAGCCGCCGACGTCGGGCGTGAAGCCGATCCGCGTCTCCGGCATGGCGACGCGCGACCGCTCGGTCACGACGCGGACCGGCGCGTGCGCCGCGAGGCCGACGCCGCCGCCCATGGTGATGCCGTCCATGATCGTCACGACGGGCGCGGGCAGCTCCGCGAGCGCCGCGTCGACGGCGTACTCGCGCCGGAAGTACCGGCGGGCCTCGGCCTGGCGTCCGGCCAGGATCGAGGCGCGCAGCTCGCGGACGTCGCCGCCGGCGCACAGGCCGCGGTCGCCCGCGCCGTCGAGCAGCACGAGGCGCACGGTCGGGTCGGCGCGCCATTCCTCCAGGACGTCGGCGATCTCGCCGAGCATGGCGTAACCGAGCGCGTTGAGCGCGCGGGGCCGGTCCAGGGTGAGGTGCCCGACGCCGTCGTCGACGCGGGCGAGGATCTCGCTCGTCACGCGCGCCACGGTACCGCCGCGCCCGCCTGTCGGCCCTCCACGGACGCGCCCGCTCGAGAAGCCCTCGACAGGAGCCCCCGGAACGGCGCGCACGCGAACCCTGCCCCGGGTCCGCACGAGAAGCCCGTCGATCCTGGTCAGGGGACGACGTCGATCGGCGCGAACGGAGGCTTCGCGCAACCGATGCTCGGATCGATGTCACAGATCGTCTCGGCCCCCCTGAGCGTGAGGGACACCTCGGCCCTGCCTATCGGGAAGCCGTCCGGGACGCGGACGGTGCCCCGAGCGGAGCCGTCGCTCTCGGGGTCCAGCGAACCCAGAGTCCTCCGGTAGCGCCCTGGGGTCGGGTCGCCGACCGGCTCGAGGGACGAGATCGAGACCTCGTACCGAGCCCCGGACGGCATGCTCGGCTCGCAGTCCACGTCGCCCTCGCGGCCGACGGCCTCGATCCGAAGCTCGTCGCCGGGCGCCACGAGCTGCGGTGTCACGACCGGGTCCGCCGGCTGGCAGTACGCCGTCGTGTCAGCAGCCCCGACCGACGAGCAGCCCGACGCCGCTGCGATGGCGACCACGACCACGCCGGCACGGCGCAGCGCCGCGACCGTTCGGTGCGCGGCACCATCAGGTCGCGCAAGGCCGTCCTGAGTCGGCCTTCGGCGTTCAGCCACAGGACGAACCTAGCAACGGACGCGACACGGGACGGCCGCTGGTACCGATGCCGTCGCCGCCCGGAGTGGCCGCTCTCGTCCGCCGGACTCCTGAAGGCCCGGCGCGTCGAGGGTCCGCCTGTCGGCCCTCCACGGACGCGCCCGTCGTGGGACCCTGGCACGTCGGACGGGTCGGCGGCGAGGAGGCTTCGGTGGACGGGACGCGACGAGCGGGCGGGTGGCGCCCCGACGTGCTGGGCGGCGACTGGGTCGCGCGCGACCTCGACCTGCCGGACGGCGCGGTCGCGACCCTCGTGCGCCGCGAGACGGAGCTCGCCGGGGACCGCCCCGCCGTGCTCTACGTGCACGGCTTCATCGACTACTTCTTCCAGACCCACGTCGCGGAGGCGGTCGAGGCGCGCGGGTACCGGTTCTACGCGCTCGACCTGCGCGGGTACGGGCGCTCGATCGGCAAGGGCTCGGGGGCGCCGTCGCGGCCCGACGACGACCCGAACTTCGTCACGGACCTCGCCGTCTACGCGCAGGACCTGGACGCCGCCGCGCGGGCGGTCCGCGCCGAGGGGCACGAGCGGCTCGTCGTGCTGGGGCACTCGACGGGCGGGCTGGTCGCGAGCCTGTGGGCCGACGCGCGGCCCGGCCGGCTCGCGGCGCTCGTGCTCAACAGCCCGTGGTTCGAGCTCAACAAGCCGTGGGTGTACCGCGGGCCGGTGACGTGGGTGGTCGACGTCGTCGGGCGGGTCGCCCCCCGGTTGGTCGTGGGCGGGCTCGACCCGCACTGGGCGCAGGCCCTGCACTCCAGCACGGGCGGGGAGTGGGGCTTCGACCTCGCGTGGAAGCCGCTCGAGGGCTTCCCCGTGCGCGCGGGGTTCCTGCGGACCGTGCGCCGGGCGCACGCGCGCGTGGCCCGCGGGCTGCACGTCGACTGCCCCGTGCTCGTGCTCGCGTCCGCGCGCAGCGGCCCGGCGACGGGCTGGCACCCGGAGCTGCTGACCACCGACAGCGTGCTCGACGTCGGGCACATCACCTCGCGCGCGGCGCGCCTGGGCGACGACGTCACGGTCGTGAGCGTCGAGGGCGGCGCGCACGACCTCGCGCTGTCGCCCGAGCCCGCGCGCTCGACGTACCTGCGCGAGGTGCTCGACTGGCTCGACGCCCGCGTCTGACGGTGGCTCGCGGTGCGGGATCCAGGGGCCCGGCACCCGGGCCGACGACGCACCCACCCGCCGACCGCCGTCGTCCACCGCCGTGTCCGAATCCCGCTAGCCACGGGCGTGCCCGGCGGGTGAGGATCGAGTCATGACCACGACGACCACGGCCGCGCGCCGCACGGCGCAGACCGCACCGGACCCGGCCCGGGACCCTGCGTTCACCGAGCGCTACCGCGCGATCGCGTCGCGGGACCGCCGGTTCGACGGCCAGTTCATCACCGCCGTGCGCAGCACGGGCATCTACTGCCGCCCGTCGTGCCCGGCGCGCACTCCCAGGCCCGAGAACGTCACGTTCTTCCGCACGTCCGCGGCCGCGCACGAGGCGGGGTACCGCGCGTGCAAACGCTGCCTCCCCGAGGCCGTGCCCGGCACCCCGTCGTGGGACCTCGGGCACGACCTGTCCGCCCGCGCGATGCGTCTCGTCGCCGACGGGGTCGTGGACCGCGAGGGCGTCGACGGTCTCGCCGCGCGCCTCGGCTACTCGGCCCGCCACGTCCACCGCGTGCTCGTCGCGGAGCTCGGTGCGGGACCGGTCGCGCTCGCGCGCGCCCTGCGGGCCCAGACCGCCCGCGCCCTGCTCACGGGCACCGACCTGCGACTCGCCGACGTCGCGTTCGCGGCGGGCTTCGGGAGCGTGCGGCAGTTCAACGACACGATCACCGAGGTCTTCGACACGACGCCGAGCGAGCTGCGCCGCCGCGCGCGGCCCGACCGCGCGGGCCGCACCGGTCCGGGCGGTCGGGCCGGCACGACCTCCCCGCTCCCGGACGTCCCGGAGACCGGCGGCGCGACGCCGGCGGTCCTCGACCTCACGCTCCCCCTGCGCGAGCCCTACGACGCGCCCGGCGTGTTCGCGTTCCTCGCGGCGCGCGCCGTCGACGGCGTCGAGGTGGCCGACCTCGCGGGGCCCGTGCTCTCCTACGCGCGCACGCTCGCCCTGCCGCACGGGCCGGGCGCGTTCCGCGCGACGTACGGCCCGCCGCCCGGGCGCCCGCGCGGCGCCGCACGGTTCCACGTGGAGCTCGAGCTGACGTCGGTCGCGGACCTGCCCGCGGCGATCGCCCGGGTCCGTCGCCTGTTCGACCTCGACGCCGACCCGGCCGCCGTGGACGCCGCGCTCGCGGCGGAGCCCGCGCTCGCCGCGTCCGTGCGCGCCGCGCCCGGGATCCGGGTGCCGGGCGCGGTCGACGCCGCCGAGATCCTCGTGCGCGCGCTCGTCGGCCAGCAGATCTCCGTCGCCGCCGCACGCACGCACCTGTCGCGGCTCGCGGCAGCGCTCGGGACGCCGTTCGCCTCCCGGTTCGGGCCGACGCTCCTGTTCCCGACGCCGGCCCGGATCGCCGAGGACGGCGCCGCCCACGTGCGCGGGCCCGCCCGGCGGACCGCGGCGGTCCTCGGCGCCGCGCGCGCCCTCGCCGACGGCACGCTCGCGCTCTCCCCCGCCGACGACCCGGCCGCCCAGCGCGCGGCGCTCGAGGCGCTGCCCGGCGTCGGGCCCTGGACGTCCCGGTACGTCGCGCTGCGCGTCCTGCACGACCCCGACGTCCTGCTCGACGGGGACCTCGCGCTCCGCGCGGGCGCCGCCGCGCTCGGGCTTCCCGACGACCGCCGGGCGCTCACCGCGCACGCCGCGCGCTGGGCGCCGTGGCGCTCGTACGCGGCGATGCACCTGTGGCGCGCCGCCGCCCCCACGACCACCGCCCCCGCGAAGGAGACACCGTGACCACCGCACCCCGCACCGCCGCCCCGGCGACCGACGCGCGCGCAGCCGCCGCCGTCACGACGACGCTCGCCACGCCCGACGGCCCGTTCACGGTCGTCGTCGACCCCGAGGGCACCGTCCTCGCGTCCGGGTGGACGGCCGACCCGGCCGACCTCGTCGCGCTCGTGCACCCCGGGCTGCGGCCCGCGGAGGTGACGACGGTCGCCGACGACGACCCTGCCGTCGCGCCGGCCGCCGCCGCGGTACGCGCCTACTACGCGGGCGACGTGCACGCGATCGACGCCGTGCCCGTGCGGCAGGCGTCCGGGCCGTACCGCGCGCACGCCTGGGACGTGCTGCGGACGGTCGAGCCCGGCGACCCCGTGACGTACACCCGGTACGCCGAGCTGTCCGGCCGCCCCGCGGCGGTGCGCGCCGCCGCGGGCGCGTGCGCGACGAACGCCGCCGCGCTGTTCGTGCCGTGCCACCGCGTGCTGCGCAGGGACGGCAGCCTCGGCGGGTTCCGCTACGGCCTCGCGGTCAAGCGCAGCCTGCTCGAGCGCGAGGCGCGCGCCACGGGAGCGCCCGCGCTGCTCGCCTGAGCCGTCATCCCCAGCCGAAGAGCTGCGTCCACGCGCCGTCGGCGTGCCCGACGCCGATCTCCCGCAGGTCGCAGCTGAGGATGTTCGCGCGGTGGCCCGGCGAGTCCATCCACGCCCGCACGACGTCCTCGGCGGTGCGGTACCCCTTCGCGACGTTCTCCGCGCCGGGGTTCGGGTAGCCCTGGGCCTTGGCGCGGTCCCACGGGGACCGTCCGTCGAGGCTCGTGTGGTCCATGTAGTCGTTCGCCGCCATGTCCTCGCTGTGCAGCTGCGCCGCGGCGACGAGCCGGTCGTCCACGGCGAGCGGGGCGCACCCCGCGGCGGCGCGCTCCGCGTTCGTCAGCGCGACGACGGCGTCGGCCTCGGTGCCTGCGGCGGTCGCCGTCCGCGTCGCACCCGCCCGGGGAGCGGGCCGCTCGGGAGCCGGCGCCGTGCTCGGCGCGGCGTCGTCCGGAGCGTCCGCGGGCTCCGTGGACGGCTCGGGGTCGGTCGCGTCCTCGGCGGGCGGGGTCTCGGCCGCGTCCCGCGCGTCGGCGGCAGGGTCGGTGGGGTCGTCGGGCGCGGGGCTCTCGTCGCCGGGCGTCGGCGCCGCGTCCGGCGACGGGGCGTCGACCGGGCCGAGCGCGTCCTCGTCGCGGCCGTGGGCGAGCGTGCGCGACGCGCGGTCGTCGCGCGGGTCGCGCCCGTCGAGCCACGTCTGCGCGTCGGCCTCGTGCCACGGGAGCGCCGCGACGACCGGCCCGAGCGGACCGACGTGCTCGGGCCCCACCGCACCCGTCATCGTCGCCGCGGTCAGGCCGAGCGGCGGGCCGAGCAGCAGCGCCGCGACGACGCCGCCCGTCACCGCGGCGCGCGGGCCGGAGCGCAGGTGCCGCGCGAACGGCCCTCCCGCCCGCCGGGTCGTCGACGTGGGACGCGCCGGCGCGGCCGCCGCGCGGGACGTGGTCGGGGCGGGCGCCGCGGCCCGGTGCCGGGGCGTGGGCTGCGAGGACATCGCTCGACCCTACCGACCCGGGCGGCGGATGTGTACCGCTTCGTCCGATCCGCCCGATGCTCAGGAGATCGAGGGCTCCTCGGGAGCCGAGACCGTGAACACCGCGCCGGCGATGAACGGCACCGCGGTCGCGCGCCGCTCGAGGTCGTCGAGGCGGCGGGCGACCGACGTCTCCGACTCGTCCCCGCGCAGGTCCACGCTCGCCACGAGGTACAGCGCGCGCGGACCCACGTACTCGAGGCGCAGGTACGTGACCCGATCGACCTCCGGCATGTCGCGGATGCCCTGCAGCACCGCCGCGCGCGTCCCCGGCATCGCGGCCTCGCCGACGAGGAAGCGACGGTTGCGGTCGATGAGGACCACGGACACGACCGCGAGCACGACACCGACGACGATCGAGCCGATCGCGTCCGGGACGGGCGACCCGGTGAGCTGGTGCGCGAGCACCCCGCCGAACGCGACGACGAGGCCGACCAGCGCCGCCGCGTCCTCCGCGTACACCGCGCGCAGCGTCGGGTCGGACGTCACGAGGACGTGGTGCAGCGTGTCCCGGTCCGCGGCTCGCGCCTCGTCGCGGGCCTGGCGGCGCGCGCGGAGGAACGACACGCCCTCCAGGACGAAGGCGACCGCGAGGACCACGTACGCGACGCCGTAGCTGCCGGCCGGCTCGGGGTGGACGAGCTCCTGCACGCCGTGCGTGATCGACACCCCCGCGCCCACGGCGAACAGCCCGATCGCGGCGAACATCGACCACACGTACGCCTCGCGCCCGAACCCCAACGGGTGCGCCGCGTCGGCGGGGCGCCGCGAGCGGCGGTCCGCGACGAGGAGGAACACCTCGTTGCCGGTGTCCGCCCACGAGTGCACCGCCTCGGCGAGCATCGAGGCCGAGCCGGTGATCGTCGCCGCGGCGGTCTTGGCGACCGCGACGAGCGCGTTCGCGACGAACGCGACGACGACGGTGACGGTGCTCTCGCCGCCGTCCTCCGGCTGCGCGACGCGCGGGTTGCGCGACTCCGGCTGCGGCGGGGTGGCGTCGGCCATGCTGCCGGTCTACCAGCACGCCGCACGGCCCGCGCGCGCAACGGCCGCGGCGCGTGCGAGACGTCAGCGCTCGGGGTCTGCCGCGTCGTCGGGCTCGCCCGAGCCGGTGTCGCCGACGACGCCCGGGTCGCCGGCGTCCGCCTCGCCCGGGGTGGCGTCGCCCGTGTCGGCGAGGTCGACGTCGCCACGGGCGCCCGGCTCAGCGGGACCGGCGGGCTGCTCGTGCTCGCCCACGTCCTCGCGCTCGGCCGCTTCCTGGTCGCGCGTCAGCTCGTCGACCACGAGCAGGTCGGTCCGCACCTTCCCGGTCCGGTACCCCGCGCGGCCCACCATGTGCGCGGCCACGGGCGACGTGAGGAGCTGGAAGACGACGACGAGGAAGAGCGTCGCGACGGCGCCCCACGAGCGCAGCCGCAGGCTCAGTCCCGCGAGCACGAGGATGAGCCCGAGCACCTGAGGCTTCGTCGCGGCGTGCATGCGGGCCAGGAGGTCGGGGAAGCGCACGACGCCCACGCCCGCGGCGAACGCGAGGAACGCGCCGCACAGCAGCAGCAGGGCCGAGACGACGTCGGCCACCGTGTCCCACAGGCCGGTGCTCGGGTCCATCAGCGCACCTCCCCCTCGGGAGCCCCGCCGTGGTGCTCCGCGTCCACGGCCGCGTCCCGCTCGCTCTCCTCCGCCTCGCGGCGGGCCGCGTCCTCGGCCGCGATCTCCTCGGCCGTGCGGATGCGCCCCTCGTCCTCGGGCTCGACCGAGGCGAACCGCGCGATCGTCACCGACCCCACGAACCCGACGAGGGAGAGGACGACGAGGATCGGGATGGTGTCCGTGCGCCGGGAGAACGCGGCCTCGAGCGCGATCGCCCCGACGAGCGTCGTCGTGAAGACGTCGAGCGCGATGGTGCGGTCGAGCATCGACGGGCCGCGCTCGGCGCGCACGATCGCGAGCGTCGCCCCGACCGCGAGCAGGACCCCGCACGCCACGACGATGACGAGGTACACGGTGTCGGTCATGCCTCGGCCGCCTCTCGCGCGGGCTCGACGTGGTACAGCCCCGCCGCGCGCAGCTCGTCGTTCGACGCGAGCGCGCGCAGCACGCGCGCCTCGAGCGCGAGCGTGTCCTGCCGGACCTGCTCGACCCCGCCCGCGGTCTCGACGTCGAGCACGTGCAGGTAGAGCATGCCCGTGAGGCGGTGCGCCTCGACGACGATCGACCCGGGCACGAGCGACGAGAGCTCGGCCGTGATGGTGAGGTAGATGTCGGACGGGTTGCGCAGCCGGACGCCCACGACGGCGCCGCGCGGCGTGTGCCGCGGGTTGAGCGCGAGCAGGCTCACCTGGAACGAGGCGACCACGAGGTCGGACACGAAGCGCGCGACGAGCACGAGGAACGGCCACGGCCGGAGCTTGCCCCGCGCCGCGATCGACGGCAGCGGGAAGAACGTGATGACCGCGGAGCCGATGACCACGCCCGCGAGGACGTTCCCCCACGACAGGTCGCCCCAGAGCATGACCCACACGAGGGTGAGCCACAGGATGGTGCGCCACTGCGTCGTGACGCGCGCGAACCACCCGGACGCGAGGGCGCGACGGCGGCGGTGCAGGCTCATCCGTCCTCACCTCCCGTGACGGGCTCCGTGCCGGTCTCGTCCTCCGCGACCTCGTTCGACTCGCCCTGCCCCCGGTCGGAGTCTCCCGGGAAGACCGCGTCCACGTACGTGTGGCCGTCGAGCAGCGTCGTGGCCGCGCGCTCGGTGTACGCGTAGAGCGGGCCCGCCACCACGGTGAGGGCGAGGCCGAACGCGACGAGCGCCGTCGCCGGCCCGACCATGCCGCGCGGGAGCCGCGCGTCGGCCGGGATCTCGACGGGCGCCGTCTGCCAGAACGCCTTGTTCCACGCCTTGACGATCGCGTAGAGCGTCAGCAGGGACGTGACGACGGAGCCGACGACCAGCGCCCACGTCAGCGGCGTGCCCTGCGCGACGCCCTCCTCGAGCAGACCGACCTTGCCGAGGAACCCGGACAGCGGCGGGATGCCCGCGAGGTTCATCGCGGGGATGAAGAACAGGATCGCGAGGCCGGGCGCGAGCCTGGCGAGACCGCCCAGCCGGTCGAGCGACGTCGACCCGCCGCGGCGCTCCACGAGGCCGACGACGAGGAACAGCGTCGTCTGGACCGTGATGTGGTGCACCACGTAGAAGATGGCGGCGGCCATGCCGGGCTCGGACGCGAGCGCGACGCCGAAGATCATGTAGCCGATGTGGCTCACGAGCGTGAACGACAGCAGACGCTTGATGTCGTTCTGCGCGACGGCGCCGAGGATCCCGACGACCATGGTCAGCAGCGCGAGCCACATGAGGACGTCGTCGACCACGCTGCCCTCGGGGAAGAGCAGCGTCTGCGTGCGGATGATCGCGTAGACGCCGACCTTGGTGAGCAGGCCCGCGAACACGGCCGTGACGGGTGCGGGCGCCGTCGGGTAGGAGTCGGGCAGCCACGCGGACAGCGGGAAGATGGCCGCCTTGATGCCGAACGCGAGCAGCAGCAGGAGCTGGATCGTCAGCGCCATGCCGGGCTCGATCTCGGCGTAGCGCTCCGAGAGCTGTGCGAGGTTGACCGTGCCCGTCGCCGCGTACGTCAGCGCGATCGCGACGAGGAAGACGATCGAGGACAGCAGCGCGACGACGACGTAGATCGACCCGGCGCGGATGCGCTCGCCCGTGCCGCCGAGCGTGAGGAGCACGTAGCTCGCCGCGAGGAAGATCTCGAACCCGACGTAGAGGTTGAACAGGTCGCCCGAGAGGAACGCGTTGAACACGCCCGCCGCGAGCACCATGAACGTCGGGTGGTAGATCGCGACCGGCGCCTCCTCGTCGCCGTCCGCGACGCCCTGCGCGAGCGAGTAGAGCAGGACGCACAGCATGACGAAGCTCGACACGACGAGCATGAGCGCCGACAGCCGGTCCGCGACCAGGTCGATGCCGACCGGCGCGGCCCACCCGCCGACGTCCACGACGATCGGCCCCGAGTCGGCCGCGACCAGCAGGCCGACGGCCGCCGCGAGCACGAGCGCGAGCGCCGCGACGGTGATGAGCCGCTGCGCGCGCGGGTGCCGCCACAGCGCGAGCGCGAGGCCCGCCGCGACGAGCGGGAGGACGACGGGCAGCGGGACGAGGGCCGCGGCGGTGAGGGTCATCGCGGCTCCTTCCCGTCGCGCGGTCGTCGGTCGTCAGGTCGTGCGTCGGGTGCCGGTGCGTCGGCGGGACCGTCCGCGGTCGCGCCCGGTTCCTCGCCGTCGGTGACCCCGTCGCCGTCGCCGTCCGTCTCGTCGCGGACCTCGGCGGCCTCGTCGTCCAGGCTCGCGCCGCTCTCCTCCGTGTCCGCGTCCTCGAACGCCGGGGCGTTGCGCGCGGCGTGCCGCGCGACGCGGCGGTCCTCCAGGTCGTCCTGCACCTCGTCGTGGCCGTGGAGCTGCCACGAGCGGTACGCCATCGCGAGCACGAACGCGGTGATGCCGAGCGTGATGACGATCGCGGTGAGCACCATGGCCTGGACCAGGGGGTCGCTCATCTCCCCCTCGGGCGTCTCCCCGATGATCGGCGCGCCGCCCGCGCGACCGCCGGCGACGAGGAAGAGCAGGTTCGCGCCGTTGCCCATGAGGATGAACCCCAGCAGCACGCGCGTGAGGCTGCGCTCGAGCAGCAGGTAGACGCCAGCGGCGAAGAGCACGCCGATCGCGAGGACCAGGACGACGCTCGGGGTCGTGTCGATGACGTTCACCGGCGGCCACCCCCGATCGCGTCGGGCTCCATGGCCTCGAACGGCCCGGTGTCCTCGCCCGGCTCGCGGCCGGCCGCGGCCCGCTCGGCGTGACGGTCGATCTCCGCCCCGAGGGTGCGCAGGATGTCGAGCACGAGCCCGACGACGACGAGGAACACGCCCACGTCGAAGAACAGCGACGTCACGAGGTGGATCTCGCCGACGAGCGGGAGCGCGATGTCGTACGCGTCGCTGCCGAGCACGTTGCCGGTGAGGAGGAACGCGACGAGGCCCACGCCCGCGGACAGGAACAGGCCCGTGCCCAGGAGCAGACCGGGGTGCACCGGTGCCGCCTCCCCGAGCTCGTACCGCCCGCCCGCGAGGTAGCGCACGATGAGCGCGATGCCCACCACGAGCCCGGCCGCGAAGCCGCCGCCGGGGGCGTTGTGCCCGGAGAACAGCAGGAAGAGCGCGAACACGATCATCGCGTGGAAGAGCACGCGCGTGACGACCTCGAAGATCACCGAGCGCCTCTGGGGCGCGAGCGTGCGCCCGGCGCTCAGCCACACGAGCATGCGCGGCTGGTCCTGCTCCGTGACGCCGCGACGGCGCAGCGCGGCGCCCGGGTCCTCGCCCTCGCTCCACACGCCGGACCCCGCGGCCGTCGTCACGGGCCGCGCGCCCGAGGCCCGCAGGATCTCGCCGCTGCGCGTGCGCAGGAACACGAGCGACGCGACACCCGTCGCGGCCGCGAGCAGCACGGAGATCTCGCCCATCGTGTCCCACGCACGGATGTCCACGAGGGTCACGTTGACGATGTTCTTGCCGTGGCCGTACTCGTACGCCTCGGCCGGGAAGTCGACGGAGATCGGCGTCGCGACCCGCGCGAGCGGCGCGACGACGGCGAAGCCCATCATGACGACGGCGACCGCGAGGCCCACGCCGAGCCGCACCCACCGGCTCGCGGCGAGCGGCCGGTTCGAGAAGTACGCGGGCAGGCGGCGCAGCACGAGGACCATGACGACGAGCGTGATGGTCTCGACGAGGACCTGGGTGAGCGCGAGGTCGGGCGCGCCGTGCAGGAGGAAGAGGACGGCGTTGCCGTACCCCGCGATGCCGACGAGGATCACGGCCTTGAGCCGCCGGCGCGAGCGCGCGGCGAGCACCGACGCGACGCAGATCGCGGCGACCGCGACGAGCTGCGCGGGGCGGTCCCACGCCTTGAGCTGCTCGGGCCACGCCGTCTGCGCGACCATGACCGCGCCGGGCCCGAGCACGAGGACCACGAGGATCGCGCCGAGGTAGAACGGGAGCGAGCCACGCTGCGTGACGGCGGTGACGTCGGCAGCGGCGTCGTCGAGCTTGCGCATGATGCGGCGGTAGGTGACGTCCGCCTCGGGCCCCGTCCACAACGAGGCCTGGAACCGCTCGACCCGCGCGCGCTGCCAGAACAGCGCGACGCCCACGACGAGCACGAGGACGGTCAGCGCGAGCGCGGGCGTGAGACCGGCCCACAGCACGAGGTGGCCGGGCTCGCCGACCGGGTACGTGTCGGCGTACGGCGCGAGGAGCTCCTCGCCGAAGTGCGGCACGAGCGCCGTCGCGAGCCCGAGGACCGCGAGCACCACGGCCGGGCCGACGAGCAGGAACGGCTGGCGGTGGATGCGCGCCGGGTCGATCGGCGGCTCCTCGGCCTCGACCACCGGGCGTCGCGCGACGACGGCCCGCAGGTCCTGGTGCGCGTTGGCGCGCGCGGGAGGTGCGCCGAGGTGCGGCTTCGACGCGAACGCGCCCCACCAGAAGCGCAGGCCGTACGCGACGGTGAACATCGACCCCACGACGACGGACCACAGGACCACCGTGTCGACCCAGACCGGACCCTCGCCGTGCAGGAGGGACTCGAGGCCCGCCTCCTTCGCGACGTACCCCGCGAACGGGGGCAGACCGATCATCGACGCCGTCGCGAGCCCGCCCGCGACCGCCGTCCACGGCAGCGCCCGGCCCACGCCCGTGAGGCGGCGCAGGTCGCGCGTCCCGGCCGCGGCGTCGACCACGCCGACCACGAGGAACAGCGACGCCTTGAACATGGCGTGCGCGCCGATCATCGCGAGGCCGGCGAGCGCGGCCCCGCGCGTGCCCAGGCCCACGAGCAGGATGATGAGGCCGAGCTGGCTCACGGTGCCGAACGCGAGGACGAGCTTGAGGTCGTACTGGCGCAGCGCGCGATAGCCGCCCACGAGGAGCGTGCCCGCGCCGAGCGCGATGACCAGCGACCGCCACACCGTCGTCTCGGAGTACGCCGGGGCGAAGCGCGCGACGAGGTAGACGCCGGCCTTGACCATCGCGGCCGCGTGCAGGTACGCGCTCACCGGCGTCGGGGCGGCCATCGCCGCGGGCAGCCAGAAGTGCAGCGGGATGAGCGCGGACTTGCTCGCCGCGCCCACGAGGAGGCACACGATCGCGGCCGTCACCGCGCCGCCCGCGGGCGGGTCCGCGACGATCTCCGAGACCCGGAACGTGCCGCCCTGGACCCCGAGCACCACGACCCCGACGAGCATCGCGAGGCCGCCCGCCGTCGTCACGACGATCGCCTGCATGGCCGCGCGGCGGCTCGCCTTGCGGTCCGCGTAGTGCCCGATGAGGAGGTAGGAGAAGACGGTCGTGAGCTCCCAGAACACGAACAGGAGCAGCATGTCGTCCGCGGTGACGAGGCCGACCATCGCGCCCGCGAACGCCGTGAGCACGCCGCCGAACCGGCGCAGGCCCTGCGCCGTGGGCGAGAAGTACGCCGAGCAGTAGACGAGGACGAGCGCGCCGACCCCGCCGACCAGCAGGAGCATGAGCCACGACAGGGTGTCCATGCGGAACGCGAGCTCGAGCCCCAGCCCCGGCACCCACTCGACGACCTGGGTGGGGTGCTCGCCGTCCATGACGCGCTCCGTCCAGGCGAGCGCGTAGGCCGCGGCCGACGCGGGCGCGAGCGCCATCACGAGGAACGCGCGGCGACCGAGGAGCGAGACGAGTGCGGGCGCGCCCAGTGCCATCACGAGATGGGCAACGAGCACGTAGAGCACGGGCCGCTCCGTCCGGGTCGGGGGCGGGTGGGCGAGTTCCTGCTGGACTTGTCATCGTCGCACCCAGGAGGACCCCGGGGCACGACAGCGCACGGCGCCGGCGAGACCGGGCCGAGAACCATTTTACCGACTGCTCAGCCGTGCCCCGGTCCCCCTGCCCGGACCGTGACCGATTCCTCAGTCCGTCGTCACAGATCCTCGGGGTCGACGAGGAAGTCCGCCTCGTCGGCGATCTCGCCGCCGACGGCGTCGTAGAGCGTGCGCGCGACCTGCGCGACGACCTGCGCCGCGCGCTTGCGCGCGACCTGGTGCTCGAACGACGGCTGCTCGCGCTGCGACTCCACGAGGTCGTGCGGCTCCCACCGGACGCGGTAGCCCACCGCGCCGTCCGCCGTCCACGGCAGGCCGCGCAGCAGGAGCGGCAGCGCCTCCTCGCCGCCGACCTCGACCGCCACGAGGCCGTCCATGCCGAGGTCGAGCAGCAGCCCGTACCCGTCGAGGACGGCGCCCGTCGTCAGGGCCTTGATGTCGACGTCGTCCGCGGCGGCGTGGATCGCGCGACGCAGGGCGGGGTCCATCTTCTCGCCGGGGTACAGCGGGAGCTCCGCGATGCCCTTCGGCGGGCCCTCGTACGACTTCCCCTCGGTCGCGAGCCGCGTGCGGGGGTGCAGCCGGGCCACGAGCGCGAGCGCCGCGTTCGGGTCGAGCCACACGTCCGAGTACAGCGTCATGTCGACCGCGACGCCCGGGTCCGGGGTCAGGACGACGCCCGGCGCCGCCGGGTTGCCGACGTCGGTGCGCAGCGACCCGCCGAGCCGGCGCGCGGCCGCGACGAGGAACGCGACGACGCGCTCCTCCTCCCGCACGGGCAGCCCGCCCGGGAACGCGCGCCCGACGCCGTCGCGGTCGCCGCCGCCGGGGTACGGGACGTCGCCGCGCTCGCGCGGGCACACGACGTCGAACACGAGCGTCGTGCCCGGCGGCAGCCCCGCACCGGTCGCGGCGTACGGGCCCGTGAGGACCGTGTGGCGGGACGTGCGCAGCACGCCCGGCTCGCCGGCGCCCGCGGTGCGCGCGGGCGGGACGAGCGGCTCGGTCCCCTCGGGCGCGACGTCCCAGCGCGCGCCCGCGAAGCGCGAGAGCGCGAGCGTCTCGACCTCGTCCACGAGGACGTCGGCCGGGAGCCCCAGGAGGTGACGCGCCTGGTACTGCTGCGCGGCGCCGGGCCCGTCCGGGTGCGGCAGGGTCGGGAGCGGGCTCATGCGGTGCGGTCCTCCGGTCCTGGGGGTCGGCGGGGTCGTCCGGCGTCCGACGCGACGCGCGGCGCTCAGACCTCGGTGCGGTGGAAGCTCTGCCACGACCGGGACGCCGTCGGGCCGCGCTGGCCCTGGTAGCGCGAACCGTAGACGCTCGACCCGTAGGGGTTCTCCGCGGGCGAGGAGAGGCGGAAGAAGCAGAGCTGCCCGATCTTCATGCCCGGCCACAGCGTGATGGGCAGGGTCGCGACGTTGCTCAGCTCGAGCGTCACGTGCCCGGAGAAGCCCGGGTCGATGAAGCCGGCCGTGGAGTGCGTGAGGAGGCCCAGGCGGCCGAGGCTCGACTTGCCCTCGAGGCGCGCCGCGACGTCGTCGGGCAGGGTCACCGTCTCGTACGTGGACCCGAGGACGAACTCGCCCGGGTGCAGCACGAACGGTTCCGCGGGGTCCACCTCGACGAGCCGCGTGAGGTCCGGCTGGTCCTGCGACGGGTCGATGAACGGGTACTTGTGGTTGTCGAACAGCCGGAAGAACCGGTCGAGGCGCACGTCGATGCTCGACGGCTGGAGCATCGACGGGTCGTACGGCTCGAGCTGGACGCGGCCGGCGTCGAGCTCGGCCCGGATGTCGCGGTCGGAGAGCAGCACGGGCCCACGCTAGCCGACGTCGGCGCTCCCCCGGACCGGCCTCCGGAGCGTGGTCGCGCGGCGCCCGGGCGGGGCCGCGCGCCCGCCCCGACGGCTCGACGACGCACGACCCCGGTCCCGCGGGAGGTCAGGCGCGCAGCGGGCGGCCCGTCGAGTCGACGGAGTAGTAGCCGGACTTCGAGGTCAGGTAGAGGATGCCCTCGACGAGGCCCCAGATCCCGACGATCGGCGCGAGGAAGCCGAGCGACAGCACCGAGACGAGGAGCATCGCCAGGCCGATGCCGGTGTAGCCCAGGTAGAACCGGTGGATGCCGAGGCTGCCCACGAGGATGCCGAGCAGGCCGGCGGCGAGGCGGGACTTCGCCTGCGGGTCGTACGCGGGGTCGACGCCGGGCTGGCCGTACGGGCCGGGCTGGCCGTAGCCCGGTTGCGCGTACCCCTGCTGCGGGTAGCCCGGCGCGGGCGTGCCGTACGCCGCGCCCTGCGGCGCCTCGCCGTAGCCCGGCTGCGCGCCCGGGGTCCCGTACGGCTGCTGGCCGTACGCCTCCCCGTACGGGGCCTGCTGCGGGTCGGGGCCCGGCGCGGCGCCCGGCGCCGGTGCGGCGTCCCCGGAGGCCGGGTAGCCCTGCGACGGGTCGGGCTGCTGCTGGTACGGGTTCTCGGACAAGGCGGCTCCTCGGGCGGCGCGCCGCGGCGGCGCGGACGGGACGTGGGTCGGGTTCTGGCGTCACCGGCGACGTCCGCTATGATCGGGGCGCGCGCTGGTTCGCCGAGGATCCTCCCAGAGGCTCCGGGGCGGACGCCACCAGCGCCACGCGGGTGTAGTTCAATGGTAGAACTTCAGCTTCCCAAGCTGACAGCGCGGGTTCGATTCCCGTCACCCGCTCAGCGCTCGAGAGCCCCGCACCGGTCCGGTGCGGGGCTCTCGTCGTCCGGCGCGCGTGCCGCCCGTTCGCCCCGGTCCCGCCTACGGGCGCAGGACGATCCGGCCGAAGACGGCGCCGCGGTCCATCTGCCGGTGCGCCTCCGCGGCCCCCTCCAGCGGGAGGACCGCGTGGACCACGGGCGAGATCTCGCGCCGGACGGCCGCGTCGAGCAGGTCCGCGCGGGCGGCGTCGCGCTCGGCGACCGGGACGGTCGCCAGGCTGAAGGTCGCGAACGACCGGGACTGCTGGAACGCGCGCACGAGCGCCGCGCCGAAGTCGTCGGGCGGGAACCCCGCGACCGCGCCGACCATGACCAGGCGACCGTTCGGGGCGAGGCGGTCGAGGAAGACGGGGACGTCCGCGCCGCCGACGACGTCGACGATCACGTCGAACGCCTCCGGCGCGTCCGGGTCCCCCACCCCGGCGCGGTCCAGCACGTGGGTGGCCCCGAACCCGCGCAGACGCTCGCCGCGCTCGGTCGACCGCGTCGTGACGGCGACGGCGCCGGCCCCGGCGCGGACCGCGAGCTCGACCGCGGCGATGCCGATGCTCCCCGTGGCGCCGCGCACGAGGACGGACTCGCCCGCGCGCAGGTGCGCGTGGGCGAGCGCGAAGTGCGCGACGGTCGCGGCGCTGCCCAGCGTCACGGCGTCGACGGACGACAGGCCCTCGGGGAGCGGCGTGACGTCCTCGACCCGGGCGACGACGTGCTCCGCGTACGCACCGCCGGTGCCCGTGAAGGCCCACACCCGCCGACCGCGCCACGACGGGTCGACGCCGGGCCCGACCGCGGTCACGGTCCCGGCCACCTCGCTGCCGGGGACGTAGCCGGGCGCGAGCCCCACGCCCAGCGTGCCGCGGCGCAGGGCCGCGTCGACGCCGCCGACGCCGACCGCCTCCGTCCGCAGCGCCACCTGCCCGGTCCCGGGGACCGGGACGGGGAGGTCGACCACCTCCATCCCGCTGGGGTCGCCGAGCTCCCGGATCGTCACCGCACGCACCGTTCGTCTCCTTCTCGTCGTCGTGGCCGGTACGCTTCGGACGGTAGTGGACGCCCGCGTCCGCTTGGAGGGAAGTGAGACACATGCCCGGCGACCCGACCCGGTTGCGCGCGGACGCGCAGGAGAACCGCGACAGGATCCTGGCCGCGGCGCGCACGCTCCTCGCCGAGCGCGGCGCGGACGTGGGGATGCGCGACATCGCCCGGCGCGCCCACGTCGGCCCGGCGACGCTCTACCGGCGTTTCCCCACCAAGCAGGCCGTGCTGGACGAGGTGTTCGGCGAGGAGCTGCGCGCGTGCCGCGAGATCGTCGTCGAGGGGTGCGCGGACCCCGACCCCTGGCACGGCTTCACGTCGGTGGTCGAGCGGCTCACGGCGAGGAACGCCCGCACCCGCGCGTCCGTGGACGCCCTCACGGCGGCGAGCGCCGCCGACGGCACCCTCGCGGAGCACCGGCGCGAGCTCCTGCGGATGGTGTCCCGGCTCGCCGACCGCGCCCGGCGCGCCGGCCGCCTGCGCGCCGACTTCCGGGTCGACGACCTCGTGCTCGTGCTCCTCGCGGGCCGCGGGCTCGCGGCCGTGGGCCCGCAGGACCGGGACGCCGCCGCCCGGCGCTTCGCCCGCCTCGCGATCGACGCGTTCCGGGCCGAGCGCCGCGCCGGGTCGGGCTGACGACGGCCACCGCGGTCAGGCGTCCACGAGACCCGCGCGGAACGCGACGATGACCGCCTGCACGCGGTCGCGCGCGCCGAGCTTCAGGAAGAGGCGGCCCACGTGGCTCTTCACGGTGGACTCCGCGAGGAACATCCGCTGCGCGATCTCCGCGTTCGTCAGCCCCTGCCCGATCGCGACGAGGATCTCCCGCTCGCGCGGCGTCAGCCGCGCGACGACCGCGGCCTCGGGCGCGGGGCCGCGCGCCGCCGCGCCGGAGCCGGTCAGCCGGTGCAGCAGGCGGCGCGTCGCGCTGGGCGCGATGACCGCGTCCCCGGCGACGACGGCGCGGATCGCCGAGAGCAGGTCGCCGGGCTCGGCGTCCTTGGTGAGGAACCCGCTGGCCCCCGCCTCGAGCCCCGACAGCACGTACTCGTCGAGGTCGAACGTCGTGAGCAGCAGCACGCGCGGACCCGGCTCCGGTCCGGCGCCACGCTCCACGACGAGGCGCGTGGCGGCGATCCCGTCGAGCCCCGGCATCCGGATGTCCATCAGCACGACGTCGGGGCGCAGCTCGCGCGCCAGGCGGACCGCCTCGCCGCCGTCGGCCGCCTCGCCGACCACCTCCACGTCGGGCTGCCCGCCCAGGAACAGGCGCATGCCCGTGCGCTGCAGCGGCTGGTCGTCCGCCACGAGCACCCTCGTCGTCGGTGCCCCCTCGGTCATCGATGCCTCCCTTCCGCGGCGACGTCGCGCGCCGGGACGCGTGCGCGCACGCGCCACCCGTCGCCCGCGGGCCCCGCGTCGAGCGCCCCGCCGTACGCCTCGACGCGCTCCCGCATGCCGGCGATCCCGTGCCCGGCCGCGTTCACGACGCCCGAGCCTCCCCCGGTGTCCGTCACCGTCACCACCACGGCGCCCGGCTCCCGGACGACCGACACGAGCGCCCGGGCGTGCGGGCCGGCGTGCCGGAGCGCGTTCGTCAGCGACTCCTGCACGACCCGGTAGACGACGAGCTGCCGGCCGGCGTCCAGGCCGCGCAGGTCCCCGGACCGGCGCAACGTCACGTCGGTGCCCGCGGCGCGCACGGACTCCGCGAGCGCCGGGAGGTCGTCCAGGCCGGGCTGCGGCCGCAGGGGCGCGCCGTCGTCGCTCGCGTCGTGGCGCAGCACGCGCAGCACCCGGCGGACCTCCCGCACCGACTCGCGGCTCACCTCGGAGATGGCGGCGAACGCGCGGACGGCGTCGTCCGGGGAGGTGCGCACGGCCACCCCGCCGCCCGCGGCCAGCGACGCGACCAGGGACAGGTTGTGCCCGATGACGTCGTGCATCTCGTGGGCGATGCGCGCGCGCTCGGCGACGGCCGCGGCGTGCGCGATCTGGCTCTGCTCGGCCGCGACGCGCTGCCGACGGGCCCGGACCTGCAGGCCGAGCAGCAGGGCGGCGGAGCTCGTCCCGGCCACCGCGACGACGAGCGTCAGGCGCTCGCCCGGCGCGACGGGGCCGGCGCTCGGCGGGGCGAGCAGCGCGACCGCCGCCAGCACCGGGACGGCGGCGACCGTCGTGACGACCGCACGACGACGGCCGTCGTGGAGCGCGACCGTGTAGAGCAGGACCCACGCCGCGAGGTACGTCCACGGCGGCGGCGTGCCGGTCACGAGCGCGCCGACCGCGGCGAGGACGACGCCCGCGACGGCGGCGGCGAGGGCCGCGAGCGGACGGCGGCGGCGGACCACGACCGCGGCGTGGACCGCGACGAGGACGACCAGCCCGCCCGGCCCGAGGCGCGGACCGGCCTGGAGCGAGACGGCCGCGACGAGCGCGGCCAGCGCGCCGTCGCACCACAGGGAGTGCCGCCGGTCGACGGCGCGCAGCCACCGCAGGGGGTCCGTCGTCCTCATGTCCGGTCCGCGCGTCCGCTCAGACGTCCTGCCGCCGCAGGCGCCACCACGCGGCGGCGCCGAGCGCGCCCACCCACGCGACGAGCACGAGCACCGCCGTGCCGACGCCGTACGGCTCGGAGGAGAGCCCGGCCGCGCGCACGACGTTCATGGCCACCGTCGGCAGCACGTCCACGACGCCCGCCACGGGCTCGGGCAGGAAGGCCGGGAAGATCTGCGGACCGAGCTGGAACACGCCGAAGTACAGGGTGATCGCGCCGGCGGCGTCGCGGACGAGGGCGCCGAGCACGACCCCGAACAGCGCCCCGTACGGCAGCAGGAGCGTGTTCGCGAGCACGCCCCCGAGCATCTCGGGGTCGAGGAGCGAGACGCCGCGCGCCGCGGGGAGCGTGCCGGTGACCTGCACGAGCAGGTAGAGGAGCACGGAGCTCACGACGGCGAGGCCGGCGGTGACGGCGGTGAGCACGACGGCCTTCGCCAGCAGCACGCCGGCGCGGCGCGGGGCGGCGACCATGCTGACCCGGACGGTGCCGCTGCTGTACTCGCTCGTCACGGCGAGCACGCCGAGCACGACGAGGGCGAGCGTCCCGATCGGGTACACGGCCGTGAAGCTGAACGGGATGTCCGCGGGTGCGCCGTCGAGCGCCGTCCCCTCGAGCACGACGTACCCGCTCAGGCCGAGGACGAGCGCGAACGCGGCGGCGAGGGTGACCCGCAGCGAGCGCACGGACCGGACCTTGGTCCACTCGGAGCGGAGCAGGCCGGCGGCGGTGATCCGCGCCCCGGCGAGATCGGTGCGGGGCTCGGGCAGCGTGACGGCGGTCATCGGGCGGCCTCCGTGACGGTGCCGTACTCGACGGCGTCGCGAGTGATCTGCATGAACGCCTCCTCCAGGCTGATGCGTCGGGTGGCGAGCTCGTACAGGGCGATCCCCCGGGCAGCCGCGAGCGCGCCGATCTCGCGCGCCGAGCGCCCTTGGACGTCGAGGCTCTCCCGGTCGAGCGCGGTCACGCTGACGTCGGCGCCCTGCAGGGCCGTCGCGAGCGCGGCGGCGTCGGGCGAGACGACGCGCACCGTGGTGGGGGCGACGGACGCGATGACGTCCTGGGCCGTGCCCGCCGCGAGGAGCCGCCCCTGGCCGATGACGACGAGGTCGTCGGCGATGAGCGACAGCTCGCTCATGAGGTGCGAGGAGAGGAACACGGTGCGCCCGCCCGCCGCGAGGTCCGCGAGCGTCCGCCGGACCCACAGCACGCCGTCGGGGTCCAGCCCGTTGACCGGCTCGTCGAGCACGAGCACCTGCGGGTCGCCGAGCAGGGCGGCCGCGATCCCGAGCCGCTGCCCCATGCCCAGCGAGAACCCGCCGGCGCGCTTGCGCGCGACGGCCCCCAGGCCGACGAGGTCGAGCACCTCGTCGACGCGCCGTGCGGGGAGGGAGTGCGTGTGCGCGATCGCGAGGAGGTGGTCGCGTGCGCTGCGCCCCCGGTGCACCGCGCCGGCGTCGAGGAGGATGCCGACGTGCCGCAGCGGGTCGCGCAGGTCGCGGTAGCGCCGCCCGCCGACGGTGATCCGTCCCGACGTGGGCTCGTCGAGCCCCACGAGCATGCGCATCGTGGTCGACTTCCCGGCGCCGTTCGGGCCGAGGAACCCGGTGACGACGCCCGGGCGGACGGTGAACGAGAGGTCGTCGACGGCGGTCCTGGCGCCGTACCTCTTGGTCAGGTGCTCTGCGGTGATCATGGTCGGCCACGCTAGGGACGCGCCCGGCGCCGCACATCGGCCCGGGGTACCCGGCACGCGGCGCGACGGGTACCGCGGGACGAGTCCTGCGGTCGCAGCCCCCGCGCTCACGCCCCCCGTCCGCGCACGAGGGGCAGGAACACCTCGTCGACGACCTCGGCGATCTCCTCGGCGGTGGCCGCCCGGCGCGTCATGAGCACGTGGTAGCCGAGCAGGTGGAACGCGACGTTCCGCACGCGGCGGGGCAGGTCGGCCGTCGGGATCTCGCCGCGGTCCCGGGCCCGCCCGAGGATCGTGCGCACGTGGTCGTCGCTGCGTCGGGAGAGGGTGTCGCGCACGTCGGCGAGGGTGAGCCCTCCCTCGTGCGGACCGTCGAGGCGCGCGGCCAGCTGCACGGCGACGCGGGCGCGCGCGTCGTTCGCCGCGTGCAGCAGCGCGATCACGTCACCGCGCAGCGTGCCGGTGTCCGGCGTGGGCGAGGGCTGCGCGGCGAGGACGCGCGACACCGCGGCGACGGCGAGGTCGCGCTTCGTGGGCCACCTCCGGTAGAGCACCGCGCGGCTCGTCCGCGCCCGCTCGGCGACGGCGTCGTAGGTGAGCGCCTCGTAGCCCACGTCGAGGAGCTCGCCCCACGCCGCGTCGAGGAGCGCGTCCTCGAGCTGCGCGCCGCGACGGCGCTGGGGGACGGGGCGGGAATGATCCGTAGGGGACATTGTGTTCCTTATCTTCGCCATCTAGGGTTTCTAAGATACACGCTGACTCTCAACCAGGAGGCCATGATGAGGAAGAGCACCGGAGGCGTCGCGCCCGGGGTGTGGCCCGTCGCCTGGACCACCCTCGTGGGCGGCCTGGGCGTCCTGTTCGCGACGACGGTCGTCGCGGTGGCGGTCGAACCGCTCGCCGGGATCCTCGACGTCCCGCTCTCGACGATCCAGTGGATCAGCACCGGGTACCTCCTGGCGCTGGCCGTCGTCGTGCCGATCGTGCCGTGGGCCCAGCAGCGCCTCGGCGGGCGGCGCCTGTGGATCACCGGGCTGACCCTGTTCCTCGTCGCGTCCGTGCTGGCCGCCGTCGCGTGGGACGCGCCGTCGCTCATCGCGTTCCGCATGCTGCAGGGCGCCGCGGGTGGCGTCCTCATGCCGCTGATGACGACCCTCGTGATGCAGGCCGCCGCCGGGAAGGGCCTCGCGCGCGTCATGTCCGTGGTCAGCGTCCCGGCCGTGCTCGGCCCGATCCTGGGCCCCGTGCTCGGCGGGCTCGTGCTCGACGCGCTCGACTGGCACTGGCTCTTCCTCGTCACGGCGCCGTTCGCGCTCGCCGGGATCCCGCTCGCGCTGCGATACCTGCCGAAGGACGAGCCGACGCGGAGCGTCCCGCTCGACGGCGTCGGGTTCGCCACGATGGCCGTCGGCCTGGTCGCCGTGCTGCTCGGGCTGAGCAACGCGAGCAAGGACGGCGGGTTCGTCCACCCGGACGTCCTCGTCCCGCTCGTCGCGGGCGTCGTCCTGGTCGCCGGCTTCACCGCGTGGACGCTGCGGCGCCGCTCGGACCCGCTCGTCGACCTGCGCCTCCTGCGCCACCGGCCGCTGTCGTCCTCGACGACCCTGCTGTTCCTGTCGGGGTTCGCGCTGTACGGGGCCATGCTGCTCATCCCGCTGTACTTCCAGCAGCTGCGCGGCATGACGCCGCTCGCCGCCGGCCTGCTCCTCATCCCCCAGGGCGTCGGGTCCCTCCTCAGCCGCTCCCCCGCCGCACGGCTCGCCGAGACGATCGGCGCGCGCTGGGTCGTGCTCGTCGGGTTCGTGGTCGTCGCGATCGGCACGCTGCCGTTCCTCGGCGCCACCGAGAGCACGGACCTCGCGCTCGTCGGCGCGTTCCTCCTGGTCCGCGGCATCGGGCTGGGCGCGGTGACCGTGCCCCTCATGGCGCTGGCGTTCGAAGGGCTCGCGCGCGACGAGGTGCCGCACGCGAGCGTGATCAGCCGGATCGGCCAGCAGCTCGGCGGGTCGTTCGGGACCGCCGTGCTGGCGGTCGTCCTCCAGACCGGGATCGCGACGGCGGCGACGCCGGCCGCGGGCTTCCACGTCGCCTTCTGGTGGGCCACCGGGTTCACCGTCCTCGCGGTCGCCCTCTCGCTCGTGCTCCCGGCGGGCGGGCGCACGCCCGAGCCCGGCGACACCGAGCGGGACACGGGGAGCGACGCGGGGAACGACGCACGGACGTCCGGCGCCGCGACCACGTCCACGGCCGCCACCACCAGAGCGGAGGCGGAGGTGCTCGTCGACTGAGCAGCACCGCACCGCACGCAGAGCACCGCCCCGTCGTGGGGCACCGAGAGAGGAGAACACCATGACTCACGAACGCACGCCCGGCGGAACCTTCACCACGTCCGAGGGCATCACCTTCACGCGCGAGGGGTTCGGCGCCATGCAGCTCGCCGGCCCGCGCGTCTGGGGGCCCCCGGCCGACCGGGACGAGGCGGTCCGCGTGCTGCGCGCGGCCGTCGAGGCCGGGGTGAACCACGTCGACACCGCGGACTTCTACGGCCCGCACGTCGTCAACGAGATCATCCGCGAGGCCCTCGCGCCGTACGACGGCGTCCACGTCGTCACCAAGGTCGGCTCGGTGCGCGACGAGAACGGCGGCTGGCCGCACGCGCGCTCGCCCGAGCAGCTGCGCGCCCAGGTCGAGTCGAACCTGAGGACCCTCGGGGTCGAGGCGCTCGACGTCGTGAACCTGCGCCTCGGTGGCGGTCCCGACGGCCACTCGCCCGTCCCCGGCTCGCTCGCCGAGCCGTTCGGCGCGCTCGCCGAGCTGCGCGAGCAGGGCAAGATCCAGCACCTGGGGCTGTCCGTCGTCGACCCCGCCCAGGTGGCCGAGGCGCAGACGATCGCCCCGGTCGTCATGGTCCAGAACTGGTACAACGTCGCGCACCGCGGCGACGAGGCGCTCATCGCCGCGCTCGACGCGCAGGGCGTCGCCTACACGGCGTTCTGGCCGCTGGGAGGCTTCTCGCCGCTGCAGTCCGGCGCGCTCGACGCGGTCGCGGCACGGCTGGGCACGAGCCCGAAGGCGGTCGCGATCGCCTGGCTCCTGCGCCGCTCGCCCAACGTGCTGGTCATCCCGGGCACGTCGAAGGTCGCGCACCTGCGCGAGAACCTCGCCGCCGGCGACCTCGAGCTGCCCGACGACGCCCTGGCCGCCCTGGAGCCCGTCGCCGCGTGACCGAGCGCGCGGCGGTCGCGACCACCGCCGGCGCACCGCGCCGGCGGCGCGGGCGTGCCGGCGGCGAGGGCGTGCCGGGCCCGAGGTCGCGCGCCGCGGCGACGGTGACGCGGCGCGCGACCCCGGGACCGGCGATCCGGAGGCTCAGCCCAGGATGCTGCCGGCGGCCTTGGCCGAGGCGGCGAGCGAGCCGGTGAGGGGCAGGTCGGGAAGGATCACGGCCTGCGCCGCGTGGTAGACGTCGGGCTTGCCGACCCACGTGACGCCGTCGGGGCGGTTGGCCGTGTCGAGCTCGTGGTGCCAGGACCCGCGCTCGTGGTCGACGAGGTACCGGTCGACCCACTCCCACCAGCCCGCGGCGGCGTCGCCGAACCGCGCGTCGCCCGTGACCCGGCCGAGCACGTCCGCCGCGGCGACCGCCTCGGCCGCGACCCAGTGGTAGCGGCGCGGCTCGACCGGGGCGCCCGACCAGTCGACCGTGTAGACGAAGCCGCCGCCGTGCTCGCCGTCCCAGCCGTCCGCGACCGCGCGGTCGAACAGCGCGACCGCGGCGTCCGTGCGCGCACCGGGCGTGCCCGCGGCGACGTCCACCTGGAGCAGGAGCCGCGACCACTCGAGGCCGTGGCCCGGCGTCGAGCCGTACGGCTTGAACGGGTCGCGCGGGCGGTCCGCGTTGTAGTCCGGCAGCGGGTTCCAGCCGGCGTCGAAGTGCTCGGGGATGCGCCACGCGTTGTCGCGGGCCCAGCCGATGACGCGGTCGGCGATCGACACGGCCCGCTCGAGCCACTCGGGGTCGCCCGTCGCGTCGTGCGCCGCGAGCAGCGCCTCGACGGAGTGCATGTTCGCGTTGACGCCCCGGTACTCGTCGAGGACCGACCAGTCGCGCGACCACTCGTCCGCGTGCATGCGCGGCCCGCGCTCCCAGAACCGCTCGTCGAGCACCGCGAGCGCCGCGTCGAGCAGGTCGCGCGCGCCCTCGCGGCCCGCGATCGTGCCCGACGCCGCGGCGAGCACCACGAACGCGTGCGCGTACGCGCTCTTCGTCCCGTCGACGGGCTCGGCCTCGCCCGCCGCCGGGTCGTGGCCGTCGCCCGGTCGCGGTGCCGGGCCGCGCGAGGACACCCAGCCGCCGTTCGCCGCGTCGACGAGCACCGCGCGCAGGCCGTGCAGGGCCGCGTCGGCCCGCTCGCCCGCGCCCGGCACCCCGAGCAGCGACGCGAACGCGTACACGTGGGCCATGCGCGCCGTGATCCACGTGTGGACCGGCCGCGACAGGTCGGGGCGCCCGTCGTCGTCGAGCCACTGAGCGGCCCCGTCCGCGCGCAGCGACGCCTCGCCGAAGCGCAGCAGGTCGGCAAGCTGCTCGCGGCGCCACGTCGTGCGATCGACTCGCAGGTCGGTCGTCGGCGCGGTCCGCTCGGTCGGGTGCTCGGTCATGTGTCGGTCCTTCTCGTGCTGGGTACGTGGCGCCGCACCGGGCGCGGGGCCGGGACGGCGCGGTGCCCCGGGACGATCATCCCGGGGCACCGCCGGTGGTGCGTGCTCACCTCACGCCTCGGTCGGCGAGGTCGTGGGGCGGGCGGGTGAGGTTCAGCCGCAGGTCACGGCGGCGTAGTCGCTGTCGATCGACGCCGTCACCTCCTCGTCGCCGCTCCCGCGCGTCGCCTCGACCGTGACCGTGCCGGCCTCGACCGACGTGGCCCGCGTCGCGAACGACTGGTAGGCGTTGGCCCCCGGCGCGACGGCCGCGAGCTCCTTGGTGCCGAACGGGGTGACGAGCCGCACCGCGACGGGCGCGTCCTCGCCGTTCTCCGCGCGGACCGCGACGTACACCTTGCCCGCGAGGCACCGCGTGCTCACGGTGACGTCGATCGCGAGCTCCGCCTGGCCCTCGGTCACGGTCACGGGGACCTCGACCACGCGGCTGGTCCAGCCGTCGTCGACCACGACGTACGCCGTGTACGACCCTGCCGCCGCGTAGGCGTGCGAGCCGGTGACCGACCCGTCCGCCACGACGCCCGCCTCGACGTCGGACCCGTCGCCCCACGTGACCGCCGCGCGCAGCTCGGCGCCCTCGCGGCCGCCGGTCACGTGCGCGAGGACCGCGTCGGTGGACTGGCCGACGGCGAGGCTCACGCCCTCGGCCGCCGTCACCTCGAGCGCGGGCTGCTCCGCGAAGGTGCCGTCGTGCGCGATCGCGACGACGTGGATGCGCCCGTCGCGCGCGAGCTCGCCCGGCTGGTCCGGGAGCGTGAGGCTCACGGGCCGCTTGCCCTCGGGGAGCGTGATCGGCGCCGTCGCGAAGAACGCGGCGGGGGTGCCGGTCTGCGGGCTCCCGCCGCGCAGGCGGTGGTCCGTCACCGCGACCGCGATGTTGCCGAACACCGGGTTGCGGGCGGCGCCCGACCAGTCGCCGAAGCTGAGGTCGATGGGCTGGGACGAGCCGTCGTCGAACGTCAGCGTGCCGGTGGCCTGCTGGTTCTTCTCCGTGCCCGTGCCGATCACCGAGAGCTGCTCGGCGTCCGCGGGGACGTCCAGCTCGATGGTCTGCCCGTCGCCCGTCGCGTTGTCCGGCTCGCCCGCGGGGACCGCGGGGACGTCGAACGCGAGGTCGGTGCCGGGCACCGTGCCGCGCTCGCCCTGGACGAAGCCCTTCGCCTCGAGCTGCGCCCGGTCGAAGAACACGCCCTGCCCGTCGCACGAGCCGACCGTGGTACCGACGTCGCCGATGCACACGTTGTCGTACGCGGCGAGCAGCGATCCCTCGCGCAGGAGCGAGACGCTCACGTGCGACGTCGCCGTGACCGGCTCGACCCCGTCGCCGGAGACCGTCACCGTCACCGGGTACACGCCCGGGGCGGCCCACGTGTGCGCGGCGTGCACCGCGTACCCGCCGAACGCGCCGGCCACGAGCGTCCCGGCGACCGGGTCGGACCCGTCGCCGAACGTGACCTGCGCGTCGAGCGCGGCCACGTCGCCCCCGACCCCCGTGAGGGTCGCGAACGCGCCGGTGACCTCGCGGCCCGTGACGGCCTCGCGGTCCGGGGCGGCCGAGAGCGTGAGCTCCTGGGCGCCCGACTCCCGCGGGTCGGCGAGCAGCTCGACCTCGGCGAGCGACAGCGCGCCCTCGCCGGCCGTGGCCGTGACCGTGACGCGGTACTGCGCGAACGCCGCCGGGTCGGCGACGGTGAACGGCCGCGTCTGCAGCGCCCAGCGGAACTGCTCGCCCGACCGCTCGTCGAGCGTCGTCCACGTCTCGCCGTCGTCCGAGCCCTCCAGGGTCCACGCGGACGGCGAGGCCGTCCCGCTCGCCCCGGAGGTCAGGGTGTACGTCGCGACCGTCGGCCGGATGCCGTTGCCCGCCCACGTGATCGACGGGGTCGACGTGGCGAACGTCGTGCGCGAGGCGGACGTGTTGTCCGTGAGCGCCGTGGCGCTCGTGGACGCGTCGCCGTCGCTGACGGTCGTCGTGCCGAGGCCCACCGTGGTGGCGTCCTTCGCCGGGACCGGGGGCTCGTCGCCCTCGGTGAGCGACGGCGGCGCGTCGTCCTCGCCCGTGCCCCACGCCGACGGCTCCGGACCCATGACGAAGTCCAGGGTCGCGCCGCCCGAGAGGTCGGCCTGCGAGAGCGACGTCGACGTGCGCGCCTCGCCATCCACGGCGAGGGACTGGACGTAGACGTTGTCGACCGAGTTGTTCTCGGCGTTGACGACGAGGTCGCCGTCCGGCAGGTGCACGGTCGCCGTGTCGAACAGCGGCGAGCCGACCGCGTACTGGTCGGAGCCGACCTGCAGCGGGTAGAAGCCGAGCGAGGCGAAGATCCACCACGACGACATCTCGCCGTTGTCCTCGTCGCCCGGGTAGCCCTGGCCGATCTCGCTGCCCACGAAGAGGCGGCGCATGACCTCGCGGACCTTCTCCTGGGCCTTGGCCGGGGCGCCCGCGGCGTCGTACAGCCACGGGATGTGGTGCGACACCTGGTTGCTCATACCCCACATGCCCATGCGCACGTCGCGCGCCTCGCGCTGCTCGTGGATGCCGCCGTTGCCGGCACCCCGCTCCGGGGTGGAGAAGAACAGGTCGAGCTTGTCCTCCAGGCCCTGCTTGCCGCCGTAGAGGTTCGCCAGGCCCTGGCCGTCCTGCGGCGCGTGGAACGCGAAGTTCCAGCCGCTCGTCTCGGTGTAGCCGCCGCCCCACGCCTCGGGGTCGTACGTCTCCGGGTCCACGGCCCACGAGCCGTCCGCGTGGCGCGGCACGAAGAAGTCGACCTCGGGGTCGAACAGCTCGACGTAGTGCGTGGCGCGCTCGAGGAAGTACGCCGACTCCTCGCGCAACGTCTCGCGACGCTCGTCCGGCGTGGCCGGGTCCTCCGCGAGGGCCGCGGCCATGTTGCCGATGCCGAAGTCGTTGATCAGGCCCTCCAGGCCCCACGACACGGACTCGTGCGTGGACTCCGGCGTGAACCCGAGGAACGGCGACGTCTGCAGGCCCTTGCGGCCCACGGCGTTGTTCGGCGGCGCGACGGTCGCGTTGCGCAGCGCGGCGTCGTACGCCTCGAGCGCGGTGCCGGTCGGGAGCGAGCCCTTGAGGTACGCGTCCGCGAACGCGACGTCGGAGCTCGTGCCCGTCATGAGGTCCGCGTAGCCCGGCGAGGACCAGCGCGCGATCCAGCCGCCGTCGCGGTACTGCTGCACGAACCCGTCGATGAGCTCGCCCGCGAGCTCCGGGTAGAGGAACGAGTACGCCGGCCACGCCGTGCGGTACGTGTCCCAGAACCCGTTGTTCACGTAGATCTTGCCGTCGACGATCTTCGCGTTCGTCTGCGTGTCGGTCGCCGAGCCGGTGGTCGCGGAGACCGGGCTCGCGTACTGGTACCGGGGCTCGTCCGCCGTGCCCGTGTTCTCGAACTGCGAGTTCGGGTACAGGTTGAGGCGGTAGAGGTTGGAGTACAGCGTGACGAGCTGGTCCTCGCTCGCGCCCTCGACCTCGATGACGCCCAGGCGGTCGTTCCACGCCTGCGCGGCGGCCGCCTTGACCTCCGTGAAGGTCTTGCCGGTCACCTCCAGGTCGAGGTTCTTGCGCGCCTGGTCGAGGCTGATGAACGACGTCGCGACGCGCAGCTCGACCGTGTCGTCGGACGACGTGTCGAACGTGGCGAACCGCGCGTCGGCCCGGTTGCCCGTCGCCGTCCCGACCGCCGTCGGACTACGGTCGAAGGAGCCGGCGACGAACATCCGCGTGCGGCCCACGGAGAGGCCGGACCCGTTCTCGACCCAGCCGGAGATCGTGCCCGTGGCCTGGTCGAGCGTGAGCTTGGACGAGCCGTCCACCTTGTCCACGATCACGTGGCCCGTGCTGCCGGGGAACGAGAAGCGCAGCACCGCGCCGTGGTCGCTGGGCGTCGCCTCGAGGGCGGAGCCGTTGGTGAACCGGACGCCGTAGTAGTCGGGCCGCGCCGTCTCGTCGGCGTGGTCGAACTCGAGACCGCGCGTCGAGAGGGTCGCGTTCGGCGTGCCCGCGACCGTCGACGGCAGGAACGTCAGCTGGTTGCGGTCCCCCATCCACGGGCTCGGCTCGTGCGAGACGCCGAAGCCCTGGAGGACGGGCTTGTTGTTGCCGTTGTTGGCCTTGTGGTACTCGTACAGCCAGCTCTGCGAGGACGCGTTGGTGTACGGCACCCAGAAGTTGAACCCGTTCGGCAGGGCCGCCGCCGGGATGTTGTTCCCGCGCGAGAACGAGCCCGACGCGTGCGTGCCGCGGCGCGTGTCCACGTAGTTGACGAGGCTCGACCCGTCGATCGTCGCGGGGTCCGCGGTGATCGCCACGTCGTCGAGCCAGCCCGCGAACCGCGTGCCCGCGTGCCCGGCCGGGTTGTCGTACCCGACGAGGAGCTGGTCGACGGTCTTGCCCGCGGCGACGTCGCCCAGGTCGATCCGGACCGAGTTCCACTGGTCGGCGTAGAGGATCTTGCCCTCGCCCTGCGCCTGCGCGCTCGCGACCGTCTCGTGCGCGTCGCGCGCGCCGAGGTCGGACAGGAACGTGCCGTCGGTGAAGCGGACGTCCACCGCGGCGTACGTCGACGGGTACTGCAGGTCGTCGAGCAGCTCGGGGAAGATCGTGTAGCTCAGGCGCGTGTCCTCGCCCACGACGACGTCCACGTCGTCGTAGAGGACGTTCGTCGCGTACGCCTCGCCGTCGGCGATGTGCGAGCCGTCGTACCGCAGGGAGCGCAGGCCGGTGAACCCGACGCCGGCCTTGTTGGTGAAGTTCACGCGCGGCCCGGTGCCGACCTCGGTCGTCATGGGCGCGGGCGGCTGCGCGGCGGAGAGGTCGGACGAGAGGTCCCAGCCGGCGAGCTGCACGATGTTGTCGCCGGAGTTCGCGGTGATGTTCAGGCGCAGGTAGGCGTAGGCGGCGGTCGGCTCGTCGAGCTCGAACACGCGCTGCTGCTGGCGCTGGGGGAAGTCCTCGTCGGTGCGCTGGTCGAGCGGCGTCCAGGTGGTGCCGTCGGAGGAGCCCTCGATCGTCCAGTTCTTCGGGTCACGCCCGGGGGCGTCGTCGCCCGACGTCATCGCGTAGGCGGAGATCGAGACGGGCTCGGCGAACTGGTACGTGACCCAGCCGGTCGAGGCGAACGCGAGCCACTTGGTGCCCGAGCTGCCGTCGGCGAGCTTGGCGGCTCCCTCGTTGGGCAGGTTCTCCGCGCTCGCGGTGATGCTCCGGAGCCCGCCGAGCACGCTGCCGGGCAGGCCCGCGGTGAAGGCTCCGACGTTCGACTGCCAGGGCTCGCCGTCGCGCTCCGCCACCGTCGTGGACAGCGGGGCCGGGTCGCCGGACTCGAACGAGGAGAAGAAGTCGCCGGGCTCGGCGGCGGCCGCGGGCGCCGCGGCGAGGACGCCCACGGGTACCGCGAGGGGTACGGCGAGGGCCACGGCGAGCGCTAGCCCGAGCGGGCGCGCGCCGCCGCCGGAGCGCGCGACCGCGCGTCCGGGCGGGAGGGGTCTGATCATGCTCGCGATCTCCTTCGATCATCTGACAGCGCTGTCAGGCTGCAGGGGTGCCCCTGACAACGCGCAGGGGGGAAGCGTTGTCAGGGGCGACCTGAACTTATGCGGCGGCTCCTCGCTTTGTCAACGCGACCTCGGCGGGGTCGAACGGCGCCCGACGAGGGGCCCCCGGGGGCGCGCACGACGTGCCCGACGGGGGTTCGCGCCGCCCGCGCGCACCTAGGCCCCGGGGCCGGGAACCTCCCCCGTGCCCCGCACGACGAGCCGCGTCGGCACCACGACCAGCCGCGGCGCGAGCTCGGGGTTCTCGGCGCGCGAGACCGCGAGCGCCGCGGCCTGACGACCCATCTCGACGACGTCGTAGCCCACGACGGTCACGTGCAGGAGGTCGGCCAGCTCGAAGTCGTCGAAGCCCACCAGCGCGACGTCGGGGGCCTCGCCCCCGGAGACGCGGTCGCGCAGGGCGTGCAGCGCGCCGACGGTGATCTTGTTGTTCGCGGTGACGAGCGCCGTCGGCGGCTCCGGCAGGGCGAGGAGCTCGGTGACGAACGCGCGCGCGAGGTCCGCGTCGTGCGCGCCGTCGCGCACGTACCGCGCGGGGTCCTCGACGCCGGCGGCCCGCAGCGTCGCCACGAACTCGTCGCGGCGCTCCTGGAACGTCCACAGGCGCGAGACGTCGCCCACGAGGGCGATGCGCCGGTGCCCGTGCGCGAGCAGGTGCGTCACGGCGTCGCGCACGCCGCCGCGGTTGTCGATGACGACGGTGTCCGCCTCGACGCCCTGCGCGGGGCGGTCGATGAACACGACCGGGAGGCCGTCGTCGAGCTCGCGGCGCAGCGACGAGTGGTCGGTCGAGGTCGGCGTGACGACGAGCGCGCCGACGCGCCGCTCGACGAGCGCCTCCGTGAGCGTGCGCTCGCGCTCGGGCTCCTCGTCGGAGCTCGTCGTGATGAGCTGCAGCCCGTGGTGGCGCAGCTCGCGCTCGATGCCGCTCGCGAGCGCCGAGTAGAACGGGTTCGCGAGGTCGCCGGTCACGAAGCCGACGAGCCGCGACGAGCCGCCGCGGGCGAGGTCGGCCGCGACGGCGTTGCGCCGGAACCCGAGCCGCTGCGCGGCCTCCTGCACCTTGGCGCGCGTCTGCGGCGCGACGTTGGGTTCGTCGTTGAGGACGCGGGACGCCGTCTTGAGGCTGACGCCCGCGGCCTCGGCGACCGACGCGAGCGTCGGGCGCCGTCCTCCGCGGCCCGCGTGCGGTCGCGCGGCGGCGTCGGGCGCGACGCGCGTCGCCGCGGCCGGTCCTGCCACCGTCGTGACCGGGGCCCCGCCCGGCGGGAGCATGTCCGCGTGCTCCCCCTGCACCACCATCATCAGATCTCCCGTCGGCCGCGGATGAGCATGTCGACGACGATAGCGAGCAGGAGCACCGCTCCGGTCACGATGTAGCGCGTCGCCGTGTCGAGGTTGAGCAGGGTGAGGCCGTTCGCGATCGACTGGATGACCAGCACGCCGAGCAGCGCGGACCACGCGCTGCCGCGCCCGCCGAACAGGCTCGTGCCACCGATCACCGCCGCGGCGATGGCCGTGAGGTAGGTGTCCGCCCCGCCCGTGCCCTGGTTCGCGGCGGCGAGGCGGCCGGCAGCGAGGACGCCGCCGAGCGCGGCGAAGGTGGAGCAGGCGACGAAGCACGAGACGACCGTCCGCCGCACGGCGACGCCCGCGAGGAGCGCCGACCGGCGGTTGCCGCCCACCGCGCGCACCGAGCGGCCCCAGCGCGTGCGCCGCAGGAGCACGTCGACCACGACGACGAGCGCGACGAAGAGCACGACGGTGTAGCCGATGCCGCGCGCCGTGCCGAGGTAGGCGACGGTCGCGACGAGGACGGCGGCGAGGAGCCCGGTGCGGACCGCTGCGCGGCCCAGGCCCGGGCTGGGGAGCCCCGCGCGCACTCGGCGCACGTGGTCGGCGACGCGCAGCGCCGCGTACCCCACGACGACCGCGGCCACGAGCCCCCACGCGACGGCCGGGGCGAGGAAGCCCTGCTGGACCGTGCGCACGAGCCACGACTCGAACGGGAGGTTGATCGACCCCTTGGGCCCGAGGACGCGCAGCTGCACGCCCGCGAGGACGAGCAGGCCGGCGAGCGTGAAGACGAACGACGCGAGGCCCAGGCGCGTGGACAGCAGCCCGTACCCCATGCCCACGACGACGCCGACGGAGAGGGCCGCGACGATCGCGAGCCCGACCGGCCACCCGAGGCCGACCGTCCCGACCGCGAGCACCGCGGCCGCGAGCCCGCTCACCGACCCGACCGACAGGTCGATCTGCCCGACGAGCAGCACGATGACGACGCCGAGCGCGATGATGCCCGTGGGCGCGCTCTGGAGCGTGAGGTTGACGAGGTTCTCCGCGGAGAGGAACGCCGGGTTGACCGCGCCGAGCACGACCCAGATGAGCAGGAGCGCGCCGACGATCGGCAGCATGCCGAGGTGCGCGCCGCGCAGCTGCTGCACGACGGTGCCGGACAGGGCGCCGGTCGTCGTGCGCTCGAGCGCGGCGCCGGGGGTGCGGCCGGGGACGCTCATCGGTGCACCGCCCCCGTGCCGCCGGCCCGCCGCTCGCGGGGCTCCGGGCCGGACGCGGCGCGCGCGGGACCGCCGGGACGCGCGGGCCGGACCGCGCCGGTCATCGCGGCGAGCAGGTCCTCGTACGAGGTGTCGCCCGAGAACTCGCCGTGCACGCGCCCGAGGCGCAGCACGACGATGCGGTCCGCGACGGCCTGGAGGTCGCCCGCCTGGTGGCTGATGAGCACGACGGCGTGGCCGCGCTCGCGCAGCTTCTCGATGAGGTTGAGCACCTCGGCGGTCTGGCGGACGCCGAGCGCGGCCGTCGGCTCGTCGAGCACGAGGACGCGCGGCGCGCCGAGCAGGGCCCGAGCCACCGCGACGACCTGGCGCTGGCCGCCGGACAGCGTGCGCACGGGCTGGCGCACCGAGGGGACGGTCGCCGCGAGCTGGTCGAGCAGGCCCCACGCCTCGCGCTCCATCGCGATCTCGTCGAGGAACGGCCCGCGCAGCGTCTCCTGGCCGAGGAACACGTTCTCGACGACGTCGAGGTCGTCGACGAGCGCGAGCTGCTGGAAGACCGCCGCGATCCCGTGCGTGCGGGCCGCGGCGGGCGAGTCGAGCACGACGGGCGCGCCGTCGAGCAGGACCTCGCCGCCGTCCGGGCGGAACGCGCCCGCGATGACGCCCGCGAGCGTCGACTTGCCGGCGCCGTTGTCGCCCACGACGGCGAGCACCTCGTGCTCGCGCACGTCGACGTCGACGTCGACGAGCGCGCGGACGCCGCCGAAGTTCTTCGAGACGCCGCGCAGCGACAGGACGGGTGCGCTCACGGTGCGGCCTCCAGGAGCCCGGCCTCGACGCACGCGTCGACGTAGTACGGGGTGCAGATCTCGTCGACGGAGTGGACCCCGCCGTCCACGACGACGCGCTGCACGTCGTCGACCCCGACGGCGCGCGGCGCGAGCAGCAGGCTCGGGACGCCGTCGATGACGGCCGTCGCGCGCGGGTCCTCGCCGCGCAGCACGCGCACGGCGAGCTCGGCCGCCGTCCGCGCCTGCTGGGCGGTCGCCTTGTAGACGGTCATGTACTGGTCGCCCGAGACGATGCGCTGGACGGCCGCGAGCTCGCCGTCCTGGCCGGTCGTGGGCGCCACGGGGTCGAGACCGGCGGCCTTCATCGCCGCGATGGCCCCGCCCGCGATGCTGTCGCTGGCCGCGAAGACGCCGTCGACGCGACCGGGGTACTGCGTGAGCTGTCCCTCGACCCACTCGGTCGCCTTGTCGGGGCTCCAGTCGGGCGTGTCGTACTCGGCGAGCACGTCGATGTCCTCTCCCTCGAGCGCACGGTGGGCGCCGGCGGCGAGCTCCGCGGCGTTCGGGTCGGTCGGCGAGCCCTGGACGAGCAGGACACCCGGCCGCCGGCCCTCGCCCGGCGGGTCCTGCTCCGCGCGGTCGAGGACCGCGCCGACGAGCGCCTCCCCCATGAGGTACCCGATGAGCTCGTTGTCGAACGAGACGTAGTAGTTCGCGCCGTCGACGAAGCGATCGTAGGCGATGACGGGCACCCCGAGGCGCTGGGCCTCGGCGACGATGCTCACCGCGGCGACGGCGTCGACCGCGTCGAGGACGAGCACGTCGGCGCCGCGCGCGAGCATCGACTCGGCCTGCTGCTGCTGGTTCGCCGCGTCCTGCGCGGCGTTGGCGTACAGCACCTCGCACGTGGGGCAGCGTCGCTCGACGACGCCCACGAAGGTGGGCCGGTCCGTCGTCTCGTAGCGCGCCGTCTTCGCCTCCGGCAGCAGCAGCCCGATCGTCCCCTCGGACGGGCCGGCCGGCGCCTCCTCGGGCGCGGCGCACCCGGCGAGCGCGAGCAGGGTGACGACGGCGGCCGCGACGGCGCGGCGCACGCGCGCGGCGGTCATGCGCTCACCCCCAGCGACCCGCTCACGCGGGCCAGGTCGAGCGCGACGGCGAGCGCCCCGCGCACCTCGGCGGCGGAGCCGAGCTCGGACGCGACCACCTGGACGGGTCCGGCGGTGCTCGGCACGGTGCGCTGCTCGAGCGCCGTGCGCAGCGGGCCGAGCAGCGCCTCGCCCGCCTCGGCGAGCTGCCCGCCCACGACGACGATCTCCGGGTCCACGAGGTTGCAGAGGTTGGCGGCCGCGACCCCGAGGTGCTGGCCGGCGTCGAACAGGACGCGGCGGCAGCCCGGGTCGCCCTCTTGCGCGCGCGCGATGACGTCGCGCAGCGTGAGGTGCCCGCGGCTCTCGGAGAGCATGGAGAGCAGCACGCCCGCGCCGACGTACATCTCGAGGCACCCGCGGTTGCCGCACCGGCACACGGGGCCGTTCTCGTCGATCGTCACGTGCCCGATCTCGCCCGCGACGCCCGCCCGGCCGTGCACGACGCGCCCGCCCAGGACGAGCCCGCCGCCGACGCCGTGCGACACGCGCAGGTAGGCGACGGCGTCGTGCCCGACGGCCGCGCCGAACCGGGTCTCGGCGAGCGCGCCGAGGTTGGCGTCGTTGTCGACCGTCACGGGCGCGCCGAGCTCGGCCTCGAGCACCTCGGGGACGACGACGCCGTCCCACCCGCGCATCATCCCGACCGTGGCGATGCTGCCCGCGCGCACGTCGACCGGCGCGGGGACGCCCACGCCGACGGCCAGCAGCTCGTCCGGGGCGGCGTCGACCGACGCGACCATCTCGGCGACGAGGAGCGCGGCGCGCTGGAGGCCCGTGTCCGCGCGGTGGTCCGGCGCGAGGGGCATGCGCTGGTCGGCGAGGACGCGCATCGAGGCGTCGGCGAGCGCGACGCGCATCGACCGGCTGCCGAAGTGGACACCCGCGACGAGCCCGAGGTTGCGCGCGAGGGTGACCTGGAGCGCGCGGCGCCCGCTGCGCGTGGACGGCGAGGTGTGCAGCACGCCCGCGCCCGTGAGCTCCTTGACGATGTTGGAGACGGTGGCCGGGGACAGCCCGGTGACGCCGGCCAGCTCGATCTGCGTGAGGGAGCCACGCTGCTGGACGGCGCTCACGATCCGAGCTCGGTTGGCCTCACGCAGTGAAGTCTGCGAGCCCGGGGTCACCCGGTCAGCGCGCACGTCCGCCAGAATACCGCCGAGGCACCCCGGTCCAGGTGGGGCGCCCCGGCTCGGTCCCGTGCGGGTTCCCTCGGCCGCTGGTCGATAGCGCTGTCATCCGAGGCGGTCCTCAGCGGAGCCGCAGGTTGGATCCACGACCTGACGTGAAGATCACGATTGGGCGACGCTTGAGTTCACTTCTTGACACCAAGCGTGGGTCGCCGTTGGATGGGCACCGGGTTCGAGGGCGCGCCGGTGCGCCCGGCCGGCGCGACGTGGTCGTCCCGCTGGTCCCCAACGACCGAAGAAGGCGTAGGGAAATCACGATGCGAATCGATCGCAGGACGAGCGCGACGGTGGCGACTGCCGCCCTCGTGGGTCTGGCACTCGCCGCGTGCAGCGGCGGTGGTTCCGGTGACGGGGGCACCGGTGACGGTGGCGCTTCCGGGGGCGGCGACGAGGTCGAGGTCTTCACCTGGTGGGCCGCCGGCTCCGAGAAGGCGGGTCTCGACGCGCTGGTCGGCGTGTTCGACGAGCAGCACCCCGACGTGACGTTCATCAACGGCGCGGTCGCCGGCGGTGCCGGCTCGGCCGCCAAGGACCTCCTCCAGTCGCGCCTCCAGGCGCAGGACCCGCCGGACACGTTCCAGGCGCACGCCGGCGCGGAGCTGCAGGACTACATCGACGCCGCGCAGATCGAGGACGTCTCCTCGCTGTACGACGAGTTCGGCCTCAACGACGTGTTCCCGGCCGACCTGGTCGACCGCCTCAAGTCCGAGGACGGCGCGATCTACTCGATCCCGTCGAACATCCACCGCGCGAACGTCGTGTGGGCCAACCCGGCGGTCCTCGAGGCCAACGGCATCGACCCCGCCGCGACCTACGCGGACCTCGACGCCTGGATGGCGGACCTCGACACGCTCCAGGCCGCCGGCGTCACGCCGCTGTCCGTCGCGACGACGTGGACCCAGGTCCACCTCCTCGAGACCGTGCTCCTCGCCGACCTCGGCGCGGAGGCGTACAACGGCCTGTGGGACGGCTCGACCGACTGGGCCGGCCCCGAGGTGACGGCCGCGCTCGAGGACTTCGAGAAGCTCATGGGCTACACCAACACCGACCGTGACGGGCTCGACTGGCCCGAGGCGACCCAGATGGTGATCGACGGCAACGCCGGGTTCAACGTCATGGGCGACTGGGCCGTCGCGGCGTTCGAGGAGCAGGGCAAGGCGCTCGGCACCGACTTCACCGCGTTCCCCGTGCCGGGCACCGACGGCGTGTTCGACTTCCTCGCCGACTCGTTCACCCTCCCGGTGGGCGCGCCGCACCCCGACGGCGCCAAGGCGTGGCTCGAGACCGTCGGCTCGCTCGAGGGCCAGGTCGCGTTCAACAAGGCCAAGGGCTCCATCCCGGCCCGTACCGACGCCGACGCCTCGGAGTTCTCCGAGTACCAGCAGACCGCGATCGAGTCGTTCGGCCAGGACACGATCGTGTCCTCGCTCGCGCACGGCGCCGCCGCGCCGGTCGCGACGCTCAACGCGATCTCCGACGCGACGAGCAAGTTCACCTCCGGCGGGTCCGACCTCGCGACCTTCCAGTCCGAGCTCGTGTCCGCCACCCAGGGCTGAGACCGGTCCACCGGAGCCGCCGCGCGTCGTCGGGCACGTCCCGACGGCGCGCGGCGGACCCGCGCGACCGGACCCCTCCCCGGGATGCCGCCGAGCGGCTCCCTCGCCCCCACGACCGGGAAGACCCACCATGCTCAAGTCACTGCGACGCGCCGGCCCCGCGCTGCTGATGCTCGCCCCCTCGCTGATCCTCGTCGGCGTGTTCGTGTACGGCCTCATCGGCGCGAACTTCACGACGTCGATCACCGACAACCACACCGCGGCGCAGGCCACCGGCCAGAAGCCGTCCGTGGTCGTGTGGTTCGAGAACTACGTCGACCTGCTCGGCAGCGAGGCGTTCCAGCACTCGCTGAAGAACCTCGTCCTCTACACCGTCGTCTTCCTCGCCGGGACGATGCTCATGGGCTTCCTGTGGGCGTGGATGATGGACCGGCCCGTCAAGGGTGAGGGCTTCTTCCGGTCGGTCTACCTGTTCCCCTTCGCCGTGTCGTTCGTCGCCTCGGGCGTCGTGTGGCGCTGGCTGCTCAACTCGAACCAGGGCGAGCAGGCGAGCGGCCTCAACCGCCTGTTCCAGATCGTCGGCCTGGACTTCCTGCAGAACAACTGGTGGAACAACGTCACGTGGGGCATCACCGCGATCGCGATCCCCGCGATCTGGCAGCTCTCCGGCTACGTCATGGCGCTCTTCCTCGCCGGGTTCCGCGGCATCCCCGACGAGCTCCGCGAGGCGGCCCGCATGGACGGCGCGAGCGAGTGGAAGCTCTACCGCCACGTGCTGTTCCCGCAGCTGTCGCCGGTCGCGCTGTCGGCGCTCATCATCATCGGCCACATGTCGCTCAAGGCGTTCGACCTCATCATGTCGATCTCGAAGCCCGCGAACTACCAGACCAAGGTGCCCGCCGTCGACATGTACGTCTTCAAGTCGAGCTTCGACTACGCCAACGCGGCGGCCGTCGGCTCGATCCTGCTGATCATCGTGGCCGTCGTCATCGTGCCCTACCTGGTCCGCACCAACCGTCAGGAGAAGCGATGACGACCACCTCGACGCCGGCCGTCCCCACTCCCGACGTCCTCGGCACCCCGCGCCAGACCGAGCGTCGTGCCCCGCGCGGGCGGTTCTCCGTCGGCCGCACCCTGAAGTACGCCGCGCTGCTCTTCTTCGTCGTCATCGTCCTCATCCCCGTCTACGTGCTGCTCGTGACGAGCTTCAAGGGCGCGGGCGACGCGTCCCCGGCACGCGCGTGGGCGCTCCCGCAGGTGTGGACGCTCGAGAACTGGCAGACCGCGTGGACCGCGCTGTCGCCGGCGATCCTGCGCTCGCTGCAGATGGTCGTGCCGGCCGCGATCATCGCGGCCTTCCTCGGCTCGCTCAACGGGTTCGTGCTCTCGCGCTGGTCGTTCAAGGGCGCGAACGTCGTCTTCACGCTCATCCTCTTCGGGATGTTCATCCCGTACCAGGCCGTGATGATCCCGCTCAACCAGCTCGTGCTGGGCCTGGGCATCCCGAGCGGCGTGCCGTCGCTGATCCTGCTCCACGTGGTCTACGGCATCCCGATCACGACGCTCATCTTCCGCAACTACTACATGACGGTGCCGCACGAGCTCGTCGAGGCCGCGCGCGTCGACGGCGCGGGCATGCTGCGCACGTTCTGGTCGATCATCCTGCCGATCTCGATCCCGAGCTTCGTGGTCGTGCTCATCTGGCAGTTCACGTCGGCGTGGAACGACTTCCTCTTCGCGGTGTTCTTCTCCTCGAGCCAGAACGGCCCCGTCACGCTCGCGCTGAACAACCTCGCGAACGGCGCGCTGCTGCAGAACTACGGCGTCTCCATGGCGGGCGCGCTCTTCGCGTCGCTCCCGACGCTGCTCGTGTACATCGTCCTCGGCAAGTACTTCGTCGGCGGTCTGATGTCCGGCTCCGTCAAGGGCTGAGCGAGCCGCAGGCTCCTGCGCGGGCTCCCGTCGAGGCGGGGGCGTGGTCCCACGACCACGCCCCCGCCTCGTACTTTTCCGCCCCGTGCCCCTGGACGCGGCGAGACAGCGCTGTCACCATAGAGCGGACCTCCCGACGACGACGACGAGAGACACGCACCATGACCCGAACCACCGCCCGCCCTCCTGCCCGGCGCCGCGCGCGCCGGCGTGCCACGACCGCCGTCGCGCTCGCGACCGCGGGCGCGCTGCTCCTCGCGCCCGCGACCGCGCAGGGCGCACCGCCGGCCTCCCCCGCGACGACGACCGCCGTCGCCGATGCCCCCGCGTACGGCGCGCCCGACGCGACCGCCGCCGACTACTACGGCGCGCTCCTGCGCCACACGCGCTGGGTCGAGACCGTCTGGGACGCGTCGGCCGGGGTGTACCAGCTCAAGGACTTCAACTTCGCGGTCGTGCTGGGCAACGCGGTGCTCCTCACGCACGGCGAGTACGACGCCGAGCTCGCCGGGGTGTCCGAGGAGACGCTGCGCGCGCACACGCTCGCGACGATCCGGCACTACGCGGCGACCAACCGGTTCGTCGACCCGGCGGGCACGTGGGGCAAGAAGCTCTTCTGGGACTCGACGTTCCAGTCGTACTTCCTCGCCGCGGGCACGTTGCTGTGGGACGAGCTCGACGCGACGACGCGGGCGAACCTCACGACGATCGCGACCGAGCAGTCGCGCTACACGGCGGACCTCGACTTCGGGAACGACCCGCTCTCGGGCTCGTGGACCGCGGACTGGCCGACGGGCAAGTACCTCGGTGACACGGCGCAGGAGGAGGTCGGCGTCTACACGCAGGCCCTCGCGCCCGGTCTCGCGTGGGCCCCCGACGACCCGGACGCCGCGCGCTGGGCCGAGCAGCTCGGGGACTGGGGTCGCAACGCCGCGGGGCAGCCCACGGCCGACCGCAACAACCCGGCCGTCGTCGCGGGCAAGCCCGTCTCGTCGAACACGATGCAGACGATCCACGACACCTACCTCGTGGAGAACCACGGCTCGTTCGGGCCGCACTACCAGTCCGACATCTGGCGCTCGGGCGGTCGCAACGCGATCCACTTCCTGCTCCACGACGAGCCGCTGCCCGAGATCCTCACGCGCCAGCCGAGCTCGGCGGAGCTGTGGGAGTCGATCAAGCTCGTCATGTCCGACGCGGGCGAGCCGTTCATGCCGATGGTCGCCGACCGCGAGTTCCTCTACGGCCGCGACGCGATCCCGATGGCGTTCCTCGGCCAGGTGCTGCGCGACCCGGACGCGGCGCGCGCCGAGGCGAACCTCGCGGCCGCGCTCGAGGACTACCAGGCGTACGAGCCCGTGCACCGCCTCGCGAAGTTCTCGGGCGAGCCCAAGTACGAGCCCGAGGCGCGCGCGGAGATCGCGATCTCCTACCTCCTGCACGTCGAGGCGGCCGAGTCCCCGGAGGGTCCGGTCGTGCCGACGCCGCAGGACGAGTTCTTCGAGCGCCTGGCGGGGGTGCGCGACTTCGGCGCGGTGCCCGGGCTGACGGTCCAGCAGTCCGCCGGCGCGTGGGCCGCGGCGTCCAGCCGCACGGGGTTCGTGAAGTTCCCCTGGGTGCCCGGGCACGACTCGTGGCTCTTCCACGTCTCGGGCTCGACGCCGTTCCTCTATCCGACCACCGGCGCGACGGTCGACGAGCGCCGCGTCACGACGTACACCGCGCCGCGCGACGGCTTCGAGGGGACGTCGTCGGTGTTCCGGGTCGGCGACGGCTACGCGGGTCAGGTGACGCTCCCGACGGGCGCCGCGGTGTACGCGTCGACGGGCGCGGGCACCGAGGACGCGAGCCTGTCCGTGCGCAACCTCGACATGGGCGGGTACTCCGGCCTCGACGGCTCGCGCACGTACACGACCGCCGAGGGCGAGACCACGGCGTCGCTCCCGGTCACGCGCCCCGCGGACCCGGCCGACGCGCGGGCCGCGCGCGTCGACGACCTCACGTTCGCGCCCGTGACCGCGCGGTACGTGCGGCTCCTCGGGCAGCAGGGCCACCCGCAGTACGGCTACTCGATGTTCGCGTTCCACGCGTACGGCGCGGACGCGTCGGGAGCCGACCTCGCGGCGGGCACGGTCGCGACGGCGTCGAGCGAGGACGCCGCGAACGGCCGCACCGCGGCGCGCGTCACGGACGGAGACCCGGGCACGCGGTGGGCCGTCGCCGTCGGCGAGCGCGCGCGCCCCGACTCGTGGGTCCAGGTCGACCTCGGCGAGGAGACGACGGTCGGCGGCGTGCGGTTCGCGTGGGAGGCGAGCGCCGGGGTGCGCTACCTCGTCCAGACGTCCACGGACGGCGAGACGTGGACCACGGCCGCCGCGTACGGCAAGGCGCCGGCCGACGTGAACGTCGCGCGCCTCGACACGGTCGACCTCACGCCCGAGGGCGCGGACGAGCCCGGCCCCGTGACGACGCGGTACGTCCGCATGCAGGGCGTGCGCGGCGACGCGACGTACGGCTACTCGCTCTACCACCTGCGCGCGTTCTCGCCCGCGGGGACCGACGTCGCGGCGGGTCGCCCCGCGACCGCGTCGAGCGCCACGGGGTCCAACCCGGCGGGCGCCGTCACGGACGGCTCCGCGACGACGCGCTGGGCGGTCGCCGTCGCCGACCGCACCCGGCCCGACTCGTGGGTGCAGGTGGACCTCGGCGCGCCGACCGCGGTGAGCCAGGTCCAGCTCGGCTGGGAGGTCGCCGCCGGCCAGGAGTACCGCGTGCAGACGTCGCTCGACGGGCAGGCGTGGCACGACGCCGCGTCCTTCCGGTACACGGGCGACCAGGTGCTGAGCAGCGACGGCGACTGGCTCAACGTCGAGGGCGAGGCCGGGTTCGTCGTGCACGGGTCCGACGCGCCCCTCACCGTGTCGCGCGCGAGCGACACGCGTCACGTCGTGCGCCTCACGGACGGCGCGACCGGCCCCCGGCTCGTCGAGATGGTCCCGGGCGACGCCGCGGAGACCGCCGCCCAGGCGGGCGCGCGCGTGCCCGTCGCGGACACGGACGGCGTGCTCGTGAGCCTCGTCGACGGCTACGTCGTGGCGTTCAACCTCACCGGTGCCGACGTCACGACGACGCTCACCGTGCCGCACGACGGCGGCGCCGTGCCCGTCTACCAGGGCACGCAGACCGTCGGCGCCGACGCGTCCACGCTCGACGTCACCGTGCCCGCGGGCGACGCGGTCGTCCTCGCCCCGCGCGCGACGGTCGCCGCGCGCACCGGCGGGACGCCGGTCGGGGTCGCCGTCACGGCCGACGACGCGCGCTCGTTCCGCGTCGCGGGCGCCGGGACGCCGGTCGAGCTGCGTCACGCCGAGACGGGCGCGACGCGCACGGTCGGGGCGGCGCCGTCGGGCACGCGCGTCACGTTCCGGGACGCGACGCCGTACCCCGTCGCGGACCACGCGCTGAGCACGCTGGCGTTCCCCGCGTCGGTGCTGCCGGAGGGCATGACGTCGCCGTCGCTCGCCGTGGACGGCGACGCGGCGACCGCGTGGGTGCCCGGCCCGGACGGACGCATGGTCACCGACCTCGGCGCGCCGCGCGAGATCGGCACGGTCGTCGCCGCGTGGGAGCGCGGCGGGGCGCCCGATGCGGTCGTCTCCGTGAGCGACGACGGCCTGACGTTCACCGACGTCGGCACGATCCGGGCGGGTGCCGCGCGCGGCACGCTCGCGGTCGACCGCACGGCCCGGTACGTCGCGCTGAGCACCGCGTGGGCCGACGGCGACCCGGGCCTCACGGCCCTGCGGGTGCTCGCGCCCGGCGCGGCCGACCCGTCGTCGCCGGCGCCCGTCTCCGTCACCGCGACGGCCGAGGTCCGGTGCTTGGCGGGCACGCCCTACGTCGCGGTGCGCGTCGTGAACGACGACGACGCGCGCCTCGACGTCGAGGTCGCCACGCCGTGGGGCACGCGGACCTTCCCCTCGGTGGCACCGGGGAAGAGCGCGTACCAGTCGTTCGCCGTGCGCGGCGACGCGGACGCCGGTCCCGTGACCGTCACGGCCGCGCCGTCGGACGACGCCGACGAGCGCGAGACGGTCGCGACGCCGGACCACGGGCAGCCGACGTGCGGCTGACGCACCCGGCCTGACCGCCCGGGGCTCGCGCCGCTCGTGGTGCGAGCCCCGGGTCCCGGAGGTCGGGACCTTCGGCCGGTCCGGCGCCGCTCGGCGCGGCGCTACGGTCGAGGCCCGGCGGCACCGGCGGCCGGAGTGCCGACCTGCCGGGCCGCCGGGCCGTCGCGCGTGGGAAGGAGCCGCCGATGACCCGCCCCGGCCTCGTGGTCGCCGGACTGACCCGCCTGTCCGTCACGGACTGGCCCGGGCGGCGCGTCGCGACGGTCCGCACCCAGGGCTGCCCGTGGCGGTGCGGCTACTGCGACCACCCGGGGCTGTGCGCCGTCGCCGCGCACGGCGGCGCACGGGCCGCGGCCTCGGTCCCGTGGCCCGAGGTGGTCGCCTACCTGTCCCGGCGGCGCGGGCTCCTCGACGGCGTCGTGTTCTCCGGCGGCGAGCCCACCCTGCACCCCGGTCTCCTCGGCGCGATCGACGACGTGCGCGACCTCGGCCTCGCGGTCGGGCTGCACACCGCAGGTCCGTGGCCCGCGCGGCTCGCGCGCCTCCTGCCGTTCGTCGACTGGGTCGGCCTCGACGTCAAGCACCTGCCGTCGCGCTACCCGGCCGTCACGGGGACCGTCCCGTCGGGGCGCCGCGCGTTCGAGTCGCTCGCCGTGCTGCTGCGCTCGGGCGTCGACCACGAGGTCCGCACGACCGTGGACCCGGGCGTGCACACGCGCGCCGAGCTCCTCGCGCTCGGCGCCCACCTGCGCCGCCTCGGCGTGCGCGAGTGGGTGCTCCAGGAGGCCGTGCCCGGCGGTGCGACCCCGGCGTGGGTCCGCGCGCTCGCCGGGCGCCGGCTCACCGACGTGCTCGACGACGCGGACCTCGCGTGGGCCCGGCGACGGACCGCGGCCTGACCCGGTCCGGTCAGAGCGGGCGGACCGGCTGGCGCAGCACCGTGCGGAGCCTCGCCGGGTCCGTCCGGCGCACGTCGCTCAGGTAGATCTCGTGGTGCGGTCCCGCGAAGGTCAGGCCGTGCTCGGGCAGGTACACGTCGTGCAGCTCCGCGAGCACCGGGCCCTCGTCGTCGTACGGGCCGACGTGCAGCGTCTGCACCGACCGGCCCTCGGTGAGGCTCGTGCGCCGCACGAGGTCGAGCGCGGCGGGTGCGTCCTTCTTCGCGCGCACCGTCTCCGTCGCCGCGACGACGAGGTCCTCGCCGACCCAGTCCGGCTGCAGGACCAGCAGGGTCCAGCGCCACGCGTCCTTCTCGCGGCGCACGAACGTCCCCGGGTCGTCCGCCGTCCACAGGCCCTCGAGCGGCCCGACGACGAAGTCGCGCCCCTCGCGCTTGCTCGCGAACTTCACGGCGTAGGAGACCGAGAAGAGCGCCTCGACCGCCGCCGCGTACGCGGGCGACGTGTTCGGGTCGCCCGCGCCGTCGACGGCCAGGTAGCACAGCGTGGGCACGTCCACCTCGACGAACCGCCCGCGGGGCGGGGCGTAGAGCTCGCGGTGCAGCGCCTTGAGGTCGACCTTGTCCGTGGCCATGCGGCCGACGCTACCGGCGCCCTCCGACGACGTGCCGCGCGGCGGACCGGCGCGCGGCGCCGGCGCGTCAGGCGGTGCGACGCGCCAGGTCGCGCTCCGCGGACGCCGCCTCGCGCACGGGCGTCACGTAGTCGACGACGGCGCGCACGACCTCGGGGTCGCGCAGGAGCCGGTGGTGCCCCAGCCCCTCGGTCGTGAGGAGCTCACCCTCCGGCCACGCCGCGGCGAGCGCCGCACCCACGGGGTACGGGACCTCCTTGTCGGCGCGGTCGTGCACGACGAGCGCGGGCGGCACCGGGTACGTGCGCACGGTCTCGCGCACGTCGAGCTCGCCGAGGGGCCGCCCCGCGAGGTCGGACAGCATCCCGCCCAGCAGGTCGCGCGTCGGCTGCGAGAGCCGCAGCAGGTCCGCGAACCCGTCGACCTCCCCCAGCACGTCCGTGATCGCCGCGACGAGGACGAGCCGCTCGACGGGGAGGCCGTCGCGCACCGCGAGGACCGTCGTCGCCGTGCCGAGCGAGTGCGCGACGACGGCCGTCGCCGCGCCGTGCTCGCTCACCACGGCGGCGAGCGCGTCCGCGAGCTCGGGCATGGTGCTGCGCCGCGGTCCGAGCCGGCCGGGCCCGGACTCGCCGTGGCTCGGCGCGTCGAACGCGACGACGCGGTAGCCCGCGGCGCGCAGCGGCTCGACGAACGCGCCGAGCTGGCCGCGCCACCCGCCCCAGCCGTGGGCGAGGTAGACGACGCCCGCCTCGGACCGCGCGTCGCGGCCGGCGGCCCCGCCGTCGGCCGTGCGCGCGTCCGGCGACGGCGGTGCGTCGCGGTGCGTCGCGTCCCCCGCCACGGGCGCCCACGTCTCGACGACGACCCGCGCGCCGGACCCGGTCGTCACGGTGCTCAGGGTGCCGCGCGCGGCGCGGTCGTCGCGACGGCGCCCCGCGCCGTCGGGCGGGGTGCACCACAGGTCGAGCGCGAACCGGGCCGCACGGCGCGGGGAGACCGCCTGGAGCACGGCGATCCGGGCCCGGACGAGCGCGAGCCGCGCCGCGGCCTTGCGGCGCCGTGCCGCCCGGCGCCGGTCGGCACGACGGCGGTCGTCGCGCACGGTCGTGCTTTTCTGTGCTCCTGAGCCGGTCACGAGGGTCCTCTCGAAGGGTCGGTGCGGGGTCGGGGGGTCGTCAGGCGACCGGGACGAGCGTGCGCGACGCGTCGAGCAGCGCCTCGAACGCGACCCGTGCGCGCTCCTCGGCGCGCGGGTCGGCCATGAAGACGTGCGCGTGGTGGAGCGCGAGCATGACGCCGTAGAGCTCGGACGCGAACTGCTGCGGGTCCACGTCGGCGCGGAACCCGCTCTCGGCGACGCACGTGCCGTACACCTGCGCGACGGTGTCGTAGAGGTCCTGGTGGTCGCGCACGAGCTGGTCGCGCACCGGCCCCGCCTGCGCGGCGAGCTCGGTCGCCGCCTTGACGAACAGGCAGCCCCCCGGGTGCTGGTGCACGGCGCACCCGAGCCAGCGCTCGAACAGCTCGCGCAGGCGGCGCTCCCCGCGCGGCGAGCGCAGGGCCGGCGCGACGACGGTGTCCACGAACTCGGCGCGCGCCTGGTCGAGCACCGCGAGCTGGAGCGACTCCTTGGCGCCGAAGTGCGCGTACAGGCCGCTCTTCGACATGCCCGTAGCGCGCGCGAGCTCGCCGATCGTGAGCCCGGCCAGGCCGACGCGGTACGCCGCCTCCACCGCGCGGTGCAGGATCGCCTGACGCGTCTCGTCGCCCTTGCTCACCCGGCGAACGTAGCACGACCGTGCGGAAATGGGGAGGGGGCGTCGGGGTCGGGCTGCGACGTCGGGCCGGCGGGGCCGGCCACGCGCCGCCTCCGCCGCCGTCCTCGCGCGCAGCGGCACCGTCCCGGAGACGCCGAAAGGCCCCACCCGGAGGTGGGGCCTTTCGTCCTGTGCGCCCGGAGGGATTCGAACCCCCAACCTTCTGATCCGTAGTCAGATGCTCTATCCGTTGAGCTACGGGCGCTGGTCCTGCTGACCGCTGATCGCTCACCGGCCGTCGAGAACACTACCGCGTCCTCGCCGCGATCCCAAACCGGATCGACCCCCTGCGGGCCCGAGGTGACGGACGCCACGCCGTCCGACCGTCGCAGCACACCACGGGTCACGCGGTCCCCCCAGGGTCGGACCCGGCCCCCGCGACGTCCCGCCCGCAGCCCGACGCGGGCGGACCCCGCGCCGCCGGACGATCGACCCATGACGTTCACCGGCCACCACGCTCCCGCCCCCGGCGGCTCGCCCCTCGTCGCGAGCGCGCTCACCAAGGTCTACGGCTCCGCCCAGACCGCGACGCACGCCCTCGCGGGCGTGAGCCTGACGGTCCATCCCGGGGAGTCGCTCGCGATCATGGGCCCGTCCGGGTCCGGGAAGACGACGCTCCTGCACGTCCTCGCGGGCATCGTCACGCCGACGTCCGGCACGGTGTCGTGGCGCGGGGAGGACGTCACGACCCTCTCCGAGGCGCGCCGCACCGTCCTGCGCCGTCAGGACTTCGGCTTCGTGTTCCAGTCGGGCCAGCTCCTGCCCGAGCTGCCCGCGGTCGAGAACGCGGCGCTGCCCCTCATGCTCGCGGGAACGGCCCGCGCCGAGGCCACGGCGGTCGCGGCCCGGTGGCTCGCGCACCTCGGCCTCGCGGGGATGGAGCAGCGCCGCCCGGGCGAGCTCTCCGGCGGCCAGGCCCAGCGCGTCGCGATCGCGCGTGCCCTCGTCGGGTCGCCCGGCGTCGTCTTCGCCGACGAGCCGACGGGCGCGCTCGACCAGGCGACCGGCGCCGAGGTCCTCGACGTCCTCACGCGCGCCACGCGCGACTCCGGCGCCGCGCTCGTCGTCGTCACGCACGACGCCGGCGTCGCCCGCCACTGCTCGCGCACCGTGACCATGCGCGACGGCCGGATCTCCGGCGAGTTCTTCGCCCCGGGCGCCCAGCCCGCCGCGAGCGGCGCCCCGCAGGCCGAGGCGTCGCAGGCCGCGGCGAGCGCCGCCGTCGCGCGGCCCGTACCCCCGGCACCCGCGCCGCCCGCTCCCCCGGCGCACGACGCCGCGACGCAGCAGGCCATGGCCGCGCACCCGGCCGCCGGGTACGTGCCGACCCACCCGACCGCGGCCGACCAGGAGAGCGCGCGATGAGGACCGTCGACCTCTGGTGGCTCCTGCGCCGCCGCAGCGCCGACGAGCGCGACCCGCAGGGCCTGACGAACGTGCTCGCCATCATCGCGTTCGGCGTGACCACGGCGATCCTGCTCGTCGTCCTGGGCGGCTTCCACGCGTTCCTCGAGCGCGCGGGCGGCGTCGAGGGAGTCCGGGAGGGCATGGAGGGCGTGACGCCCTACGACGCGCAGTACCCGTTCCTCGCGGGCATCGCGTCGCTCCTGCTCCTCATCCCGCTCGTCACGCTCGGTGCCGCGGCCGCTCGCCTCGCCGTCGCGCGGCGCGACGCCCGGCTCGCCGCGCTGCGCCTCGCCGGGGCGACGACGGGCCAGGTCACGACCCTCACCGCGCTCGACGCGACGGCACAGGCCGTCCTGGGCGCGCTCGCGGGCCTCCTCGGCTACGGCGCGCTGCTCCCCCTCGTCGCGCAGCTCCGGTTCCAGGGGCGCACGTTCGGCATCGGCGAGCTGTGGGTCGGGGTCCCGGCGCTGCTGGGCGCCGTCGTGCTCGTCGTGCTCGTCGCGCTCGTGTCGGCGCTGGTCAGCCTGCGCCGCGTGGCGATCACGCCGCTCGGCGTCGCCGCACGGGTCACGCCCCCGGGGCTCAAGGCCGTGCGGCTGCTGTCGATGGGGCTCGCGTTCGTCGCCATGGTCGTCGCGACGAACGTGTCGTTCGGGTCCGAGGCCGTGGCGATCACGATCGTCGTCGTCGTCCTGCTCGCCGGCTTCGCGACGGTGAACGTCGTCGGCCCGTTCGCCATCTGGATCGTCGGCAAGATGACGGCTGGCTCGGCGCGGCGCGTCCCGACCCTCCTCGCGGGCCGGCGGATCGTCGACAGCCCGCGCACCGCGTGGCGCTCCGTCGGCGGCATCTCGCTCGCGACGTTCATCGCCGGTCTCGCGAGCATCTTCGCCCTGCTCGACCCCGGCATGGGCGCCGACCCCGAGGAGGTCCAGTACCTCGTCGACCTCAAGACGGGCGGGTTCCTCACGCTCGCGATCGCGGGCGTGCTCGCGGCGGTCTCGACGGGCGTCATGCAGGCCGGGCGCGTGATCGACCAGCGCGACGAGTACCGCACGCTCGTCCTGTCCGGGACGGACCTGCGCACGCTCGACCAGGCCCGGTTCCGCGAGACGCTCGTCCCGCTGGCCGTGAGCGTGGGCGTCGCGACGTTCGCCGCGCTGCTGTTCATGGTCCCCGTGATCGGGTTCAACGCGTTCGCCAACGTCGCGGTCGTCGTCCAGTTCCTGCTGTGCGTCGCCGCGGCGTCGGCGCTCGTGCTCGCGGGGGCCGGGGCGTCGCGGTTCGTCGTGCGGTCCGCGCTCGCCACGACCGGGAGCGCCTGAGCCCGCGCCCCGCACGCCCCACCCGCGCCCTGCCGGCCCGCGCCGGCGGGGCGCGGGCGGGGCGTCGTCGGGGCAACAGAAAAGGCCCCGGGCGCCGAGCACCGGGACCTTCCTGAGCGGAGACGGAGGGATTTGAACCCTCGAACGGGTTGCCCCGTTACCACCTTAGCAGGGTGGCGCACTAGACCTGACTATGCGACGTCTCCTCGCGGGCTCGTCGGAGAGCCTGCGTCGCCCAGGGTACAAGGGCCGCGCCACCAGACCAAACCGCGAGCCCGACGGCGTCGCGCGCCTAGCGTTCGAACGTCCACTCGCGGTCGGTGAGCATGCGCGCCACCGCGAGCCCGATCGCGAGCGCGACGATCACGAGGCCCGCCTCGACGGCGTAGGCGAGCGCCTGCGTCGTGGCGCCCGTGTTGAACTCGTACACCGCGCGGTAGGCCGTGACGCCCGGGACCATGATGACCACCGCGGGCACGGACACGGTGATGCGCGGGACCCGCAGCGCGGGCGCGACCGTCGCCGCGAGCAGCCCCACGAGCAGCGCCGCGGCCGCGGCCGCCGCCTGCGGCACGACGTCGGCGTCGACGAGGAGCAGGCGGCCGACGTTCGCGACCATCCCGATCGACGCGGCCCCGAGCGCCATCGGCCACGGGCTGTTGAACATGAGCGCGAACCCCAGCACCCCGAGGAAGCTCGCGACCGCCCGCAGGCCGAGGAGCAGGGGCTCCGCGAGGGCCGGGGGCGGCACCGGGTCGGGAGCGAGCCCCGCGAGCGCGGACACGCCCCACACCGCGAGCGCGGCGGACGCGAGGATCATGAGCGCGTACGTGACGCGCGCGACGCCCGCGGAGAAGTCGAGCTTGGCGAGGTCGAGCGCACCCGTGACGAGCGCGAAGCCCGGCACGAGGAACAGCACGGCGGAGACGTAGCCGGCCTCGTGCCCGCCCTCGACGCCCGCGAGCGCGGACAGCGCGAGCACCAGCACGAGGTAGGCGACGCTCGCGACCGCCGCGGCGAGCATCGTCACGCCGAACTGGTTGATGCCCCGGTGGAGCATCGCGCGCCGCACGCCCTGGCCGAGCGCCGCGGCGACCAGCACGGCGCTGCACTCGACGAGGCCGCCGTTGTTGAGGAACGCGAACGCCGCGCACGCGATCCCCGCCCACAGGGCGTTGAGGAGCGCGCCGTAGAGCGGCGGGCGGCGCGCGATGCGGTCGAGCTCGGCGTCCACCGCGTCGAGGTCCGCCCCGGGCGGGAGCGTCGCGGAGAAGCGCTCGAGCTGGGCGAGCCGGTCGGCGTTGATCCCGACGGAGCGGACCTCGGTGAGCTCGGTGCGGAAGATCGGCCCGCGGTACGACGTCGCGGTGATCTCGGTGAGCGTCACGTGCGCGGCGATGCGGTCGAGGCCGAGGGCGCGGGCGGCGCGCGTCATGTGCGACTTCACGCGGTAGCTGCCCGTCCCGGCGGAGAGCGCGAGGCGCCCGATCCGCAGCACCGTGCCCGATCGGCGGATGAGGTCGACGGGCTCGAGGCCGGCCTCGTCGGCCGGGGAGGGCTCAGACGTCACCCGGCCATGATCCCGCACGGCCCCGGGTGCGGCACGCGCCGAAGGTCCCGCGCGTCCCGGCGGCGGTCGGTCGTGACGTACCGTCTGCCCATGGCCGACGACGCCCCCCACCCCCCGCCCGGCGCCGCGCCGGGCCGCGCGCACACACCCGTGGCGACCGACGTCGACGTGCTCGTCGTGGGGTCGGGCTTCGGCGGGAGCGTGACCGCGCTCCGTCTCACCGAGAAGGGCTACCGCGTCGCGGTGCTCGAGGCCGGGCGCCGGTTCGCCGACGACGAGCTCCCGCGCACGTCGTGGCGCCTGCGGTCGTTCCTGTGGGCGCCCGCGCTCGGCTGCTACGGCATCCAGCGCATCCACCGCCTGCGCGACGTGCTCGTCCTCGCGGGCGCCGGCGTGGGCGGTGGCAGCCTCGTCTACGCCAACACCCTCTACGAGCCCCTGGACGACTTCCTCACGGACCCCGCGTGGGCGGACGTCACGGACTGGCGGTCCGAGCTCGCCCCCTGGTACGACCAGGCGCGCCGCATGCTCGGCGTGACCACCTACGCCGGACGCACGCCTGCCGACGACGTCATGGCGGACGTCGCGCGCGAGACGGGCGTCGGCGACACGTTCGTGCGGGCGCCCGTGGGCGTGTTCTTCGGCCGGGACGGTGCGCGCGAGCCTGGCGTGACCGTCCCCGACCCCTACTTCGGCGGGGCCGGCCCGGAGCGCCGCGGCTGCACCGAGTGCGGCGCGTGCATGACGGGGTGCCGCGTCGGGGCGAAGAACACGCTCGTGAAGAACTACCTGTACCTCGCCGAGCGCGGCGGGGCGCAGGTGCTGCCCCTGACGACGGTCACCTCGGTGCGGCCCGTGCCCGACGGCGCGGGCGGCGTCGTGCACGAGGTCCGCGCCCACCGCTCGGGGCGGCCCTGGGCGGGCCGACGCACGTACACCGCGCGGCACGTGGTGCTCGCCGCGGGTGCGCTCGGCACGCAGCGGATCCTCCACGCGATGCGCGACAGCGGCACGCTGCCGGGCGTCTCCGAGCGGCTCGGCCACCTGACGCGCACCAACTCCGAGGCGCTGCTCGGCGCGACCGTGCGGCGCCGCGACCACCGTCGCCGGCCCGACGCCCCGGACTACTCGCGCGGCGTCGCGATCACGTCGTCGTTCTACCCGGACGCGCGCACCCATGTGGAGCCCGTGCGGTACGGCAAGGGGTCGGGCGCCATGGGGCTGCTCCAGACCGTGCTCACCGACGGCGGCCCCGGGCGCTGGCGCACGTGGCTGCGCGAGCTGTGGCGGCAGCGTCGGGACCTGCCGGCGATGCTCGACCTGCGGGACTGGTCCTCGCGCACGATCATCGCGCTCGTCATGCAGAGCCACGACAACTCGCTCACCACCTCGCTGCGCCGCGGGCTCCTCGGCCGCCGCGTCCTCACGTCCCGCCAGGGCCACGGCGCCCCGAACCCCACCTGGATCCCCGCCGGGAACGACGCCGCCCGGCGCATGGCCCGGCGCATGGGCGGCATGCCGGGCGGCACCGTGGGCGAGCCGTTCGACGTGCCGATGACCGCGCACATCCTCGGCGGCTGCGCGATCGGCACCTCACCGTCCACCGGCGTGATCGACCCGTACCACCGCGTCCACGGCCAGCCCGGCCTGCACGTCGTGGACGGGTCGGCCGTGAGCGCGAACCTCGGCGTGAACCCGTCGCTGACGATCACGGCGCTGGCCGAGCGCGCGTGCGCGCTGTGGCCCAACGTCGGCGACCCCGACCCGCGCCCGCCGCTCGGCGCGCCGTACGCGGTGCTCGACCCCGTCGCGCCCCGGCGCCCGCTCGTGCCCGCGCACGCCCCGGCAGCGCTGCGCCCGGTACGCGTCAGGCCGGGCCGGAGCAAGGCTCCCGACCCGGCCTGACGGCTGGCGGAGGGCGAGGGATTCGAACCCCCGGTGCGTTGCCGCACAACGGTTTTCAAGACCGTCACATTAGGCCGCTCTGTCAGCCCTCCCGGCCAGACATTGTGGCACGCCCGGGCCCCGCACGACGACGGCGGGCCGCCCCGGGGAGGGCGACCCGCCGTCGTGCGGTGGTCCGGGAGCGCGAGCGGTCAGGCCGCGCCGCGCAGCTGACGCATCGCGAGCTGGACCAGCGCGATGAGCGTCTGCTTCGTCGCCGCGCGCGAGCGGGCGTCCGTGTAGAGCATCGGCACGTGCGCCGGGATCTGCAGCGCCTCGCGTACGTCCTCGAGCTTGTGCTTGGCGACGCCGTCGAAGCAGTTCACGCCCACGACGAACGGGATGTTGCGCGACTCGAAGTAGTCGATCGCGGGGAAGCACTGCTCGAGGCGGTCCGTGTCGACGAGCACCACGGCGCCGATCGCGCCGCGGACCAGGTCGTCCCACATGAAGAGGAAGCGGTCCTGGCCGGGCGTGCCGAACAGGTACAGCCACAGGTTGCCCGGCAGCGAGACGCGGCCGAAGTCCATCGCGACGGTGGTCGTGGTCTTGCGGTCGGACACGCCGCCCGCGTCGTCGACGCCCACCGAGTGCTCCGTCATGGCGGCCTCGGTGTTCAGGGGCTCCACGTCGGAGATCGAGCCGATGAACGTCGTCTTGCCCACGGCGAACCCGCCGGCGACGACGATCTTCACGACCGTCGGCGCCGTGCGCGCCGCCGCCGGGGCACCGCCGGGCTGACCGGCCGGCGCCTGCTGGGCCGGCGCCTGCTGGGCGGGCGCCTGCTGCGCGGGGGCGGCCGGCTGTGCGGCGGCGAGGGGCTGCGGCGCGGTGCGCGGCTGGGCGGCGGCCTGCCCGACCGGCGCCTGCTGCGGCGCGGCGGCCGGAGCGGGCGCGGCGGCGGGTGCCTGCGGCGCCACCTGCTGCGGCGCGACCGCGGGAGCCGGCTGCGCCGGGGCCGACGGCTGCGCCGGGGCAGCCGGGGCCGACGGCTGAGCCGGCGTCGCCGGGGACGGTCGCTGCGCGGGCGTGGCCGCCGCGGGCGCCTGCGTGGGCACCCCGGCCGGGGGGCTCACCGGTGCCCAGGCGGTCTGCCGGACGGCCGGCTGGCCACCGGGCGCGCCCCCGACCACCCCCGACGGCTGCCCGGCCTGCGGCGCGCTGCCCGAGCCGTCAGAGGGTGGAAATGCCATTGAGAACACTCTCCAAGACGCTCAGGGACAGGCCCGAGTGGTTGCTGCCGTGACCCGTGTGGACGTTGAGCGGGGTCGACGTGTGGACGGTGATGTAGTTGTCCTCCTGCAGGTCCGCGACGAGCACCTTCGTCACGCCGAGCGGCAGGCGCAGGAGCGCGGAGAGCTCGGCGATCGAGACGTACGTGTGCGCGGCGTGCTGGAGGATCGAGCGCTTCTCGGGCGGGAGCCCGAAGCTGTTCACTGCGCCCGGCATGACCTCGACGAGCGCCTCGAGCGGGAGGTCGGACGTGGCGGACCGGACGCGACCGCCGGTGACCGCGTACGGGCGGACCGTCGCCGCCTCGTACCCGTCGTGGGCGCCCATGCTGCCGAAAGGTACGTTCGTCATCGATCAGTCCTCATCCCACCGGGGCTCGCGTCGCGCCGTCGACGGGAAGGCTACCCCGCATCTCCGAGATGAGCTGCGGCGTCAGGGTCGCCTCGGTGCGCGAGACCAGGAGCGCCATCTCGTAGCCGATGAGGCCGATGTCGCAGTTGGCCTCGGCGACGACGCCCAGCACCGACCCGTTCGACACGTTCATGAGGAACAGGAAGCCGTTGTCCATCTCGATGATGGCCTGGCGGACGTTCCCCCCGTTGAGCTGGCGGGCCGCACCGCGGGTGAGGCTCGACATGCCCGAGACGATCGCCGCCAGCTGGTCACCGCTCGTGCGGTCCAGCTGGTCGGACATCGCCATGAGCAGGCCGTCCGCCGACACCACGAGCGTGTGCCGGCTGCCCGGGACGGTACGCACGAAGTTGTCGAGCAGCCACCCGAAGTTCGTTGCCTCGGTGCTGAGCGCGTTCACTCTTCCTCCTCGTCAGTTGCCGCAGACGGCAGTGGGTTACCGCGCCTGGGGCGCTGAATCAGGGACATAATCCACGGCCTGGGGGTCCCACGTCGAACTCGTCTCGTCCTGCCCCTCGACGCGGCCGCGTGCCGTCGCCGACTGGAACGCCGACAGACGGGCCCGCAGCTGCTCCGGGTCGCGGTCGATCCGCGCCGTGAAGCGGTCCACGTAGCCCTCGCGCTCCTCGCCGCGCGAGCGCCGGGCGAGGCCCGACGCCGTCGTCGCGTCGACCTTGAGGGGCTGGTAGATGCCGTCGTTCGAGTCCGCCAAGGTCGCTTCCTGGAAGTCGGTGCTGCCCTGCAGCAGGGTGGACATCTCCTCGTACAGCACCGCGGACGCCATCCAGTCCGACCGCGCCTCGACCGAGTCGCTGATGTACCCGGGCTCCAGAGGCTCGAGCGTCTCCGACACCGGCCGGCGCACCAGCGGGCTCGGCGGACCGTAGCCGGCCGGCTCCGTGGCGTCGGCCGGCTCCGGCGCCCAGGAGTCGCGCGCAGGGGCGGGCTCGCGCCCGGCCTCCGACGGCGCGACGTCGGGAGCGTAGGCCTGCTCCGGCGCCGCGTAGGACGGCTCGTACGACGGCTGCGGCGCGGCGGGCGCCTCGGTCGCGGAGTAGGCGGTCTCGAGCGGGGCGTACGCGGCCTCGTGCGACGCGGGGACCTGCTCCTCGGCCGGCGTCGTCGGCGGGGCGAACGACGCCGCGGGCGCGGGCTGGTCGGCGCGCGGCGCGAACGCCGAGGTGCGTGCGGGGGCCGCGGGCTCCTGCGGTGCGACGGGGATCGACGGCGCGACCGGGGCCGCCGTGGGCGTCGCCGCCGCAGCGGGGGCCGCCGGTGCGGGTGCCGACGGTGCGGGTGCCGACGGTCCTGCGGGTGCGGGCGCCGTCGCAGCGGGGGCCGCGGACGCGGACGTGCCGGCGGGACGCGCCTGGGGCGTCGCCGTCGTCCGCGGACGGCGGCCGAAGAGCCCGCGCTTGCGCGCCTGGCTCTCGCGCAGCGACCGACGCGTCGGGAGGTCCGCCATGAGCTCCTCGAAGCGCGGCAGCGCCTCGAACGTCAGCTCTGCCGGGATGTCCTCGGCCGGAGCCGCGGCGTTCGCGCTCTCGACGACCGGGACATCCTCCGCGGGCCGGGCCTCCGGAGCGGCCGGGGCGGACACGGCGGGCGCACGCTCGGCGAGCGGGACGCGCGCGACGGTCGCCTCCTCCGCGGGCTCGGCCGGGACCGGCGGCACGACGCGCGTCGCGTCCAGGGACTCGTCGCCCACGGACGACGGCGCCCAGGTGTCCGCGGCCTGCGCGGGCGCCCAGGACTGCTCGGCCGGCTGCTCGGGCGCCGCGGGGGGCTGCTCGGCCGCGACGGCAGGCTGCTCGGGAGCCCACGCCTGCTCCGGGGCCCAGGCCTGCGCCTCCGGCGCCGGCCAGGCCTGCGCGACCGGCTCCTCTGCCGGGGCGGGCTGCGGGCTCCACGCGTCCTGCGGGACCGGCGCGGAGCCGGTCGGGACCTCGGTCACGAGAGGGATGTCCGTGGCGGTCACGTCCGGGGCGGCCGGCAGCTCGACCGGGTTCTCCGCCGGGCGGTCGCCCATCGGGCGGAAGCTCGAGAACAGCGCGCTGCGCGTGCTCACGTCGAGCACCGGGATCTCGGCGGAGACCGGCTCGACCGGCGTGGCGGCCGGGCGCGCACGGCTCGGGAGCGCCGAGCCGGCGTCGGCGACCTCGGCGGGCGGGGTCCACGCCTCGTCGGCCGCGGGGAGCTGGTCCGGCAGCGCGGGGGTCGCGAGCGGCGGCAGGACGATCGCGCCGGTCTGCGGGCCGGACGCGAACGACGCGCTCGGCGCCGCGGCGGCCGGGTCGACCGTGCGCGAGCGACGGCGGGGCATGCCCGTCTGCGTCGTGCCGTCGGTCAGCGCGTCGATGTCGACCGGCACGGCCGCGGGAGCCTGGGGCTCGACCGCGGGGAAGGAGGCCGTCGCCGCGGGCGCCGCGGGCGCCGCGAACGGGGCCGGTGCCTCGGGCGCGGGGAGCGCAGGCGCGGCCGCCGGGCCCGCGAGCTGCTGCGCGGCGGCCTGCGTGCTCGTCTCGAGCGGGTCGGTCGGCTGCGGGAGCGGGACGCTCGAGTCCGGGACGAAGAGGACGGCCGGGAACGACACGACGACCTCGGTGCCCTGCTCGTCGCCGCCGGCGCTGAAGCGGACCTTCGCGCCGAGGCGGTCCGCGAGGCGGCCGACGACGAAGAGACCCAGGCGCTGCGCGCCGACGACGTCCGACGCCGCGTGCGTCGCGACCTTCCGGTTCGCGTCCGCGATCTCCTCGGGCGTCATCCCGAGGCCGTGGTCGCGGACCGTGACGTAGACGAAGTTCTCGTCCCGCCCGGTCGTGACCTCGACAGGCGTGTGCGGCTCCGAGAACATCGTCGCGTTCTCGAGGAGCTCGGCGAGCAGGTGCGCGGCGTTGAGCGCGTTGTGCCCGAGCATGAGCGGGTCGACCACGAGGTTGAGGCGCACGCGGTCGTACAGCTCGATCTCCGACGACGCCGTACGGATGACGTCGGAGGCCGGCATGGGCTGGCGCACGCGACGGCCGGAGTCGATGCCCGCGAGGACGAGGAGCGACTCGGCGTTGCGGCGCATTCGCGTCGCGAGGTGGTCGAGGCGGAAGAGGTTGGACAGCGTGCCCGCGTCCTCCTCGGAGCGCTCGAGGTCGTCGAGGAACGCGAGCTGGCGGTTGAGGAGCACCTGGTCGCGGCGGGCGACGTTGACGAACATCTCGGCGATCGAGCCACGCAGCGCGGCCTGCTCGCGGGCGACGCGGATCGTCGTCTCGTTCACGTCGTTGAACGCGGTCGCGAGCTGGCCGACCTCGTCCGTGGACTCCACGGCGATCGGCGCCAGGTCGATGCCCGGTCCCTGACCCGGGACGGCGACCTGCTCGACGAGCTTCGGGAGCTGGTCGCGGACGTCCTCGGCCGCGTCGGTGAGGCGGCGCAGCGGGTTGACGATCGCGCGGGCGATGAGGCCCGCGACGAGGACGGAGAGGATGACGGCGGCGAGGGTCACGAGGATCGTCACGACCGCGCGGGTCGTCGCGGCGGCGGCGAGGTCGGACGCCTTCTTCTCGGTCTCGACGCGGACCGCGTCACGCACCGGGGCCGTCTGGTCGCGGTCGGCCTGCGAGAGCGCCGGCCACTCGGCCGCCTGGCTCGCGGGGGTCGCGCCGGGGCGCGAGCCCATGAGGTTCTGGCGGATCTGGTTGTACGTCGCCGTCGGGGTCTCGAGGCGGAGCTCGCCGGGGAGCTGGCGCACCGCGGTCTGCGTGCGCTTGGCGAGCTCGTCACCGGTCGTCACGAGGACGGCGGCCTGCTGGTTGGTCGCGGTGCTCTCCTGGCCCACCTGCGCGGCCTGGAGCACCGCGCCGGCCACCGGCTGCTCGAGCGCCTGCTGGGCGAGCAGCTCGTCGAGGAGCACGTACGTGTCGAGGTACTGCGCGAGGCCGCGGTCGGGCGTCGTGTCGGCCAGCGTGCGAGGCACCTCGAGCGCGTCGTCGATGAGGTTCCCGTACAGCGAGTTGCGCTGCAGCTGGCCGAGGCCGGAGCGGTCGATGGCCTGGCGGACCGACTGCAGGTCCGAGCGGTCGGCGATCGTGTCGGCCAGGGCCTCGCGCACGCGGGGGTCGAGCGCCGACGTGTCGAGCCGCTCGTACGCGCGGTCGCGCACGTCGAGCGCCTTGTCGGTCTTCTCGCGCTGCGCCATCATCTGCGCCTCGGCGTCCTCGGTCGCGCCCCGCGCGTCGAGGAAGGCGTACGTGCGCTCGGCCGCGATCTCGGTCCCCGCGACGTCCTGCGCGGCGAGCGCCGCGACGAGCGCGCTCGTCTGGCTCGCGTCGCGCGCCGTCGAGATGGCCTGCGCGGAGATGATCGCGGCGGCCGCGAAGAGGACGAGGACAGGCACCGCGAGGGCCGCAAGGATCTTCCCGCGAACGCTCAACCTGCGGAGCATACGAACCTGCCTCCATCACCCTGGTCCACCCGGTTCGGCAGCGCGGTCGGCGCGCGGCAGCGGCGCCTCCCGGGCTCCGGTCCCCGGTCGTGCGTACTAACTATCGGTGCACATCTCCCGGACACCTAATCCGTGAGCAGCACGGCCACGCGTGCCGTTCCTCACGGCGCCCCCGTCGGCGAACCGGCGCCCCCCGGGCCGCCCGCGTAGTCTCGGCGATGTGCGAGGCGTCACGATATCGGGCCCCGGTGGCCCTGAGAAACTAACGGTTTCCACGCTCCCTGACCAGACCCCCGGGCCGGACGAGGTCGTGGTGCACGTCGCTTCCGCTGGCGTGAACCGTGCTGACCTGCTACAACGCGCCGGTTCGTACCCACCGCCGCCCGGCGCGCCCGACTGGCCGGGCCTCGAGGTGTCGGGGACGATCGCGGCCGTCGGCGACGCCGTGACGGGGTGGTCGACGGGCGACCGCGTCGTCGCGCTGCTCGACGGCGGCGGGTACGCGGAGCAGGTGCGCGTCCGCGCGACCCAGGTGCTCCCCGTGCCCGACGGCGTCGACCTCGTCGACGCGGCGGCGCTCCCCGAGGCGGTGTGCACCGCGTGGAACAACCTCGTGGACGTCGGACGGCTCGCGTCGGGCGAGTGGCTGCTCGTGCACGGCGGGTCCGGCGGGGTCGGGACCGTCGCGGTGCAGCTCGGCGCGGCGCTCGGCGCCCGCGTCGCCGTGACCGCGGGCGGGCGCGCCCGCGCCGACCGCTGCGTCGCGCTCGGGGCGAGCGTCGCCGTCGACCACCGCGAGGAGGACTTCGTCGCGGCCGTGCGCGAGGCGTCGGGAGGGCACGGCGCGGACGTGGTGCTCGACGTCGTCGGCGCCGCGTACCTCCCGCGGAACCTCGACGTGCTCGCGACGGGCGGTCGGCTCGTGGTCATCGGGATGCAGAAGGGTCGACGGGCGGAGCTCGACCTCGGCCTGCTCCTGGCCCGCCGCGCGACCGTCGCCGGCACGACGCTGCGCTCGCGGCCGCCCGCCGAGAAGGCGCGGATCGTGCACGACGTCCTCACGCACGTCTGGCCGATGGTCGAGGACGGGCGCGTGCGCCCGGTCGTGCACGCGCGACTCCCCCTCGACGAGGCGGCGCGGGCCCACGAGCTGCTCGACTCGGGCGAGGTCTTCGGCAAGGTGCTGCTCGTCCCCTGACGTTCGCACGGGCGCGGACGCCTCTCAGGCACCTCGTCGCGGCTGCGTCACGCCCCGGCACGGCCCGCGTCGGTGCGCGCGTCGGCGGCGCGCGCCAGACTGGACCCATGGCTGACGAACCGCGCGACCCCCGCCCCGACGAGCCCACCCCGCCCGACCCCCGGTCGGCCCCGGACGACGCGCCCGAGCGCGACGACCCCGGCCGCGCCACCGTCGTCATGCCGGACGGGACCGGGGTCGGCGTCGAGGGTGCCCCCTCGCAGGACGACGACGGCCCGACGACGGTGATCGAGGAGCCCGCCAAGGTCATGCGCATCGGCGGCATGATCAAGAAGCTCCTCGACGAGGTGCGCGACGCTCCGCTCGACGAGGCGGCCCGCTCGCGCCTCGCCGAGATCCACGAGCGGTCGCTCACCGAGCTCGAGGAGGGGCTCTCGCCGGACCTGGTCGACGAGCTGCACCGCATCACCCTGCCGTTCTCGGACGACGCCGTCCCCACGGACGCCGAGCTGCGCGTCGCGCAGGCCCAGCTCGTGGGATGGCTCGAGGGGCTGTTCCACGGGATCCAGACCGCGCTCGTCGCGCAGCAGATGGCCGCGCAGGCCCAGCTCTCCCAGATGCGCCGCGCGCTCCCGCCCGGGTCGCTGCCCGGCATGGCGCCCGGCGGTCCCGGCGGGATGCCGGGCCAGCAGGGCGGGCGCCCCGACGAGCACGACGGGCGCCCGTCGCCCGGCCAGTACCTCTGAGACCGGCGGCGGCCCGGTCCCGCGCGCCTCAGGCGCGCGGCGGGTCCGGCGGGGCGTCGCCCGGCGGCGCCCCGTCCTGCGGCCGGTCCCGGGGCGCTGCCGTCATGGCGATCGCGCCCGAGACGAGCAGGAGGCCCGCCGCCTCGGGGAGCGTCGGCACCTGGTGCAGCACGACGGCGCCGACGACGGCGGCCGACGCGGGCAGGAGCGCGAGGAGCACCGAGAACGTCGCGGCGCTCACGCGGCGCAGGACGACCTGCTCGAGCGCGTACGGCACGACGGACGAGAAGAGCGCGATCCCTGCGACGGCGGCCACGTGGCGCCAGTCGCCGAGCACGGGCAGCGCGTCCGGCGCGAGGACCGGGGCGAAGACGAGCGCGCCCACGGTCATCGCGACCGCGAGCGACGTGACGCCCGAGCCGGCGACCGCGACGCGCCGCCCGAGGAGGATGTAGGCCGCCCAGCAGGTCGCGGCCACCGTGATCGCGGCGAGGCCGAGCACGGCGTCCTCGCGCGGGAGGTCGGACTCGATCGTCACGCCCGCGAGGAGCACGACCCCGGCGCACGCGACGGCGATCGCGCCGCGCTCGCGCCACCCGCTGCCCGTGACCGCCGCGACGGCGACGGGACCGAGGAACTCGATCGCGACGGCCGTCCCGAGCGGCAGGTGGTCGATCGCGACGTAGAACGCGAGGTTCATCGCGGCGAGCGCGACCCCGAAGACCGCGACCCCCACGAGGTCGCGGCGCGTCCACCGTCGGCGCCACGGACGGCGCCACGCGAGCAGGAGCACCGCCGACGCCGCGATCCGCAGCCACCCGACCTCGATCGCGCCCGCGACGGCGAACAGCCCCACGGCGATCGCCGCGCCGAGGTACTGCGTCAGCCCCGAGACGACGAAGAGGACCGGGACGGGCACCCGCTCGAGAGCGGCGACGGGGCGACGGGGCACCCTACGAACTCTAGGCACGCGCCGGTCCGCGCCGGCGCACGACGACGGCCCGCCCCGGGAGGGGACGGGCCGTCGTGGTCCGGTGCGGCGGGTCAGCCCTTGACGGAGCCGGCCAGGAGACCGCGCACGAAGTACCGCTGGAGCGCGACGAACACGATGAGCGGCACGATGATCGAGATGAACGCGCCGGCGGTGAGGATGTGCCAGTCGCCGCCGCGGGAGCCCGCCATCTCGGCCACGCGCACGGTGAGCGGGTAGGACGACGTGTTGGCGAACGTCAGGCCCACGAGCAGGTCGTTCCAGACCCAGAGGAACTGGAAGATCGCGAACGACGCGATCGCGGGCACGAGCAGCGGCAGGAGCACCTGGAAGAAGATCTTCACGTGCCCCGCGCCGTCGACCCGGGCGGCCTCGACCAGCGACCGCGGGATGTCCTTCATGAAGTTGTGGAGCAGGAAGATCGCGAGCGGCAGCGCGAAGATCGAGTGCGACAGCCAGACCGTCCAGAACGTGCCGTTGAGGCCGACGGTGACGTAGTCGCGCAGGAGCGGGACGAGCGCGACCTGGAGCGGCACGACCTGGAGCGCGAAGATCGCGACGAAGAGGATCTCGCGACCCTTGAACTCGATCCACGCGAACGCGTACGCCGCGAGCAGCGCGAGCGTGATCGGGATGACCACCGCGGGCAGCGTGATGACGAACGAGTTGACGAAGTACGTGGAGAGGTTGCTGCCGCTCCCGTACAGCGCCTGGTCGTAGTTGTCGAGCGTGAACTCGGCCTCGCCCGTGAAGATGCCCGGGATGACGGTCCACCAGCCGCTGCGGCGGATGTCGAGCTCGGGGCGGAACGACGTGACCAGCAGACCGACCGACGGGATGGTCCACAGCAGGGCGATGAGGATCGCGAGGAACGACGCCCACGGCGAGCTGAGCTTGCCCTTGGCGGCGATCGCGCGCTTCTCGAGCCGGGTGAGCTTGCGGGGACGGCTGGGCCCCTCGAGCTCCGCCTCGGTGGTGAGGTCGGTGTCCGGGACGACCGGGGGGATCGGCGTGCTGGTCATCGGATCTCCTCCGCGAGACGCATCTGCCGGACGTTGTAGACGATGATCGGGATGACGAGCACGAACAGGATCACCGCGAGCGCGGAGCTCAGGCCCTGGTTGTTCTGCCGGAACGCCTGCGTGTAGAACTCGTTCGCCACGACCTGGGTGCCGAACTGGCCGCCCGTCATGGTCCGCACGATGTCGAAGATCTTGAGCGTCGCCATCGCGATCGTCGTCAGGACGACGACGAGGGCCGGGCGCACGCTCGGGATCGTGATGTAGCGGAACATGCCGAAGCCCTTGAGCCCGTCGAGCCGCGCGGCCTCGACGATGTCGTCGGGGATCGCCTTGATCGCGGCCGAGAGGATCGTCATCGCGAACCCGGTCTGGATCCAGATCATGACGACGATGAGGAAGAACGTGTTCCAGGGCTGGCCGATGAGGAACTGCTGCGGCGGGAGCCCGAGCCACACGAGCACCTGGTTGAGCAGGCCGATCTGGTTGACGCCCGGCTGGTCGGGGCGGAACTCGTAGACGAAGCCCCAGATGATCGACGCGCCGACCATCGAGATGGCCATCGGCAGGAAGACCAGCGCCTTCGCGAACTTCTCGAAGCGCGAGCGGTCGACGAGCACCGCGTAGACGATCCCGATGAACGTCGAGAGGATCGGCACCACGACGACCCAGATCGCCGTGTTGCGCAGGACGAGCTGGAACTGGTCCGTGGTGAACGCGGTGACGTAGTTGTCGAGCCCGACGAACTCGTTGCCGCGGCGGTCGAACAGGGAGTTCCAGATCGTGATGATCGCGGGGCGCACGAGGCCCCACGCGAGCCCGAGGACCGCGGGGCCCACGAACCCGAGGACGACGACCCAGCGCGGGATGCGCTTGGGGCGGTCCACCGCGAGCAGGATCGCGCCCATGACGACGACGAAGAGCAGGATCGCGAGGAACATCAGCCCGAACTTCTCCACGGGAGAGCTCGGGTCGGTCAACCAGTCCATGGTGGCCTCCGGTCTGGTCGCCCACGGCGTCGGGGGCGAACGTGGTCTACATCCTGGACCCGGGAGCGGGGGGTCCGCCACAGTGGGCGGACCCCCCGTCCGGTCGTGCGTGCGTCAGACGGGCTCGCGCCCGTCCGTCCGGGTCAGGACGACGGCCAGGACGCCTCGATCGTGTCGACGACCTCCTGCGTGTCGGAGCCGGTGAACCAGTTCACCATCCCGGTCCAGAAGGTCCCCGCACCGACCTCGCCCGGCATCAGGTCGGACGCGTCGAAGCGGATCACGGCGTCGGGGTCGGCCAGGATCTCCGCGGAGAGCTGGTCGAACGACGTCGCGAGGTTCTCCGGGTCGAGACCGTTGTTGGCGCTGACCCAGCCGCCCTGGGGCGTGGTGAGCGCCTTCGTGTTGGCCCAGTCCGCGCTCGAGAGGTAGGTCTGGAAGGCCTGCACCTCGGGACGGTCGTTGAAGGCCGCGACGAACTCGCCGCCGCCGAGGACCGGCTTGATGTCGGTCTGGTCGGTCGGCAGGTAGAAGGCGTAGACGTCGCCGTCCTCGGCAACCTCGGTGCCCTCGGGCCACTGCGTCTGGTAGAAGTTCGCGGCGCGGTGCAGCCAGCACGTGCCGTCGAGGATCGGGTAGCCCGCGTCGGTCCACGCGGTGGTCGCGATCGAGTCGACGCCGCCGAGGCCCGCGTTGACGAAGTCGGGGTTCTTGAGGATCTCGCCGGCCGTGTCGAACGCCTCGACGATCTGCGGGTCGTTGAACGGGATCTCGTGCGTGTACCACTGGTCGTACACCTCGGGACCCGCGGTGCGCAGGACGACGTCCTCGATCCAGTCGGTCGCGGGCCAGCCGGTCGCGTCACCGGACTCGACGCCGGCGCACCAGGGCATGCCGCCGTCCTCGACGATCTGCGCGGAGAGGTCCATCATCTCGGTCCACGTCGTCGGGACCTCGTAGCCGGCGTCCTCGAACATCGACGGCGAGTACCAGACGTACGACTTGACGTTCGACCCGAGCGGCGCGGCGTAGAACGTGCCGTCGACGGTGCCGTACTCCTTCCACGACTCGCTGAAGAACTCGTCGACGTTCGCGACGGTCTGCTGCGGCGCGGGGACGATCTGGTCCGGGAAGTCGTTGACGATCGTGTTGAGCAGGCCGGGCTGCGGCAGGTACGCGATGTCGGGGGCGTTGCCCGCCTGGATGCGGACGAGCAGCTGCGCCTCGAACTCGCGCGAGCCCTCGTAGTTGATCGTGACGCCCGTGCACTCCTCGAACGGGTCGTACGACGCCTCCTGCGTCGCCTGCTCGGGCTCGACGATCGACGTGTAGACGGAGACCTCCGTGCCCTCGAGGTCGCCGAACTCCTCGTAGGCGGAGCAGTCGATCTCCGGGGTCGCGGCGTCGCCGCCGCCGTCACCGCCGTCGCCGTCCCCGCCGCCGCCACCGCTGCACGCCGCGAGCACGAGCGCGAGGCTCGCCCCGCCGGCGGCGACCGCCAGCGTGCGGCGACGTGCCGCGCTGGTCCTCGTGGTCCTGGTCATCTCAGCCTCCACCTCGTCGTAGGTCCGGACGTCGGCCGCCCCGGTCAGGTACGGACCGGGCGCATCGCGACGTCGCGAGCGCGGGTGCGCTCTCGCCCCACCCCCCATGCAAGCGATTGCATCGCGCTGCCGCAAGCACAGCAGGGCGCGTTTGCGTAACGATTCCGTCACGCGGGGCGGGTGCGCGCTCTCTCGGGGCCGATCCCCTGGTCACGCTCCCACGGGGCGGGTCCGAGCGCGCGTCGAGCGGACGGACGGCTCCCTACGCGACAGGCCGCGGCGGCGCGGTCGAGCGACGGCGCACGAGCTCCGTCGGGTACGTGAGGCTCTCCGGCACCGGGGCGCCGTTGATCATGTCGAGGAGCAGCAGCGCGGCGTCGAAGCCCTGCTGGTAGGCGTCCTGGGCGATCGTCGTCAGGCCCACGAGCTCGCCGAGGTCGTGCCCGTCGACCCCGACGACGGAGAGGTCCTCGGGCACGCGCAGGCCCCGGTCGCGCGCGGCGAGGATCGCCCCCATCGCCATCTCGTCCGAGGCGGCGAAGACCGCCGTCACGTCCGGGCGCCGCCGCAGGAGGTCCGTGGTGGACTCCCGCCCGCCCGCGACGTCGAAGTCGCCGTTCACCTCGAGCCCCGGGTCCCGCGCCAGGCCCGCGCCCTCGAGCGCCTCGGCGTACCCCTGCGACCGCTCGACGGGCGGCGACCACGACGAGACGAGGTCGGGCACGCCCGTCACGTGGCCGATCACCCGGTGCCCGAGGTCGAGCAGGTGCTGCGTCGCCGCCCGGCCCGTCGCGACGTCGTCGAGCCGGACCGTCACCTGGTCGGCCGGGCCGGAGCCGACGAACGCGAGCGGGCGGCCGAGCCCGACGAGCGAGCGCACCTCGTCGTCGTCGAGCGGGAGGCCCACGACGAGCGTGCCGTCCACGCGGTGCCGCAGCACGCTCGGGTCCACGCGGCGCCGCGCCGCCGTGCGCCGCACGTCGAACGTGTAGAGCAGCACGTCGTAGCCGAGGTCGCGCAGGGCGCGCTCCGCGCCCTCGATGACGTTGGCGAAGAACCACCGGTTGACCCACGGCGTCAGGAGGCCGATCGTGCGCGTGCGGCCCGTGGCCAGCGACGACGCCGACGGCGTGGGGACGTAGCCGAGCCGGGCCGCCTCCGCGAGCACCCGGAGGCGCGTCGGCTCGGAGACGTTCGGCAGGCCGCGCAGGGCGCGCGACACGGTCGCCGTGGACACCCCGGCGGCCTGGGCGACGTCGTCGATACCTGCCACGACGGGTGATGCTGCCACGCCGACCGGTGCGTGGCGAGGCACCGTGCCACATCGTGAGCAGATCGATGCAAGCGCTTGCCCCCTCCGGGGGCCGACGGCGCCCCGCGCCCCGGCGGCGGGCCGGGCGGATATCGTGGTCGAGCCTGCGCGCCGCACGACCCGTGCCGCCGGGCGACACCACCACGAGCCGGAAGGACCACGATGATCGAGCTGAGGACCCCGCGGGAGATCGAGCAGATGCGGCCCGCAGGACGGTTCGTCGCCGACGTCCTCACGACCGTGCGTGCCGCGGCGAAGGTCGGCACGAACCTGCTCGAGCTCGACGAGATCGCGCACGCGATGATCCGCGAGCGCGGCGCGGAGTCCTGCTACATCGACTACCACCCGTCGTTCGGCGCGAGCCCGTTCGGCAAGGTCATCTGCACGTCGGTCAACGACGCCGTCCTGCACGGCCTCCCCCACGACTACGCGCTGCGGGACGGCGACCTGCTGAGCATCGACTTCGCGGCGTCCGTCGACGGCTGGGTCTCCGACTCGGCGCTGTCGTTCGTCGTCGGGACGCCGCGCGCCGGTGCGCTCGGCGAGGCGGACGCGAAGCTCATCGAGACGACGGAGCGAGCACTCGAGGCCGGCATCGCCGCGGCGCAGCCCGGCAAGAAGGTGGGCGACATCTCCGCCGCGATCGCCGACGTCGCGCACGCCGCGGGCTACTCGGTGAACACGGACTTCGGCGGGCACGGCGTCGGGCGCACGATGCACGGCGAGCCGCACGTGCCCAACGACGGCCGCCGCAAGCGCGGGTTCCCTCTCAAGCCGGGCCTCGTCATCGCGATCGAGCCGTGGTTCCTCGAGACGACGGACGAGATCTTCACCGACCCGGACGGCTGGACGCTGCGCTCCGCCGACGGCTCGCGCGGCGCGCACAGCGAGCACACCGTCGCGATCACCGAGGACGGCCCGGTCGTCCTCACGGCACGCGAGCCCCGCGACTGACCCCCTCCCCCCCGGCGAGGGAGTCCCCGGCACCGCGAGGTAGGGCCCCGGTCCGCCGAGGTAGCGCCCGGGTACCGCGAGGTAGTGGCGTGGTCATGACCACGCCTCTACCTCGGCGGAAGAACCTTCCGGAAGAACGCCGCCGACTCGTCGTAGCCCAGAGCCGCGTAGAACGGCGCGGCGCGCCGGGTCGCGAGAGCGACGTACGCCGCCCCCGCCGCGGCGGCCCACTCCTCGGCCGCTTCCATGAGCAGGCGCCCGGTCCCGCGGCGGCGCGCGGCGTCGTCGACCATGACCTCCTCGACCCACCCGACAGGAGCGTTGGCGAAGAGCGTCGCGTGTCGGTGCGCCACGAGGTAGCCGACGACGTCGTCCCCCACCTCGGCGACGAGCACCAGCGCGTCGTCGTCCGCGAGGAGCGACACGAACGACGCGTCGAAAGACGCACGCTCGGGGACGAACGACGTCGCGAAGGCGACGACGAGCCGCCAGACCCCGTCCGCGTCGTCGGGCAGCGCAGCCCGGACGGCCACGCCATCGAGTCGACGTCGAGGCCCGGTCACGACCACGCCTCTACCTCTCGGTACCGAGGCTCTACCTCGCGGTACCTGGCTTCTACCTCGGCGACCACGGCGCTGCCTCGCGGTCAGGGCAGGAGGCTGCGCAGGACGTCGGCCGCGCCGTCGTCGTCGATCGTGCCGGTGACCTCGTCGGCGGCCTCCTGCACGGCGGCGTCGGCGTGGCCCATCGCCACGCCGCGGGCCGCCCACTGCAGCATCTCGACGTCGTTGTGGCCGTCCCCGACGGCGACGGTCCGGTGGGGCTGGACGTGCAGCGCTCGCCGGACGAGCTCCAGGCCCGTCGCCTTGGTCACGCCGAGCGGCGCGAGGTCCATCCACGCGGTCCAGCCGACGGCGTACGTGACGTCGTCGAGGCCGAGGTGCTCGACGAGCTCGTGGAACTCCTCGCTCGTCGAACCCGGTGAGCGGACGATCACGCGCGTGACCTCGCCCGACCACAGCTCGTCGAACTCGACGACGCGGTGCACGCCGTCGAGCTCGCCGTCGGGGAAGAGCTCGTTCATGCGGAACCCGACGCCCACGTCCTCGACGGCGTACCGCGCGTCGGGCAGGTGCTCGCGCAGGAGCCGCAGGGCCGGGCCCGGGTCGAACGTCACGACGTCCTCGAGCGCGTACCCGTCCGGCTCCTCCGGGTCGAGCCGCGCGGTCACCGCGCCGTTCGACGCGACGACCCAGCCGCGGTCGATCCCCAGGATCTCCGCGACGGGCGTGATCGCGATGAGCGAGCGCCCGGACGCGAGCACCACGTGGTGACCCGCCGCGCGCAGGCCGGCGACGGCGTCGCGCACGTCCTCCGACAGCTCCTGGTCGTACGACATGAGGGTGCCGTCGATGTCGAGCGCGACGAGCATCGGCCCGGGCGCGTCGTCCGGGACGAGGGGACCCGTCACGCCACCACCGGCTCGAGCACCTCGAGGCCCCCGAGGTACGGACGCAGGCCCTCCGGCACGCGGACCGAGCCGTCGGCCTGCTGGTGGTTCTCGAGGATCGCGACGATCCAGCGCGTCGTGCCGAGCGTGCCGTTGAGCGTCGCGACGGTGCGCGTCTCGTTCTTGCCGTCGACCTCGACGCGCTCGCGCACGTTGAGGCGGCGCGCCTGGAACGTCGTGCAGTTCGACGTCGACGTGAGCTCGAGGTAGCGCTGCTGCGTGGGCAGCCACGCCTCGCAGTCGAACTTGCGCGCGGCGCTCGACCCGAGGTCGCCCGCGGCGGTGTCGATGACGCGGTACGGCAGGTCGACGAGACGCAGCATCTGCTCCTCCCAGCCGAGCAGGCGCTGGTGCTCCGCCTCGGCGTCCGCAGGGTCGCAGTAGGAGAACATCTCGACCTTGTGGAACTGGTGCACGCGGATGATGCCGCGCACGTCCTTGCCGTGCGAGCCGGCCTCGCGGCGGTAGCACGCGCTCCAGCCGGCGTAGCGCAGCGGCCCGGCCGACAGGTCGACGATCTCGTTCGCGTGGTAGCCCGCGAGCGCCACCTCGCTCGTCCCGACGAGGTAGAGGTCGTCCTTCTCGAGGCGGTAGATCTCGTCCGCGTGGGCGCCGAGGAACCCGGTGCCCTGCATGACCTCGGGCCGCACGAGCGTCGGCGTGATGACCGGCGTGAACCCGGCCGCGACCGCCGTGTCCATCGCGGCGTTGAGCAGCGCGAGCTCGAGGCGCGCGCCCACGCCCGTGAGGTAGTAGAAGCGGGCGCCCGAGACCTTGGCGCCGCGCTCGGTGTCGATCGCGCGCAGGCCCTCGCCGAGGTCGAGGTGGTCGCGCGGCGTGAAGCCCTCCGCGGCGAAGTCGCGGATCGTGCCCTCCTCGCGCAGCACGACGTAGTCGTCCTCGCCGCCCGCGGGCGCGCCCGCGACGACGTTCGAGATCTGGTAGAGCAGCGCGCGCAGCTCCTCCGCCGCGGCGTCGGCGTCGGCCTGGCGCGCCTTGACGTCGGCCGCGAGCTGCTTGGTGCGCGCGAGCAGCTCCTGCTTCTCCTCCCCCTGCGCCTGGGCGACCTGCTTGCCGAGGGACTTCTGCTCGGCGCGCAGGCTCTCGAACTCGCTCAGCGCGGCGCGGTGGCGGGCGTCGGCGTCGAGGGCGGCGTCCACCAGCGCGGGGTCGTCACCACGGGTGACCTGGCTGGCACGGACGATGTCGGGGTTGTCGCGCAGGAGGCGGAGGTCGATCACGCCAGCAGCCTAACGAACTGCGCGCTCCGAGGCCGCAGCCCTTTCCCGCCCCGGCCCCGCTACGGTGTCGCCATGTCCTGGACGCTCTGGCTCGCGATCGCGGCGCTCGCCGTCGCGGTCGTGGCACTCGTGGTCGCGCTGGGCCTGCGCGCGCAGCAGACCCGGCAGCGCCGTGCGCACGGCGACGCGCCGCCCGCCGGGGAGGCCCCGGTCGAGGACGACCCCCGCGAGCTCGTCGCGTTCGTCGCCAACCCGTCGAAGCCCGACGTCGCGGGACTGGAGACGGTCGTCCGTGCCGCGTTCGCGGACGCGGCCCTGCCAGACCCGCTGTGGTTCGAGACGACGGTGGAGGACCCGGGCGTCGGGCAGACGCGCGCGGCGCTCGCGCAGGGCGCGGACGTCGTCGTCGCCGTGGGCGGGGACGGCACGGTCCGTGCGGTCGCCGAGGGCATGGTGGGCAGCGGCCGCACCATGGGCCTCGTGCCCGTGGGCACGGGCAACCTCCTCGCGCGCAACCTCGACCTCCCGGTGGGCGACGCGCGCGCCGCGCTCGCCGTCGTGATCGCCGGGACGGACCGCCCCGTCGACGTGGGCTGGGCCACGGTCCTGCGCTGGGCCGAGGATCCCGACGGTGCCGAGGGGGCGGAGCCCGGGTCCACCAGGGACGTGCGCAAGGAGCACATCTTCCTCGTGATCGCGGGCCTGGGGTTCGACGCCGCGATGGTCGCCGACACGGACGACGACCTCAAGGCGAAGGTGGGCTGGGTCGCCTACTTCGTCGCGGGCATCCGGCACCTGCACGGGCGCCGCATGCGCGCGCAGCTCCAGCTCGACGACACGCCGCCCGTCGACGCGCGCCTGCGCTCGCTCCTCATCGGCAACTGCGGGCGGCTCCCCGGTGGCCTCACCCTCCTGCCCGACGCCGTCATCGACGACGGGATCCTGGACATCGCGGCGATCGACACGCGCGGCGGGGTCGTGGGCTGGGCGCAGCTCTTCGGGGAGGTCGTCATGCAGGGCCTCGGCGTGCGCAACGACCTCCCCGCCAAGATCGGGCGCATCGACCACGCGCGCGCCCGCCGCGTGCGCGTGCGGGTCGAGGGCGGCGAGCAGGCGCAGGTCGACGGCGACGTGCTGGGCCTCGCGGTCGAGATCGAGGCGCGCGTCGACCCCGGTGCCCTGGTGGTGCGCACGGCCTGACGCTCTGCGACGGGGGACGACGCACACCCGGTCCGCGCCGCGCGGTCGGTCCACGCGGTCAGTCCCCGCAGGCGGTCTCCGCGTCGATCGCCGACCGCATGACCGCCGCCGGGGGGACGACCTGCTCCCCGCCGACGCGGGTGAGGGCGGCGAGCCCGACACCGACCATGAGCAGGCGCCCCGCCGCCTCCCGGCGTCGCGCGTCACCCCGGTCGCCGAGGGCGTCCGCCAGGACGTCGGTCAGGAGCCCGAGCGTCTCCACGTAGGCCCGCGCGACGACGGGCCGCAGCTGCGCGTGCGCCCCGGCCTCCGCCCACCGGGCGAGCGCCTGCCCGTCACCCGCGGGCCCGAGCAGGTCCTCGAAGAAGAGCTCGAGCGCGGCGCGGGCGGTGCGACCACGGGCCGCGTCCTCGAACCGGACGATCTCGACGTCCGCGTACCGCCGCCACGCCTCGGCGACGAGCTCGTCCGTCGACGCGAAGTGGTGGTGGATCTGCCCAGGGGACCCGCCGAGCTCGTCGGCGACGACGCGCGCGGTGACGGCCCCGAGACCGTCGCGGCGCACGACGGCCGCGGCTGCGGCGACGATGGAGTCCCGACGCTCCGCGCGCGGCAGGTAGGCCATCAACGACTCCTCGTCCGCGCCGGGGGGGCGCCGTCGGTCAGGGTGTGCAGGAACGCGACGGTACGCGCCCGCAGGCCCTCCCGACGAGCTCGCACGACCTCACCGGGCGGGGGGTCGATCGGACCGCCCGACCGGACGGTCCGGACGTTGCGGTGGCAGTCGAGGTCGGTGCACAGCAGGAGGCCCACGCTGCTGAGCCGCTTCCTCGGGTCCCGCGACGGCCGGTGCGCCGCGAAGAGCGCGACCTCGTTGAACCGCCGCGAGAACCGGCACAGCGCGCACATCACGGCGCGCGACCCGACCTCGGCGTGGCTCGGGCTCTGGCGCAGGAGCGCCCCGACCGCGCGCCCGTCGACGTCCGCGACGAGGAACGCGCGCGAGGGCGCGCGCGGGTCGCGCCACCCGAGGTAGTCGAGCTCCTCCCAGCGCAGGTCGTCGAAGTGGCCGGGCAGGCGGACCTTCCCCTCCGCCGGGTCGACGTTGACGATCGCGGCCCGCGCCTCGGCGCGGGTCAGCGCGCGCACGGTCGGTCCTGGAAGTTGTACATGGATACAAGTTGTACACGGTGCCAAGTTGGTGCGTCCAGCAGATTGCGCGCAGCCGGCGTGGAGGCAGCGTGAGCGTCGCGCGCGGACCTGCGACGACGCTGCCGCCACGGTCGGGGGCGGTGTGACGCACCCCCGTAGGCTGGTCCGGTGACGTTCCCGGCCGCCGCGCTCCCCCCTGCCCGCACCCAGCCCGCCCGCCGGGGCCGGGGCCTCGGGCCGCGGACGACAGCGCTCGCCACGGCCGTCGCCCTGCTGCTGACGCTCCTCGCCACGGCCGGCCCGGCGGCGGCGACCGCCGCGGCCGGTTCGGCGGCGGCGGCGACCACCGAGGACACCGTCGCCGCCGGCCCGCTCGCCGCCGATCCCGCGCACGACCCGCGGCCCGTCGTGCTGGTCGCGGTGGCCGGCCTGTACTGGAGCGACGTCTCCCCCACCGCGACGCCCACGCTGTGGTCGATGATCCGCACGGGGTCCGTCGCCTCCCTCAACCTCGGGCGCACGGCGTGCACGACCGACGCGTGGCTCACGCTCTCGGCGGGGCGCATGGTGTCGGCGCAGGCGGACGAGCCGCCCGCGGAGCCGCTCCCCGCCGACGCCGAGGAGCCCGCGAGCGGCTGCCTCCCCCTGCCCGTGCCCGACGTCACGCCGACGGGGGCGACCACGCCCGACGCGCGCCCCGCCGACGTCCCCGGCTGGGCCGCGCTCACGGCACCGGCCGCGGAGGAGACGCCCGCGCAGGCGGCGCGGCACGACCCCGGGACGGCCGCGGCCCGGCTCGCCGAGACAGGGGTCTGCACGACCGCCGTCGGGCCGGGTGCCGCCGTGATGCTCGCGGACGCCGTCGGTCGCGTCGAGCGGTACGCGCCCTCGCTCGCCGCGCTCCCCGACGACGGCCTCGACGCGTGCGACGTGACGGTCGTCGACCAGGGCGAGATCGTCGACTCGGCCACCGGCCGCGGCGAGAGCCTCGACGAGCTCGACGAGGCGCTCGCCCGGGTCATGGACGAGGCCGACCGGGGCACGCGCGTCCTGGTGGCCGGCGTGTCGGCAGGACCGGTCGGCGAGACGGGGCTCCAGGTCGTCGTCGACTGGCGCAAGGGGCAGCCGACGAGCCGCTGGCTCCACTCGCCCAGCACGCAGAAGGACGGCATCGTCCAGCTCACCGACCTGACGGCGACCGTCGTGGAGTCGGCGGGCGGCAGCACGGAAGGGCTCGAGGGCGCCGCCCTGGAGCAGGGCGAGGTGCGGCGCATGGACGTCGCCCGGACGGTCGAGAACCGGCAGTACCTGAACGTCCTCACCAGCACCATCCCCACCCTCTACCCCGTGCTCGTCGGGCTCCTCGTCGGCACCCTGGTCCTCGCGCTCGGCGGCGCCCTGTGGGCGCGTCGCGCCGCCGTCCGCCGCGGGCGCGAGCCCGGCCCGGGGCCGCGCGGCCTGCGCGTGCTCTCCGCCGTGCTCATGGTGGTCGCGGCGGCGCCGGTCGCGGCGTCGCTCGCGAGCCTGTCGCGCTGGTGGGTGTGGAGCGCGCCCGCGCCGGCCCTCACGCTCGCGCTCGCGGTGAGCGCGGTCGTCGTCGCTCTCGTCGCGTGGGTCGTCTCGCGCCTCCTGCCGCGACGCCCGTGGGCACTGCCGTCGGCGCTCGCCGGGGTCACGTGGCTCGTGCTCACCGTCGACGGCGCGACCGGCACGACGCTCCAGCAGGCGTCCCTGCTCGGGACGTCGGCCGTCGTGGGCTTCACGCGCTTCTACGGCTTCAACAACGTCACCTTCGCCGTGTACGCCGTCGCCGGCCTCGTCCTCGCGGGCGGCCTCGCGTCGGCCGCGACCGCCCGCGGACGACGCCGCCTCGCGGCCTGGACCGTCGTCGCCGTCGGGGCGGTCACGGTCGTCATCGACGGCTGGCCCGCGTTCGGCGCCGACTTCGGCGGGATCCTCGCGCTCGTCCCCGCGTTCGCCGTCCTCGCGCTGCTCGTGGGCCGGGTGCGCATCACGTGGCTGCGCGCGCTCGTCGTCGCGCTCGCGACGGTGCTCGTGGTCGTGGTCGTCGCGGTCGTGGACTGGCTGCTGCCGGGCGGGAGGTCACACCTCGGCGGGTTCGTCCAGACCGTCGTGGACGGGGCCGCGCTCGACGTGATCGGCCGCAAGGCGCTCGGCGCGTGGGCCACCCTCGCGAACCCGCTGGGCGCGGTCGCGGCGGTCCTCGTGGTGCTGCTCGCCGTCGCCGTGCTGCGCCCCGAGCGGTTCCGCCTGCCGGAGGTCGCGCGGGCCTACGAGACCTGGCCGCTGCTGCGCCCGCTGGTCGTGGCGCTCGTCGTCGTCGCGGGCGTCGGCTCCGTCCTCAACGACTCGGGCGTCATCATCGCGGTCATGGTCGTGGTCGTCGCGACCGCGATGATCGTCCCCGGCTTCCTCGCGCGCCCCGCGCCCCCGCAGACCGTGCGGGCCGTGCCCGAGCCGGGGATCCGGCGCATGCCGACCATGCTCGCGACCGTGGGGGGTGGGCTCCTGCTCGTCCTCCTGCTCGCCTCGACGGTGCTCGCCTCGTCGGGGCTCCGGCCGGCGGCCAGCGCCGCCCCGGCGGGCGGCGAGGCCTCGGTGACCCGCTCGGACGCGATCGCGACGGACCGGCCGATCGTCGTCGTCGGCACCACGGGCGTCACGTGGGGCGACGTCACGTCGTCGGCCACCCCCACCCTCCACGCCTTGCTCACCGACGGCGCGGGCGCGGGCGGCGTCTCCCAGCCCACGGGGGCGGCGAGCCGCTGCACCGTCGGCGGCTGGCTCGCGCTCTCCGCCGGGCAGCTCGCCGAGGTCGCGACCGAGCGCGCAGCCGACGGCGCATGGGCGTGCCCGACGCCGCAGCCCGCCCCCGACGGCGCGGACGGGGCGCAGGTCGAGGGGTGGGACGACCTGGTCGCCCTCCAGCGCGGCTCGGGCTACCAGGCGCGCCTCGGCGTCCTCGGCGACGCGCTCGCCGCAGCCGGCGCCGACGGAGCGGTGTGCGCGACGGCGGTGGGCCCGGGCGCGGCGGTCGCCCTCGCGGACTCCACGGGCCAGGTCGCCCGCTACCGCGACCTCGCGGACGCGACGGCACCCGGCTCCGACGCGTTCGCGTGCCCCGTGACCGTCGTCGACGCGGGCGACGCGACCCCGCCGGTCGTCGACCCCGACCTCCCGGCGGACGAGCGCGCCACGCTGCGCAGCACCCTGCGCGCCGACCGCCTCACGGCGGTCGACGCGACCGTCGGCGCCGTGCTCGACGCGGCCCCGAGCGGCACGACCGTGCTCGTCGTGGACGTCGCCGGCACGCCCGGCACCCGACCCGCGCTCGGCACGACGCTCGTGCGCCCGTCGTCCGACGGCCCCGACCAGTCCCGCTACCTGACGAGCGCCGCCACCCGGACCGACGGCGTCGCGCGCGTGCTCGACGTCCCGGCGACGGTGCTCGATGCCGCGGGCGCCGCGACGCCGGCACGGATCCAGGACACACCGGTGGCATGGGGCTCGCCGCGCCCGGCCGACGCGACGTCGACCGCCGACGCCCTCGCCGACCTCACGACGCGCGACCACGTGCGCCGCGCCGTCTACACCGCGTTCGTCGACGTGCCGCTCTACGCGGGGCTCGTGATCGCCGGGCTGTGCCTCCTGCTCGCGCCGCGCGCCGCGCGCGCGACGGGCGACCGCGCGCGTGCCCGGTGGGCCCGGGCGGCGCACTGGGCCCGCGGGTCCGCGCTCGTCGTCGCCGCGGTGCCCACCGCCGCCTTCCTCGTGTCGCTCACGGGCTGGTGGCGGTTCGGGAACCAGACGCTCGCGATCGTCGTGTCCACGGTCCTCGCGACGGCAGCCGTCGCCGGCCTGGGCGCCCTCGCCCCACGCCGTCCGGTCTGGCTCGGCCCCGGCATCGTCGCAGGGCTCACGTTCGCCGTGCTCACGCTCGACGCGCTCGTCGGCACCCCGCTCAACCGGGCGAGCCCGCTCGGTTCGGCGCCCACGTTCGGCGCCCGGTTCTACGGGTTCGGGAACCCGACGTTCTCCGTGTACGCGGTCGCGGCGCTCGTCGTCGCCGCGGCGCTCGCGCAGTGGCTCGTCGCGCGCGGCCACCGGTACGCCGCCGCCGCGACGGTGGGCGTCATCGGTCTCGTGACGATGGTCGTGGACGTGTGGCCGACGCTCGGCGCCGACCTCGGCGGCGGTCTCGTCGTCGTGCCGGCGTTCGCCGTGCTGGGCCTCGCCGCCTCGGGCGCGCGCGTCACGTGGCGGCGCTTCCTGCTCGTCGCGGCGGCGGGCGTCGCGCTCGTCGCCGCCGTCGGCGTGCTCGACTGGCTGCGCCCGGCCGACGAGCGTTCGCACCTGGGCCGGTTCGTCGGGCAGGTGGTCGACGGGTCGGCGTGGGAGACGCTGCTCCGCAAGGCGGGCTACGCGGCGCGGTCCGTGCTGGGCGGGGTGCCGGTGTGGCTGACGATCGCCGTGCTCGTCGCGGCCGCGCTGCTGCTCTTCTGGCCCCGGCGCTTCACGCCGCAGTGGTTCGCGCGCACGGAGGCCGCGTGGCCGCTCGTGCGACCGACCCTGCTGGCGCTGTGGATCGTGGCCGTCGCGGGCTCGCTCGTCAACGACTTCGGCGTGCGGATCGCGCTCATCGCGCTCATCCCGGCCGTCCCGCTGCTCACCGTCGCCGCGCTCCACGCGGCCGACGACGGCGGCGGCACGGGCGAGAGCGCGGACGACGACCCGGACGACCGCTCCGGCGCGGAGGGCCCCGCGGCGCGGGTCGGGAGCACCACGTCCTGACGCAGGTCAGTCCCGCACGTCGGTCGCGACGTCGTGCAGGACGAAGGTCGCGAACCCCAGCTCGCGTCGGGCACCGTCCAGCCAGGCGTCACGATTCCCGCGCGCGGCGGCGAGCGCCTGGGCACGGTCCTCGGCCGTCGGGGCCTCCCGGACCGCCCAGTCGACGAGCGACCCAGCCCAGCTGAGCTGGTAGTCGTCCCACTCGGCCAGGGTGCTGACGTGCCCGAACAACGGCTCGAAGCCGTGCGCACGGACGGCCCGCACGAAGCCGGCGAGATCGGGATAGGCGTCGGCGGGGACGTCGAGCGCCGCGAGCGCCGAGTCCGACGGGGTGCCCTCCCGGATGCTGTCACCGACGAGCGCCTGGCCGCCGGGGCGCAGTCGCTGCCGGACGGCGCCCAGCGTGGCGTCCAGTCCCCCGAAGGCGTGGCTCGCGCCGACGCACAGCACGACGTCGAACGCCCCGTCGTCCCAGGTGGCGGCGTCCGCCTCGATCCACCGCACCCGGTCGCTCAGCCCTCGCTCGTCGGTGCGCCGTGCCGCCGAGGCCGGGAGCATGTGGCCGATCCCGACGCCGGTGGTCCCGGGGTGGGCGAGCAGCAGCTCCTGCAGCCACTCGACCTCGCCGCACCCGAGGTCGACGGCGCGGGCGCCGTCGGCCGGGCTCAGCCAGCCGACCAGCTCCCGCAGCCGCTCGGGCGCCACGGGCGCCCCGATCGGATGGCGCAGGTGGGCGATGTCGAAGATCTCGGACCGTTCCATCCCGCGACGCTACAGGCCGCCCACGCCGCGCCGGTGCCGCCCTCCGGGCCGCACCACCGGGTGGCTCACGCGCGGAGCGCGCCCTCGGTGAGCACGAGCCCGCTGCCGCTCGCCACGAGGTCGGCCATCGCGACGCTCCGGACCGCAGGGTCCTCGTACGTGTTCCAGTAGTAGGTCTGCGTGCGGGCGGAGAACAGGCCCGTGTAGACGGTCTTCTCGAACTCGCCGGACCCCATCGCCGCGCAGCCGTCGACCATCGCGACCTGCTGCAGCGTGTGGAAGGCGCGGCTCACGTTCTCCTCCTCGGTGCCCTTCGTCGGGTAGTGGGAGTTCACGTAGGCCGCGCGGACGAAGCGGGACGGCGAGTAGTAGTCGCCGGGGACGCCGCGCATGTGCGAGCCCGAGCCGAACGGGGCGAGGTGGGCCCGGCCCACGAGGGTGTCCTCGGGGAAGTCCGGCGAGACGTTGAGGTAGTTGCGCAGGTTCTCGTGGTGCCAATCGAACCCGGGCTGGTTCGTGAGGACGTCGACGTCGTCGTCGAACACCTGCATGCCCGCGCTGGTGTACTCCACCACGATCGCGCGGCGCGCGTCGCCGATGATCCAGTGGAGCAGCGAGCTCGGGTACCTGTCGTTGATCGGACGGTCCACGATCGCGACGTCGCGCAGCGCGGCCTCGACCTCGTCGACCGTCGCGAACTGCGCGCACACCCACAGCGGGAGCTCGAACGCGGCCACGTTGACCGCGCCGTCGACCGGGCCGGAGGCGTACTCCGCGTACCCGGGGAAGTTGAGGCCCGCGACGGCGAGACCCGCGTCGTTGCCGCAGTCGAAGTACAGCGGGGTGTCGTCCTCGACGATCCCCATGCCGAGGACCGCGTGCTCGATCCCGCGCACCGCGCCGAACGGCGACCGGGGCGTGTAGCCCGTCGGGGTCAGCAGCACCTGCTGCCCGTAGCCCGTCGTCCAGTCGAGGTTGCGGGCGAGATAGAGGTTGCCGTCGTCGTCCGTGAACCTGATCCCTGTGCACATGGCGCTGCCCCCGTCGTCGTCGGTCCGGCTCGCGCGGCGAGCCGCCCGGGCACGCCGTCGTGCCCGCCCTCCCATGGTGCGTCCGTGCGGGCTCCGGGGCCACTGCCGGCGCCGGCCGGTCAGGGCTGGAGGTACACCGAGACGTGGGCCTCGATCGCGCGCTCCGCACGGCCGGGGTCGCCCGAGCGGAGCGCGTCGAGCAGCTCACGGTGCTGCTCGACGACGGCGTGCGGGTCCTCGTGGTGCGGCGCGTCGCGGACGAAGTACGCGCGGACGCGCGGCTGGATGAGCCGCCAGATCTGCAGCGACTGCGTGTGGCTCGCGGCGGCGATCACCGCCTCGTGGAACTCGAGGTCCAGGTCGGCGAGGCGACGGGCGTCGAGCGGGTCCGCCGCGCGCTCCATCGCCGCCACCGTGCGGTCGAGCGCGTCCAGGAGCGCGGGGTCCTGCGCGCGCGCCGCCGCGCGGAACGCGACCTTCTCGATGACGGTCCGCACCGGGACGAGGATCTCGGCGATCTCCTCCTGGGAGACGTCCACCACGACGGCGCCGCGGTAAGGGTGGGAGACGACGAGCCCTTCCTGCTCGAGCACCATGATCGCCTCCCGCACCGGGCCGCGGCTGATGCCGTAGGAGGCGGAGAGGTCACGCTCGACGAGGCGGTCGCCGGCGGCGAGGTCGCCGGAGGCGATGCGTTCGCGCAGGTGGCGCAGGACCCAGTCGCGCCGGGACTCGGGCGGCGATGCGGGCAGGACGGGCACGACGGCGACCCTCTCACTCGGAATGGCCCCACCCTAATAGATGGCCGATGGTTGACCATCTACCATCGGCCCACCTAGAGTCACGGTCCACGGCACCGACGAGAGGACACCCATGAGGATCACCGCCATCACCGCCGCCGGCCTGCGCGGCGCCACCCCCGAGGGCGGCTGGCAGGAGGAGCTGCGCCAGGACGACGTCGTGCACACCCTCGTCGCCGTCCACACCGACGAGGGGCTCGTCGGCGTCGGCAGCGTGTTCACGACCGAGGACCTCGTGCGCGGCGCGCTCGACGTCCTGCGGCCCCTGCTCCTGGGCGCGAACGCGCTGGAGCCGGAGCGCACGAGCGAACGGCTGCACCGCACGACGTTCTGGATGGGGCGCGGCGGGTCGATCACGCACGCGATCAGCGGCGTCGACACCGCGCTGTGGGACCTCCTCGGCCAGGCGACGGGACAGCCCGTCGGGCGCCTCCTCGGCGGGCGGTACCGCGACCGGGTGCGCCCGTACGCCTCGCTGCTCATGGACCAGCCCGACGCGCTGCGCGACCACCTCGCCGCGCTGCGCGCCGAAGGATGGACCGCGTTCAAGATCGGCTGGGGCCCCTTCGGCCGGGTCGACGAGCGGCTCGACGAGCGCATCGTCGCCGCGGCGCGCGACGCCGTCGGCCCCGACGCGATGCTCATGGTCGACGCCGGCGGCAGCGACAGCGCGTGGAGCCAGGGCTACAAGTGGGCCCTGCGGACCGCCCGGATGCTCGACGCGTACGGCGTCGCCTGGTTCGAGGAGCCGCTGCCGCCGGACGCGATCGAGGACTACACCCACCTGCGCCGGCGCTCGCCCGTGCCCATCTCGGGCGGTGAGGTGCTCACGCGCCGCCAGGCGTTCCAGCCGTGGATCGAGGGCGGCGCCCTGGACATCGTGCAGCCCGACGTCACGAAGGTCGGCGGGACGAGCGAGCTGCGGCGCATCGCGTGGTCCGCGCACGACCACGGCGTCAAGCTCGTGCCGCACGGGTGGAACACCGCCGTCGGGCTCGCCACCGACCTCCAGCTCGCCTCCGCCCTGCCGGACACGGACCTCGTCGAGTACGTCACCGGCTCGCCCTACATCGACGACCTGACGACCGACCGCTGGACGCTCGACGAGGACGGGATGCTCCCGATCCCGGACGGCCCGGGCCTCGGCGTCACGCTCGACCGCGAGCGCCTCGCGCGCTACTGCGACGTCGACGCGCTGCTCGGGAGCGCGGCGTGAGCCCCCGGTCGCTCGTCGTGACGGGCGCGGCGTCGGGGATCGGCCGCGCGGTCGCCGTGGGCGCCGCCCGGGACGGCTGGTTCGTGCACGTGCTCGACCTCGACCCCGACGGCGCCGCGGCCACCGTGGACCTCGCCCGGGAGTCGGGTGGGGACGGGCGCGCACACGTGCTCGACGTGACCGACGCTGCCGCCGTCGCGGCGGCGGTCGGGACGGCCGCGGACTCCGGGCCGCCGCTGCGCGGCCTCTTCGCGGGCGCCGGGATCGACGTGGGCGGGGCGGCGCACGAGCTCGAACCGGCCACGTGGCGCCGCGTGCTCGACGTCAACGTGACGGGCACGTTCCTCGTCGTGCGCGAGGTGCTGCGCACGATGGTCGCCGACGGCGGCGGGAGCGCCGTGCTGTGCGGCTCGCCGGCCGCGACGGTCGGCTTCGCGGCCGGGGGCGCGACGGCGTACGGCGCCTCGAAGGGGGCGATCTCGTCCATGGTCCGCACGCTCGCGGTCGACTACGCGCGCCACGGCGTCCGGGTGAACGCGATCGTGCCCGGCCCGACGGAGACCCCGCTCATGTGGGCCAACGTGCCCGCCGACGAGGTGGACGCGACACGCGCGCAGATCGAGCGCGAGGTCCCGCTGGGCCGGCTCGCGCGGCCCGAGGAGATCGCCGAGCCCGTGCTCTGGCTGCTGTCGGACCGCTCGTCGTACACGACCGGGTCGCTCGTCGGGTGCGACGGCGGCGTCCTCGCCAAGTCGTCGATCAGCGTATGAGCGCGCCGGGCGCCCCGGCACGTCGCCCCCAGGTCGGGGCGACGTGCTGGGCGATCGGCGACGGCTGGATCCCGCCGTACGGCACGGGCGAGGACCCGACCCTCGCGAGTCACGAGAGCCTGTGCCTGCTCAACGCCGGTCCCGACGACGCGCGCGTCGAGATCCGGCTCTACTTCGCCGACCGCCCGCCGGCCGGCCCCTACGTCGTGGTGGTGCCCGCCGAGCGGGTGCGCCACGTGACGCTCAACGACCTCGACGACCCCGAGCCCGTGCCCCGCGGCACCGACTACTCGGCCGTCGTCGTCGCGTCGGCGCCCGTCGTCGTCCAGCACACGCGGCTCGACTCGCGGCAGGCCGCCAACGCCCTGTTCAGCACGATCGCCCATCCCGTCGACACCTTCCGAGAGGACCTCCGATGACGCAGACCTCCACCCCGACGACCTTCCGCCGGGGCACGCCGTGAACGCCGCGACGGGCCGCCTGGGCCACGGCGCCCTCACCCCGCTCGTCGTCGCGTCGACCGTCGGGGCGGCGCTGGGCGGGTTCATGTTCGGCTTCGACACGGCCGTGGTCAACGGCGCCGTCGACGCCCTCAAGGCCGAGCTCGGCGTCGGGAGCGCGCTCGTGGGCGTGATCGTCGCGAGCGCGCTCCTCGGCGCGGCGGTGGGCGCCTTCTCCGCGGGCACGATCGCGGACCGCTTCGGACGACGGCGCCTCATGATGGTCGCCGGGACCCTGTTCGTCACCACGTCGGTGCTGTGCGCCGTCGCGCACGACGGCCCGACCCTCGCGCTGTGGCGCTTCCTGGGGGGCGTCGGGGTGGGCATGGCGTCCGTCGTCGCGCCGCTCTACATCGCCGAGATCGCGCCCGCCCGGCTGCGCGGGCGGCTCGCGACAGCGCAGCAGATGTCGATCGTCCTGGGCATCTTCGCCGCGCTCGTCTCGAACGCGTTCCTCGTGCGCGCCGCGGGCGGGGCCGAGGCGGAGCTGGCCCTCGGCCTGCCTGCCTGGCGGTGGATGTTCCTGGTCGCGGTCGTGCCGTCGGTGGCGTACGTGGTCGCGGCGGTCCTGCTGCCCGAGTCGCCGCGGTACCTCGTGATGCGCGGCGACCGCGACGGCGCCGCCCGCACGCTGCGGCGCCTCCACCGCGTCCCGGAGGGCGACGCGCTCCTTGCCGTCGCGACCATCGAGGGGACGCTCCACGAGGCGCGGCCGGCGTGGTCCCACCTGTTCTCCGGGCCGGGCCGCCTCAAGCCCATCGTCTGGCTGGGGATCGCGCTCGCCGCGCTCCAGGCGCTCGTGGGGATCGACGTCATCTTCTACTACTCGACGTCGCTCTGGGCGCAGGTGGGCTTCGGCGAGCAGCAGGCCTTCTGGCTCTCGGCCCTGACGTCGCTCGTCAACGTCGCGGCGACCGTCGTCGCGATCTTCCTCGTCGACCGCGTGGGGCGGCGTCGCCTGCTGCTCGTGGGGTCGGTGGGCATGACGGTCGCCCTGGCCGTCATGGCGACCGGGTTCGCCCAGGCGCGGCAGACCGCGGACGGCGTCGTGTTCGTCGACGCGTGGGGCGTCGTGACCCTGGTCGCGGCGAACGTCTTCGTCGTGGCCTTCGCCGTCTCGTGGGGTCCGGTGGTGTGGATCCTCGTCGGGGAGATGTTCCCCAACCTGATGCGCGCCCGCGCCGCCTCGCTCGCCGCCGCCGCGAACTGGGCGGCGGGCATCGCCGTCAACCTCACGTTCCCCTCGCTCCGGGACCTGTCGCTCCCCGGCAGCTACGCCCTCTACGCGGTGTTCGCGGCCGCGTCGTTCGTGCTCGTGCTCCGCGCGCTGCCCGAGACGGCGAACCGCCCGCTCGAGGAGATGCGGGAGGAGACGGCGTCGGGTGGACATCGATCACTTTAGGAGTGTTAAAGTGATTGCATGATCCAGAACTCCATCACCCCGGAGCAGGCCCGTCGTCAGCTCGGCCAGGCGGAGGAGGTCGCCGCCCAGGCCCACCGCGCGACTCGCTGGTACCCCTGGCTCAGCGTCGGGCACGCCGTCACCGCCCTCGCGTACACGATCGCGATCGACGTCCTCGACGCACCGTGGTGGCCTGCCACCACGGTGCTCGTGGTCGTCCTCGCCCTGCTGTGGTCCGCCGTCGCGCGGCACCACCGGACGGCGCCGCGGCACTGGGTGCGCGACATGGGCATCGCCCTGATCACCTGGGCGGTGCTGTACTTCGCGATGCTCGACCCGGCGCTCCAGCTCGTCGGCGCGGCGTCGCCGGCCTGGTGGGTCCTCGCCGGCGTCGTCGCCGCCTCCCCGTTCGCGGCGTGCGCGTTCGCGAGCGCACGCCGGTGAGCCACCCGCGCAAGGGCCTGGACGCGCTCATCCACTCGCCCGTGCGCTTCTCGATCCTCGCCGCCCTGGCGAACGTCGAGAGCGCGGACTTCCGCTTCCTGGCCGACCTGGTCGAGCTGAGCGACTCGTCCCTCTCCCAGGCCCTCACCGCCCTCTCCGACGCGGGTCTGGTGGAGATCCGCAAGGAGGCCGCCGGGCGCCGGACGCGCACGTGGGTCCGCATCAGCGACCGCGGGCTCGACGCGTTCCGGCAGCACGTGCGCACCCTCGAGCAGATCGCCCGCACCGGCGCGATCGAGCCGCGACCCGACCCGACCCCGAGAGACACCGCACCATGACGCCCACGTTCCGTCGAGCCACCGCCGCCGACGTCCCCGCCGCGGCCCGCACCCTCGCCGCCGCGTTCCACGACTACCCCTGGACCCGCTGGGCCGTCCCGGAGGACGGCTACCCCGAGCGCCTCGCCGCGCTCCAGGAGATCTACCTCGAGCACGCCCTCGCGCACGGGATCGTCGTCGTCCACGAGCCGGTGGACGCCGTCGTCGCGCTCATGCCGCCCGACGCCCCCGCACCCCCCGACGACGTCCAGGAACGGGTCGCCGCGCTGCACGGCCCGCGCCTGCAGGCCGTGGCAACTGCGGAGCTCCCGCCGCCCCGCCCGGACGCCTGGGTGCTCGCGACGGTAGGGGTCCTGCCGTCGCTCCAGGGCACCGGGCTCGGCACCGCGGTGTGCCGGGCGGCGCTGCGCGAGCCCGCACTCGGGGACGCGCCCGTCGCGCTCGAGACCTCCGACGCGCGCAACGTCACCTTCTACGAGCGGCTGGGCTTCGTGCGCACCGCGACCACGCAGGTGCACGACGGCCCCGTCGTGCACGGCATGGTCCGCACGCGGACGCTCTGAGCCCCGCCGCCGAGCCGCCGCGCCGATCGGCCTGCCGCGCCGGGTCGCCCGGTGCGGCGGCCCCGCGTGGCTAGTGGTCGCCCGCGCGCACCCGGTCGACGGCGGAGCGCATCTTGCGCGCGTTCACGGCGAGCAGCACGTCCCGGTACTGGGCGGCGCGGTGGAGCTGGCCCTTGAGGTCGTTCGACGACGCGCGGTGGCGCAGGTCGCACGGCACCTCGACCGCGACGTACCCCTTGCGGAGCAGGTCGATCGTCATGCCGGTCTCCACGCCCCAGCCGCGCGCGAGCGGGGTCGCGGCCTCGAACGCCTCGCGCGTGAGGCAGCGCATGCCCGAGAGCGGCTGCGTCGGGGTCCACCCCGTGAGGGACTGGATCGCCCGGCGCGCGGCCCCGACCACGATCCCCCGGCCGCCCGCGCCCGGCTGCGGCGGGAGCAGGGCGATCGCGAGGTCGGCGAACCCGTCGAGCACCGGCGCGACGAGCGGCGCGGTGTTCACCGCGGTCTCCCCGAGGTCGCCGTCGATGAAGAGCAGGAGACGCGGGGGGCGGTCGGCGGCGTCGCGCATGGCGACGACGGCCGCGCCCGTCTCCATGGCTGCGGCCTTGCCGCGGTTGTGCGAGTGGCGCACGACGACGGCCCCCGCCTCGCGCGCGACGTGCTGGGTGTCGTCCTCGCTCCCGTCGTCCACGACGAGCACGAGGTCGACGTGCGGGATCGCCTTGGCCGCGCGGACCGTCGCGGCGATGCGCCGGGACTCGTCCTTCGCCGGGATGATCACGGCGACGCGCTGCCGCACCGCGCGGCCGGTGCGGCCGTCGCCGACCGTCGGCCGCGGCGTGCGTGCCCGCGTGCCGGACGCCGAGAGGTACGTCGGCGGCGGGGTGCTCGCCGAGCCCGCCGCGGCAGGTGCAGGTGCACCGCCCGTGTTGTTCCCCGACTCAGTCGACCGATGGTCCGCGTTCACGCCGTCCAGCCTAGTAGTGCAAAGAGTTGGCCGCAGAAGTGTCGTCGTTCCACCAGCAGATCCGCTCGGGATCTTCGCAGGACGACCGGGCTGCGTTCCCAGGTCCCCCGGATCCTACTCGACGCAACAGCCCGCCGACAGGGGCGTCGGCGGGCTGCTCGTCGAGCCGCAGGCCCACCGCGGGAGCGTCAGCGCAGGGTCACCTGGCGCGACACGATCCCCGCGCGCGCGCGGCGCTCGTTCGCGTCGAGCGGCTCCGTGACGGCGAGCGCCTCCGTGAGGAGCGCGTCGAGCTCCGCGACCGGGCCCTCGAGCTCGTCCGCCTCCGTGCCGCGCGGCAGCTCCCACACGGGGACGAGCACACCGCTCGACCGGAAGGCGCCGACGAACTTGCCGCCGGCGAGGCCCGACTCGCGCCGCGCGTGCAGGCGCGAGATCGCATCGATGAGCGCGTCCTCGGGCTCCGGGCGGGCCCAGCGCAGGAACTCGCGCGACATGCGGCACCAGTACGCCGAGGGGACGGCGTCGAGCTTGACCGTGGGCACCATGGACTCGGCCGCCTGGTCGAGCGACGCGCGCAGGTCCGCCGTGATCTCCTCGGCCGGGTCGAGCCAGAACGCGAAGTCGTCGTGGACCGTGACGTCGAACGGGACCGAGAGGTCGAGGACGTCCTGGAGGCGCGGGCCGGCGTCGGGCAGCGCGCTCATCTCGATGGACGTGCCGGGCTCGGCGTCGATCGCCTCGAGCAGGGCGGCGGCGAGGTCGCGGCTCGTGTCGCCCGAGCCCGCGAGCGTCTGGACCGCGAGGAGGATCGCCCCGTCCTGACGGTGCAGCGCCGCCCAGCCGGCGGGCAGGACCGTGACGACGGTGACGTCGCGCGCGCCGTGCTCGGCGGTCGTGCGGGCGGTCGCGGTGGCCGAGGGCACGACCTCGCGCATCGCGACCCAGTCGGTCTCGCCGGGGAGCCCCTCGAACGGGCGCAGCACGAAGTCGGGCGTGGAGTTCTTGGCCATGCGCGGCAGTCTACTGGCGCGCGGTCGGCGGCCCCGGCGGCGCGGGGCGCGTGCGCGGGCGCAGCCGGACGTCGGGGAGCGCGGGCGCCGGGAGGGGACCGCCGTCGTACCCGACGACCTCGCCGAAGCGGCCGTCCCGCGCGCCGTCGGCGTAGCGCGTCCCGCCGTGGTTCGGCCCTCCGCCGCCGGTCGTCACGAGCTGCGCCTGCCAGTCCTCGCGGGCGCGCGCGACGTCGTCGTGCGACCGCCCGACGAAGTTCCACCACATGACGATGTCCTCGCCGAACGGCTCGCCGCCCACGAGCACGGCGCGCGCGGGCTCGTTCGCACCCGCCTCGACCGTGAGGGTCGCGCGACCGGGGGCGACGTACCCGAGCGACGACGCCGGGACCGGCGCGCCCTCGAGCCGCACGGCTCCGTCGTCGACGAGCAGGCCGTGCTCGAACGCCGGGTCCACGTCGAGCACCACGCGCGCGCCCGGCTCGAGGTCCACCTGCGCGCCGACGAGCGGGGTGTATGTGGTGGCGGGCGACCGCAGCACCGTCCCGGCGACGCGCAGGCCGCCGACGAAGACCTGGACGCGCGCGCCGCCCGCGGTCGCGACGGGCAGGTCCGCGTGGTGCTCGAACGCGGGCGGGTCGTCGAGCCGGTCCCCGGGCAGCGCGACCCAGAGCTGGACCCCGTGCAGCACGGGCGGCCGGACGCCGCGCGGCGACTCCTCCGAGTGCGAGATGCCGCGGCCCGCGGTCATGAGGTTGAGCTCGCCGGGGCGGACCGTCCGGAGCGAGCCGACCGCGTCCCGGTGCAGGATCTCCCCCGCGAAGAGCCACGTGACCGTCTGGAGGCCGGTGTGCGGGTGCGGGGGCACCTGCATGCCGTCGGTGCCGTCCCCGATCTCCGGCAGCGGGTCCGGGCCGTAGTGGTCGAGGAAGCACCACGCGCCGACGAGCGAGCGCGCGCGCTGCGGGATCGTGCGCCGCACGCGCATCGCGCGCGTGCCGCCGAGCGGGACGTCCCGGTGCTCGAGGATCTCGACCACCCCGGCCGCGCCGCCTTGCGGGGTCGCCCCGGCGGAGCCCACGCGCTCCTCGGGACGGGTCTCGAGGTTGCTCATCCGTCGAGCGTAGGCGCTGCGGGGCCGCGCGGGGAGGTCTCGCGCGTCACCCCGGCGCTCCCCGGTCGGGCCCCGGCCCCGCGCTCAGCCTCGCGCGTACTCGGCGAGCACGACGCCGGACTCGTACGGCGTGACCGCCACGGGCCGCAGCGCCGCCGGACGGTACGGCCGGTCGCCGAACAGCCGGACGCCGTCGCCGAACAGCACGGGGTTGATCTTGAGCACGAGGCGGTCGATCTCGTCGGCGAGCACCGCGGCGAGCGCGCCCCCGCCGCAGAGCCAGATGCCGGCGCCGTCCTCGGCCTTGAGCTCGCGGACGACCTCGACCGGGTCCCGGTCGGTCAGCTCGACGCCCGCGGCGCCGTCGGGCGCCTCGTGCTCGCGCGAGAACACGATCTGGCGCAGGTGCCGGTAGGGGTCCGGCTGGGCCGGGAGCCCGACGGCGTAGGTGTTCCACCCCATGAGGACGGTGTCGAACGGGCCGCCGTCCACGGCGAGCCCCGCGGCGGCCGCGAGGTCCGTGGGGGCGGTCCCGCGGTACTTCTCCCAGATCCCCGCCATGTGGTCGCCCTCGAAGAGGAACGCGTCGAACTCGCCCGACGGGCCGGCGATGAAGCCGTCCGCGCTCACGGCGACGTAGTAGGTCAGGTCTCGCATGCTGCCTCCTGGCACAACGGGTGTAGTGGTTGGAACCATAACAGGTGTCGTGGTCGGGCGGGTACCCTGAGGCCATGGCGAAGAACGACGCACGCCGCCAGGCCCTCGCGGACGCGGGGATCGCGGTGCTCGCGCGCGAGGGCTCCCGCGGCCTCACGCACCGGGCGGTCGACGCGGAGGCGGGCGTCCCCGTGGGCACGACGTCCAACTACTTCCGCAGCCGGGAGGCGCTCGTCACCGGCCTCTTCGACCGCATCGGCGCGCGGCTCGCGCCCACCCCGGAGGACCTCGCCGCGCGGGCCGACGAGCCGCCGAGCCGCGCGCTCTTCGCCGCGTACGTGCGCGACATCGTGCGCCGCCTCACCACCCACCGCGAGGTGACCCTCGCGCTCTACGAGCTCCGCCTCGAGGCCGCCCGACGGCCCGACCTCGCGCGCTCGCTCGGGGAGTGGCAGCGCGCCGGGCTCGACGCCGACGTCGCGTTCCACGAGGCCGCCGGGCTCCCCGGCGGGCGGCGGGAGGTCGCGCTGTTCCACTACGCGATCGAGGGGCTCGTCCTCGACCGCCTCGTCGCGCCCGTCGACCCGGAGACGTCCACCGACGAGATCGTCGACGCGCTCGTGGCCGGCCTGCTCCCGTAGCCGTCGCCCGGGGCGGCGCGCACCGCACGTCGCGGTGGACGGCCTTCGCACGGCGCGGATCCCGCGGGAAGATGGCAGCGAGGCCCCTCGGAGCAGGATTCCGAGGGGCCTCGCCGTTCCGCGCGACCCCGGGGCGGTCGGGCCGAGGCCCGTCGGGGCGCCGCTCGCGACGAGGCGGCCCGGCGCCGTCGTCGTGGCCCGGGGGTGCCCGGGCGGGCGGTGGCGCCGATCGCGGTCGGCCTTCCGGGTCCGTCGGAACCTGCGTCGTCGCACGCAGCCCGCAGCAGGGGGCGCGGGTCGTCCACCGTTCTCCGGTCGGCCGTGCCCTCGCGTTCGCCCGAGGACGTCGTGCGCTCCTGGCGGGGCCCTGGGGCCCCTGGGTGTGCGTGCCGGAACGTCGTCGTCCACGTGCGGCCGTCCGGGCCGTTAGGCACGTTTGTAGTCCTCGCCCCGGGGGTCTGCAAGGGTTCCGGCCGATGTCATTCGGGCGCCCCCGAAGGCCACAGGTTCGTCCACAGGCCGCCCCGCGCCGTTCCCACGCGACCCACAGCCCTGTGGACGAATTCTGTGGACGACCGCGCGGCTCGCCGCGCCCCGCGACGCGCCCGTGCGCACGTCGTGCGCACGGCCTTCGGGCGCGTCAGACCCAGAACTGCGTCGTCGGGGTGGCGGCCGGCGTGAGCCGCTCGTCGAGGTCGAGGTCGCGCACGACGAACCCGCCGTCGTCCACGAGGGCCCCCGCGAGCCGGCCCTGGAGCATCGCCGCGAGGCGCGCGACGAGCACCCGGGCGCGCGAGCGCGCGATGACGTGCAGCCCCGACGGGCGTTCGACCTCGAGCTCGAACGGGTCCGGGGGCACCCACGTCACGCCGTACGCGTGCGGGCCGTGCTCGCGCCAGTCGAGCGCCCCGAGCGCGAGCGGCACCTGCGGCACGCGCCGCGCCCAGAGGCGGACCGCGCCGTCGTACGGGGTCTCGCCGGACAGGACGTACTCCGCGAGGCCGTCGGGGCGCGGGTGGACCGCGACGACGCGCGCGCTCGGCACGGTCGTGCGCAGCACGCCCAGCGCGTCGTCCGGCCCGAGCACCTGCGCGCTGTACAGCGTGAGGTCGACGCCGGACGCCGGGTCGGGCGTGAGGACCGTGCGGCCGTCGGCCACGACCGCTCCCCCGACGCGGCGCGCCGCGGCGACGGCCCAGCCGAGCACCTGGAGCTCCAACCCCTGCGGCAGCCCCGCGGCGAAGGCGCGCGCGAGTCCGTCGCGGTCGTCGGCGACCGACGGCACCTGGCGCGTCGCCGGGTCGTCGACGTGGAGCGCGAACGCCTCTGCGGCGCCCGCCGCGAGGTCGAGCGCCTGCGTCTGGGCGGGCGTGAGCCGGAACGGCCCGACGGCGCGCGCGCCGTCCGCGAGGCGCAGCTCGCCGGGCGCGACGACGCCGTCGGGCACGACGCCGCGGAACCTCGCCCCGGCCATCGGGCGGGCCGCTCCCCCGCCGCCGGGCGGGGACGTCCAGGCGGCGTCGGCGAACCACGCGCGCGCGAGCGCGTCCACGGGCGTGCGCGCCGTGCCGCGCGAGCGGGGCAGCGCGAGGAGGTGGGCACCGGCGTGCGCGTCTGGCACGAGACCGGCGACGGTGGCGTCCATGACCGGAGCGTAGTTGGTCCGGAATGCCGGGATGTTACGCGCGTGTCACAGGATCGGGTCAGGCGCGGACGTCGTGCAGGTGGTGGACGACGTCGTGGACGAAGTACTGCCCGAGCGTGCGGACGGTGAACACCGACCCGTTCGAGCGCCGCCCGGGGCGCTCCCACTGGTCGGGGACGAGCGCGTCGAACCGACCGGCGACCCGCTCGCCGGCGACCCGGAGCTCGCGCGCGACGACGGCCGGGTCCTGGTGCGCGTAGTCCTCCTCGACCGCGGTCGCGTCCTGGTCCCAGTTCGCGAACTGCGGGTCGTCGCCCTCGACCATGGACTGCACGCGCACGTCGAAGACCGAGAACACGTCGCGCACGTGCGCGGCGTACTCGAGCACGGACCACGTCGTCGGGGACGGGCGGTCGCGCACGTCGTCGCGGCCGAGGGCGGCGACGTAGCGCGGGATCGCGTCGCGCACGGCCGCGCCGACCTGGTCGGGCGTCACCTCGGCGGCCACGAAGCCGCACTCGGGACAGGGGCGCTCCATGACCCACGTCCAGTCCTTGGTGTCCGCGGGGACGGGCGGGAACTGCGGGTCCGGCGCGGCGGCGGGCACGCCCTCGGGCGAGGCGGTCGGGTCCATGGCGGCAGTGTGCCAGACGGCGCCGACCAGGGGATTAGCGTTCTGACACGACCTCCCTATGATGTCAGCATGCCCAAGATCATCGGAGGGTCCCTCCACGAGCACCGCGCCCAGACCCGGCAGAAGCTCTTCGCGGCGCTCTCGACCCTCATGACGGACCGGGGCTTCGACGCGATCTCGCTCGCCGACATCGCGGCGGCCGCCGGTGTGGGCCGCACGGCGGTGTACAACCACTTCCCCGACAAGGAGGCGCTCCTGCTCGGGTTCATCACCCACGAGACGGAGCAGTACGTGGGCACGCTCGAGCGCGCGCTCGAGGACGTGGACGACCCCGTCGAGCAGCTGCGCACGTACATCCGCCAGCAGGCGCAGCTCAAGCGCGTCTTCCACCTCGCCCCGGGGCCGGACCTGCGGACGGTGCTCTCGCGGACCACGCGGCAGCGCCTGCGCGAGCACGCCGAGCTCGTCGAGGCGATCCTGCGCCGCATCGTCGGCTCGGGGATCGAGGCCGGGGAGTTCCCGGCGCAGGACATCGACACGACCGTCCAGCTCGTCAACGCGTGCCTCTCGGGCCGGCTCGTCCCCGACGACCCGGCCGCGCGCGAGCAGGCGATCGAGGCGACCGAGGCGTTCGTGCTGCGCGCCGTCGGCGCCGACGTCCCGTCGCCCGCGCTCTCGCGCTGACGCCCGTCCGGCCGACCGCCCCGCTCGGTCTTCTGCTGCGTGCGGAAGAGCCGGTAATCACGGTGCTGCCCGCAGCAACCGTCACCTAGCCTCGGGGGATGCCGACCGTCCGCCGCCGCACGCGCCCACGCACGACCGCGCGGACGCGTGCCGGGCTCGGGGTCCCGTTCCGCAACGTCTTCACGGCGAACCTCAGCTCGAGCCTCGGCGACGGCGTCGCCCGGGTCGCGGCACCGCTGCTCGCGGCCCGGCTCACCGACGACCCCCTCCTCGTCGGCGGCGTCGCCGCTGCCTCACTCCTCCCGTGGCTCTTCCTCGCGATCCCGGCCGGGGTGCTCCTCGACCGCGTGGACCGCCGCCACGCGCTCGCGCTCGCGAACGGCGCGCGCACGCTCCTCGCGCTCGGCCTCGTGGCGCTCGCCGCGACCGGCACGCTGACGATCTGGTGGCTGTTCGCCGTCGTGTTCCTCTACGGCGCGCTCGAGACCGTGTACGACGGCGCGATCCGGGCGGTGCTCCCCTCGATCGTCGCGCCCGCCGACCTCCCGCGCGCCAACTCCCGCATCGAGGCGGGCGAGATCACCGTCCAGAACTTCCTCGCGCAGCCCCTCACGTCGGCGCTCTTCGCCGTCGCCGTCGTCGTGCCGCTGGGCACGGGCGCGGCCGCGTACGCGGTCGCCGGGGCGCTCGCGCTCTTCCTCCCCGCCGTCGCCGCGGGCGAGCACCGCACGCCCGGTCCCGACGGCGCCGAGGCAGCCCCCGCGTGGTTCCGCCAGCTCGGCGACGGCTTCCGCTACCTGTGGGCCCACCCCACGCTGCGCCCGCTGTGGATCCTGTCGACCGTCGTCGCGCTGTGCTTCTCGGCAGCGACCGCGACGACCGTGCTGTACGTGCTCGACGTGCTGGGCGTGCCCGAGGCCTGGTACGGCACGTTCCTGCTCGTCGGCGCGGTGGGCTCGCTCGTCGCGGCGGCCGTCGTGAACCGGGCGAAGGAGCGGTTGGGGACGGGCCGCTCCATGGCCGTGGCCAACCTGCTGTCGCCGCTGACCGTCGCGCTCCTCGGCCTCGTGCCGCTCCTGCCGTCGGGCGGCGTCGCCGTCGCGGCCGCGCTGCTGGCCGTGGGGTTCGGCGCGGTGACGCTGTGGAACGTGCTCGTCATGTCGCTGCGCCAGGCGATGATCCCGGGCCGGCTGCTCGGGCGGGTGCACGGGACGTGGCGCACGCTCCTGTGGGGCGTCATGCCGCTCGGGTCGTTCCTCGGCGGCCTGCTCGCGCGGGTCGACCTCACGACCCCGCTCCTCGTCGGCGGCGGGCTCGGCACGCTGGCCGCGCTCGTCGGATACCGGTTCGTCGCCGCGCTCCCCGACCCGGAGGACGTCGACCAGATCCCGGAACGAGGATAGGCAAGCCTCACCTGAGTGGGCTACAGTTCGTGACGCATCGTCATGACAGGACGTCACGACGTGCGAGTCCCACCCCCACGCACGCAGGAGCCACCGTGACTGCTCTCACCCACGACCTCGACCGCACCGACGAGACCGTGCCGCTGTCCCAGCGCCTGCGCGAGGGCACGCGCCCGGAGCACGAGCAGGCCGAGGCCTCGGGGTTCGTCGAGCGGCTGATGTCGGGACGGCTCGACGTCGCGGCGTACGCCGACCTCGCGGCGCAGCAGTGGGCGATCTACGGCGCGCTCGAGGACGCGAGCGACGCGATGCGCGAGGACGCCCAGGGCGCCACGCTCGTGTTCGACGAGCTCACGCGCACGCCCGAGATCGAGAAGGACCTGACGTTCCTCGTCGGCCCGGACTGGGCCGAGCGCATCACGATCCACCCCGCGACCGAGCGCTACGTGGCCCGGCTGCGCGCCGTCGGCGCGTCCCTGCCGGCGTACGCGGCGCACGCGTACACGCGCTACCTCGGCGACCTCTCGGGCGGGCAGATCATCAAGCGCATGCTCGAGCGGCACTACGGGCTCTCCGGCGACGGCCTCGCGTTCTACACGTTCGTCGAGATCCCCAAGTCGAAGCCGTTCAAGGACGTGTACCGCGAGCGCCTCGACGCGCTCGTCCTGTCGCCGGAGCAGCTCGACGAGACCGTGGCCGAGGCCAAGCACGCGTTCCGCCTCAACAGCGACCTGTTCGCCGACCTGGGCGCCGCCCACCCCTGACCCCAGCGCCGAGCATGCGGTTGTGGCTCGTCGGAGGCGGCTGACGAGCGAGAACCGCATGCTCGGCGGGGGCCGGGTCCGCGTGTGCGTGAGGCGCGTTACTCCCGCGAGGGTCGAGACGCCACGCGCGGTCAGGTTAGGCTTCGCTTATCTGGGCGGCGACGACCCGTCGGGTCCGCCCGCCCCGCACCGCTCCCTGGAGACCGTCCATGCCTCACGCTGCCCGCACCACGCCGCCTCCCGGCCCGTCGACGCACCCGGCGCCGCCGCCGGCGACGACGTTCGGCCCGGCCGCGCGCGGCCCGCGGAGGGTCGTGACCGCGCTCGCGGGGGCGGGCGCCGTCGTGCTGCTGGGCCTGGTCGCCGCGTGCGCGCCGCTCCCCTACGAGCCGCCCGCGGAGCCGGCCCCCGACGCGACGCCCGCCGCCGCGCCCGCCGAGGCGACGCCCGCCGAGGCGCTGACGGGCGCCCCCGCGTGCACGACGCTCGACGAGTCGCGCGCCGCAGGAGGCGGGACGGACGTCGACCCCGCGACGTTCCCCACCGGCCCGACGTCCGCGACGTTCGCCGACGACGCGATCCACCCCGTCGCCGACGCCCCGACCCCGCAGCTCCCGGTCACGGTCGAGTCCGCGGACGGTCGGCAGGTCGAGGTCACGGACGCGAGCCGCATCATCCCGGTCGACCTCTACGGCACGCTCGGCGAGATCGTCTACAGCCTCGGGCTGGGCGACAACGTCGTGGGTCGCGACCTGCCGACCGGCTTCCCCGAGGCCGCGGACGTCCCCGTCGTCACGGGCGCCGGGCACGCGCTCGACGTCGAGGCGATCCTCGGCCTGAACCCCTCGGTGATCCTCACCGACGCGACGATCCTCACGGACGACGCGCGCGCCCAGCTCGAGAGCTCGGGCATCGCCGTCGTCTACTTCGACGACGCGCGCACGCTCGACGGCGTCGACGACCGGATCCGGGCCGTGGCGACCGCCCTCGGCGTGCCCGAGCAGGGCGAGGCGCTGGTCGAGCGCACCGACCGGCAGATCTGCGCCGCGCTCTCGGCCGTCCCGCGCGACACCGGCGACCCGCTCGTCGCGTTCCTCTACCTGCGCGGCTCGAACGTCAAGATGCTGTTCGGGCCCGGCTCGGGCGCCGACGACCTGATCCGCGAGATCGGCGGCGAGGACGCGGGCGCCGCGATCGGCCTCACGCAGCAGTACGCGCCCGTGACGAGCGAGGCGCTCATCACCGCCGCGCCCGACGTGTACCTCGTCATGACGGACGGCCTGGAGTCCATGGGCGGGCTCGACGCCATGCTCGCGGTCCCCGGCCTCGCGCAGACGCCCGCGGGCGAGTCGCGCCGCGTGGTCGACATGGACGGCGCGCGCCTCCTCACGTTCGGCCCCCGCACCGGGCACACGATCGCGTCGCTCGTCGAGGCGTTCTACGGGGTGCCCGCGCCGGAGCTCCCGGCGTCGTGAGCGCGCCCACCACCCGCCCCCTCGGCACGCCCGAGGACGCGCCCGTCCCCGAGGACGCGCGCGTGCCCGACGACGCCCCGCGCCCGGGCGGCCGGCCCACCCGGGCGGTCCCCGCCGTCGGGCAGCAACGGCGACGCGCCGCGCGCTGGCTCATGGTCGGCCTGGGCGTCGCCCTCGCGGTCCTCACCGTGCTCTCGGGCATGACCGGCCAGGTGCCCGTCTCGCCCGCGGAGGTCCTCGGGTCGCTCGCGCACCACCTCGGGCTCGACTGGGGCCCGATGCCGTCGCACCCGCAGGGCGAGAACGCGCTGTGGGTCGTGCGGTTCCCGCGCGTCGTCATGGCGATCGTCGTGGGCGGCGCGCTCGCGTGCTCGGGCGCGCTCATGCAGGGCGTGTTCGGCAACCCGCTCGCCGAACCGGGCGTCATCGGGGTCTCGTCGGGCGCGGCCGTGGGGGCGTGCGCGGTCATCGTCACCGCGGGCGCGCTCGTGCCGGGCACGTGGGTCGCCGCGGCGGCGTTCCTCGGCGGGCTCGTCACGACGTTCGTCGTCTACGCGCTCGCGCGCGCCGGCGGCCGCACCGAGGTCGTGACGCTCGTGCTCACCGGCATCGCGGTCAACGCGTTCGCGGGCGGGCTGCTCGCGTTCTTCACGTTCGTCGCCGACCCGGCCGCGCGCGAGCAGGTCGTCTTCTGGCAGCTCGGGTCGCTCGGCGGCGCCACGTGGCAGTCGGTGTCGATCGTGCTGCCGATCGCCGTCGTCGGGGTCACGGGCGCGATGCTCGTGCGCCGCAGGATGGACCTGCTCTCCCTCGGCGAGCGTGCCGCGCAGCACCTCGGGGTGGACGTCGAGCGGCTGCGTCAGGTCGTCATCGTGCTCGTCGCGCTGCTCGTCTCCGCGGGCGTCGCGTTCACCGGGATCATCGCGTTCGTCGGGCTCGTCGTGCCGCACCTCGTGCGCATGGTCTGCGGGCCGAGCCACAGGACGCTCGTGCCCGCCTCGGTGCTGGGCGGCGCCGTCGTGCTGCTCGCCGCCGACCTCGTCGCACGCACCGCCGTCGCGAACGTCGAGCTGCCGCTCGGCATGATCACGTCGCTCGTCGGCGGGCCGTTCTTCTTCTACCTGCTGCGCCGCACGCGCTCGCGCCAAGGAGGCTGGGCATGAGCGACCTGCGCCACGAGGGGACGTCGTTCCTCGGCGCGCTGCGCACAGCGGTCACCGGTGCCCGGCGCCGGTCCCGCCTCCCCGGGCCGACCTCGCCCGGCGACGTGGTCACCGCGGCGCACGACGTGTCCCTCACGCTCGGCGACGCCCCGATCCTGCGCGACGTGTCCGTCGACGTGCGCGCGGGCGAGGTCCGCGCGCTGCTCGGACCGAACGGCGCGGGCAAGTCGTCCCTGCTTGCCGTGCTCACGGGCGACCTGGTCCCCGAGGCCGGGGACGTCGTGGTCGACGGGCGGCCCCTGCGCGCCTGGACGCCCACTGAGCTCGCGCTGCGCCGGTCCGTCATGCTCCAGCAGGTCTCGCTCAGCTTCCCGTTCACGGCCGCCGACGTCGTGCGCATGGGCCGCACCCCCTGGCGCGGCACCCCCTCCGAGGACGAGGACGACGCCGCGGTCGCCGAGGCGATGGCCGCGACCGACGTCGAGCACCTCGCCGACCGGCACTTCACGTCGCTGTCCGGCGGGGAGAAGGCGCGCGTCGCGCTGTCCCGCGTGCTCGCGCAGCGCACGTCGCTCCTCATGCTCGACGAGCCGACCGCCGCACTCGACCTCAAGCACCAGGAGCTCGTGCTCCAGCTCGCCCGGGCGCACGCCGCCGCGGGCGGTGCGGTGGTCGTCGTCGTGCACGACCTCTCGCTCGCCGCCGCCTACGCCGACCAGGTGACCCTGCTCGCGCACGGGCGCGTCGTCGCCGACGGCCACCCGCGCGACGTCCTCACCGCCGACCTGCTGAGCGGCGTCTACGACTACCCCGTCGAGATCGTCGACCACCCCGGCGGCGGCGCGCCGATCGTCCTGCCGCGCCGGTGACCGCGGTCGGGCACCGTCGACCGCTCAGTGAGGACGTACGCGCGTGCCTCGTCGTGCTCGACGCCCGCATCGGCGCATGGCTCCTCGCCGTCGTCCGCCAACGAGGGCGACTTCTTGTGCACGATGCCGGCACGGTGCGGCCAGCCGACGGCCTGTTGCCTCTGCTACACGCTCAAGAGACCGAGCGCTCGCTTCGAGGACGTCTCGGTTCGACGTGAGAATCCCCGGATGGTCAAAGGCGCTCGACGGAACGCGACGCATGATCGCCTGTCGTAGAAACGACGGCGGTCTCAACCCACCAACGCACCGCTGCGGGACGATGCTAGGAGACGTGGCCGCCGGTCGGTAGCGTCCTGCTCGTGAGAGTCGCGCGCATTCTGTTCGTCGGAGTGGTTCTGAGCGTTGGAACACTGCACTTGAGCGCCTGCGGCTCTGAGGGGGTCACGGTGCCGCCGGGCTCAGATGCGTTGAGCGACTGCGAGGTCCAGCAGCTCAACGTCGTTGAGCTTGAGTCAGTCGGCGAGCCAGGCTGTGACCTCGAAGGATCGTCGTTGCTCTTCCCGGACGGCACGACGTTGGAGATCGCTCCTGTCGGGAACGCAACCAGCTACCAGGACAGCAGGTCGGAGGGAGTGGAGTTCTCAATCGTGAATTGGGGCGTCCCTGGTGTGGGCGCCTCGGTCATTGAGGACGGAGAACTCATCGACGTGTGGGCGAGTACTCCGGAAGCGCTGGACCTGCAGCGAGAGCAGATGCGCATCGAAGGCGTAGACACGGCGTAATCCCGTCTTACGTACTGGCCGGCCGCGAGGAACGCCCCACCGCGCGGTAGACGGAGGCGCGAGAGACGCCGAAGAGTTCGGCAATCTCGGCGGAGGTGTGGTTGCCGGCACGGTGGAGGTTGTCGCGCGTCAGACTTTGTGGCAGGGCCCGTTGCTTGCGGGCCTGACCTGTGAGGAGTCTGATCGTTCATGGCAAGACCACCGGCCGTTCCGGCCGAGGAGAAGACCAGGATCGTGTTGTCGGT
>Ga0180220_1000042_pt1 | contig 272763 bp, 263 predicted proteins | sample eDN5th37CBELigBY_FD_151335 | JGI IMG/M metagenome (GOLD analysis project Ga0180220, IMG submission 151335) | Enriched backyard soil microbial communities from Emeryville, California, USA - eDNA 5th pass 37_C BE-Lig BY (version 2) (version 2) | ecosystem: Environmental > Terrestrial > Soil >...
CGAACGAGATGACCTCGGCTTTGATGAAGCCCTTCTCGAAGTCGGTGTGGATGACCCCCGCCGCTTGCGGAGCCTTCCAGCCCTTGCCGATCGTCCACGCGCGAGCCTCCTTGGGCCCGGCGGTGAGATACGTCTGCAGCCCGAGCGTGTCGAAGCCGATGCGCGCGAGCTGGTCGAGACCCGACTCCTCCTGACCCGTCGACGCGAGCAGCTCGGCGGCGTCCTCGGGGTCGAGGTCGATGAGCTCGGACTCGATCTTCGCGTCGAGGAACACGGCCTGCGCGGGAGCGACGAGCTCTGCGAGGGCCGCCTTCTTCGCGGCATCCGTCAGCACGCTCTCGTCGACGTTGAAGACGAAGATGAACGGCTTGGCCGTGAGCAGGCCGAGCTCCTTGATCGGAGCGAGGTCGAGACCGGATGCCGACAGCAGCTGCCCGCGCTGGAGAGCCTCCTGCGCGGCGAGGGCGGTCGAGAGCACGGCCGGGTCGATCTTCTTGCCCTTGACGTCCTTCTCGAAACGCGGGATCGCCTTTTCGAGCGTCTGGAGGTCGGCGAGCTGCAGCTCGGCGTTGATCGTCTCCATGTCGCCCTTGGGGTTCACCGCCCCCTCGACGTGCACCACGTCGTCGTCGTCGAAACCGCGCACGACCTGGGCGATGGCATCCGCCTCACGGATGTTCGCGAGGAACTGGTTGCCCAGCCCCTCCCCCTCGCTCGCGCCGCGCACGATGCCGGCGATGTCGACGAAAGACACGGTGGCGGGGAGGATCCGCTCACTGCCGAAGATCTCGGCCAGCTTGTTCAGCCGCGGGTCGGGCAGGCTCACCACCCCGATGTTGGGCTCGATGGTCGCGAACGGGTAGTTCGCCGCGAGCACCTGATTCTTGGTCAGGGCGTTGAAGAGGGTGGACTTGCCGACGTTGGGCAGTCCGACGATTCCGATGGTGAGAGCCACGGGCATCCAGTCTACGTGGGGGCGCGACGGAGCCCCGCGCCCCGACGACGCCTAGGCTGGCCGGATGCGGTTCGCTCACGTGACTCTCGCAGCACCCCTCGACCTCCGCGAGTTCTACGGTGGTCGACTCGCACTCCCGCTCGACGGCAACGCGATCGTCATCGGCGAGACGCGACTCACTTTCCGGCTCGAAGACGGCGGAGCCTTCTATCACTTCGCCCTGCTCGTGCCAGGTGACCGCTTCGACGCGGCGCTCGAGTGGGCGCGAGGCCGGGTCGAGCTGCTGGGCGACGTCCTCGACTTCGCGTTCTGGGATGCGCGCGCCGCGTACTTCCACGACCCGGCGGGCAACATCGTCGAGCTCATCGCCCACCGCGGATTCGAAGAGAACGGGCGCTCCGGGCCGTTCGACGCGGACGAGCTCATCGGATTCTCAGAGCTCGGCCTCGTCGGCGATCGGCACCAGCTGCTGCGTCAACTCGAAGAGGTCGGGTTTGCGCTCTGGGCCGGCGGGATCGACGAGGTCGACAGCCTCGGCTTCGTCGGAGAGAAGGGACGCACCCTCATCCTGACCCGGCCGGGGCGCGGCTGGCTCCCGACGGGACGACCGGCGAAGCCGCATCCGGTCTCCATCGAGTTCGGCGGGCCGGAGGCGACGAGGTTCGTGTTCGACCCGCGCACGGCCGACCCGCAGTAGGGCTCGCTCAGCCGAGCAGCTCCACCAGCCCGCGCAGATCGGTCACGATGTGGTGCGGCTCGCTCTCGAGGTCGGCGCCGCGCCGGTCGATCCACACGGCCGTCAAACCCGACGCGCGTGCGCCGCCGACGTCGGCGTGCTGGTTGTCGCCGATATGGATGGCTTCGTCGCCCGCGACGCCCATGCCCGACACCGCGGCCGCGAAGATCGCCGGATCGGGCTTCTGCGCCCCCACCTCGCCCGACACGAGGATCGCGTCGAAGTGGGGCGTGAGCTCCACCGCGTCGAGCTTCGCGCGCTGCAGATCGCTCGGACCGTTGGTGATGATCGAGGTGCGGATGCCGCGCCGGCGGCACTCCGCGAGCACGTCGACCGCCTCGGGGTACAGCGTCCACGCGGCGGTCTCGATCCTCCACTGCAGTTGTGCAGCGTCCTTCGCGGCGTCGTCGAGGTCGTCGACGTCGAATTGCGACAGCGCTCGGCGCCAGACCCCTGCCATGACGACGTCGGTCGGGACGCGACCGACCATCCACTCGTCTCCGATCTCGTCCCACTGCTCGGTCCACGCGCGACGATGCACGGCATCCACGTCGGCAGCCGTCAGCCCGTGCCGCTCGGCCACACCGGCGGCCACACGCACGAGCACATCGTCCATGTGGTCGTCGCGCAACAGGGTGCCGTCGAGGTCGAAGCAGACTCCGCGGATCATTCGCTCTCCTCTGTCGGATCGGCCCGTCGGCGAGACGTGTACCGGAAGGACGCCGTGACGTACGGCACCTCCACTATGCCGTCGCGATCCGACACCCCGGGCAGCTCGAGCACATCCGCCACCGCCCGCACCACGTGCGCCCGCTCGTCGGGCGACAAGAGCGGGAAGTAGCTGCGCGACCGCACGTCGGCGACGATCTCGTCCTTCGTCGTCCGCCGCACCCACTCCGCGAAGTGGCGCTCGACCGCCTCGAACGCGTCGCCCATCGCCGGATCCTCCACCTCGCCGCGGAAGTGGTCGCCGTCGGCCCGCATCGCGGCGCCGAGGTCGCGCACCCACGGGCTCCGCTCGTCGCGAAGGTTCCACACGAGTCCCAGCCGCCCGCCGGGTCGGAGCACGCGCGCGGCCTCGGCGGATGCCGCATCCGCATCGACCCAGTGCCACGCCTGAGCGAACGTGACGACATCGACGGATGCCGGAGGCAGCGGCATCCGCTCCCCCGACCCCGCCATCGCCTCGACGTGCGGAAGGGCCCGCTGCAGTTCGGCGAGCATGCTCGCCGACGGCTCGACCGCGATCACACGGCGCCCCGGGCGCTCCAGCAAACGCGTGAACTTGCCCGTGCCGGCGCCCACGTCGACGACGACCTCGGCGTCGTCGCCCACGAGCCAGTTCACCGACTCGATCGGATACGAAGGACGCGCTGCGTCGTACTCGGCAGCCACCGAGTCGAAGGATGCCGCGGGATCACTCATCGCGACTCGCCACGGGGTCGACGCGCCACCGCATGAGGACGTTCCCCGACTCCTCCCACGCGCGGGTCTCGAGCAGCTTGAGCGCGACGGGCGGTCTCGTGTCGAACAGCGGAACCCCGCGACCCGCGATGAGCGGGAACGTCACGAGGTGCAGCTCGTCGACGAGCCCCGCCTCCATGAGGTCGTTCCACAGGAGCCGGCCGAGAAGCACGAGGATCCCGCGCCCCTCCGTCTGCTTCATCGCGGCCACCTCGCGCCGGGCGTCGGCGAGGCGCACGATGCGGGTGTTCGCGTACGGCGAGATGTCCGCCTCGGCCACGGTGTCGGAGACGACGACCTTCTCGACCGCGAGGATCAGGTCTGCGAACTCGCGGCGGATGGCCGTGGCATCCGCCGATTCGCGGACTCCGCTCCAGTACCTCATGTTGCCGAGGAAGGAGCGCCGACCCGACAGCAGGAGCGTGTCGGACTCGCGCAGGAGACTCGTCGTGTAGTGGTCGAACGTGTCGGCGCCGCGGTAGTCGGGGTGCTGGTGCTCGAAGAACGAGACGATGTCGTGGGTGTCGTCTTCGTAGCGGCCGTCGACCGTGACGAAGTTGCAGACGGTCAGCGTGCGCGAGCTCATGGTCGCACCGCCCGGTACGCCCGCGTGACGTACGGCAGGTCGACGGTCGCGTCGCCCACCGCCCCGAGCTCGTCGAAGAGCTCGGCGAGCCCCGCCTCTATGCGCTCCCGCTCGTCGGGCGGCGCGGTGATGATGTAGCTGCGCGACCGCGCCATGTCGAAGAGCGCGTCGCGCGTCATCGGGCGCGACCAGTGCCACGATTGCTCCTCGAGCCCCGTGAACGGCGCGGCGACCGTCGGGCCGCCTTCCGCGATCATCTCCTCGGCGCGACTGCCGTGCATGATCCCGGTGAGACGCCGCACCCATGGCTCGTCGTCGTCGCGCACATTCCAGATGAGGCCGAGCACGCCACCGGGACGCAGCACGCGCGCGACCTCGGCCGACGCGGGCACGGGGTCCACCCAGTGCCACGCCTGCCCCAGCACGACCGCGTCGAGCGACGCGTCAGGCAGCGGAAGACTCTCGGCCGTCCCGACGAACGTCGGCACCCGACGCACGTTGTCGCGCAGCACGCCGAGCATCTCGGCATCCGGATCGATCGCGACGACCTCGGCGCCCGCCTCGACGACCGCGCGCGTCAGCTTTCCCGTGCCGGCGCCGACATCGGCGACGCGCAGACTGTGCCCGTCGCGGCGGGCGGGGGCGAGCAGCCACGCGACCGCGTCGGCCGGGTACTCGGGTCGTCCTGATTCATAGACGGATGCCGCGGACCCGAACGACCTCGACATCTCTTCGCGGGTGGCCATGCCTCGACCCTACGACCCCGCCCCGACACGCGCGGTTCTCCGGAGTTCCGCGCCGACCGCCGGGCGCGCACCCCGTCGCTGCGCGGCGGCGCGGGCGGCTGCCTCCGTCTTCTCCGGAGTTGCGCACACGTCGGTCGTCCGGCGTGCCTGCCGCCGGACGTCGGAGGTGCGGGTGATGCTGAACAGGTGCCACTGGACTTCACCGCGATCGACTTCGAGACGGCGAACTCCAGCAGTGCGTCGGCGTGCGCGGTGGGCCTCGCCCGGGTGCGCGGCGGCGAAGTCGTGGAGACGAAGGGTTGGCTCATCCAGCCGCCGTTCCCGCACGACCAGTTCTTCGAGCTCAACACGCGCATCCACGGGCTGACGGCCGAAGACGTCGTCGGCGCGAAGACCTGGAGCGAGCAGCTCGCCGACCTCCGCGAGTTCTGCGGGTCGGACGTGCTCGTCGCGCACAACGCGGGCTTCGACATGACCGTGATCCGGCGCGCCTGCGAGGTGACGGGCGACGACTGCCCGCCGTACGAATACGTGTGCAGCCTCCAGCTCGCGCGGCGCGTGTACCGCCTCGAGTCGTATCGGCTCCCGTCCGTGGCCGCCGAGGCCGGCTTCGCCGAATTCGCGCACCATGACGCCGCCGCCGACGCTCTCGCGTGCGCCCACATCATGATCGACGCCGCGCGGCGAGTCGGCGCACGAGACATCCGGTCGCTCGCCGAGCTCGCACGCATCGGCGTCGCGCGGATCGCCGTGCCCGAGCCCGCCGAGAAGACGCCGGTCGCGCCGGAGGCCACGCCTGTCGAGCTCCTCCGGTGGGAGCAGCAGACGCTCTTCGAGTTCGCCTGACGCGCCGGCGCGCGGCGTCGTGCGACTGCGATGTCGGAGGGCCCCGTCATCCTGTTCGCATGGACGCACTCGTCATCGTCGCGATCGTGATCGCGTGTCTCGCCGCCGGCGCCCTCGCCGGGTGGGCGGCCGGGCTCGCGCGCGCCGCCGCGCGCTCCGCACGCGAGCACGCCGATCTGCGCGCACGACTCGCCGCCGCCGAGGCGGCACGGGCGGGCATCCAGGCGCAGCTCGAGCACCAGCAGCTCCTCTACCGCGAGCTGGCTGCGCAGACCCGGTCCGACCAGGTTGCGCGCGAAGAGCGCGAGCGGCGCGAGCAGGCCGTACTGCGCGCGCTCGCACCCGTGCACGAGACGCTGCAGACGATGCAGCTCAAGGTCGACGAGCTCGAGCGCGAGCGCCACGCCCAGTTCGGCACGCTCGCCGAGCAGCTGCGACGCGCACACGAATCCGACGAGGCTCTGCGCGCGACCACCGAGTCGCTCGCGAGCGCGCTGCGGTCGGGCGCGACGCGAGGCGTGTGGGGCGAGACGCAGCTCCGGCGTGTCGTCGAGGCGGCGGGACTCACACGGTACGTCGACTTCGACCTGCAGACGACGGTGAAGACGGATGCCGGGGCCGGTCGCCCCGACATGGTGATCCGCCTCCCCGGCGACAAGGCGATCGCCGTCGACGCGAAGGTCCCGCTCGACGCGTACCTCGAGGCGAGTGCGATCCCGTTCACGGCCGTCGGCGCCGAGGCGGCCCGTCGCCGCGCGCTGCTCGAGCGGCACGTGAGGGCCGTCCGCGCCCACGTCGACTCTCTCGCGAAGAAGAGCTATTGGCAGGGGCTGTCATCGAGCCCCGAGTTCGTCGTGTGCTTCGTGCCGAGCGAGTCGCTGCTCGCAGCCGCGCTCGAAGAGGATCCGGCGCTCCTCGACTACGCGTTCGGCAAGCGCGTCGCCCTCGCGTCGCCCGTCAACCTGTGGGCCGTGCTGAAGACGGTCGCCTACGCGTGGACGCAGCAGGACGTGTCGCAGGAGGCTCGCCGACTGTTCGACCTCGGCAACGAGCTGTACCAGCGGCTCGGGAGCCTCGCAGGTCACACCGACGACCTGCGCCGGGCGATCGAGCGCACGATCGACAGTTACAACAAGCTCGCGGGATCCCTCGAATCGCGGGTGTTCGTGAGCGCGCGCCGATTCCCCGGGATCGACGAGACGAAGCTCGACGCCCTCGCGGCACCCGAGACGATCGACAAGTCGCCGCGCCGGCTCACCGCGCCCGAGCTGCTCGAGGGCCTCGCGATCGACGACGAAGCGCCGGTGCTCGAAGAGCCGCCGGCGCTGGAGGAACCGCCCGTGCTCGACGCGCCCGCGATCGGGGCCGACGTCGGAGAGGTGCGCCACCGCATCGGCCCGTGAGGCCGAGGACACGTGCGCGCACACCTGCGGGTCAGACGCCGCCTGGGATGAGGCTCATGAGCGCGATCACGGCACCCGAGATGACGACGAAGGCGCCGATCATCCACCACGGCGAGAGCTCGTGACCCTCTTCGCGCCGCACGCGCAGCAGCACGTCAGGGCGACGTGCCGGATCGATGGCGTTCGCCACGACAGCGTGGGCGCCGGTCTGCGGCTTGGGCTCGCTCACCGGTGCGGTCATCGTCTAACTCCTCCAGTCTGCGGAAACGGACTGCGTCGACGCCGACGACTCGTTCGATTTTGCCAGACGAATCTGGACATCCGGCGCATGCCGGCGTCACGAACCGATCACGAAGCGGTCACGGTCGAATCGTTCCGATGCGCGCAGGTCACAGCCACTTCGACGTGAGGTGCTCCGATGAGATGCGCCGCAGCGTGCCGGATGCGCCGCGCAGCACGACACTCTCGGTGTAGACGTAGTCACCCTCGCGACGCACGCCCGCGACGAGCTGTCCGTCGGTGACTCCCGTCGCGACGAAGATCGTGTTCGAGCCTCGCACGAGCTCGTCGGCCTCGTACACGTAGCCGTCCATCTTGAGCCCTGCGTCGATGCCGCGCTGGCGCTCATCGTCGTCGCGCGGCCACAGCCGACCCTGGATGTGACCGCCGAGCGCCTTGATCGCGCACGCGGTGACGATCCCCTCGGGGCTGCCGCCGATGCCGACGCACATGTCGGTGCGCGCGTCGTGACGAGCCGCGTTGATGCCGCCCGCGACGTCGCCGTCGGTCATGAGGCGCGTGCCCGCGCCCGCCTCGCGGATCTCGCGGATGAGCTGATCGTGACGCGGCCGGTTCAGCACCGACACGACGATCTCGTCGACCGGCTTGCCGAGCGCCTTCGCGAGCCGGCGGATGTTCTCGCCGATGGGCAGCCGGATGTCGACGACCCCGACTCCCGCAGGCCCCGTGACGAGCTTGTCCATGTAGAAGACGCTCGACGCGTCGAGCATCGTGTCGTGGTCCGAGACCGCGATGACCGAGAGGGCGTTGTTGCGTCCGGCCGCTGTGAGCGATGTGCCGTCGATCGGATCGACGGCGACGTCGCACTTGGGGCCGCGCCCTGTGCCGACCTTCTCGCCGTTGAAGAGCATGGGCGCCTCGTCCTTCTCGCCCTCGCCGATCACGATGCGGCCGTCGAAGTCCACGGTCGTGAAGAACGCGCGCATCGCGTCGACCGCCGCACCGTCCGCCTTCTCCTTCTCGCCGCGGCCGATCCACGGCACGGAGCGGATCGCCGCGGCCTCCGTGGCGCGCACCAACTCGAGTGCGAGGTTGCGATCGGGACGAAGCGGACTCATGTCGGCGGTCAGGCTCACCATATGCGTCAGCCTAATCTCCGGATGTCGCGAACCCACGTGCTTATCGTCATTCGAGCGCGAAGGAATTCGGTTTCTTTCACGGGCGGCAGAACGAGCGTCCGCTTTCGCGCGCGCGGTGGGCCACCGCATCCGCCTCGCCGAAGGCGCTTCGCTAGAGTGACCGTGCAGGCCGAAACGACCGTGCGCCGAACCCCCGCGCGCACGACAAGCAAGGAGCAACACATGCCCGTCGCCACCCCCGAGCAGTACGCCGACATGCTGGACCGCGCGAAGGCCGGCGGCTTCGCGTACCCCGCGATCAACGTCTCGAGCTCGCAGACCATCAACGCCGTGCTGCAGGGGCTCACCGAGGCCGGGTCGGACGGCATCCTCCAGGTGTCGACGGGCGGCGCCGACTACTTCGCGGGTCACACCGTCAAGGCCCGCGCGACCGGTGCGATCGCGTTCGCGAAGTTCGCCACCGAGGTCGCCAAGTCGTACCCCATCACGGTCGCCCTGCACACAGACCACTGCCCGAAGGAGGCGCTGCCGACCTTCGTGCTGCCGCTGATCGAGGCCTCCGAGGAAGAGATCAAGGCCGGCCGCGGCCCGCTGTTCCAGTCGCACATGTGGGACGGCTCGGCCGTGCCGCTCGACGAGAACATCCAGGTCGCGAAGGACCTCCTCCCCCGCATGCGCAACATCAACGCGATCCTGGAGATCGAGGTCGGCGTCGTCGGGGGTGAAGAGGACGGCATCAAGCACGAGGGCTCGAACGACGCGCTGTACACGACGGTCGCCGACGTCACGAAGGCGGTCGAGGCGCTCGGCCTCGGTGAGAACGGCCGCTACATCTCGGCGCTCACCTTCGGCAACGTGCACGGCGTCTACAAGCCCGGCAACGTCAAGCTGCGTCCCGAGCTGCTCGGCGAGATCCAGCAGGGCATCGCCGAGCGCTTCGGCACCGGCCCCAAGCCTCTCGACCTCGTCTTCCACGGCGGCAGCGGCTCGTCCGACGAAGAGATCGCGACGGCCGTCTCGCATGGCGTCGTCAAGATGAACATCGACACCGACACGCAGTACGCGTTCACGCGCTCCGTCGCCGGCTTCATGTTCCAGAACTACGACGGCGTGCTCAAGGTCGACGGCGAGGTCGGCAACAAGAAGGCCTACGACCCGCGCGCGTGGGGCAAGATCGCCGAATCGGCGATGGCCGCGCGCGTCGTCGAGGCGACGCAGCAGCTCGGATCGCACGGCAAGAGCCTGGCGGCCTGACCGACTCAACGGATGCCGCGGCCTTCGTCCACCGGACGGGCCGCGGCATCCGCGTTTCGACGCGCCCGCTCAGGACGTCAGCGCACCGCGACGTCGTCGTAGCGCATGAGCACCGTCCCGTCCGCCGCGCGCACCTCGATCGCGCTGATCGCGTCGAGGTCCATCGCCGTCCCGGCCGAGAGCCGCGCCGATGATCCCGGACCCGCGCGCCACGTCGACACCGGCTCGTCGGTGCCGTCCGCGCCGACGACGGCGAGCACGTACACCCACCCGTCGGCGGGCGCATCGCCGGCATCCGACTCCGGGTAGCTGCATTCGAGGTCTATGCGCGTTCCCCAGGCGACCGACGTCAGGCGCACGGATGCCTCGATCGGCACTCCCGCGACGTCCTCCAGCACGAACTCGGCGGTGGGTCGCGGCGTGAACGACGAGATCGCGATCGGCACACCGATGCCGACCACGAGCGCGAGCGCCGCGGCGACGCCGACCGCCCACCACGTGCGTCGGCGTCGGCGCCGGGCACGCGTCAGCGACGCGATGCCCGCGCGCACGGCGTCGGCGTCGAGGCCGCGGCCCTCGGCGGCATCCGCGTCTCTCTCGTTCTCGCCCTCGTGGATGCGCTCGGCGCGCTCGGGCGCGATGCGCGACAGGAGGCCGACCGTGGGCGTCAGCTCGGCGATGGCCCGGCGGCAGGTCGCGCACTCGTCGAGGTGCGCCTCGTAGGCGCGGCGATCCGCCGCCGAGAGGGCGCCCAGCACGTACGCGGCGTCCCACTCGGCGAAGATCGCGTGATCGGGGTTCATCGGGTCACCCCCCTCTCCTGGAGCGCGAGGCGCAACGCGCGCAGGCCGTAGTGGAGCCTCGACTTGACAGTCCCCTGCGGGATGTCGAGTGCGGCGGCGGTCTGGGCGACGCTCATGCCGCCGTAGTACGCCTTGACGATGACCGCGCGATGCTCGGCGCTGAGCGCGGCGAGCGCCTCCTCGATGAGGAGCGTCTCGAACAGCGCGTCGGTGTCGTCCTGCCGCTCGCCGTCGGGCACCTCGGCGACGATGCGCTCATGCCGCCGACGCGCGCTCCGGGCCTCGTCGATCACGAGGTGACGCGCGACCGTGATCATCCACGCGCGGGTCGTCGACGGATCCTGCTCGAGGATCCGGGGCGTGCGCCACGCACGAAGCAGCGTCTCCTGCACGATGTCGTCGGCACCCGCGCGATCGCCCGTCAGGTGCACCACGTAGCGCCACACCGGCTTGGCGTGGGCCTCGAAGAGCGCCGTGAGGCGGGCGGCGTCGTCGGGCGGCATCCGGTCACCTCCTCCTCGTTGAGTTCACGAGACGGCGCCCGGATCGGTTCAGCCCGTCGGAGGGTTCGAGATGTACTGCGAGAACGCGGGGTCGCCCAGCAGCGGGATCGCGATGCACACGTACACGACCGCGAATGTGACGACGGCGCCGACGAGCGGGATCCACCACGCCAGGCGGCCGCTGCGGAGCCTTCGGACGGCGAGCAGGGCCGTCACGATGTAGCCCACGACGAGCACGATCGCGGCGATGAGGCCCCACGACCGAGCGGAGTCGACGTTCGTGAAGTCGCCCGGGATGCCCATGATCCGCATCGCGCGCTCGGCGACCGCCGGCAGGTCGAGGAACGAGATCGCGGTGAGCACGACGTTGATCGCGCCGTAGACGAGGAGGGCGATCGTCGCGATGCGGTCGGCCGGATGCGGGCGCAGCACAGGACCCTGCGGATCGACGCGGGCAGCGACGCTCGGCGCAGCCGGCGGGGCGACGGCATCCGCGCCGGGCGAATACACCCACGCGGCCTGCGGATCGCGGATGTGCGCGCGCTGCTCCTCGGGCGTCGCGTACTCGCCGTACTGCGGACGCGGACGCTCGTCTCGGCGCGAGGCGTCGGTCACGAGCGGCTCCGTCCGCCGAGCGCGCGCTCGTCGCGGCGGCCCGACTGGTCCTGGCGGAGTTCCTTGGGCAGCGAGAAGATGAGGTCCTCCTCGGCGGTGCGCACCTCTTCGACGTCGGCGTAGCCGGCGCCCGCGAGCTCGGCGAGCACCTCCTGCACGAGCACCTCGGGCACGGAGGCGCCGCTGGTCACGCCGACCGTCTCGACGCCGTCGAGCCACTCCTGCTGCACCTCGTCGGCGTAGTCCACGCGGTACGCGGCCTTGGCGCCGTTCTCGAGCGCGACCTCGACGAGCCGCACGCTGTTCGACGAGTTCGCCGAACCCACGACGATGACGAGATCCGCCTCGCGCGCGACCTTCTTGATCGCGACCTGGCGGTTCTGGGTCGCGTAGCAGATGTCGTCCGACGGCGGGTCCTGAAGCTGCGGGAAGCGGGTGCGCAGGCGTCGCACCGTCTCCATCGTCTCGTCGACCGAAAGCGTCGTCTGCGACAGCCACACGACCTTCGAAGGATCGCGCACCTCGACGGTGTCGGCCTCGTCAGGCGAGTTCACGATCGTCACATGGTCGGGCGCCTCACCGGCCGTGCCCTCGACCTCTTCATGGCCGAGGTGGCCGATCAGGAGGATCTGGTGGTCGTCGCGCGCGAAGCGCACCGCCTCGCGGTGGACCTTGGTCACGAGCGGGCACGTGGCGTCGATGGCCTGAAGCCCGCGATCGGATGCCGCGGCCACGACCGCGGGCGAGACGCCGTGCGCGCTGAACACGACGTGGGCGCCCTCCGGGACCTCGTCGACCTCCTCGACGAAGATCGCGCCCTTGGCCTCGAGCTCGGTCACCACATGGATGTTGTGCACGATCTGCTTGCGCACGTAGACCGGTGAGCCGAACCGCTCCAACGCCTTCTCCACAGCGATGACGGCGCGATCGACACCGGCGCAGTATCCCCGGGGAGAGGCAAGCAGCACCCGCTTGCGACCGGCCACCGGGATATCCTTGAGGCGCTCCCGCCGCCGCGGAACGCGGGGAACGGGCATCCGTACGGCCTGAGAAGTCACCCCTCGAGTCTACGTGGCGGGCCCTGTGCACCGGCCGAGCGCTCCCGCCCCCGCGAACACCCGCACGTCCGAGAGGATCGCATGACGACGTCCCAGCCCCACGGGTCGAACGGGCGCGGCGGCCCCGCGTTCGCGGCGCAGCAGGTTCCCGGCGAGGCGCCCCCGCCCGACTCGGTGCACCCGCGCGATTCGACTCCGCAGGCGCCGACGTCGGTCTCGCGGCTCAACGAGACGATCCGCGCCTTCATCGACGGGTGGGGCTCGGTGTGGGTCGAGGGCGAGATCACGTCGTGGAACGTTCGCGGCGGCGCCGTCTACGGCGGCCTGAAAGACCTCGGCACCGAAGCGGCCATCCAGTTCCGCATCTGGTCGAGCACGCGCCAGCGCCTTCCCGCCGACCTCAAGGTGGGCGACCACGTGATCGCGTGCGTCAAGGCCGACTACTACCCGAAGACGGGCGCGTTCAGCTTCGCGGTGTCATCGATGCGGCACGTGGGCCTGGGCGATCAGCTCGAGCGGCTCGAGCGGCTGCGCGTCCAACTCCGCAGCGAGGGGCTCTTCGATCCTGCGCGCAAGAAGCCGATCCCGTTCCTGCCGCACGTCATCGGGCTCATCACGGGCGAGAACTCGGATGCCGAGAAGGATGTGCGCCGCAACGCCGAGCTGCGCTGGCCGCAGGTCACGTTCCGAACGAAGTACGCGGCCGTGCAGGGCGATCGCTGCGTGCCCGAGACGATCGCGGCCCTCAAGGCGCTCGACGCGGCCCCCGATGTCGATGTGATCATCATCGCGCGCGGCGGCGGCGACCCGCAGACCCTCCTCGGCTTCAGCGACGAGCGGCTGGTGCGCGCGGTCGCCGCGGCGCATACGCCCGTCGTGAGCGCGATCGGCCACGAGAACGACCACCCGCTGCTCGACGACGTCGCCGACCTGCGCGCGTCGACGCCGACGGATGCCGCCAAGCGCGTCGTCCCCGACGTGGCCGAGCAGCGCGCCCTCGTCGCGCAGCTGCGTTCGCGCATGACGACGCGCCTCACGCAGCGCCTCTCGCACGACATCGCGCAGCTCGAGCAGCTCCGTTCGCGTCCCGTCCTGCGCTCGCCCGAGTCGATGATCGACTCCCGTTCGCAGCAGCTGTGGATGCACACGTCGCGCGGCCGGGAGATCATCGAGCGCCGCCTGTCGCACGAGGCACGGGCGACCGCCGAGCTGCGCGCGACGCTGCGGGCCCTCTCCCCCGCCGCGACGCTTGCGCGTGGCTACGCGATCGCCCACCTGACCGAAGGCGACATCGTGCGCGACGCCGAGCAGGCCCCCGCGGGGTCGACCGTCCTTGTGCGCGTCGGCCGCGGGTCGTTCTCAGCCCGCTCCGAGGGCCCGGTCCGGGAGGACGAGGGCGAGACCGCCCTGACGGATGCCGCGGAGCGGGAACCTAGGATGGAAGCATGACCGCGCCGAACGAGAACCTCGACGTGTCCGGGCTCTCCTTCGAGCAGGCCCGCGACGAGCTCGTGCGGGTCGTGCACGAGCTCGAGCAGGGTGCCCCCACGCTCGAGCACTCCCTCGCGCTGTGGGAGCGCGGCGAGGCGCTCGCCGCTCGCTGCGAGGAGTGGCTCGTCGGAGCGAAGCGCCGGCTCGATGCCGCGCGCGCGTCGGCCGAGACGGGCCCGGGAACGGGGTCGTGATGGCCAAGCAGCCGCGCATCGTCGCCGAGCTCGGGCGCCCCGAGACGCCCGAGGAGGCGGCCGAGCGCAAGGCCGCGCACTCGGCCGCGTACCGGTCGAGCCAGAACGTCCGCAACCTCATCGCGGCTCTCATCGTGACGCTCGGCGTCGTGCTCGTCGTCATCTTCGCGGTGCCGCGCGGCACGCCACCGCCCCAGGATGACATCGACGTCGCGGCCGTCGCGGAGCGCATCTCCGAGAACGAGGGCCGGGCGCTCGTCGTGCCGCGCGTTCCCGACGAATGGCGGGTGAATCTCGCGCAGGTCGACGGCGACACCACCCGTGCGTGGACGATCGTCTACGTCCCGGGCGAGGAGCAGGGCTTCGTGCGCGTCGCTCAGGGATTCGACGCAGACCCTGCGTGGACCACGCGTGTGCTGCGCGGTGCCGACGCCGACGAAACGGTGACACTCGACGGCGTCGAGTGGACGCGGTACGACATACCCGACCCGGATGCCGCCGGCAACGTGACGAGTGCGCTCAGCGCCCAGGCGGGCACGGACGTCGTGCTCGTCTACGGAAATGCGCCCGAGGCCGACATCGAGCGGACCGCCGAGTCCGTCTCCTGGCAGGTGCACGAGCTTCAGGAGGCCGCGGAGTGACCGACGAGCAGCCGACACCGCGAAAGGTGTGGGACGAGATGCGGCGCGGCAACGCCCGCTTCGTGAGCGGCGAGCCGCGGCATCCGCGTCAGGACGTCGACCGTCGCCACGAGCTCGCGCATCACCAGCGGCCGCGCGCCGCGCTGTTCGGCTGCGCCGACTCGCGACTGGCGGCCGAGATCATCTTCGACAAGGGCCTGGGCGACCTGTTCGTGGTGCGCAATGCCGGCCAGGTCGTGTCCGACTCGGTCGTCGGCAGTCTCGAGTACGCGGTGGCGGTGCTCGAGGTACCGCTCATCGTCGTGCTCGGCCACGACGAGTGCGGTGCGGTTGCGGCGGCGATCGAGAGCACGAACCCGGATGCCGCGCCCCTCCCGCCGCACATCTGGAGGCTCATCGCGCCGATCGTGCCCGCCGTACGGCGCGTGCAGCGCGAGCTGTCGCAGGCGGGGCAGCCGGTCGATCACATCGACGCCGAGCACGTCGGACGCGAGCACCTGCGCGACACGGTCGCCGAACTGCTCCACTCGTCCGAGCTCATCAGCGACGCGATCGCCGAGGGCCGCCTCGCGATCGTCGGGGCGAACTACCGACTCGAAGAGGGCACCGCGGTGCCCGACATCATCGTGGGACCCGCGGACGCGGAGCCCCTCGCATCCTGAACACCGGAGGAACGACGAAGTGACCGACATCGAGTACCGCATCGAGCACGACACGATGGGCGAGGTGCGCGTGCCCAAGGACGCCCTGTACGCCGCGCAGACGCAGCGTGCCGTGGAGAACTTCCCGATCTCGGGCGACCCGCTCGAGCCGGCGCAGATCGTCGCCCTCGCGCGCATCAAGAAGGCGGCGGCCCAGGCGAACAAGGAGCTCGGCACGCTCGACGGCGACATCGCCGACGCGATCGTCCGCGCAGCCGACCGCATCATCGCGGGCGAGTTCGCCGACCAGTTCCCGATCGACGTCTACCAGACCGGCAGCGGCACGTCGTCGAACATGAACATGAACGAGGTCCTCGCGACGCTCGCGACCCAGGACCTCGGCCGCACCGTCCACCCGAACGACCACGTCAACGCGTCGCAGTCGTCCAACGACGTGTTCCCCACCTCCGTGCACATCGCCGTCACGCAGGAGATCATCGACGACCTCATCCCGGCGCTCGACCACCTCGCGGTGTCGCTCGAGAAGAAGGCCGACGAGTGGAAGGACGTCGTCAAGTCCGGCCGCACCCACCTCATGGACGCGACGCCGGTCACGCTCGGCCAGGAGTTCGGCGGGTACGCGCGCCAGATCCGGCTCGGCATCGAGCGCGTGCAGGCGGTGATCCCCCGCGTCGCGGAGGTCCCGCTCGGAGGCACCGCCGTCGGCACGGGCATCAACACGCCGCTCGGCTTCCCGCAGAAGGTGCTCGAGTTCATCGTCGCCGACACCGAGCTGCCCATCACCGAGGCGAAGGACCACTTCGAAGCGCAGGCGAACCGCGATGCGCTCGTCGAGGCATCCGGCGCGCTGCGCACGATCGCCGTGTCGCTCACCAAGATCAACAACGACCTGCGCTGGATGGGCTCGGGCCCGAACACGGGTCTCGGCGAGTTGCGCATCCCCGACCTGCAGCCCGGCTCCTCGATCATGCCCGGCAAGGTCAACCCGGTCGTCCCCGAAGCCGTGCTGATGGTGTGCGCGCGCGTCATCGGCAACGACGCGACGATCGCGTGGGGCGGCGCATCCGGCCTCTTCGAGCTCAACGTGGCGATCCCGGTCATGGGCACCGCGCTCCTCGAGTCGATCGAGCTGCTCGCGAACGCGTCCCGCCTCCTCGCCGACAAGACGATCGACGGCCTCGAGGCGAACGTCGAGCGAGCGGCGGCCTACGCGGGCATGTCGCCGTCGATCGTGACGCCGCTGAACAAGGTCATCGGCTACGAGGCGGCGGCCAAGATCGCGAAGCACGCCGTCGCGAACGGCATCACCATCCGCGAGGCGGTCATCGACCTCGGCTACGTCGAGCGCGGCGAGATCACCCTCGAGGAGCTCGACCAGAAGCTCGATCTGCTGTCGATGACACGCGCCGGCTGAAACGGATGCCGCTGTGGGCCCCCTGGCGCGATAATCAGGGGGTGAGCCGCACTCCCCGCCCGATCTCGGCTCGTGCCCGGATCCTGGGTGCGATCCTCGCGGTCGCGTGCGTGGGACTCGCGATCGTCGGGAGCGTGACGTTCCTCGTGCAGCGCGAGAACGTGATCAACGAGATCGACAACCGCCTGCGGTCCCAGGTCGAGCAACTGAAGATCATCAGCGGCGACACCGAAGACACGGATGCCGAGGCGTCGGAAGGATCCGCGTCCACCGCACGCGAGACGATCGACATCGACGAGTTCGACAGCGTCGTGGAGTTCATGAAGGCGGCGGTCGGACGCCTCGTCCCCGCCCGGAACGAGGGCGGCCTCGGCGTCATCGACGGCGAGGCGCGATTCCGGCCGACGACGCTCTCGGGGTTCGACATCTCGGAGAACGAGACGCTCATCGAGCGCGCCGTCGCCGAGGCGCAGAGAAGCCGCGACGGCGTGCTGGGCACGGCGGTCACCGACGAGGGCTCGCTGCGGTACATCGCGATCCCGGTGGAGAAGGAGAACGACGACTCGCGGGGAGTGTACATCCGCGCGGTCGACCTCGCCGCCGAGCTTCAGCCGGTCACGATCGCGATCATGACGTACTGGATCGCGGCGATCGCGGTGCTCGCGGCCGTCGGCGTCGTGGGCTGGTTCGTCGCCGGACGCCTGCTCTCTCCGATCCGGCAGCTCCGCGACGCCGCCGACGCCATCACGATCAGCGACCTGTCTCCGCGGCTTCCCACGCAGGGCAACGACGACATCGCCGACCTCACGCGCACGGTGAACTCGATGCTCGATCGCCTGGAAGGCTCCGTCGACGTCCAGCGGCAGCTCCTCGACGACGTGCGACACGAGCTCAAGACGCCCATCACGATCGTGCGCGGGCACCTCGAGATGATGGACCCCCGCAACGTGGCCGACGTCGAGAGCACGCGCGCGATCGGCATGGCCGAGCTCGACCGCATGACGCGGCTCGTCGAGGACATCGACCTGCTCGCGGCCGTCGAGGGCGATGCCTTCGACATGAAGGAGGTCGACCTCGCCGCGCTCACGGCCCGCATCGGAGAGCTCGTCGCGGTGATCCCGGGGCACGAGTGGCGGGTCGAGGCGTGCGCCGAGGGCCACGTCATGGGCGACCAGGACCGCCTCCTGCAGGCGTGGCTCCAGCTCGCCGACAACGCGGCGAAGTACACACCCGAGGGGTCGCCGATCGAGATCGGCAGCGCGCTCGACGACACCGAGGCGAGGCTGTGGGTCCGCGACCACGGCCCGGGCATCCCGCCCGCGGCGCGGCACCGCATCTTCCGCCGTTTCGACCGCGCCCACGGCAAGCGCTCGGTCGGCGGGTCCGGACTCGGGCTCGCGATCGTCGATGCGATCACGAAGGCGCACAACGGCCAGTGCGTCGTCACCGACACGCCCGGAGGCGGCGCTACATTCACGATCGGGCTGCCGTTGCCGACCGCCGAGCTTCCGGCGCCCGTGCGAGCCGGCGACGTCGTGCTGCAGAGGGAGGCATCCGGATGACGACGATCCTCATCGTCGAGGACGAGCCGCGGATCGCCGCGTTCGTGAGCCGCGGGCTGGAGTCCGCGGGGTACCAGACGACCATCGTCGACGACGGTCCCGAGGCGCTCGAGGTCATCCTGCGCGGCGAGGCCGATCTCGTGCTGCTCGACGTCGGGCTGCCGACGATGGACGGGTTCGAGGTGCTGCGCAATCTTCGCGGCCAGGGCTCGATCATCCCCGTCATCATGCTGACGGCGCGCTCCAGCACGCGAGACACCGTGGAGGGGCTCGACTCCGGCGCGAACGACTACGTGTCGAAGCCGTTCACGTTCGATGAGCTGCTCGCGCGTGTGCGCTCACGACTGCGCGAGACCGCGGGCGCCCCGCCGACCACGCTCACGCACGGCGACGTCGTCCTCGACATCCTCGCGCGCCGCGCGACGGTGGGCGGCCGCGAGGTCGACCTGTCCGCGCGGGAGTTCTCGCTCGCCGAGCAGTTCCTGCGCAATCCGGGCCAGGTGCTCACACGCGAGCAGCTGCTCAGCCGCGTGTGGGGACTGGACTTCGACCCGGGCTCGAACGTCGTGGACGTCTACGTGCGCTACCTGCGCGGCAAGCTCGGCCCCGAGCACATCGCGACCGTGCGAGGTGTCGGCTACCGCTGGGAATGACGGATGGCGCGCGAGCGCGTGCTCGTGCGGTGTCTCGCCTGCGGCTCACGCGGATCATGAGAAGGCCCCCGACGCTGGGGAACGCCGGGGGCCTGGGAAGGGCCGGGGCTGGGGAACACCGGCCGTCAATCGCGTCTGTCTGGGGAATAGCGCGATTGATCCTCTCGCGATCCGGGCCACCAGTCGCGGCGGTCACCAGGTCGCCCGCCGTTTCCGGCGGAATCCTTGTCACGTGGGCCGAAGCGGTCTCCGCCGCGGTCGCGCAGGCGCTCGATGAACTCGCGCACGCGCTCCTCGTCCCATCCGCGCTCGCGAGCCCACTCTCGCGCGCGCTCCCACGAGCCCGTTCGCTCGGCCTCGCGCACGAGCGACTCCTCGTCGGAAGCGCTCGGCGCCTCGGGCTGCGCATCGGGGATGCGATCGGCCTGAGGCGTGACCGTGACGTCACGCGGCTCAGGAGCCGGCACCGTCACGGGCGTGCTCGTCGGCGCAGCCGGGCGACTCACGACCGGCTTCGGCGTCGCGTTCGCGTGCGACGGGACGACGATCGCCCCCTCCCCGATCGCCACGCCTGCCTCGTCGGCCAGGGCGGCGGAATGGGTGAGCGCGACAGCGCAGGCGACAGCCACGCTCGCCGCGACGCTCATGGCGCCGCCGACGACGAACCGTGTCTGGGTCTGCATGTCCTTCTCCCCGATCAGAAGGGCGCGGAGTATCCGTCCTCCTTCAATGTTCGCAGAGTCTCATGAGACAAGAAGGAGACTGCGATGAGACTCCTCTCATCGTTCAGAGGGCTTCGCCGCCCTCCAGGAGGTCCGTCACGAGGGCGGCGATCGCCGAACGCTCCGACCGCACAAGGGTCACGTGACCGAACAGCTCGTGCCCCTTCAAGGTCTCGATCACCGACGCGACGCCGTCATGGCGGCCGACGCGGAGATTGTCGCGCTGGCCGACGTCGTGGGTCAGAACGACCCGCGAGTTCTGGCCGATGCGACTGAGCACCGTGAGCAGGACATTCCGCTCGAGCGACTGCGCCTCGTCGACGATCACGAACGCGTCGTGGAGCGAGCGGCCGCGGATGTGCGTGAGCGGAAGCACCTCGAGCAGCCCGCGCGCGATGACCTCCTCGATGACGTTCGCCGACACGACCGACCCGAGCGTGTCGAAGACCGCCTGGGCCCACGGGTTCATCTTCTCCTGCTGGTCGCCGGGGAGGTACCCGAGCTCCTGCCCGCCCACCGCGAACAGCGGCCGGAACACGACGACCCGCTTCTGCACCTGCCGCTCCAGCACGGCTTCCAGGCCCGCGCAGAGCGCGAGCGCCGACTTGCCCGTGCCGGCCCGGCCGCCGAGCGACACGATCCCGACGTCGGGATCCAGCAGAAGGTCGATCGCGATGCGCTGCTCGGCAGAGCGCCCGTGCAGCCCGAAGACCTCGCGGTCACCGCGCACGAGCCGGTACGCGCCGTCGCCCGTCACGCGGCCGAGTGCCGATCCGCGCTCGGAGTGGATGATGAGGCCCGTGTTCACCGGAAGCCCGCGCACGTCGTCGCTCGTGGCGACCTCGCTCTCATAGAGGTCGCTCACCTCGTCGCCCGAGATGTCGATCGTGGCGATGCCCGTCCAGCCCGAGTCGACGGCCTGCTCGGCGAGGTACTCCTCGGCCGTGATGCCCAGCGACGCAGCCTTCACGCGCATCGGGAGGTCCTTCGAGACGATCGTGACGTCGCCGCCGTCGGCGGCGAGGTGCATCGCGACGGCGAGAATCCGCGAGTCGTTGTCGGCGAGACGGATGCCGGACGGCAGCACCGACGAGTCGGTGTTGTTGAGCTCGACACGCAGGGTCCCGCCCTCGCCCACGGGCACCGGGAAGTCGAGGCGCCCGTGCTCGATGCGCAGTTCGTCGAGGTACCGCAGCGCCTGGCGCGCGAAGTATCCGATCTCCGGGTCGTGACGCTTGCCCTCGAGCTCCGAGATCACCACGACGGGGATCACGACGTTGTGCTCCGCGAAGCGGAAGAGGGCGCGGGGGTCGCTCAGCAGGACCGACGTGTCGAGCACGTAGGTCCGCAGGTCGTCCTGCTGTTCGATCGGCTCGTGCTCCGCCTGGTCGAGGCGGTTCCGCTGCTGGTGAGGTGCTCGTGAGGTCACAACCCGCTCCTGCCCCGGGCCTTCGCAGACCCGGCTGTCACGAGTCGACCGTCTGAGTCACGAGTCGCGATCCTTGCCGGCCGACTCGATCGGGTGCTCTACCCGATGCCTTGACCGTACGTCGGCGGAGCGACGGTTCCGGTCGGCGACACGCGGGCGGATTCCTCACCACACGCGCGCGGACGAGAACGCCGCGAGCGCGTCGCCGAACAGCCGCAGCGTGTCGGCCCCGGTGCCCACATGCGGCGAGACCCGGATGAGCCCCGCCCGCACGGTGACGGTCAGCCCGTGGTTCGCGAGCGACGCCGCGAGCGGCGCGGCGTCCTGAGCCGCGGGTGCGAGCGTCACGATCCCCGCGCGGTGCTCCGGCTCGCGGGGCGTGATCACGGGGATCTCATACCGGTCGGCGAAGAAGAGGACGTCCCTCGTGCGCTCCGCGATCTCGCGCTCGATGACGTCGACGCCGACGTCGCGCACGTCGCGGAGCGCGGTGGCCAGTCGTGCCACGGCGAGGTGGTCGGGTGCGCTGATGGTGAAGGCGCGCGCGGATGCCGCGGCCGGGGGCACTCCGGCGGCCGTGGGCTCGCCGTCGGCCCCCGCATGCCCGGACAGCACCGGTGCGATGCGCTGGAGGGCCCGCTCACCGAACCACGCGAAGCCCGTTCCTCGACCCGCGCGCAGCCACTTGTAGCCGTTCGCGCACACGACGTCGGCGGCGGCGTAGTCGGCGTCGACGACGCCGAACCCCTGGATCGCGTCGACGATGAAGAGCCGGTCGCCGATCACCTCACGCAGCGCGGTGAGGTCGGCGCGGTAGCCCGTGCGGTAGTCGACGAGGCTCACCGCGAGGGCGGCCGTGTCGTCGGTGAGCGCTTCGCGGACGACCTCGGGCGTGACGTAGCCGGTCTCGGGGTCGAGCCGCTGCAGCTGCGCCTTGCCGAAGGCATCCGCCGCCCGTGCGGCCGTCACCGTGATGCTCGGGAAGTCCTGCCGCGCGAGCATGACGCCGCCCTCGGCGAGGCCGTAGAGCGCGTGCATGAGGCCGTACGTCGTGGACGGCTGGAGGGTGACGTGCGACGGGTCGGTGCCGAGCAGTTCGGCGAGAAGTTCGCGCGCCTCGGCCTCGTGCTCCATGACGAGGTCGATGCCGGTGCGTCGGCCCGAGCCGAGGAGTTCGGCGTCAGCGTGGGACTCGGATCTCACCGACGGCGACAGCGGCCCGAACCGCGCCCAATCCAGATACCCGGGCTCGCCGTCGAACGAGGCCTGATAGGACTCCAGATCCATCACGGACACATTCTGGCATGCGGGCGTCGCGCGCATGCCCCTCGGGTTTCGCACACCGGGATCGCCCGGAATCCCGCGGATTCTCGGCGTGCGTCAGCCGCCGTACCGACGGTCGCGCTCGGCGTAGTCGCGGATCGCTCGCAGGAAGTCCACTTCACGCAGATCGGGCCCGAGCGCCTCCACGAAATAGAACTCGCTGTGCGCACTCTGCCACAGCAGGAAATCGCTCAGCCGCTGCTCGCCGGAAGTGCGGATGACGAGGTCGGGATCGGGAAGACCGCCCGTGTAGAGGTGCTCGCCGATCTGCTCGGGGGTGAGGCTGGCCGCGAGCTCCTCGAGCGACCCGCCGTCCTCGTCGTGCTTCGCGATGATGCTGCGCACGGCGTCGACGATCTCACCGCGCCCGCCGTAGCCGACGGCGAGGTTGACGTGCATGCCTGTGTTGTCTCGCGTGCGGTCCTGCGCCGCCTTCAGCACCGCGGCGAGCTCTTCGGGCAGGAGGTCGGCGCGCCCGACGTGCTGCACGCGGCGGTCAGTCCCGCGTGACAGCTCTTCGGCGAGCTCGGCGATGATCTCGATGAGGTCGGAGAGCTCCTTGGAGTCGCGCTTGGCGAGGTTGTCGTTCGACAGCAGGTACAGCGACACGACCTTGACTCCGACGGCATCGCACCAGTCGAGGAACTCCCGCATCTTCGCGGCTCCTGCCCGATGCCCGTGCGCGGCGGACTCGTACCCGAGCTGGCGCGCCCAGCGCCGGTTGCCGTCGATCATCATCGCGACGTGGTGCGGCACGACCTCGGGCGTCAGGCTTCGCCGCAGACGGTTGATGTAGAGGCGGTAGAGGGGTCCTCGCCCTTCGTTCGACCTCGTCGATGCCACTCCCCTACGCTACCGCTCACGCGCCGCGAAGGAACGCTGGAACCCGGTCCCACGACACACGACACCCGGTATGTTCCCTCTCCGGCATGCACGTGGCTTTAGCCTTGACAGATGAGCCGCCGCAAGCGCCGAGTGATCCCACCCGCCCCGGAGGTTCCGGTGCTCCCGCTCATGGACGCCGCCGACGTCGATGCGGCGAGACCCGAGATCCGCCCCACATGGCGCGGCTGGATCCACGCGGCCACGTTCCCCGTCGCGATCGCCGCGGGGATCGTGCTCATCGTGTTCGCGCAGGGCGGGCCCGCGAAGTGGGCGTCGGCGGTCTTCATGGCGACGTCGCTCCTGCTGTTCGGCAACTCGGCGCTGTACCACCGCTTCGACTGGAGCCCCACGACCAAGGCGGTCCTCAAGCGCATCGACCACGCGAACATCCTGCTGCTGATCGCCGGCACCTACACGCCGATCGCCGTTCTCGCCCTCCCAACGCAGAAGACGATCCTCCTGCTGTCGCTCGTGTGGGGCGGCGCGATCCTCGGGATCCTCTTCCGCGTGTTCTGGCTCGACGCGCCGCGCTGGCTCTACGTCGCCCTCTACCTCGTGCTCGGCTGGGCCGCCGTCATGTACATCGTCGACCTGTTCGAGGCGAACGCGGCGATGATGATCCTCGTGATCGTCGGCGGCGTGCTCTACACCGTCGGCGCGGTCGTGTACGCGATGAAGAAGCCCAACCCGTGGCCCGGCCACTTCGGCTTCCACGAGATCTTCCACGTGTGCACGGTCCTGGCGTTCCTGTGCCACTGGACGGCGTGCCTGCTCATCGCCCTCGATCCCGCGTATCACGCCGGCTGACCGCGCGACGGGTGGGGCGTCCGCTCAACTCGTGCGGTCGTCGCCCGCGGCATCCGTCGACTCGTCGTCGACCTCGGTCGCGCGCGTCGCCGCGGCGGCCTGCTCCTCGGCCTCGAGCTGCTCGTTGATGTCGGCGCGGACGCGGCCTCGGCGGATGCGGCGCATCATGTCCCACACGAGCAGGATCACCGCGATCGTGATGAACACGATGACCGCGAAGCCCCATGGCCCCGGCGTGACGAGGTCGGGGTCGACCTGGTCAGTCGGAGCGGGGGTCGCGGCGAGCGCGGCCAGCGGTCGAATCATGGTGTGTCCTCGTTCCGGCGCGGGAGCGCATAGCCTTGAAGTCCAGCCTAGTTCCGACGGGAAGCCATGACGACGCAGGACGTGCTCGACGACCGCTACGGCCGCACGCCGTCCCCGCGCCGCCGGTGGACGATCGTCGCCGCGATCGCGCTCGGGGTCGTCGTCGTGGCCGCCATCGCGTGGATCGCGATCGCCAACGCGGCCAACACCGTCGAAGCGCGCACGACGGCGTATCGCGTCGTCGACCGGCACTCCGTCGTCGTGAACTTCCAGCTCACCGCGCCGACCGGCCGCGCCATCGCGTGCGCGATCGAGGCGCAGGACGAGCAGCACGGCATCGTCGGGTGGAAGGTGGTCGAGTACGAGGCATCCGACGAGCCCGGGCGCGCCTTCAGCGAGACCGTCCCGACGGTCTCGCAGGCGACGACGGGTTTGGTCAACGCCTGCTGGGTGACGTAACCTGGAATCAACGTACGTCGATCGCGCCCTGGCCCGTGAGCCGGGGCGTTTGGCTTATCGACGTCACCCCCCGAACGAAGGAGACCGACGTGTCCACTGACGCACCGGTGACGTTCCTCACCCAGGATGCTTACGACCGCCTCGCCGCCGAGCTCGAGCACCTGTCGACCGTCGGCCGCGAAGAGATCGCCAAGCGCATCGAGGCCGCCCGCGAAGAGGGCGACCTCAAGGAGAACGGCGGCTACCACGCCGCGAAGGACGAGCAGGGCAAGCAGGAGGCGCGCATCCGCACCCTCCAGCAGCTCCTCAAGAACGCCAAGGTCGGCGACGCGCCCGAGTCCAAGGGCATCGTCGAGCCCGGCACCGTCGTGACGGCTGTCGTCGCGGGCGGCGAAGAGGTGTTCCTCCTCGGCAACCGCGAGATCGCCTCGGGCTCCGAGCTCGACGTCTACAGCGAGGCATCGCCCCTCGGCGCGGCCATCATCGGCCTCAAGGAGGGTGACAAGACCTCCTACACGGCTCCCAACGGCCGCGAGATCTCGGTCGAGATCGTCAAGGTCGAGACCTACGCGGGCCAGTGACATCGAAAGGCCGGCGCCGCTCGTGCGGCGTCGGCCTTCCGCGTCCTAGTCGGGCACCACGGTCGGGGTGAAGCCGGCCTCCTCGAGCACGGCGATGACGTGCGCGCGGTGCTCTTCACCGCGCGTCTCGACGCTGAGCTGCAGGATCACCTCGCTGATCTGCAGTCCCTGGCCGTGGCGCGTGTGCAGCACCTCGATCACGTTCGCGCCGGCGAGGGCGAGCAGCTCCGACACCCGCGCGAGCTGACCGGGCCGGTCGGGCAGCGGGATCCGCAGCGTCATATACCGACCGGATGCCGCGAGCCCGTGCGCCACGACGCGCTGCAGCAGCAGGGGGTCGATGTTGCCGCCCGAGAGAATCGCGACCGTCGGCCCGGACGCCTCGATCCTGCCCGAGAGGATCCCCGCGACGCCCGCGGCCCCCGCCGGCTCGACGACCTGCTTCGCGCGCTCGAGGAGCGTCACGATCGCCCGCGCGATGTCGTCGTCGCTCACCGTGACGATGTCGTCGACGAGCTCGCGGATGATCTCGAACGGGATGTCGCCCGGCCGCGCGACCGCGATGCCGTCGGCGATCGTCGGCGTCGTCTCGACCAGGACCGGCTCGCCCGCCGCGAGCGACGGCGGGTAGGCGGCCGAGTTCTCGGCCTGCACCCCGATGATCCGCACGGATCTTCCGGATGCCGTGGCGCGCGCCTTCGCCGCCGCGGCGACGCCCGCGATGAGTCCGCCTCCCCCGACGCTCACGACGATCGTCTCGACGTCGGGGACGTCGTCCATGATCTCCAGCGCGAGCGTGCCCTGCCCCACGATGATGTCGCGATGGTCGAACGGGGGGATGAGCATCGCGCCCGTGCGCTCCGCGAACTCCGCCGCGAGCCGCAGCGGGGTCTCGACCGCCGTGCCCTCGAGCACGACGTCCGCCCCGTAGCCGCGTGTCGCGAGGAGCTTGGGAACCGGCACGCCGAGCGGCATGAAGATCGTCGCGGGGATGCCGAGTGCCTGAGCCGCGAACGCGACGCCCTGCGCATGGTTGCCGGCGGATGCGGCGACGACGCCGCGCGCCCGCTCCTCGGGGGTCAGGCGCGACAGCCGGTACATCGCGCCGCGGATCTTGAACGAGCCGGTGCGCTGCAGGTTCTCGAGCTTGAGGTGGACGGGCACACCCATGAGCTCGGTCAGGTGGAGGGATGCGTCCAGCGGCGTGTGCGAGACGACGCCCGCCAGCGATGCGGCGGCGTCCTCGAACTCCGCCAGGGTGGGCGTGGTCAAGCGGGCTTCCTCCTCGTACGTGGGACCGTGCTCCAGATGAGATCCGCCGGCGGTGGTCTCTCGCCGGTCTGCCACGTCCGGCGAGAGAGGCTGACGGCGACGACGTTGATGAACGCCGCGAGCGGCACCGCGAACAGCGCCCCGGGGATGCCCGCGATGAGTGCACCGCCGGCGACCACGAGGACGACGGCGAGCGGATGCACCTTGACCGCGGATCCCATGAGCAGGGGCTGCAGCACGTGGCCTTCGAGCTGCTGGACACCGAGCACCACGACGAGCATCCACAGCGCGATCCAGGGCCCGTTGTAGACGAGGGCGAGGAACACCGCGAGCGCTCCGGTCACGACCGCACCGACGATCGGCACGAACGCACCGAGGAACACGAGCACGCCGATCGGGATCGCGAGCGGGACGCCCAGCAGGAACGCCCCGAGCCCGATGCCGACCGCGTCGATGGTCGCGACGAGCAGCTGCGTGCGCGCGTAGTTGACAACGGTGACCCAGCCTGCGCGCGCGGATGCGTCGGCCGCCGGGCGGGCCTTCTGGGGGAAGAGCCGCAGCGTCCACCGCCAGATGCCCGGACCATCGGCGAGGAGGGTCAGCAGGATGAACAGGGCGAGCAGGGTGCCGGTGGCCACGTGCCCGACCGTCGAGCCGATGGCGAGGGCGCCCGACCACAGCAGCTCGGCCTGCTGCTGGATGAGCGCGCCCGCCTGGGCGAGGAGGTCGTCGATCTGCTCGGCCGTCAGATGCAGCGGCCCGTCGATGAGGTATTGCCGGAGCTGCTCGATCGCCTCGACCGTGCGCGTCTGCACGTCGGACCATTGTCGCGTGATCTGCCACACGGCCAGCCACAGCAGGCCGGTGACGACCGCGAGCGTTCCGACGACCGCGATGACGATCGCAAGCCATTTCGGCACGCGGTGGCGCAGCATCCACGAGAACGCCGGCCACAGGAGGGCCGTCACGAGGATCGCGATGAGCAGCGGCACGACAAGGAGCCGCAGCTGGATCACGAGCCAGATGCCCACGCCGATCGCCGCGGCGACGACGAGGAAGCGCCAGGAGTACGCGGTCGCGATGCGGAGCCCGCGGGGAATGGTCGGCGACAGCTCTGTGGAAACCACCCGGCTGCGGTCGCGGATCGCGTCGAAGATCCCTCCGCGGGCCTTTTCGTCTGGGCCGCTCATCCCGCCAGTCTACGGGCGCGCGGGCGCGTCTCCGGTGCGCGAGACGCCCCAGGCCGTGTCGGAGCCGGGGTCTAGGCTGACGCGGGTGAACGGCTCCCTGAGCGCCTCCGAGGCGCGTCGCATCGCCCTCGCCGCGCAGGGCTTCGCACGTGCGCGTCCCGAGGCGCCCGGCACGCGCCAGCTCAACACGACGCTGCGACGGATGCACACGCTGCAGATCGACTCCGTCAACGTCTTCGCGCGGTCGCACTACCTTCCGCTGTTCTCGCGCCTCGGCCCGTACGACCAGAAGGCGCTCGACCGGCTCCTGTTCTCCCGCCGCGCTCCGTACGTCGAGTACTTGGCCCACGTCGCGGCGTTCATCCCCGCAGAGGACTGGGGACTCTTCCGGTTCCGCATGGAGGACTTGCGCGCGAAGTACGGAGGTGAGGACACGTGGTTCGCGCGCAATCGCGAGACGGTCGAGTGGGTCCGCTCCGAGCTCGCCGCGCGGGGGCCGCTGCGTCCCGCCCAGATCGACCGTGACGCAAAGCGCGAGGCGCGCGGGCCGTGGTGGGACTGGGACGTCGTCAAGGAGGCGCTCGAGCACCTGTGGATGTTCGGCGAGGTCGCGATCGCCGGCCGCCGGGGTTTCGAGCGCACGTACGGCCTCGCCGCCGACGTGCTGCCTCATGCCGCGCTGGAGGCGTCCGTACCGCGCGACGACGCGATCCGCGAGCTCGTGCGGCGCGCCGCACGCGCGTACGGGGTCGCCACGGCATCCGACATCGCCGACTACTGGCGCATACGCGACCGTCCTCGCGTGGTCGCCTCGATCCGCGACCTCGCGGACGCGGGCGAGCTGACGCCCGTGACGGTCGAGGGGTGGACGACGGCGGGGCGACCGGCGAAGGCGTGGCTCCACCGCGATGCGACGATCCCGCGCCGCGTCGACGCGACGGCGATCCTCACACCGTTCGATCCGGTGGTGTGGTTCCGCGATCGCGCGGAGCGCCTCTTCGACTTCGAGTACCGCATCGAGATCTACACGCCGGCGCAGAAGCGGCGGTACGGCTACTACTCGCTGCCGGTGCTCGTGGGCGACGACCTCGTGGGCCGCGTCGATCTGAAGGCCGACCGCGCCGCGTCGACCCTGCTCGTGCAGTCGGCGTGGTGGGAGCACGGCGCACCCGACCACGCTGCCGAGCGCCTCGCCGACGAGCTGCGTGCCGCGGCGCGGTGGCAGGGCCTCGAGTCCATCTCGGTCTCGCGGTGGGGCGACGCGACCGACGACCTCGCGGGGGTGCTTCCCGAGGCTGCGCGCCATGAGGCCGGTCCGCGCGAGCCTGTGCCTCTCTCACCCGATGAGCCGACCGCTACCGTTGAGGCGTGAGACGAGGAGCCGTCATCGGCATCGCCGCCGGCGCAGTCGTCGCCGTCGCCGCAGGCGCGGCACTCTGGTGGCTGCTCGCGCGGCCAACGGGTCCTGCCGGACCGGAGGATGTCGCACGCGACTTCCTCGCAGCCCTCGAGGCGGGTGACGGCGCGCGGGCGACGGAACTCGTCGTCGATCCTCCGGCGGATGCGGCCGACATCGCCATCGCCTACGACGCGGCGACCGCGACGATCGGAGACGCGGCGATCGAGAGCGTGACGGCGGACGACGGCGCCGCGCGCGCCGAGGTGAGCTTCCAGCTCGCGGGTGAGTCCGTCGATGCCGCGTTCGGGCTCGTCGAGACTCCGGACGGCTGGCGGATCGACCCCGACGCCCTCGGCGCGCTCGTGGCCACGACGACGATCGGGGACTCGATCGCCGTCGGCGACGTCGTCGTCCCGGCGGGCGAGCCTTTCCCGCTGCTCCCCGCGCAGTACGCGGTCGCGCCCGCCCCACGCGGGCTGCTCGAAGGCGAGGCGACCGCCGTCGTGCTGCCGGGTGCCACCGCGGACGCGGTGGTCGAGGCATCCGTATCGCCTCAGGCGATCGAGCACGCGCAGGCGCAGCTCGAGGAGTACGCGCGGGCGTGCGCCGAACCCGCCGACACGGTGCCCGCCAACTGCGGGCTGCGCGTGCCGTGGGCCGCGGATCTCGCGACCCTCGACTCGATCGCGTTCCGCATAGAGCGGATGCCGCAGCTCGCGCTCTCCCCCGACGCGACAGCGTTCGATGCGACGGGGGGTGTGATCGTCGCCACCGCGACCGGAACGGCGCGCGACGGAGCGACGGCGTCGTTCACCTACCGCGCCGATGACTGGGCGCTGCGCGGCACGGTGTCGTTCGAGGGCGACGAGATGGTGCTCGCCGTCGGCTGATCACGCGACGGCGACGCCCTGCACCTCGAGTCCGAGCCACCGCGCGAGGTCGCGGATCTCGGCCTGCACCCCGTCGGCGATCTCGGCCGTGAAGGGCTCGTCTTCGTGGATCGCGTTGACGCGCAGCACGCCCGCCTTGCGGTCGGCCTTCGCGTCGAGCTTTCCGACGAACCGGTCTCCGTGCAGGATCGGGAGCGCGAAGTACCCCCACCGCCGCTTGGCGGCGGGTTTGTACATCTCGAGCAGGTACTCGTAGGCGAACAGCTCCTCGAGCCGCTTGCGGTCGAACACGAGCCGATCGAACGGCGACAGGAGCGCGGTGCGCGGCGCGACGTCGTCGAGCCCTTCGAGCGCCGCGGGGTCGAGGCGCCAGCGGCCGTCGATGCCGTCGATGACGGCCTCTTCGCCGACCGTGCCGACGTCGATCGGCTCGACGGGCTGGCTCACGCTGCGCGCTCGTGCGATGCCGAGCGACCCGAGGCGGCGCTCCGCGCGCTCGCGTGCCGCGTCTTCGTCGGACAGCTCGGGCACATCGGCGGGGTACACGCGCTCGGCCAGGTCGAACAGTCGCCCCTTCGCGTCGCGCCCCGAGATCGCGACCTCGCCGCGCAGGACGAGCATCTCGAGCATCTGGAGCGTGTTGCGGTTGTTGGTCCAACCCGACGAACGCCACGAGACCTGCGCCGTGTCGGGGATGTCGGCCGGACGCAGCGGACCGTCTGCACGCAGCCGGTCGAGGATGTCGCGGCGGAACCGGTCGTTCGCCGCGAGCCACTCGCGCGCTTCGCGCGACTGCGGGCGCTTGCGCATCTCGGGGAGGAGAAGGGGCAGATCTGCCATGGTGCGATAGAAGCCGCCCCACTCGAAGATCGCGCGATCCTCCTCGACGAGCCGCGCCAGGTCTGCGGGGTCGTACGGCCACCCGAGCCGGCTCCACAGGATGTGATCCGCGCTCGGCGCGATCGCCGCCGTGGGCTCGATGTTGACGACGGTCAGTGCGTCGATCGTCTCGACGATCCCCGCGGGCCGCTCGGCCGTCAGCAGCTGGGCCCGGATCGCGATGCGGCGGGCTTCGTCACGCGACAGGCGATGAGTCATCCCGCGACCCTAGCGCGGACATGCGACGCGACCGAAGGGCTCAGAAGCGACCGCCCATGGTGTGCAGCCGCTCGATCCGCTGCGGAATCGGCGGATGCGTCGCGAAGAGGCGCGACAGCGCGCCGGGTCGCAACGGGTCCGAGATCCACAGGTGGGCCATCGAGGTGTTGGCCTTCCGCAGCGGACGACCGTACTGCTCGAGCTTCGCCAGCGCCGATGCGAGCCCATCGGGGTCACGCGTGGTGAGGGCGCTCGTGGCGTCCGCGAGGTACTCGCGCTGTCGCGAGATCGCCGCCTGCACCACCCCCGCCAGCAGCGGCGCCACGATCGCCGCGACCACGCCGAACAGCAGGAAGATGATCTGCGCCTGGTTGTTGCCGCCCCGGCGGCCGCCGCCGAAGAACGCGACGCGCAGGAAGATGTCGGCGAGGATGCCGACCGCCACGACGAGGCCGAAGACGATGAGCGAGACCCGGATGTCGTAGTTGCGGATGTGCCCCAGCTCATGCGCGAGGACGCCCTCGAGCTCGCGGTCGGTCATGAGCTCGAAGAGGCCGGTGGTCACCGTGATGGACGCCTCTTCGGGCTTGCGCCCCATCGCGAACGCGTTGGGCGCCGGATCGTCGACGACGTACAGCTTCGGCATCGGCGTGCCGGTCGCGATGCACAGGTTCTCGACGAGCCGGTAGTAGCGCGGTGCGTCCTCGCGGCCCACCTCGACCGCGCCCGACATCGCGATCGCCTCACGGTCGGCGAAGAAGTACTGGAACGCGGCGTAACCCGCGGCGAAGATCAGGACGAACGCGGTCACCCACCAGTTGTTGTTCATCAGCCAGCCCGCGAGCAGGCCGATCGCGCCCAGCAGCAGGATGAACGCGATGAGGATGAACCACGTGTTCCGCTTGTTGCGGGCTATCGCGGAGTACACGCGTCAGAACTGGACGCGCGGCGGCTCCGAGATGGCGGCGCCGTCGACCACCTCGAAGAACTCCCGCTCGTGGAAGCCGAGGTTGCGCGCGAACATGTTGTTCGGGAAGACCTTGATCTTCGTGTTCAGCTCGCGCACGCCGCCGTTGTAGAACCGACGCGATGCCTGGATCTTGTCTTCGGTGTCGACGATCGCCTGCTGAAGCTGAAGGAAGTTCTGGCTGGCCTGCAGTTGCGGGTAGGCCTCAGCCACGGCGAACAGCGACTTCAGCGCCTGCTGCATGTGGCCTTCGGCGACTCCCGCCTCGGCCGGTCCGGACGCGCTCAGCGTCTCGGCGCGCGCTCGCGTGACGTTCTCGAAGACCGCCTTCTCATGCGCCGCGTAGCCCTTGACCGCCTCGATGAGGTTCGGGAGCAGGTCCGCCCTTCGCTTGAGCTGGACCGTGATGTCGCTCCATGCCTCGTCGACCCGGACGTTCAGCTGCACGAGCGAGTTGTAGGTCGCCCACAGGTAGATTCCGACGATGACGACGAGTGCGACCACGATGAGAACCGGGATCAGCCATTCCCACATACCTGTGACTCCGTTCGTATCACCGTCATCCTAGCGGCGTGCCCCCTGCCCCACCGGGCCCGGGCCGTTACTCCCAGTCGTTACTCACCGAGCACGCGCTCGAGGTACGCGTTCTGGAACATGCGATTCGGGTCCAGCCGGTCGCGCAGGCCCGTGAAGTCCTCGAAGCGCGGGTAGCGCTCGCGCAGCGCGGCCGCGTCGAGCGTGTGCATCTTGCCCCAGTGCGGGCGACCTCCGTGGGCGACCATGATCTCCTCGACCGCCTCGAAGTACTCCGAGGGGTCTTCGCGCCAGTACCGGTGCACCGCGATGTAGCCGGTCTTGCGACCGTGCGCCGTCGACATCCAGAGCTGGTCGGCGGCGGCGAACCGCACCTCGACGGGGAACGAGATGCGCCATCCGCGCTCGTCGATGAGCGTGCGCATCGCATCGAACGCGGGCCGGACGTTCTCCGCCGGAAGCGCGTACTCCATCTCGCGGAACCGCACGGTGCGACTCGTCGCGAACACACGGTGCGAAAGGTCGGTGAACTCGCGGTCGCCCCACACCTTCACGGACGTTCCGTTGATCGCGGGCACGGTGGCGGGCAGCATCCGCGCCACACTGCACGCGACCTGGTGCAGAGCGCTCCCGACGAGCGTGTCGTCGACCCACTTGCCGACGGGCGAGAGCGGATGCCGCGGCGCGCTCTCGGGCAGACGCGTGTTGGTCTTGGTCATGGCCCGCTCGGTGTGCGGGAACCAGTAGAACTCGAAGTGATCGGATGCCTCGGCCCGGTCGTCGAGCGAGTCGAGCACGTCGGCCAGGGGCTCCGGCCGCTCGACCGCGTGCAGCACGAAGGCGGGCACGCATTGGATCGTCACGTCGACGAGCACCCCGAGCGCGCCGAGCCCGAGGGCGACGGCCGGGAGGAGCTCGGCGTTCTCGTTCTCGTCGACGGTGAGCAGCTCGCCGTCGGCCGTCACGAGCGTGGCGCCCACGATCTGCGTCGCGATGCCGCCGAAGCGCGCTCCGGTGCCGTGCGTGCCCGTCGAGATCGCGCCCGAGATCGACTGGCGATCGATGTCGCCGAGGTTCTGCATCGCGAGGCCGTACGGAGCCAGGAGCGACGGGATCCGGTGCAGGCGCGTGCCCGCGAGCAGCCGGACGCGCGAGCGCTCCCGGTCGACGTCGACGATCCCCGAGAGGTCGGTGAGGTCGAGGAGCACGCCCGGAGCCGCGGCGATCGCGGTGAAGCTGTGGCCCGAGCCGACCGCCTTCACGCGCAGCCCGCGCGCAGCCGCGGACTGCACCGCGCGCCGCACCGCTCCCACCGTCCGCGGGAACTCGATGCGCTGGGGACGGATCGACACCGATCGCGCCCAGTTCTGCCATGCACCGCCGAGTCGTGTCACAGGAACGTCTTGCCCTCTCCTCGATAGGTCGGAACCTCGCCGACGACCGCACCGTCGTCCACGAGGAGGTATCGATCGACGCGCTCCGCGAGCTCGCCGCTCTTCGCGTGCCGGAACCACACTCGGTCCCCGACGCGCAGCTCGCGCGCCGCCTCGCCCTGCAAAGGCGTCTGCACCTCGCCCGCCGCCTCGCGTGGCAGGGTCGTGAGCCCCGCGGGCCACACCGGCTTCGGCTGCCGCGACGCGAGCGCCGGTCCGGAGGCGATCCATCCGCCGCCGAGCACGGTCGCGATGTCGGCCGCGGGCTTGCGCACGACCTCGAGCGCGAACGCCGCCGCGGGCGCGGGGTCGAATGCGCGGTAGCCGTCGAACAGGTGCCCGGCGAGCAGGCCGCTGCCGGCGGTCACCTCGGTGACGGACTGATCGGATGCCGTGAGCTCCAGCGAGCCCGTCCCGCCGCCGTTCACGAACTCCAGCGGCGCGATGTCGCGCAGCGCGGCCACGACGGCCGCGCGACGCTCCAGCAGCTCGTGCGCGGACCGGCGCTGCACCCACCGGATGACAGCGTCACCCGACCCTGTGGCGTCACCCTGTCCGGCGATCTGCGCCTCGTACATCATGAGCCCGACGAGCCGGAAGCCCGGCCGTGCGGCGATCGCGCGCGCGAGGTTCGCGACGTCGGCGGGACCGTGCAGGGGCGACCGCCGCACACCGATGTGGCCGAGCCCGGGCGCGCGCCACGAGGCATCCGCCTCTATCGCGACGCGGATCTCGAGGCGCTTCTCGGGCGAGACGACCGCGTCGACGAGGTCGAGCTGGGCGAGGTCGTCGACCATGAGCGTGACGCGCGCGGCGGCGCCCTCGTCGGCGGCCAACCGGGCGATCGCGGCGCGGTCGACCGTGGGGTAGCCGAGCACGACGTCGTCGTGCGCCTCGGCGAGCCACAGCGCCTCGGGCAGCGTGAACGCGAGGATCCCGCGGTAGCCGGGGACATCGAGCGTGGCATCGACGACCTCGCGCACGCGCACGGACTTGCTCGCGACGCGGATCGGCACACCGGCCGAGCGCACGACCATGTCGAGCGCGTTGAAGCGCAGCGCCGGCACGTTGATCGCGGCGATCGGGCCGGAGACGTCGGCGACGGCATCCGTCATCGATCGCCAGTACGCCGCCGCATCACGCCACGGCTGCGTCGCCTCGGGTGCGGAGAGCAGGTCCAGCCTCATCGCTGCCGCTTCGGGTGCGAGCACATGGCCCCCAGCCTAGGGCGATGAGGCATCGGTTTTCGATTCGGCGGTGCCCGGGCGCGGCGTGACGCCCGGGCACCCGGTCACGCTCCGGGCTGCTCGATGGGGACGCGCAGGATGCGATCGTCGCCGGGTCGGGGGTCGGTGCCGCCCCACGTGGCGCGATCGGTGTTCGACGTGATGAGCCACAGGGCTCCGTCGGGCGCGACCTCGACCGTGCGGATGCGCCCGTACTCGCCGACGAAGTGCTCGACGGGATCGGCGATCGCGGTGCCGCCGTCGACGGGCAGCTGCCACAGCCGCTGGCCGCCGAGCGCTCCGATCCACAGCGACGCGGCGGCGTACGCCATGCCCGAAGGACTCGCGTCGTCGGGATGGATCGTCGCGATCGGGGGCACGCCCGTGTCGCCGGCGATGCCCTCCGTCTCGGGCCATCCGTAGTCCTCGCCCGGCTGCAGGACGTTCACCTCGTCCCACGTGCGGTGACCGAGCTCCGACGCATAGGCGGTGCCGTCGGGTCCGAACGCGAGTCCCTGCACGTTGCGATGGCCGCTCGAGTAGATGGGCGAGGCATCCGGATTGTCCGCGGGGATGGATCCGTCGGTCGCGATGCGCAGGATCTTGCCGTTGAGGGAGTCCTCGGTCGCAGCGTTCTCGGGTTCGAAGGCGTCGCCGGTGCCGATCCACAGGTGGCCGTCCGGGCCGATGGCGAGGCGCCCGCCGTGGTGCCGGTCGGCGGTCCGGATGCCGTCGAGCAGCACGCGGTCGACCGTGAGCGAGGCGAAGTCGTCGGCGATCGTGACCGCGACGATCCGGTTCTCATCGACGCCCGAGACGGATGCGAAGACCGTGCGATCCTCGCCGAACTCCGGCGACGCGACGATGCCCAGCAGGCCGCCCTCCGACGAGACCGCGACGCCGGGGACGACGCCGACCGGCTCGGCTTCGCCGCCGGCGGCGGGAATGCGCAGAACCCGTCCGCTGATGCGCTCCGACACGAGCGCGGACCCGTCGGGGAGGAACGTGAGCCCCCATGGGGCCTCGAGCCCGGTCGTGAGCGCCTCGGGTTCGCCGAGCGTCGCGATGGAGCCCGGTCGTGGCGTCGGGTCCGCCCCGGCGGTCGCATGCGCCCGTGGCACGGTGGGCGATTCGGATGCCGGGACGGTGCAGCCCGCGAGGGTGAGGCTGAGGCCGACGAGGGCCGCTGCCGCGATGCTCGTGCGCTTCGATGGGCGGTGGTGGAGGGTTCGCATGACTGCTCCCTGGCGGATGCCGCGCTACGCGGCGCCGCCGTTGACGTAGATGGTCTGGCCGTTGACCCAACGGGCGGGTCCGGCGAGGAATGCGACCGTCTCGGCGACGTCCTCGGGTGTGCCCAGCCGCTCGAAGGGGTTGTTGCGCGAGATCTGCTCGATGAGCTCGGGGCTCTTGCCGTCGAGGAACAGCGGCGTCGCGGTGGGTCCGGGGGCGACGGTGTTGACGGTGATGTCGCGCCCGTGCAGCTCGCGCGCGAGGATCAGCGCGATCGCCTCGACGGCGCCCTTGGACGCGGCATACGCCCCGTAGGTCGGGGCCTGGAGCCGCGTGATCGACGTGGAGAAGTTGATGATCGCCCCGCCCGGACGGATGCGCTGGGCAGCCAGCTTGTCGACGACGAATGTGCCGCGGACGTTGATGCGGTGGATGCGATCGAACTCGTCGAGGTCGAGCTGCGCGATGGGCGACAGCGGCATGATGCCCGCGGTGTGGACGAGCACGTCCACACCGCCGAACTCGCGCTCCGCCGCGTCGAACAGCTCAGTCGCCGTGTGCTCCTCGGCGATGTCTCCGCCGACGGCGATGGCTCGCCCGCCCTGCGCGTTGATCGCGGCGACGGTCTCGTCGGCGCGGGCCTTGTTGCCGTGGTAGTGCACGACGACCGCGACTCCGTCTGTGGCGAGCCGAAGTGCGGATGCCCGACCGATGCCCCCGGAGCCGCCCGTCACGATCGCGACACGGGCGATGGTGCTCGTCATGTCTCTCGTCCTTTCGCTACTATATGAACGTTGAGTACATTACTGCGGATGCGGCCAAATGTACATATCGTTCACATAGAGCGAACGCGAGGAGCGCGATGACCGCCGAAAGCACGACCCCGCGGCGGGGCCGCGGACGCCGACCCGCCGCCGAGGTGCGCGCAGAGGTGCTCGCCGCGACAGGTCGCCTGCTGCTGCACGAGGGCCTGCGGGCGGTGACATTCGAGCGGGTTGCGCGCGAGTCGGGAGCGAGCAAGGTCACGCTCTACAAGTGGTGGCCCTCCCCCGGCGCCCTGGCCGCGGAGGCGTACTTCGCCGAGAGCGCTCCGGTGCTGACGTTTCCCGACACGGGAGACATCCGCGCCGACCTCGTCGCGCAACTGACCGCATTCGTGCGATGGATGACCGTCGAGGGCGCGGCCACCCCGGTTTCGGAGCTGATCGGCGCGGCGCAGATCGACCCCGAGGTCGCCCGTGCGTGGGCGGAGCTGTACGCGCGACCGCGTCGCGAACTCGCGCGCATGCGCCTGCAGAAGGCGCAGCGCGAGGGTCAGCTGCGTGAGGATGCCGACCTCGAGGTGATCGTCGACCAGCTGTGGGGCGCGTGCTACCACCGTCTGCTCGTGCTCAAGGTGCCTTTCGACGAGACCCTCGTGCCGCGGCTCGTGGACCACGCGCTCTACGGGGCCGCTCCGCGTCCGGACTGAGCGGGGCCCGTCGTGTCGCGCCTCAGGCGGAGTCCGCCAAGACGATCTTGCCTATCGCGCCTCCGGACTCGACGATGCGATGCGCCTCGCGCAGGTTCGCGGCGTTCACCGGCGACAGCGTCCGGGTGAGCGTCGAGCGGATGCGTCCGGCTTCGATGAGCTCGGCGATGCTCTCGAGGATGCGGTGCTGCGCGACGAGGTCCCAGTTGTGTCGCGGCCGGGCGAACATCAGCTCCCAGTGCCACGAGATCGCCTTGTCCTTCAGCGCGAACAGGTCGAGGTCGCGCTCGTCGTCGATCGCCACGATCTGCCCGAACGGGCGCACGATCTTCGTGAAGAGGGGGATGCGGCCTCTGCTCTGCGCCGTGAACACGTAGTCCACGCCGCCGGGCGCGGCATCGAGGATCCGTTCCTCGAAATCGGGTGCGTGATGATCGAGGATCACGTCGGCGCCGAGGGACTCGACCCATTGACGCGACTCCGGGCGCGATGCCGTCGCGAGCACGCGGACGCCGGTGAGCGCCTTGACGAGCTGGATGAGGATCGAGCCCACTCCTCCGGCGGCGCCGAGCACGAGCATCGACCCGGTCGACTCGCGGTCCAGCCGGAGCTTGTCGAACAGGGCCTCCCACGCGGTGAGCGAGGTGAGCGGCATCGCGGCGGCGTGAGCGAAGTCGAGGCTCGCGGGCTTGTGGCCGACGATCCGCTCATCGACGAGCTGGCGACGCGCGTAGGAGCCGGGCCGGTCGATGCTTCCCGCGTAGAAGACCTCATCTCCGGGATGGAAGAGGGTGACCTCGTCGCCCACCGCGATGACGGTGCCGGCGGCGTCCCACCCCAGGACGCGATCCTGGCCGCCGGTGCCTGCGATGCGCCGCTTGACGTCGACCGGGTTCACTGAGACGGCTCGCACCTCGACGAGCAGGTCGTGCCCGGTCGGGTCGCCTGGCGCGGGGATGGTCGCGTCCACGAGACTCCCGGGCTCGTCGATGGAGCCGCCCGCGCGCGACACCACGGCGGCGATCGTCTCAGAAGCGGTGGACTTGTCGTTCGTCATCGATCCTCCCGTCCCTCGAGGTGCGTGTTCGCGTGCCCCCGCTGGGATTCGAACCCAGACTGGAGCGGGTTTAAGCCGCCTGCCTCTGCCGGTTGGGCTACGGGGGCGCGCCGGATCACGGCGACGTGCTCACCTTAGTGCGAAGCAGGCAGACGCGATGAGGGAAGAGACGGATGCGCCGACTCAGCGCGACGCGGCGACCTTCTCGCCCTTCGCGGCCTTCTTCGCCGGCTTGTCGTCGGCGGGATTGGCGACGACCTGCGGGCGCGGGCGAGCGGCGAACTCCTCGAAGACATAACGCGGGTTCTGCACCGTGGAGAGGTTCACGAGGTCGCGACCGAGCCACAGGTTGTTCCACCAGCCCCACAGCACGCGCCACTTGCGCTCCCACGAGGGCATCGCGAGGCCGTGGTAACCGCGGTGGGCGAGCCACGCGATGAAGCCCTTCAGCGCGAGGTTGCCGGATTGGAACACGCCGTTGTAAAGGCCCAGGCCCGCCACCGCGCCGAGGTTCTTGTGGTAGTACTCGCGCGGCAGCTCGCCACGGAGCACCGCCGTGAGGTTCTTCGCGAGGAGCTTCGCCTGGCGCACCGCGTGCTGAGCGTTCGGCACGCAGTAGCCGCCGACCCCGCCGCCGGAGAGGTCGGGCACGGCCGAGACGTCGCCGGCCGCCCACGCGCCCTGCACGATCTCTTCGTCGGTGCCGACGCGCAGGTCGGCCCGCGTCAGGATGCGGCCGCGCTCCTCGACGGGGAGGTCGCTGCCGCGCACGACGGTCGGGTTCGCCATGACGCCGGCGGTCCAGATGATGAGGTCGCTCGGGATGACCTCGCCCGTCGACAGCTCGACGTTGCCGTCGACGGCGCCCGTGACCTGCGTGTCGAGGTGCACCATGGCGCCGCGCTTGGCGAGATCTTTCAGCACCCACTCACTCGTCTTGAGCGAGACCTCGGGCATGATGCGGCCCATGGCCTCGACGAGGTGGAAGTGGGTGTCTTCGAACGAGATCTGCGGGTAGCTCGACACGAGCGCCGAGGCGAGCGAGCGGAGCTCGGCGAACACCTCGATGCCCGCGAAGCCGCCGCCGATGACGACGGTCGTCAGCAGGCGGTCGCGCTCGGGGCCGGGAGGGAGCACCGACGCCTTGTCGAAGTTGGACATCAGGCGGTCGCGGATCGCGACGGCCTCTTCGATCGTCTTGAGGCCGATCGCGTTGTCGGCGATGCCCGGGATCGGGAACGTGCGCGACACGGCACCGGCGGTGACGACGATGTGGTCGTACTCGAACTCGAACGGGTCGCCCGCGATCGGAGCGATCTTCGCGGTCTTGCGCGCGTGCTCGATGCCGGTGACCTTCGCGGCGAGCACGTTGGTGCGCTTGAGGTGGCGGCGCAGGGCGACCACCGAGTGACGGGCCTCGATCGAGCCGGCCGCGACCTCGGGAAGGAACGGCTGGTAGGTCATGTACGGCAGCGGGTCGACGATGGTGACCTCTGCCTCGCCCTTGCGGAGATGCTTCTCGAGCTTCCACGCCGTGTAGAAGCCTGCGTAGCCGCCACCGACGATGAGGATCTTTGGCACGGTGTTCGTCACGGTGGGGAGAACTCCTCCTGAGTCAGCGGCGTGGCGTCCTGGACGCCGTACGGATGCGTCGGACAGCTGCGGTGACGCCGAGCGCAACAAGTATACCCGCGGCAGTCACACCCAGCAGCGGCAGGGTGCCGTAGAGGAGCGTATCGGACGACGGCAGCAGCGGATACGTCTCGGGCGGCGCCTCATCCGCCGACGGCAGCGGAGGCACCGTGACGACCGCCTCGGTGGGCGTCGGGTCGGGCGTCGCCTCGGCCCGCCGGTACAGCCGGATCCACTCCTCGAGGCTGCCCATCGGGTTCTCCGACACGCGCGGCACACTGGCTGACACGGCGGCCGCGGCGTCGACGAGCCCGTACCCGTAGAGCGGGTCGGGCAGGTCGCGGTCACCGGCCGGCGGGCGCGCCGTGCGGATGATGCGGTTGATCACGTTCGCCGCGTCGAGATCCGGATGCGCCGCCCGCACGAGCGCCGCGATGCCCGCCACGATGGGGGCCGCACCGCTCGTGCCGTCCCACTGCACGAGTCGCCCGTCGGCCGATACCCCGAGCAGATCCTCGCTGGGTGCCGACACCCCGATCGTGATGCCCTGAGTGGACGCGTTGACGCTCGCCCGGCCGGCGGGGTCGACTCCGCCGACGGTGAGCACGCCGGGGATCGTCGCCGGGGCGCCGACACGCGTCGTGCCGCTCCCCCGATTCCCCGCCGCTACGACGACCACGACGTCGTTCTCGTACGCGTAGAGGAAGGCGTCGTCCCAGCTGCGATCCCAGTCGGGCGTGTTCGTGGTGAGCGAGAGGTTGATGATGTCGGCGCCGTTGTCGACGGCCCACACCATGGCCTCCGCGATCTGCTCCGTGAACGGAACGGGCGCGGATGCCCCGAACCCGACCGAGATCGACAGCAGCTCGGCCTCCGGGGCGACGCCGATCATCCCCGTATCGGGGCCGGTTCCCCGGCCCGCCGCGAGCGAGGCGACCCAGCTGCCGTGGCTCGCGTCGACCGCCCCGATGGGCGTGCGCCCGTCGTCCGTGCCGACGCCCGAGACATCCGTGCCGCCGACCACGGCGCCCTGGAACTCCACCGGCCCCCGCCCGATCCCGGTGTCGATGATCGCGATGCGCACACCCGCTCCGCGCGTGGTCGCCCACGCCTCGCGGATGCCGTAGTCGTCGAGCCAGTATTCCGCGGCGCGCACCGGGTCTTCGGGATCCGCCTCGGGGGTCTCCGTCGGCACGGCGACAGCGCGCAGACCGGCGGGCGAACCTGTGACGGATGCCGCGGCATCCGTCGACGCCCCGGCCGCCGCGGACGGCGCGACCAGCATCGCGAGCGCGACGACCGCGGCCGCCGCTCGCGCCGTGGAGCGCGTCGAGCGCGTCGAGCGCGTCACGCGACCCTGCCCAGGTTCGGACCGGGCGTCGCGCACACGCAGCGCTCCGGCGACCAAGACGCGAGCTCGAGCGCGCGGTCGCCGATGGGGTTCACCCCCGGACCGGCAGCGAGCGCGTGCCCGGCGACCGCGTGCAGGCACTTGACGCGCGTCGGCATGCCCCCCGCCGAGATGCCCTCGATCTCGGGCACGTCGCCGAAGTGCGCGCGATCGCGCAGGTACGCCTCGTGCGCGGCCCGGTAGCGGACGCGCAGGTCTTCGTCTTCGGCGAGCTCCTCGTTCAACTCGCGCATCACGTGGTCGGCCTCGAGCGCCGACATGGCCGCCGTGGCCGCCGGGTGCGTGAGGTAGTAGAACGTCGGGAACGGCGTGCCGTCGGGCAGCCGTGGGGCGGTCGCCACCACCGTGGGGTTGCCGCACACGCACCGCGCGGCGATGCCCACGACGCCGCGCGCGGGTCGGCCGAGCTGCTCGCGGAGCACGTCGAGGTCGGCGTCTGCGACAGGCGGGAACGGCGGCGTGGTCACGGCGCCCAGGGTACCGTTCCGGGCTGAGCGGACGCTGGCGAGGACGGCTATCCACCGCCGTCAGGGTGCGGGCGTCGCATCCGTCTCGTCGGGATCGGGCGTGTCGGGCACGCCGATCGTGATCGGCGCGACGGTCTGCGCGATGCCCGCCTCGGTGAGCGTCCGCACGAACTGCGACATCCAGTCGGTGCGCGTGATCTCCACGTCGTCGCTCACGGGCTCCTGTTCACGCGGCAGAAGCTCGTCGGGCAGGTCGTTGTCGACGAGATACACGACCTCGCCCGGACGCACGTAGTACAGCCGCTCGCGCGCCTGCGCGGTGATGTAGGCGGGGTCGTCGAACCGGTCGCGCTGCGCCTCGAGCGCGGCGACCTCCTCTTCGGTCGCCTGCACCGCCTGCTGCAGGGCCGCGATCTGCTGCCGTTGGTCGACGTACGTGCCGACGGTGGGCACGAGCACGAAGGCGGCGAGCACGACGAGGCCGAGCATGATGGCCATGAACCCGGAGAACCGGATGCCGCCGAGCCACCCCCGCACGTCGACCGGCTTGCGGGGCGCACGGCGCGTCCCGGTCGGTCGGGAGGGCGGAGCAGTCGTCTTCACAGTGGACGATCCCCCCTACGACACGTTCCGCGATCCCCCGCGAGGCTGCTCCTCGATCGTACGCGGAGCGCGCTCGGCGTCCGCCGCCCGGGGGCCGAGTGTCGCGAGTCGGCGCCTCGGTCCCGCGGGATCAGCTCAGCGCGTGGATCGTGAACCACACCACCGACACCGCGTACACGACCGCGACGAGGAGGTCGGTCCACGTGGCGAGCGTCTCGTACGCACCCTTGCCGCGCTTGGCGACGTGCATGATTCCGGCGATGAGCAGGAACACACCGCCCGCGAGGCCACCAGGCACGAACCAGTCCTGCACGAGCGCGAGAAGCCCGGCGAGTCCCATTCCGAGATTCGCCGCACCCAGCTCGCGAACGACCTGCAGCTCCGTTCCGGTCGGCTCCGCGGTGCCGAGGATCTTGGTCGTGAACGAGGGGTTCAGCAGCTGCATGAGCCCGGCGCCGGCCAGTCGTGCGCCGATGCCCCAGAACACCCACCACTTGCCGAGGATCAGGATGACGTCGCCGCCCGTGCTCACCGCTTCGGAGACTCCGAAGACGATCGGAAGAACCACGGTCAGGGCGATCAGAACGAGGTACTTCATGCCTCCTAATCTGGCATCGCCGACGTGCGAGGAGGGAGGGCCGCGTGACGTGATGCGCCGCGCGGCCCTCCCTCTCGACGGATGCCGGCGGCTCAGCCCTTGAAGCGCGGGAACGCCGAGCGGCCCGCGAAGACGGCGGCGTCGCCCAGCTCCTCCTCGATGCGCAGGAGCTGGTTGTACTTCGCGACGCGCTCACTGCGGGCGGGCGCGCCGGTCTTGATCTGACCGCAGTTGACCGCGACCGAGAGGTCGGCGATCGTCGTGTCCTCCGTCTCGCCCGATCGGTGCGACAGCATCGAGCGGTAGCCGTTCTGCGTCGCGAGCGCGATCGCATCGAGCGTCTCGGAGAGTGTGCCGATCTGGTTGACCTTGACCAGGAGGGCGTTCGCGACGCCGAGGTCGATGCCCTTCTGCAGGCGCGTCGGGTTGGTGACGAACAGGTCGTCGCCGACGAGCTGCACCTTCGAGCCGATCTTGTCGGTGAGCGCCTTCCACGCGTCCCAGTCGTCCTCGGCGAGCGCGTCCTCGATCGTGACGATCGGGTAGCTGTCGACGAGGTCGGCGAAGTAGTCGGTGAGCTGCTCGGCCGACCAGGCCTTGCCCTCGACCGTGTACACGCCGTCGTCGAAGAACTCGGTCGCGGCGACGTCGAGGCCCACGGCGATGTCCTTGCCCGGCGTGAAGCCGGCCTTCTCGATCGCCTGGATGAGGAAGTCGAGGCCCTCGCGGTTGCTGGGGAGGTCGGGCGCGAAGCCGCCCTCGTCGCCCAGGCCGGTCGCGAATCCTGCGGCCTTCAGCTCGCCCTTCAGGATGTGGTACACCTCGGTGCCCCAGCGCAGCGACTCGCGGTAGGTGTCGGCGCCGATCGGCGCGAGGAAGAACTCCTGGAAGTCGATGCCGTTGTCGGCGTGCTCGCCGCCGTTGATGACGTTGAACAGGGGCACCGGGAGCACGTGCGCGTTGGGGCCGCCCAGGTAGCGGAAGAGCGGCAGGTCGGCGCTGTCGGCGGCGGCCTTCGCGACCGCGAGCGACACGCCGAGGATCGCGTTCGCGCCCGCGCGCGACTTGTTCTCGCTGCCGTCGGCCTCGATGAGGATCTCGTCGACGATGCGCTGCTCGCTCGCCTCGACGCCCTCGACGGCGGGTCCGAGCTCGTCGACGACCGAGGCGACGGCCTTCAGCACGCCCTTGCCGCCGTACCGGCCCTTGTCTCCGTCGCGAAGCTCGTACGCCTCGAACGCACCCGTCGACGCGCCCGAGGGCACGGCCGCGCGCTGCACGATGCCGTCGTCGAGGAGCACCTCCACCTCGACGGTCGGGTTGCCGCGCGAGTCCAGGATCTCGCGCGCGTTGACTGCCTCGATAAGTGCCACAGGGGACTCCTTGTTTCGTGGAGGGTGGTTCTGCGGAGCGCCGTCGGTCCGCCCCCGAGTCTAGTGACCGCGGATGCGGCGGCCAGAGGCATCCGTCATTCGCGGCCATCCGCCGTGACGATCGCGATCGCGACGCCGTCCCAGCCCTTCGCGTCGAGGGTCTGCAGCGCCGTCGCCTCGAAGCGCGGGTCGCGCCCGAGCATCTCGAGACCGCGCTGCGTCCCGATCACGTTCGACACGGTCGTCGCCGGGTTCGCGACCTCTCCCCCGCGGCCGACGTTGTCGACGACGACGACGGTGCCGGGGTGCCCGAGGCGCGCCGCCCAGTCAAGGTAGAGCGTGTTGGACTCCTTGTCGGCGTCGATGAACACGAAGTCGAACGGCTCCTCGTCGACGAGCGTCGGCAGCACGTGCTCACCCCTCCCGACCCGTACGTCGACCTTGTGCGCCACGCCGGCGCGCTCGAAGTTCCTGCGCGCGACGTCGGCGATGCGCGGCTCGGCCTCGATCGTCACGACACGGCCGTCGTCGGGCACCGCGCGTGCGAGCCAGATCGTCGAGTAGCCGCCGAGCGTGCCGATCTCGAGCACGCGGCGCGCGCCGGTCATGCGCGCGAGCAGGTGCAGGAACTTGCCGTTGACGGGGGCGACCTCGATCGCCGGGAGTCCCGCCGCGTTCTGGTCGGCGACGGCGGATTCGAGGGCCTCGTCGTGCCCGACGAGCGTCTCGCTGAAGTAGGCGTCGACGCGACGCCATGTCTCGGGTGTGGGTTGCTGGGTCACACGGCCAGCCTCGCCAGGGGCATCCGGCCCGTCAAGACGCCCCCGGCTCAGGAGATCGTCAGCGGTGGCCGACGGGCTGCGTCAGCGCCGCCAGGAGTGCCCCCGCGGTGACGGCGTCCTCGTCGATCGTGACCACGAACCGGCGGCCGGAGCGTCGCTCGATGTCGAGCCCCGGTCCCGTGCGCATCACCACGCCGAACCGACCGGGCGCGGAGCGCATCCCCCACCCGCCGAACTCGCCCATCGGGGTGACATCGCGCACGGCGACCGAGACGACGTCGCCTGTCGGCACGTGGAATCGCGGGAGCCCGGCGACGGACGTCACCGTGAGGCCGCTGTCGTCGATCCGCACGCGGAACGCGGTCGTCGTGACCGCGAGCGCGACGACGACGACGGCCACCGACGTGGCGATCGCCGCGGCGACAGCATCGCCGCTCAGCCACATCACGACCGCCGCGCCCGATACCACCAGGCACGCGACGGTCACCGCGATGAGCCCGGGCCGCGCGATCGTGGACGATCCGAACCATACGACCCGCTCACCCGGTGCGAGAGCGAGCGGACGCACGCCGTCGACCTCCGTACGCAGCGGCTTCTCGGCCGGCTGCACGAACCAGGCGAGGACGCCGACCGCGATCGCGGCGCCGAAGCCGGCGATCAGGACCGGCACGACGGATGGCGCGTCCTCTGCGCTCGTGAGGCCGACTTGTCCGAGGAGCGTGCCCGTCATGAGCAGCGCGGCGAGCGCCGACACCGCGGATGCGAGGGCGCCCATGAACCGGTAGGACCCGCCGCGGTCGCCGCGTCGCAGACCCGGGAGCGCCGTCAGCGCGATGAGGAGGGGGATTCCGAGCGCCAGAGCCACCGTCGCGAGTGGCTGAACCCACGCGGGCGCGAAGCCGTTCGCGACACCCGCGGCGTCCCAGTGCACCGCGATCGTCTCGGGCACGCGCGGCAGCAGCGCGAGCTGCACCGCCACAGACACGATCGTCAGCACGAGGGGCGCGACGATCGCGCACCACACGAACTGGCGCACGGCGTGCGCGGCACGGTCATTCGTCATTCCAGGTCTCCTTCACGAGAGAGGCGAGCGCGTCGGCCGACAGGCCGGCGTCTCGGGCGGTGCGCACGAGGGCGGCCACCTCGTCGCGCACGTCGGACAGTCGTGCGGCCGCATCCGTGAGGACCGCTCCGCGTCCGCGGCGCAGGTCGAGCAGTCCTTCATCGCGCAGGTCGGCGTACGCCCTCAATACGGTGTGCAGGTTGACGCCGACAGCCGTGGCGACCTCGCGCGCGGGCGGAAGCCTGTCGCCCGCGCGCACGCGGCCGGCCGCGGCATCCGCACGCACCGACGCGGCGATCTGCGCGAACAGCGGCACGTCGCTGCTCGCATCGACTTTCAACAGCACGCCATTATTCTATGACAAATAGAACTATCGTGCGCCGATTCCCGCGTTGCCCTGCGGACGCGCCACACTGTGAGCCATGCGCATGACCCCGCGACGTCTCGCCATCGGCATGAGCCTGTGGATCCCGAACCTCTTCAGCGGCATCCGTGTCAAGAGATTCGCCGAAGACTGGACGAGCGCGACCGTCGAACTGCACGTCAACGTCTTCACGCGCAATTACGTCAAGACCGCGTTCGGCGGCTCGATGTCGGCGATGACGGACCCGTATTACTTCATGCTGGTGATGCACCAGCTCGGGCGCGACTACATCGTGTGGGACACGCGCGGCGAGATCGAGTTCGTCAAGCCCGGTCGCGGCGTGCTGACCGCGCACTTCGAGGTCCCGCGCGAGAAGGCGCAGGAGCTGCGCGAGCGCGCGAAGGGCGGCGCGCCGGTGCGCGAATGGTTCGAGACCGAGATCACGGATGCCTCGGGCGACGTCGTCGCCCGCGTGCGCCGCGAGGTCTACGTGCGCGAGAAGCGGCGGGCCGCGTCCTGACTCACGTGTCGTGCTCGATGATCCCCGCGTCCTCGCGGTGATCGTCGGTCCCGCCGGGTGGGTACGACGCGACCTCGGGACGCCGCGCGAGGTAGATCGCACTGGCGACGAGCCCTCCCCACACGAGCAGGATCGCGAGGATCAGGAAGAAGATGGCGAGACCGGTCATCGTGTCACCTCCGTGCGCGTCTCGGCGGATGCCTCGGGAAGCGGTGGCCATGGCGCGAAGTCGTCAGGGGACTCACGCCACGGGATGAGCCACGCGACGATCGCGATGATCACGATGAGGGCGACCGTGCCCCAGCCGAAGAGGCCGAGATACCACGCCGGGTACCCCTCGTAGCCGTCGACGAGCAGCGTGATGATGCGCGAGATGAGCATGTAGCCCAGCACGACGGGCGCCACGAGGCCGACCAGCAGCACCCAGATGCGCCCGACCTTGAAGGTGGAGACCGAGTTCAAGTGGTGGCGCAGCTCGGGTCCGCGACGGAACACCCAGATGACGAAGATCGACATGAGCACGGCGGATGCCACAATGCCGATGTTGTTCGCCCACTGGTCCGTGACGTCGAGCGCGATCAGCCCCGTCGTCGTCGAGAACAGCAGGACCGAGAGCAGCGTGCACACGACGCCCAGGATGATCGCGGCGACGCGCGGCGTGAGCCGGAACTTCTCCTGGATGCCCGCCGACACGACCTGCAGCACCGAGATGAGCGACGTGAAGCCCGCGAGCGTGAGCGAGCCGAAGAACAGGGCGCCGAAGATCGGGCCACCCGGCATCTGGGCCACGATCGCGGGGAACGTGATGAACGACAGGCCGACGCCCGTGAGACCTTCGAGCTCGCCCACGAGGATGCCCTGCTGGAAGGCGAAGAAGCCGAGCGTCGCGAAGACGCCGATACCGGCGAGCAGCTCGAACGACGAGTTCGCGAAGGCGACCACGAGTCCGGGAGAGGTCAGGTTCGCACGGCGCCGCCGGTAGGAGGCGTAGGTGATCATGATGCCGAACGCGATCGACAGCGAGAAGAAGATCTGGCTGTACGCGGCGATCCACACGTTCGGGTCGCCGAGCGCCGCCCAGTTCGGCGTGAAGAAGGCGTTGAGGCCTTCGGCCGCTCCCTCGAGGAACAGCGAGCGCACGACGAGGACGAGGAACGCGATGAGCAGCACGGGCAGCGCGATGACGTTCGCGCGCTGGAGGCCCTTCGCGACGCCGGCCGCCAGCACGATGATCGTCGCGACCCACACGATGAGAAGCGGGATCAGGACGCCTGGCACGAACTCGAAGCTCACTCCGGGGTCGCCCACGCGCAGGTAGTCGCCGAGCAGGAACCCGGCCGGATCGTCGCCCCAGCGCAGGTCGAAGGAGAAGACGAAGAAGCTCAGCGCCCACGCGATGACGACCGCGTAGTAGATGGAGATCACGAACGCGATCGCGACCTGGAACCATCCGAGCGTCTCGAGCCATCGCCCGCGCGGGCCGCCGAGCCGACGGAACGCGGTCGGCGCGGCACCGCGGAAGCGGTGGCCGATCGCGTAGTCCAGGAACAGGATCGGGATGCCGGCGGTGATCAGCGCGACGAGATACGGGATGAGGAACGCACCCCCGCCGTTCTCGTAGGCCACACCCGGGAACCGCCAGATGTTGCCGAGCCCGACCGCCGACCCGATGGCGGAGAGGATGAACCCGATCTGTCCGGTCCACTCCTCGCGGGGCTTGGTCGAACTGGGTCCTGTGGGTGCGTTCGTTGCTGCGTCGGTCACGGGGGCTCCCTTCGGCTGCGTCGGCAAAGGTGCTCGGTGCTCGGCACGCTAGCAGTACCGCCGCACGTTCACGAGAGGGTCGTCGCGTGTCGATAGGAGCTCGGTGTGAAGGCGAGCACTGTGCGGAAGTCGTTGGTGAGGTGGGCATGGTCGGCGTAGCCGAGCTCGGCCGCGATCGCCGCGAGATCGGCGTCAGGATCGTCGCGCACGCGTTGCGCCGCCTCCTGCAGCCTCCGTCTGCGGATCATCGCCGACGGAGTCAGTCCGACATACCGGCGTGCGAGCCGCTGAAGCGTGCGCACCGACACCGCGAGGCGCGCGGCCGCGTCATCGACGCGCACGATGTCGGCGTCGGTCATGACGAGGGCGGCCATGTCGTTCGCGAGGCGCTGCTCGTCGCCCACTGCTCCCGCCCGCGCGATGAGCCACGACGAGAACGCCTCCGCGGCGCGAGCGTGGCGCCTTGCGGCATCCGGGTCCTCCATCGCGTCGGAGATCGCGCGCACGAGGTCGGGGGCGTCGACAGAGACGGATGCGTCGACCAACGCCGCGGCTTCCGCCGTCAGCGCCCCGACCGCCGCGGGCCGCAGGAGCGCACCCACCGCCCACCCGCGCCCCGTGAGGTCGCGGTGGGAGCGGAGCGTCGTCGGTCCGAACAGGCCGACGCCTCCCCCTTCCACGACGAGGTTGGACGCGGGGTACGCGACGATCTCCTGCCGCGACGAGCGGCCGGGCGCGATGTCCCACTCGGGGATCCAGAACCACTCCACGAGGTCGCTCGCCTCGGCGGCCGGCGGCACCCGCGTAAGCCGCGGCAGCCGCGCGGGATACAGGATTCCACGCGTCGGATCCATGCTCTTCAGAGTAGGCGCGCACGTGTCGCATATCTCCAAGCGCAGCCGGGGGCGGCATCCGTAGCGTGCCGAGTATGGAGAAGACAGCAACGGCGGCGAACGGCCGCCACACGACGAACGGCATCCCCCACGGGCTCACGACCCTGACCCCGTTCCTCGCGATCCCGCGCGCGAAGGAGGCGATCGAGTTCTACCGCGACGTGTTCGGCGCGCGGGTCGTCGACGTGACGGAGTCCGACGGAGTCGTGTTCCACGCGCAGCTCGACTTCGGGAACGGACACCTGCAGCTCGGCGAGCCCGTCGCGGACTACCACCTCGTCCCGCCGCCGGAAGGCGAGGACGACTGCTACTCGATGGGGCTGTACTGCCCCGACGTCGACGCGCTCACCGAACGCGCTGCGGAGGCCGGTGCGACGATCCGGGAAGCTCCGACCACGTTCGTGTCGGGCGACCGGTTCTCGAGCATCCGCGATCCGTTCGGGGTGCGGTGGTCGATCATGACGCGCGTCGAGGACCTCTCCGAGGAGGAGAGCGCGCAGCGTGTGGCCGAATGGGCCGCGCAGCTCACGTCGGGCGGCGACAGCTGACGCGCGCCCTCAGGACAGCGGCTTGACCTCGAGGTCGTCGACGCCCGCTCCGGCCGCGACCGTCGCGAACGCGGTGTATCCGTCCGCGGCGGCGCGGTCGAGCAGCGCCTTGAGGTTCTTCGTGCGCTGCTCGAGGCGCACGCGCAGGCCGTCCGCGACGAACGCGTTCTTGAGCGAGAGCAGTTCGGCGAGCGGCACATCGCGGTCGTGCACGAGCACGATCGCGCGCTCGTCGGCATCCGTCTTCGCCTCGACCAGGTCGACGATGCGCTCGAAGCCGATCGAGAAGCCCACCGCGGGCACGTCTTGGCCGAGGAAGCGTCCGATCATGCCGTCGTAGCGGCCGCCGCCGCCGAGCGAGTACGTCACCGAGGGGTGCGCGAGCTCGAAGATCGTGCCCGTGTAGTAGCCCATGCCGCGCACGAGGAACGCGTCGAACACGAGCGGGATCTCTCCCCCGCCGCGCGCCGCGGCGACCGCCTCGCCGATGCCCGCGAGGTGCGCCACGACATCGTCGGGCGCGCCGTCGGGCAGCGCCTTGCGGATCTGACGCTCGCCGTACGGCCAGAACTCGCGCGTCTGCGGGCGCTTGAGGAAGGACTCGAACGCGTCGACGGCGGATGCCGTGGCACCGCGCTCACGGAGCTCGGCGACGACCCCGTCTGGGCCGATCTTGTCGAGCTTGTCGATCGTGATCAGCACGCCCGCACGCTCGTCGGGCGCGAAGCCGAACGTGTCGAGCATCCAGTCCAGCGCACGGCGGTCGTTGATCCGCACGCTGCCGCCCTCGAGCCCGAGCGCGTCGAGCGTGTCGAGCGTCGCGACGACGAGCTCGGCCTCGGCGCGCGGGGATGCGTCTCCGATGATGTCGATGTCGCACTGCATGAACTGGCGGTAGCGGCCCTTCTGCGGCCGCTCCGCGCGCCAGACGGGCGCGATCTGGATCGCGCGGAACACCGACGGCAGCTCGGCGCGGTGGCTCGCGTAGAAGCGCGCGAGCGGAACCGTCAGGTCGTACCGGAGCCCCAGATCGGACAGCGCGCGAGGGTCGTCCGCGGCCGCGCGGATCGCGTCGGCGTCGAGCCCGCGCTTGAGCACGTTGTAGGCGAGCTTCTCGTTGTCGCCGCCGATGCCGGCGTGCAGGCGGTCGTAGTCCTCGACGACGGGCGTCTCGATCTCGTCGAACCCATGGGCGCGGTAGCGCTCGCGGATGACGGCGAGCACGCGCTCGCGACGGGCCTTGTCGGCGGGGAGGAAGTCACGCATGCCGCGCGGCGGATTGACGGAAGCCACCCGCCTAGTTTTCCAGATCCGACCCGGATGCCTCGGCCGCCCGCACCTCGTCCTGCAGGCGCCGCACGCGCTCGCGCAGCGCGCGCTCGGCGTCCCACCCGTTCTCACGTGCGGTCTCGACGAGCGCGAGGAGGGCGTCGCCGAGCTCCGCTTCGGTCGCGGGCGGGGTGTATCTCGTCTCGACTCGCGGTCCCTGAGCAGGCCCGTCAGGGCCGTGTCGAAGGGCGCTCGGCGTCCGGATATCGGCTGCCGCCGCACGGCCCAGCAGCTTCTGCGCGAGCGCGAGGCTCGGCATCCGCTCGCTCACCCCATCCAGCACCGACCGGCGCTCGTGCTTCTCGAGGGCCTTCGCCGCGTTCCAATGGACGAGCACCTCTTCCGGCGTGTTCGCGACGGCGTCGCCGAAGACGTGCGGATGCCGTCGCACCATCTTCTCGGTGAGCGACCGCGCGACGTCGTCGATGTCGAAGGGGTCGTCGGGGTCGCGTGAGGCGATCTCGGCGTGGAACAGCACCTGCCACAGCAGGTCGCCGAGCTCCTCGCGCAGTTCACCGCGCGAGCCGGTCTCGACGGCGTCGATGAGCTCCGCGCTCTCCTCGACGAGGTAGGGCACGAGGTCGCGATGGTCGATCCGCTGCGTCCACACGCAGCGATCGCGGACCGTGCGCATGACATCGGCGGCTTCGCGCAGCGGGTCTGTGTCGGTGTCGGCCATCGGGCGCTCCCTGGCGGTCGGTGCGGTGCGGAGCCGGAGGGGCGCGGCATCCGTCAGGGCGTCGGATAGACGTCCGGAATGCCGTCGCCGTCTTCGTCGACCGACTCCTCCTGTTCGATTCTGCGGTATCGGCGGTTGCGGGCGCCGAGGACGACGGATGCGAACGCGGCGGCGACGATCGACGCGAGGAGGATTCCGACCTTGGCGTGGTCGTGGTGGGCGTCCGTCTCCTTGAAGCTCAGCTCGGTCACCAGCAGCGACACGGTGAATCCGATGCCGGCGAGCAGACCGACGCCGAAGAGGTCGATCCAGGTGACGGCGGGATCGAGGCGGGCGTGGCGCGCCCGCGTCGCGATCCAGGTCGTGAGCACGATCCCGATCGGCTTGCCCACGATGAGCCCGATCATGACCCCGATGAGCACCGGGTCCGCGAGTGCGGACGTGAGGCCCTCGGCACCGCCGATCGCCACCCCGGCGGAGAAGAACGCGAAGATGGGCACGGCGAACCCGGCAGACAACGGCCGGAAGCGGTGCTCGAACACCTCGGCCAGGCCGGGCTCGTCATCGCTCACGTCGTCTCGCTTGCGGTGGAGCACCGGGATCGTGAATCCGAGGAGCACGCCCGCGATCGTCGCGTGGATGCCGGATGCGTGCACGAACGCCCACGCGACGACGCCGATCGGCAGGAGGATGAGCCACGCCGCGGCGGGCTTCAAGTGGAAGAACTGCCGATACCGCTGCGCGATCACGCCGTACACGGCGATCGTGAGAAGACCGAGCAGCAGAGGCACGACCTCGATCGACTCGGTGTAGAAGATCGCGATGATCGCGATCGCGATGAGGTCGTCGACCACCGCGAGCGTGAGCAGGAAGATGCGCAGCGGGCTCGGCAGGTGGGAGCCGATGATGGCGAGCACCGCCACCGCGAACGCGATGTCTGTCGCCGTCGGGATGGCCCAGCCGCGCAGCAGCTCGGGGTCGTGGAAAGTGATGAGCACGTAGAACAGCGCGGGCACGGCGACGCCGCCCGCCGCTGCCAGCACGGGCACGATCGCCGTGCCGATGCGGCGCAGGTCACCCGCGACGAATTCGCGTTTGAGCTCGAGCCCGACGAGGAAGAAGAAGATCGCGAGCAGCCCGTCGGAGGCCCACTGCCCGACCGTCAGCTCGAGATGCCACGGCGCGTACCCGATCTCGAGGTCGCGCAGATGGAAGTACCAGTCCGCCCACGGCGAGTTCGCCCACGCGATGCCGATCGCAGCCATGATGACCAGCAGCGCGCCACCGACCGTCTCGCTGCGCAGCACGCGCAGGATGCGCAGTGACTCCGCATAACTGCCCCGCTGCGGGAAGCTCGGCGCCTCGGCGGGGCCACGGTCCGGGTCGGCTGAGGTCATCCACGCTCCGATTCGATCGACGAACGGTGTCGACCCAGCGTGCCGATCCACCTCCTCCAGGTTACTAGCCGCGTGGTGGGCGCCGATCGGCGCGCGTCCCGCCGAGCGGGCGCCCTACTCGTTCGGTCGGCGGGTCGCCGCATCCGTCTCATGCAGGTGATCGCGGTGCTTCTGAGCCTGACGGCGCTTGGTGATGAGGTCGATCGGGCCGGTGACGGTGAGCTCGTCCTCCCACACGGTGATCCCGCGGACGTCGGGCAGGCGATCCCTCGTGAAGACGGGGTCGCGGCCCTCGCGCCGCTGCATCGTGTAGTCCTTCAGCAGGCGGATCGCGATGCCCGACAGCAGCGCGATCGCGATGAGGTTCACGAGCGCCATGAAGCCCATCGCGCCGTCGGCGAAGTTCCACACGAGGTCGGCCGACACGATCGCGCCGAGGAAGACCGCGATGACGGCGAGGATCCGGTACACGAGCACGGCCGTGCGCCGGGGCGTGATGAACTCGATGTTCGCCTCGCCGTAGTAGTAGTTCCCGAGGATCGAGCTGAAAGCGAGCAGGAAGATGATGATGCTCAGCAGCACGTTCGACCACTCACCGAGCGAGCCGACGATCGCGCCCTGGGTGAGGCTGATGCCGCGCTCGGCGTTCGCCAGATCGGGGACCGAGACGAGGACGATGAACGCGGTGATCGAGCACACCAGGAACGTGTCGAAGTAGACCCCGAGCGTCTGCACGAGACCCTGCTTGACCGGATGCGTCACGGCCGCCGTCGCTCCGGCGTTGGGAGCCGACCCGAGGCCCGCTTCGTTCGAGAACATGCCGCGCTTGACGCCCGTGAGGATGATGTAGCCGAGCGAGGCGCCGAGAATCTCGTTGGGGCCGAACGCCTGCGTGAAGATCGCGGCGAACACCTCGGGGAGTCGCTCGACGTTGAGGGCGACGATGACGAGTCCGAGCAGCAGATACAGCAGCGCCATCACCGGCACGAGCGTCTGGGTCACGGATGCGATGCGGCGCACGCCCCCGAAGATGACGAGCGCCATCAACACGGCGAGCGTTCCGCCGATGAGCCACGGCAGCCATGCCGCCGAGTCGGCCCCGAAGCTCCCCGAGATGGTCGCCTGGATCGTGTTGGCCTGCAGCGAGCTGAACGCGATCGGGAAGCAGATGATGAGGATGATCGCGAACACGATGCCCATCCATCGCGCGCCGAGCCCCTTCTGCATGTAGTACGCGGGCCCGCCGTGGAAGCCCTCCTCGTCGCGGACCTTGTACAGCTGCGCGAGCGACGACTCGATGAACGCGGATGCGCCGCCGATGAACGCCATGAGCCACATCCAGAACACCGCACCGGGTCCACCGATCGCGATCGCCGTGCCGACGCCGGCGATGTTGCCCACCCCGACGCGCGACGCGGCCGAGATCGTGAACGCCTGGAACGCGGAGACCGATTGCGGCTCACCCGATTCGTTCCTCGGCGTCTTGTCGGTCAGCGTGCGGAACATCTCCGGGATGAGCCGGAACTGCACGACGCCGGAGCGGATCGTGAAGTACACGCCGAGCACGACCACGACGGGCAGGACGATCCACGTCCAGAGGTTGTCACCCCAGGTCAGGAGCCATTCGTTGACCTCATCCATGGGGTCAGTATGGCGACGGCTCCCGCGCCGCGCGAGGGGTCTCGCCGCGGCATCCGGTGTCAGTCGAGCCGTCGATCGCCCGAGTGACGGGCCAGGCTCGCGGCGTACCGCTCGGTGAGCTGCACCATGAGGTCGGGCGTGTCGCGGTCGAGTCCGAACACGTAACCCGGGAAGTCGAGCTCGCGCTGCGCGGCCCAGATCTCGTCGTGACGGTCGGGCGAGAGGATCTGCGCCGGGTCGCCGACGGCCACCCACCCGATCGGCACGACGGTCTCGGGCGGGAGCACGGTGCGCAGGTGCACGACCGCGTTGATGCGCACCTCGCTGCGCTCGCCGATGCGCGCGCCGTTGAAGACGCGCGTGCCCGTCGCGAGGAACACCTCGTCGGCGATCGTCGCGCCGCTGATGCTCGCCATGGGGCCCACGAGGACATGGGATCCGATGTGCACCGGGTTGACGGAAGTCGCTCTGATGAGCGCGTTCTCCATGACCACGACGTTCTCGCCGAGGGTGATCGCGCCGCCTTCGCTCGTCACCACGGCGCCGTGCAGCACCTGGCAGCCGGGGCCGATTCGGACGTCGCCGCTCACCACGGCCGTCGGGGCCACGACGGCCTCCGGATGGATGCGGGGCTGCGCGCCCAGGTGCTCGAACCGCACTGTTCCTCCCTCGGTCAGCGCCAGCGTAGCGCCGCCGAGGCTGAACGGATGCCCCCGCGAGCGCTCATTCACCGCGCGCGCAGCCGCGCGACCTCGGCCTCGAGGTCTTCGACGCGTCGGCGCAGCTCGATGACCATCCGTGCGCCCGCGAGCGAGACGCCGTCGTTCGTCAGGTCGATGACCTCGCGCAGCCGCGCGATCTCGTTCTGCGTGTACCGGCGCTGGTTCCCCTGCGAGCGGCTCGGCTGGACGACCTCGAGGTCGTCCAGCCGGCGCAGCTGCGCGACCGGCACGCCGAGCACCTCGGCGACCTGCCCGATCGTGTAGAACGGCACGTCGGACCCGGTGACGGGACCATCGCCGCCGCCCTCGGGCACCGCGCGCGCGTCGTCGCCGGTCATCGCGATCCATCCTCCTCATGCGCCGCGTCGGACTCACGGGTCACCGTGCCGCTGCTGCCGTCGGCACGCACGCTGTGGGGCTGCTCCTCGAAGCGGAGCTTGTCGATCGACACCGAGCCGACCCGCCGTGGGGTCGCGCCCACATCCAGTCCGCTGCCGGAGGGCTCGAGCCCCAGGGCGATCCGCAGCAGCTCGAACGGCACGGCGGCGGCCCATGCCTGGGGAGAGCACGACGTCGGGTAGCGCACCGGCACAGGCTGGTCGGAGCGGTCGAAGCCGCAGAACAGCTCCGGGAGCCGGCCGTCGAACGCCGTCGCCGCGTCGAGCAGGCCGTCGCTGATGCGCTGGGCGTGATCACGGAACCCGTATCGCGCCAGACCGGACGCCACCAGGGTCGAATCATGCGGCCACACCGACCCGTTGTGGTAGCTGACGGGGTTGTACCGCGCGTTCGACGTGCCGAGGGTCCGCACCCCGTACCCGGTGAACATCTCGGGACTCAGCAGCCGGTCGGCCACGGCCGCCGCCGCCGCGTCGGGGACGATGCCGGTCCACAGGCAGTGCCCCGCATTCGATGCGATCGCGTCGACCTGCCGCTTGTCGCCGTCGAGCGCAAGGGCGTAGTACTCGTGCTCGGGCATCCAGAACGCCTCGTGGAAGCGCTCGCGCAGGCGTTGCGCGCGATCGCGCCATCGGCTCGCGGCGGTTCCGTCGCCGCGACGCTCCTCGAGCTGAGCCATCGCGAGCAGCGCCGCGTAGCAGTACCCCTGGACCTCCGCGAGGGCGATCGGCCCGCGTGCCTGCCGTCCGTCGGCGAAGCAGATCGCGTCGACGGAGTCCTTCCAGCCCTGATTGAGCAGGCCCCGATCGGACGTGCGCTGGTACTCGACGAAGCCGTCGCCGTCGCGGTCGCCGTACTCGATGATCCAACGGGCCGCCGCCTCGGCGGCGCCGAGCAGCGGCTCGATCTGCTCCCACGGAACACCCCACCGCAGCGCGTGCCCGAGCAGCATGAGGAAGAGCGGCGTCGAGTCGATGGATCCGAAGTAGACGCTGTTGCCGCCGAGGGCGAGGGACCTGTCCGCTCCGCGGCGCACCTCGTGCAGGATGCGCCCGGGCTCCTCCTCGCTCATCGGGTCGAGCTTCGTGCCCTGCATCCGCGCCAGCGTGCGCAGCGTGCCCATCGTGAGGTCGGGCGAGAACGGCAGCGTCATCCAGCCGGTGAGCAGCGAGTCGCGCCCGAAGAGCGCCATGAACCACGGAGCCCCCGCCGCGACGACGTCGTCGTCGGGGTACGCGGGATCGACGATGCGCAGGGCGCCGAGGTCCTCCTCGCTCCGTGAGAGCGCACGAGACAGGGCGGGATCCTCGACGCTGATGTCGGGGATCGAGTCACGCCAGCCCTGCATGCGACGGGCGGGCACCGTCTGCTCGACGGCCGTGTGGAGAGGGAACGGCGCCGCGATCTCGTCGCCGCTGACGCTCGCCACCACTTCGACCCGCGTCGACCACGTACCGTGCGCGGGCACGACGGCGGTGAACCGCAGCCCCTGCTCGGTCGCGGTCGCGCCGGGTGCGCTCACACGGATGCCCCGGCCGTCGCCGTGCTCGGTCCACACGAGCAGGTCGGATCCGACCGGGCGCCGCCGGACTCCACGACCTGCGACCGGCCTGTTCTCCTTCACCTCGAACAGGTCCGCGAAGTCGCAATCGACGAGGAGGCGCAGCTCGACACCGGCCGGCTCCTGCCCGTAGTTGCGCAATGTGATGTCTTCGCGCATGCCCGAGCCGACGTAACGGTGACGCTCGACGACGACGGTGGGCTCGACCTGGCCGGGCCGCACGGGGGCACGGCCCACGAACTCCGCCTCGAACGGCTCGACCCGCGTGGCCGCGAGAGGCTCGACGTCGTGCCCGTCCACCTGCAGCACCCACGTCGAGAGGATCCGGGTGTCGTGGACGAACAGCCCTTGGCCGTGGGCGTCGTGCAGGTCGCCCGACACACCGCTCACGCAGAATGACGCGCCCTCGACGAGTGTCACCTGTGCGCCGGCGACGTCGATCGCATCGCGAGACGCGTGCTTCATCGTCACCTCCGATGTATGTGATATAAAATCTGTTCGTCGAGTTGGAGGTTTTACGACACTCATCATACAGCTTTCTTGACGCCCGCGCCGGTGCGGCGCAGACAGAGGGAGGTTGCATGTCTGAACTGATGGTCTCCGACGACGCGGACACGAGGATCGAAGCCCCTCGGTCACCGCTGCGGATCGGGATGGTCGCGCCGCCGTGGTTCGAGCTGCCGCCGCGCGGCTACGGAGGGACCGAGGCGGTCGTCGCGTCGCTGGTGGACGGGCTCGTCGACCGCGGCCACGAGGTCGTGCTCGTGGCATCCGGCTCACATCGCACCAAGGCCACCCGCTTCCACCGCGTCTACGACGTTCCGCCCACCGAGCGACTCGGTGAGCCGGTCCCCGAGGTCGTGACGGCCGCGGAGGCGGCGCGCGTGCTCGCCGAAGCCGACGTCGACCTCGTGCACGACCACACACTCGCCGGACCGCTCGTCGCGCGCGGACGCGCCCAGCCCACCGTCGTCACGGCGCACGGCCCCGTCGCGGGCGAGGACGGGCATTACTTCGAGACGCTGGGCTCGAGCGTCGACGTCGTCGCGATCTCCGACGCGCAGCGCCGGCTCAACCCGAACCTGAACTGGGTCGGCACCGTCCACAACGCGATCGATGTGTCCTCGTTCCCCTACCGCGCCGACAAGGACGACTACGTTCTGTGGCTCGGCCGTTTCAGCCCGCAGAAGGCCCCGGATCTCGCGATCGAGGCCGCCCGCGCCGCCGGCCGGCGCATCGTGCTCGCCGGCAAGCTCAACGAGGCGCCCGAGCGCCGATACTTCGAGGAGCGGGTCGCGCCGCTGCTCGGCCGGGACGCGGAGTATGTCGGCGAAGCCGACGCGAGCATGAAGCGCGAGCTGCTCTCCGGGGCACAGGCGCTGGTCTTCCCGATCCAATGGGAGGAGCCGTTCGGCATGGTGATGATCGAGGCGATGGCGTGCGGCACGCCCGTCGTGGCGCTTCGGCGCGGCAGCGTGCCGGAAGTGGTCGCCGACGGCGTGACGGGCGTGATCGTCGACGATGCGGCCCGGCTGCCGGACGCGATCGCCCGTGCGCAGGAACTCGACCCGGCCGCGTCCCGCCGACGCGCGGCCGAGGACTTCGACGTCCCGGTGATGGCCGAACGCTACGAGCGGGTCTACCGGATGCTGGTGGAAGGCACGCGCAGCATCCGCGATCTCACCGCCGTCGATGCGGCCTCCCAGGCAGCCGGCTGACACGGCTGTCCGCCCGTGGTGACGTGGCTGCCGGCGCCGCGCGCACGCGCGGCAGCCACGTCGCCGCGGTGCCGTTGCGTGTCGGAATGCTCAGAGGTCTCCGCCGCCCGCTACCGCTGAGTGAGCACTCTGTTCAGTTCACGGCGGTCGTCCACGAGATGGCGGGTAAAGTAGCCGGGTTCGGATCGCTCCGACCGGCGCCCCGTTCGCGGGCGCGATGCTCCACCTCAGAAAGCTCCACCACGTGACTGAATCGCTCGTCGCCCTGCCGCCCGTCGTCCGCGAGGTCTTCGAGACCGTCCGAGCCCGCAACCCGCACGAGCCCGAGTTCCAGCAGGCCGTGCACGAGGTGCTCGACTCGATCGTGCCGGTGCTCGAGCGTCATCCCGAGTTCGTCGACGGCGGCATCGTGGAGCGGATGGTCGAGCCCGAGCGCCAGATCATGTTCCGCGTGCCGTGGGTGGACGACAACGGGAAGCTCCACGTCAACCGCGGATTCCGCGTCCAGTTCTCGTCGGTGCTCGGCCCCTACAAGGGCGGCCTGCGATTCCACCCGTCGGTCAACCTGTCGATCATCAAGTTCCTCGGCTTCGAGCAGATCTTCAAGAACGCGCTCACCGGGCAGGGCATCGGCGGCGCGAAGGGCGGCAGCGACTTCGATCCGCACGGCCGGTCCGACGCCGAGGTGATGCGCTTCTGCCAGTCGTTCATGAACGAGCTGTACCGCCACCTCGGCGAGCACACCGACGTCCCCGCCGGAGACATCGGCGTGGGTGCGCGCGAGATCGGCTACCTGTTCGGCCAGTACCGCAAGATCACGAACCGCCACGAGTCCGGCATGTTCACCGGCAAGGGCGTGCAATGGGGCGGCGCAGAGGTCCGCACCGAGGCGACCGGCTACGGCGCCGTGTTCTTCGTGCAGAACATGCTCGGCGTGCACAACCAGTCGATCGCCGGGCGCCGCGTGGCGGTGTCGGGGTCGGGCAACGTCGCGATCTACGCGATCGACAAGGCGTACCAGCTCGGGGGCGTGCCGGTGACGGCATCCGACTCGTCCGGCTACGTCGTCGACGACGCCGGAATCGACCTCGGCCTGCTGCGCGAGATCAAGGAGGTCGAGCGCGGCCGCATCTCGGAGTACGCCGTCCGCCGCCGCAGCGCGCGGTTCGTCGAGGGCCGACGGCCGTGGGAGGTGCCGGTCGAGGTCGCGATCCCGTCGGCGACGCAGAACGAGATCGACGAGGACGACGCGAAGGCCCTCATCGCGAACGGCGTGCGCGCGGTCGCCGAAGGCGCGAACATGCCGTCGACGCCCGGCGCGATCGCCGCTTTCCACGAGGCGGGGGTCCTCTTCGGGCCGGGCAAGGCCGCGAACGCGGGAGGCGTCGCGACGTCGGCGCTCGAGATGAGCCAGAACGCGTCTCGCCAGCGCTGGAACTTCGCCGACAGCGAGTCGAAGCTCCGCGCGATCATGGCCGACGTCCACGACGCCGCCTTCCACGCGGCCGAGCGCTACGGGCGCCCGGGCGACTACGTCGTGGGCGCGAACGCCGCCGGGTTCGAGCGGGTCGCGCACGCGATGCTCGCACAGGGCGTCATCTGACCCGTTGCGGTCGCCGTGGTCTGATCCGCCTGTTCTCGACACGCCCGCCGCGCCGAGAACGGATGCCGCGCGCCGGAGTTACCGTCGAGCCATGACCAGAACGTGGAACGACGGGCCGCCGACGCCCGTGCGCGACGCCGAGGTCTGCCCCGTGTGCGCCTCGACCGACGTGCGCGTCGTGGACCAGGGCTGGTTCGTGCTCGAGCTCGAACGCGGCGACGAAGTGCGCTCCGACGGAGCGGTGGAGTTCTCGTGCCGCGACTGCGGCGCGCACTGGGAGTGACGCCGCGCGTCAGCGGCTGAGGCGGTTCACTCCCCCGCGGCGGCAGACGCCGGCGCCGATACCTGCTCGGGGAACAGCTGATCCAGCAGATGCCCGACCCACGCGATGAGCTCGGTGTCGCCCACGAGCGCGCCGTCGGCCGTCGGCAGCGGCACGACGAGGGCTTCGCCGCCCGCGAGGATCTTCGCCTTCGGGTGCAGTCGCTGGAGTCGCACGCGGATGGAGTCGGGCAGGTTCGCCGGGGCGATGCGCAGGTTCGGACCCATCGCGACGACATCGGAGAGACCCGCCCGTGCGGCTCGCCGCCGGAGCCGCGCGACGGCGATGAGCCCCTCGACCTCGGCGGGTGGCTCGCCGTAGCGGTCGCGCAGCTCCTCGAGCACGAGATCGATCGCGTCCTGCCCGTCGGGCTGGCGGGCGGTGGCGGATGCCGCGGCCGACAGCTTCTGGTACGCCTCGAGTCGCAGGCGCTCGCTGTCGATGTAGTCCTCGGGGATCCGGGCCTGCACGGGCAGCTCGAGGCGAAGCTCGGTCGGCCCCTCGGTCTCTTCGCCGCGGAACGTCGCGACGGCTTCGCCGATCATGCGCAGGTACAGGTCGAAGCCGACGCCCGCGATGTGGCCGGCCTGCTCCGCGCCGAGCAGGTTGCCCGCGCCGCGCAGCTCGAGGTCTTTCAGCGCGACCTGCATGCCGCTGCCGAGGTCGTTGTTGACGGCGATCGTCTCGAGCCGGTCGGCGGCGGTCTCGCTCAGCGGCTTGTTCTCGTCGTACAGGAAGTACGCATACGCGCGCTCGCGCGCGCGGCCGACGCGTCCGCGCAGCTGGTGCAGCTGCGACAGGCCGTACTTGTCGGCGCGGTCGATGATGATCGTGTTCGCGTTCGAGATGTCGAGCCCGGTCTCGACGATCGTCGTGCACACGAGCACGTCGGCCCGGCGTTCCCAGAAGTCGTCGACGACCTGCTCGAGCTGGTGCTCGCCCATCTGCCCGTGGGCGACTGCGATTCGCGCTTCGGGCACGAGCTCGGCGAGGTGCGCCGCCACTCGCTGGATCGACTGCACGCGGTTGTGCACGTAGAAGACCTGGCCCTCGCGCAGCAGCTCGCGACGGATCGCGGCCGCGATCTGCTTGTCGTTGCGCGGCCCGACGTAGGTGAGGATCGGATGCCGATCCTCCGGCGGCGTCTGCAGCGTCGACATCTCGCGGATGCCGGTCACCGCCATCTCGAGCGTGCGCGGAATCGGGGTCGCGCTCATCGCGAGGATGTCGACGTTGGTCTTGAGCTTCTTCAGCTGGTCCTTGTGCTCGACGCCGAACCGCTGCTCCTCGTCGATGATGAGCAGCCCGAGGTCTTTGAAGGAGACCTTCTCGGTCAGGATGCGGTGGGTGCCGATGACCATGTCGACCGTGCCGTCGGCGAGCCCCGCGATCGTCTCGCGCGCCTCCTTGTCGGTCTGGAAGCGCGACAAGGGCCGCACTTTGACAGGGAAGCCCGCGAACCGCTCGGTGAACGTCTCGATGTGCTGCTTCACGAGCAGCGTCGTCGGCACGAGCATCGCGACCTGCTTGCCGTCCTGGATCGCCTTGAACGCGGCGCGGACCGCGACCTCCGTCTTGCCGAAGCCGACGTCGCCCGACAGCAGGCGGTCCATCGGGATCGGCTTCTCCATATCGGCCTTGATCTCGTCGATCGTCTGGAGCTGGTCGGGCGTCTCGGCGAACGGGAACGCCTCTTCGAGCTCGCGCTGCCACGGCGTATCCGGCCCGAACGCGTGCCCCTTCGCGGCCATGCGCGCCGAGTAGAGCTTCACGAGCTCGACGGCGATGTCGCGTACGGCCTTGCGCGCGCGACCCTTCGCCTGGGCCCAGTCGCTGCCGCCCATCTTCGAGAGGGTCGGCGTCTCGCCGCCCACGTACTTCGACAAGAGATCGAGCTGGTCGGTCGGCACGAAGAGCTTGTCGCCCGGGTACCCGCGCTTCGACGGCGCGTATTCGAGCACGAGGTACTCGCGCACGCTCTTGACGGGGTTGCGTCCGCCGCTCGAGACCTCGCGCTGGGTCAGTTCGACGAACCTCCCGATGCCGTGGGTCGCATGCACCACGTAGTCACCCGCCTTGAGCTGCAGCGGATCGACGACGTTGCGCCGGCGCGACGCGAGCTTCTTGACGACGCGGTTGTCGCTGCCGATCGTGCGTCCGTAGAACTCCGCCTCGGTGAGCACCGCGAGCTTCGCGTCCGGCGCCTGGAACCCGCGCTCGAGCGGCGCGACGACGAGGTGCGCGACGCCGGGCTCGGGCGGCTGCAGCACGTCGTCGACCTTGCGTGCGGCGATGCCGCGGTCGGCGAGCACGTCGCGGGCGCGTTCGACGAGCCCGACACCGGATGCCGCGACCACGATCCGCCATCCGTCGGCGAGCAACTGCCCGACGTGCTCCGTCGCGCCGTCGACGTTCCCGTGGAACGACGGCACGCCCGAACCGGGCACACGCACGGCCGAGGCCTCTTCGAGCGCGACGGCGTCGGCCTCGTACTCCGACTCCTCCGCCTCGCGCAGGGCGGCTGCGGCATCCGCCGCCCCGGAATCGAAGCTGCTCAGAGTCCACCACGACGCGCCGCGCGCGTGGGCGGCTTCGCGCAGGCGAGACAGCGTCACGAAGTCGCCCGCGCCGAGGTCGACCGGTGTCTCTGCGCCGACGGCGGCGGCGCTCCACGCGGCCTCGAGGAACTCGCGGTTCGTCTCGCTCAGGGTGAGCGCGCGCGTCACGGCGCGCTCGGGGTCGACCACGGCGACCGCCGCGCTCTCGGGCAGGTAGTCCGCGAGCGTCACGAGCCCGTCGACGAGGGCGGGCAGCAGCGACTCCATTCCCTCTGCGGGGATGCCCTCGGCCATCTTCTCGAGGATGCCGCGGACGCCCGGGAACCGATCGACGAGCTCGCGTGCACGCTCGCGCACGCTCGGCGTCAGCAGCAGCTCGCGGCCGGCGATCAGCTCGACGTCGTTCACGGTCCCCGGCAGCGAGCGCTGGTCGGCGACGGAGAACGCGCGGATCTCGTCGACCTCGTCGCCGAAGAACTCGACGCGGTACGGATGGTCGGCGGTCGGCGAGAAGACGTCGAGGATGCCGCCGCGCACCGCGAACTCGCCGCGACGAGACACCATGTCGACGCGGTGGTACGCGAGCTCCACGAGCCGCGCAGAGATCTCGGACAGGTCGTGCCCGCGGCCGCCTACGACGAGTCGCACGGGCTCTTCGTCGCCGAGACCGGGGGCGAGCGGCTGGATCGCACCACGCACCGACGCGGTCACGATGAGCGGCGTCTCACCCGCCCACCGGGCGATCCGCCGCAGCACGTCGAGACGGCGGCCGACCGTCTCGGCGCTGGGGCTCAGACGCTCGTGCGGCAGCGTCTCCCACGCGGGGAACGCGAGCACCTCGGCGCCCGGCACGAGCGCCTCGAGCGCGGGGCCGAGCGACTCGGCGCGGCGGCCGGTGGGCGCGATCACGAGGAGCGCGGGAGGCAGGCCCGCTTCGCGGCGGCGCTCGAGGAGCGCAGCGAGCAGTGGCGCGTCGAGCCCGTCGACGAGCGAGAAGTCGGCGTCGGCGGATGCCGCAGAGCCGGCCTTCTTCGAGTCCGAACCGGTGGCCGCGGCGACGGCCTCCCGGAACGGCTCAGCCTGTTCGAGGGCGCGCACGATCCCGGGAACTGTCACTGAACGAGTCTACGCGACCCCTCCCCCACGCTCTCCGCGGCGCTGCTTCGGGCTCATAGGATGTGACCGTGAGCGACCCGGCCGACACCCCTCCGACGGCACCCGTGCCGCCCCCCGTCCCGCCGCGGCCGGCGCCGCCGGTCCCCGGGCAGTCGGCCTCGCCCGGACAGGGTGAGCGGCCCCTGCAGGTCGGGCAGCCGCCGCGGACGCCACCCGGGTATCCGGGGCAGCCGGCGCACCCGGGTCAGCCGGTCCCACCGGGTGAACCCGCATACCCCGGTCAGCCGTCCTCTGCCGGCGGATCCGCGCGCCCCGCTCCGCCCCCGCACCCGGGCTACGCCCCGGCTCCGGGCTACGGCCCACCTGGACACGCTCACCCCGGCGCACCGTCGCCCTACGGCGCACTCGCGCCGACGCAGCCTCCCGGTGCGGCGTGGGCACCCCCGTACGCCCAGCCCGCCGCCCGCGCTCCTCAGACCGCTCTCGCGGCGACGACGCCCGCCCGACCGACGTCGGCCGTCGGGACGATCGCGCTCGTCGCGGGACTGCTCGCCGCCGTCGTGGCGCCGATCGCGGCATCCGTCGCGTCGTGGCAGATCGGCGTAGGCGTCGGCGCCGAGCAGGCGAGCATGCCGACCAGCGCGCAGTTCGACCCCTCGGTCTTCGTCCCCGTGCGCGACTGGGTGCTGCTCGGCGAGGTGTCGTTCTGGCTCGGCACGCTCTTCGGCCTGTGGGCGCTCGTGCAGGGCATCGTCGCGATCGCGAAGAACCGCGGGCGCGGAGCCGGCATCGCCGCCGTCGTGCTCGCGGCGATCGGACCGTTCGTGTTCGCGATCGCGGTGGTGATCTTCCTGTCAGCCGGCCTCGCCGCGGGCGCCGGCGTCACCTGAGCCGAGCGGCTCGCCCGGCGCGCTCAGACGCGCGGCGCGTGATGCTTCTGCTGCGCCGCGAGAAGCCCCTCGCCGACGAGCTGCTCCACGGCGTCGGCGGCGTCGGACAGCAGCATCGGCAGACTCTTGCGTTCGGACGCGCCGAACGGGTCGAGCACCCAGTCCGCGGGATCCTGCCGGCCGTTCGGGCGGCCGATGCCCACGCGAACACGGGCGAAGTCGTTCGAGCCGAGCGCCTTCGCGACGTCGCGCACGCCGTTGTGGCCGCCGTGCCCGCCACCCGCCTTCAACTTGATCGTGTCGAACGGGATGTCGAGCTCGTCGTGCACGACGACGACGCGCTGCGGGTCGATGCCGTAGAACTTCGCGAGACCTGCGACGACCCCTCCCGAAACGTTCATGAACGTGTTCGGCTTGGCGAGGATGAGCTTCGGGCCACCCGGGCGCAGCCACGTCTCGGCGACCCGCGCGTTCGCCTTGTGCGTGCGGAAGGTCTCGCCGCGGCGTTCGGCGAGCTCGTCGAGCACGAGCTGGCCGACGTTGTGCCGCGTCAGCTCGAATCGCGGTCCGGGGTTGCCGAGCCCGACCACCAGCCACGCGTCAGCCATGGTTCACATCCTGCCTCATCGGACGCCCGGCGATCGGACGCCAGGTGTGCGAAAAGGGGGCGCGGCGATCCGCACCCCCTTTCCGAACGTCTGCCCGACGGATCACTCCGAAGCGGACTCCTCCTCGGCGGGAGCAGCCTCTTCGCCGGCCTCGGCCTGCTCGGCCGCGAGCTCGGCGTCGGCCTCGGCGATCTCCTCGTCGGCCGCGATCGTGGCGGCCGGGATCGAGATGGCGACGACGAGCGTCTCGGGGTCGGCCAGGAGAGTCGCGCCGGACGGGAGCTTGAGGTCGGCGGCGGTGATGTGCGTGCCGTCCTCGAGGCCCTCGACATCGACCTCGATGTGCTCGGGGATGCGGGTGGCCTCGACTTCGAGTGCGATGGTCGCGGCGTCGAGGTTCGCGATCGTGCCGGCGAACGGCTCGCCGAGGACGACGACGGGCACGTCGACCTGGACCTTCTCGCCCTTGCGCACCACGAGCAGGTCGATGTGCTCGATGACCTGGTGCACCGGGTCCTTCTGCACGTCCTTCACGAGGGCGAGCTGCTCCTTGCCGGCGATGTCGAGCTCGAGGACCGCGTTCGCGCGGCGGACGAGCAGCGACATCTGGTGGCCCGGAAGGGCGACGTGCACGGGGTCGGTGCCGTGGCCGTAGATGACGGCGGGGATCTTGCCGGCGGCGCGGAGGCGGCGGGCGAAGCCCTTGCCGAAGTTCTCGCGGAGCTCGGCCTTGACCTTGGTGTCGGTGTCGGTCGACATGATGGATTCTCCTTGCGGGCCCACGGGCCCAGATGTGGGGTCTTTTCAACTCGAACGCGAGCGCGTGAGGAAGCCGTGAGCCTGCATCACCGCGTCGATAACGGATGCCCCTGCCGCCGCTGCGGGCGATTCCAGGCATCCCTCGCCGAAGTTCAATCCTCAAGTCTACCAGGGGCACCGGCACGGCCTTGACCGCCGCCTCCCGCTAGCATGAGGAGCGACCCACCTCCGCGTCACGCGGAGCACCACCGCCCGGAGGATTCGATGGAGTACGGCTTCCTGTCCCACGTTGTCTTGTGGATCGTCGGCGCGATCGCCGCCGTCGGCACGATCGGCACGGTGCTCGCGTTCTGGTCGATCGGCCGCGCGGCCTACCGCAAGGACTGACCCCCGGCGAGCCGTTCCACCGCGAGCTCCACGATCTCGCCGGGCGCCCGCTCACCCGGCACCGCGAACCCGCTCTCGTCGTTCGTCACGTGCTCGAGGATCTCGAGCTGCGAGTCGAGCAGCGCAGGCGGCATGAAGTGGGTGCGGCGCCGCATCCGTCTCTCCAACTCCGCCCGTGAGACGACGAGCTCGACGAACACCGTGCCGGGTGCTTCTGCGCGGATGCGGTCGCGGTAGCGACGCGCGAGCGCGGAGCACGCGATGACGATGCCGTCCTCCGCCTCGTGCAGCACCGCGGCGACGTGGTCGAGCCACGGCATCCGGTCCGCGTCGTCGAGCGGTGTGCCGGCCGCCATCTTGGCGACGTTCTCAGCGGGGTGCAGGTCGTCAGCGTCGACGAACCGCAGGCCGAGGCGCTCCGCGAGGAGGGAGCCGACGAGCGACTTGCCCGACCCGCTCGGACCCATCACGACGACGCGCGCCTCGACCATTCACCGACCGTAACCCAACGGATGCCGCGCGGCCCCCACCCGCTAGCCTGGAACCCAATCCGTTCCCCTCTAGGAGCCCTCGTGTCTTCGAACGATTCCGCCGAGCCCACCCAGATCTCCACCGACGACGCGCAGGCACCGCACGAAGCGGCGACCGAGCACGAAGGCGCCCCCGAGCCGCAGGACGTCGAGCGCCCGGCTCCCGAAGGCGGCGAGGAGGCCCCGTCCGAAAGGGCCGCGGTCGCCAACATCGGCGTCGTCGGGCTCGCCGTGATGGGATCGAACCTCGCGCGCAACCTCGCGAGCCGCGAGGGCAACACCGTCGCGGTGTACAACCGCAGCCACGAGAAGACCGACACGCTCGTCGCCGAGCACCCCGAGGCGGGTTTCGTGCCCGGCTACTCATATGAGGAGTTCGCCGCGTCGCTCAAGAAGCCGCGCACCGCGATCATCATGGTCAAGGCGGGCGCGGCGACCGACGCCGTCATCGACGAGCTCATGCGGGTGTTCGAGCCGGGCGACATCATCGTCGACGGCGGCAATTCGCTGTTCACCGACACGATTCGCCGCGAGAAGGCCGTGCGCGAGCGCGGCTTCAACTTCGTCGGCATGGGCGTCTCGGGCGGCGAGGAGGGTGCATTGCACGGCCCGTCGCTCATGCCCGGTGGTCCCGACGAGTCGTGGGTCACGCTCGGCCCCATCCTGCGCTCGATCGCGGCGGTCGCAGAGGGCGAGCCGTGCGTCACGCACATCGGGCACGACGGCGCCGGCCACTTCGTCAAGATGGTGCACAACGGCATCGAGTACGCCGACATGCAGCTGATCGCCGAGGCGTACGACCTCATCCGCCGCGGCACGGGCAAGACGCCCGCCGAGATCGCCGACATCTTCGCGGAGTGGAACCGCGGCGAGCTCGAGTCCTACCTCATCGAGATCACGGCCGAGGTGCTGCGGCAGATCGACGCCGCGACGGGCAAGCCTCTCGTCGACGTCATCCTCGACCAGGCGGGCGCCAAGGGAACCGGCGCGTGGACGGTGCAGACGGCGCTCGACCTGGGCGTGCCCGTGTCGGGCATCGCCGAGGCGGTGTTCGCGCGGTCGCTGTCGAGCCACCCCGAGCAGCGCGCGGTGTCGCACGACCTTCCCGGACCCGAGGAGGCGTTCTCGGTCGACGACCTCGACTCGTTCGTCGAGGACGTGCGGCTCGCGCTGTACGCGTCGAAGATCGTCGCGTATTCGCAGGGCTTCGATGAGATCCGTGCGGGCGCTGCGCGCTACAACTGGTCGATCGACCTCGGCGCTGTGTCGAAGATCTGGCGCGCGGGCTGCATCATCCGCGCGCAGTTCCTCAACCGCATCGCCGACGCGTATGCGGCCGAGCCCGACCTGCCCGTGCTGCTGACGGCGCCGTACTTCGTCGACGCACTCACACGCGCGCAGAGCGCGTGGCGGCGCGTCGTCGCGACGGCGGCGGCCGCGGGCATCCCCTCCCCCGCCTTCTCGTCGTCGCTCGCGTACTACGACGGCCTGCGCGCCGACCGCCTGCCGGCTGCCCTCGTGCAGGGGCAGCGCGACTTCTTCGGCGCCCACACGTACAAGCGGGTCGACCGCGACGGCACGTTCCACACGCTGTGGTCGGGCGACCGCACCGAGGTCGAGGCCGAAGACACGCACTGACCCGACAGCAGCAGGTTCCGGCCCGACCCCAGGATTCGGACCGGAACCATCACCACCTGCGGGTCAGGCCGCGGCCGGGACGACGTTGTGGGTCCGGCAGAAGATGTTCTGCGGGTCCCACTCGCGCTTGATCGCCGCGAGCCGCGCGAGCGTGTCGGGCGAGTACATACGGGTCACCCACGCAGGATCGGTCGACACGGTGAAGTTTCCGTACGACCCCTGCCCGAGGGACTCGATCGCGTCCCACGATTCCTGAGCGGCCGCGCGGGCGGCGTCGTCGAGCATTCCGGGAACGTCGAACGCGCCCGCCATCGCGAACCAGGTGGCGTCGCGTGCGGGAAACGGCGTGTCGGCCTGCGCCACGTCGCCGTACGCGCCGCCCAGTGACCGCAGCAGCACGACGGACGCGGGGTTGGCCTCGCGGAACGCGACGAGCTTGTCGATCGCGTCGTCGTCGAGCTCCTGCAGGAGGGTGTTCCCGCCGATGAATCCCGGCATCGGCTGGTCGGGCTCTGCCTCGGGCGTCTCCATGAGGATGTCGGGGTAGTCGCGCGCCTCGAGCTCGGCGACCGTCACGCCATCGAGCTCGATGAGCGGCGCGAGCACCGCGCGGGCCGCGTCGACGTCACGACCGACCCAGACAGCCTGGATCGTGGCGCCCGCGGGCGCGTTCGGGTCCATCGCCGGCACATCGGAGTACGTCACCGTGAGTGCGCGGGGGGCGTCGGCGAGGACGTCGCGCAGCACGCGGATCACAGGCCGCGGGTCTCCCTCGAGCGCGAGCGTCGCGAACACGACGCCGTCGAGCGGGTGGGCGCGGAAATCGAAGCGCGTGACGACGCCGAAGTTTCCGCCTCCGCCACGGAGCGCCCAGAACAGGTCGGGGTGGGACGACGCCGACACCTCGACCACATCGCCCGCCGCGGTAACGAGCTGGGCGCCCACGAGCTGGTCGACCGCGAGGCCCCACTCGCGCACCATCAGGCCGATGCCGCCGCCGAGCGTGAGCCCTCCGACGCCGACCGACGACGTGTCGCCCGAGCTGATGGCGAGGCCGTGGTTCGCGAGCTCGGCCGCGACGGCACCCCACGTCGCGCCTCCGCCGATGCGGACGAGGTCACCCTCCACGGTGATCGACGAGAGCGCCGACATGTCGACCGTCACGCCGCCCGGCACCCCGCCCCACACGCTGTGGCCGCCGCCGCGGACCATGACGGGTTGGTGTTCAGCCCTCGCGAGCCGGACCGCGGCGCGGACGTCGTCGACGCTGGATGCCCGGACGACAGCCATCGGCTCGCCGATGCCGGAGTGGAAGCGACGGGCGTCGTCCCACTCGGGGTCGCTCGCTGTGACGACCGCCCCGGAGACCTCTGTACGCAGCTGTTCAAGAGTCATGCGCGTCACACTATGACCGGCCACCGACACAGCGGCGGGCGTTCGCGCTGAGCGAATCGGGCGGTGCATCCGTCACGCCCTCTAAGGTCGATCCGTGAGCAAAGCACGCATCCTCTTCATCGGCGGCACCGGCACGATCAGCGCGGCATGCGTCGCCCGGGCCGCCGCGGCAGGCCACGACGTCACGGTGCTCAACCGCGGGACGGGCCGACGACCCCTGCCCGACGGCGTCCGCGTCCTGCGCGCCGACGTGCGAGACGCGGCCTCGGTGCGGTCCGCGATCGGCGACGAGACCTTCGACGTCGTGTGCGAGTTCCTCGCCTTCACGGCCGACCACGTGCGCGCCGACCTCGAGCTGTTCGAGGGGCGGACGGGCCAGTACGTGTTCATCAGCTCGGCGTCGGCGTACGACACCCCGCCCAAGCACCTGCCCGTGACCGAGTCGACTCCGCTGCGCAATCCGCACTGGCAGTACTCGCGCGACAAGATCGCGTGCGAGGACCTGCTCGTGGGCGCGTACCGCGAGCGCGGAGTGCCGATCACGATCGTGCGGCCGTCGCACACGTACGACGAGCTGCTGCTGCCGACGTCGGGCCACTGGACCGACATCGCCCGGATGCGCGCGGGAAAGCCGGTCATCGTCCACGGCGACGGCACGAGCCTGTGGACCCTCACGCACAGCGCCGACTTCGCCGTCGCCTTCACGGCGTTGCTGGGCAACCCGTACGCGATCGGCGAGACGTTCCACATCACGGGCGACCATGCGCCGACGTGGAACCAGATCTACGGATGGCTCGCGGATGCCGCGGGCGTGCCCGACCCGCAACTCGTGCACGTGGCATCCGAGACCGTCGCCGCCTTCGCACCCGACCTCGGACCCGGCCTGCTCGGCGACAAGGCCCACTCGATGGTCTTCGACAACGCGAAGGTCAAGGCGCTCGCGCCGGACTTCCGCACGACCATCACGTTCGACGAGGGTGCGCGACGGATCATCGCACACTACGACGCGCATCCCGAGCTGCAGGTCGTCGACGACGACCTCGACGCCGCGTTCGATCGCATGGCGGCGCACGCGGCGTCGGCCGGGTCGCGCTGACCCCGGTGCTCACAGGTCGCGCATAGCTCGCTCCATAGGAAACGCATAGCTACGCGCGCACAATGGGGGCATGACGACCCCTGCCCTCCACCGCCCCGACGGCACCGCGCTGCGCGTTCTCGTGGTCGACGACGAGCAGATGCTCACCGACCTCCTGTCGATGGCGCTGCGCATGGAGGGCTGGGAGGTGCGCACGGCCGCGTCGGGCTACGAGGCGCTGCAGGCGGCGCGCGAGTTCCACCCCGACGCGATGGTGCTCGACATCATGATGCCCGACCTCGACGGCATGTCCGTGCTGCAGCGGCTCCGCAAAGGCGGAGACGACGTCCCCGTGCTGTTCCTCACCGCGAAGGACGCCGTATCAGACCGCGTCGCAGGGCTCACCGCCGGCGGCGACGACTACGTCACCAAGCCCTTCAGCCTCGAGGAGGTCGTCGCCCGACTGCGCGGCCTCATGCGCCGCGCGGGTGTCGCACACGCGGCCGGCACCGAGCCGATCCTGCGCGTGGGCGACCTGTCGCTCAACGAGGACAGCCACGAGGTCATCCGCGATGGCGTCGAGATCGAGCTCACCGCGACCGAGTTCGAGCTGCTGCGGTACCTCATGCGCAATCAGCGCCGGGTCGTCTCGAAAGCGCAGATCCTCGACCGCGTGTGGAACTACGATTTCGGCGGGCGCTCGAGCATCGTCGAGCTCTACATCTCGTACCTGCGCAAGAAGATCGACGCCGGCCGTGAGCCGCTCATCCACACCGTGCGCGGCGTGGGGTACATGATCAAGGCCCCGCAATGACCGCCGCGCGGCGGCCGTGGACGCTGCAGCGCCGCCTCATCGTCACGGTCGTGGCCATCACGTCGCTCATCATGGTGCTCGTGGGCGTCGCGACGAGCGCGATCCTGGGCACGGTGCTCGAAGAGGGCCTCACCAACCGGCTCTCGGCGACGACGGCCCGCATCGTCTCGCTCGCCCGGCCTCTCATCGTGGGCGGGTTGAGCGCGGAGGAGATCCTGCGGCAGCATCCGCAGCAGCCCGGACTCCTGCTCGCGGTCGTGACGCCGCCCGAGAGCCCCACGGCCGCGGTGACCGAGGCGGACGGCACGGTGACCGCCCTCACCGGCGACCAGATCCGCGAGCTCGCGTCGGGTCTCCGCGCCGACGGCCCGCTCGTCGTGACGCTCGACGACGTCGGCACGTTCCGCGTCGTGGGCGAGGCCGCGGGGCCCTCCATCGTGGTCGTCGGCCTGTCGCGCGACGAGGTCGCCGCCACGATCGGCCGCATGCTCGTCACGATCGGCCTGCTGACCGCGGGCGGGCTGCTCGTTCTCGGGACCGCGACGGCGTGGGTCATCCGCGCCGGGCTCGCACCGCTGCGCGCCGTCGCCGACACCGCGGAGGACGTCTCGCGCCTGCCGCTGTCGCAGGGCGAGGTCTCGATCGCGGAGCGCGTGCCCGCCGATCAGGCCGACCCGCGCACCGAGGTCGGTCGCGTCGGAAGCGCCCTCAACACGCTGCTCGACCACGTCGACAGCTCGCTCGCCGCGCGACAGCAGAACGAGGAGCGGATGCGCCGGTTCGTCGCCGACGCGAGCCACGAGCTGCGCACGCCGCTCGCGTCGATCCGCGGATACTCGGAGCTGTCGCTGCGCGCCCTCGAGCGCGAGGAGGGACCCGGCGCGCGCGACACCACCGAGACGTCGCTCGAGCGGATCCAAGCGCAGTCGCTGCACATGACGCGCCTCGTCGAGGATCTGCTGCTGCTCGCGAGACTCGACGAGGGCCAGGAGCTCGTGTACGGCGCGGTCGATCTCACGCGGCTCGCGGTGGACGGGGTGACGGATGCCCGAGCCGCCCACCCGGATCACACGTGGCAGCTCGCGGTCGGCGACGACCCGGTCGTCGTGGCGGGCGACGCGGCGCGGCTCAGCCAGGTGATCGCCAACCTGCTCGCGAACGCGGGGACGCACACCCCCGCGGGAACCACCGTGACGGTGAGCGTCGAGCGCGACGGCACGGATGCCGTGCTGCGGGTGCACGACGACGGGCCGGGCGTCGATCCGTCGATCGCAGACGAGCTCTTCGAGCGCTTCGCCCGCGCCGACCGTTCCCGCGCACGCAAGACGGGTGGGACGGGCCTCGGCCTGTCGATTGCGCGCGCGATCGCGAACGCGCACGGCGGAACCCTCTCGGTGCGCAGCGAGCCCGGCGACACGGTGTTCGAGCTGCGCCTTCCCGCGAAGCCCTCCGACCCGGCGCAGCCCGCTGACCCGGCGCAGCCCGCTGACCCCGCGCACTCCGCTGACCCCGCGTGACGCATCCCGCGACGCTCGCGCTGCCGTTTCCGGCATCCGCGCCCGATCTCAACGCCCGCGCGAGCCGGAAACGACAGCGCGAGCCATGAGCCGACGGAAGACGAAAGGGGCGGGGGTCAGTAGCCGCTGAACGCGTCCGTCGTGATCGAGCGCGCGCGCTCGAGGGCCGGCGCGAGGTCGGCGATGAGCTTCGGCGGTCCCGAGACGAACGCGTGGCGCGACGAGATGTCGGGCACCACCCGCACGAGGCCGTCCGCGTCGAGGCGCACGCCGCGCGCCCACGTCCAGCGCGGAGGCAGGTTCTCGGGACGATCGCGCGTGAACACGACCACCGGCACCCCGGAGGCCTCGATCTCGTCGCGGAACGCGAGCTCCGAGGCATCCGATGCGACGTACACGAGCACGATGTCGCGGTCCTCGCCCGCGAGGCGCACGTGGCGCAGCTGCGACACGAACGGCGTCACGCCGATGCCCGCCGCGACCATGAGCAGCGGCACGTGCGCCTTCTTCGGCAGCACGAAGTCACCCCACACGCCCGTCACGGCCAGGTCGCTGCCGGCCGTCACCTGCGCGAGGGCGCGCTTGTACGAACTCGGATGCGCCGCCGACGCCGTGCTCTCGCGGAACGCGATGCGCAGCTCGGGCAGGTCTTCGGGCGCCGACACGATGCTGAACTCGCGCCGCGTGCCGCGCGCGTCCGGGCGGCGGTGCGGGACGTCGAGCTCGATGTACTGGCCGGGCTCGAACCGCACGCGGCGCTTCGCCTCGAACGTGAGCTGTCGCACGGTCGGCGTCACGTCTTCGCGCGACCGCAGCGTGAGACGCACAGCCGCGCGCACCGAGAAGGAGAACGCCACGATGTTCCCGATGAGCAGCGCGCGCTCCTGGCCGAGGCTGACCGCGCCGAGGTCGATCGGCCAGCCCGCGAGCACGCCGACGACCGCCGCGACCGTCAGCTGCTGCCAGCGTCGGGGCGGCATCGTGAGCGGCTCGGACAGCATGAAGGCACCGAGGAACAGGAACGGCGACGACCACAGCACCGGCCAGAACACCTGCGCGAAGTCGAGCGGGATCCCGGCGGACTGGTACTGCGCCGACGTGCGCAGCACCGCGACGCCCACCGCGATGACGACGAAGAGGGCCACCATGCGCAGCTTCTCGGTGCGCCACAGCACCGCGATGCCGAGCACGATCACCGGTGCTGCGAGCGCCGGCGTGCCCACCCACCACGACGAGGAGCCGAGCGCGGGGAACGCGACCGCGAGCAGCGTGACCACCGTGGCGCCGACCGCCGCGGGGTTGAAGATGTGGCGCCCGCGCCACGCGAGCACGTACTTCGACAGCGACGCGGCGGCGCCGGCGATCGCGATGCCGGCGAGCCCCGCGATCTCGAGCGTCGGCCGCAGCACGAACAGCAGGATCTGGGCGGTCACGAGCGACGACTCGAGGCGCCACGGCAGGCGCAGCACGGCGTGGGCCGCGGCATCCGTCGCCCCGCACACCACGACGAGCACCGCGAGCGTCGCGACCAGCTCACCGGGCCCCGGGCCCACGAGACCGAAGAACGACAGCACGAACGCGATCGCGGCGAGCGCGGCGAGCGCGAGCAGCACGAGCCGGTACATCGACACGCGGCCGAGGAGCGCGAAGACGCGGTTCCACGCCGCGGTGAGCCACGCCGGCACCGTCACACCACCGGGAGCGGCTCGTGCGGCGCGTCGGGAAGGGTGACGCGGATGCCGTCGCCGGGCCGCACCACGCCGCCGCGGATGACGACCGACATGACGCCGGCGAGGCGAACGGTCTCGCCGTCGTCGTCGACGTAGACGAGCTGCTTCATGAGCCCGGCGGAGAGGCCGTTGATCTGCGTGCACGGATTGCGCAGCCCCGTGACCTCGATGACGGCGTCGGCGCCGAGCGTCAGCCGCGTGCCGCGTGGCAGCGACAGCAGATCGATGCCCGCTGTCGTGACGTTCTCGCCCAGTTCGCCCTGTGCTACCTCGTGCCCGCGCTGGGCGACGAAGTCGAAGAGCTCCGAGTGCATCAGGTGCACCTGGCGCAGGTTCGGCGCTTCCGGGTCGCGGCGCACGCGCGAGCGGTGCTTCACGGTCGCGCCGGCGTGGGCGTCTCCTTCGACCCCGATCCCCTCGATGAGGGTGATGCTGTCGCGGGTGGGCTTGCTGAATCGATGGCCGTCATCGCGCGCCACCGCGACGACGGTCCCTGTGAGGCTGTCGGTCACGGTTCAACGCTAGCGGTCGCGCCGAACACCTCGGCTCCGCAGCCCGGCGACCACTCGACGCGCCCGTCGGTGAGCATGCGCACCCACTGCACGCCCCACTCGTGCGCGAGGCGCGCTCCCCCGTCGAAGAAGAGCGCCGTCGCGATCGCATCCGCCCGCATCGCCGTCGGCGCGACCGCCCACGTCGCGGCGACCGCGCGCACCGGCCCGCCCGTGCGCGCATCGAGCACGTGGTGCAGACCGTCGCCCCACGAGCGGCGGTTCGTGGCGGACGCGCACAGCGCGGCATCCGCCACGGTCCACACCCCGATCGCGCGGGTCGGATCGAACGGATGCTCCAGCCCGACCCGCACGGGGCGCCCGCGCACCGCGAGGTCGCCGCTCGCATCGACGACGAGGTCGCCGTCGACGTGCGTTGCCACGAGCGCAGCGACGCGGTCCACAAGCCGCCCCTTGCCGATCGCGCCGACGTCGATGAGCGCGGGTTCGGCGACGGTGAGGTGCCCGTCGTCGAGTCGCACGCGCTCGCGCCAGTCCGCCGGTGCGGGGACGGGAACGGATGCCGCGAACGAGTACGCCGTGTCGTAGCCGAGCCGCTCGAGCGACGCCCCCACGAGCGGGTTCACCGCGCCGTCCGTCGCGTCGGACAGGGCGGCGTACGTCTCGAGGAGGTCGGCGGCGTCACGCGGCGCCGGGACACTGCCCGCGCCTCGGGCGAGCGCCGCCACGAGGGAGTCGTCGCGGAAGCGCGACCATGCGGCGTCGAACGCCGCGAGGAGCTCCTCGACCGCGCTGCGCGCCACCGCGGGCAACGGTGCGGAGGTCTCGATCTCCCACGACGTGCCGATCGCCTCGAAGCGCCACACCGACACGGGATCTCCGTTCAGCCGGCGGCCTCGGACGCCTCGACGCGGATGCGCTCGATCGCCTGGTTGAAGCCGCCGCTCGTGAGCGACGAGCCCGCAACACGGCTCACCACGAGGTCATCGATCGGTCTGCCCACCACCTCGTCGGCGATGCCGCCGATGAACTCGCCCTGGAACTGCTCCGACTCCGGCCGCTGCGGGGATCCTTCGACATCGACGTCGGTGATGAGGCCGTCCGCGAGCGTCACCGTCACGAGGATCGTCTCCACCGTCTCGGGCGTCGAGTACGACCCCTCCGCCGAGTACGTGCCGTCGGCGAACTCCTCGCTGCCACCCGCCGCGCCCGCCGACGACTCGGGCGTGCAGGCGGTGAGGCCGAGGGCTCCCGCGACACCCATGAGGGCGCCGAGGCGGATGACGGAGCGGTGCGGGGCGCGTGTCATGCGACTCCTCGAGGGGACGACTTCGGGCACGGGAACGATCTTGGCGATCGAGGCTATGAGGAGCCTATGAGCGGACGCCGCGGCGCCGGCGTACGAGCTTCAGGAGCTCGATCGCGAGGAACAGGACGGTCGATAGTCCGAGAGGCAGCAGCCACGACCGGAGGGCGAGCGGGCGCGAGTCGAACAGGTCGTTCATGAACGGGGCGTACGTGTAGACGAGCTGCAGCACGATGAGCGCGAGGGCGGACCACCACACGACGCGGTTGCCGCGGAAGACGTCGAACGTGAGACTCGAACGCGTCAGGAATCGGCAGTTGAACAGGTACGCGAGCTGCCCGAGCGCGAGCATCGCGACCGCCTCGGTGCGCGCGTACGGGATGTCTGCGCCGGCGGCGACGACGCTGTAGAACACTCCGAGCGTCGCGCCGCCGATGAGCAGCGACACGACGAGCACGAACCCGAGTTCGCGCAGGTTGATGATCGAGCCGCCGGGCGGACGCGGCGGGCGCCGCATGATTCCCTTCTCGGCCGGCTCGTACGCGAGTGCGAGCGACAGCGTGATCGCGGTGACCATGTTGACCCACAGCACCTGCACGGGCGTGAGCGGCAGCGCGATGCCGAGGACGACGGCGACGAGGATCACGAGCGACTGCGCGCCGTTGGTCGGGAGCAGGAAGACGATCGACTTGCGCAGGTTGTCGTAGATCCGCCGACCCTCGCGGATCGCGCTGCGGATCGTCGCGAAGTTGTCGTCGGCGAGGACGATCTCGGCGGCCTCCTTCGTGGCCTCGGTGCCCTTGATGCCCATCGCGATGCCCACGTTCGCGCGCGTGAGCGCGGGCGCGTCGTTGACGCCGTCGCCGGTCATCGCGACGACCTCCTCGTGCGACTGCAGCGCGCGCACGATGCGGATCTTGTGCTCGGGACTCGTGCGCGCGTAGACGTCGACCTCGCGCACGACCTCCTTGAGCTGCTCCTGCGACAGTGCCTCCAGCTCGGTACCGGTGATCACGTGCACGTCTTCGCCGTCGGGCACGAGCCCCATCTCGCGACTGATCGCGAGCGCCGTTCCGGCGTGGTCGCCCGTGATCATCTTGACCCGGATGCCGGCGGTGTGGCAGTCCGCGATCGCGTCGATCGCCTCGGGCCGCGGCGGATCGAGGATGCCCCACACCCCGAGGAATTCGAGGTCGTGCAGGTCGTCCAGGCTCACGTGGTCGAACATCGGAGCGACGGGACGACGGGCCGCCGCGAGCACGCGCAGCCCTTGTGCGCTGAGCTCGTCGATCACGCTCCCCCACAGCGCCAGATCGAGGGGCTCCGTGCCGGTGCCGCCGCGCTGGCTCGACGACCGCTCGAGCAGGCGGTCGGGCGCCCCCTTGACGAGGATCGCGCGCGAGTGGTCCGCGGACTCGTTGACCGTCGCCATGAGCTTGTTCGCGGAGTCGAACGGCAGCACGCCCACGCGGCGCGTGCCCTCGCTCGTGACGCCGCCCTTCATCGCGACGACCTTGAGCGCCCCTTCGGTCGGCTCGCCCACGAGCGACCAGCGCCCCGCGGACGTGTCGGCGACCTCCTCCGCCGCGGCCGGCGCATCGCGCACGATGTGGGCGTCGTTGCACAGGGTCGCGACGGCGAGAATCGCTGCGAGGTCGGGCGCGGGGCGGGCCGGGGCATCCGTCTCATCGCGTCCGTCGGGTGTGATCGCTCCCCGTGGGTCGTAGCCGAGCCCCGACACGCCGTACGCCTGCACGCGCGTGACGATGCGCCGCACCGTCATCTCGTTCCTCGTGAGGGTGCCCGTCTTGTCGGAGCACACCGTCGTGACCGATCCCAGCGCCTCGACGGCCGGCAGCTTGCGGGTGATCGCGTGGCGCTTCGCCATCTGCTGCACGCCGATCGCGAGCGTGATCGTCACGAGGGCGGGAAGCCCCTCCGGGATCGCCGCGACCGCGAAGCCGACCGTCGCCGAGATCAGGTCGCCGAAGGGCATGCCGTGCAGGAACCGCCCGATCGCGAGCATGACGACCGCCATGCCGAGGATCACGAGCGTCAGCACGCGCCCGAAGTCGGCGAGCTGCTTCGTGAGGGGCGTGTCGAGGGAGCCCGCCTCTCCGACGAGGCTCTGGATCTTGCCGATCTCGGTCGCGGCCCCCGTGCCGGTCACGATGCCGCGGCCTTGCCCTGCCGCGACGATCGTGCCGGAGAACGCCATCGACGCGCGGTCGCCGACCCCGGCATCCGTCGCGACCGGATCGACCGACTTCGACGCGGGCACCGACTCGCCCGTGAGGGCCGCCTCGTCGATGCGCAGCTGGAACGACTGGAACAGCCGGAGGTCGGCGGGCACCTTGTCGCCCGGGGCGAGACGCACGACGTCGCCGGGCACGAGGTCAGCCGCGGCCACGGTGACCCAGCGTCCGTCGCGCCGCGCGCTCGCGTCGGACGAGAGCATGCCGCGGATGCCGGCGAGCGCCTTCTCGGCGCGCCCCTCCTGCACGTAGCCGATGACCGCGTTGATGATCGCGACCGACATGATGACCCAGAAGTCCAGCCAGTCCTGCATGATCGCCTTCACCGCGGCGGCGCCCAGCAGGATGTAGATCAGCGTGTCGTTGAAGTGCGCGAGGAACCGGAGGATCGCGGGCTTGCGCTTCGGCTCGGGGAGCACGTTCGGCCCGTGCGCCTCGAGACGGTCCGCGGCGGCCGCGGACGACAGGCCCTCGAGCCCGGTCCCGAGTGCGTGGGCGACCTCGTCGATCCGCTGCGCGTACGGTCGCTCGGGCGCGATGTCGAGCGTTCCCACGGTGTTGCTCTGCTCTGCCATGGAGGCTCCTCGCGCGAGCGGAACGATGGGGTCAGGCGGCTCCGTCGAACATGCGGGTCACCGAGCCGTCTTCGAAGACCTCCTTGATCGCGCGAGCCAGCAGCGGCGCGATGGGCAGGATCGTAAGGCTCGGGAAGCGCTTGTCGAGCGGGACGGGGATCGTGTCGGTCACGACGACCTCGTCGATCGAGTCGCTCTGCAGACGCTCGGCGGCGGGATCGCTGAAGACCGGATGCGTCGCCGCCACGATCACGCGCTCGGCGCCGTTCGCCTTGAGGGCCTCGGCCGCCTTCACGATCGTGCCGCCCGTGTCGATCATGTCGTCGACGAGGAGGCACACACGCCCCTTCACCCGGCCGACGATCTCGTTGACGGTGACCTGGTTGGCGACGTTCGGGTCACGGCGCTTGTGGATGATCGCGAGGGGTGCGCCCAGGCTGTCGGACCACGTGTCGGCGACGCGCACGCGCCCCGTGTCGGGCGAGACGACCGTGAGCTTCGCGCGGTCGTCCTCGCTCAGGGTGCTGCGGAAGTACTCGAGCAGCACGGGCTTCGCGAACAGGTGGTCGACCGGCCCGTCGAAGAAGCCCTGGATCTGCGCCGCGTGCAGATCGACGCTCATGACGCGGTCGGCGCCCGCGGTCTTCAGCAGATCGGCGATGAGCCGCGCGCTGATGGGCTCGCGGCCGCGGCCCTTCTTGTCCTGCCGGGAGTAGGGGAAGTACGGCGCGACGACGGTGATGCGCTTGGCGGATGCCCGCTTCGCCGCGTCGAGCATGATGAGCAGCTCCATCATCCACTCGTTGACCGGGTGGCCGAACGACTGGACGAGGAACACGTCGCATCCGCGGATCGAGACCTCGAACCTCGTCAGGATCTCACCCGACGCGAACGTGCGGTACTCCGTCGGGACGAGCTCCGTGCCGAGCGCCTTCGCGACCTGGCTCGCCAACTCGGGATGGGAGCGACCGGATGCGACGACGAGACGCTTCTTGGTCTTCGCGACGAGCCCTGGGGCGATGTCGTGCTCTCGATCGAGGTCAACCGTCTTGTTCTTGCGCCCCATCGTCCGCCTTCTGTGCGGTCCGGGCCTTCGCCGCCAGTTCGGCCGCCGCGGTTCCCGGTCTGTTCTTCTCGACCCAGCCCTCGATGTTGCGCTGGGGTGAAACGCTCAAGGCCAGGGCGCCAGCGGGGACATCCTTGCGGATCACGGCCCCCGCCCCGGTCTTCGCGCCGTCTCCGATCCTAACGGGCGCGACGAACACGTTGTGCGAACCGGTGTGCACCTCGTCGCCGATCTCGGTGCGGTGCTTGGTGATGTCGTCGTAGTTCGCGGTGATCGCACCGGCGCCGAGGTTGACTCCCGCGCCGATCGTCGTGTCGCCGATGTACGACAGGTGCGGCACCTTGCTGCGCTCGCCGATCGTCGAGTTCTTCGTCTCGACGAACGTGCCGATCTTGCCCTTGTCGCCGAGGTACGTGCCCGGACGCAGGTACGCGAAGGGCCCGACGTTCGCGCCGGCGCCGATCACGGCGAGCGTCGCGTCCGTGCGGCGCACCGTCGCGTTCTCGCCGACCTCGCAGTCGACGAGCGTCGTGTCGGGGCCGATGACCGCGCCCGTCGCGACGGTCGTCGACCGCAGGATGTGCGTGTTCGGCAGGATCACGGCGTCGGGTGCGAGGGTCGCGGTGACGTCGATCCACGTCGTGGCGGGGTCCTGGATGGTCACGCCTTCGAGCTGCCAGCGCCGGACGATCCGCTGGTTGAGGATGCGTGCGGCCTCGGAGAGCTGGGCGCGGTCGTTCACGCCGAGCGCCGCCGCGGCATCCGGCGCCTGCTGCACCGAGACGACCTCGCCCTCGCCGCGCGCGAGACCCACGACGTCGGTGAGGTAGCGCTCGCCCTGCGCGTTCGCGGAGTCGAGACGCGGCAGGTGCGTGCGCAGCGTGTCGGCGCGGAAGACGTAGACCCCCGCGTTGATCTCGTTGACGGCGATCTCGTCGTCGCTCGCGTCCTTCTGCTCGACGATGCGGCGGACGTCGCCGGAGTCGTCGCGGATGACACGGCCGTAGCCCGTCGGATCGCCGACGACGGCGCTCAGCAGCGTCACCGCGGCGTGGCGCGCTCGGTGCGTGGCGATGAGGTCGGCGAGCGTCGCGGGCTCGAGGAGCGGCACGTCACCGCTCAGCACGAGCACATCGCCGCCGAACCCGTCGAGCACGGGAAGCGCCACCTCGACCGCCCGCCCGGTGCCGGGGATCTCGTCCTGGTCGACGACCACCGCGGCCGGGTCAAGCTCGGCGATCGCGGACGCGACGGCCTCGCGCTCGTGGCGCACCACGACGATGAGGCGCTCGGGCGAGAGCGTGTGCGCCGCGTCGAGCACGTGCGCCACGAGGGGCCGGCCGCCGATGCCGTGCAGCACCTTCGGCGTGCGGGACTTCATACGGGTGCCCTGGCCCGCGGCGAGCACGATCACGGCGAGCGAGGATGCGGTGTTCTCCATGCTCCGCCGCCAGGACTCGAACCTGGACCTCACAGCTCCAAAGGCTGTCGTGCTGCCATTACACCACGGCGGATCGCGGTCATCCGATGCCGGACGAGCGCCCCGACAAGTCTGCCAGACCCCGCCTGCGCGACCCTCCGCGGTCGGGGTCGGCGAGGCGGGTTCGGGGCGGATTCCGTGGGTTGAGGCGCGTTTCTTGCGCCCCAACGTCGGAATTCCGCCCCGAACCCCGGAACAATGGGGGGATGCCGAAGGAGACGGACGAGGTCGACCGGATCGTCAGCGCGTGGACACGCCAGCGTCCCGACCTCGACTTCTCACCGCTCGAGGTGCTCTCGCGCGTCGACCGCCTGTCGCGCCACCTCGACCGCGCGCGGCGCGACGCGTTCCGCCGCAGCGAGCTCGAGCCGTGGGAGTGGGACGTGCTGTCGGCGCTGCGCCGCGCGGGCGAGCCCTTCCAGCTCAGTCCGAAGCAGCTCCTGCAGCAGACGCTCGTCTCGAGCGGCACGATGACGAACCGCATCGACCGGCTCGTGGGCCGTCGGCTCGTACGGCGCGAAGCCGATCCGGACGACGGGCGCAGCATCCTCGTGATCCTCACCGAGGACGGCCGCACGCGGGTCGACGCCGCCATCACGCGCCTCGTCGACGCCGAGGCGCTCCTGCTCGACGCCCTGTCGCGCGCCGACCGCGAGCGCCTCGCGTCGCTTTTGCGCAAGCTCAGCCTGAGCTTCGACACCGCCGACTGAGTCCTCGCTGCGGGTCGGGGCTCAGCCGATCTGCTCGCTCAGCTCGTACCAGCGCGCCTCGAGGTCGTCCCGCTCCGACTCGAGCGCGCCGATCCGCTCCATCTCGGCGCCGAGCGCGACATAGTCGGACTGGTCGCGGTCGGCGAGCGCGACCCGTGCGGCGTCGATCTCCTGCTCGAGCCGCTCGAGCCGACGCTCGAGCGCGGCGAGCTCCTTCTGCGCCGCGCGCAGCTCGGCCCCGGTGAGTCCGGCCGAAGCGGGCGAGGCGGATGCCGCGGCATCCGTCGCCTTCGCCGGCGCAGCCGCGGCACTCGATTTCTCACGCTCGCGCAGACGCAGGTATTCGTCGACGCCGCCGGGCAGGTGGCGCAGGCGGCCGCCCAGGATCGCGTACTGCTGGTCCGTCACCCGCTCGATGAAATAGCGGTCGTGCGAGACGACGATGAGCGTGCCGGCCCACGAGTCGAGGAGGTCCTCGAGCGCGGCGAGCATGTCGGTGTCGAGGTCGTTCGTCGGCTCGTCGAGGATCAGGACGTTCGGCTGCTCGAGCAGGATGAGCAGCAGCTGCAGGCGGCGCTTCTGACCGCCCGACAGGTCCTTCACGGGGGTCGAGAGCTGCGCGCTCGCGAAGCCCATGCGCTCGAGCAGCTGACCCGGCGTGAGCTCCTGCGCCTTCGAGCCCGTGCCGAACGTGTAGGTCGTGCGAAGGCGCGACACGACCACGCGCACCGGGTCGTCGAGGTGGTCTTCGAGCTCGTCGAGGCGCTGAGTGAGCGTCGCGACCTTGACCGTCTTGCCGCGCTTGACGCGACCCGCCGTGGGCTCGACGTCGCCGGAGACGAGTCCGAGCAGCGTCGACTTCCCGGCGCCGTTGACACCGAGGATGCCTGTGCGCTCACCGGGAGCGATGCGCCATTCGACGTCGTGGAGCACCTCGGTGGAGTCGTACGACACCGAGACGTCGAGAATGTCGACGACGTCCTTGCCGAGGCGCGTCACGGCGAGCGACTGCAGTTCCGTCTTGTTGCGGATCTCGGGCACGTCGGCGATGAGCGCGTTCGCGGCTTCGATGCGGAACTTCGGCTTCGATGTGCGCGCCGGAGCCCCGCGGCGCAGCCATGCGAGTTCCTTGCGGGCGAGGTTCTGGCGGCGGGCCTCGATCGCCGCGGCCTGACGGTCGCGCTCGACGCGCTGCAGGATGTAGGCCGCGTACCCGCCCTCGAACGGCTCCACGATGCGGTCGTGCACCTCCCACGTCTTCGTGCACACCTCGTCGAGGAACCAACGATCGTGGGTCACGACGAGCAGACCCCCGACGTTCGCCGCCCACCGACGCTTGAGGTGAGCCGCGAGCCACGCGATCGCCTCGACGTCGAGGTGGTTGGTCGGCTCGTCGAGGAACAGCACGTCGTCGTCGCGCGACAGCAGGGCCGCGAGCGAGACGCGGCGGCGCTGACCGCCCGAGAGGTCGGTGACGGGCCCGTCCCATTCGATGCCCTCGAGCAGCCCCGCGATGACGTCGCGCACCCGGGCGTCGCCCGCCCACTCGTGCTCCGGACGGTCGCCGACGACCGCCTCGCGCACGGTCAGCGAGTCGTCGAGCGTGTCGGACTGGTCGAGAACGCCGACGGTGACTCCCCCGCGCACCGTCACCCGTCCGGAATCGGGCTCGAGGCGGCCCGCGAGCATCGCGAGCAGGCTCGACTTGCCGTCGCCGTTCCGCCCGACGATCCCGATGCGGTCGCCCTCCTCGACGCCGAGCGAGACGCCGTCGAAGACGACCTTCGTGGGGAACTCCAGATGCAGGGCCTCGGCCCCGAGAAGATGTGCCATGTCCGCTCCAGGCTAGGCGACACGGCGGACCGGCTCGCGCCGGGTCAGTACCAGAAGCTCAGGCGCGGCGGCGTATGCCACGAGAACACGCGCGCGGCGGCCACCGGATCGTCGGTGACGACCCGCCCGGCGCGGTGCAGCGTCGCGAGCGAGACTCCGCCGAGATAGACCGCCGAGAGCTCGGTGATGCCGAGGCGCACCACGACCGCGTCATCCGGCGCTGCGTCGCGCTCGACCGGTGTCACCCGCCCGACGCCGTCGGCGTCGACCTCGAGCACGAAAGCGCCGTCCGCGAAGCCGAGCGGGTCGGACACGTCGAGGAGCAGGCGCCCGGCGGCGCCGAACCGCCGCGTCTCGAGCGCCGCGACGAGGTCGAGGATCCGGACGTACTGGTGGTCGCGCATCGTGATGGTCGCGGCGCGCTGGTCGGCGATCATCCACCACAGGGGCTCCTCGACCGACAGCTCGTGCGCGCTCACCTCGGCGACGAGGTCGAGCTCGAGCAGGAAGCGCCACAGCGCCGCGTACGCGTCGTCCGTCTCGGCCAGCACGTAGTGGACCGACACCTTGGCCTTCGTGAAGTCGTCGTGGTTCTCGTGCACCGCGTACACCGCGAGCCCGCGCACCTCGCCCGAGGCATCCGTGTACTGGACCGCGCGCTTCTCGCCCGCCTTCTCGGCGACGGGGCTCGTGCCGGCGAAGTTGTCCCAGTGACCCGGCGGCACGTCGATCTCGCCCGCGAAGCGCCGCCGTGCGCGCTCGTGCAGCGCGGGACCGAGCTCGCGGAAGCGCTGGCGCGGGATGAAGTCGATGCGCCCCTCGGGGACCGGCCCGATCCATCCGGCGCGCCGCGTCTCGATGCGCCACGTGGCGCTGGCCGCCGCGGGCGCGAAACCGTAGCGGCCGTACAGCGTCGACTCGCTCACGGTGAGCATCGCCATCGGGACGCCGGCGGCGTGCGCGGAGCGCAGCTCGCCCTCGAGCATCGCCCGCGCGATCCCCCGGCGGCGGTGCGTCGGGGCGACCGTGACCGCCGTGATGGCGCACGACGGGATGAGGGCGCCGCCCGGCACCGTGAGCTCGCCGATCCATGACGCGATCGTTCCGACGGGCGCCTCCGACACGGGGGCCGCGGGGTCGTAGACGCCCGTCACCCTCCGGTAGGACGAGCGCTCGCGCGCCGACGCGATGTGCTCGTCGCTGCGCTCGGAGTCCTGGAACCCGCGCGCGACGGACTGCAGCCACGGCCCGAACGCGTCGCTGTCGACCGGCACCCGCCGGTACGCGAGGCCGTTCGCCGCGAGTCGCTGCTGAGACTGCTCGTCGACGGGTCCGGCGCGGAACGCGGCGCGATCGTCTTCGGAGGCGACGACGGGGATCTCGGTCGTGCTCATGTGGGGTGTCCTCCTCGCCCAGGCATGGGATGGGTCGGGCGGGCCCGGCGTCGAAGGTGGGCGCCCGATGTCCGCCGCGTGCCCTCGACAAGGGTACGCGGAGCCGCGAGTCAGCCGCTCGTCTCGACGAGGGCCGCGCCCAAGGCGGCGTCGAAGCGACTGATGTCGTCCGGCGTGTTGTAGAAATGCGGCGAGACGCGCACGAGTCCGCCCTTCGACACGACGTCCACTCCGTCGGCGCGGAGCCGCTCGACGACGGCATCCGCATCCCGGTGCGCGAAGGATACGATCCCGCCCCGCTGCGGCGGTGTCACGATGACGAGCCCGTGTCGACGGACGGAAGCATCGACCATGGCCGTCAGCTCCTTCACACGCCGGTGGACCGTGTCCCAGCCCACGTCCTCGAGATACGCCAGGGTGGCATCCAGCACCGCGAGCCCGGGGAAGTTCGGCTCGGAATACTCGAATCGCCGACTCGGCGGTGGGTTGCGATAGCCGCGGCACGCCGGTGTCAGCACCGCACGAGCGCGCTCGCGGAAGACCCCGATCGCGGTCCCGAAGCCCGACAGCAGCCACTTGAACACACCCGCGCCGTACACGTCCACGGGGCCGAAGTCGACGGGGATGGATCCGAGCGCCTCGATGCCGTCGACGACTAGGAGCGCCCCCACGTCGCGGCAGGCCGCACCCAGGCGATCGAGATCGACGCGTGTGCCGGTCGTGGCGTTGACGTGCGTGACGGCGACGACGCGCGTGCGAGAGGTGACGGCCGCCAAGAGCAGGTCCGTGCGGCGGGCTTCGTCGTCGATCGGAACGGAGACGAGGTGTGCGCCCGCGGCCCGCGCGCCCTGCCACGCCAGCACCACCGTCGGGAAGTCGTCGGCGGGGAAGACGACCTCGTCTCCGGCCTTCCACGCCATGCTCGCCGCGGCGAGGCTCATCACTTCGGTCGTGCTGTGCAGGAACGCGATGTCGGCGTGCGGGAGCCGCAGCATCCGCGATACACGCTCTCGAGCCGACTCCTCCACCTCCAGCCATCCGGATCGCGCCTCCGCGCCCCGTCGCGCGATGTCGGCGAAATGAGCGGCCGCGGCGCGCTGCGCGCCCACCCACGGCAGACCTGCTCCGGCCGAGTTCAGGTAGACGCGGCCGGTGCGGTAGGGGAAGTCGCGCCGAAGGCGCCGGTCGAGGTCGTGCGGCATCTCACATCGTCGCGAGGACGTCGTCGAGCGCGTCGATGAAACGGTCGATGTCGCGCGTGGAGTTGTAGAAATGGGGTGAGACGAGGGTCCGGCCCGCACGATCGGAGACCGAGACGCGACGCTCCCGCAGCGCGTCCGCGACGCGGGCGGAATCAGGGGTCTCGATCGCGACGATGCCTGCGCGCAGCTCCATCGGCGTGACGACGGGAATCCCTCTGCTCTCGAGGCCGGAGATCACGCTTCCCGCGAGATCGCGGACTCGTGCGTGGATCCACGGCCACCCGACTTGCTCCAGGTAATCGAGCGTCGCATTCAGCACGTACAGGCCCGGGAAATTCGGCGCCGCGTAGCTGAAGGAGGCACTGGGAGCGGGGTTGCCGTAACTGCGGAAGATCGGCGTCAGCGCCTCTCGCGCCCGCTCCCGGAACACTCCGATCGCGGTGCCGAACCCGGACAGGAGCCACTTGAAGACGCCCGCGCCGTACACGTCGACGAGGGTGAGATCCACGGGGATGGCGCCGAGCGCCTGGATCCCGTCGACGAACAGCAGAGCGTCCACGTCGCGACACGCGGCACCGATCCGGGTGAGGTCGAGCGCGACACCGGTCCACGGGTGGACGTGCGAGACGCACACGACACGCGTGCGGGGCGTGATCGCGTCGAGAAGATCGTCCTCGCGAGTCGCCGGGTCGCGCGGGCGCACCCGCACGATGGTGGCGCCGCGCTGCTCAGCACTCGTCCACGCGAGGACGTTGCACGGATAATCGTCCGCGAACACCACAACCTCGTCGCCCGGGGACCACACCACACTGTTCGCGGCGAGGTTGATCACCTCGCTCGTGTTGCGGAAGAAGCCGACCTCGTCCGCGGGGACGCTCAGCAGGCGGGCCGATCTCTCCTTCGCGCCATCGGCTTCCGCCCGCCACCTCTGCTGCGCGTCGCAGCCGAGGGCGGCCACATCGCGGAAGTACCGACCCGCCGCGTCGGCGGCCCCGGGAAAGGCGAGTCCGGCGCCGGCGGACTGGAGGTAGACCCACCCGTCGCGAACGGCGAAGTCCTTCTCGACCTCGGCGAACACATCGTCCGCGCCGTCCCTCTCGACCCGACGCGGAGTCGCGAGACCCGATCGTCGCATCAGCGTCTCACTTGACCGCCGTCGCCTCGAACTCGCAGAGCACGTCGGGGTGCGCGAGACTCGCGACCGCAAGAAACACGCCCGCCGCCTTGCATCCGGCGTCCGCGAGGAATCGGCCCACCGCGTCGTTCCCGACCGCCCAGAACTCGTCCAGATGACTGGCCTTCACATACCAGTTCAGCCGGACGACGTCCGACCATTCGTAACCGGCTTCGCGCAGCGACTCGCCGGTCTTCTCGAGGGCGAGGACGGCCTGGGCCGCGATGTCGCCGACATGCTGCGCCTGGCGCTCGCGCGTCGCGGTCGTGCCGGACAGCCAGAGGATCTTGCCCCCCGTCGTCTCGATGCCTCCTTGCAGGTAGGCGATCTGGTCATCGCCGGGCCACGGCGCGATCACTCGGCGGCTGCTGGTCATCGGTATCGTCCTCCTTCGCGAAGCGATTCCCGTGATCATCGGCCACGCCGGTCGCGAAAGGAAGGACGTTCCCGCGCGGCGGAAGCGGCGATGCGGGTGTCGTCGGAACGGCGTCGAACAGCGCACGACGAGTGACGCCCCCGCCCGCGGTCTCCGCGCGGGCGGGGGCGTCCTTCGAGAGCGACTCGCGTCAGACGAGCCCGTTCTCCTCCAGCCACTGCGACGCGATGTCCTCCGCCGAGAGCTGGTCCTGCGTGCTCTGGACGTTCAGCGCCACGAGACCCTCGGGCGTGAGCGCCGCGCTGACGGCGTTGATGACGTCGGCGATCTCGTCGGCGATCTCGGCGTTCGCGACCGGCACGACGTTGGACGCGAGGAACAGGCCCTCGGGGTCGTCCAGCACGACGAGGTCCTCGGTCTGGATGCGCGGGTCGGCGGTGAAGACGTTCGCGACGTTGACGGTGCCGGCGACGAGGTCCTCGACCGTCGTGTCACCGGTCGGCGTGAACTCGACCTCGATGCCGTACGTGTCGAGCAGGCCGGTCGGACCGTACGGGCGCTCCGCGAGCTCGGGCGGGCCGCCGAGCTTGAGCGGCTCGGTGACGTTCGCCAGGTCGGGGATCGTCGCCAGCTCGTACTGCTCGGCGAACGCGGCCGTCACGGTGTACGAGTCCTGGTCGCTGGCCGTCGACTGGTCGAGCACGACGAGCCCGTCGGGGAGCGCGTCGGGAAGGGCTGCGTACACGTCCTCCGAGGTGCGGGCGGTCGTCTCCGGGTCGAAGAACTGCAGCAGGTTGCCGCTGTACTCGGGGAACAGATCGACCTCGCCGTTCTCGAGCGCCGGGATGTACGCGTCGCGCTGACCGATGTTGAACTGGCGCTCGACCTCGAAGCCGGCGTTCTCGAGCGCCTGGGCGTAGATCTCGGCGATGATCTCGTTCGAGTAGTACGCCTGCGAGCCGACGACGATCGTGTCGCTCGGGGCATCCGTGTCGCCGCCGTCGGTGCCGGGGTCGAGCGGATCGCTCGACGAGCAGCCCGCGAGCACCAGGGCCGCGACCGTGCCCGCCAGGAGTGCGCCGGCGATCCGGGACTTCTTGCGTGTGAACATGGGGGATCTCCTTCTGGTGGGGACTTCGGGACTTCTCACGTGAGAACGGGGCTGCGACCGGGTCGGCCCACGGCATCGGCCTCGGATGCCGCGACCGCCGCACCGCCGGACGAACCGGGCGCGCCGGGGCCCGCCGCGCGCGTCGCGCGCACGCCGCGCGGCACGACGGCGCGCTGCGTGAGCGCGAAGAGCCCGTCGAGCACGAGTGCGAGCGCGGCGACGAGGAGCGCGCCGCCGAGGACCATGTCGTAGCGGCGCAGCGGAATGCCGGCGATGATGTACTGCCCGAGCCCGCCGAGGCCGACGTACGCCCCGATCGTGACCGTCGCCACGACCTGCAGCGTCGCCGCCCGCAGGCCCGCCACGAGCAGCGGGAGGCCGAGCGGCACCTCGACGCGCCACAGCACCTGCCACGGCGTCATTCCGATCGCGCGTGAGGCGCCGATGACGTCGCGGTCGATCGCCTCGAACCCGGAGTACGCGCCGGCGAGGATCGACGGGATCGCGAGCAGCACGTAGCTGATGACGGCCGCCTCGGGTTTGTGAAGGACTCCGATGAGCATCACCAGCAACACGAGAAGTCCGAACGACGGGATCGCTCGCGCCGCGCCCGAGACCGCGACCGCGACGTCGCGACCGCGGCCCGTGTGCCCGATGAGCCACCCGAGCGGAACGGCGACCGCTGCCGCGATGAGCACCGAGATCGCGGTGTAGGCGAGGTGCTCCGCGAGCGCGACCGGAATCGACGTCGGCCCTTCGAGCCGCTCGGGCGAGAAGAGCCACGCGAACGCGTCGAGGAAGAGGTTCACGTCGTCGCCTCCGCCCCGAGGCCGATCCGGATGCCGCGCCGCCGGGTCGCCATCGCGCGCAGCCACGGCATGAGCACGCGCCCGAGCAGCACGAGGGCGAGATCGACGACGAGCGCGATGAGCGCCACGGCGACCATGCCGGCGAACACCTCGGCGACGATGCGGCGCTGCAGTCCGTTCGTGAAGAGGTACCCGAGGTTCGTGACGCCCACGAGCACGCCCACGGTGGCGAGGGCGATCGTGCTCGCGGCGGTGACGCGGAGTCCCGCGAGCAGCACGGGACCTGCGAGTGGCAGGTCGACCGTGAAGAAGCGCCGGGGGCCGCCGAAGCCCATCGCGGCGGCGGCGAGGCGCACATCCGCGTCGACCGAGTCGAACCCGTCGACGACCGAGCGCACGAGCAGCGCGACGGCGTAGATCGTGAGCGCGAGGATGAGGTTCACCTCGGAGAACGCGGGCACGCCGATGACTCCGGGGAGGATCGCGAGGAGCGCGAGCGACGGGATCGTGTAGAGCAGGCCGGTCACGATGACGATCGGGCTGCGAAGCAGACGGAACCGCCACGCGATCCACCCGATCGGCACCGAGATCACGAAGCCGAGCACGATCGGGATGAGGCTCTGCCGCAGGTGGACGAGCGTCAGCGACCAGATGAGGTCGAGGTTGTCGAGCACCCAGCTCACGGAGCATCCGCCTCGGCGACCAGCGCACCCTGCGTGCGCCCCTCGGTGTCGACGACAACCGTGCCGCGCGCCGTCTGCTTGAGCCGCAGAGCCCGGCGACCGCGGTCGGCGCCGATGAACGACACGACGAAGTCGGATGCCGGGTCTTCGATGATCTCGCTCGGGCTGCCCACCTGCGCGATCTGCGCCCCCGTCTCGAGAATCACCACCTGGTCGCCCAGGAGGAAGGCCTCGTCGATGTCGTGCGTCACGAACACGACCGTCTTGTGGAGCTCGCGCTGGAGGCGGATGACCTCCTGCTGGAGCTCGGCGCGCACGATCGGGTCGACGGCCCCGAAGGGCTCGTCCATCAGGAGGATGTTCGGGTCGGCCGCGAGCCCCCGCGCGACGCCGACCCGCTGCTGCTGCCCGCCCGAGAGCTGGCTCGGATACCGGTCGGCCATGCCCTCGTCGAGGCCCACCGTCTGCATGAGCTCGAGCGCGCGGCGGCGGGCATCGCGCCGTGAGGCGCCCTCGAGCACGGGAACCGTGGCGATGTTCTCGGCCACCGTGAAGTGCGGCATGAGGCCGGAGTTCTGCATGACGTAGCCGATGCTGCGCCGCAGGCGCACGGGGTCGCGCCCCGCGACGTCTTCGCCGTCGATCGAGACGGTGCCGGAGGTGGGATCGACCATGCGGTTGATCATTCGCAGCAGCGTGGTCTTGCCGCTTCCGGACGACCCGACCAGCACTGTCGTGCGCCGCGCGGGCATCACGATGCTGAACCCTTCGACGGCGACCGTGCCGTCGGGGAACCGCTTCGTGACATCGGCGAATTCGATCACGCGTTCGTCGCCTTCGGGTCGGTGTCAGGGTGTCCCCACGGTACCGGACCCCTACGACACAGAGGGTCGGATGGCGGGATTCGATGCGCCCCCGAGCCGGATCCCGATTTGCGTTCCTATACCCCTGGGGGTATCTTGATCTCCAAGACCACGGATACCCCTAGGGGTATAGAGGAGAGACAGATGCGCATCGTGATCGTCGGCGGAGTCGCAGCCGGCATGAGCACCGCCGCCCGCGCGCGGCGGCACGACGAGTCGGCCGAGATCATCGTGCTCGAGCGCGGGCCCGAGGTGTCGTTCGCGAACTGCGGCCTGCCCTACTACGTGGGCGGCGAGATCGAGGACGCATCCGCCCTCCTGCTGCACACGCCCGAGACGCTGCGAGCCTCGCTCAACCTGGACGTGCGCACCGGCCACGAGGTCGTCGCGATCGACACGACCACGCGCACGGTGACCGCGAGCTCACCCGAGGGCCCTGTCACGATCGCGTACGACGCGCTGGTGCTCGCCCCCGGTGCGGCGCCCGTGCGTCCGCCGCTGGCGGGACTCGACTCCCCGCGCGTGCACACGCTGCGCACGGTCGGCGACGCGGTCGCCCTGCGCGACGGCGTCGAGTCCGGCGCCCGGCGCGCCGTGGTGCTCGGCGCCGGCTTCATCGGCCTCGAGGCCGCCGAGTCGCTGCGCGCCGCGGGACTGGCCGTCGACGTCGTCGAGCTCGCCCCGCACGTCCTGCCCCCTCTCGAGCGGGAGCTCGCCACGCTCGTGCGCGACGAGCTGGTCCGCCTCGGCATCGGCGTGCACGACGGTGTCGCCGCCGACCGGATCGATGACCGGCCGGATGCGGCATCCGTCGTCCTCTCGGACGGAACCGCGATCGACACCGACCTCGTCGTGCTCTCCGTCGGCGTACGCCCCGACACGGCCTTCGCCGAGTCGGCCGGCATCCAGACGGTGCGCGGCGCGATCGTCGTCGACGCGCGCGGCCGCACGTCGGCGGAGCGCGTGTGGGCCGCGGGTGACGCGACGCTGTCGACGGATGCCGTCACCGGCGTCTCCCGCCCGGTCGCGCTCGCCGGGCCCGCGAACCGCGCGGGCCGCCTCATCGCCGACGACATCTTCGGCATGACCGGCGCGCGGCCCATCCCGTCCGCCGCAGGCACCGCCATCATCCGGGTCGGCGAGCTGACCGCCGCGATGACCGGCGCCAACCGCGCGTCGCTCGATGCCGCCGGGATCGAGTACCGGACCCTGCACCTGCACCCGAACCAGCACGCGGGCTACTTCCCCGGCGCCGCGCCGATGCACCTCGTCGTGCACATCGCCGCGTCCGACGGGCGCCTCCTGGGCGCTCAGGCGGTCGGGGTCGAGGGCGTCGACAAGCGCATCGACGTGCTCGCCACCGCGCTGCGCGCCGGCCTCGCCGCTCCCGACCTCATCGACCTCGACCTCGCGTACTCGCCGATCTACGGCCAGGCGAAGGACGCCGTCAACCTCGTCGGCATGGTCGCCGAGAACGTCCTCAACGGGCGTCTCCGCCTGTGGTACGCCGACGAGGTCGAGCAGGTCGCCGCTGACGCGCTCGTGCTCGACGTGCGAACGCGCGCCGAGTTCGCGACCGGGCACATCCCGGGTGCGCTCAACATCCCGCACACCGAGCTGCGGGGCCGCCTCGACGAGGTGACGGATGCCGCGTCCGGCCGTCCCGTCCGCGTGCTGTGCGCGGCCGGTGTGCGCGCCAACATCGCGCACCGCGTGCTCGTGGGCGCCGGGTTCGACTCGGCCTCGCTCTCGGGCGGTATCCAGACCCTGCGCCAGTGGCACGGCGCCGACATCGACCACATCCTCCAGACCGAGGGAGTCTTCGCATGATGATCACCGGAACACCCGAAGAGCAGGCGGCCACGCGCAAGCGCATCTCCCACCGCCTGCGGCGCGCTCAGGGCCAGCTCGCCGCCGTGATCGGCGCGATCGAGTCGGGCGCATCCTGCCGCGACATCGTCACGCAGCTCTCGGCGGTGTCGAGCGCGCTCGACCGCGCGGGCTTCGCCATCGTCTCGGCAGCGATGCGGGACTGCGTGCTCGACCCGGATGCCGCGGCCGACGCCGAAGGCCTCACCGTCGAGGAGCTCGAGAAGCTCTTCATGGCGCTCGCCTGACCCGAACCACCCCCCTGACCGAACCACGGAGACCCATCATGTGCCAGAGGATCACCTGCACCACGTGCGGCAAGGCCACCTGGACCGGCTGCGGACAGCACGTCGAGTCGGCCCTCGCCGGCGTGCCCGCATCCGCTCGCTGCCAAGGTCACGACGCACCCGCCGAGCGCAGAGGCCTGTTCGCGTCGCTCTTCGGCCGCTGATCCGCTGACCCCCTCCCGGGGGGTGCCCGGTCGGCCATGGCCGCGGTCGCTCACCCGACGACGCGCGCCCCCGGTACCGGGCCGTGCACGTGGAGGGCGTTGTAGCCCGCCGCGGTGAGCGAGACCTGCAGGTCGAGCGCCGCTTCGGCGCCGAGCGTGAGGAACGCGACCGTCGGTCCCGAGCCGGAGACCATTCCGGCCAGCGCTCCGGCGCTCTCGCCGAGCTCGAGCGTCTCGCGCAGCTCGGGCTGCAGCGAGAGCGCGGCCGGCTGCAGGTCGTTGCGCACGCACTGCGCGAGTGCGACGGGATCCCCCGCGCGCAGCGCATGGAGCACGGCGGGGTCGACCGACGGACCGCGCAGCGGCGGTGCGATGTCGGGCCCCTCGCGCAGCGAGTCGAGGTGCCGATACACCTCGGGCGTCGAGAGGCCCCCGTCGAACGGGACGATCACCCAGTCGAAGCGACCCTGCGCGAGGGCCGGGTTCAAGCGGTCTCCGCGTCCGGTGCCGATCGCCGTGCCGCCCATGAGCGCGAACGGCACGTCCGCGCCGAGCTTCGCGCCGAGCCGCTGCAGGTGCGCGGAGCCGAGCTCGGCGCCCCACAGCGCGTCGCATGCGACGAGCGCCGCCGCGGCATCCGCCGACCCCCCGCCCATGCCACCGGCGACCGGCACGCGCTTGACGATCTCGAGGTGCACGCCGCCCTCGTGCCCGAGCTCCTTCGCGACGAGGCGCGCCGCGCGCAGCGCGAGATTGCGGTCGTCGGCGGGCACGCCCGACACGTCGACCGTGCCGCTCACCGACACGGTGAACTCGGGCGACGGCTCCGCCCACACCTCCTCGTACAGCGACACCGCCTGATAGGCGGACGCGACGTCGTGATAGCCGTCGTCCTGCACGGCGCCGACCTCGAAGAAGAGGTTCAGCTTGCCCGGCGCCCTCGCGTGGACGCGCTCGGTCGCGAGCGCTTCGCTCACAGCTCGGTCGACTCCGCCCAGAGGTCCACGTCGATGCTGTCGGCCGCCGCGTCGATCTGCTCGAGCTCCTCCGTCGTGAACGCCGGACCGTCGAGCGCGGCGAGGTTCTCGTCGAGCTGGTCGGTCCTCGACGCGCCGATGAGGGCGGATGCCACGACCGGGTCGCGCAGCACCCACTGGATCGCCATCTGGGCGAGCGTCTGGCCGCGCTCCTTCGCCACGACGTCGAGGCTTCGCAGAGCGGCCAGCGCCTTCTCGCTCAGCTTCCCGCCGGGCAGCGACGACCGCTGCTGGGCGCGCTGCGCCGTGCCGTCCTCGAGGTAGCGGCTCGTCAGCAGCCCCTGGGCGAGCGGCGTGAACGCGATCGCGCCGATGCCCTCCTGCTTGAGCACACCGGTCAGGCCGTCCTCGATCCAGCGGTTGAGGATCGAGTACGCGGGCTGGTGGATCACGAGCGGCGTCCCCATCGACCGCGCGCATGCCGCCGCCGCCGCGGTGCGCTTCTCGCTGTACGAGGAGATGCCCACGTACAGCGCCTTGCCCTGCCGCACGAGAGTGTCGAGGGCGCCGATCGTCTCCTCGATCGGCGTGACCGGGTCGGCCCGGTGCGAGTAGAAGATGTCGACGTAGTCGAGCCCCATGCGCGTCAGCGACTGGTCGGCGCTCGCGAGGATGTACTTGCGCGACGCGAAGTCTCCGTACGGCCCGGGCCACATGTCCCAGCCGGCCTTCGACGAGATGATCAGCTCATCGCGATACGGCCGGAAGTCCTCCGCGAAGATCCGGCCGAAGTTCTTCTCGGCGGAGCCGTAGGGCGGGCCGTAGTTGTTCGCGAGGTCGAAGTGCGTGATCCCCTTGTCGAACGCATGCCGGAGCAGGGCCCGCTGGTTGTCGAGCGGGATGTTGTCGCCGAAGTTCCACCACAGCCCGAGCGAAATTGGGGGAAGATAGAGACCAGACGCCCCCACCTGGCGATAGTCGGTGACCGAGTACCGGTCTCCGGCTGCGGTATAGGGACGGTGGATGTCGAGGACGTCGGGCCGGAAGCGCGGTGCGTCGGTCATCCTTTCAGGCTAGCGCCCGCGACCCCCCGCGGCGACGGGGTCGAACGACGTCTCGAGACGGTACACGCTGGTCCTCGACCACGACCGGAAACGCCGGCGAAACACCGGCTGGCTAGGGTGTCCTTCCGTCGACCCCGGCGGGAGGCATCCGTCTTGATCGAAAGGAGGAAGCCGCGATGGTGAGATTGTCCGCGCTCCCCGCGCGCCGCGAACCCGCAGACGCCCTGCTCACGAGGCCGGACGTCGTGCTCGACCGCGGGATCCTGCACCTCGTGCATGACGACGTCCCCGGCTGGCAGGCGCGCATCGACGATCTGCTCGCCGTCGCGGACGCGTTCGACGCCGCCGACGTGCCGATGCTGCTCATCCGCCGCGACCGCTCGACGCCCGCGATCGTGGTCGACCTCGACCGCCGTGACGACGCGTTCGCGGCACTGCGGTCGCTCGCGCACGACCCCTTCTACGTCAAGGGCAAGCGCCGGCCGCCGATGCTGGCGACGGATGCCGCGCCCCTGAGCTCCGAGCCTTTCGCGGTGCGCGTGTACCGGCCGAGGATCACCCCGCGGCGCACGCTCCGCTACGGCGCGTCGCTCGCCGCACGCGTCGAGTTCTGGCGCTTCGGCGACACCCTCATCGAGGCGCCCGACGAGAACCTGCTCCTGCGGCGCGCGACGCCTGCCGAGGACGTGCGCTACACGACGGTGGAGCAGCACGGCCGCGTGTGGCGCACGATCGACGGCATGTTCGACCCGCTCCCCGACGAGTTCCGCAGCGACGTCGACATCGTCTTCTCGTGGGTGGACGGCTCGTCGAGCGAGTTCCAGCGGCAGCGCGCCGCGCAGCTCGCCGAGTACGTCGTGGGCGAGGGCGACGACTCCCCCGCGCGGTACCGGCACGTCGACGAGCTGCGCTACGCGCTGCGCAGCGTCTACATGTACGCCCCGTGGGTGCGGCGCATCTACATCGCGACCGACTCGCCGGTCCCGGCATGGCTCGTGGAGCATCCGCGTGTGCGCATCGTGCGCAGCGAGGAGTTCTTCGCAGACCCGTCAACGCTGCCGACCCACAACTCGCACGCCGTCGAGGCGCAGCTGCACCGGATCCCGGGCATCGCCGAGCACTTCCTCTACTCCAACGACGACATGTTCTTCGGACGGCCCGTCGAGCCCGAGCTGTTCTTCACACCCGCGGGCGTGACGAAGTTCGTCGAGTCCGGTGTGCGCATCGGCACGGGCGAGCCCGCCGCTCACCGCAGCGGTCACGACAACGCGCTGCGGGTCAACCGCGCGCTCCTGCGCGAGCGCTTCGGGCGCACGATCACGCGCGATCTCGAGCATTGCGCGGCGCCGCTGCGCCGCAGCGTCATGGCCGAGCTGGAGCGCGAGTTCGCGGAGGACTTCGCCCGCACCGCGGGCACGCGGTTCCGGTCGGCGACCGACATCTCGGTCACGAACAGCCTGTACCACTACTACGCGCTCATGACCGGCCGCGCGGTGACCACGACGCGGCCGCGCGTGCAGTACGTGCAGACCACGACGATGAGTCAGCTGCGCACGATGGAGCGCCTCGCCGAGAGGCGCGACATCGACATGTTCTGCCTCAACGACGGCGGCACCGATCAGGACGTGCCGGAGGAGCTGCGCGTGCGAGCGCTGCGGTCGGTGCTCGAGCGCTTGTTCCCGGTGCGCGCGCCGTGGGAGCGGGCAGACATCACCGCAGAACGGGAATCGGCTCGGTCGGCGCATCCCTCCGTGCGCGGCTGACGTCGGCGATGCCGGCGCTGCGCAGGCGGCGCTGAGCCTCGACGGCGTCGATGTGCTCGAGCGGCTTCGGCGCGTCGAGCGGCACGACCGAGTGCACGACCGTGTCGTCGTACACGTGCACGAGATTGAACGCCTGCGCGCCGTCCTGCGGCCGCGTGCCCCCGACGGGGACGGTGAGGTCCTGCGCGTAGCACGTCGACGACGCGACCGACACGGGAATCCCCGCGAACGTCGCGAACGTCGAGTAGTGCAGGTGCCCCGCGATGATCGCGCGCACGTCGGTGCCGCGCAGCACGCGTGCCAGGCGCGACTGGTCGCGCAGCTCGACGCTCGCGGCGAGCGCGAGCACGCTCGGGATCGGCGGGTGGTGCATCGCGAGGATCGTGCCGAGAGGCGCCGGCGTCGCGAGCTCGGATGCGAGCCACTCGAGCTGCTCGTCGGTCACCTCGCCGTGGTGGTGGCCCGGAACGGTCGTGTCGAGCGTGATGACCCGCAGGCCGTCGAGTTCGTCGACGCGATCGAACGGCCGCAGCAGGTCGCCCGCGCTCTCGTCGTCGCCGAAGAGACCTCGACGGAACGCGGCGCGTTCGTCGTGGTTGCCCATGACCCACAGCACGCGCGCGCCGATCCGCTCGGCGAACGGCTCGACGAGGCTGCGCAGGTCGCGGTAGACGCCGGGCTCACCGAGGTCGGCGAGGTCGCCTGTGAAGACGATCGCGTCGGGCGCGACACCCGACGCCTCGATCACGTCGAGTGCACGGGCCAGGTTCGCCGCTCCGTCGACGCTGTCGAAGAGGCGCGGTCCGGGACCGCGAAGATGGGTGTCGCTGATGTGCAGAAGCGTGCGTTCGGGCGCCGCATGCTCGGCGGTGCGCATCGATCTCTCCCCGCCCCGTGGTCGTCCGGGGCTGCGTCGATTTTAGGTCCGCCGAATCACAGTGGTCCGGAAAGACGCGGTGAATCCCCGCTGAATCCTTGGATCACATTGAGCGATCCGCGGCCTGCGCGATGCGCTGGAAGTCCTCGATCGACAGCTCCTCGCCGCGGGCGGTCGGGGCGACATCCGCTTCCTCGAGGACGACGGATGCCTCGGCGGCCGTCCCTCCCAGCACCCCCGCGAGCGCCTGGCGGAGCATCTTGCGCCGCTGCTGGAACGCCGCGTCGACGATGCGGAACGTGCGGCGGCGCTCGTCCTCGTCTCCGCGCGGCTCGGGGTCGCGCCGGAACGCGACGAGCACGCTGTCGACGTTCGGCACGGGCCAGAACACCTGCCGCGAGATGTTCCCCGCCAGTCGCCACGGTCCGTACCAGGCGGCCTTGGCGCTCGGGGCGCCGTACACCTTCGACCCCGGCTGCGCGGCGAGCCGCTCGCCCACCTCGGCCTGCACCATCACGACGCCGCGCTCGATCGCGGGGAACGTCTCGAGGAAGTGCAGCAGCACGGGCACCGACACGTTGTAGGGCAGGTTCGCCACGAGCACGGTCGGGTCGCCGGACAGCTCGGTCACGCGCAGCGCGTCGGCGTCGACGACCGTGAGCGCGCCGTCGTCCACGCCGTGGGCGGCGGCCGTCTCGGGCAGCCTCTCCGCCAGACGATGGTCGATCTCGACGGCGGTGACGGATGCCCCGGCCTCGAGGATCGCGAGCGTGAGAGACCCGAGTCCGGGCCCCACCTCGACCACGCGCTCCCCCGGCTCGACGCCCGCCACGTGCACGATCCGGCGAACGGTGTTCGCATCGACGACGAAGTTCTGCCCGAGCTTCTTGGTGGGGGTGAGGTCGAGCTCGGCCGCGAGGACGCGGATCTCGGAGGCGCCGAGAAGCTGAACCGACATGCGTCTCACCGTAGCAACCGGGAGTCCGCCGCTTCCGCAAGGCCCCTGCCGTGCGATCGACTCCGCCGATATCGTGACCCCATGACGAGCGAGTCCATCCCCACAGGCGCATTCTCGCTGAAGAGCCCGTACGGGAAGAGGGCCATCGGACTCGCCGTCGCCGCCGCCGTGGGCGGCTTCCTTTTCGGCTTCGACTCGTCGGTCATCAACGGCGCTGTCGACTCCATCGGGTCGGACTTCGACCTCAACGACTTCGTCACGGGGTTCGTCGTCGCGATCGCGCTCCTCGGCTGCGCCGTCGGAGCCATGAGCGCCGGTGCGCTCGCCGACAAGTGGGGGCGCCTGCGGGTCATGTTCATCGGCGCGATCATGTTCTTCGTCAGCTCGCTGGGCTCGGGCCTCGCGTTCTCGGTGTGGGACCTCGGGCTGTGGCGGGTCGTCGGAGGACTGGGCATCGGCATCGCATCCGTCGTCGCCCCCGCCTACATCGCCGAGATCGCGCCGCGCCAGATCCGCGGCGGACTGGCATCGCTGCAGCAGCTCGCGATCACGCTCGGCATCTTCGTCGCCCTGCTCAGCGACGCGCTTCTCGCGACGAGCGCGGGCGGCGCGGATGAGGCGCTCTGGTTCGGCCTGGACGCGTGGCGCTGGATGTTCATCGTCGGCGTCGTCCCGGCCGCCGTGTACGGCATCCTCTCGTTCACCGTGCCCGAGTCGCCGCGCTTCCTCATCGCGACGGGGCGCTCCGACGAGGCACGCGACATCTTCGCGCGCCTCGTGCCACCGGCCGACCTCGACAAGACCATGAACGAGATCCGTACGGCGATCGAGGCCGACCGCAAGAACGCGGGCGTGTCGATCCGCGGCAAGGCGTTCGGGCTTCAGCCGATCGTGTGGATCGGCATCATCCTGTCGATCTTCCAGCAGTTCGTCGGCATCAACGTGATCTTCTACTACTCGACCACGCTGTGGCGCGCGGTCGGGTTCGGCGAGGGCAGCGCGCTGCTCACGAGCGTCATCACATCGGTCACGAACGTGCTCGTGACGCTCATCGCGATCTTCCTCGTCGACCGTGTCGGGCGGAAGCCGATCCTCCTCACCGGCTCGGTGCTCATGACCCTGTCTCTCGGCCTGATGGCCGTCTCGTTCTCGTTCGCGGAGGGATCCGGATCCGACGTCACCCTGCCCAGCCCGTGGGGCCCGATCGCCCTCGTCGCCGCGAACCTCTTCGTGGTCGGGTTCGGCGCATCGTGGGGTCCGCTCGTGTGGGTGCTCCTCGGGGAGATCTTCCCGAGCCGCATCCGCGGGAAGGCCCTCGGCGTCGCCGCCGGCGCCCAATGGATCGCGAACTTCGCCATCACGATGACGTTCCCCGCCCTGTCGGCGTGGTCCCTGCCGCTCACGTACGGCATGTACGCCCTGTTCGCAGCGCTGTCGTTCGTGTTCGTCGCGTGGAAGATCCCCGAGACCAAGGGCATGGAGCTCGAGCAGACCGAGACGCTCTTCGTGGTCAAAGGCGCGAAGGCGGATGCGGCCTGAGTCGGATGCCGCTCACGAGGCCGCCGCTTCGTCCTCGCTCTCCCACGGCAGCATGACGACGGGCAGGATCAGCACCTTCCCGGCGACGGCGGTCGGATGCTTCGCCATGTACGCAGCGGCCTCGTCGATCGATTCGGCCTCGAGGAGGTCGTAGCCGGCGAACCACTCCTTGAACTCGGGGAACGGTCCGTCCGTGACGATCACCTTGCCGTCGCGCACCGCGACCGACTTCGCCTCCTCAGGACCGGCGACGGGCGCGCCGGGACCGAGGCGGCCGGCGTCCTCGCCCTCCTTCGCCCAGGACTCGAGCATGCGCCGGTCCTCGTCCTGTGCGAGGGCGGAACCGGACGAGTCGGTCATGTGGATGACGAGGTACTGCTGGGCCATGATGGCCCCCTTTCCTTATCGGGATCGTTCACGGGGTCGTCGGGAGCTGGGCGCGGCGGCGGCGCAGGTGAGCCACTTCGGCGGTGTTGCCGGCGAGCTCGATCGCGCGATCGTACGCGGCGAGGGCGTCGGAGGCGCGGCCCACACGACGCAGCAGCTCGGCGCGCGTCGCGTGGAAGGCGTGGTGACCGTCGAGGGCATCGCCCAGGCCGTCGACGAGGGCGAGGGCGACTTCGGGCGAGTCGTACTCCGAGACGGCGATCGCCCGGTTGAGCGTCACGATCGGATTCGGATCGAGCTGCTCGAGGCGTCCGTACAGCGCGACGATCCGCGACCAGTCCGTGTCGCGCGCGTGCGGCGCCGAGGCGTGCACGGCGTTGATCGCCGCGAGGAGCTGGTAGCGCCCCGCGAAGGTCTCCGCCGGCTCGTCGACGAGCGCGAGACCCTCGTCGACGAGAGCTCGGTTCCACGACCCCCGGTCCTGCTCGTCGAGCCGCACGAGCTCCCCCTTCGCCGACACACGGGCGTCCGCCCGGGCCTCCGTGAGGAGCATGAGCGCGAGCAGACCGGTCGCCTCGGCGCGTTCGGCGGATGCCTCGGGCAGCAGGTCGCGCACGAGGCGCGTGAGCCGGATCGCCTCGCCCGTGAGGTCGCGGCGGATGGGGTCCGCCCCCTCCCCGGTGGCGAGATAGCCCTCGTTGAAGATCAGGTAGAGCACCGTGAGCACGCCGTCGAGACGGCTCGGAAGGTCTTCGCGCTCCGGCACGCGGTACGGAATCCGAGCGGCCTTGATCCGCGCCTTCGCCCGACTGATGCGCTGGCCCATCGTCGTCTCCTGCACGAGGAATGCGCGCGCGATCTCGGCCACCGTGAGTCCGCCGACGATCCGCAGCGTGAGTGCGACGCGTGCCTCCATCGAGAGCGCCGGGTGGCAGCATGTGAACACGAGCCGCAGCCGGTCGTCATCGATCGCGCCCGTGAACTCGGCCGGTGAGTCGTCCTGGAGCATGAGCGCCTCCTGATGCAGCTCGCTGCGGCGCGCTTCGCGGCGGAGCCGGTCGATCGCCACACGGTGCGCGGTCGTCGTGATCCACCCGCCGGGGTTGGGCGGCACGCCCTCCGCCGGCCACCGCTCGACGGCCCTGGCGAAAGCCTCGGCGGCGGTCTCTTCGGCGAGGTCGAGATCGCCGTACCGTCGCATGAGCCCCGCGACGATCCGCGCCCACTCCTCTCGGTGTGCGCGGACGACCGCTTCGTCGACGGCCGACGTCACGAGCACTCCGCCATCTCGATCGCGCTCCCTCTCCACATCAGGTCTACGAACGGGATCCTGTCGATTCGACACCCTTCGCGAAAGAAGTTCGACGGTCGAATCGATTCGGAATGTCGAAGACGCTTCGCGCCGTTCGTAGAAGACGTGAGGGCGGCCCGAGAACCGACCGCCCGAGACGAAGGGTGAACGACATGCACCGTGATGGAACGCCCACGATCGCCGGGCGTCGGCCGGAGCCGCACGAGGCGGAGGAGCCTCCCCTCGAGCGCACGCGGCGGCGCTCGTTCTGGGCACGCCTGGCCGACGACCTGACCTCGCTGCCCGCGAGCGCCACGATCCGCCTCAACGGCTGAGGTCAGTCGCCGAACGCGCCGTACACGTCGACGGTGTTCGCTGCGAGCTGCGCGCACAGCTCGTCGAGCTCGACCCCGAGCTCGGCCGCGATGAACCGCACCGTCACCGGGATGAGGTACGGCGCGTTCGGGCGGCCGCGGTGCGGCGTGGGGGTGAGGAACGGCGCATCCGTCTCGACCAGGATCCGCTCGCGCGGCGTGACCTTGAGCGCGTCGCGCAGGTTCTGCGCATTCTTGAACGTGACGTTGCCCGCGAAGCTCAGGTAGTACCCGCGCTCCGCCGCGATGGTCGCCATGTCGGCGTCGCCCGAGAAGCAGTGGAAGACCGTGCGGTCGGGGGCGCCCACGCGCTCGAGGGTCTCGAGCACCGCGCCGTGCGCGTCGCGGTCGTGGATCTGCATCGCGATCCCGTGCTTCTTCGCGAGCCCGATATGCGCCTCGAAGCTCTCGAACTGCGCATCGCGGCCCGACTCGTCGGTGCGGAAGAAATCGAGCCCCGTCTCGCCGATCGCGCGCACGCGCGGCTGCGTCGCGAGCTCGTCCATCGCCTCGATCGCCATGTCGAGCCGCCCCGCGGCCGCGTACGCGGGCGCTTCGTTGGGGTGGATCGCGACGGCTGCGAGGACACGCGGGTCGGATGCCGCGGCATCCGCCGACCACACACTCGACTCGATGTCGCCGCCCGCCTGCACGACGCCGATCACGCCGACCGACTCCGCGAGGTCGAGCTGCTCCTGGAGCGTTCGGGGCTCGTCTCCGTCGGAGATCTCGAGGTGCGCGTGGTTGTCGTACACCGGCACGGTGAGCGGCGCGGGCGGCTCGGGCCACCGGACGTCGCGCGAGCCGTCGTTATGGCGCGCGCGGATGTATCCGGAGACGTCGGCCCCGGGCTTCTGATCGCTCACTGGCTCTGCTCTACTCGCGGGAACAGCGGTGCGAGGGCGTTGACCGACGCGCCGGCCGGCAGGGCGCCCCACGACCCCGCCTCCCGGATCGGCTGCTCGACGAGGCGGCCGAGCGCCTGGTCGGCGCCGAGCGCGACCCACAGCTTCTCGGTGGCCTTCGGCATGACGGGCGACAGCAGGACGGCGAGCGCACGGAGTCCTTCGGCGGCCGTGTACAGCACGGTGCCCAGGCGCGCGCGCTTCGACTCGTCCTTCGCGAGCGCCCACGGCTCGTTCTCGGTGATGTAGAGGTTCAGCGCGTCGACGATCGTCCAGATCGCGGCGATGGCCTCGTCGATGCGGAACCGCTCGATCGCCGAGTCGGCGGCCGCCGCCGCATCCGCCACGGTCTTCTGGATGTGCAGATCGCCCTCTTCGTACGCGTCGGCAGGCGGCACGACGCCCTCGAAGTACCGCCCGATCATCGCGGTGACGCGCGACGCGAGGTTGCCGAAGCCGTTCGCGAGCTCGGCCTGGTAGCGGGCGGAGAGGTCCTCCCACGAGAACGAGCCGTCGTGGCCGAACGGGATCGCCGACAGGAAGTAGTAGCGGTACGCATCCGACCCGAACACGCTCGTGATCTCGGTCGGCGCGATGCCGGTGAGCTTCGACTTCGACATCTTCTCGCCGCCCACGAGCAGCCAGCCGTGCGCGAACACCCCCTTGGGCACGTCGACGCCCGCCGCCATGAGCATCGCGGGCCAGATCACCGCGTGGAAGCGCAGGATGTCCTTGCCGACGACGTGGTACGCCGGCCAGCGGCGCGCGAACTGCTCGGGATCGGAGCCGTAGCCGACGGCCGTCGCATAGTTGAGGAGCGCGTCGACCCATACGTAGATGACGTGCGACTCGTCCCAGGGCACCTTGATGCCCCAGTCGAACGTCGACCGCGAGATCGACAGGTCCTTCAGGCCCTGCTTCACGAACGACACGACCTCGTTGCGGGCCGTCTCGGGCCGGATGAAGTCCGTCTTGTAGAGCTCGAGCAGGCGGTCCTGGAACTCGCTCAGCTTGAAGAAGTAGTTCTTCTCCTGCAGCAGCTCGAGCGGCTTCGAGTGGATCACGCACACCTTCAGACCTTCGAACGGCCCCGTGCCGTCGACGATCTCGGACTCCGGCTTGAACTCCTCGCAGCCGACGCAGTACAGCGCCTCGTACTCGCCCGCGTAGATGTACCCACGGTCGTACAGCGCCTGGAAGAACACCTGCACGTTGCGCTCATGCCGCTCCTGCGTCGTGCGGATGAAGTCGTCGTTCGCGACGTCGAGCTCCTCCAGCAGCGGGAACCACGACTCCGCCACGAGCTTGTCGACCCACTGCTGCGGCGTCACGCCGTTGGCGGATGCCGCGCGCAGCATCTTCTGGCCGTGCTCGTCGGTTCCCGTGAGCATCCACGTGTCGTCACCCGCCTGGCGGTGCCAGCGCGCGAGCGTGTCGACGGCCACGGTCGTGTAGCCGTGTCCGATGTGCGGCACGTCGCTCGGGTAGTAGATCGGCGTCGTGATGTAGAAGGATCGGCCGGAAGTCACCAGAAGATTCTAGATTGGCCGGATGCCGCGACCGGCAGTGTGACGACCGCCGGCCCGGTGGACGGGGTTCTGCGGTGCGCGTCGCGAGCGCCGCGGGCTACCCGCGGACGGCGAGCGCCGCCTGGTAGAGCTCGCGCGAGGAGTGGCCGGTGTGCGCCGCAACCTCGCCGGCGGCGTCCTTGAGCCGGGTGCCCGATCGCACGAGCTCGAGCACCTGCGTGACGGCGTCGGGGAAAGGGACCGCACGCACCTCCGCCCCGGCGACGACGAGCACGACCTCGCCCCGCACCCCGCCGTGCGCCCACTCCGCGAGCTCGGCGAGCGTTCCGCGCACGACCTCCTCGTGCAGCTTCGTGAGCTCGCGGCACACGGCGGCGCGGCGCTCCGCGCCGAACTCCGCGGCCATGTCGGCGAGCGTCGCCGCGACGCGCGTCGGCGCCTCGAAGAACACCATCGTCCGTCGCTCCCCGGCGAGGGCGCGCAGCGTGGACGAGCGCTCCCCCGGTTTGCGCGGCAGGAATCCCTCGAACGTGAAGCGGTCGGTGGGCAAGCCGGACACCGCCAGCGCAGTGAGCACGGCACTCGGCCCGGGGATCGCGGTCACGGTCACCCCCGCGTCCGCTGCGGCCGCGACGATGCCGAAGCCCGGGTCGCTCACGGTCGGCATGCCGGCATCGCTCAGCACGAGGAGGTCCTCGTCACGCGCGAGCTCGACGAGCTCGGCCGCCTTCGCCTTCTCGTTGTGGTCGTGGAAGGCGATGAGGCGCGGACGGTTCTCGATGCCGAGCGCCGCGAGCAGTCGCTGCGTCGTCCGCGTGTCTTCGGCCGCGATGACGGTCGCCACCTCGAGCGCCTCGACGAGGCGGGTCGAGGCGTCGCCGAGGTTGCCGATCGGAGTCGCGGCGAGGATGATCACGCGGCCAGCCTATGTTCTCCACAGCGCGGCGCGTCGCCCGCATCCGACGCCCTAGGCTGGTCGCCGTGTCGACCGTCGCCGAGCCGCAGCTGCTGCCCGCCGCCCGCCCGACGCTGTACGACCGCTGGTCCGCCCGGTCCGCCGCCGATCCCCGCATCGCGGCCCGCTGGGCATGGATCGCTCCCCTGCTCGTCACGCTCGTGGCCGGCGTCCTGCGCTTCGCGAACTTCTCGAACCCGCACGCGCTCGTGTTCGACGAGACGTATTACGTCAAGGACTCGTGGAGCCAGTGGGTGCTCGGGTTCCCGTCGACGTGGCCCGAGGGCGCCGATGCACGCTTCCTGAACGGCGAGACCGACATCTTCACGGGCCAGGGCAGCTTCGTGGTGCATCCGCCGCTCGGCAAGTACCTGATCGGCGCCGGCATGGCGCTCTTCGGCGCCGAGTCGACGTTCGGCTGGCGGTTCGCCGTCGCCCTCTTCGGCACCGCGACGGTGCTCGTGCTGTACTTCCTCGCGCACGCGCTCACACGGTCGGTCGCGTTCGCGACGATCGCCTCGGGGCTCATGGCGGTCGACGGCCTCGCGATCGCGATGAGCCGTGTCGCGATCCTCGACATCTTCGTGGCGTTCTTCGTCGTGCTCGCGTTCTTGTTCGTCGCCCTCGACAGACGGCGCCTCGACGAGCGTCTCGCGGAGGCGATGCTCGCGCGCTCACCGCACAACGGGAATGAGCCCGCGACCGTGAGCCTGCGATGGGGCGCGGTGATGTGGAACCGCCCCTGGATCGTGGCCGCGGGCGTCGCGGCGGGGGCCGCTGCATCCGTCAAGTGGTCCGGCGTGTACGTGCTCGCCGGGCTCGGCGTCTACCTCGTCGTGGCGGATGCCCTCGCGCGCCGGCGCCTCGGCGTGGAGCTGTGGCCGTTCGACGCGGTGCGGCAGGGCGTCGTGACATTCGTGCTCTTCGTGCCGGTCGCGTTCGTCGTGTACCTGCTGTCGTGGACGGGCTGGTTCGTGACCGACGGCGGGTACGACCGGCACTCGGCCGACGCCGAGCCCGCGACGGGCATCTGGTCGTGGGTGCCCCCCGCGCTGCAGAGCCTGTGGCGCTATCACCAGGCGATCTACGGATTCCACGTCGGCCTCACGACCGACCACGGCTACGAGAGCCCCGCGTGGCAGTGGCCGCTGCTGATCCGCCCGACGTCGATGTACTTCCACCAGGACCCGCTCGGCGATGCCGGATGCGGCTGGGCGAGCGGCTGCGTTCAGAACATCTACAGCATGCCGAACCCGCTCGTGTGGTTCGCGGCCGTCGCCGCCGTGCTGTACGCCGTGTACCGGTTCGTGCTCGCACGCGATTGGCGTCTCGCGCTCGTGCTCGTGGGCATCGGCGTGACGTACGTGCCCTGGCTGCTGTACCCCGAGCGCACGACGTTCCAGTTCTACACCGTCGTGGTGCTGCCCTTCCTGCTGCTCGCGCTCACGTTCGCACTGCGCGACATCGCTCGAGGCGGCGTGGCCGCATCCGCGGTGCCGGGATCGCCCGAGGCGTCGTACCGCCGCGCGACCGGGCAGCGGCTCGTGATCGTGTTCCTCATCGTCGCACTGCTCGTCGCCGCGTTCTGGTACCCGGTCGTGAACGGCATCTCGGTGCCGTACGAGTTCTACCGCCTGCACAACTGGGTGCCCACCTGGATCTGACCGGCTCGGCGCTCGCCGCCGCTCGGCTGTCGCCCTCGCCCACTCTCCCGAATCAGGACATCTGGCGGAGGCAGGATGATTCGCCGCAGAATCCCCTGCGTGAGCCAGATGTCCTGATCTCGGCGAGGAGTGTTCCGCGGGGGATCAGGAGGGAGAAGCGGATCACTCGGCGAGTAGTGTTCCGCAAGGGGATCAGGAGGGCGAAGCGGATGCCGCGGCCCGCGCCGCACCCGGGAGGGCCGCGGTGATGCGCTCGATCGCCGCGTCGTCGTGCGCGGCGGTGAGGAACCACGCCTCGAACACGCTCGGCGGGAGGGAGACCCCCGCCTCGAGCATCGCGTGGAAGAACGCCCGGTAGCGGAACGCCTCCTGGTCGCGGGCGTCGTCGTAGTTCCGCACGGACCCGGGGCGGAAGGCGATCGAGAAGAGGTTCCCCGCCCGTGAGACGACGTGTGCGACGCCTTCTGCGTCGAGCGCCTCGTGCGCCGCGGTCGCGACGGCATCCGCCGCCGCGTCGACCCGGCGATACACGTCCTCGTCGGCGAGCGTCAGCGTGGCGATGCCCGCGGCAACCGCGAGCGGGTTCCCGCTCAGCGTGCCGGCCTGGTACACGGGGCCGAGCGGGGCGAGCAGCTCCATATACTCGGCGCGCCCGCCGATCGCGGCGAGCGGCATCCCGCCGCCGATGACCTTGCCGAACGTCGCGAGGTCGGGCGTCCAGTCCTCGCCGGATGCCTGCTCGAGCCCCCACCAGCCGGCGGGACCCACGCGGAAGCCCGTGAGCACCTCGTCGAGGATGAACAGCGCCCCGTGCTCGTGCGCCGTCTCGATGAGGAAGCGGTTGAACCCCGGATCAGGCGTGAGCACGCCGGCGTTGGCGCCCGCCGCCTCGGCGATGATCGCGGCGATGCGGCCGGGGTGCGCCTCGAACGCGGCGCGCACGGCGTCGCGGTCGTTGTACGGCAGCACGAGCGTGAGCGCCGCGATGTCGGCGGGGACGCCCGCGGATCCGGGAAGGCCGAGCGTCGCGACGCCCGAGCCCGACTCGGCGAGGAGACCGTCGGAGTGTCCGTGGTAGTGGCCGGCGAACTTGACGATGACGTCGCGCCCGGTGGCCCCGCGCGCGATGCGGATCGCGGTCATCGTCGCCTCGGTGCCGGTCGAGACGAGGCGGAGGCGCTCGATCGCGCGCTTCGTCTCGCGTCCGGGTCGCTCGGCGTCCGGGAGCGGATGCGCGAGGCGCTCGATGACGAGCTCGGCGAGCTCCGTCTCGCCCGGGGTCGACGCGCCGAACGAAAGGCCGCGGGTCGCGGCATCCGTCACAGCCTTCACGACGTCGGGGTGTGCATGGCCCAGCAGCGCGGGACCCCACGACGCGACGAGGTCGACATACTCGCGTCCCGACACGTCGCGCACGCAAGGACCCGACGCCGACACGATCGACAACGGGGTTCCTCCGACCGAGCCGAAGGCGCGCACGGGCGAGTTGACGCCACCGGGGATCACCGCGCGGGCGCGGGCTGCGGCATCCGCATTGGTCAGGGTCATGCGTCTCGTCTCCTCGATCATCGACGGCCGAGGCGTTCGGCCGCCTCGATCGCCCAGTACGTCAGGACGGCGTCGGCGCCCGCCCGCACGATGCTCGTGAGCGACTCGTCGACGGCTCGCTCGCGGTCGATCCAGCCGTGCGCGGCGGCGGCCTCGATCATCGAGTACTCGCCGCTCACCTGGTACGCCCACACGGGCACCGGCGACGACGCCGCAGTGTCGGCGAGCACGTCCAGGTACGACATCGCGGGCTTGACCATGACGATGTCGGCGCCCTCGGCGAGGTCGAGCGCGACCTCGCGGGCGCCCTCGCGGCGGTTCGCGGGATCCATCTGGTAGGTGCGCCGGTCGCCCTGCAGAGACGACTGCACCGCGTCGCGGAACGGTCCGTAGAACGCCGACGCGTACTTCGCGGCGTACGCGAGGATCGCGACGTCGGCGTACCCGGCGCCGTCGAGCGCCGAGCGCACAGCCGCGACCTGGCCGTCCATCATGCCGCTGAGCCCGAGCAGCTGCGATCCCGCCTCGGCCTGCGCGATCGCCATGTCGCGGTATCGCTCGAGCGTCGCGTCGTTGTCGACCGCGCCGTTCGCGTCGAGCACACCGCAGTGCCCGTGGTCGGTGAACTCGTCGAGGCACAGGTCGGTCTGCACGACGAGCGCGTCGCCCGCCTCCTCGGCCGCGACGCGGGTCGCGACGTTGAGGATCCCGTCAGGATCGGTCGCACCCGAGCCCTCCGCATCCTTGTGCTCGGGCACGCCGAACAGCATGACGCCGCCGATGCCGGCCCCGGCGGCGCGCGCGATCTCGCGGCGCAGCGAGTCGAGGCTGTGCTGCACGACGCCCGGCATCGACGCGATCGGCAGTGGCTCGTCGGCGCCCTCGCGCACGAACAGCGGCAGCACGAGCTGCTCGGGGTGCACGCGCGCCTCGCGGGCGAGGCGGCGCCACGCGGGTGTCGCACGCAGGCGGCGCGGACGGACGGAGGGGAAGCTCGGTTCGGTCATGGGTCGTCTTTCGTGGGGCGGCGTGTCAGTCGCCGAGGGGCGCGAGGTCGGCGGCGCCCTGCTGGAGGAGTTCGTCGGTCACGTGACGGGCGACGGATGCCGCGGCATCCGCGCCGTCGCCCTCGAGGGCGGCCGCGTGCGAGCTCGAGAGCTGCGCGGTGCCGTCCGGGCGGTACACGACCGCCGTGAGGAACAGCAGCCCGTCCTCGACGAACGCGTGCGCGCCGATCGGGGCCGCGCACCCGGCGCCCAGGAGCGCGAGCACACCGCGCTCCGCGTCGGCCGCGAGACGCGTCGGCCGGTGGTCGATCGCCGCGGCGAGGTGCTCGTCGCCTACGCGTGTCTCGACCGCGAGTGCCGCCTGCGCCGGCGCGGTGGGCCACTCCTCGAGCGGGAGGTACTGGGTCACGGCGTCGAGGCGGCCCAGGCGCCCGAGCCCCGCGGCGGCGAGCATCACGGCGTCGAGCGCGCGCTCCGGATCGGCGGAGGCCACACGGCCGAGGCGCGTGTCGACGTTGCCGCGCAGGTCGACGAGCTCGAGATCGGGGCGCCGCGCGGCGAGCTGCGCGCGACGGCGCGGCGAGCCGGTTCCGACGCGCGCGCCCTCGGGAAGCGTTTCGAGAGTGAGACCGTCACGCGCGCACAGCGCGTCGCGCGCGTCCGCCCGCTCGGGGACGGCCGCGATCGCGAGCCCTTCGACGGGGGTCGTCGGGAGGTCCTTGTACGAATGCACGAGCACGTCGACCTCGCCGGCGAGCAGCGCATCGCGCAGCGCGTTGGCGAAGACGCCGCGTCCGCCGAGGGTCGACAGCGATGCGGTCGAGGTGTCTCCCTCGGACACGATCGGCACGAGCTCACCGCCGAGCTGCTCGGCGATCGTGCCCGACTGCGCCATCGCGAGGGCGCTGGCGCGGGTTCCGATGCGGAGCGTCATGCGTCAGCCGACCCCTGTCGAGATCGCGCGAATGACGGTCCGCGCCGCCCGGCGGCGGTCGTTCGCGCAATCTCGGCGGCGGATGCGAAGCGCAGCGAAGTCACTCGATCACCTCGCGCACCTCGGACGGCGCGATGCGGCGCCCGGTGAAGAACGGCACCTCTTCGCGCACGTGCAGGCGGGCATCCGTCGCGCGCAGGTGGCGCATGAGGTCGACGAGCTCGGTCGGGTCGTCGGCCTCGAGAGCGAGGAGCCACTCGTAGTCGCCGAGCGCGAAGCTCGCGACGGTGTTGCTCTGCACCTGCGGGAACTCGCGGCCCTTGCGGCCGTGGTCGCCCAGCATCCGCCCCCGCTCCTCGGGCGGCAGGAGGTACCACTCGTAACTGCGCACGAACGGATACACCGTGAGCCAGTCCTTCGGCGCGAGGCCGCGCGAGAACGCCGGTGCGTGGTCGCGACTGAACTCGGCGTCGCGGTGGACGCCCATCGCGTTCCAGGTCGGCAGGAGCGACGCGAGCTCGCGACTGCGGCGCAGCGTGCGCAGGCGGCTCTGCAACTCGTCGGCCGAGTGACCCGTCAGCCACAGGAGCACGTCCGCGTCGGCGCGAAGCCCCGACACGTCGTACACGCCGCGCAACGAGTCGCCGACCTCGGCCGATGCGTCCTCGATCGGAGGGGCGCCGAGCGGGGCGTCCGCAGGGTGCGGGTCGCGGCGAAGGACGGCGAACAGCGTGTAGTACTGGGGTTCGACGGCGGGGGCTGTGTCGGTCACCCTTCCATCCTCCCCCCGGACGCGGGTTCCGGCGAATCCGCGCTGAGTCGCCCGGCGACCCGCTCCGCGTGCGCGACGACGGACGCGAGCCCGGTGCCGGCGGGGCCCTCGCCGACGGCGGGCTCGGGCGTGTCGGCCCATGCGCCACCCGGTCGCCGCTGCCACACGGCAGACGTCGCGTCGACGACGCGATCGATGCGCGCGCCCGTGAGCGTCGCGGCATCCGCGGTCGCCCGCTCGATCGCATCGGGGACGTCCCCGTCGTACGAGAGCCGCAGCGCATGGAGCCCGGGGAGGCGCTCGCCCACCCACGCCCACTTCGCCGAGACGTGCGTCAGGGCGCGGGCCGAGACCCCGGGAGCGCCGGCCGCCACGAGGACGCCCGTTCCGCGAGGAGCCGGGTCGAGACCGGATGCCTCGACCACGAGCGTCGCGAGCGTGATGCGCCGGCCGGCTGGGGCATCGACGGGGGTCGCCGCACGGACGACCTCGCCCGTGACGCGCCGCCCGTTCACGGTGACACTCTCGGAGGTGATGTCGGCGGCCTCGGCGCCCGTCTCGAGCCGGACGCCCAGCCGCTCGCAGTCCGCCACCAGCGCGTCCACGAGCCGGAACATGCCGCCGCGGATGCCGGCGACCTGTGATCCCGCGGGCGCCGTCGCACGGATCCGCTGCACCGCGGCCGCGAGGGATCCCGTCGCGTGCAGCTCGTCGCGCAGACGCGGCGAGGCGGTCTCGACCGGGAGGGAGTGAGGGTCGCTCGAGTGCACCCCGCGCACGACCGGAGCGACGAGGCCGTCGACGACTCCCCTGCCCATGCGTCGGCGGACGAGCTCGCCGAGGGACGAGGCATCCGCCCCCACGCGTGCCGGCAGGAGCGCGTCGATTCTCGCGCGCAGTGCGGCGCGGCGGCCGATCGCGTGCACCACGTCGGGCGCCGACGGGTCGCCCGGGATGCCGAGCACTCCCGTCGCCGGCAGCGGTACGGCAGACCCGTCGGCCCGATGCAGCCACGCGGGCGTGGAGAGGGGCGTCTCGATGTCCTCCGCCATGCCGAGTTCGGTCAGGAGCCTCGCGACCGTGCCGCCCCGCATCGCGAACGATTCCGCGGCCGCGTCGAGGTCCACGCCCGCGACCGTCTGCCGTGCGACCTGGCCGCCGAAGCGGTCGGAGCGCTCGAACACGACGACGGGTCTGCCGGCGAGGGCGAGCCGCCGCGCGAGCACGAGCCCGCCGACTCCCCCGCCGACGACGAGGACGCCATCAGGCATGCACGAACTCCACGATGCGCGTGAGCACCGTCGGGTCGGTCTCGGGCGGCACGCCGTGTCCGAGGTTCACGATGTGCGCGGGGGCGGCTGCGCCGCGGTCGACGACGTCCTCGATGTGCGCCGCGAGCACGTGCCACGGCGCCTGCAGCAGCGCCGGGTCGATGTTCCCCTGGAGCGGGACGCGGCCGCCGAGGCGCTCGTTCGCGACGTCGAGCGGCAGGCGCCAGTCGATGCCGACGACGTCCGCGCCGATGCCCGGAAGCAGGTCGAGCATCTCGCCCATCCCGAGGCCGAAGTGGATGCGCGGCACGTCGAGCCCGCGGAGGGCGTCGAACGCGCGGCGCGAGTGCGGCGACACGCGGCGCTGGTAGTCGCTGCGCGACAGCGACCCGGCCCACGAGTCGAACAGCTGCACGACGCTCGCCCCCGCCTCGACCTGGGCGCGCAGGAACGCGCCGGTCACGTCGGCGCACCAGTTGAGCAGCGTCGCCCAGGTGTGCGGGTCCGTGCGCATGAGGGCGCGCGTGCGCAGCTGCTCCTTCGACGGCCCGCCTTCGACGAGGTAGCTCGCGAGCGTGTACGGCGCGCCGCCGAAGCCGACGAGCGGCGTGCTGCCGAGCTCTGCGACGACGATGCGCACCGCCTCGCGGATCGGGTCGAGCGCGGCGGGGTCGATCGGACGCAGCTTCAAGACATCGGATGCCGTGCGCACCGGCTCGTCGAGCACGGGGCCGCGCCCCGGGACGATCTTCACGCCGACTCCCGCGAGAAGGACCGGCACCACGATGTCGCTGAAGAACACCGCGGCGTCGACGCCGTGGCGGCGCACGGGCTGCAGGGTGATCTCCGCCGCGAGCGCCGGGTCGAGGCACGCGTCGAGCATCTCGGTGCCCGCGCGGCTTTCCCGGTACTCGGGCAGCGAGCGACCCGCCTGCCGCATGAACCACACGGGCGGAATCGCCGGACGGTCGCCGCGCGCCGCGCGCACGAGCGGGGATCGGGCGGTTCGTCCGTCGGTGAGCGGGTGGTCTGCGGGGAGGGCGGCGGTCGCGAACGTCACCCGTCCAGGCTAGTTCGCATGTCTGGGAGCGCCCGGCGTGCGGTTCAGGGCCCGGACTGCACAGGCGCGCTGCTCCAGCCCGCTTCGCCGCCCCGCAGCGCCGTGTCGAGGGACTCCTGCGCGAACCGCATGTTCTCCGCGTATTCCGGCTCCTGGAGCCGCTGCCACATCACCTCTTCGGGGACGTCCTCCACATGCGCGGTCACCCACCAGATGTTGCCGAACGGGTCTCGCACGCGCCCGCCGCGCTGCCCGAATGCGTTCGTCCCCACGTCCGTGACGACCTCGGCGCCGCGTTCGACGGCTCGCGCGACCGCGGCATCCGCATCCGCCACCCACACGCGCAGAAGGCTCGGCATCACCGGCCAGTCCGGGCGACGATCGAACGCGAGCACCACGGTGTCGCCCACGCGGATCTCGCCGTGGCCGATCGAGCCGTCCTCGGTGCGCACGCGCGCGAGCTCTTCGCCGTCGAAGGCGTACGCGATGAACTCGAGCAGCGCGTCGGTGTCGTCGGTGACGACCCATGGTGCGACCGCGGTGTACCCGGAGGGCACCTGGGCTCGAGCGGACGAGGAAGAGGTGATGGCCATGAGGGCTCCTTTCGCACGGCTCACGGTACGACGGGTCCACGACATCGCCTGTCCTCATCGTGTGCGGAGAAGTCGCGGCGGGTACAGCGACCCGTCGCGCGGATTCCGCCCGCCCTCGACGGGGCGGGTAAACTCGCGGCGTGCTTTTCTGCCTCACGGCGAATCACCGGAACACCGACTTCGAGGTCCTCGAGCGGATCTCGCAGGCGGCGGATGCTGCCGGGCCCGACCTCCTCGCCGCGCACGACTTCGTGCGCGGCGCCGTCGTGCTCTCCACGTGCAACCGGTTCGAGGCGTATCTCGAGGTCGATGAGCCCGTCACGGGCGCCGCGGCGCTCGCGCACGAGGCGGTGCTGGAGTTTCTCGAGGAGCGCGTCGGCGCGGATGCCGAGGTGCTGCGCCGTTCCGCGGTGACCCTCAGCGGCGACGACGTCGTGCGTCACCTCTTCGCGGTGAGCTCGGGTCTCGAGTCGATGGTCCTCGGCGAGGAGGAGATCAGCGGACAGGTGCAGCGCGCGCTGCGATCGGCCCGCGAGGCCGGGGTCACGAGCCCGCTGCTCGAGCAGGCGTTCCAGCGTGCCGCCCACGCATCGCGCGAAGTGCGCGCGCGGGCGAACCTCGTCGGCGAGGGCCGCTCGCTCGCGCGCCTCGCGCTCGATCTCGTCGCGTCGCGCATCACGGACTGGAGTGACACCGCGGTGCTGCTCGTCGGCACCGGGAGCTACGCCGCGACGACGATCGCGGCGCTCCAGGCGCGCGGGGCGACCGACGTGCGCGTGTACTCGGCGACCGGCCGCGCGCAGAAGTTCGCCGCGAAGTACGGCGTGCGCGCCGAGCGCGACCTGCGACGCGGCATCCGCGAAGCCGACGTGGTGATCACGTGCACGGCGCGCTACACCGTGACCGTCGACGACGTCCCGTCGGACCGCGACCGCATCATCGTCGACCTCGGCCTGCCGCGGAACGTCGACTCGGCCGTGGCGGACATCGACGGCGTCACCCTCGTCGACCTCGAGCTGCTCGGCAAGCACGCGTCGGTGCCCGAGCTCGGCCACGGGGCGCATGAGGTCGTCGGCTCGGCTGCGGCGTCGTTCACGGCGCAGCGCGACGCGGCCGCCGCGATCGTCGCCGTGCGATCGCACATCCAGGCGGCGCTCGGGGCGGAGATCGACCGACTTCGCGGCGACGACGACAGACGCACCGAGGCCGCCCTGCGGCACCTCGCCGGCGTGCTCTCGCACACACCGTCGGTGCGGGCGCGCGAGGCCGCGGCCGAAGGCCGGCTCGACGAGTTCGAGCGAGCGATCGAACTGGTGTTCGGCATCCGCGTCGAGCGCGAGGAGCGCGGCGGCGGCTTGCGCGCGATCGGCTGACGTCGAGCCCCGGGCGTTGAGCGAGGGCGCGGAGCGCCCGAGACGGAATGCGCACGTTCGTCGCGCTTCGGCTCGCTCAGCGACCGGGAGCTGAAGACGCGAGCTCCGCGGCATCCGTCACCGGGAGGCGGCACGCGAAGTCCTCGCAGTCGTACGCCGTCGCCCTGCCGTCGAGCACGGCCTTGTCCTCGAAGAGCTCGAACCCGGCGCTCGCGAACGCCTCCGACTGCGCCGGGCTCACCACCGCGAAGACGTCGGCGCGGATGCCGCGCCCCGCATCCGCGAGCGGATCGTCGGTGCTCTCCGCGACGATGACCAGCTGCCGCGGCGCCTCGACGAGCCCTGAGGCGGCTCGCAGCAGGGCTCCGTGCGCGAGCGGCTGCGCCAGCGCCCTCGGCGCGTGCGCGGCGACGATCCGCTCCGCGACCCTGCGCCACCGCTCCCCCGCACCGAGCCGCCACAGGTCGAGCGCTGCGAGCGCGATCGACGCCGGGCCCGACGGCTCGTCGCCGTCGCTCGCCTCGGCGGGTGCCTCGACGCCCTGTGCCGAGAGCACGGGGTCTCCGCCGGTCGGAGGGCGCGGCATCCGATCCTCCTCGACGCACGCCGCGACGACGTCGCGCGCCCGCACGGCGTACACGACGTCGCCGGTCGCCGCCGCGAGCGCAAGGAGTCCCCCCGCGAACTGGCCGTAGTCTGCGAGCGTCGCCGGCGCGCGCGACGGAATCTCGTCGAGCGAGGCGCGCACGAGGCGGCCGTCCGCGTCGACGTTCGTCGTGAGCACGGCGTCGGCCGCCCACCGTGCGGCCTCGATCCACGCGGGCTCGCCGAGCCGCGATCCCGCCCGGGCGAGCGCCGCGATCGCGAGACCGTTCCACCCCGTGACGACCTTGCCGTCGACGGCCGGCGGCTCGAGCTCTGTCCGTCCCGCGGCGTCGCGCGCGTAGTAGCCGCCCTCGCTGCGCGCGCCGTCGATCCACGACTCCGAGTCCTGGGCTGCGCCGAAGCCCCCCGACGGCTGCTGCAGCACGCCGATGAGGAAGCCCGCGACGCCGCGCGCCGTCTCATCGTCGCCCGCGTCGAGCGCGACGTCGAGCAGCTGCGCGTTGTCGGTGAGCATGCGCTCGTAGTGCGGCACGGTCCAGTCGCGGCGCGTCGCATACCGGAAGAACCCGCCTTCGACGGGGTCGCGCAGCTCCGACGCCGCCATCGCCGCGAGCGCGCGGTCGGCCACGGCGGATGCCCCGCCCGCCGCCTCTCGCACGAGCGGAGTCTGCAGGAACCGAAGCGCCGTCGCGACGGGGAACTTCGGAGCCGCCGGGTTGCCGCCGCCGAAGCCGCCGTACTCCGGGTCCTCCTGGTCGGCGAGCGCGCGGGCGGCGCGGGCGAGCTCGTCCACGGTCGGGACCGCGGCGCCGTCCGGTGTCTCCGGTTCGCGAGCGGCCGCGAGCGCCTGGACGATCGCCGCACCCGTCTGCTCGACCTCGCCGCGGCGCATCAGCCACGCCTCGCGCACGGCGTCGAGCACCTGGCGGAACGACGGCAGCCCGACACGCGGCTCGGGCGGGAAGTACGTGCCCGCGAAGAACGGGCGGCCGGTCGGCGTCGTGAAGACGGTGAGGGGCCACCCGAGGTTCCGGCTGAAGGCGGATGCCGCGGCCATGTACGCCGCGTCGACCTCGGGATGCTCCTCGCGATCGACCTTGATGCTCACGAAGCCGTCGTTGAGGACGGCGGCGAGCTCGGGGTCCTCGAACGACTCGCGCGCCATCACGTGGCACCAATGGCAGGTCGAGTAGCCGATCGACACGAGCACGGGCACGCCGCGGCGCGCCGCCTCGGCGAACGCGGCGTCGCCCCACGGGTACCAGGCGACGGGATTGCCGGCATGTGCCCTCAGGTACGGGCTCGTCGAGGCGGCGAGGCGGGAGATTCCCGAATCGCCTCGGTCCGGAGCATCCGTCCCTGGGGGCACAGTCCCAGGCTACTCTCGGGTCAGTTCACCTCGTCGGGGTGGGCGCTCACGCGACCCGAGCCGTCGCCCGGGTCCATCGCGTCGATCGCGGCCATCTGCGGCGCCGTGAGCTCGAAGTCGAACACGTCGAGGTTCTCGGCGAGGCGCTCGCGGCGCACCGACTTCGGGAAGACGATGTAGCCCTTCTGCAGGTGCCAGCGGATGACGACCTGCGCGGGGGTCTTGCCGTGGTCCATCGCGGCGGCCGCGACGGGAGCGGCGCCGAAGAGGTCGTACTTGCCCTGACCGAGCGGCCCCCACGATTCGATCTTCACGTCGTGCTCGGCCGCCCACGTCGTCACATCGCGCTGCTGGTAGGCGGGGTGCAGCTCGATCTGGTCGACCGCGGGGACGACGCCGGTCTCGGCGACGATGCGTTCGAGGTGCGGCACGAGGTGGTTCGAGACGCCGATGCTGCGTGTGAGGCCCGCGTCCCGCAGCTCGATGAGCTTCTGCCACGCGTGCACGTAGTTGTCGGCGGCCGGGGTCGGCCAGTGCACGAGGTAGAGGTCGACGAAGTCGAGGCCGAGCTTCTCGAGGCTCTCGGCGATGGCCTTGTTCGGCTCGTCGCCGTCGTGGCGGTCGTTCCAGAGCTTCGTCGTGACGAACAGCTCGTCGCGCGCGATGCCGCTCGCGGCGATCGCGGCGCCGACACCCTCTTCGTTTCCGTAGATCGCGGCGGTGTCGATGTGGCGGTAGCCGAGCTCGAGGGCCTCGCTGACGGCTCGCTCCGTGTCTGCCGGCGGAACGCGGAACACTCCGTATCCGAGCTGGGGAATGAGATTGCCGTCGTTGAGGGTCACGCTGGGGATGGTCATGCGACAAGCCTACGAGCGGGCCGGCCCCTCGCGGACCGGCCCGCTCGCATCATCCGACTCAGTGGTAGCGACGCCCCTCGTCGCGCCGGAACAGCACGAGGGCGAGCGCGAGCGAGACCGCGGTCCACGCCAGGATGCCGACCCACACCCACCACTGGAGCGCGCCGCCCTCGACCGCCCAGATGACCAGCTCGCGCGCCTGCCGCGCCGGGGTGAACCGCGAGATGACGTCGAGCCACTCCGGGAACAGGAGCGGGGGCAGGAAGAGCCCGCCGATGAACGCGAGCGCGAACATCGCGATCTGGATGACGGCCATCGCGACCTTGAACGACATCGCGTACCCGATCGCGATGCCGATCAGCATGAACGGGATCGCGGAGATCGCGAGCGCGATGAACCCCGCGACGATCCGCGCGGGCGACGCCTCGGCCGCCGTCAGCAGCCCGCCGACGGCGATCACCGGGATCACCGCGAGGAGTCCGAGCGTGCCCGTCGACAGCATCAGCGCGAGCACGCGGGCCAGCCCCGGCGCGGGGAGCGTGCGCAGGTACGGATCCCACGGCTTGCCGCGACTCTCGGCGATCGCGAGGCCGAAGCCGAACAGGGCGTTCACCATGACGGCGAACACCGCCAGCGAGATGACGGCCTGCGTCGCGTACACGGGGTTCTCGGCGACGGCCCGCTGGGGCACCACGAAGAACACGAGTGCGAGCGCGGGGAAGACGAGCGTTCCGATGACGGCCATCGGCACGCGGATCGTCTCGATGAACTGATACCGGGCGTGCAGCAGCGTCAGGCGCGCGAGCGACGGACCGGTCTGAGCAAGGGTGCTCATCGCTGTTCCTTTCCAACGGTTGAGACGAGTTCGTCCGCGGTGCGGTGCGCGGTCAGTGCGAGGAACGCCTCCTCGAGGGTCGCGCCGCGCACACCCAGATTGCGGAATCGGATGCCGGAGCCGACGAGCGCTCGCACGAACGCATCCGAGTCGGCCACGGTGAGGAGCTGGACGCCGTCGGCGGCCTCGCGGTGCACGACGCCGTCCAGCGAGTCGAGGGCGTCGGGCTCGTCGGTCTCGAGCCGCACCTGGCTCACACCGACCCGGGCGACGATGCGCGCGACCGAGTCGTCGGCGAGCACGCGTCCCTCGCCGAGCACGATCACGCGCTGCGCGAGCGCCTCGATCTCCTCGAGATAGTGGCTCGTGACGACGACGGTCGCGCCGAGCTCGTGCTGGTGCCGGATCGCATCCCACAGGACGCGCCGCGCATCGACGTCGAGTCCGGTCGTCGGCTCGTCGAGCAGCACGAGGCGAGGTCGTCCGACGAACGCGAGGGCGACGGCGAGCCGCCGCTTCTGCCCGCCCGACAGCGACCCGCTCTGGCGGCGCAGGAGGTCGGTCAGCCCGAACTCCTCGGCGAGGGCATCCGTCTCGATCCGATCGGCGAAGTGGCCGCCGACGTAGTCGATGACCTCGCCGACCCGCAGCGTCTCGGGCAGCGCCGTCTCCTGCGGGGTGGTGCCGAGATACCGGCGCGAGCGCGCGTCGCGCGGGTCGCCGCCGAAGAGCGTCACGGTGCCGGACGACGGTCGGCGCAGTCCCTGCAGCATCGACAGGAGCGTCGTCTTTCCGGCGCCGTTCGGTCCGAGCAGCCCGAGGATCGCCCCGGGCTCGATGTCGAGCGTCACGTCGTCGACGGCGACGAGATCGCCGAAACGGCGCGTCACGCGGTCGAAGCGTGCGAGAGAGGTGGAGCTCATGAAACGCCTCCGAGGAATGAACGCAGGGTCTCCGTGTAGTCCTCGAACGCACGGCGCCCTGCTCTGGTGAGGGAGAGGTAGGTCACGGGTGTGCGACCTTTGAAGCTCTTGGCGACGTCGACGTAGCCGGCGTCCTCGAGCTTGCGCAGGTGGGTCGAGAGGTTCCCGGCCGTCATCCCCAGCAGCTCCTGGAGCCGCGGGAACGAGATGCTCTCGTCCGGGTCGAGCGTGGCGAGCGCCGCGGTGATCCGCAGTCTCCCCTGCGCGTGGATGACGGGGTCGAGGTCGGTCATCGCCGTCCCGTCCCGGAGTCTCGCCTGCCGTACGCCCAGATCGCGGTCAGGACGGTCGCGACGAGGAAGACCCCGCCGCCGGCGACGGCGAACACGAGGTAGTGCGTCGGATACCCGAAGAACGGCGCGATGCACGCGACGAGCACGATCCAGCCGCCCATCACGATCGAGCCCCAGTTCTGCCAGATCCCACCGGCGAGGAAGTACATGATGCCGACGAACATCACCGACGCCGTCGGGTAGTAGATGTTCGCGACCTCGCGACTCATGCCCGCCGACAGCAGCGCGCTCCCGAGCACGAAGATCGCGGCGAACCCGACCGGCCAGGTGAGCCCGAAGACGGATCCCGTCCAGGCCGCGGCCGCGCCGGCACGGATGCCGCGCCCCATGCGCGCGCCCGCGACGGCGCTCACGACGACCGCCCCCGCCATGAGCACGATGAACGTGACGACGGCGATCGGCAGCGGCATTCGGAACCCCGGCGCCAGTCCGTCGATCAGCCACAGCATCGTGAAGCCGACGCTCCACGCGATGCCCCACGCCCCCAGGATCACGGGGAGGCCCGCGGCCATGCGGCGCTGCATCCGGTTCTGCTCGCTCGTGAGCAGTTCGAGCGCGGCCGCCGGATCCATGGCCGTGTCGAGGCCCTCGTCGGCCGGTTCGTCGGGTGTCATCGACGGCTCCCTTCCTGTTTCGGTCATTGCGGTTTCGGTCATTGCGGCAGCCACGCGATCGCGAGCGCCGGAGCGGTGCTGAAGAGATTGACGAGGAAGTGCGCGACGATGATCGGCAGGAGGCGCCCCTGGCGATGCGCGATGATGCCCGAGCCGATCCCCCATACGAAGAACGCGCACGCGTAGACGAGCACGGCCGACGCGGTCGGAGCGTAGAAGACGTGCTGCGCACCGAAGAACAACGCTGAGACGACGACCGCGAAGGCGATCGGCATGCGCGTCGCGATCCCCTGCTGGCCGTACCCGCGGTAGACGAGCTCCTCGACGGGCGCGTTGAGCGGCGCGAACGTCAGCACCGCGACGACGGCGAGCATCGACATCGCCCACTGCGGAAGGTCGGGCACGGATGCCGGATCGAAGAACACCGTCTCGAACGCCTCGAACGTCGTGGCGCCGTATTGCAGCGCCATCACGCCGAGCACTGTGAGCGCGAACGGCACGTAGAGCACCACGAGCCACAGGAGCCCCCACAGGATGTCGCGGCCGAGCCGAGCACGCGCGTACCCGATCAGGTCGCGCAGGCGCCCGCCCCGGTCATGCACGAGACGGCGCACCCACCACAGGCACACGAGGTTGACGAGCACCATCCCCAGCACCGCGAACAGCGGCGAGGGCGGGAACGCCGTGGCGCCGGTCGGCAGGAACACGGCCCACACGGCCACGGATGCGACGCCCACGAGCGCGACGCGGCCGACAAGGAGCCCGGTGGCCCTGCCCGCGTACGGTCGCGCCTCGAGGGCGGCTCGGATCCGCGTTCGCTCAGTCATGAACTACTTTGTACTGCAAACCACTCTGTGAGTCAAGACCCCATTCCGCCATCGCCGCCACCCGCCGCCGTACGATGGAGGGCTGTGTCTGCGCCCTCTCCCGTCATCTCCTACCCGCCGGAGCTGCCCGTCAGCGCCGCGCGGGACGAGATCGCGCGCGCCATCCGCGACCACCAGGTCGTGATCGTCGCCGGTGCGACGGGCTCGGGGAAGACGACGCAGCTGCCGAAGATCTGCCTCGAACTGGGCCGCACGAGCATCGCGCACACGCAGCCGCGGCGCATCGCCGCGCGCACGATCGCCGAGCGCGTCGCGGAGGAGCTGCAGGTCCCGCTCGGCTCGACCGTCGGCTACAAGGTGCGCTTCACCGACAAGGTGTCACCCGACACGAGCATCGCGCTCATGACCGACGGGATCCTCCTCAACGAGATCCACCGTGACCGCCTGCTGCGCCGCTACGACACGATCATCGTCGACGAAGCGCACGAGCGATCGCTCAACGTCGACTTCCTGCTCGGCTACCTCACGCGCATCCTGCCGAAGCGGCCCGATCTCAAGGTCATCATCACGAGCGCGACGATCGATCCCGAGAGCTTCGCGAAGCACTTCGCGCAGCGCGACGGCACGCCGGCCCCGATCATCGAGGTATCGGGGCGCACCTACCCCGTCGAGATCCGATACCGACCGCACGATGCGGACGACGACGTCGACGGCATCGTCGCGGCGCTGCGCGAGCTCGACCGCGAGCAGGCGGGCGACGTGCTCGTCTTCCTCCCGGGCGAGGCCGAGATCCGCGATGCGATGGATGCCGTTCGCGGCATGTACGCACGAGACGCCGCTCCCACCGAGGTGCTTCCGCTCTTCGGGCGCCTGAGCTCCGCCGAGCAGCACCGCGTGTTCGAGCCCTCGACGGTCGCGGGCGTGCGCCGACGGGTCATCCTCGCGACGAACGTCGCCGAGACGAGCCTCACGGTTCCCGGCATCCGCTACGTCGTCGACACCGGCACCGCGCGCATCTCGCGCTACAGCAACCGCAGCAAGGTCCAGAGGCTGCCGATCGAGGCGATCTCTCAGGCATCGGCGCAGCAGCGCTCCGGGCGCGCAGGGCGTACGGCGCCAGGCATCGCGATCCGCCTGTACTCCGAGGAGGACTTCCAGCGCCGGCCCGAGTTCACCGAGCCCGAGATCCTGCGCACGAGCCTCGCGAGCGTCATCCTGCAGATGCTCACGCTCGGCTTCGGCGACATCTCGTCGTTCCCGTTCCTCACCCCGCCCGACTCGCGGGGCGTCAGGGCGGCGTTCGACCTGCTCGTGGAGCTGGGGGCGGTGCGGATGCCGCGTGCCTCGTCCCGCGACGGCGAAGCATCCGGCCCACGTCTCACGGATCTCGGGCGCGAGCTCGCGCGTCTGCCGATCGACCCTCGCTTCGCGCGCATGCTCATCGAGGCACGTCGCTCCGGCGTGCTGCGCGACGTGCTCGCGATCGTCGCCGGAATGTCGATCCAGGACGTGCGCGAGCGCCCCGAGGAGCGTCGCGACGAGGCCGACCGGATGCACGCGCGCTTCGTCGATCCGACGAGCGACTTCCTGACGCTGTTGAATCTGTGGAACCACCTGCAGGAGCAGCAGGCCTCGCTCGGCTCGAGCGCGTTCCGGCGGCTGTGCCGCTCGGAGCACCTGAACTATGTGCGCGTCCGGGAATGGTTCGATGTGCACCGCCAGCTCAGCACCCTCATGCGCGCGCCTCGCACCGACGAGACGGGCGTCGCGGACCCGGATGCGATCCACCGCGCGATCCTGTCGGGGCTCCTCTCCCACATCGGCATCCTCGACGCGCGCACGCTCAACCCGCCGAAGGACCGTCGCGGTCCGGGCGGCGGTCGTCCGGGGCGGGGTGAGTACGTCGGCGCGCGCGGCGCGCGGTTCGCGATCTTCCCCGGGTCGGGCCTCCGCAAGAAGAATCCGTCGGCGGTGATGGCGGCCGAGCTCGTCGAGACGTCGCGCCTGTTCGCTCGCACCGCCGCCGCGATCGATCCGGCGTGGGCGGAGGATCTCGCGGGCGACCTGGCGCGACGGCAGCTGAGCGAGCCGCATTGGTCGAAGACGGCGGGGGCGGCATCCGCGTATGAGAAGGTCACGCTGTTCGGCGTCGAGATCGTGCCCCGACGCCGCGTGCAGCTCGCGCGCTTCGACAGGCCGCTGGCACGCGAGCTGTTCGTGCGCCACGCGCTCGTCGAAGGTGAGTGGGACTCGACGGCGTTCCTCGGCGGCGACAAGAAGCTCACGGCGTTCGAGCGGCGGAACCTCGAGCTGCGCCGCCGGCTCGAGAAGGTCGAGGAGCGCGAGCGGCGCCGCGACATCCTCGTGGGCGACGAGGCGGTGTTCGCGTTCTACGACGCGCGCATCCCGCGCGATGTCTTCGACGCGCGATCGTTCGCGACGTGGTGGAAGGAGACGTCGGTCCGCACACCGCGCCTGCTCGACATGAGCGAGTCCGACCTGCTCGACGAGGCGGCGCGCTCCGACGAGCGCGACTTCCCCGCCCGCTGGCGGCAGGGCGACCAAGTGCTGTCGCTCGCGTATCGCTTCGAGCCCGGCGCGCCCGACGACGGCGTGACGGTCGTGGTGCCGCTCGCGCTGCTCGCCCAGTTACGACCCGACGGCTTCGACTGGCAGGTGCCAGGCATGCGGGACGAGCTCATCGCGGGGCTCATCCGGTCGCTGCCGAAGGCGATCCGGCGGCACGTCGTCCCCGCGGCGGACTGGGCGGCGCGGTTCTCGGAGGAGCTCGAGGGGCAAGGACCCGAGTCGCACGACGGACTTCCGCCGACGACGCTGCGCGACGCACTCGCGGCCCGCATCCAGCGCATCGCGAACCAGCCCGTGACCGCGGCCGACTTCGACCTCGAGCGCGTGCCCGCACACCTGCGCATGTCGTTCCGTGCCGTCGACGAGCGAGGCCGCGCCGCGGGGTCGGATCGAGACCTGACGGCGCTGCAGCAGCGACTCGCGGGGAAGGCGCGCGGCGCCGTCGCGAAGTCGCTCACCCGGTCGCCCTCCTCGCCGGTCGCCGCGGGAGCGAGCGAAGCGAGCGAGACGAAGCGCGGCGCGATCCCCCGCTCCCCGACGCCGCGTCCGGGTGGGGTTGCGGGCGGCCCCGGCTTCGCCGAGGCATCCGGACTCACCGAATGGTCCTTCGACGACATCCCCGAGGTCGTCGACACGAAGGTCGCGGGCGGCGTCGTGCGCGGCTACCCCGCGCTCGTGGACGAGGGCTCGACCGTCGCGCTGCGCATCGAGTCGACACCCGGGGCCGCGGAGGCGGCCACTCATGCCGGCGTACGACGTCTCATGCTGCTCGCGGTGCCGTCCCCCGCGGCGTACGTGCTCGAGCACCTCACGTCTGCCGAGAAGCTCGCCCTCGCGGCATCGCCCTACCCGTCCGCCAAGGCGCTCATCGAAGACGCGCGCGTCGCGGTCGCGGATGCCGTCATCGCCCGCACCGCGTCGGGCGTCGTGCGCTCGCGCGCCGAGTTCGAGCGCGTGCGCGACGCGTTCTCGGCCGCGGTCGTCGACGAGCTGTTCGCGGCGGTGTCGCTCACCGCGCGCATCCTCACGACCGCGCGCGAGGTCGAGCGCTCCCTGCGGTCGCAGAACTCGCTCACGCTGCTCGGAGCCCTGAACGACGTCAAGGCCCAGCTCGCGGGACTCGTGTTCCCGGACTTCGTGTCGCGCACGGGGCTCGCGCGCCTCGCGCACGTGCCGCGCTACCTCCAGGGCGCGCTCGAGCGCGTGCAGGGGCTCGCCGACAACGCCGGACGCGACCGGCAGCGTATGACCGAGATCGAGCGCGCGACGGCGCAATACACCGAGGCGGGCGGCACGATTCCGCCCGCGTCGGATGCCCCGGAGGCGCTCGTGCATGTGCGGTGGCTGCTCGAGGAGTACCGAGTGAGCCTGTTCGCCCAGCGCCTCGGCACGGCCGAGCCCGTTTCGCCGCAGCGCATCGCGAAGGCCCTGCGCGATGTCGGCGCGACCGCCTCCGCGGGCGCCCCGCGGCGCTAGCGTTTCGGTATGGCTCAGGCGATCGTCTACACGCAGTTCGGAGCACCCGAGGTGCTCACCCTGGTCGACATCGACGTGCCGCCGCCGGCGGCGGGCGAGGTCGCCGTCCGCATCGAAGCGGCCGGAGTCAACCCCATCGACGCGAAGCTGCGCAGCGGCGCCCGCGCCTCGGGCGAGATCACGAGTCCTCGCCGCGTGGGCGCCGACGCCGCCGGCGTCGTGACCGCGGTCGGCGAGGGCGTCGAGGGCCTGCGGGTCGGCGAGCACGTCATCGCGTTCGCGGCACCCGGCTCGTACGCGACGGAGCTCGTGATGCCCGCGTCGCACGTCGTGCCGCGGCCGCCCGCGGTGTCGGCCGCCGAAGGCGCGGCGCTCGGCGTGCCGGTCGGAACGGCGTATCAGACGCTGCGCTCGCTCGCCGTAGGCGAGGGCGACACGCTGCTCCTGCACGCCGGCTCGGGAGCGGTCGGCCAGGCGGTCATCCAGTACGCGGTGCTGTGGGGCGCACGGGTGGTGGCGACGTCGTCGCGGCGGCGGGCGGACCGCGTGCGCGAGCTCGGCGCCACGCCGGTCGAGTACGGAGACGGGCTCCTCGAGCGCGTGCGCGAGGCGGCGCCCGACGGCGTCACCGTCGCGATCGACGCCGCCGGCACCGACGAGGCCCTCGACGTCTCGGAGACTCTCGTTGAGGACAAGGACCGCATCGCGACGCTCGTGCGCGGACGGGATGCGGCGGGGCGCGGCATCCGTGCCTTCTCCGGCGGTTCGCCGGTGCCCATGACTCCTCAGCAGCTCGCGTGGCGCGCCGAGGCGATGCCCGTCACCCTCGCCCTCATGGCGGCGGGGCGCTTCACGGTCGAGCTCGGGCCGTCGCTGCCGCTCTCCGAGGCCGTCGAGGCCCACCGTCTTCTCCAGCAGGGCACCGACGGCAAGATCGTGCTCGTGCCCTGACGCGTCTACGCCGAGAGCTCGCCGGGCTCCGCGCCCGTCGCGACCGGTCGCCCCGGCGTGTTCGACCACTGGCTCCACGAGCCGGGGTACACCGTCACGTCGATACCTGCGACGACGCCCGCGAGCGCGGCGTGCGCGGCGGTGATGCCCGAGCCGCAGTACGCGGCCACGGGCGTGCCGGGCGTGGCCCCGGCCGCTTCGAAGGCCGCCCGGAGCTCGTCGGGCGAGCGGAGCAGCCCGTCGGCGAGGAGCGTGGAGATCGGGAGGTTCACGGCACCCGGGATGTGCCCCGCGATCGGGTCGAGCGGCTCGACCTCGCCGCGGTAGCGCTCCGCCGCCCGCACATCCAGCAGCACGCCCCTGCCCGGCCACGCCGCCGCGTCCTCGATCCCGGCGACGCCCTCGGTGACATCGTGCAGCACGACGTCGCCCGGCTCGGGCTCGACGTCGCCCGCCTCGAGCGGCAGCCCTTCCCGCGTCCACGCCGACAGCCCGCCGTCGAGCACGCGCACATCGGCCACGCCCGCGTGCGACAGCAGCCACCATGCGCGCGCCGCCGCGAGCCCGCCGGCGTCGTCGTACGCGACGACGGTGTCGCCGTCGCGGAGACCCCACCGCCGCGCGGCGCGCTCGAGCGCATCACGCGTCGGGAGCGGGTGGCGCCCGTCCTCAGGCCGTCCGTGCGACGCGAGTTCGTGGTCGAGATCGACGTACACCGCGCCGGGAAGGTGCCCTTCGAGATACTCCGCGCGGCCGTCGGGACGATCGAGCCGCCAGCGCACGTCGAGCAGCCGGACGGTGGCTCCGCGGTTGAGGAGGGCCGCAAGCTCGCGGGCCGAGATGAGGGGATGCATGCTCCCATCATGGGCGGTGCCCCGACCCGCCGGCGCAACAGTTCGACACGTTCTTCGAGACCGCGCGCGCCCGCCGCGAGAATGGACGCATGTCCGAGCCTTCCAGCGGCTTCGCGACGGCTCAGGTCCAGGCCGGGTACGAGCCCGGTGTCGTCCACAGCACCGCCGTCCCGCCGATCCACCAGTCGAACGCCTTCGCCTTCTCCTCGCTCACCGAGGCGCGCGAGCTGTTCGCCCTGCGCCGTGACGGAGACATCTACAGCCGCGCCGCGAACCCCACGGTGCTCGTGCTCGAGGAGCGCATCGCCGCGCTCGAGGGCGGCGTCGCGGCTGCCGGTGTGGCATCCGGTCAGGCCGCCGTCGCCGTCGCCCTGCTGGCGCTCGCCAAGCAGGGCGAGCACATCGTCGCGGCCCGCCAGCTCTACGGCGGCACCGTCGACCTGCTCGGCGAGACCTTCGCCGACTGGGGCATCGACGTGACCTTCGTCGATCAGGACGATGCGGATGCGTGGACCGCCGCCGTCCGCCCCGAGACGCGTGCGGTGTTCGCCGAGTCGATCACCAACCCGAACGCGCAGGTGCTGGACCTGCGCCGTGTCGCCGCCGTCGCGCACGACGCCGGCGTCCCCCTCGTCGTGGACGCGACCCTGGCCACCCCGTACCTGCAGCGCGCGAAGGACTTCGGCGCCGACATCGTCGTGCACTCGGCGACGAAGTTCCTGGGCGGGCACGGCACGTCCCTCGGCGGGCTCGTCGTCGACCTCGGCACGTTCGACTTCACGCGCGAGCCCTCCCGCTGGCCGCAGATCATCGAGACGTACCGCCGCGCGCCGGGTGGCAGTCTCGCCGAGCGCTTCGGCGCGAACGGCTCGCCGTACACGGCGCTCGTCAAGACGAAGTACGTGCACGACCTCGGACCGTCGCTGTCGGCCTTCAACGCCTTCCAGCTGCTCCAGGGACTCGAGACGCTCGACCTGCGCATGGAGCGCCACTCGTCGTCGGCGCTTCAGGTCGCGCGCTTCCTCGAGCAGCACCCCGCGGTCGCGCGCGTGCACCACCCGGGGCTCGAGTCGAGTCCGTGGCGCGCGGCCGCCGCCGAGTACCTCCCTCGCGGGGCGGGATCCGTCTTCTCGTTCGACCTACACTCGACCGGCGATGTCGAGCAGGACTTCGCACTCGCCGAGCGGGTCGTCGAGCGCCTGCGAGTCGTGCGGCTCGTCGCGAACATCGGCGACGCACGCAGCCTCATCGCGCATCCCGCCTCGATGACCCACAGCCACCTCTCCCCCGCGCAGCTCGCCGAAGCGGGCATCGCGTGGACGACCCTGCGCCTCTCAATCGGCCTCGAAGACGCCGCCGACGTCATCGCCGATCTCGATCGAGCGCTCGCGGTCGCGGGCCCGGCCGCGCCTGACGCCGAGGTGGCCACGACGGATGCCGCATCCGCCGTTCCCGCCTTCGCCGGATGACCTCGCGCATCGCTACGCTCGGGGCATGACCGACTCGACCTCCGGCCTGCGGTGGGGCATCCTCGCCGCGGGCGGCATCGCCCACGCGTTCACGAACGACCTCCGCACGGCGGGGCTCGACGTCCGGGCTGTCGGCGCCCGCCGCCCGGGCGCCGCACAGGCGTTCGCCGAGAAGTTCGGGATTCCGCACGCGCATGAGACGTACGAGGCGCTCGTCGAGGACGACGACGTCGACATCGTCTACATCGCCACTCCGCATCCGATGCACGCCGAGAACGCGATCCTCGCGCTCGAGCACGGCAAGCATGTGCTCGTCGAGAAGCCCTTCACGATCAACGCGGCCGAGGCGACGCGCGTGCGCGACGTCGCGCGCGACCGCGGCCTGCTCGCGATGGAGGCGATGTGGACGCGGTACCTGCCGCATATGGTTCGCGTGCGCGAACTGCTCGCAGCGGGCGCGCTCGGCGACGTTCGGGCCGTGTTCGCCGACCACACGCAGAGGATCTCGACCGATCCGGACCACCGCCTCAACGCCCTCGCACTGGGCGGCGGGGCGCTCCTCGACCTCGGCGTCTACCCGATCTCGTTCGCGTGGGACGTGCTCGGTGCGCCGCGCGCTATCGCATCGTCCGCGCGCCTCGGCGAGACGGGCGCCGACACCGAGGTCGCGACGATCTTCACGCACGAGGACGGCGCGATCTCGACCTCGATCTCGGCGTCGCGTTCTGCGGGTCCGAACACGGCTCACATCGTCGGCACGGAGGCGCGCATCGACATCGACCGCGTCTGGTACAACGCGACGTCGTTCCGACTCATCGCGCCCGACGGCGCGGTCCTCGAGGACTACATCTCGCAGGTCGAGGGCCGCGGCATGCACTACCAGGCGCTCGCCGCCGAGCGGTACGTCGCGGCCGGCCAGACCGACAGCGATGTGCTCCCGATCGACGAGACGATCGCGATCATGGGCGCCCTCGACGAGATCCGCAGGCAGATCGGCGTGCGCTATCCGAGCGAGACGGAATAGCGACGGATCAAGCGGTCCGCTGGCACACTGAACGCATGCCGGACTCGCAGAACGCCCGCGTCGCCGTCTACTTGGACTTCGACAACATCGTCATGTCGTGGTACGACCGCGTGCACGGCCGCAACGCGTATTCGCGCGATCGCGCGCGCATCGCCGAGACGCCCATCGCGCCCGAGGTCGCCGAGCGCCTGCAGCGCGCGACGGTCGACGTCGGCGCGATCATCGACTACGCCGCGTCGTTCGGCACGCTCGTGCTCACGCGCGCATACGCCGACTGGTCCTCGCCGGTCAACGCCGTGTACCGGACGCAGCTCGTCGCACGTGCAGTCGATCTCGTGCAACTGTTCCCGACCGCCGCGTACGCGAAGAACGGCGCCGACATCCGGCTCGCCGTCGACGCCGTCGAGGACATGTTCCGCCTCCCCGACCTCACGCACGTCGTGATCGTCGCGGGCGACTCCGACTACGTGCCGCTCGCGCAGCGCTGCAAGCGCCTCGGGCGGTTCGTCGTGGGCGTCGGCGTCGCGGGCTCGACCGCGAAGGCGCTCGCCGCCGCGTGCGACCAGTTCGACTCGTACGACGCCCTCCCCGGTGTCACGCCGGCCGAGGCGCCCGAGCCCTCGGAGAAGAAGGACGCGGCGCCCGCCCGCCGCCGCGGACGCAAGAAGACGACCGACCCCGGGGCGGACTTGCTCGAGCGCGCCCTGCGGCTCGAGAGCGACAAGGAGGGCGACGAGTGGCAGCACGCGTCGGCCGTCAAGAGCCTCATCAAGCGGCTCGACCCCTCCTTCAGCGAGCGGGCGTACGGGCACAAGAGCTTCTCGGAGTTCGTCAAGGCGCATACCGACGTGGCCGAGGTCGACGAGTCGGGCAACGTCGTGCTCATCCGCCTCGCGGCCGGCAAGCGCTGACGCTCACGGAGCGGGCCGTTCCCGGCATCGATTCCACCCCGTCCGGTACAGTGTCCACCGTGGTACGCCGGAACACTCCACCCGGCTCGCAGTCCTCGCTCCGGGAAGCGAACCGGGCGCGCCTGGTCGAGTCGCTCAAGCGCCATGGGCGCCTGACGCAGATCGAGCTCGCCGGCAGCACGGGTCTGTCGCCCGCGACGGTGTCGAACATCGTCAAGGAGCTCACCGCCTCCGGCATCCTCCACACCTCCTTCACGTCGCGCAGCGGCCGTCGCGCGACTCTCGTCTCGCTCGCCCGCAAGGTGGGCCTGGTCGCCGGCGCGCATTTCTCGACGCGTCAGCTCCACATCGCGATCGCGGATGCCACGCGCACGACGGTCGCCGAGACCGCGATCCCGCTCGCCCCCGGCCACCGCCACGACGCCGAGCTCGACCGGCTGAGCATCCTCCTGTCCGAGATGATGGAGAACCTGGGCGGCTCGCTCGGCGACCTCCTGTCGGTCGGCGTCGCGCTCCCCGCGCCGATCGACCCGCGCACAGGCATGGTGTCGACGCCGGGGCTCCTGCCCGGCTGGGAGGGCGTCGACGTCGCCGAGAGCCTCGGCGCGCGCATCGAGCGGCCCGTGTACGTCGACAGCGAGGCGAACCTCGGCGGCCTGGCAGAGGCCCGCGAGGGCAGCGGCCGCACCGCGTCGTCCTCCGTGTACATCCGTGTCGGCCACACGATCAGCGCCGGCCTCATCGTCGACGGCGACCTCTTCCGCGGAGTCAGCGGCAAGACGGGCCAGATCGGCCATATGACGATCGACGAGAACGGCCCGATCTGCCGCTGCGGCAACCGCGGATGCCTCGAGACCTACGCCTCCGGTCCCGCGCTGCTCGCCCTCTTCCCCGAGAGCGAGGGCATGCAGCGCCTCGGCGACCTGCTCGCGGCGGCGGATGCGGGCGTCGGCAGCGCGATGCGCGTGATCGCGGATGCCGGGCGCCACATCGGCATCGCCGCGGCGAGCCTGTGCAACCTCTTCGACCCCGAGCTCATCATCGTGGGCGGCGAGCTCGCGCAGGCCGGTGAGATCCTCATGGCGCCGATGCGCCACGCCCTCGAGCGCTCGGCCCTTGCGGCGGTCGGCGGCCTGCCCGAGATCGTGGGCGCATCCTTCGGCGAGTGGGCCGAGACGCGCGGGGCGATCGCGATGGCGCTCGATCATGTGACGCTCGACGCCGACGTCATCCAGTTCACCGCGTAGGCTCGACCCACACGCACAGCACCTCCCACCCGCTCCCGCGTCCCGTACGAGAGCCGCCCGTGAGAAGAACCTTCGCCATCGTCGTCGCCGTCACCCTGCTCGCCGGGGTGCTGAGCGCGTGCGTGCCGCAGGCCGGCTCGTCCGAAGGGACGATCGCGCTGTTGCTGCCCGACAAGAAGACCGCCCGGTACGAGACCTTCGACCGCCCCGTCTTCGAGGCCCGCGTCAAGGAGCTGGGCGACTACGACGTGCTGTACGCGAACGCCGACCAGGACGCCGCGAAGCAGCAGCAGCAGGCCGAGTCGATGCTCACCGCGGGCGTCGACGTGCTCGTGCTCGATCCCGTCGACGCGCAGGCGGCCGTGACGATCGTGAACGCCGCCAACGCGCAGGACGTGCCGGTCATCGCCTACGACCGCATGGTCGCGGGAGGCGACCTCGCGTACTACGTCTCGTTCGACAACACCCGCGTCGGCCGCCTCCAGGCCACCGCCCTCGTCGAGGCTCTCGAAGAGCGCGACCAGGCCGACGGCGGCATCCTCATGGTCAACGGCTCACCCACCGACAACAACGCGGCGAGCTTCCGCGAGGGGGCGCTCGAGGTGATCCGCGACAGCGGTCTGCGCGTGCTCGCCGAGTACGACACGCCCGACTGGAGCCCCGACAAGGCGCAGTCGTGGGTCGCCGGGCAGATCTCGCAGTTCGGCGACGAGATCGCCGGCGTGTACGCCGCGAACGACGGCACGGCGAGCGGAGCCGTGGCCGCACTGCGCGCCGCGAACGTGTCGCCGTTCCCGGTCGTGACGGGTCAGGACGCCGAGCTCACCGCACTCCAGCGCATCGTCGCGGGCGACCAGCACATGACGGTGTACAAGGCCCTCAAACAACAGGCGACGCGGGCGGCCGACGTCGCTGTCGACCTCCTCAACGGCCGTCCCGTCGAGGGCGAGTTCGAGGTGAACGGCACCCCCGCGACCCTCCTCGACCCGGTCGCCGTCACGATCGACGACATCCTCGACACCGTCGTCGCAGACGGGTTCTGGACCGTCGACGACATCTGCACGCCCGAGTACGAGGCCGCCTGCGAAGCGGCGGGCATTCTCTGAACCGCTCTGGGAGGATTGACGCGTGACGACCGTGAACCCGTCCCGCGCCGGCCGCCCGCGCGAGCGCGTGCTGACGATGCGCGGGATCGGCAAGCACTTCGGCGCTGTCCGGGCGCTCACGGACGTCGACTTCTGGGTCAACGAGGGCGAGGTCGTCGCGCTCGTGGGCGACAACGGCGCGGGCAAGTCGACGCTCGTGAAGGTGCTGGCGGGGGTGCATCCGCCGGATGCCGGAACCATCGAGTTCGACGGCGACGAGGTCACGATCTCGAGCCCCGCCGACGCGCAGGAGCTCGGCATCGCGACCGTCTTCCAGGACCTCGCGCTGTGCGACAACCTCGACGTCGTCGCGAACCTGTGGCTCGGCCGCGAGCTCGTGAGCGAGGGCAAGCTCGACGAGGTCGACATGGAGCAGCGCACGTGGGCGCTGCTGCGCGAGCTCGCCGCGAAGATCCCGTCGGTGCGCATTCCCGTCGCCTCACTCTCGGGCGGGCAGCGCCAGACGGTCGCGATCGCGCGCTCGCTCATCGGCGAGCCGCGCGTCGTGATCCTCGACGAGCCGACCGCGGCCCTCGGCGTGGCGCAGACGGCCGAGGTGCTCAACCTCATCGAGCGACTGCGCGAACGCGGTCACGGCGTCGTGCTCATCAGCCACAACATGGCCGAGGTCATGGCGGTCGCCGACCGCATCGTGGTGCTGCGGCTCGGTCGCAACAACGGCGAGTACAACGCGGCGGATGTCACGAGCGAGACGCTCATCGCCGCGATCACGGGCGCGATCGACAACACCGGCGCCCGCCGCACGCCCACAGGGCGCATTCCGCCCGCGCCGGCGGAAAGGACCGACGACCGTCCGGACGCCGACGTCATCCCGCTGACCTCGCGCGAACCGCGTCGCGGACGGCGACGGGGCGGCGCGTCGTGACGGGCGAGGCGATCGACGCCACGGGGGTGCGCGGCTCTGCCGAGCGCCTGTGGGCGCGCATCCGCGGCGGCGATCTGGGGCCGCTCCCGGTCATCGTCGGACTCGTCGTCATCTGGACGGTGTTCCAGGCGGTGAATCCGGTGTTCCTGTCGAGCCGCAACCTCGTCGACCTCACGATGCAATGCGCGTCGATCGGCATCATCTCGCTCGGGGTCGTCGTCGTGCTGCTGCTCGGCGAGATCGACCTGTCGGTCGGGTCGGTCTCGGGGCTGGCAGCCGCAATCCTCGCGGTCGGGTTCGTGCAGCTGCGCTGGCCGCTGATCGTCGCCATCGTGGCGGCGGTGGCGACCGGATGCCTCGTGGGCCTCCTCTACGGCTGGCTGCACGCTCGCTTCGGGCTGCCGAGTTTCGTGGTGACGCTCGCGGGGCTCCTCGGGTTCCTCGGGCTGCAGCTGTGGGTCCTCGGCGAGACGGGTTCGATCAACCTGCCGTTCGACTCGTGGATCGTGGAGTTCGCGCAGCAGTGGTTCCTGCCGGCGTGGGCCTCGTACGTGGTGGTCGTCCTCTCGGTCGCCGCGTACGCGTGGTCGCTCATCCGGCGTGCGCGCCGCCGTGCGGCGGCGAACCTCGAGAGTCAGAGCTACCGCGAGATCGCGCTGCGCGCGGGCGCCCTCCTCGTGGTCCTCCTCGCGGCCGCGTGGTACCTCAACCTCGCGCGCGGCGTCTCGGTGATGTTCCTGTTCTTCGTCGCCCTCGTCGTGGCGATGCACATCGTGCTCACGCGCACGCGATGGGGACGCGCCGTCTACGCGGTGGGCGGCTCGGTCGAGGCGGCGCGGCGCGCCGGCATCCGGGTCGACCGCATCTACCTGTCGGTGTTCGCGCTGTGCTCGAGCCTCGCGGCCGTGGGCGGCATCCTCGCCGCCGCACGCTTGGCCGCGGCGAACCAGAGCTCGGGTGGCGGCGACACCAACCTCAACGCGATCGCGGCGGCGATCATCGGGGGCGCGTCGCTGTTCGGAGGACGCGGCACCGCGTTCGCCGCGCTGCTCGGCGTCATCGTGATCCAGTCGATCTCGTCGGGTCTCACGCTCCTGAGCCTGAACTCGTCGGTGCAGTTCATGGTGACCGGCGCAGTGCTCGTGCTGGCGGTCATCGTCGACTCGATCTCGCGTCGCACGCGGGCCGCGACGGGCCGCGCCTGAACCCATGAGCCCCGCATCCGCCATCGAATCGTTTCGTTTCTGAATTCACGCGCCGAACGCCGTTCGCCGGTTGCAAAAGCGTTATGTTCAAGACTTGACGCCAAGGGGTCGGCCCGGAAGTATCGACCCAGCGCGAACTGCACCAACCTCGCGATCGCGAATTCAACGACGAAAGGCGAATGATGAAGAAGTCATCACTCCTCGCCGCAGCCGCTCTCAGCGGCGCGGCGGCCTTGCTGCTCACGGCGTGTGCCGGCAGCGGCGGAGGCACCCCCACGGATGGCGGCGACGGCGGCGGCGACGCCGCGGGCCGTGCGTGCGTGATCCTGCCCGACGCCGCGTCGTCGCCCCGCTGGGAGAACTTCGACCGCAAGTACCTCCAGGAGGGTCTGGAAGGGGCCGGGTTCGAGGTCGACATCCAGAACGCGCAGGGCGACGTCAACAAGTTCTCCACGATCGCCGACCAGCAGCTCACGCAGGGCTGCGGCGTGATGCTGCTCGTCGACTACCAGGGCGCCGCCGAGGCCGTGGCCGCCAAGGCCAAGGCCGAGGGCATCCCGGTCATCGCCTACGACCGTCCGTTCGCCGGGGCCGACTACTACGTGTCGTTCGACAACGTCGAGGTCGGCCGCCTGCAGGGTCAGACGGTGCTCAACGGCCTCGAGGCCGCGGGCGTCGACCCCGCCGAGGCCGTCGTGGTCTACATCGGCGGCGACCCGACCGACGGCAACGCCAAGATGTTCCACGACGGCGCCGACGAGGTGCTGTCGGAGGCGGGCATCACGCCGGCCGCCGAGCCGCCCGGGGCATGGGACCAGGCCAAGTCGCAGACCAACTTCGAGCAGGCCCTCACGAGCCTGAACGGCGTTGTCCACGGCGTCTGGGCGGCGAACGACACGAACGCCGCGGGTGTCATCAAGGTCCTCCAGGACAACAACCTCCAGGGCGTGGCCGTGTCCGGCCAGGACGCGAACGTCGCGGGTCTGCAGAACATCCTCCTCGGATGGCAGACCGCCACGGTCTACAAGCCCGTCAAGGACGAGGCCGAGGCCGCCGTCGAGGTCGCGATCGCTCTGCTGAGCGGCGAGACGGTCGAGACCGAAGCCGAGCTCGAGGACGGCACGCCGTACGTCCAGGTGACGCCGCTGCTCGTCGGCCCGAACGAGGTCAAGGACGTCATCGCCGCGGGCGACGCAGCGTACGACGACGTCTGCACGCCCGACGTCATGGCGGCCTGTGAAGAGTTCGGAGTCACGCCGTAACGTAACGGTCAGAAGCCGCGGGGGCGTCGCGTCAACGAGGCGCGGCGCCCCTCGCGCGCTGAGTCCGACACCGCAAGGAAGCGAGTATGTCCCAGACCCTCACCGCGACTGAGCCGATCATCGAACTGATCGGCGTCAAGAAATCGTTCGGCCCCGTCAACGTCCTCAAGGGGGTCGATCTCAAGGTCTACCCCGGCAAGGTCACCGCCCTCGTCGGCGACAACGGTGCCGGAAAGTCCACGCTCATCAAGGGCCTCGCCGGCGTCCAGCCGTACGACGAGGGCGAGGTGCGCATCGACGGCGAGCACCGCGATCTGCACACCCCCCGCGCCGCCGCCGAACTCGGCATCGAGGTCGTGTACCAGGACCTCGCACTGTGCGACAACCTCGACATCGTGCAGAACATGTTCCTCGGACGCGAGGAGCTCTCGTTCGGCACCTTCGACGAGGGTGTCATGGAGCGCGAGGCATCCGACACCTTGCGATCGCTCTCCGTCCGCACGGTCAAGTCGGTGCGCCAGAAGGTGTCTTCGCTCTCGGGCGGTCAGCGTCAGACCGTCGCGATCGCACGCGCCGTGCTGAAGAAGGCGCGCGTCGTGATCCTCGACGAGCCGACCGCGGCCCTCGGCGTCGCGCAGACCGAGCAGGTGCTCAACCTCGTGCGCCGCCTCTCGGACCAGGGCGTGGCCGTGATCCTCATCAGCCACAACCTGGCCGACGTCTTCGCCGTCGCCGACGACATCGCCGTGCTGTATCTCGGGCAGATGGTCGCCCAGGTGCCGACGAGCGAGACGACGCGCGACGAGGTCGTCGGGTACATCACCGGCACGAAGACCATGGGAGGCGTCGACATCATCGAGACGTCGAGCATCAACACCGAAGGGGACGTGTGATGAGCAGCAACGCGACTCGTACTGAAGCCGCGCCGGATCCCGTCGCCGCGGACCTCATCGGAAGCGGCGTCGAGGGCGGCCTCGGCGATCAGGTGCAGGCATGGTGGCAGCGCGTGCGCAGCGGCGACATGGGCGCCCTTCCGGCCGTCGCCGGACTCCTCGTGCTCGGCGTCCTCTTCTCGTTCCTGAGCCCGTTCTTCCTCACCGAGCGCAACTTCGCGAACCTGCTGAACCAGGCGGCGACGCTCGTCGTGCTCGGCATGGCGCTCGTGTTCGTGCTGCTGCTGGGAGAGATCGACCTGTCGGCCGGCGTCACGGGCGGCGTCGGCATGGCGCTGTTCGTCGTGCTCAACGCCGTCGTGGGCATCGCGTGGCCGCTCGCGCTCATCATCGGGTTCGGCTTCGGGTTCCTCACCGGCGCCTTCATAGGCTTCTTCGTCGCGAGAGTCGGGATTCCATCCTTCGTCGTGACATTGGGCCTGTTCCTCGGCTTCCAGGGACTCGCGCTCGTCATCATCGGCCCCGGCGGCCTGTACCGCCTGCAGGTCCCTGAGCTCATCGCCATCCAGAACGGCAACCTGCCGGTATGGGGCGGGTGGCTCATGCTCGCGATCATGCTCGCGATCTCGGCCGGCACGTCGTTCTGGGACCGCGCGCGCCGCACGCGCGCGGGAGTGCCGAACCGCGCGATCTCGCTCGTGTGGATCAAGCTCGCGAGCATCGCGATCATCGGCGGCATCGTCGTGTACGTGCTCAACCAGAACCGCGGCCAGTCCGTCGTCGAGGTGTCGGGCGTGCCGATCGTCGTCCCCCTCGTGCTGGCGATCCTGTGGATCGGCACGTTCGTGCTCGACCGCACGAGGTTCGGCCGCTACATCTACGCGATCGGCGGCAATGCCGAGGCGGCTCGCCGCTCCGGCGTCAAAGTGCGCTGGATCAAGTGGTGGGCGTTCGTCATCTGTTCGAGCCTCGCGGTGCTCTCTGCGCTCCTGAGCGTCGCGCGCGTGGGCTCGGTCGACGCAACGGTGGGTCGTGACATCGTCCTGTCGGGTGTGGCGGCGGCGGTCGTCGGCGGCGTCAGCCTCTTCGGCGGGCGCGGACGCCTCATGCACGCGGCCATCGGCGCGCTCGTGATCGCGACGATCACGAACGGTCTCGCGCTGCTGCGCCTCCCGGCGGGCGTCAACCTCCTCGTCACGGGCGGCGTGCTGATCCTGGCCGCGACCGTCGACGCGGTCTCGCGTCTGCGGTCGGGCGGAGCGCGAACCTAGCCCGGGCCTCCGCGCGCGCTCCGCGACAGGCGTCGGTCGACTCGACCGGCGCCTGTCGCATCTCTGCGGCGCCCTTCGCAGGCGTCATCACTCGGCGACCGCGAGCACCTCGTCGACCCATGCGGGCACGAGCACGCTCGCAGGCCCCTTGCGTGCGACGTCGAACGGGATGAGCCCGTCGGTCGCCTCCAGGTTGAGCTCGACCGTTCGCGCGCCGAACGCCGAGGCGAGCGCCGCGTACCCGGCGGCGGGGTACACGCTCCCCGACGTCCCGATCGAGACGAACACATCGCACGCGACGACCGCCCGCTCGATGCGGTCGAGGTCGTACGGCATCTCGCCGAACCACACGACGTCGGGTCGCAGCGCCCGTTCCCCGCACGCGGGGCACGGCGGCCGATGGAGGAGGTCCTCGCGCCACTCCGGCCGCGCTCCGCATTCGGTGCACAGCGCGCGGTTGAGCTCGCCGTGCATGTGCACGAGGTTCCGGGTTCCCGCACGCTCGTGCAGGTCGTCGACGTTCTGGGTCACCACGAGCACGTCGTCGCCGAGCGCTCCTTCGAGGCGCGCGAGGGCGCGATGAGCGGCATTGGGCTCGACGGATGCGGCGGCCCGCCGCCGCGCGTCGTAGAACGCCTGCACCGTGTCGGGGTCTCGCTCGAACGCCTCCGGAGTCGCGACGTCTTCGACACGGTGGCCCTCCCACAGTCCCCCGGCGTCCCGGAACGTCGGAACTCCGCTCTCGGCCGAGATGCCGGCACCGGTGAGCACGACGATGCGCATGGGCTCCATTGTCGCGCGCGCCACCGCCCCTCGCCCGGCCGCCGCCGCGGCCCCGCCGCCCCCGCGGCCCCGCCACCCGCGCGGCCCCGGCGCCCGCGCGCCCCTCGCCCGGATCAGGACATCTGGCGCACACAGGACGATCGGCGTCGCTTTCGCCTGCATCCGCCAGATGTCCTGATCTCGGAAGCCGCCGGCACGAAAGCGACGGCGAACCGACGGATGCTCCGTGCACGCCCCACTCAGCGGGTCCGGTTGCGCGACGCCCCCTTCCGTGTGGTTGCCTGATTCTCGATGAGCGACATCGGGCTGCGATCCGAACGCGGGCCCATCCTGCTCGCGCTCATGCTGTCGATGTTCCTCATCGCGATCGACTCGACGATCCTCTCGACCGCGGTGCCGACGATCGTGCGCGACCTGGGCGGGTTCGCGCAGTTCCCCTGGCTTTTCTCGATCTATCTGCTCGCGCAGGCGGCGACGGTCCCGGTGTACGCGAAGCTCGCCGACACGTTCGGGCGCAAGCCCATCATGCTCGTCGGCGTCGGCGTCTTCCTCGTGGGCTCGGTGCTGTGTGCGACGGCGTGGGACATGCCGACGCTCATCGCCTTCCGAGGCCTCCAGGGCATCGGCGCGGGCGCGATCATGCCGACGGTCCTCACGATCGCGGGTGACATCTACACGGTCCGCGAACGCGCCCGCGCGCAGGCGTACCTGTCGAGCGTGTGGGCGATCTCAGCGGTTGTGGGGCCGACTCTCGGTGGTGTGCTCGCGCAGTTCGCGTCGTGGCGGTGGATCTTCTGGATCAACCTGCCCCTCGGTCTGTTCGCGCTCTTCCTGCTGTGGCGCAACTACCGTCCCGCGTTCGAACGCCACCGCCGACGCATCGACTACGCGGGCGCGGTGCTGCTGACGGCCGCGCTCGTGCTGCTCGTGCTCGGCGTGCTCGAGGGGGGCGTCGACTGGGATTGGCTGTCTTGGCAGTCGTTCGCCGTGCTCGGCGGCGGATTCGCGCTGCTCATCGCGTTCGTGCTCGTCGAGCGAAGCGCCGACGATCCGATCCTCGCCCCGTGGGTCTTCCGCAGTCGCCTCGTGAGCGCGACCGCGCTCGTCGGGCTGCTCATCGGCGTCGTGCTCATCGGCCTCGTCTCGTACACGCCGACGTTCCTCGAGGCGACGACGGGCGCGTCGCCGATCGTGGCGGGGCTCGCGGTCGCGGGCCTCATGATCGGGTGGCCCATCAGCGGAGCGCTCGCGGGGAACGTGTACCTCCGGATCGGGTTCCGCTCGACGACACTCGTCGGCTCGAGCATCGTGATCGCGGGCGCCGTGTGGCTCGCGGGCTTCGCGTTCACCCCGTCGGCCCTGCTGACGGGCGTCGGATGCTTCATCGTCGGCTTCGGGCTCGGATTCGTCGCGAACCCGTCGCTCATCGCCGCCCAGTCCTCCGTCGAGCTGCGTCAGCGCGGCGTCGTGTCGGGCACCAACGCCCTCGCGCGCTCCATCGGCAGTTCGCTCGGAGTGGCGGTGTTCGGCGCGGTCGCGAACAGCCTCATCGACGATCGCGGCGGTCACGAGACCGCGGCCGCCGTGCAGGCGGGTGCAATCGGGGTGTACATCGGCGTCGCGATCGTGTCGGTCGCGATGCTCTTCGCGTGCATGGCCATCCCGCACGTGCCCATCCACGAGGAGCGGGCGCGCTGACCTCGCCGCGGGGGCTCATCCGGGTCAGCGCAGCAGCGAGCGCAGCGTCTGGATCGTGTCGGCCTCGGTCGGGTTCTTGTCCGGCCGGTACGCCTTGACGCGCGCGAAGCGCAGCGCGATCCCGCCCGGGTAGCGCGGCGACCTCTGGACGCCGTCGATCGCGATCTCGACGACGGTGACCGGATGCACGTGCACCGCGTACGCCGAGCGATGCGTCTCGATCGTCGGGAAGTACTCCGTCTGCCACCGCAGCAGTTCGTCGGTGAGTCCCTTGAAGGTCTTGCCGACCATGACGAACCCGCCCTCGGGCCCGAACTCCCCCTCAGGGTCGTACGCACCGAGGTGCAGATTCGACAGCTGCCCCGTGCGTCTGCCGGACCCCCACTCGACGGCGAGCACGACGAGGTCGTAGGTGAGCACGGGTTTGACTTTGATCCAGCTCTTGCCGCGGCGGCCGGCCGCATACGGCGAGTCGATGGCCTTCACGACGACGCCCTCGTGGCCGGCGGCGAGCGCCTCGCGCGAGAGCTCGTCGGCCGCCGCCGGATCGGCGGTGACGGTGCCGGGGATCCGCCACCGCCCCGCGACCTGCTCGAGCACCCTCTGCCGATCGACGAGAGGCTCGTCGATGAGGTCGCGGCCGTCCGCGTGCAGCACGTCGAAGAACCACGGGCGCAGCACGAACTGCGGCGCCGTCTCGGAGCCGAACCGCGCCATCGTGTCTTGGAAGAGCCGCGGCCCTCCGTCCTCGTCGAGCGAGAGCGTCTCGCCGTCGAGGATGAGCCGCTCGGCGGGCAGCGACCGCACCGTCTCGACGATCTCGGGCACGCGGTGCGTGATGTCGGCGAGGTTGCGCGTGAACACGCGCACGTCGTCGCCGTCACGGTGCACCTGGATGCGGGCGCCGTCGAGCTTGTATTCGACGGATGCCTCACCCACCGTCTCAACGGCTTCGGCCGCCGACGCCGCGGTGGAGGCGAGCATCGGCAGCACGGGGCGTCCGACGCGCAGCCCGACCGCGTCGAGGGCGGCGGGCGGCTCGGCGAGGGCGATGCGGGCGGTCTCGCCGAGATCGCCCGCCAGCATCGCGGCCCGTCGCACGGCCGCCGCAGGACGATCCGACGCCTTCGCAATCGCATCGAGGAGCACTCCCTCGAGCGCTCCCGTGCGCAGCTCACCGAGCACGACCCGCACGAGCAAGTCCCACTCGCGCTCGGTCGCCCGCCGCGCGAGCGCCTCGAGGGCATCGCGCCGCGCGGCGACCGAGCCCGCTCCGGCGGTCCTCGCGAGCGTCTCGAATGCGGCGTCGACATCGCGCACCGTGAGCGTCGGCCCGGTGGCGTGCTCGACCGCGAGGTTCGCGAACCCACGCCATCCGACGCCCAGTCGCCCCTGGCGGGGACTCGCCGTCAGCAAGCCCACCGCGATGGGCAGCTCGTCGGGCGTCAGCCCGCCCAGAAGCGTCGCGAGTGCGTCGATCTTGGCGAGTCGCGAGCGCGTCGCGGCGACCGCGTCGACGGTGTCGACCACCTGGGACAGCAGCATCCCCGCATTCTCGCACCGCCGTCCGACACGGTCGGCGCTCACCGCGCGCTCCCCGGGATCACGCGATCAGCCGCGCCACCTCGCCGACGTTTCGGAAGTAGGCCGCGAGGTCGGGCTCCTCGCGCGGCGGCAGCAACACGATGTCGTCGATCCCGGCGTCGGCGAAGCGAGCGATCTCGGCCGCGACCTCATCCGGCGCGCCCGCGAGCACCGCGGCACGCGGATCCGAGCCCGGCGAGATCTCCTCCACCTCGGCGGCGGCGCGGGCTGCGGCGTCCGGCTCGAATGCGGCGACGACGTACGCCGCGACGTCGAACCGGTCATCGCGCCCCGCTTCGGCGTGACCTGCTCGCACCGCCTCGACCGAGCGCGCGATCGCATCGGGCGCGTACCCGCTGTTGAGGAGCACGCCGTCGGCGACGGCTCCCGCGAGCCGCAGCGTCTTCGGCCCCTCGGCGGCGCAGTACACGCGCGGCGCGGCGGCGGGCGGCCAGTCGAGCCGCACGTGGTCGAGCGTCACATAGCGCCCGTCCACCGTGACCTCTTCGCCGGCGAGCAGTGCGCGCAGCGCGGGCACGTACTCTCGCATGAGCGTCAGCGGCGACGCGGCCCGCGCGCCGACCTGCGCCATCCACGGCAGCACGCCGTGCCCGACGCCCGGCAGAAGCCGCCCCGGGCACATGCGCTCGATCGTCGCTATCTCCATCGCGGTCGCCGCGACGTTGCGCAACGGCATGGGCGCGATGCCGATCCCGATGCGCAGCCGCTCCGTCCACGCGAGAGCGGCGGATGCCGTCGCGAACGCCGACTGGCGGAAGCAGTCCTCCCAGATCCAGAGCTCGGGAACGCCCGCCTCCTCGGCGGCTTCGACCGCGGCGCGGAAGGCTTCGGGCGGGTTCGGGTACGGACTGAAGATGGCGCCGACGCGGGTCATGCGGCTACTCTGCCGCCGATCGCCGACATCCGCGACATCGCCGGATGCGGGGGTCACCCCCCGGTCGATTCGGGGGCTGGCGGCATCGCCCCGGCCGCACGCCGGTCCTAGCTTGAGCGCATGAGCGTGCACAACGGGGTCGCGACCACGACCCGACCCGCCTCGACCGGCCCCTCACCGAGCCCCGGTCGACTCGGCACCCGCATCGGATGGACCTGGGTGCTGCTCTCGTCACTCGCGATCGTCGCCTACGCGGTGGTCCCGTACCTCACAGCCGCACTCTCCGATCTCGCCGAGACAGGTGGAGGAACCGCGGGTCTCGCGGACCACTACGCGACCCAGTCCCCCGTCGTCGTCGGCGGCTTCTACGCGCACATCGTCGGCGGAGGCGTCGCGCTCGCACTGATGCCGCTGCAGTTCGTGCGGATGCTGCGCGAACGCGCTCCGAAGGTGCACCGCTGGATCGGCCGCGTCGCGCTCGTCGGCCTCGCGGTCGGCGCCGTCGGAGCCCTCGTCATCGCGCCGTTCAACTCCGCGGGTCTCGTGGGCCTCTTCGGGTTCGGCGGGCTGGGAATGGTGTGGCTGTACGCCGGATGGCGCGCGTACCGCGCGATCCGGCGCGGCGACGTCGCGAACCACCGCGCGTGGATGATGCGCACCTTCGCCGTCACCTACAGCGCGGTGACGCTGCGGCTCTGGCTGTTCGCCCTCATCTTCGCGCAGATCCCGTTCGCCGGCCCTGACGGCTTCGACTTCGAGGCGGCGTTCGACAACGCCTACGGTGTGGTGCCGTTCCTGGCGTGGATCCCCAACCTCCTCGTCGCCGAGTGGCTCATCCGCCGCCGCGGACTGCCCTCGTACCGGATCGCGCCGCCCAACGCCCGAGAGTCGGTTCGGGCACCTTGTCAGACGCTCGACGCCGCCGTCTCGATGAACCGCGTGTAGGCCGCGACGTCGTCTTCCGCGACGATCGCGCGCAACACGACCTCGTCGACGGCCGATCGGTATTCGCGGATGCCGCGCCCGAAGTCGTCCGGGCGCAGGACGGTCGCACCCGGCGCGATTCCGAGGCGCTCGAAGTTCGCCCGGTACTGCGGGAACGCCCCGTAGCGCCCCGCCTCCTCCTCGAGCCGCTGCACGGCATCGGGGTCGAGCGCCGCACGGACATACAGCGAGGCCTGCGCGGCCGGACCGGCGGCGTGCGCCTCGGCCGCCTGCGCCTTCGCGGCTTCGGGAGTGAGCCAGCTCAGCAGCACGCCGTCCGCCTCCGCGGCGCCGAGGCGGCGCATCCGTGGCCCCAGCGCCCCGATGAGCACGCGCGCCGACGTCACCTCGCGCAGTCGCCGCACAGACTCGCGCATGAGCGCGAGCACGCCGGAGCGCGCTGCGCCCGACCCGATGCCCAGCACGAGCCGGTCCTGCGGGAGCGCACGCACCGCGTCGGCGATCGACTCGGGCGGGCGGCGGTCCATCGGCACGACGCCGGTCGCGAGAGTGAGCCGGTCGGTGACGGCTGCCGCCGCCGCGAGCGCCGCGAGCGCGTCGGCGCCCGGAGTGTCGTTGACCCAGAGGGCGTGGAACCCCGCCGATTCCACGGCGGGGGCGATCGCGGCGATCGTGTCGGGGCCGAGGGCCGCGGCGACGCCGATCGAGACGAGAGCTTCAGGCATGCTTCGAGCATGCCCCGGATGCGGCAAGCCCCGCCACCCGGGGCGGGGGCGGCCTCACCCCGCGGACGACGGCGCCCACTCGAAGCCGTCAGGGTCGGTGAACGATCCGCCGTCGGAGTGGATGAGCAAGCGGTGCGAACCCGTTCCCGCGGGATCGACGTCGACCGACTTCGCGAGCGCACGCCGCTTGTAGAGGCCGAGACCGATGCGGCTCGAGGGCAGCGCGAAGTCGACGTAGCTGCCGAAGCCCTTCGCGACCGACAGACCGCGTGCGGTGTAGAACTTCTTGCTCGCCGAGACGTCGTCGGCCCCGAGCAGCAGCACGATGCTCTCGAACTCGCGCGTCGCCGGTGCGGAGTCCTTCTTCGTCGAGCTCGCGAGGTTCCAGATGGCGCCGTCCGGCGCCTGCACGACTCCGCCGAAGCCCCAAAGCGACTTCTCGGTCGGCTTCACGACCGTCGCCCCGGCCGCGACGGCGGCGTCGAAGAGCGCCTGCACGTTCGCCGGCTGAGCCGTGACGAGCGACAGTGTGAAGCCGCGGAATCCGCCCGTCTCCGACTGCGCCGCGCGGGTGCGCACCTGCGAGTCGAGGCCGAATGCGGTCCGGTAGAACGCGGCAGCCGCTTCGGGGTCGGGCGCTTCGAGAGTCACCGCATCGATGGAGGTGATGGTCGTGCTGTCCGTCGTGTTCATACCGGCGACGCTACGCGGGTGGCTCGTCGCACACTTCTCGATTCCTGCTCGATGTGCAAGATCGTCCGGATGCGACGAAGGCCGCCACCCGGAGTGGGTGGCGGCCTCGTTCCGCTGCGAGCGGGAACCTGTGTCGGACGGCCTTACGCGGCCTGCGGCACCGCCGTGTCCGACGTCACGGAGAGTTGATCGCCCGCCACGTCGACCGTCACGGACCCGCCGTCGACGAGCGCGCCCGTCACGAACAGGTCGGCGACGCGGTCGTCGACCTCGCGCTGGATCAGGCGCCGGAGCGGGCGGGCGCCGTACTCGGGCTCGTACCCGTGCTCGGCGAGCCAGTCCACCGCGGCATCCGTCACGTCGATCGTGACCTCGCGACGCGCGAGGCGGTCGGCGGTCGCGCGGATCATGAGCGCCACGATCTCGCGCAGCTGCTCGCGGTCGAGCTTGCGGAACAGCACGATCTCATCGATGCGGTTGAGGAACTCGGGTCGCATCGACTCGCGGAGCTTCGCGAACACGCGGTCGCGCAGATCCTTCTCGGAGCCGAACCCGGTCTCACCGCCGCCGTCGGCGACGAACCCGATCGCGCCGGCGCGCGACGCGAGGAACTCGCTGCCGAGGTTGGACGTCATGACCACGACCGTGTTGCGGAAGTCGACCGTGCGCCCCTGACCGTCGGTCAGGCGCCCGTCGTCGAGCACCTGCAGGAGCAGGTTGAACACGTCGGGGTGCGCCTTCTCGATCTCGTCGAACAGGATGATCGAGTACGGGTTGCGACGCACGCGCTCGGTGAGCTGACCGGCCTCGTCGTAGCCGACGTACCCCGGAGGGGCGCCGACCAGGCGCGACACCGTGTGGCGCTCGCCGAACTCGCTCATGTCGAAGCGGATCACGGCGCCCTCGTCGTCGAACAGCGATGCCGCGAGGGCCTTTGCCAGCTCGGTCTTACCGACGCCGGTGGGGCCGAGGAACAGGAACGATCCGACCGGACGACGCGCGTCGCCCATGCCCGTGCGGTTGCGGCGCACGGCCTTCGCGACGGCGGCGACGGCCTCGTCCTGCCCGATGACCCGCTCGTGCAGCTCGGCCTCGAGGTTCGCCAGGCGCTCGCGCTCGGTCTCGGTGAGTCGGCTCACGGGGATCCCGGTCGCACGGCTGATCACAGCGGCGATCTCGGCCTCGTCGACGACAGCCTCGAGACCACCGCCGCCGGTCGTCGTCGCCTCCTCGATCTTGGCCTGCACCGCCGCGATCTCATCGCGGATGCGCGAGGCCTCCTCGTAGTGCTCCGCCGAGACGGCCGCGTTCTTGTCGGCCTCGAGCGCCGCCAGACGCTCCATGAGCTCCGACACGTCGACCTTGGCGCCGAGGCGCAGACGCAGCCGTGCGCCCGCCTGGTCGATGAGGTCGATCGCCTTGTCTGGCAGTACGCGCTCGGTGAGGTACCGGTCGCTCAGCTCGACGGCGGCGCGCAGCGCCTCGTCGGTGTAGGTGACGGCGTGGTGCTCCTCGTACGCGGGCTTGAGGCCGTGCAGGATCAGCACCGCATCCTCGATCGAGGGCTCGCCGACCTTCACGGGCTGGAAGCGGCGCTCCAGCGCGGGATCCTTCTCGATCACGCGGTACTCCTTGAGCGTGGTCGCACCCACGAGGTGCAGCTCGCCGCGCGCGAGGCGGGGCTTGAGGATGTTGCCCGCGTCCATCGCGCCCTCGCCGCCTGCGCCTGCGCCGACGACCGTGTGCACCTCGTCGACGAACACGATCAACTCGCCCTTGAGCGAGGCGATCTCGTCCATCGTCTTGGTGAGGCGCTCCTCGAAGTCGCCGCGGAACCGCGTGCCGGCGAGCATCGCCGGAAGGTCGAGCGCGATGACGCGCTTGCCGCGCAGCTGCTCGGGCACGGCATCCGCCACGATCGCGGCCGCGAGGCCCTCGACGATCGCGGTCTTGCCGACGCCCGCCTCGCCGATCAACACCGGGTTGTTCTTGGTGCGTCGGCTGAGGATCTCGATGGTCTGCTCGATCTCATCGGCACGGCCGATGACCGGGTCGAGCTCGCCCGCCGCGGCGAGCGCGGTGAGGTCGGTGCCGTACTTGTCGAGCATGGGCGTCTCGGATGCCTCATCCTCCTGCTCGTCGCCGGCAGGCGCGCCGTTCGGGGCGACCGTCTCGCGGACGCCCTGCGTGAGGGCCTCGGCCGTCACGCCGGCGTCGGCCAGCACGCGGCCGGCCGGAGTGTCCTGCGCGAGGACGAGGGCGAAGAAGAGGTGCTCGGGGTCGACGTACGTCGAGCCGGACGAACGGGCGACCTGGAACGCGTGGAACAGCGCGCGCTGAACGGACGGAGTCACGACGGCGCCGTCGACGTCGGCCGGGGCCCCGGCGGCGGGAAGTCGGTCGTCCGCAGCGCGAGCGATCGCGCGCGGGTCTGCGCCGATGCGCTCGACGGCGTCGCGCGCGGGAGACTCCCCCACGATCACGCGCAGCACGTGCAGAGCGTCCAACTCACGCTGACCGCGCGAGAGCGCGTACTGACCCGCGCGCTGCAGGATCTCCTGCGTGCGTGCGCTCAAGAAGCGGCTGAGGTCGATCGACCGCTCCGCGCGTGCCCGCTCACCCGCGAGGTACCGCGCGAGGAACTCGTCGAACGAGCCGCCGGTGGGAGTGGTGTCTTCAGGCATTAATCGGTCTCCTGGACTTGAGTCTTGCACTGTCAAGTTTACAAACTTGAGCAGATTCGTATCAAGTTCAACGCGCTCCCGCCCTCGGTATTCCCGACCACGCGAAACAGCGCTGAGATGCCGGACGCTCGGCGCAGCGACGCCGCACCGGGAAGAATCCCTTCCGACGCGAGGAGGGGTGTCAGAGCCCGGCGCCCACGAGCGCCTCGCCGAGCGGAGTGCGCAGGTGCAGCACGCGATGTCCATCGCGCCGGCTAGCGATGAGACCGGCGACGCGCAGCACTGTAAGGTGGTGCGACGCGGTCGAGAGTGCGAGCCCCGCGTCGGCGGCGATCTGCGATGTCGTACGCGACTCGTGCGCCGTGAGCAGGATGCCGGCGCGCGCCGGTCCGAGAAGCGCCGCGAGCGCATCGTCGCGGGCCGTGGCATCCGCCGCCCACCTCTCTGTCACGCCCTGCGCCGGATAGAAGAGCGTCGGCTGCGCGGGCGGTTCGGTCAGCACCGCGCAACCCTGCTGGGCGAACACCGACGGCACGAGGACGATGCCGGATCCGCGGCAGTCGAGCACTTCGGAATGGAATCCGAGCTCGACGCGCAATCCGCCCGCGCTCCAGTCGACCGTGCGATGGAGCCCTCCGACCATGCTCGCGAGCCCCTCGGTCGCGACGCGACGCGAACGGACGGCGATGTCGGCACGCAGCATGCGCTCGAGCTGCGGCCACACCGGCTCGAGAAGCGCCGTCCACAGTTCGAGCCACGCGTCGGCGATCATCGCGCGGGCGCGCGGGATGTTGTCGAGCATCGCCTCGACGGCCCGCCGCCGCGACCCCTCCGAGCGCACCGCGACCTTTCCGAGGTCGACGCGCATGAGCTCGTCGGGTACGTCCCGCAGGCGTTCGGCCTCATCGGCGGGCTCGAGGTCCCATGTCGGCGTCGTCGTGAGGAAGTCGGGGAAGTATCCGCGCTCGCGCACGAGCACCGCGAAGAGCTCGAACGCTTCGCGCGGCACCTTCGAGCGAACGCTGCGCAACCAGCCCCATTGCAGCGGATGCTCCGCCGGCCGCTGCAGCACCCGCACGGCGTGGCACAGCTCGTGCCTCGGCGACACCCCGAAGCGGATCGCCGAGATGTCATCGGCGGCCAGCCGGAACACGACGAAGTTTCGACTCACATCGAAAGACTACGGTGGCGGATGCCGCGGCGGCAGTCTCTACACATCGAAACCACCGCAAGGAATCGAGACATCAGATGAACGCCGCAGAGATCACCATGTCCCCCGCGATGCACGCACCCGCCGGCACCGAGGAGATCATCCCCGCCGAGGCCCTGCGCGTCGGCACGAGGCGCACGCGCCGGTTCGTCGGCCGCGATCACGGCGCCGGCATCTCGTACTTCTTCGTCGACAACGAGCCCGGCGAAGGCCCCGGCCTGCACTGGCACCCCTACACCGAGACGTGGGTCGTGTTGGCCGGCACCGCCGAGATCACGATCGGCGACCGCAAGCTGATCGCCCGAGAGGGCGACACGGTCACGGGCCCGGCCGGTGTGTGGCACCGCTTCGAGAACGTGGGCGAGGACCGCCTGCGCGTGCTCTGCATCCACGCATCCGACGTCATCATCCAGACCTGGGCCGAAGAAGAGTAAGCCCGCACCACCCCCGGCACCACTCACACACCACGGAGGAACCCATGTCATTCCAGGCCTACCTCGACACGATCGAGAAGAAGACCGGGCTCACGCCCCGCCAGCTCGTCGACATCGCCACCGAGAAGGGCTTCGGCCCCGACTCGAAGGCGACGCCGATCATCGAGTGGCTCGCGGCCGACTACGGCCTCGGTCGCGGGCACGCGATGGCGCTCGTGCACGTCATCACGAAGGGCCCGCAGATCCCCACGAAGCACGTCGGCACCGACGGAGTCCACCGCGACGAGTCCGACACGCTGTGGCTCGACGGTGCCGCGACGAATCCGAATCGCAACTAACGCGAGCGCGGAGACGTGAAGAGGGGGCGGATGCCGCGGCATCCGCCCCTCTTCGTCTGTTGTCATCCCGGACTCACACGGCGCGCAGCAGCGCCTCGGCGGGCACGTCGCGGAATGTGAGCAGGAACGTGCGCTCGGGCCGGGTGCGGGCGCGGTGGATGACCTGCAGCGCCCGCTGGAACGTGGGGCTCGCGTTCACCGTCACGACGCGCTCGACGTCGGCGTTGAGGAGCTGCTTGACCAGTTCGTCCAGGGCGGGGGTGTTGTGGCGGAGGACACTGCCCGCGTCCAGCGCGATATCGGTGTCGTTGATGCCGGCCGCCAGCCGGCGGGCCGTGGCTCGCCCGAAGAACTCTCGGGGCAGGGTGATGACGTGGGCCATGGTGTCACTCCTTTCACGTGATGTGCGGTTGCGGAAGACGCTCGCGGTGAGCGAATCGTGACCGGGACGGGAATCGAACCCGCGTCGTACCTGCGGTGAAAGCGCAGTCGCCCCTACCAGCAGAGCAACCCGGCCGAGTCGGTGATCGTGACCCCAGCGGGACTCGAACCCGCGCTGCTGCCGTGAGAGGGCAGTGTCCTGACCGCTAGACGATGGGGCCCGAAGTGACAGCGTGGCGCGCCCGCTCTCACGCGTGGAGATGGCCGCTCGTCGAGAGCGGATGGCCCGATCAGGACGGCCCGATCCTCGTGAGAGACGGTGCGCGCCGACTGCCGTCGAGGGGTGAGTCCTCGGAGGACTCCTCCCATTATCGACAATGCGATGCGGCGGTCGAATATTCCGGCGACCGCACGTACGAGTCGCCTGCCCCCTTGCCGAAGCCTGATCGCAGGGCCATGCTGAGGAATTGGTCGATCAGCCGACTCGCCTCGGCAAGCCGACTCGCGGCCTTCCGCCCATCGCAGACCACGGGCAACGGAGGTTGACATGAGTGCCGATCGGAAATTCCCGGACGGGTTCACGTGGGGTGTCGCGACATCCGCTTATCAGATCGAGGGGGCGTGGAACGAGGACGGCAAAGGCGTCTCGAGACTTCTACAACCGGCTCGTCGACGAGCTTCTCGCCGCCGGGATCGAGCCGTTCGCGACCCTCTACCACTGGGATCTCCCCCAGACGCTGGAGGACGCGCACGGCGGCTGGCGGAGCAAGGAGACCGCCAAGGCGTTCGCCGACTACGCCGGCTTCGTCGCCGAGCAGCTCGGCGACCGCGTGAGGCACTACTTCACCATCAACGAATTCGCCTCATTCGTCGAAGCCGGCTACCAGGGCGTCGATGTGCAGGTCGGCGGCGGCAAGACGATCCACCTCGGCGCCGCACCGGCCGTATCCGTTTCGGATGCCGAGCTCAAGCAGGTGCGCCATCATGCCGTTCTCGGCTACGGGCTCGCGGTCCAGGCGATCCGCGCGCAAGGTCCGGAAGGCACGAAGGTCGGCTTCGCCGAGAACATCCGCGTCGCGGTTCCGGTCCTCGACACACCCGAGCACGTGCGGGCCGCCGAAGCCGCCACCCGCGAGCGCAACGCCGGATTCATGACCGTCATGATGGAGGGCCGCTACACCGACGACTACCTCGCATCGGCGGGCGGCACGACCCCGACCTTCACCGATGACGAGCTCGCCATCATCGCCTCACCCCTGGACTTCGTCGGCATCAACGTCTACAGGCCCGGCTGGTACATCGAACCCGCCGACGAAGCGCCCGGCTACCGCGACGTCCCCATCAACGCGTCGCATCCGAAGATGCTGTCGAGCTGGCACGTGTTCGACCCCGAAGTCCTGTATTGGGCACCGCGTCACATGCAGTCCATCTGGGGCGCGCAATCCATCTACATCACAGAGAACGGATGCGCCGCCTCCGACGTCCTCACCGCGGACGGGCGCGTCTACGACTCCGACCGTGTGATGTTCCTGCGCGCGTACCTCACGCAGCTGCAACGGGCGACCTCGGAAGGCATTCCCGTACACGGCTACTTCCACTGGTCCGCGCAGGACAATCTCGAGTGGATGGACGGCTTCGGCAACCGCTTCGGACTCATCTACGTCGACTTCGAAACCCTCGAGCGCACGCCCAAGCTCAGCGCCGATTGGTTCAGAGAGGCCGTGAGAAGGAACGCGGTCGTCTAGACCCGGCGCCTACCGTTCGTCAGTGTCGGCCGCCCGGAGGGCCGATGATCAGCAGCGCGACGTAGAGGGCGATGACGGCGAGGGCGATGAGGACCGCCAGCACCCATGGCCGGCGCAGGAACCACCGCAGCCATCGGTCATGCCAGCGAGCGTCTCGCGGGTCGGCGGTCTCCTCGAGGCGCCACTCCCCTACGAGACGGCCCGTGCGCTGCAGCCAGATCTCGGTGGGAATCGTCGCGTACGGGATGATCGCGCTCACGATGGCCACCGCTGCGGGCCAGGGGCGCCACCTGTTGTTCATCGCGACGAGGACCGCGGTCGCACCGTACGAGAGGAACACGAATCCGTGGATGCCGCCGCCGATCGTGGCCGCGATCGGCAGATCGGCGAACGCCCGGAGCAGCAGGCCGACGATGAGGAGCGTCCACGAGACGGCTTCGAGGATCGCCAGGGTCCGGAACAGGCGGAGCGGCGTGCGGAACATTCCTTCAGCCTAACTGAAGGATTCCGCGCTCCCGTCCGCAGCGTGCGGCGACAGCTCTTCGTGTGCATTTTCCAGCACCTCTGCCAGCCGCGGAGCCTCCATCTCGAACTGCCTGTCCAGGCGTGCGAGGCGAGATTCGGCATCCGCGAGTGCCGCTTCGCCGCGAGCCGTCGCCCGAAGGTCGGATGCGGCACCGGCATGTGCCGTGGCATCCTGCACCAATCCCTCATCCTGCAGAGCACGCACGGCTGTATGAGCCGTCTGCACGGTGATGTGCGAGAGGCGCGCGAGCTCCGAGAACGAGATCCCGGGTGACGCGTGGATGTGTGCGAGGAGCCCGTACTTGCGGGTGCTGAGCCCCAGGTCTTTGAGCACCGCCGACAGACGCGCCTCCCACACGCTGGAGACCGTGAGGAGCGCGAGCACGGGACTGGAGGTGGGGCGCTCGGGCATGACGCTTCATGCTAACCATCCACTCCGGCCCGCGAGGCCATCGGGCGCGCCCGGCCGGCCGGCGACACTCCGTCGGGCGCATGGGTTGCATCCCCCGCGGCCAGCACTTATGATCGCTTATCGAAGCGCTTCCGCGAAGCGCTTCGATACCACGAACGGCCGCTGCTCGCGCAGCACGATCCGATGACGACGGAGTCCCGATGGCGAAGATCGACGAAGTAGCCAAGGCCGCCGGCGTCTCGATCAGCACCGTCTCGTACGCGCTCAGCGGCAAGCGGCCCGTGGCCCCTGACACGCGCCGCCGCATCGAGAAGGCGGTGCGCGAACTGGGATACCGGCCGAATGCCGGCGCGCGCATGCTCGCCGGCTCGCGCACGCAGATCTTCGCGCTCACCGAGCCGCTGCGCAAGGACACTCACGCGCCGACGCACATGTCATTCGTCCTCGCCACGGCCGTCGCCGCCCGCCGGCACGACTACGACATCCTTCTGCTGACCGACGAAGAGGCGTCGGCGGGGATGGGCCGGGTCGCCGCGAGCGGTCTCGTCGACGCGATCCTCGTGCTCGATGTGGCTCCCGAAGACGAGCGGGTCGCGCTCTCGCGCGCGATCGCGACGCCGACGGTCTTCATCGGCGTGCCGAACGACCACGAGGGACTCGTGTGCGTCGACCTCGACTTCGAGGCTGCCGCCGCACTCGCCGTCGATCGTCTCGCCGACGCCGGCCACGTGCGAATCGGCCTCATCGGCCAGCCCGATGTGGCGTACGAGAAGTCGAACTTCCCGCCGCGCCTGCGCACGGCCGCCGAACGACGCGCGGGCGAGCGCGGCATCCGACTCTCGTGGCGCACATCGGGCCATACGCACTCCAGCCGTGGGCGAACGCGCAAGGCGACCGGTGAGCTCCTCGACGAGGGTGCGACGGCGCTGCTCATCCACGCGGCCGACGACGCGCACACAGCGGCGTTCGCCGAGATCGAAGCGCGCGGGCTGCGCATCCCCGAGGACGTGTCGATCATCTCGGTGGCGGCGTCCTTCGACACCGCCACGCTGTCGGTCCCGGTCGACACGATCCCGCTCATCCCCGACGCGTCGTGCGGCCTCGCCGTCGAGCTGGCGGTCCGCAGCGTGAGCGGCGACCACCTGGAGCCCGGCCTCCACCTGATCCCCCCGACCTACGTCGATCGCCGCTCGATCGCCGCGCCGAGTGCGCGGACCGAGACGCCGATCTCGTAGTCCCCTCCTGCACAACTGAACACAGCCGTCTCCGAACTCGAAGCGCTTCGATTCGTCCGGTGTCGGTCGAAGCGCTTCGATCCGGAATCCCCCTCCCGCAAGGGACACCAGAAAGGAGTGCCGAGGATGGCACGCATGACACGGAAGACCACGAAGCGCGCGCTCGCGGTCGTGGGCTCGCTGGCGGTGGCCACGGTGGCCCTGACCGCCTGCGCGGGCGGAAGCGGCAGCGACAGCGGCGACGGAGAGACGCTCAAGCTGTGGCACTACGAGGGCGCCGACAGCGCGATGGGCAAGGCGTGGGCCGAGGCCATCGAGGTCTTCGAGAAGGAGACCGGCGCGAAGGTCGAGTTCGAAGAGAAGTCCTTCGAGCAGATCCAGAAGACGGCCAGCCAGGTGCTCGACACCGACGCGGCGCCGGACCTCATGGAGTTCAACAAGGGCAACGCCACCGCCGGGTTCCTGGCCAGCACGGGCCTCATCAGCGACATCACGGATGCGGTCGAGGAATACGGCTGGGCCGACAAGCTCGCCCCGTCGCTGCAGACGACCGCGAAGTACACCGAAGACGGCGTCATGGGCGGCGACACCTGGTACGGCATCCCCAACTACGGCGAGTTCGTCGGCGTCTACTACAACCTCGACGCCTTCGAAGAGGCGGGCCTGGAGCTCCCGACCACGTACGACGAGTTCGTGGGCGTCCTCGACGCGTTCGTCGCGAAGGGCATCACGCCGCTGGCCGAGGCCGGCGCGGAGTACCCGCTCGGCCAGCTCTGGTACCAGCTCGCGCTGACGAAGGGCGACCGCTCGTTCGTCGACGCCTACCAGCTCTACGAGGGGCCGGTCGACTGGCAGGGCCCGGAGATCACATACGCCACCGACACGCTCAAGGAGTACGTCGACAACGGCTACATCGCCAAGGACGTCTCCTCGATCAAGGCCGAGGACGCGGGTGTGTCCTTCATCAACGGCACCGCGCCGATCTTCGTGTCGGGGTCGTGGTGGTTCGGCCGGTTCGTGAACGAGGCGACCGGCTTCGACTGGACCTTCCAGGCCTTCCCGGGCGAGACGAAGCTGTCGCTCGGATCGTCGGGCAACCTCTGGGTCGTGCCCGAGAACGCGGCGAACAAGGATCTCGCCTACAAGTTCATCGACATCACGATGCGTCCCGAGATCCAGGCGATCATCGGCAACAACGGTGGCGTGCCGGTGGCGGCCGATCCCGCCGACATCACCGACGAGAAGAGCGCGGAGCTCATCGAGACGTTCAACGGGATCCTCGCCGATGACGGCCTGTCGTTCTACCCCGACTGGCCCGCGCCGGGCTTCTACGACGTCATCGTCCAGGAGCTGCAGGGCCTCGTGACCGGCTCGCAGGACGCGGCGACGACGAACGCGAACCTCGGCAAGCAGTACGAAGAGGGAACAGCGGACTTCCGCTGATCTCCTGATCAGAAGCGGGCGGGGTGCGCACCCGCTGGGGTGACGCCCCCGCCCGCCTTCGAGGAGCTGAACATGTCCGTTGACACCCGGCCGGCGCGCACGCAGCGCGCCACGCTGCCTCCCGAGCAGCCGTCGATCCCCCAGCGCAAGGGCGGCACGGGCGCCTACTGGCTCTACCTGATGCCCGGCTTCGCGCTGCTGCTGGTGATCGTCATCGTCCCGCTGGTGTGGAACGTGTATCTCACCTTCACGAAGTGGCGAGGCGTGCGCTCTCCGGAGTTCATCGGCCTGGAGAACTGGCAGAAGCTGTTCACCGACGAGGACTTCTGGACGTCGTTCGGCAACTCCGTCTGGATGATCCTCGCGATGGTGGTCATCCCCACGCTCGTCGGCCTGGTCGTCGCAGCTCTCTTGTTCGACGTCGTCGGCCGCAAGTTCGGCGGCAGGGTCGGCAGCTTCCTGCGCGCCACCTACTACCTCCCCCAGATCCTCCCGATCGCCGTGGCAGGCATCGTGATCGGCTGGATCGTGCGCCCCGGTCAGGACGGCGCGCTCAATCAGATCCTCGGATGGCTCGGCATCCCGCCCTACGACTGGCTCGGACAGATGCCGTCTGCACTCATCGTGCTCATGGTGGTCATGGTGTGGGTGCAGATCGGATACCCCGTCGTCGTGTTCATGGCCGCGCTCCAGCGAGTCGACCCCGAACTGTACGAAGCGGCCGAGCTCGACGGCGCGAACTGGTTCCAGCGGTTCTCCGCGATCACCATGAGCATCATCCGCCCGGAGATCTTCGTCGTGACCCTCACCTGCACGATCGCGGCACTGAAGGTCTTCGGCCCCGTCTATGTGATCACGCGCGGCGGCCCCGCCGGGGCCACCCTCGTTCCGGCGTATTACGCCTACCAGGAGTTCTTCACGAAGCGAAACGTCGGCTACGGCGCGACGATCGCGACGGTGCTCACGATCGTCGTCGTCATCGTCTCGATCGTGTTCATCCGCGTGCAGAACTCGATCGAGCGCAAGGAAAGGGCGGGTCTGTGATGGCTGCCGGAACCGTTCTCGCGCCCACCGCGAAGACCCGTGCGAGCCGAGGCCGCGGCGGAATGACGAAGAAGCGCGGCGTCGACTGGCTGCTGCTCGCGCTCGTCGTCGTCGGGGCCGTCCTGGTCATCGCGCCGTTCTACCTCGTACTCGTGAACTCGTTCAAGTCGCCCGTCGACTACGCGACATCCGGGCCCCTCGCCCTTCCGCAGGAGCTCGACTTCACGGGCATCGTCAAGTTCTGGGAGCGCGTGAACTTCCCGCAGAAGGTCTGGAACTCGATCTTCATCTCGGGCGTCGTCGCGGTGCTCGCCGTGGTCATCTCGATGCTCAACGCGTTCGCGATCGGGATCGGGCGCGTGCGCGGACGCACGTGGATCGTGCTGCTCTTCCTGCTGGCGAACCTCCTGCCGCAGGAGGCGCTCCTGTACCCGCTCTACTACATGTTCAAGTCGATCGGCCTGTACGACAACGTGTGGTCGGTGATCGTCGTGTTCACCGTCATCCAGGCGGCGTTCGGAACGTATCTGCTCTCGTCGGTGTACGGCACCTTCCCGAAGGAGGTGCTCGAAGCCGCATCGCTGGACGGTGCGAACCGGTGGCAGATCCTGTGGCGGGTCGTCTTCCCGATAAGCCGCCCGACCCTCTCGGTCCTGCTCATCTTCTTCTTCATCTGGACGTGGAACGAGTTCCTCATCCCGCTGACGTTCCTCGCCTCCAACGCCAACCAGACCGTGCCGGTCGCGATCAGCGTCCTGCAGGGCGACCGCCTCATGGACGTGACGACCACGAGCGCGTCGGCGCTTCTGGGCATCATCCCCACGCTCATCTTCTTCCTCATCTTCCAGCGCACCCTCACGCGCGGCATCACCGCAGGAGCAGTCAAGTAAATGAAGTTCACAGATGGTTTCTGGCAGCTGCGTCCGGGCGTCACCGCCCTGTATGCGCAGGAGGCCTACGACATCGAGGAGACGGATGCCGCGCCCGACGGCCCGGGGCTGGTCGTCACGGCGCCCACGACCGTCATCGCGAAACGCGGAGATGTGCTCAACCGCCCGGTCCTGACGGTCACGCTCTCGTCCCCCCTCGAGGGTGTCGTGCGGGTGCGCATCGCGCACCACACGGGCGGAAGCCGGCACAGCGGCTTCGCGCTGCCCGGGGCGCGCACCGGCGTCGGCGTGACGGAGATCACGGATGCCGCGGGCACACTCACGACGGGCGCGCTGACCGCGCGCATCGCGAAGGGCGCGCCGTGGGACCTGTCGTTCGAGGCGAACGGGAAGCGCCTCACCGGCAGCGCGGGGCGCGCGGCCGGCTACATGAAGCTCTCGCCGGGCGCCGCGGTCGATCCCGGCATCGCGGGCAACGCGCGCATGGAGACCGGCATCCCGCATGCCGACCGCTTCGTCCGCGAGCAGCTCGACCTCGGAGTCGGCGAGCTCGTGTACGGTCTCGGCGAGCGCTTCGGCCCGGTCGTCAAGAACGGCCAGAGCGTCGAGATCTGGAACGCCGACGGCGGCACATCGAGCGAGCAGGCGTACAAGAACGTCCCGTTCTACGTGACCTCGCGCGGCTACGGCGTGCTCGTGAACGACCCGGGGCACGTGTCGTTCGAGGTGGGCTCGGAGGCCGTCGAGCGCGTGCAGTTCTCGGTGTCCGGCGAGATCCTCGAGTACTTCGTCATCGCGGGCCCGACTCCCGCCGACGTGCTGGGCCGCTACACGCAGCTCACCGGGCGTCCGCCCGTGGTACCGGCCTGGTCGTACGGCACGTGGTTGAGCACGTCCTTCACGACGTCCTACGACGAGGCGACCGTGAACTCGTTCATCGACGGGATGACCGAGCGCGACCTGCCGCTGTCCGTGTTCCATTTCGACTGCTTCTGGATGCGCGAGTTCAACTGGTGCGACTTCGAGTGGGACCGGCGCGTGTTCCCCGACCCGGAGGGCCAGCTCGCGCGCCTGCACGAGCGCGGGCTGCGGGTGTCGGTATGGATCAACCCGTACATCGCGCAGCGCTCGCCGCTGTTCGCGGAAGGAGTCGAGGGCGGGTACCTCGTGCGCCGCGCGGACGGCTCGGTGTGGCAGTGGGACCTGTGGCAGGCGGGCATGGGACTCGTCGACTTCACGAACCCCGCGGCGGTCGAGTGGTATCAGTCGAAGCTGCGCGCACTCGTGGAGCAGGGCGTCGACACGTTCAAGACGGATTTCGGCGAGCGCATCCCGACGGACGTCGTGTGGCACGACGGCTCCGACCCCGAGCGCATGCACAACCTGTACACGCAGCTGTACAACAAGGCCGTGCACGACGTGCTCGTCCATGCGCGCGGTGAGGGCGAGGCGGTTCTGTTCGCGCGCTCTGCGACGGCCGGCGGCCAGTCCATGCCCGTGCATTGGGGCGGTGACTCGACCTCGACGTACGCATCGATGGCGGAGACCCTGCGCGGCGGGCTATCGCTCGCATGGAGCGGGTTCGCGCATTGGAGCCACGACATCGGCGGGTTCGAGGGTACGCCGGATGCGGACGTGTTCAAGCGCTGGACGGCATTCGGCATGCTGTCCTCGCACAGTCGCTTCCACGGCTCCGACTCGTACCGCGTGCCGTGGGCGTTCGACGAGGAGGCGGTCGAGGTGACGCGCCTGTTCTCGAAGCTCAAGATGCGCCTCATGCCGTACCTGTATGCGCAGGGACTCGTCGCGGCCGAGACGGGGGTGCCGGTCATGCGCCCTATGGCGCTGGAGTTCCCCGCGGACCCGGCGACCGGGCACCTCGACCGCCAGTACATGCTCGGTCCCGATCTGCTCGTCGCTCCGGTGTTCTCGGCTTCGGGAGAGGTGTCCTTCTACCTGCCCGCCGGCACGTGGACGCATCTGCTCACCGGCGAGAAGGTCACCGGCGGCGGATGGCGCACGGAGACCCACGGGTTCGACTCGCTTCCGCTGTACGTCCGGCCGGGGGCCGTCCTGCCGTGGGGCGCGCGCGACGACCGTCCTGACTACGACTATCTCGATGGGCTCGCGCTGCGGGTGTTCCCCGGCGGCTCCGGCACGGCGTCGGTGCGCGTCACGACACCTGACGGACGCTCCCAGGTGTTCGAGGTGGACCGCGCGGAGGTGACAGAGTGAGCAGCGTGACTTCCGAACACTCCGGCATCGTGCAGGGCTCGCCCGACTTCCGTGACGCGGGCCTCGTCTTCCCCTCCGACTTCACGTTCGGGTCGGCCACGGCGTCCTACCAGGTCGAGGGCGCCGCGGCGGAAGACGGCCGCCTGCCTTCCATCTGGGACACCTTCAGCCACACGCCCGGGCGCGTGTGGAACGGCGACACCGGCGACGTCGCGTGCGACCACTATCACCGCTGGGAGTCCGATCTCGACCTCATGCAGTCGCTCGGGCTGCACGCGTACCGGTTCTCGATCGCTTGGCCCCGCATCGTCCCGACCGGGCGGCTGTCCGACGGCGTCAACCAGGCCGGGATCGACTTCTACTCGCGGCTCGTCGACGGGCTGCTCGAGCGCGGCATCCGTCCCGTCGCGACCCTCTATCACTGGGACCTGCCGCAGACGCTCGAGGACGCCGGCGGGTGGCCGGTGCGTACGACTGTCGATGCTTTCGCGGATTACGCGGGAGTCGTGGGTGCGGCGCTGGGCGACCGCATCCACACGTGGACGACGCTCAACGAGCCATGGTGCTCGGCCTACCTCGGGTACGGACAGGGCGGGCACGCGCCGGGCCGGCACGAGCCGGCGGCGGCGCTGGCCGCGGTGCACCATCTGAACCTCGCCCACGGCAAGGCGCTGCAGGCGCTGCGGGCCACCTCGACCGGCTCGCCGGAGTACTCCGTGACGCTGAACTTCCACGTCCTGCGCGGCGAGGGCGACGGGGCAGCCGAGGCGATGCGCCGCATCGATGCGCTCGCGAACCGCGCGTTCACCTCGCCGATGCTGCGCGGCGTCTACGACGAGGACCTCCTCGCCGACACGTCGTCGGTCACCGACTGGTCCTTCGTGCATGACGGCGACCTCGCCACGATCAACCAGCCGATCGACGTGCTGGGCGTCAATTACTACTCGACCGCCACGGTGCGCCTGTGGGACGGCGTCTCCCCCAAGCAGATGAACGACGGCCACAAGGCCGCGGCGGGCGGGACCGCATGGCCGGGCAGCGACCGCGTCGTCGAGTTCGTGCAGCAGCCCGGACCGTACACCGATATGGGATGGAACATCGCGCCCGAGGGGCTGCTCGACCTCCTCCGCTCGCTCAGCGCGCAGTTCCCGCACCAGCCGCTCATGATCACCGAGAACGGTGCCGCGTTCGCCGACGAGGTCGCGCCGGACGGCTCGGTGCGCGACCCGCTGCGCGTGGACTACCTGCGCCGGCATCTGACCGCCGCGCATCGCGCGATCGAGGAGGGCGTCGATCTGCGGGGGTACTTCGTGTGGTCGCTGCTCGACAACTTCGAGTGGGGCTACGGCTACGCGAAGCGGTTCGGCATCGTGCGGGTCGACTTCGACACGCTCGAGCGGATGCCGAAGGCCTCGGCGCATTGGTTCCGGCGGCTCGCCCAGACCGGCGTCCTTCCCGCGTAGGGGCGCTTCTCCTCGCGGGCTCCCCCGCTCAGGTGACCGCCCCTGTTCCCGCCTTACCAGGGCGTCACGCGCAGGTCGATCTCGCCGGACGGCCAGTCGCCTCCTCGGACCGGGAAGATCAGCAGCGGGCTGTCGGACGAGACCACCGCTGGGGCAAGCGCGGGCCGGGTGATTCGGGCCCGTGACCTACGATCGGGGCATGCGCGTGTTTCTGGCCGGCGCCAGTGGCGTGATCGGCACCCGGCTCATTCCCCTCCTGCGGCAGAACGGGCACACCGTCGCAGGCCTGACCCGCACACCGGCCAAGGCGGCAATGCTGAACGAATTGGGCGCCCAGCCCGTTGTGTGCGATGTCTTCGACGCCGCGGCGCTCACACGTGCGGTCGTCGACGCTGCTCCGGACATCGTGATCCACGAGCTCACCGACCTGCCGGACGATCCGGCGAAGATCGCGGACTTCCGGGAACGCCACGCCCGGATCCGGATCGAGGGCACGCACAACCTCGTGGCGGCCGCGCGCGAAGCAGCGGTTGCGCGACTGCTCGCACAGAGCGTCGCGTGGCCGATGGCACCGGGGCCGGGCCAGGCCGCCGTCGACGAACTGGAGAGATCGGTCCTCGCGTACGGCGGACTCGTGCTCCGCTACGGCCAGTTCTACGGCCCGGGCACTTTCCATGTTGATGAGCCGCCCGCAGGACCGCGAGTGGAGATCCAACGTGCCGCGGAGGCGACGGTCGCGGCTCTGCATGAACCGACCGGCGTGCTGGTGATCACGGATGAGGGGGCGGTGCGGGCGGACGCCGCGGTCGTACCGGCTGCGAAGGAGAATTGATCATGTGCGGAGCCATGACGTACGCCCCCTGACGGCCTGTCGTCATCCTTCCAGGTAGCGCGCTGTACGGCGCCCCCTCACCGGCACTCGTGAACGGGCACTGCCTTGGTCGGGCGACCGTGGGCCTCTTGTCTGCGTGGAGGGCGGAGTCCTACTCTTCCGCTGAAACACCGCGCCTCGGAAGCGGAGGCAGAGAATGAATGTCATCAGTCAGGTGATCGCTGGGCTGACTGCGCTCGCGCTGATCGGCATCGGAGTGCTCGAGATCTTCTTCCACAGCGACCGCCGGTTCCACCGGCTCTTCCTCATCGAGCCACACGACGCCCCGTCGGTGCGCATGTGGGCGATGAACATCGGCGCCTACAACATCACGTTCGCACTCGGCATGCTGCTCGGACTCTGGCTCATGGGCGTGAGGAACGAACTGGTGACAGGTGTGGTTTAGGCCGCGAGGGTGAGCGGCTCGGCCAGCTTGGACTCGAACTCGATGGGGGTCAAGCCGCCGAGGGAGTCCTGGGCTCGTTGCCGGTGATACTTCCGCTCGATCCAGACGACGATGGCGAGCCGCAGATCCTGCCGGGTGGTCCACCGCTGCTGGTTGAGGACGTTGGTCTGCAGGAGCGACCAGAAGCTCTGTGACACTCGAGGCATGCTGCGCGGCAAGGTGGTGTCGGCTGACGTGACCCTCAGAAACTCCGACCCTGCTGGTGTCCTTATTACAGATCCGTCCGTCAGCCGCACCGCCGACTTCGATGGCTTGATTAGGAGCATGTCCCTTCGGGTGACTCATCACAGAGATGCCTCATCTCCGGCGGAATCCACATCCCGCTCGAAGAGGAGAACCGAATGCTCACTGATCTCATCGACCATGTCCTCGGCGTCGACCCTGACCGCGATCGCATCACCGTTGCCGTTGTGGCCGCTCGCACCCAGGGCGCGATCGCTTCGAACGACTTCCCGACGACCCCGAGGGGCTATCGCGCCGCCCTGCATTGGGCTGACGAACACACCGAGCGAGGGCGGCGGGTATGGGCGATCGAAGGGGCCGGCGGCTACGGAGCCGGCCTGGCCGCGACGCTCGCTGCGCAGAACGAGCGCGTCATCGAGTTCGACCACCCCACCGCGCGTCCTTCGAAGGACGGCGCGAAGACGGACGCGCTCGACGCTATCCGCGCAACGCGCGAGACGCTGGGCCGAACCTCTTGGGCCGCCCCGCGCTCTCGCGGAGCACGTGAGGGACTCCGCACGTTGATCACAGCGCGGGACAGCGCCAAGATCGCCCGTGTCTCGGCCATCAACGTGCTGAAGGCGCTCATCGTGACCTGCCCGGTCAAGCTTCGTGAAGAACTTCGACGCCTTTCGCTGGGCCAGCTCGTTACCCGGTGCCAGCGGCTCCGGCTCGACACCGCGACAGATCCAGAGCTGGCCGCGACGAAGCTCTCCCTGCGAAGCACCGCGACGCGCATCCACCATCTCACCGTCGAGTGCCGGGATCTCGAGAAGGCGATGGAGCCGCTGGTCGACGCTCTCTGCCCGCGTCTCCTGACCGAACCCGGTGTCGGGGTGCTCGTGGCGGCGCAACTGCTCGTCTCCTGGTCTCACCCGGGTCGCTGCAGAAGCGAAGCCGCTTTCGCACGCCTCGCCGGCGTTGCCCCATTGCCCGCGACATCGGGACAGACTCAGACCCGGCATCGGCTCTCACGCGGCGGCGACCGACAGCTCAACCGTGTGATCCACACTGCCGTTCTCACGCGCGTCAAGACCGACGCCCAGACCCGTGAGTATCTCGCCCGGCGGATCGCTCAAGGCAAGACGAAGCGAGAGGCCATGCGCTGTCTCAAGCAGTACTACTCCCGCCACCTATTCCGCCTCCTCGAAAGCGCTTCCGTGCCCTCTTGACACCGATAGGAGCATCTCCATAGCTGCGTTGTCGCCCGCGGCGCCGACTCGGCCCATCGAACCGACCATGTCGTGCCGGCGCAGTTCCCGGGCCATGGCGCGGCTTCGAAACTGGCTGCCCCTGTCGGCATGCAAGATGCATCCGGCGACATCGCCGCGGCGGGCGACGGCGTTGCGGAGTGCGTCGACCGCGAGCTTCGAGGTCATCCGGTCGCTGATCGAGTACCCCACGATCCGGTTTGAGAAGACGTCTTTGATCGCGCAGCAGTAAAGCTTGCCTTCGGTCGTCGTGCGGTGCTCGGTGATGTCGGTGAGCCAGACCCGGTTCGGGGCATCGGCCCGGAAGACGCGTTGCACGTGGTCGTCGAACACGGGTGGGCCGGCCTTCTTGCCCTTCCCGCGCCGGCGGCGTTGCGCGGAGGAGAGGATCCCAGCCTGCGAGCACAGCTTCCACGCCGTCCGGCGACTCATCCGCCACCCTGCGCGGCGTGCTTCGTCAGCGAGGTATCGGTAACCGAACGTCGGGTCGTCCTCATGCGCGTCGTGGAGGGCGTTGATCCGATACGCGCGGAGGACGTCCGCGTCGCGGATCGGGTCATTGCGCCACCGGTAGTAGGGCTGTCTTGCGAGCTTCAGGACCCGGCACGACACCGTGACGGGGATCCCCGCCTCGGCGAGCTCGGCAACGAGCGGGTACGTCATTTTGGGGAGCCACCCAGTTTCAGGTTCGCCTGCGACAGATATGCCGCTGCCTTCCTGAGGACTTCGTTCTCCTGCTCGAGGAGACGGTTACGGCGGCGCAGCTCTCGCATCTCGGCGGCCTCGTCTGCCGTCTGACCGGGACGCTTGCCTTCCTCGACATCTGCTTGGCGGAGCCAGTTCTGCAGCGTCGCCTCGCTGACTCCGAAGTCAGTGGCGATCTGCTTGATGGTGACGCCGCTCTCACGGCGGCGGGCGACCGCGACGACGTCTTCGCGGGACTCTCTCGGATAGGGACCGGGCATGATGACATCCTTCCCGCCAGCGCCTCCCGGCACTAACGATCAGTTGTCACCGATCCGTTCCTCACGCCCGCGACTAGTTCGCGTGGTGTAGCCCGGAGTGGGCGGCCGCCGCAAGCGAACGCGGTCCTGCAACGACCAGGTTGGGGTGTCTGGACTCGGCTCCACGAAGTGGTCGTGGAGCCGAGTCCGTTCATCACTTCCGGCTGTCGCCGGCGTCGACGTTGAATTCCAGACCCGTCACGTACCGGGCCTCGTTCGAGAGCAACCAGACGACAGCGGCCGTCGCGTCGCGCGGTTCGAGATTCACGGCGAGCAGCTGGCTGTCGCGGAACTGCTGCAGGAGCTCCTCCATGGTCTTGTCGGAGAAGTCGACCATGTGCTGCGTCATCTCGGTCTGGATCGCAGCGGGGTGCAGACTGTTGCACCGGATGCCGTCCGGCCCGAGCTCTTTGGCCAGCGCCATGGCGAGCCCGCGAACGCCGATCTTCGCGGCGACGTAGTGGCTCAGGTACCCGACGGCCTTGTGGGTGGCGACGTTGGAGCTGACCAGGACGATCGATCCGCCGGGTCCGCGCTCGCGGACGTGCGGCACTGTCGCCTTCACCGTGTGGAAGACACCGGTGAGGTTGACGTCGATCATCGTCTGCCAGTTCTCGAGCGGGATCTCCCAGGTGGGGTAGAACCCGTCGGTGATGCCCGCGTTCGCGATCACGAAGTCGATGCCGCCGAGCTGTGCGGCGGCATCGTCGGCCGCTGCCTCCATTCCCGCGTAGTCACGGACGTCGACTTCGTAGGACCGCACGCGGACGTCGTGTTCCTCGCACAAGCGGACTGTCTCGGCCAGATCGGCGCTCGTTGCGCACCGATAAGGCGGGTGCTCGACTCTTCCCGCCGATCCCATGTCCAACAGGACCAGGTCGGCACCCTCGGATGCGAGCCGAACGGCGTGACTGCGGCCCTGACCGCGTCCTGCGCCCGTGATGAATGCAACTTTCCCTTCGAACTGTCGCATGAGCGTATTCGTGTTCCTTTCCTTGCGTGCGGAGGGCGTCGCAACGGCACTCGCCGTGCAGGCGGCGCCTCAGTGCGACGCCGCCGCCTGCGGACGGGACAGCACGTCGGGAACCGCCGTGGTCTCGTTCTTCCAAGCGGGTTGTGTGTCGGCGTCGAGTTCGAAGACGAGCGGCGATCGGTCGCTGAGCGTCCACTCGGGCAGGTACATGCGCTCCCCACCTCGGATCGCGGACTGATGCGACAGGATTCCCGCGCACGTGATGTTCGCGGCGTAGACGGCATCCGGGAACGCGTTCGACTCACCGCGAACGGCCTGGATCAGCTGGTGTGCGAGGTGAGGATGCGACCCGCCATGTCCGCCGCCCTGCACGAAGGATCGGTGCTCCGCTTCTCCTTCGCTCGTGTACACCCCCTTCGTGGTGAACATCTGGATCTCTTCCGGAAGCCAGTGCGCGAAGTCGGGTACGTCGACTGGCGATGCGGACTCGCCCAGGTACATGACGTGCCGGCCGTCCTCGGTCTGCGCCCACTCGAACGAGCGGATGGACCCATACGCATCGAAGCTCTCGCGGTACTCTCTCGCCACCGCCCACAGGTGCCGAGTGACCTCGGCGCCGACGTCGGAGCCGAGGAACGAGATGTGGGTGGACTCGATCGCGTACGGGGATCCGTAGTCGTCCTTCATGTCAGGGAAGACCGACCCCGAGCCGAGGCACTGGACGCTCTCCGCCTGGTAGCCGGCCAGCCCGAGCGTCGGGGCGATCGCGTGCGTCGCGTTGTACATCGGGGGCATGCCGTTCCAATAGGAGGGCCACCCCGTCATGTCCTGATGGTGTGAGGCGCGCACGAACTGCAGCTTGCCGAGCGCCCCGGCACGATACAGCTCGCGAATGAAGAGGAACTCCCGGCTGTAGAGCGTGGTCTCCATCATCATGTAGGTCAGGCCGGTACGCCCCTGGGCCTCGACGATCCTGCGGCAGTCCTCGACGGAGATCGCCATGGGAATCGTGCAGCCCACATGCTTCCCCGCCTCAAGCGCGGCCACGACCTGATCGGCGTGCAGTTGCAGGGGCGTGTTGATGTGGACCACGTCGATTTCGGGATCCTTGAGCAGCTCCTCGTAATCGTCATACCGGACCTGGACGCCGTACCGGTCGCCCACCGCATCCAGCGACGAGCGGGTCCGCTGGCAGATCGCGTACATCTCCGCATCCGGATGACGCTGATAGATCGGGATGAACTCCGCGCCGAACTCCAATCCGACGATCGCGACTTTCAGCTTGTCGCTCATGCCGGCGCCCCCGACTGCGCCCGCGCGGCGTGCTCGGCGAGCTTCCTCTCGACCAACGGGCGAAGGTAGTTGATCGACGTGCGAGCGTCCTCATCCGGCTCGATCCCGCGCCGATGGAAACCCGTCTCCATTGTGAGATAGCCGTCGAACCCGATGTCGATCAGCGCATCGACGAGCGACTCGAAGTCACCGACTCCCGAGCCCGGCGGCAGCCGGTCGTTGTCGGAGATGTGGATGTGCTTGAGGTCCGAGGCCATTTTGTACGCATAGTCGCTGATGACCTCGCGACTGTAGAGCACATGGAACGTGTCGAACATGAGCTTGACGTTCGGCCGGTTGACGTCCTGCATGAGCTCGATGGCGTCGTCGGCGGAAACACACAGGTTCGTGTCGTGCGAGGTCGGCTCGATCACGAGAGTGACACCCGTGTGCGCGATCGAGTCCGCGATCTCGGTGAGCACCTCCCTGCTCCAGGCCCAGGCCTGCCTCCGCGACGTGCCGAAGATGATCCAGCCCGGCAGATAGATCAGCGTCTTCCCGCCCCACTCCGCGGTGAGCTCGGCGAGCTCTTTGTAGTGCTCGACGGTCGCACGGCGCTCTTCGGCGTAGGGCGATGCGGGGTTGTTGCCGGGTCCACCCGACGGTGCGGGCAGCATGCTCGAGAGCTGGATGCCGTGCTCTTGCAGCAGGTCCCGGACCTGTGCGCGGCGGTCCTTCGAGAGGTGCGGCGGATACGCGTGTGGTGCCGCCGCACCGATCTCGATGCCGTCGTAGCCCAACCGGGCAAGACGCTTGATCGTCTCGTCGAGCGTGTAGGCGGGCACCCACACGAAGAAGCTCGAGTATGCCCACGTGTTGTACGAGATCTTCATTCATTTCTCCTCTCGGGGCGGCTGCGACCACAGCCGCAGCCGCCGCCGGCTTCTGGTTACTGGGGCGGGTTGCTGATGTACTCGTCGACGTTGCTGGCGTCGATCAAGGTCGAGTCGAGGACGATCCGCTCGTCGATGTCCTCGCCGGCGCACAGCTTGGCGGCGGCGATCACCGATTCCCGGATGACGAGGGGATAGCCCACCGTGGCGGCGTACGTCCCCTGCTGGATCATCTCCAGCGCGTCGAGCTCTCCGTCGACGCCGAAGACGGCGATCTCGTCCTGTCGGCCTGCCTCGGTGATCGCCTGAATCGCTCCGAACGACATCTGGTCGTTGTGGGTGTAGACGGCGTCGACCTCGCCGGACCCAAACCGCTGAAGGAGGTCCTCCATCACCTGCAGGCCCTCGGCGCGGTCGTAGTTGGCGGTCTGCGACTCGATGATCTCGATACCCGTCCCCTCGATTGCGGCGCGGAATCCCTCGCCCCTGTCGATGGTCGGCGAGGCTCCGAGGCTTCCGGCGAGCTCGATCACACGGGCACCGTCGGGGAACGCCTCGACGACTGCCGCGCCCGCCACCTGTCCGGCCTCGACGTTGTCCGAGCCGATGTAAGTGTCGACGTCGGTGTCGACGTTCCGGTCAGCGGCGATGATCCGCACACCGGCCTCCTTCGCCCGATCGACGGCTCCGGCGAGGGCCGAGGCGTCCTGCGGTGAGACGATGAGGACGTCGATCCCCTGTGCCACCATGTCGTCGACCTGCTGCGACTGCGTCGCCGCATCCCCCTGACCGTCCGTGACGGTGACGTCCATCCCGGGGAAGAACTGTGCCGCGAACTCCGGGATCTGGGTGGTCGACTTCGCCCCGTAGGGGAAGGACGCGCTGCTCCAGGAGACACCGACGCTGCAGTCGATGCTCTCGGGCTCCGCATTCAGCTCGAGCTGCGCCTGGCACTCCTCGCCGCAGTAGATGCTCGGAGCGAGCTCGGTGGCGCCCTCGCCTGCCGATCCTCCGCTCTGCGCCGGCCCGGCGGTCGTGCATCCGGCCAGAATCACTGCGCCTACTGCCAGGATGACGGCTGAGAGGGAACGAGCACTTCGTTGTGTGTGCATGACTGCACCTTTCTCGATCGTGAAGGCGGACCTTCGTGGGTGGACAGGGAACTTGCGCCCTACGGCGAACAGCGGCGACGACGGGTTGCCGCAAATAGTCGACGACGGGCGGGTTAGGTGCCGGAACGGGCGTCTGAAGGCTCGCGCGATGGTGTGTTCCGCGGTCGAGGCGGATCGGACGAGTCGGGCATGGAGACGGCCGGCTGGCGGAGACGCCGGCGGGTGGCATTTGCCGCGAGAAGCACCGCGAGCACGATGACCGCCCCCTTCACGATCTGCTGGTCGAACGGCGATATCCCGATGAGGTTCATGACGTTCGACAGCACGGCCAGCAGCAGGGCACCGAAGACGGTGCCGACCGCACCGCCGGTTCCGCCCATGAGGCTGGTTCCTCCGATGACGACGGCGGTGATCGCATCCAGGTTGGCGAGACTGCCGGCGGTCGGGTCTCCCGTTCCGATGCGGGAGGCGGTCATCACGCCGGCGAGCCCTGCCGTCAGCCCGCTGATCGCGTAGGCGATGATCAGCGTCCGCTTCGTCCGCACCCCGGACAGCCGCGCGGCCTCGGCGCTGCCTCCGATCGCGTACAGGAACCTGCCGAACGTCAAGTAGCGCAAGGCGAGGATCCCGGCGATCGAGACGATCACGAAGATTAGGAAGGGGCCCGGGATGCCGAGGACGTTTCCGCTGCCCAACGCCTGGAACACGAAGTCTCGGTTGTTGAATTGCTGCGGCCCGCCCCTCGTGACACGCAACGAGATCCCCGCGATCGCCACCATCGTGGCGAGAGTCATGATGAACGGCTGGATCTTCAGGATCGCGACGCCGATCCCATTGACGATGCCGGCCGCCACTCCCACAAGGATCGCGACGAGGATGGCCGGGCCGATGAGCCAGTTGCTGTTGATGAGCATGGCCATCGTCACCCCGGACAGAGCCAGAATGGATCCCACCGACAGATCGATGCCGCCGGTCAGGATGACGAACGTCATGCCGATGGCGATCACGCCCACGATCGCAGATTGGCGCCCCACATTGAGCAGATTGCTGGGCTGGAAGAACGACGGGACCGTGATCGCGACTACGGCGATCAGCAGAACCGCCAGCGCTATCCCGAGCCAGTTCGACCGAACAGACCGGATGAGGATGTCGAGCGGACCGGTCGTCTCCGCCACGTTCGATCGGCTCATCGCCTACCTCCGACCGCGTAGTGCATGATGTTTTCCTCTGTGATTTCGTTTCCGGTGAGTTCGGCCGCAATCTGCCCCTGGTGCATGACGAGGACGCGGTGGCTGAGCGCGATCACTTCGGGCAGTTCCGAAGAAATGACGACGACGCCGAGCCCCGCGCGGCACAGATCGGTGATGAGTTCGTAGATCTCCTGCTTGGCGCCGATGTCGATGCCACGCGTCGGCTCATCGAGAATGAGGACCCGGACGCCCGCCTCGAGCCACTTGGCCAGGACGACCTTCTGCTGGTTGCCTCCAGACAGCGTGGCCACGGGCGCGGTGACGTCCGCGACTTTGATGCGCAGCTTCCTCTTGTACTGGAGGGCCGCCGCACGGTCTTTGCGAGGGCTCGCGATCTTCGCGTCGGAGGCGACGAAGCGGCCCATCGGAACGTTCGCCGCTGTCGACAACGCCGTGAACAAGCCCTGCGACTTCCGCTCCTCGGGCACCAACCCGATTCCGGCGCGGACGGCCCCGGTCGGATTCGCCGGAACTTCAGCACCCGCCACGCGAACCGTTCCCGCATCGCGGGAGTCTGCCCCGAAGATCGCGCGGGCGAGCTCAGTGCGTCCGGCTCCGCGAAGACCGGCGATGCCCACGACTTCGCCACTCCTCACAGACAGCGAGATGTCATCGAGCACCCCCTGTCGCGTGATCGACAGGGCCTCGAGCAGGACACCTCCCAGATCGGCGTTCTTCTCTCCGACCGAGTACTCGAAGTCCCGGCCCACCATCATCGACACAAGGGCGTCGTGGTTCGTATCCGCGATACGACCTTCACCCGTCTTGCGGCCGTCCTTCAGCACGAGGAAGCGGTCCGCCAGACCGAACACCTCGCTCAGTCGGTGCGAGACGAAGATGATGCTCACCCCACGCTCCGCGAGGGATCTGACGAGCGCCAACAGCCGGTCGACATCGGCCCCGCCGAGGACCGCCGTCGGCTCATCCAGAATGAGGATCTGGACGTCTCGGTGCACTGCTTTCGCGATCTCGAGCATCTGCTTCTCCGCGATGCTCAGCGCCGCGACCGGCGCGTCCACATCGACGTGCAGCCCCATTTCCGCGAGGAACCTTCGCGCCTCCTTGCGGACCTCGCGCCACCGCACCGTCGCACGCGAGACAAACGTCGAGAAGAGCAGATTTTCAGCGACGGTCAGTTCTGGAAAGAGGCTCAGCTCCTGGTAGACCGTCGCGATCCCCAACCTCTCGGCATCAGCCGGGTTTGCGATGGTTGCGATGTCGCCGTTGAGGCGGATCACCCCGGAGTCAGGCTGGTGCGCCCCCGCAAGGATCCGGATGAGAGTCGACTTACCGGCCCCGTTCTCGCCGATGAGCGCCAGGATCTCGCCCGGAGCGAGATCGAAGCTCACATCATCAAGCGCCTGAACGCCGAGAAACGACTTCGAAGCGCCCTCAACCTGAAGTCGTGCGCTCATCCCGATCCTCCCCACAGCGTTGTGCGGCACTTGAAGCTCCTGGCTTTCTCGGGGGCCGAGGGCGCCGAGGAGTATTGACGTGGCTCACTTTAGATGGCAACCGTTGCGGGCAAAAGTGGCCCAAATTATGCAGTTCGCAGCATTAATTTGGCGTCCGAGAACGACTACAGTGGCGCTATGGGAACCCTTTGGACAGAAGTCCAGCTGCTGAAGTCCGACAGGAATCTCGCGCCCGATGCGCATGCGGCCCGCAGCGTGATAGCGAGGATGATCGCGGACGGCGGCGTGGTGACGCGAAGGGACATCGTTCGAGCCACGGGCCTGGCCCGGTCGACGATCGACGGGCACCTCGAAGTGCTCATGGAGGCCGGGCTCGTCGACGACGCGGGCCAAGGCGGCGCGCACACGCGGGGACGCCCCGCGCAGACCTTCCGCATCAGCAAGCGCCGCGGGGTCGTGCTCATCGCCGTCGTCGGCGTGGACGACTCGGAGATCGCCATCGCGAGCCTCGACAAGACGGTGATCGACCGCTGCGTGATCCCGACCCCGGTCGCGGTTGGCCCGGAGACGCTCCTCTCCCAGCTCGCGGACGAGTTCCGGACCCTTCTGCAGCGGAATGGATTCACGACCGACGATGCACTGGCCATCTCCGTCGGACTCCCGGGGCCCGTCGACTCGCACCGAGGCTTCGCCGTCCGCCCACCGCTGATGCCCGGCTGGGACGGTTTCGGGGTGTGTCATGCCATGGCGCAGGAGTTCTACTGCGACGTCGTCGTGGACAACGATGTCAACCTGATGGCACTGGGCGAAGCGCGCCTGTACCGTGGCGAGAAGCTGCCGCTCCTCCTCATCCGAATCGACAAGGGCGTCGGCGCCGGCTTCGTGACCGAGAGCGGCTGGGTCCTTCACGGCGCAGACGGCGCGGCAGCCGACATCGGCCACATGCGCGCCAGACCGTTCAGCGACGTTCTCTGCAGTTGCGGAAATCGGGGATGCGTCGAGGCGGTCGCATCGATCGACGCGGTCGCCGCCAAAGTCGCCGAGGCGACTGGCGAGAGCGTCGACGCACGCGACGTCATCCAACGAATGAAGACCAGCGACCCCACGACGGTGAGTATCGTGCGCGAGATAGCAACGGTTCTCGGTCAGGTCATCGCCGACTTGGTCAACTTCTGCAACCCCGCTCTGATCGTCCTGGAGGGTCCGATCACGGAGTGCACGGAGGACGTTCTCGCGCAGGTCCGAAGCGTGGTCTATCAGCAGAGCCAACCGCTCGCGACGCGAAATCTGTCCATCGTCCACGGTCAGCTGGGAAGCGAGTCGGGCGTGGTGGGTGGAATGGTCAACGCGATAGAGCAGGTGCTCTCACCCCGTGGCATCCAGTTCCACACCAGACCGAAGGGCTCGGATCTGCTCCCGCTCGGGCTCGAGGCGTGACGGCGGCCGTCCCGTTGCCGCGGCCTTCCCGAGGTGCCCGCCTGCGTCCTTTCTGTGACGGGGGCACCGGTGGCGCAGTGCACGTCACGCCGCGCTCGACTGCGCGTGCTGCTCCACTGGCACGTCGACCCACGTCCCCGACTCTGCAGACGCGATCACCGCGTCAGTCAACATGGCGGCGCGAGCGCCGTCGGCGAATGTCGGGAGGCCGCTCACCGAATTGCCCTCGATGGCTAGATGCACATCGCGCATGAAGAGGTTGAAGCAGTCCTGGTAACCCTGCGGATGACCGGAGGGGACCGCCACGTACGAGGCGGCGACGTCGGCGGTGAGCGTCTCGTAGCCCTTCGGAAGAAGGACGACCTCGCCGGTGGAACCGACCCATAAGTCGTCCGGGTCCTCTTGATCGAAGGCGTAGGTGCGTTGGGCACCGTCCAAAGACAGCCACAGTCGGTTCTTGCGCCCGGGGCTGGCCTGAGAGATCACCACCGTGCCGGTCGCGCCCCGATCGGTCTGGAACATCATCGTGGTGCCGTCCTCAGTCGAGACCGGCACCTCGTCTCCGCTCGAGTACCTTGTGTCGTGCAGACGGAGCTGCTGCGCCAGCAGGCGGACGATCCGGTGCCCACTCACGAACTCGAACAGATCGCACCAGTGGACGCCGATGTCGGCGAAGGCTCGCGATGCCGCGTCGTCAACCCGCCAGTTGTACGTGGACCGGTCCGACATCCAGTCCTGCAAGTAGTGCCCGTGCGCGAGCCAGATGCGCTCCCCCGATGCTTCGATACGCGCCCGCGCCTCGCGAACTGCCGGATAGAACCGGTACACGAAGGGGACCGCATGAATCACGCCGGCGGCTGCGGCAGCCCTCTCTAGCGAGTAGGCGTCGGCAGCCGTCGTCGCCAAAGGCTTCTCGCACACCACGTGCTTGCCTGCGGCGATCGCGGCCGCCGCAAGCTCCAGGTGTCGGGAGTTCGGGGTGCAGATGTGAACGACGTCCACATCGGGGTGACGAACGAGTTCGTCGGGGTCAAGCGCGAGCGGCACATTGGCCCCGTCGGCGGCCGTCCGGGTGCGCTCGTGCTCGCGGCCCGCGTATGCGATGACCTGACCTCCGACCGCGCGCACCGCCCGGGTGTGGACACCCCCCATGAATCCCGTGCCGATGATGCCGCTTCTCAATGTTCGATGCGTCATCTAGCTACCTCTTTCGCGACAGCGCGACGGCCGCGATGATGATGGCGCCGCGCACGACCTGTTGTTGTGCCACGTCCAGACCCGCCAAGATGAGGCCGTTGTTGACGAGCCCCATGAAGAGGGAGCCGAAGAGTGTGCCGATGATGGCACCGCGTCCGCCGAAGAGGCTGGTGCCGCCGAGGATGACAGCGGCGATGACGGTGAGCTCGTCACCCTGCCCCCATTGGAATCTTCCGGACTCCAGTCGGCCGGCGTAGAGCATGCCCGCAAGTGCAGCGGCCATCGCCGAGATGAGGAGCACGGTGAACTTGATGCGAGCCGTGTTGATGCCGGTGTATGCCGCAGCGGTGGGGTTTCCGCCGGTGGCGAGGACCTTGCGGCCGAACCCCGTCCGGTTCATCACGATCCACCCGACGACGACGGCGACGACTGTCCACACGAGCAGCCCCGGCACCGGACCAAAGTCACCGCCTCCGAAGATGAGCACGTAGAGCCGGTCGCTGATGGGCTGCGGCGCCGACGCGGTGATCCACTGCGCTAGTCCCGCCGCGAGCCCGAGCATGCCGAGCGTGACGAGGAACGACGGAATCTTCAGAAGCGCGACGAGTCCGCCGTTCACCGCGCCGATCACGGCGCCCGAGAGGAGGCCGGCAAGGATACCCGGCACCAGGCCGAACTGCGCCGTCGTCATGGCGGTGACCACGGACGCGAGGCCCGCGACTGAACCGACGCTCAAGTCGATCTCCGCGGCCGCGATGACGAACGTCATCGCCACCGCCATGATCGAGATCGTCGCGGTCTGCCGCACGATGTTGAGCATGTTGTTCGGCGAGAGGAAGCCGTCGCCGGCCAGGAAGATGGCGAACAGCACGAACACCACGACGAACGCGATGTAGATGATGTTGCTGCGCCAATCCAGCTTCATCAGCACGCGGGAGATACGGGAGGGCCTGGTGGCCGTTGCGGGGCTGCTCATGCTGCCTCTCCTTGGATGATGAGTTGAAGCTGTTCCTCGCTCTCCACGTCAGCGCGAACCAGTTCGCGGTAAGAGCGCCCCTCCCGCATGACGATGATGCGGTCGGCGACGGCGAGGAGTTCCGGGAGCTCGGATGAGATGAAGAGGACGCCGTTGCCCTGCGAGGCGAAGTCCCGCACGATGTCGAGGATCTCTGTCTTGGTTCCGATGTCGACGCCGGCGGTGGGCTCGTCCATCAGCAGGATGCGCGGGTCTGTGTTGACCCACTTCGCCACTACGACCTTCTGCTGGTTGCCGCCAGACAGCCGATTCACCGGCGCATAGGGATCTGCGACTTTCACTGCGAAGCGGGACACGAGGTGTTCGGTGAGGTCACGCAGTTTGCGAGGCGAAAGCAGGGCTCCCGATTTCACCCGGTCAAGGACAGGCAACGTAAGGTTGTCGGACACCGAGTGCTCCAGAACGAGTCCCTGGTCGCGTCGATCCTCTGGGATGAGTGCGACACCAGCGCGTTGTGCGGCAAGGGGTGCGGTGAAGTGGACGGGTTTGCCGTCGATGCTCAGAGTGCCTTTGGTGGGACGGTCCATTCCGGCGACTACACGCGCGAACTCGGTACGACCGCTCCCCATCAGACCGGCGAGACCCACTATCTCGCCGGCGCGGATGGTCAGGCTCACGGATTCGAGGACGTTGCTGCTCGCGATGTCCTTCGCTTCGAGCAGGACGGGAGCCGCGGGATCCAGCCCCCGATCCTGGTAGACGAGGTCGGAGGCGAGCCGACGCCCGATGATCGCCTCGATGATCTCGGCGGCGGTTACGTCGGTTATGGGAGATGCGAGGACGACACGACCATCGCGGAGCACCGTGATCCGGTCGGCGATGCGGCGGATCTCATCCATACGGTGAGAGATGTATACGATCGCGATCCCGCGGCTCTTGAGGGTGCGGATCAGCTCGAAGAGGTTTTCCACCTCGTGTTTGGCCAGGCTCGCCGTCGGCTCGTCCATCACCAGCACGCGGGCGTTCTTCGCCAGCGCTTTGGCGATTTCGACCAACTGCCAGTAGGCGGTGCCGAGGTCCTCCATCCGCGCGCTCGGGTCGATGCGCACGCCGAGTTCGTCGAAGAGCCTCTTCGCCGAGCGCTCTGCTGCGCGGTCGTCGATCAGTCCACCGGCGCCTCTGATCTCCCTGTTCAGGAAGATGTTCTGCGCCACCGTCATCGAGGGGATCAGGCTGAACTCCTGGAAGACCATGCCGATGCCGGCGCGTTCCGCGTCGGCTGTGTTGCGGATGTCGACTGTCTCGCCGTTGACCTCGATGGTTCCCGACGTGATCGGATGCACGCCCTGCAAGACCTTCATCAGCGTCGATTTTCCGGCACCGTTCTCGCCCGCGAGGGCGTGCACCTCGGCGGCGACGATGTCCATGTCAACGGACTTCAGAACCTCCACCGGTCCGAAACTCTTGACGATCTGACGCATTCGGACCACCGGGGTGGTCAGGGCCTTGTCATCCATCGGAGGTGCTTTCCACCGCGACTGCTGGAACGTCGACCCACTGCCCCGTGCGTCCGGATTCGAGGATCGCCTCATCGACGAGCGCGGCCTGGTAGCCGTCAGCGAAGTCCGGCTCGACCGAGCCGCCCTCGACAACGGCCTTCAAGAAGTCGTGCGCTTCGATGATCTTGGTCTCGCCATAGCCGATGCCGAGCGCGGGGATGGGCCACAGCGACTCACCGTAGGGCGTGTTCGGACCTGTGTAGACCGTGCGGAACCCACGGCGGTCGGCCGGGTCGTTCTTGAATGCGACCTGAAGCTCGTCGCGGTTCTCGTAGTTGAAGAAGAGGGAGCCCTCGGTTCCATGGATCTCGAAGGTGATGAAGTTGTTCCGACCCCAGGCATTGCGCGTCGCTTCGATGGAGCCCACGGCACCGTTTCTGAATCGGACGAGCGAGACGGCCTCGTCATCGACGTCGACCGGCCCGCGAGGCCCATCCACCTTCGTCGATCCGCCGAGAGAATCGAAACCGCTCGACTGCAGCGGCCGGTCGGCGATGAACGTGGAGACCAGCGAGCTGACTGCGGAGATCTCGCCGACGAGGTAGCGGGCGAGGTCGACCACGTGCGAGCCGATGTCGCCGACTGCTCCCGACCCGGCGATGCTCTTCTGGAATCGCCAGCTCAGCGGAGAATTCGGGTCGGCGCTCCAGTCCTGGAGGTAGGTTCCCCGGAAGTTGAGGATCTCGCCGATCGCACCCTCGTCGATGTACTTCTTGGCCAGCGCTACCGCCGGTGTCCGACGGTAGTTGAAAGCAACCGCGGTGACGACGCCGGCCCTCGTCGCCGCCTGATACATCCGGCCAGCTTCTTCTGCCGTGGGCGCGAGCGGCTTCTCACAGATGATGTGCTTGCCCGCTTCCGCAGCCGCAATGGCGATCTCGGCGTGCAGGTTGTTGGGGGTCGCGATGTCGATCACATCTATCGACGGATCGTCGATGACGTCCCGCCACGACGACGACCAGGACTCCCACGCGTATCGCTCAGCAGCCGTACGCGCCAACTCCTCGGTGACATCGACGATTACCTTCTTCACCGGACGAGCGGGGGCCGGCCAGAAGAACATCGGCATTGCCGCGTAGGCGAGAGAGTGTGCCTTGCCCATGAACCCGCCGCCGATCATGGCGATGTTGAGGTCTTGCATTTCTTCCTTTCGAGCGCGATCTTTGCGCGGTGAGCGTGTCGGTCGCCGGGTGGGTCGACGTGTCGACCCCACCCGGACGATTGGCGATCAATCGACGTACGCGTCCTTGACGGATGCCGGCGGATCAGCGTGGTAGACGGTCTTCCACGCCTCGAGCACGTTCTCGTGATCAACGGGCAGAGAGCTCAGCGCGACGTAGGCGGGGACTTCCTCGCCCAGGATGCTCAATGCGGCGAGGTCGGCTTCCGCAACGCCCTGGTCGTAGGGAAGCTGTGCGCCGAGCCCGACGATCATTTGGTTCTTGGCCAGAGCGATCGCAACGTTCGTTCCCAGGTCCTCTGTGGCGATCTTGATATCGGTGCGGCCGGTCTCGCGGGCTGCTGCCATGACACCTTCGGCGGGCACGTCCCACACGGCCCAGATGCCGTCCAGATCGGCGTTCTTGGTGAGCATCGCGTTGGCGACTCCCTGGGCGTCTCCTGCGAAGTCAGGGCCGGCGATCCCCTGCTCCTGGACGATCTCGATGTCGGGGAATTCCGCTGTGATGGTGTCCTTGAATCCCTCATAGCGCTGTTGCGTCACGAAGAAGTCGGCCTCGTGATAGATCACGCCGATCTTGCCTTCGCCGCCCAGCGCGCGGGCGAGCAGGTACGCGGATGTGACGCCGTTGCCGTAGTTGTCGGCGGAGACCATGGAAACGTAATCGACTCCTGCCTGGAAGCCGTCGGGAACGTTGTCCATGAACACCAACTTCACGCCCTGCGCGGCCGCCTTCTTATAGGCCGCGGCCGTAGCAACAGGGTCGGTTGGAATGGAGACGATGATGTCGGGATTCTGAGTGAGCACCGTCTCGATCTGCGACACCTGCGTGGCCGGGTCGAAATCGGCATCGGTGGTGGCGATGACCTCGATGCCAAGACGGTCGAACTCGGCGTTGAGTCCGTCGATCTGCGCGGTCGCCCAGTCGTTGCCGCCGTAGTGCATCACGATCGCCGCCGTGAGTCCGAGCTCGGCGACTTGTGCCGCCTGCTCGTCGGTCACCGTTGCCGCTTCTACGGACTCAGGCTCCTCGCCGTTGGGCCCTGTGCTGAGCACCTGGCCCGTGATCTCGGTCAGTGCGGCGTCGATCTGGGCAGCGATCTCCGGGTCGACCTCGGACGAGTTCTGCTCACTGGCCGGGGTGCAGCCGGCCAACGCGACCAGACCGATCGTCGCGGCAAGCGCGAACGTTGCTCGAAACTTCATCTCATGCTCCTTCGGATGGGACTGTCTGGAGGTAGGTGATCCGCTGGGATCAGTCGGGTCGGTGGGTAGTGAGGAACTGCCGGCTGCGCCGCGCGGCCGCGGTCTGATCTCCCGGATAACCATCGAGCTCGACGGTGATCCAGTCGTCATAGCGGGTGTGTGCGACGGCGTCGATGATGCCGCTCATGTCCAGGTCTCCCTCGCCGAGTGGCAGGAACGCGTTGTTCGACAGATCAAGGTCCTTGAGGTGGACATACTTGAGCCGAGCCGAGTAGCGGTTGATGAAGTCAACGGGGTCGCCGCCGCCGGCGGCGATGTGGGCGACGTCGGCGCAGAAGCCGATTGAGCTCGCCGCGAAGAGCGCATCGATGTGTTCGGGTGCCTGGGCGAGACTCCCCAGGTGCGGGTGATAACTGACGACGAGCCCGGCTGCTTCGCCACGTGCGGCGACCTCGTCGAGGAACGCGCCCGCGACTTCGAAGTCCACATCCCGTCGGCCGGTAGCGCGAACAGCCCCGCCCCCGATGACGTAATGCCGCGCGCCCGCTGCTGCGGCCAGTCGAATCGACCGTTCGAACCGCGCCAGCTCATCCTCGTGGAGGTCGGGATAGATCAGGTGTCCGCCGCTGTACACCCCCGCAACCTCGAGACCGGCAGCCTCGACGGCCCGGACGAACTCGTCCATCGCGTCTTCGAACGGGAGCAGATTGCCGTCGAAGAGCTCGACGCCGTCATAGCCGGCTGACGCGATCGCTTCCAGAGTCTCGAGGACATCGCCGGGCGTTTCGTAGAACCCTGTGCCGGCATCCGTCACAGCACTGGGAGTGCCGACTACCCCGCCCCACGCGTTCGCTTCGTACGCAAGCTTCACCATACGTTGCCTCTCTATCGCGCCCAGGTGCGTTCGTCGCACCACCTCCGTGACCGTTCACGGAGGGCGTGAATGACCATCGTGACCGGTCACGGAGACGTTGTCAAGCGGCGATGAGCAAGCTCAACGTGCGGCTCGCCGTGTCAGCGGCTACGCGCGCGGATTGCGCTCTGGCGTCGCACCAGCAGAGGTGTACTTGGCGCGCGATCCACATCGCGCCCTTCGATGGCACCGAGCAGGACCTCGATGCTCGCGTGAGCAAGAGCCGTGAAGTCCTGCCGCACCGTGGTAAGCGGAGGGAGAAAGTATTCCGAGCCTTCCACGTCGTCGTATCCGACGATGCTCACGTCCTCCGGAACGCGGATACCGGACTCGGATAGCGCGCGTATCAGACCGAGCGCGGTGTGGTCGCTCGCAGCAAAGACCGCCTGGGGAACCCTTCCCTCCTTCACGAGCCGAAGGCCGGTCCGATAAGCCCAGCCGGGACTCCAGTCCCCCTCTACGCACAGCCCCGGCGCCAGTCCTGCGTCGTGGAGCGCCCCCTCCCAGCCACGTTTGCGAACCCGGCCATCGAACCACTCAGTCGAGCCGGCGAAATGAGCGATGTCCGTATGGCCGAGGTCGATGAGATGCTGGGTCGCCATTCGTGCACCCAACTCCTGATCTTCCGAGTAAGTGAAGAGATTGGGCGCTGCAGAGGCGCCGGCAGCGATCATTTCGACCGGAACGCGAATCGCTGCGCTTCGAACCTGGGCAGCCATCGGAAGGCGCGGCGCGATCACGATTATGCCGTCCACGCCGATCTCGTCGAGTGTCTCCAGCGCCTCGGGAACCGAGGTGCTGTAGGGCTCCTCGACGGTGACCACGGTCGTGGAATAGCCCTTCTGCCTCGCCACCTTTTCTAGGGCCAAGAGCGTTCCCACCGGGCCGAATCGAGGTGAGCCGTCCGTGAGAATCCCCAGTGTGGTGGTGCGGTTCGTCGAGAGTGCAGTGGCAGTCCTGCTGCGGCGATACCCCAGCTCTTTGATGATCTGCTGGACCCGCTCACGGGTTGCATCGCTCACATCGGGGGCGTTGTTCAACACCCTGGAGACGGTCTGGTAGGACACGCCGGCGACCTGGGCGACGTCGCTGATGTTCGGCTTGCGCGGCCTGGACGGAGACACAGATGTCATCTTCGTATCCTTTTCGTCTCGCGGCCCCATCACGTCTTCCCTCGCGCCGGTTCGCAGCCGGTGCGCCAGGGTCGACTTCGGCGGAGGTTGCCCGGTTCCCATGACAACGTATGCCATGGAGAGGAGGGGCGGCGCCAGCCGCCCACACCGAGGTACGCACGATCGTAGGTCGCCGTGCCGAAGTAGCGCGCACTCGTTGGATACCGCTCGCGGGTCCGCGCTTCTACCTTCCCATCTGGGCGTTTCCCGCCGAACTGTGACACCTCCAGGGCGCTTTGGCGCAATCCGTGTGCAGCAAAGAAGCGCCGGGTCCGTCGGCCGGACGAAGGTGCGAACCAACCTAGACTGACACCTCTGGCGGGACCGGGTGTGCGGGAGTTGAATGGCGGCAACCGCGAGGAGTCGCTATGAGCCAGTTCGAGGTCAAGGGGTACGGCATGACGCTCACCCTCGACGATGAAGCGGTGACCATCATCGCCCGCAACGGTGCGGCGAGGACCGCGCTTGGCGGGCAGGAACGACGCATCCTCTACGCCGACATCACCGATAGGGCATACAAGACAGCCGGAGTCATGACCAACGGACGTATCGAGTTCGTCACGGCGAACGGCAAGACGATGTTCCACTTCCTCGGCAAAGCCGAGGCGGCAGCTCAGGAAGCGTGGGAGCGAATCGTAACGATGACCCCGACCGCCGGGTTCGATGTGAAGGGCCGTGGGCTCACGACCAAGCATGGCGTCGAAGCTCAGTCTCTCACCCAGATTGCGCGAGAGATGAGAGATGGTCTGCGTGAGGTTGCGCAGATGCCGCACCTCGACACGTTGTTCCCCGGACTGCATTTCGATGAGGAGACCGTGACTTACCACGGGGAGTCTCAGCCCGTGGCCGGGGCGAGCGCTGTGGTCGACACGGCCGGGCAGCTCAGCCGCCGGCCGACGCTGTCTCGGGTCGCCATTGGCAGTGTGCTTTTCGGCGCTTTGGGCGCGATCGGCGGCGGGCTGATGCAGAAGAAGGAGGACACCCGCCAGGTGTTCATCCTCATCGACGGGACGAAGTACGCATGGGCGGTACCCGTGAATCCCGACCGGTACGCGGATGCGCAGTCGTTCGCCGCCCGCTTCAACTCCGCCGCGAAGGCAAGCGGCCGAGGCCGCGGAGGTGGGCGTGATCGAGGCTCCGGTGGCTGCGAGCCGGCAAGTGGATGTGGCAGCGCAGCTCACGTCGCTGGCGAACCTTCATTCCGCCGGTGCTATCAGCGACGAGGAGTACGCAGCGGCGAAGGCGTCCGTTCTCGGCGGCTGACCGCGCTGTCGCCGATGCGCATTTCGTGATCGCGACACGGACGAGGTTCTCGGTCTCAGCCCGCGCAATTGGGCTGAGGATGAAAATCCCGACACGGGGGAAGTGGGTTGTCCTGTGCGACGAGCACGACGCCCTCGTGAACGTGGACACCAAGGCGGACACCCTCGCCACGAGCGCGCTGGACTTCTGCGACGACTGCCGTGACCGGCACCGGGAGCGCGAGCTCTCCGAGTTCCAGCGCGGCTACCAGCAGGCCGTCGCGGACATCTTCGCGCAGGTGCAACTGCGCGGTGCGGCGGCTGCTGAGGAGTGGACCCGCAACAACCGCGTGCCGGCCGCGAAGGGCATCTTCGACCGCGCCCTCCGCGACCACACCTGACCCGCGGCTACTCGCAGGCCACACCGTCGCCGTCACGGTCGAGGTGGCGCCCGTACCCGGGCTGCCCGACCGAGATCGGTGCCGCGCCGGCGGCGCGGACAGCGGAGCAGTTCGCGTAGTAGACCTCGACCGGCGCGGGTGCCGGTGCAGGCTCCGCGGGGGCAGGCGCCGGGGCGGGCTGCGCCGGGGCTGGCGGCGGATTTGCCTGCTCGACCGGGGTGGCCGGTGCCTCAGCCTCGACGGGCTCTTCGACGACCGGCTCGGGCGCGAACGCGGAGGTGAACGCGGGCTGGTCCGGGCACCCGGAGAGGATGCGGGCGATCGCGTCGTGCTCGGCCTGCGTGACCCACAGCCCGTAGGTGGCCTTCACGCTCACCTGGATGGCGACGTACTCGCACCGGAACGCCTTGTTCTTCGGCAGCCAGGTCGCCGCGTCCCCGTCGCCCTTCTGCGCGTTCGCGTCCCCGGACACCGCGAGGAGGTTCAGCGGGTCGTTCGCGAACGTCGCCCGCTGGTCGGCGGTCAGCTGCTGCGCGCCCTTCTGCCACGCGTCCGACAGCGCGACGACATGGTCGATCTGCACGTCCGCGGACGTCGCCTGCCCGCGCTCGAACTCGATGGTCTTTCCCGTGTACGGGTCGGTGAGCGTCCCGGCGTAGACCTTGCACCCACCCTGGATCGCGGGGTCGGTGAGGTCGCGGGCGAGGATGTCGTTGCGGGTGTCGCAGCCGTTGCGGTCCACGTCCAGCCACCGCTGACCGAACTGGTCGCGGTCGAACCCGGTCTTCGGCGCGCGGCCCTTCACCTCGAGGGTCGCGAGCACCTCGAGCGCGGTCTTCTCGGAGGTGACCGCCTTGTCGCTGACCGTGGCGACCTCGCCGGTGAACGTGATGTCGGTCGGCTCGTCCTCTTCGACGACCGGCTCGACGGTCTCCTCCGACTGCGGCATGAACGCGACCGGCGTCTCCACTGGGGCCGCCTGCGTCTGCCGTCCGCGCTCAGCCGCCTGCGGGTAGACGACAGTGGTGACGACGCCGGCGCCGAAGAACACGACCGCGGACACGACGGTGGCGATCACCGCACGCTGCCGCGTCTGGAACCGCAGCCACGTCGGGGTGTCCTTCGCGAGCGCGACGATGCCCGTGATGAGCACGACCAGCGCGATCGCGGAGATGAGCGGGGCGAGGAAGATGAACACGCCGAGCGCGACGATCCCGATGACCACCCACAGCCACACCGGGATGCGGCGGCGCTGCTTCGCGGGCGGTCCGGGTGTCGGGGCGGGCGGCGGCGGAGGGGTCAGTCCGGGGGACGTCATGGTGCTTCTCTCCTCGATGGCGCGCGTCAGCGCACGCCGATGTGCACGCACTCGGCGAGTGCAGGTCGGGTGAGGCCGTGGGTGTGTCCCCCGGCCAGTCCGTGAAGGCTACCTCACCCGTCAGACATGTCTGATCAGCGGGGCCGGTCCCCCAGCTGCGGGGCGCGTGCTGCCAGCGTCTCCCGCTGAACCTTGGTCAGCCAGTAGTGCGTCTCCACGCATACGGATGCCCCCACATCTCGGATGAGAAGGCGCCGACGGCGCTGTGCCTTATCGGGACGTCGAAGCCGCAGGTGTCACTGCGAGGTGGCGGCGAGCATCTCCTGAAGGCCGGGGTACGCGGCGTCTTCGGCGAGCACCCGCTCGTAGTCCTTGCGTGCCATCGCCTTCTTCCCCTCGGCCAGGTACGTGTGACCGCGGGCGACCCAGGCGAGCTTGCGGAGCTCCGGGGACCGGGACCGGACCCGCAGCGCCTCCTTGAGCGACTCGCGGGCCGCCTCGTAGTACCCCTGCTCACGCAGCGCCGTGCCCCGCTGGATGAGCAGGAATGTCGCGGCGTCGTCCTCGTTGGTCACCCCGTTCGTGAGGTCCACGATGTCCGCCCACCGCTCCTCCTCCGCGTACAGCTCGGCGAGCGACACGGCCGCCACTGTCGTCGGTTCCAGCTGTTCGACGATCGCGATCGCCCGGGCGGCGTCCCCGGCTTCCTGCTCGAGCTCTGCCAGCAGCAGACCGAGCGCCTGACGATCCCAGATCATCGACGCGGTGATGCCCGTGGCGATCGGGATGGTGATGGCCTGCGCGTCCAGGTACTTGGCGACGAACGCGTCGGCGGCGGGGTCGTAGCCGGAGTCGAACAGCCATCCGAGCAGTACCCGCGCACGGGCCGCGTCTTGCGCCGGGAGGACGACGCGGAGCACCTCCACCATCGCCGCGGTCTGCGCGGCCGCGGGGTACTGCTGGCCGATCGCGTGAATGGCGGCAGCGTCGGGCGTGCCAGACAACTGCTTGAACAGCTGCTTCTCCCAGGCCGGTGAGGACAGCGACGGCTTGACCTTCTTCGGCTTCGGGGCCGGTGCTACCTGCACGTTCTGCTTCGGCCGGGACGCGCGCTGCGAGGAGCGGGTGCCGGAGCTGACGGTCTTCACATGGGAGATGCCGGTGCCGGGGACCCCGACCGTGCGAGTGACGCGCCCTTTGCTGTTGACGCTCACACGCGCGCCGCGCACTCCCGCCGAGACGCCGATGCTCTTGCTCGACACGTTGAGTCGCACTCCCGGCGCGATCTTGATGGACTTGCGCGCTCTGAACCCCATACCCGGCTCCCCCTTTGGATCGTGCACATCCTACGCAGGCGGCCGACATTCAACGCGCGGCGAGCCCGGACGCGCCTCCGTCCGGCCGCTTCTCCGGCCTGGTTGGGAGTCGGTGACGGTCATCGGTGTGCCCAGATTCAGAGGGCCTCGTCCGAACGCCCGCGCCGGATCGGGGCCGCCTTCGCCCTAGTCCGGCGATCCCGCGCTGTCCGCCGGGTAGAGATGCGTCCCGATCGCTTCTTCGAGCAGAGCGATCGTGTGGAGGTCCGGCCATGCAGCTCCCGCAAGCACGCGGCGCAGAGTCCCCTCGTCTAGGCCAGCCTCTCGGGCGATCGCGCGCACGCTTCGCCCACCCATGGCGGACTTGAGGTTCAGGACGAACATACGTGCCACTTCGCCGGCCGGATCGCTTGACGGCGCATCCGGCCACGACTCGGTCAGTTCCGCCGGAGTCTCGCGCCGCCGGTTAGCCACAGGATCCCTCCTGTGGAACCGGTCGACACGAGCCCAGTCGTTTCATGTGCCAACTGCGTAATCTGTGCCAAGTAATTTGACGCGTGCCAACTTCAATGTGGTGAAAAGCCAACTACCGTGACGGCGCACAGAGACTCAGAAGTCCCAGTCCTCGTCCTCCGTCGCGACGGCCTTGCCGATGACGTACGACGAGCCCGACCCCGAGAAGAAGTCGTGGTTCTCGTCGGCGTTCGGCGACAGCGCCGACAGGATCGCCGGGTTCACGTTGGTGACGGTCGACGGGAACATGGCCTCGTAGCCGAGGTTCATGAGCGCCTTGTTCGCGTTGTAGTGCAGGAAGCGCTTGACGTCTTCGGTCAGGCCGATCGCGTCGTAGAGGTCCTGCGTGTACTGCACCTCGTTGTCGTAGAGCTCGTAGAGCAGCGAGAACGTGTAGTCCTTGATGTCGCTGCGCTTCGCCTCGTCGACGAGCTCGAGGCCCTTCTGGAACTTGTAGCCGATGTAGTACCCGTGCACGGCCTCGTCGCGGATGATGAGACGGATGATGTCGGCCGTGTTCGTCAGCTTCGCCTTCGACGACCAGTGCAGCGGCAGGTAGAAGCCGGAGTAGAAGAGGAACGACTCGAGCAGTGTCGAGGCGACCTTGCGCTTGAGGGGCTCGTCGCCGCGGTAGTACTCCATGACGATCTGCGCCTTACGCTGCAGGTTCTCGTTCTCGACCGACCACCGGAACGCGTCGTCGATCTCGGGCGTCGAGCACAGCGTCGAGAAGATCGACGAGTAGCTCTTCGCGTGCACCGACTCCATGAAGGCGATGTTCGTGTAGACGGCCTCCTCGTGCGGCGTGAGCGCATCGGGGATGAGCGACACCGCCCCCACCGTGCCCTGGATCGTGTCGAGCAGGGTGAGGCCCGTGAAGACGCGCATCGTGGTCTGCTGCTCCTCGGGCGTCAGTGTCGCCCACGACTGCACGTCGTTCGACAGCGGAACCTTCTCGGGGAGCCAGAAGTTCCCGGTGAGGCGGTTCCACACCTCGAGGTCCTTGTCGTCCTCGATGCGGTTCCAGTTGATGGCCTGGACGTGGTCCAGCAGCTGCAGCTTCTCGCTCATTTCCTTCTCGTTCTCAAGAGTCCCGGTGGGGCGTCACAGCATGCAGCTGACGCACTCGGACAGGTTCGTGCCCTCGAGGGCCATCTGCCGCAGACGGATGTAGTAAATGGTCTTGATGCCCTTCTTCCACGCGTAGATCTGCGCCCGGTTGATGTCGCGCGTGGTCGCCGTGTCTTTGAAGAACAGCGTGAGCGACAGCCCCTGGTCTACGTGCTGCGTGGCCGCGGCATACGTGTCGATGACCTTCTCGTAGCCGATCTCGTACGCGTCCTCGTAGTACTCCAGGTTCTCGTTCGTCATGAACGGCGCCGGGTAGTAGACGCGGCCGATCTTGCCTTCCTTGCGGATCTCGATCTTCGACGCGATCGGGTGGATCGAGCTCGTCGAGTTGTTGATGTACGAGATGGAGCCCGTCGGCGGGACGGCCTGCAGGTTCTGGTTGTAGATGCCGTGCTTCTGGATCGAGGCCTTCAGCTCGCGCCAGTCGTCCTGGGTCGGGATGTGCATGCCGGCGAAGAGCTCCTTGACCCGCTCGGTCTGCGGCTCCCACACCTGGTCGGTGTACTTGTCGAAGAACTCGCCCGTCGCGTACTTCGACTCCCAGAACCCGTCGAACACCTGGTTGCGCTCGATGGCGAGCTTGTTCGAAGCGCGCAGCGCGTGGAACAGCACCGTGTAGAAGTAGATGTTCGTGAAGTCGATGCCCTCTTCGGACCCGTAGTGGATGTGCTCGCGGGCGAGGAAGCCGTGCAGATTCATCTGCCCGAGGCCGATGGCGTGCGAACGGTCGTTGCCGTCCTCGATCGAGCGCACGGAGCGGATGTGGCTCTGATCGCTCACCGCCGTGAGCGCGCGGATCGCGACCTCGACCGTGCGGCCCAGGTCACCGCCGTCCATAGCGAGCGCGATGTTCATCGAGCCGAGGTTGCACGAGATGTCCTTGCCGATCTCCTTGTAGGAGAGGTCCTCGTTGTAGGTGGTCGGCGTGTTGACCTGGAGGATCTCGCTGCACAGGTTCGACATGTTGATCCGGCCCTTGATCGGGTTCGCCCGGTTCACCGTGTCTTCGAACATGATGTACGGGTAGCCCGACTCGAACTGGATCTCGGCCAGCGTCTGGAAGAACTCGCGCGCCTTGATCTTCGTCTTCTTGATGCGCGAGTCGTCGACCATCTCGTGGTACTTCTCGGTGACCGAGATGTCGCCGAAGGGCACGCCGTACACGCGCTCGACGTCGTACGGCGAGAACAGATACATGTCCTCGTCCTTCTTGGCGAGCTCGAACGTGATGTCGGGCACGACGACGCCCAGGGAGAGCGTCTTGATGCGGATCTTCTCGTCGGCGTTCTCGCGCTTGGTGTCGAGGAACCGCATGATGTCGGGGTGGTGCGCGTTGAGGTACACCGCGCCCGCGCCCTGACGCGCGCCGAGCTGGTTCGCGTACGAGAACGAGTCCTCGAGCAGCTTCATGACGGGGATGATGCCGCTCGACTGGTTCTCGATCTGCTTGATCGGCGCACCCGCCTCGCGGATGTTCGAGAGGAGGAGGGCAACCCCGCCGCCGCGCTTCGACAGCTGCAGCGCGGAGTTGATGCCGCGCGCGATCGACTCCATGTTGTCTTCGATGCGCAGCAGGAAGCAGGAGACGAGCTCACCGCGCTGGGCCTTGCCCGCGTTGAGGAACGTCGGAGTGGCCGGCTGGAAGCGGCCCGCGATGATCTCTTCGACGAGCTCGATCGCGAGCTCCTGGTCGCCGTCGGCGAGCGCGAGGGCGGTCATCACGACGCGGTCCTCGAAGCGCTCGAGGTAGCGCTTGCCGTCGAAGGTCTTGAGCGTGTAGCTCGTGTAGTACTTGAACGCGCCGAGGAAGGTCTCGAAGCGGAACTTCTTCGAGTACGCGAGGTCATTGAGCTTCTGGATGAACTCGAACGGGTACTTCTCGAGCACGGTCGGCTCGTAGTAGTTCTTCTCGACGAGGTAGTCCAGCCGCTCCTTGAGCGAGTGGAAGAACACCGTGTTCTGGTTGACGTGCTGCAGGAAGTACTCGCGCGCCGCCCGCTTGTCGGCGTCGAACTGGATCTTGCCGTCGGGCCCGTACAGGTTCAGCATCGCGTTGAGGGCGTGGTAGTCCAGCCCCTCGAAGCGCGGGTCGTCCTTGTAGCTCGTCTCCGTCAGTGCTGCTGCTTCCACCATCGTTCCAATCCTTCGCTCACGCGATCGACGTCTTCGGGCGTGCCGAACAGTTCGAGCCGGTACAAGTGCGGCACGTGGCACTTGCGGCTGATGATCTCGCCGGCGAGCCCGAACGACTCGCCGAAGTTCGTGTTGCCCGCGGAGATCACTCCGCGGATGAGGCTCCGGTTGTGCTCGTCGTTGAGGAACCGGATCACCTGCTTGGGTACGGCCCCCTTCTCGGCCCCACGCCCCTGCCCTCCGCCGTACGTCGGCGTGACGAGCACATACGGCTCGTCGACGTACGGCGCCGGATCGGTGTTGTGGAGCGGGATGCGCACGGCACGGAGGCCGAGCTTCTCGATGAAGCGGGCCGTGTTGCCCGAGACGCTCGAGAAGAAGACCAAGAGCGGTGCGCTGGTCGCGACTGCGCTCATTGCTCACCCCCGCTTCTTGAGCGTCGCCGAACGGCCCCTGCCGAGCGGGCCGCGAACGGCCCGTCCGGCTTCAGTGAGGGGTCAGGCCAGACGGGCTGCGAGCTCGTCGATCTTGTCGGGACGGAAGCCCGACCAGTGGTCCTCATCGGTGATGACGACCGGCGCCTGGAGGTAGCCCAGCGCCTTGACCTGCTCGAGGGCTGCCGGGTCCTCGGAGAGGTCGTGAACCTCGTATTCGATGCCCTTCGAGTCGAGCGCGCGGTAGGTCGCCGTGCACTGAACGCAGGCGGGCTTCGTGTAGACCGTGATCGCCATGTTGGACCTGTCTCTCCCTCACATCCGATTCTCTTCCGGCAGTTCCCCCCGCCGGGACACCAATACTACATATGGGGACCGACATTCGGTACAACCACAAGGGGTAGTAGTTACATCCGTGTAGTTTTCCACCGTTCCCCACATGTACAACACAGGTTCTCCACCGTTTCATCCACAGCTCGCGGGGTGTCGAGAAGCCTGCAAAATGCCTGAAAGACGGGGTTTCCGGACGCCACGGCCGCATCCGTCCACAGGCGGGACGCTACGCGGGGCATCCGACATCGGAATCTCGTCCACAACGACGTGTCGGCGTGTCGCGGCGTGTCGTTCGGCGTGTCGCCCGCGCGATAGCGTTGTCGCGTGGCGGGGTACCGGGATCTTCTGCGCACACCGGGCGTGGGGCGCATCATCGCGGCTCAGTTGACGGCGCGGTTCCCGAACGGCATGACGAGCCTCGCGATCCTGCTGCACGTCGAGCAGGTGACGGGCTCGTACGGCGCCGCCGGCCTCGTGCTCGCCGCCACGAGCGTCGGCCAGGCGATCGCCGGCCCGGTCACGAGCCGGTGGATGGGCGTGTGGGGCATGCGGCGCGTGCTCACGACGACGCTCGTCATCTGCGCACTCGGCCTGACGGCGATGGCGTTGATTCGGATGCCGCTCCCCGCGTACATGGCGCTCGGCCTGGTCACCGGCCTCTCGACCCCGCCCGTGCAGTCCGCCGTGCGCACGATCTACCCCAAGATGGTCAACTCGCGGCAGCTCACTCCGCTGTTCTCGCTCGACGCGAGCCTGCAGGAGATCATCTGGATCATCGCCCCCGTGCTCATCACGTTCGTCTCGACGCAGGTCGGCACGGTGCAGGGCCTCCTCACGATCGTCGTGATCCTCGTCGGCGGCGGAGCGTGGTTCATCCTCTCCCCCGAGGTCGGGCGCGTCCGCATCCCACGCAGCCGCCGCAGCTTCGGCAAGGTACTCGGAAAGCCCGCGGTGCTGCTCGCCACGATCATCGGCTTCCTCCTCATCGGCGCCGCCGCCGCGGTCGAGGCGGGGGTCGTCGCGACCTTCGGGCACGAGGGCTTCGAAGCGGGAATCGTGCTCGCGCTCTTCTCCGTCGGCAGCCTCGCCGGCGGTCTCGCCCTCGGTCACATCCCGATCGGGCCGTGGGCGATGGCGCGGCGCATGCTCATCGTGACGGTCGGGCTCTCGCTCACGGCGCTCATGCTCGACGTCGCGTGGATGGGCGGCACCGTGGGCTGGCTCAGCGCAACACTCATCGTGGCGGGCATCGGTCTGGCCCCCGTGCTCACGGTGCTGTTCGCGATCACGACCGCGAGCGTCAAGTTCAGCGAGACCGCCGAGGCGTTCGGGTGGATCGGCACCGGCCAGCTCATCGGCGCGGCGGCGGGTTCGGCCGTCGCCGGTTTCCTCATCGACGACGTCGGGCCGCAGGGCGCATACGTCGCCGCGGCCGCCTTCGCCCTCGTCGGTCTCGTCGTGTCGGTCGCGTGCGTGCGCGGCTTCCCCGACCTGCGGCACGGCGACGCGAGCCCCATACCCGACACCGAGCCGGTGAGCACGATCACCGGCCGGACGATGCTGCCCTGATCGGCACACACCTCAGGATCTGCACAGGACTCGGTCAGCACGAAGCACCCGGCGGCATACTCTTCTCATCCCGATCAGCGACGATCGAGGAGGGGGCATGAGCGCGGCCGACGATGACGGCGGTGCCGATGACGTGCGCAGCGAGTCCGGTCATCGGTCGATCTGGCTGCGGCCCGCCGGCATCTCGGCGCTCGCTGCGGTGGCGGCGGTGATCGTGACACTCGTCGGCGTGCTCGTGAGCCTTCAACAGGGTGCGTCGCCGACGCAGCATCCGCCGGCCCAGCAGTCATCGACGAGTACTGATCGACCGGCGCTCTTCGTCTACGGCTCCTCCATGCCGGGGCAGTCGCGCTACGACCTCATCGCGGAATATGTCCTGGAGTCGAAGGCGGATGCCGCGGAAGGCTTCCTGTACGACTCCGGGCTCGGATACCCGCTGGCGAAGTTCGGACCGGGCGGCGAGGTTCGCGGGGTCGTGCTGTACCTGCATCCGGAGACGGCAGACGATGTGCTCCGCGAGATGACGCGCGTGGAAAGCGGCCTCTTCCATCCTCGAAAGATCCGCACGCAGGGCGGCGTCACCGCCACCGCGTACGAATGGATCGGCGCCACCGACGGATTCCCGCGCATCGCCGAGTGGGACGGGTCCACGGCAGACTACGGGCTCATCGTCGACGAGCGCACGCTCGCCGTGGGCGACTGCTACAGCCGGACCGCGCGCGCCTTGGAGGTCATGACCACGTTGTGCGCCGCACCGCACGCATACGAGGTGTTCGCGCTCGTCGATGCCGGTGGCGATGCGCAAGCGTCGTGCGAGGGTGAGTTCGCAGCGTTCGCGGGGCTGCCCTATGCCGAATCCATCCTGGAGGTCGAGTACGTGGCGTCCGACCGAGGCGTCGCCTGCGTCGTGTTCGAGCCCGAGGTCCTGACCTCCGGCAGCCTCGCGAGCGCCCGTCGCTGAGACGCCTCACGCGATGCGACCCAGCAGTTCGAGCACCGCGAGCGCGTAGGCATCCGCGGGTTCCGGATGCTCGAACACCAGCGTCTCGCCGGCGACCTCGATCGCGACCTCGTGCGTGTCGGGCAGGCGCCGCAGCGACCGGAAGGCGCCGCGCAGCAGCTCGCGCAGCTGGTGCTCGTGGGGCAGCCACAGCGCGTCCTCGAGCGCGACGGAATCCAACGCCCACTCGGTGGTGCCGTTGAACGCGAGGAGCTTGCCGGTCGGGTACTCGCGCGGCTCGATCGTCATCTCGCTCACGACGAAGACGTCCGCCTCGAACTCCGGTTCGTCGAGCTGGAACCGGTCGCCCGAGCGCGGATGCCACACGAGCCCCGCGTCGCGCAGCGCGATCGCCAGATCGGTCGAGATCATGACGCCAGCGTAGGGCGGTCGGGAGGGCTCACTGCCGGAGTCCGCCGAGATCCTGCCGATTCGCAGGCGCCGGCACAGGCGGCATCCGCATGGACTCTAGGCTGAACCGCATGCCCGCACCCGTCACCCTCCCCCGTCGCTCGTGGGGCGACCCCGCCGCCGAGCGGCGCGCCCTGCTCGTCCACGGTCTCGGCTCGAACGCCGCGCTCATGTGGCGGTTCGGAGTCGCGCTCGCCGACGACGGGTGGCGGGCGGATGCCGTCGACCTGCGCGGCCACGGAGACGCGCCGCGCGCGCTCGATTACACGCTCGAGGCCTACGCGGCCGACCTCGCGGTGACGCGCGCGGCATCCGGATCGTGGGATCTCGTGATCGGCCACTCGCTCGGCGGAGCCGCGGCGACCCTCGTCGCGTCGCGCGACGGGTCGTGGGCGAAGAGGCTCGTGCTCGTCGACCCCGCGATCCACCTGACGCCCGCCGACCGCGAGAACGTTCGCGTGAGCCAGGAGGAGGCGTTCGCGGACCCGTCCATCGAGGCGGTGCGGGCGCAGCATCCGTCATGGCACGAGCTCGACATCGAGCTCAAGGCAGCCGCCGCGCAGCAGGCGAGCCGGTGGGCCGTCGAGCAGACGAGCGCGCAGAACGCGGACTGGGACGTGCGCGACGCTGCGGTGCGCCTCGCTGTTTCGACGCACGTGATCGCCTCCGATCCCGCGGTGTTCAGCCTCTTCGCGGGAAAGCCCGCGGCCGAGGTCGTGCACGAGAACCGCAGCATCACCATGTCGGTCGTCACGGGGGCGGGGCACTCCCCCCACCGCGACAAGCCCGACGACACGATCGCGCACCTGCGGGAGGCCCTGCGCCGCTGACGAGGGCCAGAATGGGCGAGTGAGCGATTTCGACCCCTCCGCGTTCCTGTCCGACGAGCTGCTCGAGCGCATCCGCTCGCGCGCCGCCGGGTACGACCGCGACAACGCCTTCCCTCAGGAGGACCTCGACGAGCTGCGCGCCGCGGGCTACCTCGCGATCCTCGTGCCCGAGGAGCTCGGCGGCGCCGGGCTCGGGCTGGCCGAGACCTCCGTTCTTCAGCAGCGCCTCGCAGGCGCCGCACCCGCGACCGCCCTCTCCGTCAACATGCACCTCGTGTGGACGGGGGTCGCGAAAGTGCTCGCCGACCGCGGCATCGACTCGCTGCGGTTCGTGGAGGAAGGAGCGGCTGCGGGCGAGCTCTTCGCGTTCGGCATCAGCGAAGCCGGGAACGACCTCGTGCTGTTCGGGAGCGACACGGATGCCGCGCCCCGCCCCGACGGCGGGTACGCGTTCACCGGCAGGAAGATCTTCACGTCGCTCGCGCCGGCCTGGACCCAGCTCGGACTGCACGGCCTCGACACGACGAGCGACGACGGGCCGAAGATGGTCTACGCGTTCGTGTCGCGCTCGGAGGAGGCCGACGGGCGCGTCGTGACGCGCGACGACTGGGACACGCTCGGCATGCGTGCGACGCAGAGCCGCACGACCGAGCTGCACGGCGCGATCGCGCCCGCCGACCGCGTGGTGCGTCGCATCGATCCGGGCCCGAACCCCGACCCCATCGTGTTCGGCATCTTCAGCGTGTTCGAGCTGCTCCTCGCATCGGTGTACACCGGCATCGCGCGGCGCGCGCTCGACCTCGCGGTCGAGACGGCGGGCAAGCGCCGGTCGAAGAAGACGGGGCTCGCGTACAGCCAGGACCCCGACATCCGCTGGCGTGTCGCCGACATGGCGCTTGCGTACGACGCGCTGCCACCGCAGCTGTGGTCCCTCTCGCGCGACGTCGACGAGCGGGTCGACCACGGCGCGCGCTGGTTCTCGCTCCTGTCGGGCATCAAGCACCGCGCCGTCACGATGGCCAAGCGCGTCGTCGACGACGCCGTGCTCGTCGCGGGCGGTTCGTCCTACTTCTCGTCGAACGAGCTCGGGCGCCTGTACCGCGACGTGCTGGCGGGGCTGTTCCACCCGTCGGATCCCGAGTCGGCGCACTCGACGGTCGCGACGGCGTGGCTCGGGCCGCTCGAGAGCTGAAGTCGTCGCCGCGGAACTGGTCAGGAATCGAGAAGCCGGGCGGATGCCGCATCCGTAGCCTGAAACCATGAACGCAGCCAACGACACGCACACCGGATTCTCTGAAGAAGAGCGCGCCGCGATGAAGGAGCGCGCCGCCGAGCTCAAGGCGCAGCGCAGCGGCGGTTCGAAGGTCAAGCAGCTCGAGAAGGACCGCAAGGCGGTGCAGGAGGCGATCGCGGCGCTGCCTGACGAGGACCGCGTGCTCGCCGAGGCCATCCACGAGATCGTGATCTCGGTCGCGCCCCAGCTCGACCCCAAGACGTACTACGGCATGCCCGCGTACGCGCGCGACGGCAAGGTCATGATCTTCTTCTCGCCGGCGTCGAAGTTCAAGGAGCGGTACGCGTCGCTCGGGTTCAACCCCGACGCGAACCTCGACGACGGCAACATGTGGCCGACGACCTTCGCCGTCCTGAAGCTGACGGATGCCGAGAGGAAGCGCATCGCGGCCCTCGTGAAGCAGGCCGTCAGCTGACTGAGGATCGTCCGCGTACGCGCCCGTCGCCCTCTTCACCGGCACGGGCGCGTGCGAGGATGACCGCATGACGCGCACGCCGACCCCTGAGATCGTCGAAGGGCTGCTGAGTCCCGCCGACCAGGCGCGTCGCCACGGCCTGCGCGTCATGAAAGGCGTGGCGCTCGGCGCCCTGCTGTTCATGGCGGTGCTCTTCGCGGTCGCGTTCGCGCTGCAGGAGCAGTACGAGTGGCTCGCATACGTGCGCGCCGCGGCCGAGGGCGGCATGGTCGGCGCGCTCGCCGACTGGTTCGCGGTGACGGCGCTGTTCCGGCATCCGCTGGGGATCCCGATCCCGCACACCGCGATCATCCCCAACCGCAAGGACGAGATCGGCCGCAACCTCGGCGAGTTCGTCGAGACGGAGTTCCTGCGCGGCGAGCTCGTGCGCACGAAGCTCGAATCGACGCCGATCGCGGCGCGCCTCGGCGAGTGGCTGCGCGAGCCTTCGACAGGCTCAGGCACCTCCCACGCCGAGCGCGTCGGGGAAGAGGCATCCGTCGTCGCGTCGGGCCTGTTGCGCGCGCTGAGCGACGACGACGTGCAGGAGGTCATCGAGGCCCTCGCGCGCGAGCACCTCATCGCGCCCGAGTGGGGACCGCCGCTCGGCGGGTGGCTCGAGCGCGTCGTCGAGGGAGGCGCGCACCACGGGGCCGTCGACCTCGCGGTCGACAGCGTCGCGGGATGGCTCGAAGCCAACCACGACGCGTTCCGGGGGCTCGTGTCGCGGCGGCTGCCGTCGTGGGTGCCTTCGATCGCGCAGCGACTCGTCGACGATGCCGTGTACAACGAGGCGGTCAAGTTCGTCTCGGCGATGCAGCGGGACCCGCGGCATCCGGCCCGCCTCGCCATCGACGGCTACCTCGCCCGCCTCGCCGAGCACCTGCAGCACGACCCCGCCACGATCGGACGCCTGGAAGACGCGAAGGTCGCGGTGTTCGACAGCCCGCGTGTGCGCGAGCTCGCGGGCGAGGCCTGGAACGCGGCGAAGTCGGGACTGCTGACGTCGCTCGCCGACCGCGACAGCGCGCTGCGGCGTCGCATGACCGAAGCGCTCGTCCAGATCGGCGAACGGCTGGTGACGGATGCCTCGCTGCAGCGCCGCGTCGACACCCTCGTCACCGACGCGGCGGTCGTGCTGGTCGACCGCTACCGGCACGACATCGCCTCGATCATCACCGACACGGTCGAGCGGTGGGATCCCGCCGAGACGACCGAGAAGATCGAGCTCATGGTCGGTCGCGACCTGCAGTACATCCGCCTGAACGGCACGATCGTCGGCGCGCTCGCGGGCCTCGTGATCTTCTCCGTCGCGCACGCTCTGCTGGGCTGACTGAGGGCTACCGCGGTGGTCGGCGCGATGGCCGCGTCGGTAGCCTGGGGGCATGGCCGCCAGCGGCGAGAACCTCGTCTTCAGCTACGGCACCCTGCTCGATCCCGACGTGCAGCGCGCGGTGTTCGGACGCGCGCTCGACGGCGAGGACGACGTGCTCGTCGGCTACACGATCGACTACATCGACGTGCCCGACCCGCGCGTGTTCGAGCTGTCGGGAAAGTCCGTGCATCCGATCATCCGGCCCACCGGGAACGCCCTCGACAAGGTGGTCGGCAAGGTCCTGAGGCTCACCGACGAGGAACTCGACGCCGGCGACGACTACGAACAGTCGATGTACCGGCGGGCAGCCGTGGCCCTCGCAAGCGGACGCACCGCGTGGGTGTACATCTCGACTCCCGAAGGAGACCTGCGTGACTCTGCCGACTGATCCGCTGTGGCCGCGAGCGGGCGGGTGGCCGGCGCCTGAGCCCGGCACCGATGCGGATGCCGCGCTGCTCGGCGTACCCACGTGGCGCACTTCGCTGTCGCCGACGGGCGCTCACGCGACACCGGCGGCGGTGCGCGAGGCGCTGCGCCGCTACTCGCCGACGGTCCTGCTGCAGGGCGAACCCGAACGGCACGCGATCGCGGGGCCTGTCGAACCCGTGGATCTCGATGAGGTGCTGCGGATCGTGGACGCGGGCGACGTCGACGAGCCGGACGGCCCCGACGGCGAGGCGACCGCGCGCGAGGCGGTCGCGCGCTTCGCCGAGCGGACCGGACTCGTGATCGCGCTCGGCGGCGACAACTCCGCGACCTACCCCGTCGCACAGGGCGCGCGGGCGACGGGGCTCATCACGATCGACGCGCACTTCGACCTGCGCGACGGCGTCTCGAACGGCTCGCCCGTGCGGCGGCTCGTCGAGGACGGCCTCGACCCGTCGCGCATCGTGCAGCTGGGCATCGCGGACTTCGCGAACTCCTCCGCGTATGCGCGCCGCGCGGCGGAATGGGGCATCACGGTCGTGACCTGCGAGGAGCTGCGCCGCCGCGGAGCGGCCGACGTGATCGCCGACGCGCTCGACGTCGCCGGAGCGTGGCCGGGCGACGAGGCGTCCGGAGTCCGCGTCCATCTCGACGTCGACGTCGACGTGTGCGACCGCGCAGTCGCCCCGGGGTGCCCGGCGTCGGTGCCCGGCGGACTCGAGGCACGCGAGCTGCGCGCGCTGGTGCGGGCGGCCGGGGCGGACCCGCGCGTCACGAGCGCCGACATCGTCGAGGTCGACGCGACGGCGGATGCCGCGGACGGCCGCACCGTGCGGCTCGCGGCGCTGTGCGTGCTCGAGCTGCTCGCGGGGCGTGCGCTGCGCGCCGCAGACAACGCCCGTGGCATGCTGAGCGCATGATCTCGCTCGCGCTCGTGCGGCACGCCAAGTCGGATTGGAGCACGGTGAAGCGCCCCGACGGGCGCCTCGTCGCCGACCACGACCGCCCGCTCAACGACCGTGGCGGGCGCGACGCGCCCCGCATGGCGCAGCGGCTCGCCGACGCGGGGTTCCGCGCCGACGTCGTGCTCTCGAGCACCGCGCTGCGCGCCCGCACGACCGCTGAGGCGTTCGCCGACGCGCTCGGGGCGCCGCTGTCGCTCGAAGACGAGCTGTACGGAGCCTCGTCGAAGACGCTGTGGGCCGTGGCGTCGGCGGCGGGGCATCCGCGTGTTCTCGTCGTCGCGCACGACCCGGGGATGAGCGCGCTCGCGGCCGACCTGTCGCGCGACCGCATCGAGCACATGCCGACGTGCGCCGTCGCGACGTTCACGTGGGACACCGACGACTGGGACGTCGCCGATTCGCTCGAGCCCGTCGACTGGACGTACGACACGCCGCGCTGAGGTCGCCGACGCAAGGCTAGAGGGCTGCGCCGTCCTTCCACACGCGCCCGACGAGCGGCACGCCCGGGCGGTACGCGAGGTGCGTGCGCGTCGGCGCGTCGAGCAGCACGAGGTCGGCGCGAAGGCCGGGAGCGATCGCCCCGACGTCGTCGCGCCGCAGCGCACGGGCTCCCCCGGCGGTCGCCGCCCACACCGCCTCGGCCGGTGTCATGCCCATCTCGCGCACGGCGAGCGCGATCATCAGCGGCATCGAGCTCGTGAAGCTCGACCCCGGGTTGCAGTCGCTCGCGATCGCGACGGTCACGCCCGCGTCGATGAGCCGCCGCGCGTCGGGGTACGGCTGACGCGTCGAGAACTCGACGCCCGGCAGGAGCGTCGCGACCGTGAGCGAGGACGCGAGCGCCGCGACATCCGCGTCATCGAGGTAGGTGCAGTGATCGACGGATGCCGCGCCCATCGCGACCGCGAGCCGGACACCCTCCCCGAGCCCGAGCTGGTTGCCGTGCACGCGCGGCTCGAGGCCGTGTGCGATGCCGGCGGCGAGCACGCGGCGGGACTCCTCGGGCGTGAACGCGCCCGTCTCGCAGAAGACGTCGACCCAGCGGGAGTGCGGTGCGCACGCGCGCAGCATCGCGCCGCACACGAGCTCGACGTAGTCGTCGCGGCGGTCGGCGTACTCCTGCGGCACGACGTGCGCACCGAGGAACGTCACCTCGGGCGTGACCTCGGCGGCGAGCCGCGCCAGGCGCTCCTCGTCGGCGACCGTGAGCCCGTACCCGGTCTTGATCTCGAAGGTCGTCGTGCCCTGCGCATGAAGCTCTGCCACGAACGCGCGCAGCCGCCGTCGCAGCGCGTCGTCGCTCGCCTCCCGCGTCGCGGCAACCGTGCGCCGTATGCCTCCTGCGGCATACGGCGTTCCCGTCATGCGGGCTTCGAACTCGTCGGCGCGGTCGCCCGCGAACACGAGGTGCGTGTGGCTGTCGACGAACCCCGGGATGACCGCCCGCCCTTCGGCGTCGACGACCTCGACGCGCACATCCTGCGGGGTGCGGGCCTCCGCCGCAGAGCCGACCCATGCGATGCGCTCGCCCTCGATGAGCACAGCCGCGTCGCGGCGCGTGCCGCACGGGTCATCCGGCGTGCCGACGTTCGTCGTGAGCTCGCCGATGTTCGTGATGAGCGTCGCGGTCACCGCATCCGTCCCCTTCGTCTCCTGCCCCCAAGGTGCCGAGATTGCACGAACGGCGATTCGGATTCCCCGACCCCGGTCATTCGCGCAGTCTCGGCGCCCGGCGGCACCCGCCGCCGCACGTGTCAGTCGTCGATCATCGGGATCTTGAGGCCGCGCTCGCGCGCGACCTCCTTCGCCCGCTCGTACCCCGCGTCGACGTGCCGCATGACACCCGAGCCGGGGTCGTTCGTCAGCACCCGCTCGAGCTTCTCGGCGGCGAGCGCCGAGCCGTCGGCGACGGTGACCTGGCCGGCGTGGATCGAGCGCCCGATGCCCACGCCTCCGCCGTGGTGGATCGACACCCATGCGGCGCCGGATGCGGTGTTGAGCAGCGCGTTGAGCAGGGGCCAGTCCGCGATCGCGTCGGACCCGTCGGCCATCGCCTCGGTCTCGCGGTATGGGCTCGCGACGGAACCGGCGTCGAGGTGGTCGCGGCCGATCACGATCGGCCCCGACAGCTCGCCCGACGCGACCATCTCGTTGAACTTCAACCCGGCGAGGTGCCGCTCCTTGTAGCCGAGCCAGCAGATGCGCGCCGGGAGGCCCTCGAAGTGCACGGCGTCGCCCGCCTTCTCGAGCCACCGCACGAGCCCGGCGTTCTCGGGGAACAGGTCCATGACGGCGCGGTCGGTCTTGCGGATGTCCTCCGGATCGCCCGAGAGCGCGACCCACCGGAACGGTCCGCGCCCTTCGGCGAACTGCGGTCGGATGTACGCCGGCACGAAGCCGGGAAACTCGAACGCGCGGTCGAACCCGCCGAGCTTCGCCTCGGCGCGGATCGAGTTGCCGTAGTCGAACACCTCGGCTCCCGCATCCTGGAAGCCGACCATCGCGGCGACATGCTTGGCCATGCTGCCGCGCGCACGGGCGGTGAAAGCCTCGGGGTCACGCTCGGCCTCGGCCTTCCAGTCCTCGAACTCGATGCCGACCGGCAGGTACGCGAGCGGGTCGTGCGCGCTCGTCTGGTCGGTCACGACGTCGACCGCGATCTCGCCGGCCTGATGACGCGCGAGCAGGTCGGGGAAGACCTCGGCGGCGTTGCCGAGGACTCCGACGGAGAGTGCCTCGCCGGCGTCTTTGGCGGCGAGGACGCGGGTGAGCGCTGCGTCGAGGTCGGTCGTGTACTCGTCGAGGTAGCCGTGCTCGACGCGCCGCTTCAGGCGCGACTCGTCGACGTCGACGATGAGGACGACTCCCCCGTTGAGGGTGACGGCGAGCGGCTGCGCGCCACCCATGCCGCCGCAACCGGCCGTGAGCGTGAGGGTGCCCGCGAGGCTCGCGGATGCCGCATCCGCCCCCCTCTTCGACGCGAGCGACCGCGCGACCGCCGCGAACGTCTCGTACGTGCCCTGCAGGATGCCCTGCGTGCCGATGTAGATCCACGACCCCGCGGTCATCTGCCCGTACATCGTGAGGCCGAGCTCTTCGAGCCGGCGGAACTCGGGCCACGTCGCCCAGTCGCCCACGAGGTTCGAGTTCGCGATGAGCACGCGCGGCGCCCACTCGTGCGTGCGGAACACCCCGACCGGCTTGCCCGACTGCACGAGCAGCGTCTCGTCGGGCTCGAGCTCGTCGAGTGTACGCACGATCGCGTCGAACGCCTCCCACGAGCGAGCCGCACGGCCCGTGCCGCCGTACACGACGAGGTCCTCGGGATGCTCGGCGACCTCGGGGTCGAGGTTGTTCATGAGCATGCGCTTGGCGGCCTCGGCGCCCCAGCTCTTCGCGGTGCGGTCCGCGCCGCGCGGCGCGCGCACGGTGCGGGCCTGCTGTGCACTCGGTGTCTCGATCATCGGCTCTGCTCCTCTGGGGTGTCGTGTGCGGGCGCGGCGTCGAACGCAGCGCGGGCGATCGCGCCGGCGGCGACGAGTTCGGTCGCCGCCTCGATGTCGGGCGAAAGGAAGCTGTCGGCCCCGGGGCCGCCGACGCGCGTGCGAAGGAGGTCGCGCGCCGCGGCGGTCGCGGGGGCCGGATCGAGGGGTGCCCTCAGGTCGAGCGCACGGGCCGCTGTGACGAGCTCGATCGCGAGCACGCGCGCGAGACCGTCGATCGCACGCCGCAGCTTGCGCGCCGCCGCCCAGCCCATCGAGACGTGGTCCTCCTGCATCGCCGACGACGGAATCGAATCGACGGATGCGGGCGCCGCGAGCCGTTTGAGCTCGGACACGATCCCCGCGGCGGCGTACTGCGCGATCATGAGGCCCGAGTCGACTCCCGCCTCGTGCGCGAGGAACGGCGGAAGTCCGTTGCTGCGCGCGGGGTCGAGCGCGCGGTCGGTGCGACGCTCCGAGATCGACGCGACGTCGGCGACCGCGATCGCGAGGAAGTCGAGCACGTACGCGACGGGCGCGCCGTGGAAGTTGCCGTTCGACTCGACGCGCCCGTCGGGCGTGATCACGGGATTGTCGATCGCGGCGGCGAGCTCGCGCGACCCGATGAGGCTCGCGTGCTCGAGCGTGTCGCGTGCGGCACCGTGCACCTGGGGCGAGCAGCGCAGCGAGTAGGCATCCTGCACGCGCGTGCACACGGCGGGGTCGCGGTGCGACGCCATGATCGCGGAGTCCGCGAGCAGCGCCCGCAGATTCGCGGCCGACGCCGCCTGGCCCGTCTGCGGACGCAGCGTCATGAGGTCGGCGGCGAACACCGCGTCGGTGCCGAGCTGGCTCTCGATCGACATCGCGGCGGCCACGTCGGCCGTGTCGAGCAGCATCCGCAGGTCATGGGCGGCCAGCAGCAGCATTCCGAGCATTCCGTCGGTGCCGTTGATGAGCGCGAGCCCCTCTTTCTCGCGGAGCTCGAGGGGCGTGACGGATGCCGCGGCGAGCGCCTCCGCCGCGCGCACGATCTCGCCCGATGCCCCCGGGTTGTGGACGTCGATTACCCGCACATCGCCCTCGCCCATCGCCGCGAGCGCGATGTGCGCGAGCGGCGCCAGGTCGCCCGAGCATCCGAGCGACCCGTACTCGCGCACGATCGGCGTGATGCCCGCGTTGAGCATCGCCGCGTAGGTCTCGACCACCACGGGCCGCACACCCGTGCGACCGGTCGCGAGCGTCTGGAGGCGCAGCAACTGCAGTGCGCGGACGACCTCGGCCTCCACCTCGGGGCCCGTGCCGGCGGCGTGCGAGCGGATGAGGCTCGCCTGCAGCTGCATCCGCCGATCCCGCGGGATGAACGTCGTCGCAAGGGCGCCGAAGCCGGTCGAGATGCCGTAGTGGGGCTGGGGGTCGTCGGCGAGACCCTCGACGAGCGAGCGGGTGGCGGCGACGCGCTCGAGGGCTGCGGGGTCGAGCTCGACGCGCGCGCCGTGACGGGCGACGGCGACGACGTCGTCCGGGCGCAGGGGTGCGGCGCCCACCGTGACGACGTCGAGCGAAGGGGTGACGGTGGTCATGTGAGAGATTCCACACCCGCGCACCGGCGCGCGACAGCGGTGCGTGCCATCCTGTGTCTGTGATCCCAGACAAGCCCCAGGTCCCCGCGGCCGACCAGACCCTCCGGATCCTGTCGTTCCTCGCGCGCCAGCGCGGACCCGCCGCGGCGCAGGCGATCGCGACGCAGCTCGGGATCCCGCGCTCGACCGTCTACCACCTGCTGCGCACACTCGCCGCGCACGGCTTCGTCGTGCACGTGCCCGCCGAGCGACGGTGGGGCCTGGGCACCGCGGCGTTCGAGCTGGCAGGAGGCTATGCGCGGCAGCAGCCGCTCGCGCGTCTCGGCCGCCCGATCGTCGCGGCTCTCGCCGACCGTGCGGGCGAGAGTGCGCACCTCGCGGTCATGACCGGTCGGGACGTGCTGTACATCGTCGAGGAGCGCGCTCCGCGACGGCCCGCTCTCGTCACCGACGTCGGCGTGCGCCTGCCCGCCCACCTCACCGCGACCGGGCGCGCGATGCTCGCGGCGCTCCCTCGCGAGCAGGTTCGGGCGCTGTATCCGGATGCCTCCGCCTTCGCCGATCGCACAGGTCGCGGTCCCGCGAATCCGCGCGAGCTGCGCGAGGTCCTGCGCGAAGTGCGCAGTCGCGGCTACGCCGTCGAGGACGGGGAGGTCACCCTCGGGCTGCGATCGGCGGGCGTCGCCGTGCGCGACCACGCCGGCTGGCCGGCGGCGGCGATCGCCGTCACGTGGCCTGAGGACTCCGACACGGATGCCGACCGCGTCGCGGCCCTGGTGGGCGACGCCGCCGAGGAGCTCTCGCGCCGCATCGGCGGCAGGTGACTTTCGGGATAGGCCGATCAGGGCGCATCCGCAACCCCTAGTGCGGCTCTCGCCGAGCGCGCCTATCGTGGCCCCATGCTCCCTGTAGACATTCCGGACAGAGAACGGCTCATCTCCCTCACGGAGCACCGGGACGCGGCGAGCGTGTCGATCAGCCTCGCGTCGTCTCCGGTCCCTCAGGACCACGAACGCATCCGCATAGCGCTGCGCGACGCGATCGACCAGGCGGCGCGTCAGCTCGAAGGAATGGACCTGCCGCACGGCGCCCGCCATGACGTCGTCGGCCGCCTGCGGGCGGTGCTCGGCGACGACGAGTTCTGGACGCGGCAGTCGCGCTCGATGGTGCTCCTCGCGGCGCCCGGTGTGCTGCATGCCTTCCGGGTCGCGAACCACCTCCCCGACCGCGTCGTCGTCTCCGACCGCTTCGATGTGTCGGGCCTCATCCGCGCGGTGTCGTTCCCGCTGCACGGCTTCGTCGTGAAGGTGACGCAGCAGGGCGCCAAGCTCGCCGAGCTCGATGACGAGGGGCGGCTGGTGGAGCATCCGCTCGCCCTCCCGGACGACCACCGGCTCATGCTGGAGCGCACCGCGACCGACGGCACGTTCGACCGGCATCGCGCGCACGGTGCGACGGGCGACCGCGTCGAGCGCGAGCGCTTCTGCCGTGTCGTGCAGGACGAGGTCGTGAAGATCGTGCCGCGCGGGGTGCCGCTCATCCTGGTCGCGAGCGACGACCTCGACTCCGCGTACCGTGCCGTGAACACGCACGACTGCCTGCTCGACGACGTCGTGCACGAGCATCCCGACTCGCTCACGCGCGAGCGGGTGGAGAAGATCGCGCGCGAGATCCTCGACCGGCGGCGGGCCGCCGACCTCCGCGAGTGGCGCGAGCGGTTCGGCAACCTCCGCGCGCAGGGGCTCGCGACCACGCGACTGCGCGATGTCGCGGTGGCGACGGTGGCGGATGCCGTCGACGAGCTGCGCTTCGACCTCGACGCCGATGTGCACGGGCGCGTCGACGACTACGGCAACGTCGAGCTCTCGAACGACGGCGGCGGGGACGGCTACGACGTCGTCGACGAGCTCGTCACGCGCGTGCTGCGCGCGGGAGGCAAGGTGCGCGCGATCCGCAAGGAGGAGTCGATCGACGGCTCACCGGTCGCCGCGACTCTGCGCTTCCCGGTGCCCGCGCGGCACTGACGTCGGCACGCCGCGGGCGAGCTCGCGTCCGGGTCAGCGGACGATGAGCCGCGGCTCGACGAGCACGTGGGCCTCGCCCGCGGCCGTCCGGCGCGGTGCCACGACGCTCCCGGTCGCACCCATGAGGAGCTCGAGCGCGCCGGCAGCGACCTGCTCGGGGAGCTGCTCCACGCTCGAGATGTCAAGGGCCTCGGCCGCGTTGGTGTTGTCGAACCCGGTGACCGGCAGATCTGGGCGCCCCGCCGCCACGGCGGCGAGATGCGCGCCGATCGCGAGCGAATCGCTCACGCATACGATGCCGTCGAGGTCGCCGTCGGAGGTGAGTGCGCTCGCCGCGGCGGCACGCGCCTGCGCGACGCTGTCCTCGCTCGTGAGGCGCACGCCGGATGCGCCGGCCGCCGTCATCGCCTCGCTCCAGCCGCGCTCGCGGTCGTCGCCGGTTCCCGAACCGCGCGGCCAACCCAGGAATGCGATGCGCGGGCCGGCGGTCTCGAGCAGATGGCGTGTCGCGGCCGCCGTGCCCGCGGCGCCGTCGACGTCGACCCACAGATGCGCGGGATCCGCGACGTCGTCGGCGCCCCACGGCCGTCCGAACGAGACGAACGGGATGCCCCGCTGGAGCAGCCACCGAGTACGGGGATCGCCGTGGAAGGTTCCCGTGATCACGACCGCGTCGATCTCCCCGCCCGTGACGAGCTCCTGCATGCGCGCGATCTCGTCGTCGGGGGTGCGTGCCGCGTAGAGCTGGATGCGCATGCCGCGCTCGCTCGCCTGCTCGGTGAGCGCATGCACGAAGCGGTCGAGGACGACGCCGGAGATCCCGCCCGCATACGGGTCGAGGTGGATCCCGATCGTCGAGCTGCGTCGCGTGCGCAGGCGGCGCGCCGCCGCGTGCGGGCGGTAGCCGAGCTCGTCGATCACGCGCCGCACGCGGTCGCGCGTCTCCGGGCGTACGACCTCCGGCGTGTTGATCACGTTGGAAACGGTCTGGCGTGAGACCCCCGCCGCCGTCGCGACGTCCTCGACGGTCGGCGGCTTCGCCATCCGCGGCTCCCCAGGGTTCTGATCCTTCACTTGTCATCCTACGGTGCGCCGATGCCCTTGACAGGACGAGGACCTCATTCCTACCGTGGGGTCGATGATAATTTTGATCGTTCAAAGTCGCTAGATCGTTTGAACGATCAAACTGCCTTCATGCACCGAGAACCTCATTCAAAGGAGAAGAGACCATGACACGGCACAAGACCCGCGCGATGCTGGGCACCGGAGCGCTCCTCGTCACCGGCGCCCTCGCGCTCACGGCGTGCGGCTCCGGGTTCGATGACGGCGGCGGTGCCGGAGGCGGCGACGACTCCGAGCTCACGTCGTCGGACGAGGCGCTCACGGTCCTCATCGGCTCGTCGGGCGACGCCGAGACGGATGCGGTGACCGAAGCGGTCGCCGCATGGTCCGAGGAATCGGGGATCGAGGCGACCGTCCAGGTCGCGAACGATCTCCCCCAGCAGCTCTCGCAGGGGTTCGCGGCCGGATCGCCGCCCGACCTGTTCTACCTCGCGACCGAGGCTCTGGCCGGGTACGCGGGCAACGGCTCGCTCAAGGCCTACGGCGACCTGCTGTCGAACAAGGACGACTTCTTCCCGACGCTCGTGCAGAACTTCACCTACGAGGACGAGTTCTACTGCGCGCCGAAGGACTTCTCGACGCTGCAGCTCATCATCAACACGAGCCTGTGGGAGGCGGCCGGTCTGACGGACGACGACATCCCCACGACGTGGGATGAGCTGGCCGATGTCGCCGCCACGCTGACGACGGACGGCGTCACGGGTCTCGCGTTCGGTCCCGAGTACCAGCGCGTCGGCGCCTTCATGGCGCAGGCGGGCGGACAGCTCATCAGCGACGACGGCACGGAAGCCGTCGCGAACAGCCCCGAGAACGTCGAAGCCCTCACCTACGTCAAGGAGCAGATGGAGGCGGGCAGCTTCGCCTACTCGTCCGACCTCGGCGCCGGCTGGGGCGGCGAGGCGTTCGGCAAGCAGCTGTCGGCGATGACGATCGAGGGCAACTGGATCCAGGGCGCCATGACCAACGACTTCCCGGACGTCCAGTACCAGGTCGTCGAGCTGCCGGAGGGTCCCGCAGGCAAGGGCACGATGCAGTTCACGAACTGCTGGGGCATGGCTGCCGACAGCCCCAACCAGCAGGCCGCACTCGAACTCGTCGAGTACCTGACGAGCGCCGAGCAGCAGCTCGCGTTCTCGGAGGCGTTCGGCCCGATGCCGTCGGTGCAGTCCGCCGCCGAGCAGTGGACGGCCGACAACCCCGAGCTCGCCGCCTTCATCGCGGGGGCCGACTACGCGAAAGGTGTTCCGACCAACGACGGCATCTCCGCGGTGATCTCCGACTTCAACGCACAGCTCGAGGGCCTCAAGACAGGCGATCCGCAGCAGATCCTCGACACCGTGCAGGAGAACGCAGAAGCGATCGTGGGCTGACCCATGACCGCCACCGTCGCAGCGCCTCCTCGTGCGGGAGGCCCCGGCCGGGGCATCCGGCGCGGGGAGGCGCTCGCCGGCTGGGTCTTCACTCTTCCCGTCATTCTGATCCTGGGGATCTTCCTGCTCGCGCCCGTCCTGATGGCGCTGTGGGTGAGCTTCTCGGACTGGACGGGAAGGGGAAGCCCCCTCTCGGCGAACGTCAACTTCGTCGGCCTCGAGAACTACGCGGCCATCACCGTCGACGGCGGCCTCCCGACGCGCGACTTCGGCACCTCGTTGCGCAACAACGCGTGGTACGTGCTGCTGGTCGTGCCGATCCAGACCGCGCTGTCGCTCTTCCTCGCCGTGCTCGTGAACCGCGCGATCCTGCGCGGGCGGGGGTTCTTCCGCACCGCGTTCTACTTCCCGTCGGTGACGAGCTCCGTCGCGATCACCGTGCTGTGGCTGTTCCTCTTCTCGGCGACGGGCGTCGTCAACGAGGTCCTCTCGTGGCTCGGCATCAACGGACCGAACTGGTTCCAAGACCCCACCGGCATCGTCCACAACGGTCTCAGGGCGGTCGGCGTGACGAGCGGACCCGCGGCCCTGACCGAGAACGACTTCCTCGGGATCTCGTGGTGGGACTGGATGGCCGGGCCCTCGGTCGCGATGACGGCGTTCATCCTCATGGCGGTCTTCACAACCAGCGGCACGTTCATGCTCCTGTTCATCGCGGCGCTGCAGAACCTCAGCGCCGAGGTTCACGAGGCGGCCATGGTCGACGGCGCCAACGCGTGGCAGCGGTTCTGGCGCGTGACGCTCCCCCAGCTGCGACCGACTCTGTTCACGGTGCTGACCCTGGGCCTCATCGGCTGTTGGCAGGTGTTCGATCAGATCTACACCGGAACGCAGGGCGGCCCGTCCAAGACGACCCTGACTCCGGCGTACCTCTCGTACTCGTCGGCGTTCCTCGATCAGGACTGGGGTCGCGGTGCCGCGATCGCGTTCATCCTGTTCGCGATCATCGTCATCTTCACCATCTTCCAGCGCTGGGTCCTGCGTGACCGGCCGGTGTCGAAGCGCCGCGCCCGCCAGTACCAGCCATCGCAGCCGAAGGAGGCGAGGCGATGACCGGCACGACCCTCGACGAAGCCCGGGTGCTCACCGAGGAGCCCCTGCGCGAAACCAAGCCGACTCGGCAGCGGTGGGTGCGCGCACCCATCGTGTGGCAGATCGTGCTCTACGCGGTGCTGATCGCGATCACGATCGTCTACATCTATCCGTTCCTCGTGCAAGTGGCGACGTCCTTCAAGACCGAGCCCGAGGCGGCGGCCGATCCGATCTCGCTCATCCCCCAGACGATCACCTTCGCGGCGTACGAGCGGCTGTTCCTGCGCAGCGACTTCCCGATCTGGTTCACGAACTCCGCGATCGTGACGATCTTCGTGACTCTCGGGCGCGTGTTCTTCTGCTCGCTGGCCGGCTACGCGCTCGCCCGACTGCATTTCCGCGGACGCGGGGTCGTGTTCGCCGCCGTCGTGGCGGTGATGGCCGTGCCGACGGTCGTGCTGCTCATCCCGAAGTTCCTCGTGATCAACCAGCTCGGCATCTACGACACGTATGCGGCGATGATCCTGCCGCTGCTCGTCGACGCCGCCGGCGTGTTCATCATGAAGAACTTCTTCGAGTCGATACCCGTCTCGGTCGAGGAGCAGGCCCGCATCGACGGCGCCGGCACGTTCCGCGTGTTCTGGTCGGTCGTGCTGCCGATGGCGCGGCCCGCGCTCATCACGATCATCATCCTGTCGTTCCAGGGATCGTGGAACGAGCTGAACCACTTCATCGTGGCCACGCAGTCGCCCGAACTGACCACCCTGACGAAGGGCGTCGCGTCGCTCGCATCGGGGCAGCTCAGCCAGGGATCGCAGTTCCCGCTCAAGCTCGCGGCGGCGGTGATCATGACCATCCCCGTCGCGGTGATGTTCTTCATCTTCCAGCGACGCATCATGAACGTCAGCGAAGGAGCCGTCAAGGAATGACCGCAGGATCGAACCCGATCGCGCTGCAGCCGCTCCTCGACGACGCGGTGATCGCACTGCGCGCGCCGACGCAGGTGTGGTCGGGACGCGAAGGCGACCTCGGGGCCCAGACGATCGACGGGGTGTACCACGGCGATGTGCGGCACATCCGCTCGATGACCGCGACCTGTCGAGGGTCGCGCATCGAATGGATCTCGGTCTCGCCCGACGGCCCGTCGCGCGTCGTGTTCGGCGGTCTGCTGCGCGGGCTCGACGATCCGATGCCCGACCCGCGCTTGCGGCTCGTGCGCGATCGCCGCGTCCAAGCCGGCCGCATGACCGAGACGTGGACGATCGAGTCGGGGCTGCCGCATCCGATCGGCACGACGCTGACGCTCGTGATCGCGCCCGACTTCGCGCCGCTGCACGACGTGAAGGCGGGTCTCGCGGCCACACAGGCGGCGGCGATCGAGTTGTCGGATGCCGCAGCGACCGTGACGCACGGCGGCCGGTCGTTCATCCTCTCGGCCCCGGGGTCCGAGGTCACGGCGGTCTCGGGCGCCGTCACGGCGGAGTGGCCCGTGGCCGTCGAGGCGCACGGCGCCGCATCCGTCTCGTTCGCCGTCGACCTGCACGACGACGCGTCCGTCGTCCACGGCGCCGCCGGCGCGTGGCCTCCCCCGGGCGGGCGACACGGACCGACGGGTGACACGCGCCTCGACCGGTGGCTCGAGACAGCGATCGGCGACCTCGACGCGCTGCGACTGACGGCGACCGACGACCCCGACGACGAGTTCTTCGCGGCCGGCGCACCCTGGTTCTTCACGCTCTTCGGACGCGACTCGCTGTGGACGGCCCGGCTCGCGCTGCCCGTCGACGTCGCGATCGCCGCCTCGACACTGCGCGTGCTCGCGCGGATGCAGGGCACCGAGGACGACATCGCGACCGCCCAGGAGCCGGGCAAGATCCTGCACGAGCTGCGCTCGTCGGCGCTCGAGCTGCCGAGCGAGGGAGTCACACTCCCGCCGCTGTACTTCGGCAGCGTCGATGCGACACCGCTGTGGGTGTGCCTGCTCGCGGACGCCTGGCGCGCAGGCATGCCCGAGCTCGAGGTGCGCGCGCTCGTTCCCGCGCTGCTCGGAGCGCTGCGGTGGCTCATCGAGTACGGCGACAGCGACGGCGACGGGTTCATCGACTACATCGACCGCACCGGGCGCGGGCTGGCGAACCAGGGGTGGAAGGACTCGGGCGACTCCATCCAGTGGCGCGACGGCACGCTGGCACGCGGCCCCATCGCCCTGTGCGAGGTGCAGGGTTACGCGTACGAGGCGGCGATCGCCGGTGCCGACCTTCTCGAGGCGTTCGGCGCGGAGGATGAGGGGGGCCTCTCCCCGTCGACCCTGCGCGAGTGGGCGTCGACCCTGCGCTCGCGGTTCCGCGAGTCGTACTGGGTCGAGACGCCCGAGGGTCGGTATCCGGCGATCGCTCTCGACCGCGACAAGCGTCCGGTCGACACCCTCACGAGCAACATCGGCCACCTCGTGGGCACGGGCATCCTCGACCCCGCGGAGGAGCGCGCGGTCGCCGAGCTGCTGCTCGGGGAGTCGATGTCGTCGGGCTTCGGCATCCGCACCATGTCGACCGGCGCCGCCGGCTACTGGCCGCTGTCGTATCACGGCGGCAGCGTGTGGACGCACGACACCGCGATCATCGCGTGGAGCCTGCACCGCGCAGGATTGACGGATGCCGCGCGCGACGTCGTGCGGGGGCTCGTCGCCGCGGCGGAGGGGTTCGCCTACCGCGTGCCCGAGCTGCACTCGGGCGACCCCGCGTGGCAGACCTCGGTGCCGACGCCGTACCCCGCGGCGTGCCGTCCGCAGGCGTGGTCGGCGGCCGGGGCCATCGCGTGCGCGCAGATCGTCCGGTCCGGCTGAGCCCCGCCCCCACCGTCGCCGAGATTGCGCGAATCACCGCTCGTCCGCGGCGGAAAACGTCGTTTGCGCGATCTCGGCGTGTGTGTGGCGGGCCTGGGAGGGTCAGTCGACCTTGGCGACCGTCCCGTTCGTGAGACGCACGAGCTCGTCGAACGTGAGCGGGAAGACGGTGTGCGGCGTACCGCCCGCGGCCCAGATCTCGGGGTACTGGGCGAGATCCTCGTCGACGATGGTGGTAAGCGGCGACGGATGCCCCGTGGGCGCCACTCCCCCGATCGCCTGGCCCGTCGCCTCGCGCACCTGCTCGGGGGTCGCACGCTTGATCGACGTGCGTCCGAGACGCTCGGCGAGGGCGGCGGTGTCGACGCGGTGGGCGCCGCTCGTCATGACGAGCAGCGCCTCGCCGTCGCTCCAGAACACGAGGCTGTTCGCGATCGCGCCGACCTCGACCCCGAGGGCGGCGGCCGCGAGCGGAGCGGTGGACGCGGCATCCGGAAGCACCACGATGTCGCCGGCGATGCCGGCGGCGCGCAGGGAGTCGTGGACGAGTCGGCTTCGGGTGGGCAGCTGAGCAGTCACGAGCCCAGATTATCGGCGCTCGGCACCGGCTCCGCGCGCCAGGATCTCACCGTGCGGCATGAGCAGCCACGCATCCGGACGCTCCGCCCACTCGCGCCAGCCGTCCGAGATCCGCTCGAGCTGCGCGTCGTCTGCCCCGATGGCCCGCGCACGGTCGGCGAAGGCCGACTGCACGACGCGATCGGCCCACATGCCGCCCCAGAAGGCGCGGTCGTCGGGCGACTCGAACACCCACACGCTCGCGCTCGAGACGATGTCACGCAGTCCGGCCTCTCGCGCCCACGCCTTGAGGCGACGCCCCGCCGACGGCTCCCCCGACGAGCTGCGATGCACGCGCACGTACAGGTCGAGCCATTCGGCGAGCGCCGGAAGGAGCGGATACCAGATCGTGCCCTCGTAGTCGACGTCGCGCGCCGCGACGAGGCCGTCGGCGCCCGCGACGCGACCGAACTCCCGCAGCGCGTCGACCGGGCGCTCGAGGTGCTGCAGCACCTGGTGCGCGTGCACGATGTCGTACTCCCCGTCCGCCGCGTCGAGCGCGTATGCGTCGCCGACGGCGAACTCGACGTCGACCACACCCCGCTGCGCCGCGAGCGCCGCCGCCTTCGCGACGACATCGGCCGCGGCGTCCACGCCCTTCACGCGTCCTGGAGCCAGTCGCTGCGCGAGGTCGACGGTGATCGTCCCCGGGCCCGACCCGACGTCGAGCAGCGAGAGCCCGGGCGCGAGGTGCGGCAGGAGGTACGCGGCCGAGTTCTCGGCCGTGCGCCATTCGTGCGAGCGCAGGACGGATTCGTGGTGGCCGTGGGTGTAGCGCGCCGTCGTCATCTCCCGAGGGTATCGGCGCAGCATCCGGTCTCATGACGCATCCTGCGCTCCATCGTCGACGGCGATCGGGATCGCCTGAGCGATCTGCTCACTCGCCTGGCGAACGGTTGAACAGTCCGCCGCCTGGTGATGCAATAGAAGACGGATGCCGCGAAGAGGCGGCGTTCGCAGCGCACAGCCCACAAGGCCCGCCGGAAGAGGATCGCGATGACGCACACCCTGCCCCTGCCCCGTTTCGACCACGAACGCGTGGAGGTGATCACGGGTCGTCGGAGCGGCCTGGTGATCATCGTCGCGCTGCACTCATCGGTGCTCGGCTCCGCCCTCGGCGGCGCACGCCTGTGGACGTACCCGACCTGGAGCGACGGCCTCGGTGACGCGCTTCGCCTGTCCGAGGCGATGACCCTCAAGAACGCCGCGGCAGGCCTCGACGCCGGCGGCGGCAAGGCCGTGATCGCCCTGCCGCCCGGAACCCAGCTCGATGCCGAGCGCCGTCGCGCCGCGTTCCTCGACCTCGGTGACGCGGTCGAGTCCTTCCACGGCCTGTACCGCACCGCCGAAGACGTCGGCTCGACGACCGAGGACATGCTCGTGGTGAGCGAGCGCACCGAGCACGTCGTGGGTCTCCCCGACGCCGTCGGCGGCTCGGGCGAACCGGCCGGCCCCACGAGCATCGGCGTGTACGAGGCGATCCGTGCGACCCTCGAGCGGATCACCGGCTCGAGCGACGTCAAGGGTCGCCGCATCACGATCTCGGGCCTCGGTCAGGTCGGCAGCCGCCTCGCCGTGCGGCTCGCCGCCGAGGACGCCATCCTCACGGTGACCGACGTCAACCCCGCCAAGCGCGACCTCGCCGCCGACCTCGGCGTCGACTGGGCGGAACCCGGCACCGAGCACCTCGTGCCCGCGGACGTGTTCGTGCCGGCGGGCATCGGCGGCGTACTCACGAAGGACGTGATCGACTCGCTCGACGCGAAGGCCGTGTGCGGACCCGCGAACAACCCGCTCGCCGAGCGCTCGGGCGCCGACCGACTGGCTTCACGGGGCATCCTCTACGCACCCGACTTCGTCGTGAACGCGGGAGGCGTGATCTACCTCGACCTCGTCGCGAAGCAGCTCGGCACCAAGACCGAGGTCATGGACCGGGTCGCGGCGATCGGCGACACCGTCCGTCGGGTATTCGACGAGGCGGAGTCGCGCGGGGTCTCGCCGCTCGAGGCGGCCGAGGGCCTCGCGGCCCAGCGTCTCGCCGACGGCGGACGCAAGCCCGCTCTCGCGCACTGACCCATCGACTCGCGAACCGGCGCACGGCAGCCTCTCGCGTGCGCCGGTTCCGCGTGCCGCCCCGGCGGAGTGCGGCTCGCCGCTAGGTTGACGCCATGGACGGACTCTGGCTCGCGGCGCTCAGCGGCCTGATCGCGGGCGCCGCGCTCCTCGTCGGGGCGGCGGTCGCGTGGTTCATCGACATCCCGCAGATGGTCGTCGCGGGCATCATGGCGCTCGGCGCGGGCGTGCTCATCTCGACGCTCGCGTTCGAGCTCGTCGAGGAAGCCGCCGAGGCAGGCGGGCTGCTTCCCGTCGTCATCGGGTTCTTCGCCGGCGCGATCCTGTACATCGCCGCCGACCGGCTCGTGTCCAGGCCGCGGAAGCAACCGTCGCCACCTCCTCCGCCCGCGGTCGCACCCGCGAACATCGCCGTGCGGCGCGGTGCCCGGCTCGCGGGCGGCACCGGCGTCGCGATCGCCGTGGGCGGCCTCATCGACGGCATCCCCGAGTCGATCGTCATGGGCCTGTCCGTCCTGCAGGGCGGCATCAGCATCCCGATCGTCGCGGCGATCGCGATCAGCAACGTTCCGGAGGGACTCGGGTCGACCGCCGCGCTCAAGCGCGGCGGATCGAGCGGTCGCGGTGTCGCGCTGCTGTGGGGCGGCATCGCCCTCGTGACGGTCGTCGCGGCCGTGGTCGGCTACGCCGCCCTGCAGGCCGCGCCGGTGAGCGTCATCGCGGTGATCACGACCGTCGCCGCCGGCGCGCTCCTCGCCATGATCTGCAACACGATGATCCCCGAGGCTTTCGCCGAGCAGCGCGCGCTCACGGGACTCTGGGCGACGATCGGCTTCCTGTGCGCGTTCCTGCTGCACGAGCTGGCGGGGTGATCGCCCTCCCCGCTGCCCTCATGGCTGCACCCAAGGTGACGGGGTCGGCGGAGTCACCACCGGCGGGCGGTCGTCGCACGTGATCGTGTTGGGCAGCTCCCACGCCGCCATCCACGGTCCGGTCGTGCCGCCGCCGTCGTTGCCGCCCAGGTCGGTCACGGTGAACTCGCTCCCCGTCGGCGGGAAGTTGAACGAGCCGCAGTTGTTGATCCCGACCGCGCCGACGTTGCGGGCATCGACATTCTCGAACGAAGCGCCGCCGGCGACCCGCGCGCTCAGCACCGAAGTGCCGGTGCCGTCGACGCGGACGTCCTTGAACGCGACATCCGTGATCGCGACGTCGTTGCGCACCGCCCACTCCGACACCATCATGATCGCGTTGTAGGTCGAGTCGAGGTAATGATCGCCCGTGACGCGGATCGCGCCGTCGATCGACCGGTCGAGCGCATAGATCCACAGCGAGCCGAGGCCGATCCTCCAGTTGAGCTCGAACCCCCCGGCGCGCACGGTCGTGTTGTCGGTGAAGCTCAGCGTGCCCTCGAACGGCTCCGCGCCGAACCGGGCGCCCGCGTGCAGGCCGCTGCCCTCTCGTACGGGGTCGGCGACGAGGTTGCGGGCGACCGTGTTGTCGCGCCCGCCGTAGATCGCGATGCCGTTGGCGAGCGTCGGAGACTGCACGGTGTTGCGCTCGAACACGTTGCCGCCGTTCTGGTCGGTCTCCGCCCACATAGCGAGGCCGTCGTCGCCGGTGTTGCGCACGAACGTGTTGACCACGCGCGAGTCGGTGACGCCGCGGTGGAGGTTCACGGCATCCGCGATCTGGTCGACGATGATCGAGTCCTCGATCGTCACGTTCGACATCGGACCGTCGAGCCAGATGCCGACCTTCGTGTGCTGGATGTGCAGGTCGCGGAAGGTCGAGTCGCTGAACGCGCCCCCGATGCCGTTGACCTGGTCGGTGTCGATGCGCTCGCGCACGTCGCCCTCGATCGCGAGACCCGAGATGTGCACGTTGCGGCTGCCGCCGTCGGCGGCGTCCTTGCCGTAGAACCCGACTCCCGTGTGCATCGACCCATCGGGCGCGGGCGTCGAGAGAGCCACCTCGCGCCCCTTCACCTTCGTGTACCAGTGACCGGCGCCGATGATCGTGACGTCGTCCACGACGATGTGGCGGTCGACACGGTACGTGCCCGGTGGGAGGTACACCGGGAGCCCGCTCGTGTGCGCCGCCGCGATCGCCTTCTCGATCGCCGGCGCGGAGTCCTTGCGACCGTGGTTGTCGGCGCCGTACTTCAGCACGTTCTCGGCCTTCCGCACCTCGACGGGCGGTCCGACCAGCTCGGTGTCGACGAGGTCGATGATCGTCGCCGCGACGCCGTGCGGCGCCGTCAGCCGGATCACGTCGCCGGCCGGATACGTCTTGTCGAAGAGGACGCGCTCCTCGTCGAAGAACTTCATCGGCCGGAAGGGCTTGTCGGGTTCGAAGTCCGGCAGGTCGAACTGCGGCACGCACGAGCATTCGGTGATCCACCAGTCCGGATGCAGCAGCCCCGCGTTCGGGTCGTTCGTGAACGGGTACTGGTTGTAGAGGTATGCGTACTGCGACGTCATCGTGAGCGTGTACGGCTTGTTCTTCGTCGTGATGCGCAGCGGCGCTGTGATGCCGCCCCCGTGCGCGGCATCCGGAATGCTGTACCGCACCGTGATCGCATTCGTCGGCGCGGGCAGGGTGAACTCGGCCCACTGCCCGGGGGCGAGACGGACAGCGGATCGACCGGATGCCTCACCCACCACCGTGTACGCGTCACGCCCCGCCTCGAGCACGGTGCCGTTGGTCCGGGCGTTCTCGGCCTCCTGCTCGAGGAACGGCACGTCGGCGCCGCGCCCCTCGGTGAGCGCGGGATCGAGCGCGGCGCGCGTGACCACGGGGTCGGGCGGCGGCGCCGACCACGGTGGTGCGGCTGTGGCCGCCGGGGCGGCGGCCAGCACGGCGAGAGCGACGGATGCCGCGGCGATCGCAGCGACGGCGGGGAGGGGACGTGTCATCGTCGACTCGTTTCTCGTCGGGACCTTCGGGTGCTCGTTGCCGTCACTGTAGACGGCCACGTCGAGACGGATCAAGACTTCGTTCGCAATTGTCGTGATTCTGTCGAGTTCTTGCGTTCCGCATCGGATCTCACGCAAGGACTTTCGTCAGGACCGGCCGCCCTCCCCTCGGCCACCCCTAGCCTGTGACCATGCGTACGGGAATCCACTATTGGAACTACACGACGCCGGGCGGTGCACCGGCCATCGCCGACGACATCGTCGCCACCGCGAAGGCTGCGGAAGCCGGCGGGTTCGACCAGTTCACCGTCATGGATCACTGGTTCCAGATGGACGCGACGGGCGACGCGGCACAGCCGATGCTCGAGGCGTACACGACGCTCGGGTTCGTGGCCGCGCACACGTCCCGCATGCGCATCGGGCCGCTCGTGGTCGGGGTGACGTATCGGCACCCGGGCCTCCTGGCGAAGACCGCCACGACCCTCGATGTGCTGAGCGGAGGACGCTCCTTCTTCGGCATCGGCGCCGCGTGGTACGAGCGCGAGCATCAGGCGCTGGGCGTCCCCTTCCCTCCGATCGCCGAGCGCTTCGAGCGGCTGGACGAGACGCTGCGCATCGTCGAACAGATGTGGAGCGACGACGACGGCCCGTTCGAGGGACGCCACTATCGGCTCGCCGCGACGCTGAACGGTCCGCAGCCGGTGGCCGCGCCGCATCCGCCCATCATGATCGGCGGAAAGGGACGCCGGAAGACGCTTCGCCTCGCCGCGCAGCACGCGCAGATCGTCAACTTCACGTCCGCTGAGCCGGACGAGGTCGCGGAGCTGCTCGACGTGCTGCGCCGCCACTGCGACGACGTCGGCACCGACTACGACGCGATCGAGAAGCAGGCGCTCGCGAGCCGGCTGAACCCGGATGCCCCCGACTGGCTCGACCAGGTGAAGCGGCTGCGCGATGTCGGGATCGACCTCGTCGTGCTGAGCGTGCGGCCCAACCGCCAGCTCGAGTGGGTGGAGCGCCTCGCGAACGACGTCGTGCCACGCATCGCTGACTTGTGAGCCCGTCACTTGAGTCGCTCTAAGTTTGGGGTTACTCTAGCTTCCTCGACACGAGGAGGCTGTCATGGACGATGTCATCGCTGTCCAGCATCGCTTCGACGAGGCTGAGCTCAACGCCGATCGAGCGACTCTCGAAGAGCTGATCGCCGACGACTTCCGCTCCATCGGGCCGAAGGGCTTCGTGATGGACAAGCGGGAGTGGATCGACAGACACGACCTGTTCCGCTACCTCGAGCTGCAGATCAGCGAGCTCGAGGTGAGCCGGTACGGCGACGCGGCCATCGTGCGCGATGTGCAGACGAACCACGCGATGTACGACGACCAAGAGGTCCGCCTCAGCGTGCGCGTCAGTCAGACGTGGGTCAGGAACGAAGGACGATGGCAGCTCGCCGGGATCCAGTTCAGCCCGATGGCGTCCGCATGAGCACGATCGAACGCGAGACGCCCATCGGACTGCGTGAGCTCAAGAAGCAGCGCACGCGGGCCGCGATCGCCGACGCCGCGATGCAGCTGTTCCTCGCGCGCGGGTTCGAGGCCGTCACCGTCGCCGAGGTCGCCCGTGCGGCGGAGGTGTCGGAAGCCACGGTGTTCAACCACTTCCGCACCAAGGAGGATCTCGTCTTCGACCGGCTCGAACAATTCTGGACGCGCCTCGTCGCCGCCGTCGAACAGCGCGCCGAGGGGCAGGGCGTCGTCGACGCGGTCGAGGCGTTCCTGCTCGAGCAGAACCGCGCGTCGCTGTCACCGGAACGTGCCGAGTTCCTCGCCGCCGTCGGGCGGATGATCGCCGACAGTCCGGCGCTTCTCGCGCGGGAGAGGGCGTCGTACGACGACGCGGCGGCCGCGCTCGCCACCGTCATCGAGAGAACGACGGAGCTCGGAGCGGATGCTGCGGCGGCGGCCCACATGATCCTGGCGGTCCACCGGTCCCTCGTCGCCTACACGCGCGAGCTCACCCGAGCAGGCACGGCCGGGAGAGACCTCGCCCGACGCGTGGACGCGGCGACCCGAAGCGGCTACTCCCTTCTTCGAGAAGGCGTCGACGTCTAGCCGCGAACGCGAGAGGAGCGACGAATGAAGATGAGCCTGAGCGTCACGAATTTCTCGTGGCGCGAACGATCGATCGCCGAGAACCTCGCCGATCTCGCGCAACTCGCCGACGAGGGCGGCGTGAACGCCCTGTGGGTGGCCGACCATGTGCTTCAAGTCGACCCTTACGGCGCACGCCCCGACGAGACCGAGATGCTCGAGGCCTACACGACGCTCGGTTTCCTGGCGGCGCGCACGTCGCGCCTCCGCCTCGGCACGCTCGTGAGCGCGGTGACGTTCCGGCCACCCGCGCTCCTGGTCAAAGCCGTCACGACGCTCGACGAGCTGTCCCACGGCAGGGCCATGCTCGGCATCGCAAGCTCCGAATCCTCCGCGGGCTGTGCGACGAGGTCGGGCGTCCGTACGACGCGATCGAGAAGACGATCTCGACGCGGATGCAGGCAGGAGAGTCCGCGTCCGCCTTCGCCGACCGGTGCGGGCGCTTCGCCGACCTCGGGATCGACCACGTCACCGTGCTCGCCCCGACCGGACCGTGGAACCCCGACCAGGTCGAGGTGCTCGCGGAGGCATCCCATCAGCTCGCCTGACGCGATGCATGATTCGCATTCTCGTTGGTCCCGCTGCCACGCGGCGCGGGCCCCACGGCTGCGCCACGGACCCAGGGCAAGATCGAACGCTTCCATCATCCTCCCGGCTGAGTGCGGATCATCCCTTCGCACGACGCGGCGTCCGGCGCCGTCCGCCTAGCGTGGCGTGGGTGTCCGATTCCTCGACCCGAGTTCTTCGCAGTCCGTGGCTCCTCGCCTTCGCGCTGGCCGCGATGGCCCAGTTCGCGCTCGTCGTCTTCCATCTCCCCGCGCAGCTCGCGTTCGTCTCGACGTTCCTCCTCGCGCCGATCCTGGCCGTGTGGGTGTGGAGGGCACGCGGCCCGCGGCTCCTCGTCGTCGCGCTTCTGCTCTGCTGGGTCGGCGATGTCCTGGGCAATCCACGTCTGATCGGCTTGGGACACGCTGCATTCCTCGTGAGCATCGCGGCGTACGCGGCCGCCTTCGTTGTGCTCACCGTGCTGTTCGTGCAGGTCACGGTCCGTGCGGGGTCCGCATCACGCGCGGGCCCGTCGCGGGGCGTACGCGCCTCCATATGGCTGCTCTACGCCGCGGTGATCGCCATGGTCCTCGCCGCGTCCTGGGGCGGACTCGATCCCACGCTTCGCGTCGTGGGTGTCGTGTACCTGCTGCTGCTCGGTGTGATGGCCACGACCGGATTCATCGCCGGCACCTCATCGGGCGTCGGCACGGGCCTGCTGCTCGCTGCGCACCTCCTCGTCTCGCTCGAGGTCGGGGGTGTCGTCGACGGGACGGCGATGCTGTTCCGCGTCGCCTACTGGATCCTGTACCTGAGCGGAATCGTCGTGATCGCCCTCTCGATGGTCCCGCGGCACGCGCGCGGCGAAGCGGTGCCCGCGTACGGGTGAGGGCGCGAACCGCACCGACCGAGGCGTCGAATCACACCACCGTCAAAATGAGTGAAGCCCCTGACAAAGCAGGGGCTTCACTCATTCGGTGGACCTGAGGGGATTCGAACCCCTGACCTTCTCATTGCGAACGAGACGCGCTACCAACTGCGCCACAGGCCCGTGAACCTCAGATAGATTAGCACGGCTCGCGGGGCCGCCCTGACCACGCGAGGACCGCTTCGGCGCTACTCCCCCGCCGCGCGGCGCGCGAGCAACTGGCGCACGTGCGCTTCGATCTCGGCGTCGTCGACGTAGCCCATGCGGGCGAAATCCGGGGTGCCGGATGCGGCGGGGCGCGCCTCGCGCGCCTGACGCGCCCGCTCGATCGACGGCGGTGCCTGCTCCTCTGCCCGGGCGCGGATGGCCTCCTCGACCGCGGCCCGGCGACGGGCTTCGCGCGCGACCTCCGCCTCGAGTACGGCTGCGGCGCGCGATCCGGCCGACGCCGTGAGCGGGCGGGGCAGCTCGCGCGGCTGCCATTCGCGGGCGGGCTCGAGCGCGACATCCTGCACGATCGCGGGCTCGCGGGTCGCGGCATCCGCCTTCTCCGCCCTCGCGGCCGCGCGCGCGGCGACACGCGACAGACGCACGAGCACGAGCCCACAGAGCACTGCGACCGCGACCGATGACCATAGGAGGAGCTGTGCACCGGTCGTGACGACCTCCCACGCGCCCCAGCCGGCGAAGCCGATCGCCGCGACTCCGACAGTCGTCGTGGCGAGCCGCATGCGGCGGCGGGCGCGCGCACGGCGAGCCTGCGGCGAGCGCCGTGCGGCAGCGCGTTCGGCGCGCGCCTGCTCGAGCTCGATGCGCGCCTGCTCGAGCGCGGCCTGCTCGCGCTCGGCGAGCGCACGGCGCGCGAGCCGCTGCTGCGCGAGAGCCGTGCGCGTGTTGAGCTCGAGGCGCACCTCCTCGGGGGTCTCGGCCGTCTCGGCGAGCACCCGCAGGGCCTGGTTCAGCCGCACCGCGTTGCGCTCGGCCGCGTCGTACTGACGGCGGCTGTGCCATGACGGCAGGAGGTAGACGAGCCACAGCAGGACCGTCACGGCGACGATCACACCACCGCCCAGCACCTGCCCGCCCATGCGGTCAACGGTAAGCGAGCGGAGTGCGCCAGCCGGGCCATCCGGGCGCGTGTCGCTCAGTCGGTCGGCTCGCGACTCACGCGTGCAGACGATCGGAGGGGGGCACGGATGCCGCATCCTGCGGCGCCCGTCCCGATATCCAGCGCTCGAGAACCCCTTCCGGGACCTCTTCGCGCACGAGCGCGAAGCAATAGTGGTCGCGCCAGTCCCCGTCGATGTGGATGTAGCGACGGCGCAGCCCTTCGTAACGGAAGCCGAGCTTCTCGACGACCCGCAGGCTCGCGCGGTTCTCGGGGCGGATGCAGATCTCCATGCGGTGGAGATTCAACTCGCGGAAGCACACGTCGGTGGCCATCGCGACGGCGGTGGGCGTGATACCGCGCCCCGCGAACCGCTCGCTGACCCAATAGCCGATCGTCGCCGAGGCGAGCGACCCGCGGGCGATGCCCCACACGTTGAGCTGGCCGGCGATCTCTCCGTCGTACTCCATGACGAACGGCACGCCGAGCCCGTCCCGGTACTGCTGCAGGAGACGACGGATGCCGAGCCTCATGTCGAACGAGACCGGGCCGTCGGGACTCGTCGCCTCCCACGGGCGCAGCCATGCGCGGTTCGACAGCAGCTCCTGCTGCAGCACGCGCGCATCGCGCTGCTTCACGAGTCGGATCGACACCGGCCCATGGGAGCGAGGAGCGGTCAGATCCACGAGACCTCCCTCGGACGCGGGCCCATCCGGCGGTCGCTTCGGCTACAGTCGCGCCGCGAAGTCCTTGAACCACGGGCGCAGCGCCGGGCCGAGGTCTTCGCGATCGGCGGCGAGCTGGACGATCGCCTTGATGTAGTCCACCCTATCCCCGGTGTCGTACCGGCGACCACGGAAGATGACGCCGCACACGCCGGGTCCGTCAGGGTCGGTCGCTAGTTCCTGAAGGGCGTCGGTGAGCTGGATCTCGCCGCCCTTGCCCGGCTCGGTGCGCTCGAGGATCTCGAACACGCTCGGCGCCAGCACGTACCGCCCGATGATGGCGAGGTTGGAGGGCGCCTCCTCCTTCTTGGGCTTCTCGACGAGACCGGTCACCTTCACGATGCCGTCGGCGTCGGTCTCCTCGACGGATGCGACGCCGTACGCCTCGACGTGGTCGGGGTCGACCTCCATGAGGGCGATGATCGCGGCGCCCGTGCGCTCGTGCTCGGCGAGCATCGTCGTGAGCAGCTCGTCGCGCTCGTCGATGAGGTCGTCGCCCAGCAGCACCGCGAACGAGTGGTCGCCCACGTGGGCCTGCGCACGCAGCACCGCGTGGCCGAGGCCCTTGGGCTCTCCCTGGCGGACGAAGTGGATGTCGGCGAGGTCGCTCGACTCGAGCACGCGGCGCAGCCGCTCGGTGTCGCCCTTGTCTTTGAGCTTGTCCTCGAGCTCGGGAACCGAGTCGAAGTGGTTGGAGATCGCGTTCTTGTTGCGTCCGATGATGACGAGGATGTCGTCGATGCCGGCCTGTGCGGCCTCTTCGACCACGTACTGGATCGCGGGCTTGTCGACGACCGGAAGCATCTCCTTCGGCATCGCCTTCGTCGCGGGGAGGAATCGCGTTCCCAGTCCTGCGGCGGGGATGACGGCCTTGAACGGCAAGTGAGGCATCCCCTGAGTCTAGAGGGCGGATGCCCCGACTCGCGGTGCACGGCACGCGAGGCGCACCGTGTGGTATGGGCGGGCGCACAGCCGCGCCCGCCTAGAATCGACGCATGTCCGACGCGATCGCCGATGCCAAGCGCGCCCTCCGGGCCGAGCTGCGCGAACGGCGCAACATGCGTTCCGAGCAGGCGCGTGCAGAGGCGGCCGCGGGCATCCGCGAGCAGCTCGACGCGCTCGTCGAGCGGCACGGCGCCAGATCCGTCTCGTGCTTCCTGTCCACGAGCATCGAGCCCGGTACGCGGGAGTTCGTCGAGGGCGCGGTCGCGCGCGGCATCCGGGTCCTCCTCCCGATCACACGCAAGGACGGCCTGCTCGACTGGACAGTCGCCGACCCCGAGCTCGACATCGCCGACGGCCTGTTCGGCCAGCCCGAGCCGGTCGGCGAGCTGCTGGGCCCGATCGCGGTCAACGACGTCGACCTCATGATCATCCCGGCCGCCGCCGTCGACGAATCGGGTACCCGCCTCGGGTGGGGCCGCGGCTTCTTCGACAAGACGATCGGCTCGATGGAGCGCTGCCCTCCCGTGTACGCGGTCGTCTACGACAGCGAGGTGCTCGACGAGCTCCCCCGCGACCTGCACGACCAACCGGTCGACGGTGTCGTCACCCCCACCAGAACCATGACCTTCACATCCGCGCGTCGCTGACCGCGAGATACCCTCCGAGAGCAAGACCGAGGAACATGCCCACCTACGCCTACGCCTGCAAGCAGTGCGGCCACCGCTTCGACGCCGTGCAGTCCTTCACCGACCCGTCCTTGACCGAATGCCCCGAATGCGGCGGAGCCCTGCGCAAGGAGTACGGGTCGATCGGCGTGACCTTCAACGGGTCCGGCTTCTACCGCACCGACTCCCGCTCGTCCGAGAAGAGCTCGTCGACGTCGTCGTCCGACTCGGGGTCTGGCACCGCTGCGGCATCTTCGACATCATCGAAGTCTGAGTCGAAGTCCGCGCCCGTCACGACGGGCTCGTAGCCGGCGGAAGCCGGCGACAGTGAGGAGCATCACGTGATCAAAGGCTTCAAGGAGTTCATCCTCCGCGGCAACGTCATCGACCTCGCGGTCGCGGTGGTCATCGGCGCCGCGTTCACCGCGATCGTCAACGCGCTCGTCGAGGGTTTCATCAACCCGCTGATCGGCGTCATCTTCCAGCTGGGCGACCTGAGCGGCTGGGTGCTGGAGGTCCCGACCCTCTCGGGCGGCACGTCGATCTTCGCGATCGGGGCGATCGTCGGCGCGATCATCAACTTCCTCGCCGTCGCGGTGATCGTGTACTTCGTCTTCGTGATGCCCATGAACCGCTGGAAGGAGCGCCAGGCCGCCAAGGCCGGCGCCGACACCGAGGAAGAGGAGCCGCTGCCCACTGAGCAGGAGCTGCTCGCGCAGATCCGCGACCTCCTCGCGAGCCAGGCGCCGCCCACGCGCTCCTGACTCAGTAGTGCGGCGGCACGTCCCGTCGCAGGCGATCGTCGTTCGGCCCGGACGGGCGTGAACCGGATGCGTCGGCCGGGGCATCCGTCTCGTCGTCGTCCGTCGGCACGGGCTCGCTCGTCGTGCCCGGCGCGGGAGTCAGCTTGGCGCGGCGGCGGCCCGGCACGCGCACGACCTTCTGCCTCTCGTCGCCGGAACCCGTGCCCTCACGCGAGGTCATCGGACCTCACTCGATGACGTCGATGGGCTGCGTCGCGCCTTCGGCCCGCGGCGACTCGGGCGGGATGCCGAGCATCTCGCCGATGCGGGCGGCGACCGCCGCGGGGTCGCTGTACAGGTCGAACGAGTGCACGCGGACATAGTGCCAGCCGAGCCGGCGCAGGATCTGCGGGCGCAGGCGCAGCGACTCGCGCAGCGTCTCGCCGATCGTCTCGGGGTCGCTCTCGACCACGACCGCCTTGCCCTCGTACTGCGCGACGAGCGGCAGGAGTCCGCGGTAGTGCACCTCGACGGCCGCGCCGAGCCGGCGCAGCTCGCGCGCGAGGGCGAGGGTCAGCGGGTCGGCGAGGTCTTCGAGCCGCGACTCGCGGGCGCGTGCGGCGACGCCGCCGAGGATCGCCATGAGGGTGGCGGCACCGTGCTCGAGGCGTCCGTCGTCGAACGCGGACGGCCGGATCGACGACACGATGACCATCGCCCGGCGAGCGCGCGTCATGCCGACCGTGAGGAGGCGCTCCCCGTCGGGCGTCGACAGATCGCCGAAGTCGCTCAGCACGCGGCCGTGCTTGGTGAGGCCGAAGCCGAGGGAGAAGATCACGCGGTCGCGACTCTCCGCGACCGACTCCTCGAGGGTCAGCACCGCGAACGGCTCGGCCGTGTCGCGCGAGACGAAGTCGGCGACGTCCGATCGACCCGCGAAGGCCGCCTCGACCGCCGCACGGATGCGCTCGGCGTGACGTGTGCTCGCCGTCACGACCATGAGCGACTCGCTGCCGCGGTTGACGGCGTGCTCGACGACGAGCGTCACAACCCGTGCGACCTCGGCATCGGGGCTCTCGACGGCGCCGGTGACAGGGTCGGGCGCGCCCGTTCCGCCCTCGACGTAGTCGACGCTGAGGCTCCCGCGCCCGAGGTAGGACCCGGCCCACGGCAGCGACACGATCTCGCCCCCGTAGAAGGCGCCGTTCACCAATTGGGCCAGGTCCTCCCCGCCGGCTCGATAGCTGCGGGTGAGCGTCTCGACGGGCAGCAGCTCGGCGAGGCGCTCGAAGACGCTCACGTCGTCGAACTCGAACTCGTCGTCGATCTCGGTCGCGGCATCCGTGGTGTCCGGCGTGCGCGGAGTGCGAGCCCCCAGGTCGTCGACCGGGGCATCCGCCGCGACGCGGAACGGCGTCGGCTTCTGCGTCACGGGATCGCCGAACGCGACCACCTGACGCGCACGACGCAGTGCGGGCGCGGCTTCGGCGAGGCTCAGCGCCGCGGCATCCGCGATGAGCACCACGTCGAACTCGGGCTCCGCCGGGATGAGCGGGACGTCGTACGGCGAAGCGAGCCACACCGGCGCGAGCACGCGCATGAGCGACGGCGCGACGGCCAGGAGTCGACGTGGCTCCCCCATGCCGTTCTTGAGCGCCTGCTTGAGCGCGGCCGCCTCTTCGGGCAGGTCGACGATCCCGATGCGCCATTGCGTCGCGAGCTGGGCTGCGAGGAGCGGACCGGATGCGCCCGCATGCGCCTCGTCGACGAGACGGAAGTCGCGCTCCAGGCGGTCGACGACTGCGGTGTTCGCTCCGAGCAGGGCGCGGTCGGAGCGCAGCAGGTGCTCGAGCGCGGACTGCCACCACGCGAACTCGAGCTCGGCGCCCACCTCCGACTCGGGCACGTGCCGCACCGAGAGCTCGACGAGCAGCGGTTCCAGGCCCAGGTCGGCGAGCTCCCCGCGCAGCGTCGCGCGCTCGACGAGGTTGTCGAAGACCGGAGAGTCCGCGGCCAGCGCGGCGAGCGTGCGCACGAGGCGCGGGATCGGCAGGTGCGCGAGACGCTCCGCACCCGTGCGGCTGAGCACAGCATCCAGCTCGGCGAGACCCGCCTCGGCGTGCTGCCACGCCACGTGCACATCGGCGATGCCGACGGGCACCTCGGGGATCACGCCCGCGTCGACGTAGCGCTGCCATTCGGTGCGCTGCTTCTGGATGCGCACGAGCCACTCGTGCATGTCGGGCACATGGACGCCCGGACGCACGTACTCGCGCGACAGCCGCTTGAGCCTGCGGCGGTTCGCGCTCGTCATGTTCGGTGCGTCGCGACGAGGTCCGTGCGCTTGGATGAGCTCGGCGAGCGGGCGCTCGAAGACCGTCGGGCTGAACCGGTCCAGCGAGTCGCGGATCCCCTGCAGCAGCTTCAGGTACGAGCCCAGCTCGGCGATCGTGTGGAACGGACGCATGCGGGTCTGTGCCACGAGCTCGTAGGCGCGCTCGAGCAGGCTCGGCACATCCTGCCTGTGCAGCCGCGCGGCGAGCGCGTGGGCGGCGCGGGCGGCATCCGTCGTGGCGAACGTCACGCCGTACCAGGGCGAGTCGTCCGGACCGAAACGGAACTCGCCCAGCCGTGCTGCGGCGGCCAGCTTCGCGGCGGCCTCCTTGCGCACGGGCGCCACCCGCACGAGCGTCCCGTAGTCGAAGCGCGCCGAGGTCGACGGCGGACGTTCGCGGGAGGTGAGGTTCGAGAGCTCGCGGAGCACGTCGAGCATCGACACGCCGAGTCCGCTGTGGGTCGCGGTCAGCGAGCGGCGGTAGTCGCGCAGCACGTTCCGCAGCCGGACGAGGGCATCGTCGATCTCGGCGACCTTCGGCGCCTCGGCCTTCTCGTTGCGGCCGATCGCCCGGATGAGGTCGCGCTGCAGCGAGCGGGGCGAGACCGCGAGTCCGGGCAGGCCGATGGTGGCGAGACGGTGCCGCACGCCGTCGAGCGTCGAGCGGCGCGCGCTCACGACGAGCACGCGCTTGCCCTCGCGCACGAGCGCGCCGATCGCGTTGATGACGGTCTGCGTGCCACCCGTTCCCGGGAGCGTGTGCACGACGAGGGACTGCCCGTCGGTGATGCGGGCGAGCACGCCCTCCTGCTCGGCGTCGGCGTCGAGGATGAGCGTGTCGGATGCGGGCGGTCGCTCGTCCGCGCTGGGCACGACGGGCGCGTCGCGGCGGGTCGCGAAGATCTCGCGGTCGGACTCGTGGCCCGCGAGCGCGTTGAGCACGACGTGGTCCTGGTCGACGATGTCGCGCGCCATGCCGGTGCCGACGTCGGCGAAGCTCGAGACGACCAGGCGGGGGCGCACCGTGTAGCTGTCGATCGCGGCCGTCAGCTGACGCAGGCGGTCGATCACCGGCTGCGGCTTGAAGACTCCGTTGTCATACGCGAGGGCCGCGAGGGCGGCGCCGTTGATGCGGATGCCGAAATGCTCGCGCATCGCGCGGACGAGCTCGGGGTTGACGGTGAACGAGCCCCCGCGCAGCGCGAGCTCGAAGTCGGACTGGTGCCGGCGGATGGACAGCGGACGCAGCAGCACCGGCGCCGTGCAGCGCATGCCGCCGATGCGCCACGACGCGAGGCCGACCGCGAGGTGCACGGACTCGATCCCGCGCACCGTCCGCAGTTGGACGCTCTTCGCGGTGATGCGCTCGGCGGCGAGGCGCGCCGTGCGGTGCGCGACCTCGTCACGGAAGAGGTTCGACAGCAGGGTCGAGCGTCCGGTGAGGAACTGCGGCAGACTGCCGGGGTGCGCCTTCGTGATCTCGATGACCGCGTCGGCGGGCTCGGAGAAGTGCAGCAGCGTCGATCGGCCCCCGAGCTCGGCGGCCTGCGCCCGAAGCCGCTCGCGTTCCGGCTCGGCGATGTGCACGACCGAGACCCCCGGCTCGGACAGCTCGAGCGTTCCGGGATTCACGGCCGCCATGGGGACGGCATCCTCTGCGCCCGAGACGGCGTCGACTTCTGCACGCCACACACGAGCCAGATTAGGCGGGCACCCGTCGCGGAGCGGGATTCAAGCGCGGGTTTCGCCGGATTGCAACACGCCGTGCCGTCGGCGATTCCTCCCCAGTGGGAGCCCGCGGCCATCTCTTCACGAGCGGGTCTCAGAGATCGGATGCCTCACACCCGGTTCAACAGGATGAATCCATGACCGACTCCCGTTTCCGAATCCATCCTTCCCCGGTCGGCGACATCCTCATCGTCACCACCGCCACAGGCATCGTGGAATTGCATCCGTTCGAAGGACCGCTCGGTCCGCATATCGAGCGGATCGCTCGAGAATTGCATCGTGCGCCCGAGCCCGACGACACCGCGGGCGGCGATATCGACCGACAGCTCGACGAGTATTTCGCGGGCGACCGGCGCGAATTCGACGTGAGCCTCGATTGGAGCAGGGTCCGCGGCTTCACGCGCGCCGCCCTGGAGACCGTCCGCGAGATCCCGTATGCCGAGACCGCGTCGTACGGCGAGGTCGCCGCCGCCGCCGGAAGCCCGAGGGCGGCGCGCGCGGTGGGCACCGCGTGTGCGACGACGCCGTTCTCGATCATCGTCCCCGTGCATCGAGTGGTCCGGTCCGACGGCTCGCTCGGCGAATACGGCGGGCGATCCGACGTCAAGCGGTTCCTGCTCGACCTCGAACTCGACGCAATTGGCAATAGCACATGAATGAATGTGCGCGACAAAGTGTGAGTGATTTCTCACTTCTCGTCGGCGAAGCGAATTCATCGATTGGCCGAGGCCCGATAGTGCGAAAAGCCGAATTCCCGTAAAGTAAATGGCATGGCACGCAGAATCGTCCATCAGCTCGTCGATGACCTCGACGGCACCGTCCTTGAAGTCGGCTCAGGAGAGACCGTTCTCTTCTCGCTCGACGGGGTCGCCTTTGAGATCGACCTCTCCAACGAGAACGCGAAATCACTGCGCGGCGCCCTCGAGCCGTACGTGAAAGCGGCTCGCCGCGTGTCGGGCGGTCGGGGCGGAGGCTCGAGTTCGACGTCGGCCCCGCGCAAGCGCCGCCGCGCCGGACAGCAGGACTACAGCGCCATCCGCGCGTGGGCGAAGGAGAACGGGTACGACATCTCCGAGCGCGGTCGCGTCCCGGCGAACGTGCTCGAAGCGTACGAAGCAGCGCACTGACGCCACGCGCCCACCGTTTCCGGGTACCGATCCGGGTCAGTCGGGCGCCGGGAACCCGAGCTCGACGTGCGACACAGGGTCGAGGCCGGTCACGGTGATCCAGCCCTCGGCGAGATAAGCCGCGTCGGTGCCCGGCTCCGGCCGGTTCGGCAGGTCTTCGACTGCGAGCCGGATATGGTGCTCGCCTTCGTCGGTGAGCGTGGTCTGCACGATTCCGAACGGGGCGAGCGTGGCCTCTCGGAGGCCGCGATTGGTCGCCGCGTTCGGCGCGTTCACGTTGATGACCGATCCGCGCGGTCGGGTCATGAGGTCGGGGAGCAGGTCGATCGCCGGCGCTGCCGCGGCCTCCCAGTGGAACACCTCGGGCCGCATGCCGACATCGAGCGACACCGCGATCCCCCACGCGCCGTTGAGCCCGCCCGTGAGCGCCGCGCCCACCGTGCCCGAGTGGAGGATCGCGCGGCCGACGTTCGCGCCGTGGTTGACACCCGAGAGGACGACCTCCGCAGGATCGCCGAACGCGCCGCGCGCGGCGATGAGCGCGATGAGCCCCGGACCGCCGCGCACAGCGAACGCCGGCACGTCGTCGAGTCCCTCGAGCGTGCGCCGTTCCACGGCGATCCGCCCGTCGGCGTCGTCCGCCATGATCGACGCGCTCGATCCGCTGGACTGCTCCGCCGGCGCGGCGATCGTCACGTCGTATCCCGCATCCCGTGCGAGACGCGCGAGCACGTGGAGCCCCGGCGCCGCGATGCCGTCGTCGTTCGTCACGAGGATGCTGGTCACGTCCGACCCCCTTCCGCGTCGCCGTCGGCTCCGTCGCCGGCGTCGGTCGCGGCATCCGGTTCCGCCAAAGCAGCGAGGCCGTCGGGGCTCACGCGTCCGGTCACGGGCTGCTCGGCGTCGGCCGAGAGCTCATCAGCCAGCTCGCGCACGGTTACCCGCTCGCGCAGTCGGTCGATCGTGTCGGGATCGCCCGTACCGAGGCCGTGACGCGTGACGTTGAGCGCGCCCGCGGCGGCCCCGAGGGTGACCGCCTCGCGGGCTGTCGCCCCGTCGGCCATGTCCGCGGCGACGCCCGCCGTGAGGGAGTCGCCGGCACCGCGGGTGTCCTTCACCTCGAGCTGGGGTGCGCTCACCTCGAGGAAGCCCTCCGCGTCGAGCAGCAGCAGCGGCTCCGACGCGCGCGTGACGATCACCGTGCCCGCCCCGGCATGGTGCAGCTCGCGCATGGCGCGCATGATGGAGCGTCCGGATGCCTCGTCGATGCGCCCGTCGTCCTTGAGCTCCTCGTGGCTCACCTTGAGCACGTCGACGCCGCCTTCGACCGCCGCGTCGAGCCGCTCGCCCGCGAGGTCCACGATCACGCGGGCCCCGCCCTCGCGCAGGTCGGAGGCGAGGCGCCGATACGTGTCGGCCGGGAGCACCTCTTCGCCCACGGGTCCGCTCAGGATCACGAGCCCCGACCGCAGCCCCGTCTTGAGGGTCACGCCGTACAGCTCGTCGAGATCGTGGCGCCCGATCGGCTCGCCGTCGTCCTCGGCGATCTCGGCACGATGCCCCTCGCGCCGGTCGTGCACGTACGCCGACCCGCGGCCCTCGCGCTCGACCCCGACGACCGAGATGCCTTCGTCCTCCAGCAGGTGCCTCAGCACGCGGCCGGTCTCGCCCGTCAGAACGCTGCACATCGTCACGTCGACGCCCAGCCGCAGCAGCATGCGCGCCTGCCACACGCCCTGTCCGCCGGCGTGCACGTGGATCTCGCTGCCCGACGGGTGATCCTCCACGGTCACCGTCAGCGTCGGCGAGGGGGCGAAGATCGTCACATCGCTCATGCTCGCGACGCTAGGCGTGCGGGCGCCGCGCGTGAACCCCCTTGCGGGACAGAGCCGGATTCCGCACACCGGCCGCCTTCCCACCGCGGCGGTCGCGGCATCCGCCGCCTGTCAAGCCCCCGGCGCAGCGGAGCCCGCGGCGCGAGACTGAGCCGCGAGACAGACGCGAAGGAGGCGTGATGGACCACCACCACGACAGCCACGAAGGCGCGATGCCGACACCTCAGGATCCCGCGGAGTACGCGACGGAGAGCGGCCGAGGCAACCCCGGCGCCGATCGCGCCGACATCGCCGCGGAGGTTCCGCCCGCTCAGGCCTCTTCGCTGGAGGACGCGGGCGACGAGGAGAGCGACGACGAGACCTGATCCGGCGCCGCGTCAGCCGAGCTTCTCGCGAGGCACGACGCGGAACCACTGGAAGCCGTACGCGTCGAGCTCGAAGCTGCACGACCGGTCGTCCTTCACGTCGAGATAGCCGGGGCTGAGCAGGTCCGAAAGCACGACGTCCCCCTCGACCGCGTCGGGCAGGTTCACCTCGAGCTGCACCGGCTCGGCGCTGAGGTTGTGCGCGGCGACGAAGCGCGCCGACGGGGTCGCGAGCGAGTGCACGAAGGCGCCGCCCGGACCGGCCTGCACGAGGTCGAGGTCGCCCCAGCCGATCTCGGGCAGCGAGCGGTACCGGTGCGCGAGGTCGCGCACGAAGTGGAAGAGCGAGTCCGGCTCCTTCTGCTGATCGATCACGTTCACATGCACCGGCGCGTAGCCCCCTCCGGGCAGCGGCGCGATGAGCTGGGACGGGCGTGCATCCGAGAACCCCGCGTTGCGCCCTGGCGTCCACTGCATGGGCGTGCGAACAGACATGCGGCCGGCGATCTCCGCGTTCTCGCCCATCCCGAGCTCCTCGCCGTAGAACAGGAGCGGGTTGCCCGGCAGCGAGAACATGAGGCTGTAGGCGAGCCGGATGCGGCGCATGTCGCCCTGGAGCATGGGCGCGAGGCGCCGCAGGATCCCACGCCCGTACGCGCGCTGGGCGGGGTCGGGCGCGAGCGCGTCGAGGACCTCGTTCTTCTCCTTCTCGGAGAGGAGCGCGAGCGTGAGCTCGTCGTGGTTGCGGAGCATGTTCACCCACGAGACCGGTTCGTTGATGGCCGGCCGCGTCTTGAGCGCGTCGACGATCGGCGAGGCCTCCTCGCGCACCATCGAGAGGTACACGGCCTGCATCGTGGTGAAGTCGAACTGGGAGTCCAGCTCGCCCGCGTTCTCGCCGTAATAGTCGGCCTGCTGGTCGTGCGGCAGGGCCACCTCGCCCAGCAGCATCGCCTCGCTCGAGCGGCGCCGCGCGAAACGCTTGACGTCGCGGAGGAACTCGTGCGGGTCGGTCTCGTACGGACCGCCCGGCGACTCGAGCAGGAACGGAACCGCGTCCATGCGGAACCCCGAGACGCCGATCGTGAGCCAGAAGGCGATGATCTTCGCGATCTCGTCGCGTACCGCGGGGTTCGCGATGTTGAGGTCGGGCTGGTGCTTGTAGAAGGAGTGCAGGAAGTACTGCCCGGTGCGCTCGTCCCATTCCCAGATGCTCTCCTCCTCACCCGGGAACACCTCGTTCTTCTGCTTGCGGGTCGGACGGTCGCGCCACACGTAGTAGTCGCGGTATCGCGCGTTGCGCGAGCGGCGGGCGTTGATGAACCACGGGTGCTTGTCCGACGTGTGGTTCACGACGAGGTCGATGATGACGCGGATGCCGCGGCTCCGCGCCGTGCGCACGAATTCGACGACGTCGCCGTGGGAGCCCAGGCGCGGATCGACGCCGTAGAAGTCGCTCACGTCGTAGCCGTCGTCGGCGTCGGGCGTCGGGTAGAACGGCATGAGCCAGATGCATGTGACGCCGAGGTCGGCGAGGTAGTCGATCTTGTCGGTCAGCCCGCCGAAGTCACCCACCCCGTCGCCGTCGACGTCGAGGAAGTTCTCCACGTCGAGGCAGTAGATGACCGCGGTCTTCCACCAGATGTCTCCCGTGTCGGCGATCTTCATGCGTTGCTCCTCATCATCGGCAGCAGTTCGTGGCCGGCGCGCTCGACGAACGCCTCCTGGTCGGTCCCGACGTGGTGCAGATAGATCTCGTCGAAACCCTGGGCGGTGATCGCGAGAAGCCGCTCGCTCATGGAACGGACGTCGTCGTCGATGAGCACCGCGCTCAGCAGCGTCTCGTGGTCGGAGCGGTCGGCCTGGCGGTCGAACTCCTCGGGTGTCTCGACGTCCCACAGCCGCGGAGGCGGGACGGTCGCCTGACTCCACTGGTCGGCGGCGACGCGGATGCCGTCGTCCATCGTGTCGGCGAGGCACACATGCACCTGCACCACGGCCCGTCCGCCGCCGCCGGCCGATCGGTACGCCGACAGGACTTCGCCCAGTGCCGCGGGATCGACTCCCACAGTGATGAGCCCGTCCGCCCAATCCGCGGCCCACTCCGCAGTGGCCGGCCCGACTGCGGCCGCGATGAACGGCGGCGGCTCCTCGGGGCGCGTCCACAGCCGGGCTTCGTGCAGACGCACGGAGCCGGAGTGGTCGACGGTCTCGCCCGCGAGCAGGCGCCGCATCGCGGTGACCGACTCGAGAAGGCGCGCCTCGCGCTCGGGCTTGGGCGGCCACTCGTCACCTGTGATGTGCTCGTTAACGGCCTCGCCGCTGCCGAGCGCGGCCCAGAACCGTCCGGGGAACATCTCGGCGAGCGTTCCCGCCGCCTGCGCGACGATCGCGGGGTGGTAACGCTGCCCCGGCGCGGTGACGAGCCCCATCGGCAGGCGTGTCGTCGCCAGCGCCGCCCCGAGCCAGCTCCAGGCGTAGCCCGACTGGCCCTGCGAAAGACTCCACGGCGCGAAGTGGTCCGAGCACATCGCCGCGTCGAACCCATCGACCTCCGCCTGCTTCGCGATGCGGAGCAGACGGGAGGGCAGGAACTGCTCGTGGGAGAGGTGGTAACCGATCACGACCATCCCCCGAGGATCCGCGCAATCGGGGCGGCCGACAAGGACGTTGCGTCTGCGTGGACCTCCTGATAAACGGCGGGGCGGATGCCGCATCCGCCCCATGAGAATCGGGTGCGCCTACGTGTGAATCGCCTCCGAATGCCGGCCTATCGTTGCGATCCGCCCGGATTCTCGGAATCGTGGCCGGTCCGAAGTCCGCAACGGAAGGAGCAACATGCTCACGCTGACCACGACCGCGGCCGAGGCCGTCAAGACGATCGTCTCGCAGGTGCCGCTCACCGTGGACGGAGGCGTCCGGATCCGTGACACGGGGCCCGAGCGCGGGTTCGAGTTGAGCGTCGCCGAGACTCCTGAGCCGGAAGACACCATCGTCGAGTCCGATGGCGCGCGCGTGTTCCTCGACACGTCGGCAGCGGCCGCTCTCGACGACCGCGTGCTGGATGCCGAGCTCTCGGGCGACGGCTCGGTGCGCTTCGCGCTCGCGACGCAGGCCTGAGCGCGATCGCGCAGAGCGACGGCCCCGGCGGTTCGCTGCCGGGGCCTTCGCGTGCCCGCTGGCACCGGATGCTGAGCGAGCCCAGCGAGACCACCGGACGCTGAGCGAGCGCAACGAGACGACCGGACGCTGAGCGAGCCCAGCGAGCAACCGGACGCTGAGCGAGTGCAGCGAGACCACCGGACGCTGAGCGAGCGCAGCGAGACGAAGCGCGCCACGAAGGCTCCCTTCGTCTCGTCGCGCTCCTCGCTCAGGGTCCCGCGGCTGTCACGCGCCCGCGAGCTCGCGCACGCGCTCGAGCAGCGGGGCGGCCGCCTCTTCGAGGAACTGCTCCTGCGCCTCGTCGCCGATCTGCACGAACGCGATGTCGGTGAAGCCCGCCTCGAGGAAGGGCTTGACGCTCTCAGCGAGCGCGTCGAGGTCGGGCCCGCACGCGATCGTCTCGGCGACGTCTTCGGGGCGGACCGACTCGGTGGCCGCCTCGAAGCCCGCGGGCATCGGCAGCTCGGCGTTGACGTCCCACCCGAGACCCGACCAGCGGAACTGATCGTGCGCGCGGGCGATCGCCGTGTCTTTGTCGGGGTCCCACGAGATGGGCACCTGCCCGATCTTGCGGGAGGACCCTCCCGGATGCAGGCGGTCCCACGACGCGATGAGGTCGGCGTCGGGCATGGTCGTGATCATGTGGTCGGCGAGCTCCGCGAAGCGCGACACCGACTCGTCCCCCGACACGGCGATGCCGATCGGCACGCCTCCGTCGGGGGCATCCCACACGCGCGCCGAGTCGACCCGGAACCACTGCCCGTCGAACGTCGTCTGCTCGCCGGTGAGCAGCTCGCGGATGATCCGGACGGCCTCCTCGAGCATGTCCTGGCGCACCGCGACCGAAGGCCATCCCTCCCCCACGACGTGCTCGTTGAGGTTCTCGCCGGATCCGAGCCCGAGAGTGAAGCGCCCGTCCGAGAGGAGCTGAAGCGTCGCAGCCTTCTGCGCGACGACCGCGGGGTGATAGCGCGTCGTCGGACACGTCACATACGTCATGAGCTCGACGCGCTCCGTGACCTGCGAGACCGCTGCCAGCACTCCCCACGCGTACGGCGAGTGCCCCTGGCTCTCGAGCCACGGGAAGTAGTGGTCGCTGCTGGCCTCGAAGTCGAACCCCGCGGCCTCCGCGCGCTGCGCGTACTCGACGAGCTCGCGCGGCCCGCTCTGCTCGGTCATGAGGGTGTAGCCGAATCTGGTCACGGCACGCTCCTTCGTGGCATCCGTCTCGTCGTCTTCACGCTAGGAAGGCGCGGGTCGGATGCCGAGGGCCTTGCAGGCTCCGAATCGATGGAGTAGTCCGATGATCTCCGGCGGGGTTCCTGCACATCGCCCGTGCATCAGGGTTTCGGCATATGCCCCGCGTTAGGGTGAGGAAAGCGATCGGCGACCGCCTTTGGCTTTGCAGATGCCAGTCCGGGTGTCGTCCGATCGAACGGGGAAATCATCTCTCTCACAACCAGCTACCCCTCCGCCACGCTCGGCCGCGTGCGCCAGACGTACGCCGGGACCGACACCTTCCCGCCCATCGCACGCGCCTACACGCAGGTGTCGAACGTCGTGCGCGAGACGGGCCTCCTGCGCCGTGCGCCGTGGTTCTACGCCATGGTCGGCGCCGCCACCGCCCTCGCGCTCGGCGGTGCGATCACCGGTTTCATCCTGCTCGGCGACAGCTGGTTCCAGCTGCTCATCGCGGGCGCACTCGGCATCATCGTGACCCAGGTCGCCTTCCTCGCCCATGAGGCCGCGCACCGGCAGATCCTGTCGACGGGGCCGGCGAACGACCGCCTCGCGCGCGTGCTCGGTGCGATCGTGGGCATGAGCTACTCGTGGTGGGACAGCAAGCACTCACATCACCACGCGAACCCGAACCGCGTGGGCAAGGACCCCGACATCGAGATCGACACGATCTCGTTCCTCGAAGAGGATGCCGCGAGCGCGCGCGGGCTGCGCCGGCTCATCACGCGCAAGCAGGGGTGGCTGTTCTTCCCTCTGCTGACCCTCGAGGGCCTCAACCTGCATTTCCTGAGCTTCAAGCACCTCCTCACCGACCGCGACGCGAAGGCGCGCTGGGCGGAGCTGTCGATGATCCTCACTCGCTTCGCGATCCTGCTCATCCCGGTGTTCCTCTTCCTGCCGCTCGGCCTGGCGTTCGCCTTCCTCGGCGTGCAGCTCGCCGTGTTCGGCGTCTACATGGGCGCGTCGTTCGCCCCCAACCACAAGGGCATGCCGGTCATCGACCGCGACGCGAAGCTCGACTTCTTCTCGAAGCAGGTCCGCACCTCGCGCAACATCCGCGGTGGCTGGTGGGCGACGTGGCTCATGGGCGGGCTCAACTACCAGGTCGAGCACCACCTCTTCCCGAGCATGGCGCGCCCGCACCTGGCCAAGGCGCGCGAGATCGTCCGCGAGTTCTGCGCGAACAACGACGTGCCGTACACCGAGACCTCGCTCGGTCGTTCCTACATGATCGTCATCGACTATCTGAACCGCGTCGGCCTCGCCGCGCGCGATCCGTTCGACTGCCCGATGGCCTCCCAGTACCGGCGGGCGTGACGGCGGAGCATCCGTCTCGCCGCCGGCGGCCCGACGTATAAGTCGAGACGTCGCCGGATGCAACCCCCGTGCGTCTCCCAGGCGCCGGGGGTTCGCTCTTTCGGAAGTCGTAGGAAGGAGACGACCGCATGAGCGTTTACGAGCCGATCGGCGGAGCCGATCGCAAGCCGAGCCAGGCCGAGGGCGAAGACCGCGAACGACCCGACACCGGTGAGGCGATGCCGGCCGAGGGCCACCCGTCGCAGGCCGAGGGCGAGGACCCCGAGCGCGACGCCGACGCCGACGCCGCGCAGCGCAGCGTCAACTGACGCGGGGTTCGCGCGGCACGATGAGCATGCCGCGGCGCCCCGGCAGCGCAGGAAGCCGGCTGAGGTCGACCGTGAGGTCCTGACCCGGCACCTCCCAGTCGGAGCGCGCGAGCATGCGCGTCGCCAGGGCGAGCAGGTCGACCGTGGCCGGCTCACCAGGGCAGCGGTGGCCGCCCGTCATCGAGCCCGCCCCCTGCGGCACGAGATTCGGCGGCTGCGCGAGCACGTTCGCCTCGGCCCCCGGCTCGCGCGGCTCGCCCGCGGTCGCGGCGAAGCGCGTCGGGTCGAACCGCTCGGGATCGATCCAGCGACCCGGGTCGCGGTGCGTCGCGAAGATGTCGAGCATGACCCAGTCGTCCGCAGCGATGTCGTTCCCCTGCCACGACGTGTCGTGCGTCGCGCGTCCGCCCACCGCGGGGAAGAACGGGCTCGCGCGGCGCACCTCCTGACTGAACGGATGCAGGTTCCGGTCGTCCTGCGCGACGGCGACGCGCCAGTCGGGGTGACGGTGCAGCGCGAGCGCCGCGAAGCCGATGAAGCGCGATACGGCGACGATCGGGCGCAGCAGGTTCAGCAGCTCGACCGCCGCGACGCCTTCGTCGAGCGCCCCGTCGGCGTCGCGGTACCACGCGAGCGTCTCGACCGGCGAACCCGGCACGGTGTCGAGCTCTCCCGAACGCACCCCCTCGATGACGCGGCGCGCCCAGCGCTCGGACCGTCGGCGCAGCATCCGCCCCCACCAATTCCTCGGGCCGAACGCGCCCGCGCCGTCGATCATCGCGAGGCTCTCGACCGCGCGCGCGTCGGCGTCGCACCGCGGGCCCAGCCCGAGCCAGCGGAGGGTGGCGTCGGCCAGCACGACGCCCGAGCCGTTCACGAGCGAGACGGGGCGCCCGCCGCGCGTCCACTCGTTCCACTTCGCGTCCCATGCGGTCATGAACGCCTCGGACAGTCCACCACGCGCAGAGGGGTGGAGCACCTCGAGGAAGTATCCACGGCGCACGCGGTGCGCGGAGCCGTCGAGCGTCTGCACGCTGCCCTCGTCCTGGAGAGAATGCAGCACGGATCGCGGCATCGCGCCCTTGCGGGTGAAGCGGTCCTCGCCATAGAAGAACTCCGCGGCGTCGCCCCCGCGCAGGAAGAGCACGCGCCGTCCGAGCAGCCGCGCGCGGAACGCGTCGGTGTCGTGCTCGAGGAATCGGCCGTGCCCGAACGGGTAGCCCTCGCGCAAGAAGGCCACCGACTGGTCTCCGGGCAGTTCGGGAACGGCGGTCGTGGTGTCGTCGAGGGCTGTCATCTCCGTCTCTCCGTCGCGCATCCTGGAAGACATGCGGATGCCGCGACGGCGCCACACTATGGGCGCGGCGCGCCGCAACGGAGGCCCTTGAAGTCGGCGTGGTCGGGGGCTAAGGATGCGCGGAAACGCGGCGAGGGCCCGAGGTGAGACCTCGAGCCCTCGCCGGTGAAGCGACTTACTGGATCGCGACGAACACCTTGTCGGCGATCATGCCGGGACGGACGGCGATCACGCCGTCGGCCGGGCTCGGAACCTGCAGCGCGGTGTTGCCGGTGACGGAGGCGCCCGAGTAGAGGGTGCTCAGGCTGTCGATCTCGTCCGGTGCGACGACGAGCTTGTCCAGCGAGTTCACCGTGACGCCGGCGGCGGTCACGTACTCGATGCCCACCATCGCGGGGATCGCGCCGTCGGCGTCGTCGCCCGTGTAGGTCACGGTGTAGTTGATGACGATGTACTCCATCCCGGCGTCGGGCGCCTCGTTGAGCATGTTCGCCGCGACGACCTCATCGGTCGCGCCGAGGGTGACCGAGTTGACCACGACCGTCCAGTCGTCGCCCTCGATCGTCGAGCCCAGCGGTGCCGGGTTCTCACGGGTGCCGATCTCGGCGGCCGGCTCCTCGGCCGGCTCGTCGGCCGTGCCCTCCTCGACGACCGCGGTGTCGTCACCGGTGGTCACCTGGGCATCGGTGCCGCCGAACGCGTTCGAGAACGAGGCTGCGACCACGGCGAAGAACACGATGAAGCCGACGATCGTGCCGACGACCGAGACGATGATGGCGGTGATGCCCTGCCACTTGACCTTGCCCTTGAGGCAGACCGCGACGATGCCGAGCACGAAGGCGATCGGCAGGAGGATCCAGCCGATGATGAGCGCGCCGGGCACGCACGCGAAGATGAAGCCGAGCGCGGCCACGACGAGGGCGATGATGCCCACGATGTTGCGGGCCGGCTTCTCCTGAACCGGAGCAGCCGGAGGCTGGAACGAAGGCTGCTGCGGCGGGTACTGCTGAGGCTGCGGGTGGGTCGCGGATTGCTGAGTGTCGGTCATAACCATCTTCCGTTAGTGATGCGTCGGCGCGCGTAGCCATGGGCGTGCCAGAGCGCGGCGCCGGCTCACTTCCTGAGCCGGACCGCCGCGCTCCGGTAGCGGCGCACATCAGAGTGAGCCGCAGGCGAAGCCCCCCGGATCCCCCACGCACTTGGTGCGCACCTGCCGTCGACGATATGGGAGCAACCGGGCTCTCCTCGGTCGCTTGAGCGGATCTTGACGGATAACTGAGCGGGTGACGGGGTGATCCGAGGATTCCACGCAATGCGTCCCACCGAGCGGGATGACGGTTGCGTCTTTCTGATCGGTCTTGCTCGTCTTCGAGCAGATTCTCGGAGCGCTCGATAGCGAGGTCGAACGGACCTCTAGACATTCGTTGGGGTACTGAGTAAATTAACCGGATGCGACGCCCGACGACAGGCGTTCACGGTCTGAGGAGATCAGCGTGCAGTTCTACCGCGACGGCTACCGCCCCGGAGACCCCGACGTACAGCCGGCAACGGCCGAAGCGTCGGCGCGCTCCGCCGATCTGCCGAGCGAGGTGGATGTGCTCATCGTCGGCACCGGCCCTGCCGGCACCGTGCTCGCGGCGCAGCTCGCCCAGTTCCCCGGCATCCGCACCCGTATCGTCGAGCGTCGCGGCGGTCCGCTCCAGGTCGGCCAGGCCGACGGGGTCGCGTGCCGCACCGTCGAGATGTTCCAGGCGTTCGGACTCGCGGAGGCCCTTCTGCGCGAGGCGTACTGGGTCAACGAGGTGCGCTTCTGGGGTCCGTCCGACGAGGACCGCTCGCGCATCGTACGCACCGGCTGGGTCGAGGACACCCCCGAGGGGCTGAGCGAGTTCCCGCACGTGATCGTGAACCAGGCGCGGATGCAGCAATTCCTCCTCGACCACGCGGCGCGATCGGCGAGCAGGCTGGAGCCCGACTACGGCATCGAGTTCGTGGACCTCGAGGTGGGCGACGGTGAGCACCCCGTGCGAGTCACCCTCCGCCACGTGGAGGGCGAGCGTGCGGGTGAGGAGTTCACGGTGCTGGCGAAGTATGTCGTGGGCTGCGACGGCGCACGCAGCGCGGTGCGCCGCGCGATCGGACGCGAGCTGCGCGGCGACGCCGCCAACCACGCGTGGGGCGTCATGGACGTGCTCGCGGTGACGGACTTCCCCGACTGGCGCACGAAGAACGTCGTGCAGTCGGCGGGCAAGGGCAGCCTGCTGATGATCCCCCGCGAGGGCGGGAACATGGTGCGCCTGTACGTCGACCTGGGTGAGGTGCCCGCCGGCGACGCCTCGATCCGCCAGACGACCGTCGAGCAGATCACCGACGTGGCCAATGCGATCCTGCATCCGTATTCGATCGATGTGAGGTCGGTCGCGTGGTCGTCGGTGTACGAGGTGGGTCAGCGACTCACCGACCGGTTCGACGACGTCCCCGCCGACGACACGGCGGGGCGGATGCCGCGTGTCTTCATCGCGGGCGACGCATGCCACACGCACTCCGCGAAGGCCGGCCAAGGCATGAACGTGTCGATGCAGGACGCGTTCAACCTGGGCTGGAAGCTCGCCGCCGTGCTGCGCGGCCTGTCGGACGAGGCGCTGCTGCACACGTACTCGGAGGAGCGGCACGCTGTCGCGCAGGACCTCATCGACTTCGACCGGTTCTGGTCGGCGTTCATCGCCCAGCCCACCGTCGACCCCGCGCACCCCGAGCTCGGCGGAGTCACCCCCGAGCAGATGCAGACGGAGTTCGCGCGCCAGGGCCGCTACACGGCGGGCGTCGCGACGCAGTACCGCCCGTCGGTGCTCACCGGGACAGGCGAGCACCAGCACTTGGCGACCGGATTCGATATCGGCACGCGGTTCCATGCCGCACCGGTCGTGCGCGTCGCGGATGCACGGCGGATGCACCTCGGCCACACGCACCGCGCAGACGGTCGCTGGCGGGTGTACCTCTTCGGCGAGGTCGATCGCGTCGTGGACGCGGCGAGGTGGCTGGGCGAGGATCCCGGCTCGCCGGTCGCGCTGTTCACGCCCGAGGGCGACGACATCGATGCGGTGCTCGATGTGCACGCCGTTATCCGCGCGGGGCATCACGACGTCGACCTCGCGGCTCTGCCGAAATTGCTGCTCCCGCGCACGGGCCCGCTGGGCATCCAGGACTGGGAGAAGGTGTGGGCGGTAGACCCGCACGCCGATGTGTTCGCCGAGCGCGGTGTCTCGCCCGACGGCGCCATGGTCGTGGTGCGTCCCGACCAGTACGTCGCGCACGTGCTCCCGCTGTCGGCCCACCGCGAGCTGACGAGCTTATTCTTGGGAAATCTTCGGCCGCAGAGGGTGCCCGCGTTGGGATGATGGACTCCGTGTCCACCCCGATCGCCGACCCGAACGACGACCGAGAGCCGCACCGTCACCTCGGCTACCTCATCCGGCGCGCGCAACAGCTGCATGTCGCCACCTGGGCGCGCCTCGTGTCGCAAGACATCTCGAGCGTGCAGTACTCGATCCTCGCCGTCGTCGATCGCCTCGGTGAAGCGAGCCAGCGCGAGCTGTGCGATGAGGTCGACCTCGACCGGTCCACGATCGCCGACCTCGTCGCGCGCATGGAGCGGCGCGGGCTCCTCGATCGCCACCGCTCCCCCGCCGATGCCCGACGGAACGTGGTGAGACTGACGGAGGTCGGCGAGAGCGAGCTGAACCGGCTGCGTCCGCTCGTCGAGAAGGTTCAGCGCGAGCTCGTCGTGGGGCTGACGGATGCCGAGGCGCAGCAGCTTCGGCGGCTGTTGGGGCTCATGCTCGGGGATGTGCGGCGCGACGCGGATGCGGCGGTGGCGGCATCCGGGGATGCCTCGCGCTGAGGCGGTGCCCCTGGAGGGACTCGAATTCCAATCGCGGAACATTGCGCGCACTCGCGCGGACTCGTTAACGGCGTCTCGTCGGGGCTTCTCTATGTTCAGCCAGATTGGCGCAATCGTTGGTGTGCACTCGAGTTTGTTGATGTTTGGGCAGATCTTGGGCAAGCGGCTCGGGGTCGAGCCCTCCCAACATATGGCAAAGCGAGTCCTCGAGCTGCCTGACGACGGATGCACCCGTCTACCGGTGAGGATGCAACTGCCCGCATGCCGACATAGCTCTGGAGGGCCCATCATCGCGCATTTCCGCGGGCGGGTCTTGCGTTCCGTGTCCTGAGTGCTGGGCCCATTCCGCTGGGGCTGCCGCGGCGCCCGTACAGCGACCCCGTAGTGCATCGAGTTGCCGAGTCGTGAACTCTCACAGCCTGGTTGCGCGCCGCAATTCGTGTCCTACGCCGGCGATCACGGTCGCACCTAGGTTCGAAGCGAAGCCGCCGAGGATCAGGATGTTGATCCATATGGTCAGCGCCGAAGCAGTGGGCGCGTCGTGGGTCACGTAGTCCGTCACCGACTCGAGCACGATCCACAGCATGAAAGCGAGAACCCAAGCCAACCCGCCGACAACCGCCAATGCGATCAGATAGGGGTTCCGAGGAGTTGCGGTTGGCACCGATCCGGCCGTCTCCGGATTGGAATCCAGGGGGGTGCTGGTCACGCGGTAATCCTGGCATTGCCGAGCGAGGGCATCAAGCACTGCACGGCTCGAATTGAGACCAACCGGAAGGACGCTCAGCTGGGCAAGTCTTGGGCAAACGGCGCTTTGGAGCGGTCCTAGGACTCATAAAAGCCAGGTCAGAAGACAAAAATCAGCAGTGCCCCTGGAGGGACTCGAACCCCCAACCGTTTGCTTAGGACGCAACTGCTCTTCCATTGAGCTACAGAGGCTGGCCGATCCAGTCTAGGTGACGGCGGCCACCCGACCCCGCCCGCCGCCGCGGTCACCGGAAGTCGCGCGACTGGTGCTGCACGCCCACACGCAGGTCCTCCACGGCGTCGGCGAGCACGTTCGTGACACCCTCGGGCGATCGCTCGAGAATGCCCCGCACGATGAGCGCGGGCGCATCGCGCACGATGCGGCGGTACCTGTTCCACAGCCCGACCGAGCAGATCACGTTGACGACCCCGTGCTCGTCTTCGAGGTTCAGGAACGTGACACCGGATGCCGTCGCCGGCCTCTGCCGGTGCGTGACGAGTCCCGCGACCTCGATGCGCCGTCCGGTCTCGTGCGTGCGCAGCTCGGTCGAGGTGAGCACTCCCCTCGCGTCGAGCCCAGACCGGTAGTGGGTCATCGGGTGGTCGTCGGTCGAGATGCCCGTCGCCCACAGGTCGGCCGCGAGCCGCTCGTAGCTCGTCTGATCGGGGAACAGCGGCGGCTGCACCGCGATGAGCGAGTCGGGCAGGTACTCCGCGCGGTCCTGCGCCGCCGAGCCCGCGAGCCAGATCGCCTCGCGCCGATTGAAGCCGAGCCGCTCGAACGCGCCCGCCGTCGCGAGCGACTCGAGTTGCGCCTCGGTGACGCCCGTTCGCCGCACGAGATCGCGCAGGTCGCGGAACGGTCCCGACGCCTCGCGCTCCGCGACGATGCGCTCGGCGACCGGCTTGCCGATCCCTCGCACGCCCGCGAGTCCCAGCCGAACCGCGAACGCGCCGTCGCGACGGTGGGCGGCGGACTCGTCGGGAGCATCGGGGTCGAACGGCGGCACCGGCGGCTGGATGCGCTGGGTGCAGGCATCCGTTCCCGTCGGCGGACGCTTGAGGCCGACGACCCGCCCGGCCGACGCACCGAGATCAGGAGATCTGGCGGAATCAGGACGTTTCGCGACGAAATGATCCTGTACTCGCCACATGTCCTGATCTGGGAACACGGATGCTGCGGCCACGGCGCTCGCCGAGGTATCCGCATCCGCCACCGGCTCCAGCACCGCCTCGACGCCCGACATGTGCAGATCCGGGCGCCGCACCTCGACGCCGTGCCGGCGCGCGTCGGAGACGAGCGTCGCGGGCGAGTAGAACCCCATCGGCTGTGCGCGCAGCAGACCTGCGAGGAACGCCCCCGGATAGTGCAGCTTGAGCCACGAGCTCGCGTACACGAGCAGCGCGAACGACAGCGAATGCGACTCGGCGAATCCGAAGTTCGCGAACGCCTGGATCTTGGTGTAGATCGCGTCGGCGTCCTCGCCCACGAGCCCGTTCTCGGCCATGCCGGTGTAGAGCTTCTCGCGCAGCGACTCGATTCGCTCGACGCCGCGCTTCGATCCCATCGCGCGCCGCAGCAGGTCGGCGTCCTCGCCTGTGAGGCCTCCGACCGCCATGCCCATCTGCATGAGCTGCTCTTGGAACACGGGGACGCCGAGCGTGCGTTCGAGCACGGGCTTGAGCTTCGGATGCGGATACGTCACCTCTTCGTAGCCCAGCTTGCGGCGGACGAACGGATGCACCGCCCCACCCTGGATCGGACCGGGGCGGATCAGCGCGATCTCGATCACGAGGTCGTAGTACGCACGGGGCTGAAGCCGCGGGAGCAGCCCCATCTGGGCGCGGGACTCGACCTGGAAGACCCCGATCGAGTCGGCGCGGCACAGCATGTCGTAGACCGCCGCCTCCTCCTTGGGGATGGTCGCGAGCTCCCACTCCTCGCCCGTCGACGCGCGGATGAGGTCGAACGTGTACTGGAGGGCGGCGAGCATGCCGAGCCCCAGCAGGTCGAACTTGACCAGGCCCATCCAGGCCGCGTCGTCCTTGTCCCACTGGATGACGGTGCGGTTCTCCATGCGGGCGTGCTCGATGGGCACGACCTCGCCGACGGGCCGCTCGGTGAGCACCATGCCGCCGGAGTGGATTCCCAGATGCCGCGGCGCCTTGAGCAGCTCGGTCGCGTACTCGATCACCCGGTCGGGGATGTCGTGGTCGACGCCGGTCTCGAGCATCGCGCCCCAGCGTTCGACCTGCTTCGACCACGCGTCCTGCTGACCGGGCGAGTGCCCGAGCGCCTTCGCCATGTCGCGCACCGCGTTCTTCGGCCGGTACTGGATGACGTTCGCCACCTGCGCGGCACGCTCGCGCCCGTACCGCTCGTACACCCACTGGATGATCTCCTCGCGGCGGTCGGAATCGAAGTCCACGTCGATGTCGGGCTCCTCGTCGCGCAGGCTCGACAGGAAGCGCTCGAACGGCAGGTTGAACGCGATCGCGTCGACAGCTGTGATGCCGAGCAGGTAGCACACGGCGCTGTTCGCGGCCGAGCCGCGTCCCTGGCACAGGATGCCGCGCCGCCGCGCCTCGGCGACGATGTCGTGCACGATGAGGAAGTACCCCGGGAAGTCCTTCGACTCGATCACCGCGAGCTCGTTCTCGATGCGCTTGTGCTGCTCGGGCGTGAGGTCGGGATACTTCTCGGGAACCGCGCTCCACACGAGCTCACGCAGGTACGACATCGGCGTATGCCCCGGAGGAACCTCCTGCTTCGGCAGCGCCGGCCGCGCGCGGCGCAGCGGGAAGGCGAGCCCGTCGGCGAGCTCGACCGTCCGCTCCACGGCCCCCGGGTAGCGGGCGAAGCGCGCGGCCATCTCGGCCCCCGAGCGCAGGTGCGCCCCGGCGTGCGCGGGCAGCCACCCGTCGAGCTCGTCGAGCCCTCGGTTGGCGCGCACCGCCGCGATCGCCGCGGCGAGGTTCACCTTCTGCGGCGAGGCGTAGTGCACGTTGTTGGTCGCCAGCACGGGCAGGCCCCGCTCGGCGGCGAGCGCCGCGAGCATGTCGTTGTGGCGCGAGTCGAGCGGCTCGCCGTGGTCGATGAGCTCGACGTTGACGGCATCCGGCCCGAAGAGATCGACGAGCCGGTCGAGCTCGCGCGCCGCGCCCTCGGGACCTTCGTTGACGAGCGCACTGCGCACCGCTCCCTTGCGGCACCCGGTGAGGATCGCCCAATGTCCTCCGGCGCGTGCCGCGAGCTCGTCGAGGTCGTACGTGGGGCGGCCCTTCTCGGCGCCGCGCAGCTGCGCGTGCGTGATCGCCGACGCGAGCCGGTGGTAGCCCTCCTCTCCGCGAGCGAGCACGAGCAGGTGCGTGCCGACCGGGTCGGACTCGCCCGCCCTCGACGGGCTCGGGGACCGGTCCATGTGTCCGAGCGACAGCTCAGCGCCGAACACCGTCTTGAGCTCGAGCTTCTCGGCGGCCTCGGCGAACCGCACGATGCCGTAGAACCCGTCGTGGTCGGTGACCGCGAGCGCGTGCAGCCCGAGCCGCTCGGCCTCTTCGGCGAGCTCCTCGGGCGAGGATGCGCCGTCGAGGAACGAGAACGACGTGTGCGCGTGCAGTTCGGCATACGGCGTCGCGTCGGGCGGACGCTCGATGGGCGGCGCCACGTACGGTGCGCGCTTGTGCGACCAGGCGGGGCTGTCTCCGCCGTCGGCTCCGGCCGGCACCTGCCGCGGGCGGCGCCGGTCGCTGAGCAGCCGCTCCATCTCGGACCACGGGATGGGAGGGTTGTCGAAGCCCATCAGCCGCACCGCCTAGTCATACTTCGCCTCGACCGCCCACTCGTCGTGCTCGTTCACGACCAGCCACGCGTCGCCGTCGGCGTCGACGAGCTGGAAGCGGTGCGCACGCCGCACGCGCGAGGGATCCCACCCGCGCTCCACGACCGGCCATGGTCCCGCCCACGCCACGACCGCGCGCCGCCGCCCGCTCTCGACGAGCATCGTCGGGGGCGTCGTGAGCGCACCACGGTCGTCGACGGCGACCGTCGCGCCGCCCTCGCCGGTCACGCGCGCCGGACGCGGCTCGGGGAACACCGTGGCCGGCAGCGGCGCAGGAAGGCTCCCCGGCCACGGGCGGGACCGCTCCTTGTCGAGCACGACACGGTCGCCCCACGGCACGAGCACCTGACGCTCGGCGAGCCACCGGCCACCGCCGACCGCGGGCGTGAGCACGCCGCGATGGCCGAGCATCGCCTGCACGCGCGACAGGGCGTGGTGCACGCGCTCGTCGGGCCCTGATCCGAACAGTGCCACCCGGTGGTGCGACGCCGCGTCGACCGCCTCGGGGGAGATCCGTACGAGGGCGACCCCGCTGCGCAGCGCTCCGTCGGCGGGTGCGATCTCGTCGTCATCGCCGGGTGGCGGCATGGCGTCTTCGGCGAGCTGCCAGCGGACGCGATCGACGACCGCCGACGCATCGAACGAACCCGGATGCAGCCACACCCGCTCACTGCGCTCACCTCGATCGCCCACGAGCTCGACCCGCAACTCGGTGCACACCAGATCGACCGCCCCGAGACGCGCGATGAACTCCTCGGCGGGCACGCGCATCGCGAAAGCGACCTGCTCGGCGATCTCGAGCGGCGGCTCGAACGCGACCTCGCGGTCGAGCTCGGGCGGCGGGACACGCGGCTCGACGGGACTCGAGTCGACACCCGCCGCGAGGGCGTGGAGCCGCACACCGCGCTCGCCGAACCGTTCGCGCACGCGGTCGACCTCGAGCGCCGCGAAGTCGCCGAGCGTGTGGACGCCCAGACGCGCGAGCAGGCTCGCGAGCTCGTCACCGGTGTCGCCTGCCGCGAGTCCGCCCGACGCGTCGTCGAGTGTCGCGACCGAGAGCGGGGCGAGGAAGGCTGCCGCCTCTCCGGGTCGGACCACGCGCACGCGCTCGCTGCGCGCCGTGCGGGCGGCCTGCTGCGCGGTGAACGGCCCGTCGGCGACGCCCGCCGTCACCTCGTGGAGCCCCATCTCGGCGAGGGCGTCGAGCAGCACGCGGGCGGCCGCCTCTTCTCCGCCGTAGTACCTCGCCGGTCCTCGCGCGCGCAGCGCGCACAGCCCAGGCCGGACGAGCTGCACCCCGGGCGCATGCTCTTCGACGCGCGCCACGATCGGAGCGAACGCGCGGTGATCGCGAGCCGGGTCGGCGGCGACCACCGCGAGGGATGGGCAGCGCGCCTGCGCGTCGCGGCGCCGCTGCCCCCGGCGGACGCCGGCGTCGCGCGCCGCCCGCGAGCATGCGACGACCTCGTTGCCCTGCAGCACGGCGATGGGCGCCGACGCCTGGAACGGCACGCCTGCATCGTCGCGCACGCCCTCCCGCAGAAGCGCGGTCACCGGCCAGTCCGGGAACCACAGCACGAGACTGCGCACGGGTGCCGTCGACGCACCGCGTGCGGCATCCGATGCGACACGCCGCGCCGCCACGTCAGCTCACCGCCCTCGCCGGAATGTCGGCGAAATCCGGTGCGAGCTCGACGGGAACGGGAGCGCGTTCGACCCTCCCGTGCTCGACGGGTGCGAGGCGGCCGCCGATATCGGGCAGCTGCAGACGCGCGCGACGCGGCACGGGCGAGCGCCTGCTGTGCACCGTGACGGTGAGCGTGCGACCGGCGAGGTAGCCGTGACCGTCGCCCACGCCCGTCCACTCCGCGTCGCTCACGCTCAGCGCCGCCTCGGCCTGCGGCCAGACGCCCTGCACGAGCAGCACGGATCCGCGATCGCGCAGCCGCGCGGCCAGCCGCGAGAGCTCGCCGTCGGCGATGCGGCCGGAAGGGCGCACGGCGACGACGGGCAGCACCTCGGCGATCGTCGCGGTGACCGCGACCCACCGCGGCCCGGGATCGGGCACGAGCACGAGCCGGGAGAGATCCACCCCCAGGTGCTCTGCCGCCTCTGCCCCGAGTTCGGGCATGCCCACGACTCCGCACCACGAGCCCTCTTGCGTGGGGCGTGCGAGCAGCGCGAGCAGCAGCGACGTCGACGGGGCGAGCGAGTACATCGACCCCGCCCGCAGTCCCCCGCCGGGAAGCAGGTCGGCGAGGACCGGATGCGTCGGCAGCACCGGCGCCTCCATGCGCCGACCCTGCACGCGCTCGAGCCGCGCTCGCAGCTCATGCACATCTGCCGACGGCATCGCCTGGTGTCGCACGATCGCCTTCATCCCCCGATGATAGAACGGATGTTCTATGTTTCCTATCGTGCGATCGAATATAACTCCTAGCTACGACATCCGCAGGCCGGAGTCCGAGCCGGCGAGGAGCATCACACGGCGGTGAGATCCGCCGTCGTCGCGATCCGCGCGAAGCCACCCGCCTGCAGGTCGAGCGCCGTCGTCGCCATGAGCTCGTCCGCCGTGCGGGTCACCGCCCCGAGACCCGCGATCTCGGTCGAGAGGTCGAACGTGCGCGTGGCATCGAGCACGACCGTCACGCCGTAGCCGAGGTTCCCGCCCATGCGCGCCGTCGTCTCGACGCACATGTTCGTCTGGATCCCGCACACCACGAGCTCGCCGATCCCCCGCTCCTGCAGCCACGCGTGCAGGTCGGGATCACCGTAGAACGCCGAGTTGACGTGCTTGGTCACGAGCACCGCCGCCGGGGCATCCGCGACCGACTCGACCAGCGCATTGCCCGGATTCGACGGATGCAGCGGCGAGCCCTCCGACCGCGAGTCATGGCGCACCACGACGATCGGCTCATCCGCGGCTCGCCACGCCGCGACGAGAGACGCGACGTTCGCCTCGCAGTCGGGGTTGGTCGTCGGCCCCCAGAAGTCCAGGTCGTCGAAGCCGCGCTGCATGTCGATCACGATGAGAGCTCGGGTCACGCCCTCCATCCCATCACGGCCACGACGTCGTGTGCCCTTTCTGGCGATCCGCCACGAAGTGCGGCTTCACGCTGCGCTTCGCGGCGACTCGCCGAGAAATGCTCGAGACGGATGCCGCGCCTACGCCGCGAGCGCGAGATACGGCTCCCACCGCGGATCGGTGCGATCCGTGCCGCGCACGGTCCACTGCGTGCCGCGCGGCGGGCGGGGTGTGATCCGCAGCTCCCACCCGATCTCGCCGGGCGTGCGATCGCCCTTGAGGTTGTTGCAGCGCAGGCAGCACGCGACGAGGTTCTCCCACGAGTCCTCGCCGCCGCGCGAGCGCGGCACGACGTGGTCGATCGTCGACGCCGCCTTCCCGCAGTACGCGCAGTGGTGTGCGTCGCGACGCAGCACTCCGCGGCGCGTGACCGGGACGCGCCGCGCGCTGGGAACGCGCACGTATCGGGTCAGGAGGATGACGGCGGGACGTTCATAGACTCCGCTCGCACTCCAGACGGGTTCGTCGTCGATGTGTTCGACGACCGTGGCCTTCTCGTTCATGACGAGCACGAGGGCTCGCTTGAACGACACGATGGCCAGGGGCTCGTAGCCCGCGTTCAGCACCAGAGTGCGCATCATCATCCTCTCGAATGGCCGGGACGGCTTCTCGGTATTCGAACTGCGACGATTCGAGGTGCGCAGGGGCATGAAAAAAGCGCTGTCGGGCAGACAGCGCTATGGCGCCACGGTGCGGCCGTGGCATCCGCTCGTGCAATGCCGGAGGACGAGGCGTCCGAGCGCATCCGTGGTTCGGATGCGTGGTGTGCTGCCCATCGGCTCCCTCCGCTTCTCTCAGCGTCGGGTTTCAGGGTAATGCACGTCGACCCGCCCGAGGGCGAGTCGACGCGAACGCATTATGGCGTGTCGGTGAACTACCCGGCGTTCGCCTGGAGCCACGCCCACGGGTCGACGAGCGCGTCGTTGATGCGCACTTCGAAGTGCAGGTGGCACGCGGTCGAGCTTCCGGTGCTTCCGACGAGGCCGATCAGCTGACCCGCCTCGACCGACTGGCCGGCGGCGACCTGACGGCTGCCGTAGGTCATGTGGCCGTACAGCGTGGACGCCTTCTGGCCGTTGATGACGTGGTCGATCGTGATCGCGACGCCGTAGCCGCCGAAGCTCTCCTGAGAGACGCGGACGACGCCCGCGGCCGCCGCGTAGATCGGCGTGCCGCAGCCGGCGAGCAGGTCGACGCCCTGGTGATAGCCGGAGTCGCCGAGCCCGCGGCCCTTGGTGAAGTTGAGGAGCGGCCAGCGCACGGCACCGCTGCCGGGCGAGACCATGCTGATGTTGATCGGGACGGATGCCACGCGGCTCTGCATCGCGCGGGCGCGGGCGGCAGCCGCCTCCTGCGCCTTCTTCTTGGCGATCTCTTCCTCGGTGGTCGCGGCGTAGCCGCCGCGTGCGAGCTCGACGCCGGTCGCGTTCGACGCGACGACGAGGGACTGCGCGTCATCGGCGGCGACCTGCTGGAGGGTCACGGCGTCTTCAGCGGGACGCCACGCGCCGTAGGCGGGGAGCGCGACGGTCGCGATGAGACCGCCCACGACGGCGAGGGTCGCAAGGCTTCGCAGAGGCTTGACCGCGCTGCGCGGCGCCTTCGAGGCCGACGGGCGCGTCGCGGTGCGCGTGGGCTTCTGGGGAGCGACGGGTCGTCTGTTGCGGTTGCGACGGGTCAGGTCCGTCGACTGGGTCAAGGTCTCGTCGGGTGGCGAGATGGTCTCTTCAGCCAAACTGTCCTCCGGCGCCTCCGCGCCGGAGCGCTGGCTCGTCGGCACTGTGTGTCGGGGCACGAGGTGCGGGCTTCACCGCGTGGACGACGAGCCGATGAGGCAATCCACGCGGGGTCCGAGGCGGGCTTCTCGCCGATTGGACTGTTCGAGGCTACCTGAAGGTAACGAATCTGTCACGCTGGCGCGCTGGCAGATTCCTGGGTGTGTCGAACGCCCCTCAGTTCCGGTCGTCGACGAGGAAGATGTGCGACGCGACTTCGACCGGCAGTTCGAGGCCCTCGTCGGACCCGTCCATCTCGACGAGGACGTACCCCTCGCTGAAGCGGTACTCGCCCGTCGCGCCCGGCACGACGCCGGCCGCCTTGAGCTGCTGCAGCAGCTCGGGATCGACCTGCGCGGGCTCGGCGAGGCGGCGCACGGTGCCCCGCACGGGACCACCGACCTCGTTCAGCAGGCGCACGAGCCCGACGACTCCCTGCTCGAATTGCTTGGCGGGGATGTCGCCCAGCTGGTCGAGGCCGGGGATCGGGTTGCCGTAGGGCGACTCGGTCGGGTGACCGAGGAGCTCGACGAGACGGCGCTCGACCTGCTCGCTCATGACGTGCTCCCACCGGCACGCCTCTTCGTGGACGAACGCCCAGTCGAGGCCGATGACGTCGGAGAGGAGGCGCTCCGCAAGGCGGTGCTTGCGCATCACGTCGACCGCCTTCTGTCGGCCCTCGTCGGTGAGCTCGAGGGTGCGGTCACCCGACACGATGACGAGGCCGTCCCGCTCCATGCGGCCGACCGTCTGCGACACGGTGGGCCCCGAGTGGCCGAGGCGCTCGGAGATGCGCGCACGCAACGGCACGATGTTCTCCTCCTCGAGCTCGAGGATCGTGCGCAGGTACATCTCGGTGGTGTCGATCAGGTCGGTCATCGCGGTGTCCTCACCGTGTGGAAGGGGCCTTCCCAGCCTATCCAACCGGCGGGACACCCGGCCGTGCGGGGCGCCTCCCCCGCCGCTCCTAGAATCGACCCATGCCCCACATCGAGCTCCCTCGTGAACTGCTGCCCGCCGACGGCCGTTTCGGCTGCGGACCGTCGAAGATCCGCGGCGCGCAGCTCGAGGCGCTCGTGACGGCCGGAGCGACCCTCCTGGGGACGTCGCACCGCCAGCCCGGCGTGAAGGATCTCGTGGGGCGCGTGCGCGCCGGGTTGAGCGACCTCTTCCATGCCCCGGAGGGTTACGAGGTCATCCTCGGCAACGGCGGCTCGACCGCGTTCTGGGACGCAGCGGCGTTCGGGCTCATCGAGCGCCGCAGCCAGAACCTCGTGTTCGGCGAGTTCGGCGGCAAGTTCGCCGCCGCTGCGAAGGCCCCGTGGCTGGAGGCGCCCGACGTCCGCAAAGCGGAGCCCGGCACGCGCGCGGTGCCCGAGCCGGTCGAAGGCGTCGACGTTTACGCGTGGCCGCACAACGAGACGTCGACCGGCGTCTCGGCCCCTGTCGAGCGCGTGCACGGCGACGACGGCGCGCTCACCGTCATCGACGCGACGAGCGCGGCCGGCGGCATCGACTTCGTCGCGACGGAGGCCGACGTCTACTACTTCGCGCCGCAGAAGAACCTCGGCTCGGACGGCGGCCTGTGGTTCGCGCTCGTCTCGCCCGCCGCGATCGAGCGCATCGAGCGCATCGCCGCATCCGACCGCTACATCCCCGATTTCCTGAGCCTCAAGAACGCGCTCGACAACTCGCGCCTCAACCAGACGCTCAACACTCCCGCCGTCGCGACGCTGTTCCTCCTCGAACAGCAGGTGAACTGGATCAACGAGAACGGCGGACTGCAGTGGGCGGATGCCCGCACGCGCGAGTCGTCGGACGCGCTGTACGAGTGGGCCACGGCATCCGCCGTCGCCACTCCGTTCGTCGCCGACCCCGCCGACCGCTCCCCCGTGGTCGTGACGATCGACTTCGACGAGTCGGTCGACGCCGCCGCGATCGCCAAGAGCCTGCGCGCGAACGGCATCGTCGACACCGAGCCCTACCGCAAGCTCGGGCGCAACCAGCTGCGCATCGCGACGTTCGTGTCGATCGAGCCCGACGACGTGCGTCAGCTCATCCGCTGCATCGACTACACGCTCGAGCGGCTCTAGGCCTCGTCGGCGTCGTCCGTCTCGTCGTCGGACTCGTCCGCGTCTTCCGTCTCATCGTCGGACTCGTCCGCGTCGTCGGCGTCGTCCAGCTCGTCGTCGGCCTCATCCTCGACCGCATCGTCCTCGTCCTCCGGCCCGTCCGCGAGCTCGTCGATGTCGACGCCGTCGACGTCGCCCGCGTGCAGGATCGGCGATCCGTCGGTGTCGAAGTCCTCCGCGTCGAGGTCTTCGACGTCGACGAGGACGGCGTCGAGCTCGGCATCCGATTCGTCGTCTCCGGATGCCTCGGCCTGCGCCGCCTGCGCCGCCTGGTACTCGGCGAGGCGCACGGCCCACGGCACCCACTCGGGTGCGAGGAGAGCGTCGTCGCCCGGAAGCAGCTCGACCTCCAGAACGGTCGGGGGTGCATCGTCGACCTGGGCGAGGCTCACGGTCCAGAACCACCCCGGGTAGCCCGCGAGGCGGTTCTCGAAGCGCAGCGACACGACGCCGTCCTCCGACACGTCGGACCCGGCCGGCTCGCCGATCGTCGACTCGGGCGTCACCTCGCGCAGCGCGGCGAGCGCGAGCTCACGGGCGAGCGATTCGTCCATCGGCTCAGGCGTCCAGCTCATCCGCGACCTTGCGCAGCACGGCGGCGACCTTGCGCGAATGCGAACCGCTGGGGTAGCGCCCGCGGCGCAGGTCGGCGCCGATGCCGTCGAGCAGCTTGACGAGGTCCTCCACGATGATCGCCATGTCGTCGGCCGGCTTGCGTGAGCGCTTCGCGAGGCTCACAGGTGCCTCGAGGAAGCGCACCGACAGGGCCTGCGGGCCGCGCTTGCCCTCGGCGACGCCGAATTCGACGCGCTGGCCGGCCTTGGGCGAGGCGCCGGCGGGCAGGGCGGTCGCGTGCAGGAAGACGTCCTGGCCGTCGTCGCTCGCGATGAAGCCGAACCCCTTCTCGTCGTCGTAGAACCTGACCTTGCCGGTGGGCATGGGAACCTCGCTTGGGGGGACCGCGCGGCGCGCGGGCATGACGGACATGGGACCTTCCGATCCCGACCACAAGCCTAGATGCTTTCCACGCGCGTCGCCCGCGCGTGTGAGGTGATCCGGCGCCGCGATAGTCTTATGCGGATGAGCACACCCTCCCCCCGCGAGGACGTTCCGATCCGACGCATCGACCGCATCCTCTCCTACATGTCGCTCGGCCTGCTGGTGCTGTCGATCGTGTGCTTCTTCGCGATCATGCTCGGGTCGGCGGCGAACGCCGACTTCTCCACCGGCGTGTGGCCCGTGGTCGGCATCGTCGTCTACATCGCCCCGATCCTCGCGTTCCTCCTTCTTCTGACCGTGCTCATCATGAGCTTCGTGCGGAGGGCGCGCGCCAACCGAGGAGGCTGAGTGCTCTCCGACGAGCGTGCGCTCGCGACCCGGCTGGCGTCCCTCGACGACGCCGGGCTCGCCGGCACGCTCGCGGCGCGGGGCGTCTCGCCGTCGGCCTCGTGGCAGGGCTTCTTCGACGCGGCGGCCGCACTGCTCGACCCGGCATCCGTCGACCGCGCCCTCATGCGGCTTCCCCGCGCGACGTTGCGCGAGCTCCGCGACGGCCGCACGACGGGCGACGACGCGCAGCGCCTGGCGCTCGTCGACGAGACGGGCGCGCCGTTCGCCGCGGTGCGCGAGCGGCTCGACGCGGCGGCCGCCGACGACGCGACGGCGTTCGAGCCCGAAGCGGCGCCCGAGGCGCCGGAGGCGGGCGAGTCGGATGCCGCAGCCGCCGCAGAGCGCGCGTTCACGAACCTCGGGGCACTCGCCGATGTGCTCCTGGCGAGCTCCGCGATCGCGCTGAGCCGCACGGGCAGCGGGAGCGTCAGCGCGGTCGACCGACGCAGGCTCATCGACGCCGGAGCGGTGCTCGACGCCGACGAGCTGGACGATCTCGTGACGGCGGCCGCCGCGGCGGGACTGCTGCGCGCCGACGGACGCGACTGGGTCGTGAGCGAGGCGGGAGAGGCCTGGCTCGAGGCGAGCACTCCGGAACGGTGGGCGACGCTGGTGCGAGGCATCCGCGATTCCCTCCCTCGCGCCCTCCGCACGGACTCGGGCGGCGTGTCACCGATCTCGTCGTGGCCCGGGGCGTTCCCCCTCGACCCCGCGTGGCCCGACCGCGCCGCGAGCCTGCGCCGCGTGATGGTGCGGTTCGGACTGCTGACGCCGTCGGGGGCCGAGCCCGCGTGGACCCGTGAGCTGCGCGAGGACGGGCGGGTGGACGCATCCGGCCTCGAGTCCCTCCTGCCGGCCGAGATCGACCGCATCTACCTGCAGGCCGACCTCACCGCGATCGCGCCAGGACCCCTCGCCCCGCGCCTCGACCTGCGCCTGCGGCGCATCGCGAAGCGCGAGTCGCGCGCGCAGGCGTCGAGCTACCGCTTCAGCGCCGACTCGATCGGCGCCGGCATGACCGAGGGCGAGTCGGCCGAATCGATCCGCGAGTTCCTCGCCGGCATCTCGCTCACGGGCATCCCGCAGCCGCTCGAGTACCTCATCGAGAGCACGGCGGCGCGCCACGGTCTCGTGCGAGTGGCGGAGGACGCGGCATCCGGCGGCACACGTGTGACCTCGACGGATGCCTCGATCCTCGACGCCATCGAGATCGACCAGGCGCTGCGTCCGCTCGGGCTCATCGCCGACGGCGGCGGCCTCGTGTCGCGGGTGTCGCGCGATGCCGTGTACTGGGCGCTCGCGGACGCGCGGTATCCCGTCGTCGCTATCGGCGACGACGGCGAGGCCGAGTCGATGCACCGCCACGCCTCGGGTCCGCGCACCGTCGAGACAGCCCCCGAGACCGTGTACGCGGGGCTCATCGCGACGTTGCGTGCGGGCAGCTCGGCCGACTCCGAGTCGGCGTGGCTCGCGCGCGAGCTCGAGCTCGCCGTGCGGGCGCGCGCGACGGTGGTCGTGGTGGTGCGCATGCCCGACGGCGGCGAGCGCACGTTCACGCTCGAGGCGTCCGGTCTGGGCGGCGGTCGCCTGCGCGGGCGCGACCGCGGCGCCGACATCGAGCGAACTCTGCCGGTGTCGAGCATCGTCAGCGTGAGCCGCGGCTGACACGAGACCCGGCCCCGCGAGGCCCGGCGACGGGCACGCGGGTAGAATGGCTCGTTATGGCTGACGGCCCCCTCATCGTGCAGAGCGACCGGACCGTGCTCCTCGAAGTCGCCCACCCCGATGCCGAGAGCGCGCGCCACGAGCTCGCGATCTTCGCCGAGCTGGAGCGCGCGCCCGAGCACATCCACACGTACCGCATCACGCGGCTGGGACTGTGGAACGCGCGCGCGGCCGGTCATGACGCCGACGACATGCTCGCAACGCTCGACCGGTGGACGCGGTTCCCCGTGCCTCCGTCGGTCGCGATCGACATCCGCGAGACCGTTGGGCGGTACGGCCGCCTCGTGATCGAGCGGGCTGCCGTCGAGGGGCACGGCGACGACGCGCTGATCCTGAGATCGACGGATGCCGCAGTGCTCGCCGAGGTCGCCAAGAACAAGCGCATCCAACCACTGCTCATCGCGCACCCCTCCCCCGACGTCTACGTCGTCGACGCGTGGGCGCGCGGCCACATCAAGCAGGAGCTGCTCAAGATCGGCTGGCCGGCGGAAGACCTCGCGGGCTACACGCCGGGCACGCCGCATCCGATCGATCTCGCCGAGAACGGCTGGCACCTGCGTCCCTACCAGCGGCAGGCCGTCGAGACGTTCACGCAGGGCGGGTCGGGCGTTGTCGTCCTCCCCTGTGGCGCGGGCAAGACGCTCGTGGGCGCCGGGGCGATGGCCGAGACGAAGACGACGACGCTCATCCTCGTGACCAACACCGTGAGCGCGCGCCAGTGGCGCGACGAGCTGCTCAAGCGCACGACGCTCACGCCGGAGGAGATCGGCGAGTACTCCGGCCAGGTCAAGGAGATCAAGCCGGTCACGATCGCGACGTACCAGATCCTCACCGCGAAGCGGAAGGGCGAGTACGCGCACCTCGCGCTGCTCGACGCGCTCGACTGGGGCCTCATCGTGTACGACGAGGTCCACCTGCTGCCGGCGCCCGTCTTCAAGCTCACCGCCGACCTGCAGGCGCGCCGCCGCCTGGGCCTGACCGCAACGCTCGTGCGCGAAGACGGCCGCGAGGGCGACGTCTTCAGCCTCATCGGGCCGAAGCGCTTCGACGCACCGTGGAAGGAGATCGAGGCGCAGGGGTTCATCTCTCCCGCCGTCTGCTACGAGGTGCGCGTCGACCTCCCCGCAGGCGACCGCCTCGAGTACGCCGCCGCCCCGGACGACGAGCGCTACCGGCTCGCGGCGACCGCCGAGGCGAAGATCGGCGTCGTGCGCCGGCTCGTCGAGCGCCACGAGGGCGAGCGCATCCTGGTGATCGGTCAGTACCTCGACCAGATCGACATCCTCGCCGAGGCGCTCGACGCACCGAAGATCACCGGCGCGACGCCGGTCGACGAGCGCGAGCAGCTCTACCAGGCGTTCCGCGAGGGCGAGATCTCGCTGCTCATCGTGTCGAAGGTCGCGAACTTCTCGATCGACCTGCCCGAGGCATCCGTCGCGATCCAGGTCTCCGGGTCGTTCGGCTCGCGTCAGGAGGAGGCGCAGCGGCTCGGTCGCCTGCTGCGTCCGAAGGAGTCGGGCCACACCGCGAGCTTCTACACGCTCATCGCGCGCGACACCGTCGACCAGGACTTCGCGCAGAACCGGCAGCGGTTCCTCGCCGAGCAGGGCTACAGCTACACGATCCTCGACGCCGACGCGCTGGCTGCCGCCTGATCCTCAGCGCACCGTCTCGAGGGTGCACGCCACAAGGGCGCCGAAGACCGGCAGGACGAACAGCTTCATCTCCACCTCGGGCGGTGCCGCTCAGCGCCTCTCCGCCACGTAGGCCGCGAGACGATCCAGTCCGCCGGGCCACGCGACGTTCTCGAAGAAGTCCCGCGTCTGCGTGTCGGCGAATCCGGTGTGGTCGACGGTGATCAGCGTGCCGGCATCGGTCGGCGCGAACGTCACCTCGATGTGCGTCCGGATCGGCGGCTGCGCCCGCCCGTCCACCGTGGACTCGCCGACGTGGCCGGTCACGAGCCGGCGAGGCCGATCCACCTCGAGGAACGTGAACACGTCGTGGACGAGGACGGACGGGTTCGCGAAGAAGGTCGCCTCCCACACTCCCCCGATGCGAAGGTCGACCGTCGTGCGCACTTGCCCCACGTCGGGACCGAGCTGCGACAGCCACACGCGCTGCGCTTCAGGATCCGTGTACGCGGTGAACACCTCGTCGGGTGTGGCGGGCACTTCGCGTGACACCCGCAGGCCGATGGTCTGGGACTGGACTGTGTGAGACATCGCCGTGCTCCTCTCAGGGGCGGGATCGCACCTTCGCCGGTCCCGCAGTCGCCGCCGACGGCGCCGACGAGAGGAGAATACTACTTCCGTAGTAAGATGTCACTACTTTCGTAGTAGCTCGGGGACGCCTACAGTGAAGGCGTGGCCACAACCCGCACGCGCGCTCTGGACGCCGCGGTCGCCCTCGTGGGCGAGAGCGGCATCCGTGCCCTCACGCACGCCCGCGTCGACGAGAGGGCGGACCTCCCCAAGGGCTCGACCTCGAACTGGTTCCGCAGCCGCGAGGCCCTCGTCGCGGGAGTCGTCGCGTGGCTCGCCGAGAGCGAGCGCGCCGACTTCGCTGCGACCGAAGCCCCGACGGTGGAGACGCCGGAGCAGCTCGTCGATGCGATGGCCGGCATGATCACGGTGCAGACCGGCCCACTCGCCGCCCGCACACGCGCGCGGTACGCGCTCTTCCTGGAGGCCGCCGGCGACGCCGAGCTCCTCGCACCCCTTCTCGAGCAGCGGCGCGTCTTCGTCGAGTGGACGACGGTCCTCCTGGAACGGATCGGCGCCCGCTCGCCGCAGGAGGCGGTGCGCACGCTCATGGCCGCCGCCGAAGGGATCGTCCTGCACCGAGTAACCGTCGATCCGGATGCCGAGATCCGACCCGTGATCGACCGGGCGGTTCGCGCGTGCCTCGACTGACCCTCGACGGATGACCGCGCGCCGGTTTCACTTCACCGCGTAGCGCAAGAAGACGAATCCCTCGTCGTCGACGAACGAGGACGCGAGCCGAAAGCGGCGGTCGGCTTCGGGCGCACCCCGGTCGATGCGCCCCGCGACACCGCCGACGATGCGCGGCGCGATCGTGACGCACAGCTCGCCCACGAGCCCCGCTCCGAGGAGCGACCCGAACAGGTGCGGACCGCCCTCGCACAGCACCTGTGTCATGCCGCGCTCCGCGAGCGCGTCGAGCGCGAGCGCGAGATCCACGCGCGAAGCGCCGTGCACGAGCACCTCGGCGACCTCCTCGAGCGCGCGCCGCCGGTCATCCGGGGCGTCCTGGTGCGTCACGACGAACGGCCGCACGACGGCTTCCGCGAAGAACGGATGCTCCGGTTCGATGTCGAGCCGGTGGCTGACGATCGCGAGCGGCGGGTGCTCGCTCAGTCCGTGCGCGCGGCGCCACGCGGCATCCGGTTCGTCCATCCGCACGCCGCCGTAGCCCTCGGCCCGCACCGTGCCGGCGCCCACCATGACGACGTCCGACATCGTGCGCAGCACGCGCATCACCGCGCGGTCCGTCTCGCCGCCGAGCGCGCCGCTGCTCCCGCCGAGCGTGACAGCGCCGTCCGCGCTCTCGATGAAGTTCATTCGCACGCGGCGCGTGCTGCGATCGGGCAGCGCGTAGAGTGCGAAGAGCTCGTCCCTGGTCGGCGTCATGCGACCTCCTCGGTGGGCATGTTGTGGCGCAGGAACGCGGGCTCCCGCCATCCGGCGATCGCCTCGACCATGCGCACGGCGTCGAGCGTCTCGCGCACGTTGTGCGCCCGCACGATGCGCGCGCCCTGCAGCACGCCGTACACTGCGGCGGCGAGCGAGCCGGCGAGCCGGTCCCCGCGATCGCTGCCGAGCGCCTCGCCCACGAAGTCCTTGTTCGACAGCGCGATCAGCAGGGGCGAGCCGAGGGCGGCGAACTCGCGAAGGCGCCGCGTGAGCTCGAGCGAGTGGAGCGTGTTCTTGTTGAGGTCGTGCCCGGGGTCGAGGATGATCCGCTCGGGCGGGATGCCGCATCCCAAGGCTCGATCGCGGCGGTCGGTCAGGAACGCGGCGACTTCGGCGACGACATCGTCGTAATGCGGGTTCGGATGCGGCATCCGCGGCGCCGCGAGGCTGTGGGCGATCACGACGCCCGCTTCGCCTTCGGCGATCACGTCGGCCATCGCCGGGTCGCGCAGACCGGTCGTGTCGTTCACGATGCTCGCACCGGCGTCGATCGCCGCACGTGCGACCTCGGGGTGGAACGTGTCTACGCTCACCGCCACCACCGGTGCGAGCGCGCGCACGACGGGCACGACACGCTCGATCTCGTGCTCGATCGGCAGCGGCGGGCCGGGTGCGAACTTGACGCCGCCGACGTCGACGATGTCGGCGCCCTCCTCGGCGGCGGCGACGCCCGCTGCGATCGCGGCGTCGAGCGCGAACGTCGCCCCGCGGTCGTAGAACGAGTCCGGCGTGCGGTTCACGATCGCCATCACGGCGACGTGCCGCGTGAGGTCGAGCGTCGTGCCTCGCATGTCGAGCGCGTACGGCGCCTCGGTCACGGAGGGCGCTGCGGTCACGGAACGAGGCTCTCGAGAGGCGTGTCCGGATCGGCGAGGGCATCGAGGTCGACGCGCTCGCCCGACCGGATGAGCTTCTGGACGGCCTTGTTCACCTCCCACACGTTGACGTTCATGCCGCCGACGACGCGCCCGTGGTCGACCCAGAACACGATGAACTCGCGCGTGTCGAGATCGCCTCGGATCACCAGGTCCGCGCTCGACATGAGCAGCGGGTAGCCCGACAGCTCCATGCCGAGGTCGAACTGATCCGTGTAGAAGTACGGGATCGAGTCGTGCGCGGCATCCTGGCCGAGCATGTTCTTCGCGGCGACCGGGCCCGCCTTGCGGGCGTTCTCCCAGTGCTCGCTGCGCAGGTGCCGCTGGATGACCGGGTGATACGCGTTCGCGACATCGCCCGCGGCGTAGACATCCGGGGCGCTCGTGCGCAGCGCGGCATCCGTGAGTATCCCGTTGCTCACCTCGATGCCGGCCGACTCGGCGAGCTGAGTGTTGGGCACCGCCCCGACGCCGATGAGCACGACGTCGGCGGGCACGGTCTCGCCGTCGACGACCACCCCCTCGGCGCGATCGGAGCCGACGATGCGCTCGACGTTCACCGACGTGCGCAGCTCGACCCCGTGCTCCTCATGCAGGCGACGGAAGACTCCGCCCATCTGCTCCCCGACAGCGAGCGCAAGAGGCACGGCGTCCCGCTCGAGCACCGTGACCTCGTTGCCGAGCGTGCGCGCGGACGCGGCGACCTCCATGCCGATCCACCCCGACCCGATGAGCACGAGTCGGCGTCCGCCGTCCTCGAGCTCGGCGCGCAGCGCGTCGGAGTCGTCGAGCCGGCGCAGCATGTGCACACCGGTCAGATCCGCGCCCTCGATGGGCAGCCGTCGCGGCGACGCGCCGGTCGCGAGCAGCACCGAGTCATACGCGAGCGATGAGCCGTCGGCGAGCCCCACGCGGTGCTCGCCGGGGTCGAGGGTCGTGACCGACGTCGATGTGCGCACCTCGATGCGCCGCTCGTCCCACCACTCCGCCGGGTGCAGGAGGACGGCATCCGTCCCCTCCTTGCCCTGCAGATAGCCCTTCGACAGCGGCGGGCGCTGGTACGGGGTGTGGGGTTCGTCGGTGATGACGGTGACGTCGCCGTCGAACCCCTCCTTGCGCAGGGTGGCCGCGGCGGTTCCGGCCGCGATGCCCCCTCCGACGATGACGATGTGGGTCATGGCAATGCCTCCCGCGAGTCGATCATGAACCGGATGCCTCGAACCGGCGCCGCAGTCGGTCGTCGGCAGCCACGGCGCCGCGGAACACGTGCGTCTCTGTGCGGGAGCCTACGGCGTGCACGCCGCGGACCGACATGCACAGGTGCTCCGCGCTCATCACGACGCCGACACCCGCAGGCTCCAGCTGACGCTCCAGGTGGTCGGCGATCCGCACCGTGAGGCGCTCCTGCACCTGGAGGTCGTGCGCGTACCACTCCACGATGCGGGCGAGCTTCGAGAGCCCGACGAGCCGCGGTCCCGGAACGTAGCCGACGTGGGCCACTCCCCGGAAGGGAAGGAGGTGGTGCTCGCACACGGACGTGAAGGGGATGTCGCGCACGAGCACGAGGTCGTCGTACCCGTCTTCGTTCGGGAACGTCGTCGCCGTGAACTCGCGCGGCGTGATGAGCTCGAGGAGTCCGTCGACGACGCGCCGCGGGGTGTCGGCCAGGTGCTCGCCGCTCACGTCGCGGCCGAGCGCCTCGAGCAGCTCCGCGACGGCAGCCTCCGCCCGATCTCTGTCGACGGCGACCGCGGCGTCGACCGGGTGGAGCCGCAGCGCGCCGGATGATGACATCTCGACCTCCTCGCCCCTGTGGCCGACAGTAGATCTTCACGATTGTTTTGTCAAGGTTCATGTTTTTAGAGTTAGACTCGACGCATGGACCCGCTCGCGCCGAACCGCGTGACCGCGATCGCAGCCCTCGGCGACCCACTGCGCCGCGACCTCTACCGTGCCGTCGCCGCGGCCGAGGGGCCGGTCGGCCGCGACGAGGCGGCGGCCGCCGTCGGCATTCCCCGGTCCACCGCCGCGTTCCACCTCGACCGTCTCGCCGAGGCGGGGCTCCTGCGCGTGGAGTACCGCCGGCTGTCGGGCAGGTCGGGCCCGGGTGCGGGGCGCCCCGCGAAGCTCTATGCCGCGGCATCCGCCGATGTCATCGGCAGCGTTCCCGAACGCCATTACGAGCTCGCGGGCGAACTCCTCGCGTCGGCGATCGAGAAGGCTGAGAACGAGCGGATGCCGGTGCGCGAAGCGCTGCGCGCCCAGGCGCACGACACCGGAGCCGCGATCGGCACGGCGGCGGGCGGTCTGGATCAGGCGCTCGCCGCGTGCGGGTACGCCCCCGCGGAGGATGCGGAAGGCGCCGTGCTGCTCGAGAACTGCCCGTTCCACGCGCTCGCCGCGGCGCACACGAAGCTCGTCTGCACGGCGAACCTCGCCCTCCTCGAGGGCGTCGTCGAGGCGACCGAAGCGACCCGCACGCCGGTGCTCGCACCGAGCGCCGGGCGGTGCTGCGTCGTGCTGCGCTGACGGCCCGCGAGCGATTTCCAGACAGGGGCCGGAATCCGTGGCAATAATGGGCCTATGAGCGCACCTCGCATCCTCGTCGTCGACGATGAGCCCAACATCCGCGATCTCCTCATCACGAGCCTGCGCTTCGCGGGCTACCAGGTGCGCGCGGTGTCCAACGGCGCGCAGACGATCTCGGCGGTCCTCGAAGAGGAGCCCGACCTGATCATCCTCGACGTCATGCTCCCCGACATGAACGGATTCAGCGTGACCAAGCGCCTGCGCGGGGCCGGCTACACCGCCCCCATCCTGTTCCTCACCGCGAAAGACGAGACCGAAGACAAGATCACCGGCCTCAACGCCGGCGGCGACGACTACGTCACGAAGCCCTTCAGCCTCGACGAGATCGTCGCACGCATCCAGGCGATCCTGCGCCGCACGATGCAGGCCGACGAGGACTCCGTGATCCGCGCCGGCGAGCTCACGATGGACCAGGACACGCACGACGTGAAGGTCGGCGACACGTCGATCGACCTGAGCCCGACCGAGTTCAAGCTGCTGCGCTACCTCATGCTCAACCCCAACCGCGTGCTGTCGAAGGCGCAGATCCTCGACCACGTGTGGGAGTACGACTTCAACGGCGACGCGGGCATCGTCGAGAGCTACATCTCGTACCTGCGTCGCAAGATCGATCCGCACTCGAGTGAGCCCCTCATCCAGACCAAGCGAGGCTTCGGCTACATGCTCAAGGCGGGCAAATCCGCGTGAGCGACGAAAGGGACTGACCTGGCGGACAAGACCGACGCGATCACTCGGGGCTGGCGCGGCACCAGCTTGCGCGCGAAGGTCACCGGGGTCA